>Ga0160463_100007_pt1 | contig 533204 bp, 498 predicted proteins | sample HID1975M_E6MG_FD_108276 | JGI IMG/M metagenome (GOLD analysis project Ga0160463, IMG submission 108276) | Enriched soil microbial communities from UW Madison campus, WI, USA - HID1975M_E6 MG | ecosystem: Environmental > Terrestrial > Soil > Unclassified | place: USA: Madison, Wisconsin... | reverse complement strand
CCGTCGTGTTCGCGGGCGATGGTGTGATCGATGTCGCATCTGCGGACCGGGATCCGGCATCCGGGGAACCGGCAGTGTTCATCCCGCACCCGGAGTGTTCGTTTCAGCTGATCCGATGGCCGGTACCGGTCGACGGCGAGCACCGTTCCGCTCACCGGATGGGTCAGCACGCGGTCCCAGCCCGGCGCCGTCGCCGCCAGCTGCAGCGCGGTGGCCGTGTCGATCGGGGCATGCCCGGTCAGTTCCGCCGGGGCGTTATCGGCCCCGAGCGCGGTGAGCACCGGCACCGTGACCTGCACGTGCGCGACGATGGCCTCCGCCTCCGGCGTCGACACGTTGGACACCTCCGGGGTGGCGTGGCCGGTGAGCAGCAGGTCGGCGAACACATCCGCGCGGACCTCGTCGATCCCCCGGCCGTCCCGCATGGCGGGTTCGTGGAACAGCGTGACGCCCGCCGCCGGCATCCCGTCACCGAGGTCACTGAGGTCCGCGAGCTCACCACCGGAATTGTCGGCCCGCTCGCTCACGGCAGCGTTGCGAGCATCGCCCGCGACGCCACCCGTCGTGTCACCGGCGCGTCGCGCGTCGATCACGCGTCGCGCGTACCGGTCGACCCGGTCACGGATCCCGTGGGCAAGGTGCGCGGGCAGCGTTGCGATCAGCTCCGCCATGCCATCTTCCAGATCCCGCCACCCACACCGACCGCCGCGTCGCCGCCACCGCGTGCCGCTCTGCCAGCGGCACCGGGTGCAGCCGCGCCGCGAGCACCCTCGCGGCGGGCTTGAGTCGTCCCGGCGTCTCGCGCCGCGCCACCTCCAACACCGCCACCTCGAACACCGCGCGGGCGTCGTCATCCTCGATCGGCAGCCCCGCCGCCACGATCACCTTCGCGTGGGCGTGCGAGATCACCCCGTCCGCCATGGCCGCGTGCGTCGCCGGGAACTGCCCCGTCAGGACAACGGCGTCTGACAGGTCCCGCTCCACCGTCCGATCCGGCACCCGCAGCGCCGCGCCGATCTGCGCAGCCATCGACCGCAGCGGAATGTCACGCACCTCCGACGGCCCCTGTACATCGTCCTGCTCCCGCGTCACCTCGACCGCACGAGCGAGCACGGCAGCCCGTCGCGCGTACAGCGCCGACAGTCCCCGCTGGATCTCCACCAGCTCATCGACGACCGCATCGACGACCGCATCCACGACGGCTCTCGCCTCGTCGGCGGTCATCGTCTCGGTCCTCGTCATACCCCCTATCCTTCCCGGAGGCACCGACACCCACGCCGACAAATCCCCGGTCAACGCACCTTCCTGTGGACAACCCCACCACGACCCCACCTGGGGAGGAAACGCTGCCACCGCGCCGACCGCTCGCCGCCCCGCCGACACCGCACAGCGGCACCACCCGGCCCCGTCCGCACCCGTTCCGTGCCTCTGCGCACCCGGCCCTCTAGGCTGACGCCATGAGCGACGCTGCTCCCCCGGCATCCCCCCGTCCCCCTTCGCCAGACCTCGAGCGCGGCACGGTCGCCCGGTACGCGATCGGCTCCCTCGGCACCGGCGGTTTCGGCACGCTGCCGGGCCTCGTCCTGACGTACTACCTCACCGACAACCTGGGCGTCACCGCCCTGCTCGCGGGCGTCATCGTGACGATCGCGAAAGTGTGGGACGTCATCATCGACCCGGTCGTCGGAGCCTGGAGCGACACCGACCTCGCGCGCCGCGGCACCCGCCGCCGCCTCATGCTGGTCGGGTCGCTCGCCCTCCCGGTGCTGTTCGCGCTGACCTTCGCCGTGCCGCCGGGCCTCGCCCCCGCCGTCGGCGCCGTCTGGGTGCTCCTGTCCTTCATGGCGACCGCAACGGCTTTCAGCCTCTTCCAGGTTCCCTACATCGCCCTTCCCGCCGAACTCACCGACGGCTACGACGCCCGCACGCGGCTCCTGACCTGGCGGGTGGTGGTGCTCACGGTCGCGATCCTGCTGTTCGGGGCCGGCGGGCCGGTGCTGCGCCGCCTCACCGGCGACCCGACGACGGGATACCTCCTCATGGGCGTCGTCGCCGGGGCTGTGATCGGACTCGGGATGCTCGTCGCCACCGGGGTCGCAGGACGCACCTCCCGCACACGATCGGCGATGGCCGCCGCCGGCACGAGCGCGGCCGAGGCCGCCGAGCTCGTCGCGAGCAGCGTCGGCGATCGGACGCCGCACCGGCTCGGGGCGGACGCCTCGACGCCCGGCGGCGGCGCGCGTGACAACTTCCGCGCCGCCGGGGAAGCGCTCCGCAGGAGCCAGCCGTTCCGCGCGCTGCTGGCCACCTTCGTCCTGCAGGCGCTCGCCACCGGCCTGATGCTCGCCGGGGCGCAGTACCTGGCCACGTGGGTGCTGAGATCGGAGGACGCCGTGACGTTCCTCTTCGTCGCCCTGATCGCTCCCGCACTCCTCGCCGCGCCTGCCTGGGGGATGCTCGCCCGCCGGATCGGGAAGGAGCGGGCGTTCGCCGGCGCGAGCGTCGTCTTCGCCGTGGCCGCGCTCACCACCGTCGGGGCGCTGTGGACGCCGGGACTCTGGCTGTACGCCTCCGTGGCCCTGGCGGGAGTCGCCTACGCCGGGATGCAGTCGCTCCCGATGGCGATGCTCCCCGACGTCATCGCGCACGACGCGGCCCGCCACGGTCCCGGGCGGGCGGGCGCCTTCGGCGGCGTGTGGACCGCGGGCGAGACGACCGGCTTCGCGCTGGGCGCCACGGCCCTGGCCGTCGTCCTGGCATCGACCGGATACGTCGAGCGCACGGCGGGGATCGCCGTCTCGCAGCCCGACACCGCGATCGCGGGCATCGTCGTGAGCTTCAGCGTCGTGCCCGCGGCGCTCGTGCTCGCGAGCCTGGCGACTCTCGCGGGCTACCGGCTGCGTCGCGACGACATCGAGTCACGCTCATCGTGACACCGGATGCCGTCTCCGAGCGTCGTATGCTGGGGTCTCCGCCCCGAAGGAGAGCGCTGTGACCACGCCCGCGAAGACCTCGAAGACCACGTCTGCGAAGAAGGCGGCCACCGGGGCCGTGAAGCCGTCAGCCTCCCCGAAGACTTCGCCGGATACCGGTCTCGCCCCCGACGTGCGCGAGCACCTCGACCGCGCCATCGACGCCGTCACTACCGGCGGACGCACGTGGACCCTGCTCACTCTCGGTCAGCGCCGCACGCTGCTCCAGCGCATCCGCGCCTCGGTCGCCGCCGTCGCCGATGAGTGGGCCGACGTCGCATCGACCTCCAAGGGCCTCGGCCCCGGACACCCCCTCCGCGGCGAGGAATGGCTCTCGGGACCGTACGCGGCGCTCATCGCCCTCGACGCCTACGCCGACACGGTGGGCGCACTCGCTCGCGGGGAGAGCCCGATCGCCCGCGCGAAGGTCGGCCGCGCGCCCGGCGATCGCGTCGTCGTCCACACGTCGCCCCTCACGGCGACGGACCGGCTGCTGCTGTCCGGCTACTCGACCGAGGTCTGGCTGGAACCGGGCGTCCGTCTCGCCGACGCCCGGCGGTCGGCCGGTCTCGCACAGCTCCACCCCGAGGCGGCCGGCGGTGTGGGCGTCGTCCTCGGGGCCGGGAACGTCAGCTCGATCCCGTTCCTCGACGTCCTCTACGAGCTGCTGTCGGCCAACCGCACGGCGATCCTGAAGGTCAACCCGACGCAGGACGCGCTCGTCCCGGTGTTCGAGCGCGCCCTCGCGCCGCTCATCGAGCCGGGGTTCCTCCGGATCGTGCGCGGCGGCGGCGACGTCGGAGCGTATCTGACGGGGCATCCGTCGATCGATCACGTGCACGTGACGGGGTCGGAGACAACCTTCCGCGCGATCGTCCCCGGCCTCTCGGTTCCGATCACCGCGGAGCTCGGGGGAGTGTCGCCGATCATCGTCGTCCCCGGCGAATGGTCGGCCGCCGACCTGCGCTTCCAGGCCGAGCACGTGGTGACCATGCGCCTCCAGAACGCCGGACACAACTGCATCGCCGGGCAGGTCGTCATCGTGAGCGCGGACTGGCGCCAGCGCGACGACTTCCTACGGGAGCTGCGCGCCGCCTACGACCGCGCCCCGCAGCGGCCGATCTGGTACCCGGGCAGCACGGCGCGGATAGATGCGGCACGCGACGCCTATCCCGACGCCGTGTGGTGCGGCGACGGCACGCGTGCGCTCGTGATGACGGATGCTGACGAGGCGTCGGCGGTCGAGCAGACCGAGTACTTCGCGCCGGTGCTCGGAGTGGTCTCGGTGCCCGGGCTCGGACAGGACTTCGTCGACGCCGCCGTGGCGCACGCGAACGAGCGGCTCACCGGCACCCTGGGCGCCAACGTACTCATCGACCCTGTCACCCAGCGGACCCTCGGCGCCGGGTTCGAGCGAGCGATGGCCGACTTGCGCTACGGCACGGTGGCGATCAACGCGTGGACCGCGTTCGGCTTCCTCACCCCGACCGCCACCTGGGGCGCGTTCCCCGGCGGCACGGTCGACGACGCGCCGAGCGGCATCGGCATCGTGCACAACGCGTTCCTGCTCGACCGTGTCGAGCGCACGGTGGTGCGCGGACCGTTCCGCCCGTTCCCGCGCTCGCTGTCGACGGCGCGCGCGCTGCGGCTGCGCGGCGGACTGTCGGTGCTGCCGAAGCCGCCGTGGTTCGTGACGTCGCGCACCGGCGCGGCGGTGAGCGAGGGCTTCACCCGGTTCCGCATCGACGGCGACTGGGCCAAGATGGCCGTCACGCTCGTCCGCGCGTTCCGCGCCTGACCGGGGCGGACCCACCACCGGGAGGGTGACGACGTTTCGTCTCGTCTGCGTTTCGACTCGTCTGCGTTTCGTCTCGTCGCTGCGCTCCTCGCTCAACGACCGGACGGAGCGGACCCACGACCGGACGGAGCGGACCCACCACCGGGAGGGGGCGGACCCGACACCGGGAGGGGTGAACCCACCACCGGGAGGGGGCGGACCCGCCACCGGTCGTTGAGCGAGCGCAGCGAGACGAAACGCCCTCACGGGGTGAGGTCAGTGACCGCCGCGGCGGTTGCCGCCATTCTGACGGACGACCGAGCCGACCGTCAGCTTGCCGCCCTGCTGGCTCGCGCGGCGACCCGCCGTGCGGGCATTGCCCGCGGCCGCGGCCGGACGGTCCGACGCGTGCGAGCGGTCGGCCTGCCGGGGAGCACGATCGGTGTGGGCGGCAGCCTGACCAGCGGGACGGCCGGCGCGATCCCGACGAGGACGACCCTCGCCCGACGCACCGCGACCCTCGCCCGACGCGCCGCGACCCTGGCCCGAACGCCCCTGGCCCGGGCGTCCCTGGCCGGATCCACCCTGACCGGATCCACCCTGGCCATCGCGCGCGGCACGCTTGCGCTGCGCGTTGGCGCCCTGGCTGCGACCGCCGCCGCGCTGCGGGGCGACCTTCGGCGCGGGAGTGACGTACGGCGCGACCTCACCGACGAGGTCGGCCACCGCGGCCGACTCGGCGGTGACGCGGACCGGCGTCACCGCGATGGCGGCCTTGCGGAGGAGATCCTTGACGTCCTTCTCCTGGCCGGGAAGGACGAGCGTGACGACCGATCCCTCGGCGCCGGCACGCGCGGTGCGACCCGAGCGGTGCAGGTACGCCTTGTGCTCCATCGGCGGATCGACGTGGATGACGAGCTCGACGTCGTCCACGTGCACGCCGCGCGCGGCGACGTCGGTCGCGACGAGCACCTTGGCCTCGCCCGACGAGAACGCCGCGAGGTTGCGGTCGCGCTGCGGCTGCGACAGGTTGCCGTGGAGGTCGACGGAGGGGATCCCCTGCGCCGTCAGCTGCTGCGCGAGCTTCTTGGCGTGGTGCTTGGTGCGCATGAAGAGGATGCGACGGCCCTTACCCGAGGCGAGGGTGCGGACGAGCTCCTTCTTGGCGTCGGCGCCCTCCACGTGGAACACGTGATGCGTCATCGCGGCGACGGGCGAGTTGGCCTCGTCGACCGAGTGCAGCACCTCGTTCTGCAGGAAGCGGTTCACGAGCTTGTCGACGCCGTTGTCCAGCGTGGCGCTGAACAGCATCCGCTGGCCGTCGCGCGGCGTCTTGTCGAGGATGCGGGTGACGGCCGGCAGGAACCCGAGGTCGGCCATGTGGTCGGCCTCGTCGATGACGGTGATCTCGACGGAGTCGAGGGCCAGGTGACGCTGCTGGAGCAGATCCTCGAGGCGTCCCGGGCAGGCCACGACGATGTCGACGCCGGCCTGGAGGGCGGCGACCTGGCGGCTCTGGTTGACGCCGCCGAAGATGGTCGTCGTCTTGAGGCCGTAGGCGGCCGCGAGCGGGGCCAGCGTGGCGTTGATCTGCGTGGCGAGCTCACGGGTCGGAGCGAGCACGAGCCCGAGGATGCGGCCGCGACGGCGAGCACCGCCGGCGAGCGCGCCACCGAGGCGGGCGGCCATCGGGATCGAGAACGCGAGCGTCTTGCCCGAGCCGGTCTTGCCGCGCCCGAGGACGTCGCGTCCGGCGAGCGTGTCGGGGAGCGTGTCGACCTGGATCGGGAACGCCTCGGTCTTGCCCTCGGCCATCAGGACCTCGAGCAGGGGGGCGGGCACGCCGAGCGTGCGGAATGAAGTATCAGTCATGGAGTGATTTCTGAGCGCACGAGTCCTGTGGTCAGGGGAGGCGCCCGGTCGGTGGCCCGCCATGCGGCTGCACGAGCGGGTTCGCCGTACGAAGAATGTCAGCCGGCTTCGGTCGGGGACCGGCGGCGAGGGAAGCGTTCTACGACGCGAGAAGCGCCACGATCGGCGCTGCAAGTGGTTCCAGTCTAGCGGATGCCGCGAGGGTGGCGTTTCGTCTCGCTGCGCTCGCTCAACGACCGCGGGGTGCAGGGGGGGTGGCGTTTCGTCTCGCTGCGCTCGCTCAACGACCGGGGGGAGCAGAGCCGGGCGGGAGACGTTTCGTCTCGCTGCGCTCGCTCAACGACCGCGGGGTGCAGGGGGCGACGTTTCGTCTCGCTGCGCTCGCTCAACGACCGGGGGAGGCGGCTCTCCGGTCGTTGAGCGAGGAGCGCAGCGACGAGACGAAACGGCGAAGCCGGGCGGGAGACGTTTCGTCTCGCTGCGCTCGCTCAACGACCGGGGGTCAGGTGGAGACGAAACGCCGAGGACAGGGGGCGGTTCAGGACGCGAAGCGGTCGGTCGCCGCCCGCAGAGCGGCGGCGATCCCCGGTTCGGTGGCCGAGTGCGACGCGTCGGGCACGACGACGAAGTCCGCCTCCGGCCACGCCCGGTGGAGGTCCCACGCCGTCATCATCGGCGTGCAGACGTCGTAGCGCCCCTGGACGATCACGGCCGGGATGTGGCGGATGCGACCGGCATCCTCGATCAGCTGCCCGTCGCGGAACCACCCCTCGTGCACGAAGTAGTGGTTCTCGATACGGGCGAAGGCCACCGCGGCGGCGGGCTCCGCCATGGAGGCGACGAGCTCGGGGTCGGGGTACAGCGTCAGGGTCGATGCCTCCCAGGTCGTCCACGCCACGCCTGCCGGCTCGTGCACCGCCGGGTCGGGGTCGGTAAGCCGACGGTGGTACGCCTCGATCAGCCGGGAGCGCTCGAGCACGGGGATCGGCGCGACGAACGACTCCCACAGGTCGGGGAACAGCGCCGACGCGCCGCCCTCGTAGAACCACTCCAGTTCGTGGCGACGCAGGGTGAAGATCCCGCGGAGGACGAGCTCGGACACGGCATCCGGATGCGCCTGCGCGTAGGCGAGGGCCAGGGCGCTCCCCCACGAGCCGCCGAACACCTGCCAGCGATCGATGCCGAGGTTGCGGCGGAGCAGCTCGATGTCGGCCACCAGGTGCCACGTCGTGTTGAAGCGGAGATCGGCGTCCGGAGCGCTGGCGTGCGGGGTGCTGCGCCCGCAGCCGCGCTGGTCGAACAGGATGATCCGGTAGCGCTCCGGGTCGAAGAAGCGTCGATGCCACGGCGAGGTGCCCGCACCGGGCCCGCCGTGCAGGAAGACCACCGGCTTGCCGTCGGGGTTGCCGGACTGCTCCCAGTAGACGCGCTGGCCGTCGCCGACCAGCAGCTCGCCGGACTCGTAGGGCTCCACCGGCGGATAGAGGATGGCATCGAGGTGCGGCGGACCGGCATGCCCTCCCCCGGCAGGTCCTGCCGCGGCCTCGCCTGCCCCGGCGGGGTCGGTCACAGGTCGTTCCCCGCGAACGTGTCGCACTGGTTCAGCCCGCCCCGGTAGCCGTTCGTGAACCAGCGCTGCCGCTGCTCGCTCGACCCGTGGGTCCAGCTCTCGGGGTTCACCTGCCCGCCGGACTGCTCCTGGATGTGGTCGTCGCCGACGGTCGCAGCAGCGTTCAGCGCGTCGCGGAGCTGTGCGTCGGTCGGCGGCTTCAGATACGGGACGCCGTTCGGGTCCGTCTGATCCTCCATCGCCGCGACCCAGGCGCCGGCGAAGCAGTCCGCCTGCAGCTCGGTGCGCACGCCGTTGCTCGTGGGACCGGAGCCGTTGCTCGGGTACTGGTCGAAGACGCCGATCAGCTGCTGGATGTGGTGGCCGTACTCGTGCGCCAGCACGTAGAGCTGCGCGAGCGACCCGGCCTCCGCGCCGAACTGCTCTCGCAGGATGCCGAAGAACGTCGGGTCGACGTAGATGGTCTCCTCGGGCGGGCAGTAGAAGGGGCCCGTCGCGTTGGAGGCGGTGCCGCATGCCGTCGAGGTCTGCTGGTCGACGACGATCAGCTGCGGCGCGCGGTAGCCGTCGACCTGCCCCTCCCAGTACGTGTCGAGGGCGGCCTGGCCGAAGACGAGGCGGCAGTCGTCGTTCTCGTTCGCATCGGCGCCGGTGTCGCAGTCCTCGATGACGGTCTCGGTGCCCGGCGCGGCCGAACCGCCGCCCCCGAGGAGCCCGGTGAGGTCGTTGCCGGTGAACAGGCTCAGCAGCAGCAGGGCGATGCCGCCGAGGCCCGCCACCCCCGCGCCGCCGGCGACCATCGCGCCGCGGCCCCGTCGCCGCGCGGTCGTCTGACCGACCTGTGCGTTGCTGTTGAACGTCATGCCGTTCACCGTACCGCCCAGGTCCCCGTCGCGGGACGGGGGATCCGCGCAGCGCAGGAGACACGCCGGCGAGCGCGGGCATAGGCTCGGATCATGGATGCCACGACCGGCTCGACGACCACCGTCACCGTCACCGGCGCAGGCGGACAGATCGGCTACGCCCTCCTGTTCCGCATCGCGTCGGGGGCCATGCTCGGCACCGACAGGCCGGTGCGCCTGCGTCTGCTGGAGATCCCGCAGGGCCTCGCCTCGGCGGAGGGGACCGCCCTGGAACTGCAGGACGGCGCCTTCCCGCTCTTGCGGGGCGTGGACATCACCGATGATCCGCGGACAGCCTTCGACAGGGCGAACATCGCCCTGCTGGTCGGCGCGCGCCCGCGGACGGCGGGCATGGAGCGCGGCGACCTCCTCGCCGCCAATGCGGGCATCTTCGGGCCGCAGGGGGCTGCGCTGAACGCCGTGGCCGCCGATGACGTGCAGGTGCTCGTGGTCGGAAACCCCGCGAACACGAACGCGCTGATCGCGGCGGCCTCCGCCCCCGACATCCCCGCCGACCGCTTCGCGGCGCTCACCCGACTCGACCACGACCGCGCGCTCGCCCAGCTGGCTGCCGCGCTCGCGGCACCCGTCGCCGACATCCGCGGGGTCACGATCTGGGGGAACCACTCCGCGACCCAGTTCCCCGACGTCGCGCATGCGACCGTGGACGGGCGCCCCGTGCTCGACGCGCTCGCGGACCGCCTCGGGGGCGAGGCCGCCGCGCGCACCTGGCTCGATGACGAGTTCATCCCGCGGGTCGCCCAGCGCGGTGCCGAGATCATCCGGGTCCGCGGATCGTCGTCGGCCGCCTCGGCCGCCAACGCGGCGATCTCCCACGTCCGCGACGCCGTCCACGGAACGGCATGGACCTCCGCCGCGCTCGTCTCCCGCGGCGAGTACGGCGTGCCGGAGGGGCTCGTGTGCTCGTTCCCCGTCTCCAGCGACGGCGGCGGCTACCGCGTGATCGACGGCCTGGACCTCGACGAACGCGGCCGGCGGCTCCTCGACGCCTCGGTGGGCGAGCTCGTCGCCGAACGCGACGCGGTGCGGGCCCTCGGCGTGATCTGAGCGGCGACGCGGGTAGTCTCGCGCTGTGGAACTGCTGCTCGTCCTCCTGATCGGTGTGGTCGCCGTCGCGGTGGTCACCACGCTCGCCCAGAAGCTCGGCGTTGCCGGCGCGCTCCTGCTCGTCGCGCTCGGCCTCGCGGTGGGCCTCCTGCCCTTCGTCGACGTGCCGGAGATCGACCCCGAGCTGATCCTCATCGGGGTCCTCCCGCCGCTTCTCTACGCCTCGGCGGTGCGCCTCCCGGCGATCGAGTTCCGTCGCGACTTCACGCCGATCGCCGGGCTCGCGATCGTGCTCGTCGTGGTCACCGCCCTCGTCCTGGGCTGGTTCTTCTCGATGGTGCTGCCGGGGGTCGGCTTCGCCCTCGGCGTCGCGCTCGGCGCGATCCTGAGTCCCACCGATGCCGTGGCCACCGGCATCGCCAAGCGCCTCGGGATCTCACCGCGCGTGACGACCATGCTGGAGGGCGAGAGCCTCCTCAACGACGCGACCGCGCTCGTGCTGCTGCGCACGGCGCTGCTGGCGGTCGCCGCCGGGTCGTTCTCGGTCGGCTCCGCCGTCGGCAGCTTCGCGTGGGGAGTCGTGATCGCCGTGGTCGTCGGCGCGCTCGTGGGCGTCCTCGCCATGCGCCTCCGCTCCTGGGTCGGCAAGGTCGGAAACTCTGCGGCCAGCACCGCCATCGGGTTCACGGTGCCGTTCCTGGCGTATCTGCCCACCGAGCATCTCGGCGGCTCGGGCCTCGTGGCGTCCGTCGTCGCCGGCATCGTGGCCGGGCAGGGCGCGCAGCGGTGGTTCACCCCCGAGCAGCGCCTGTCGGACGAGGTCAACTGGCGCACCGTCGAGCTCGTACTCGAGGGCGCCATCTTCCTCATCATGGGCCTGGAGCTCAAGCAGATCGTCACCGACGTCATCAACCGCCACGAGGGGATCGCCCTGCCGACGGTGGTCGCGCTGGCGGCCCTGCTCATCGTGCTGCTCGTGCGCACCGCGTATGTGTCGTTCCTGCTGTGGGCCGGCCGCACCCGAGCCCGGCGGATGAGCCGCACGCAGTTCGAGGCGATGGATGCCCGTCTCGACGCGATCGAAGCCGCGGGCTGGCCGGAGCGCACCGGCCGGGAGCGGCCGCCGGGGCGCGGCGGGTCGGAGCAGGGAGGGCCGGGCCGTGACGGATCGGAGCGCCGGAGCGGATCGTCGTCGCCCGAGCGGCGGCAGCGGCGACTGAACTCGATGCGCGAGCGGGTCTCGCGCGCCCTCGCCGACTTCGACTACTACCAGGCGTCACCGCTCGGGTGGAAGCACGGCACCGTGATCGTCTGGGCCGGCATGCGCGGCGTCGTCACCCTGGCCGCCGCGCAGACCATCCCGCAGAGCGTCGACACACGGCCCGAGCTCGTCTACATCGCGTTCGTCGTCGCCCTCGTGAGTCTCATGCTGCAGGGTTTCACGCTGCCGTGGGTCGTGCGACTCGTGCGGCTCGAGAAGCCGGGCGATGGTGCGCTGGACGCCGCGGAGCAGGACCGGATCGACGCCGAGCTGCGCGATGCCGCGGCCGCCGCCCTGCAGGACGAGGCCCTGCGCCGCCGGGACGGATCGACCTTCGACCCCGCGCTCGTCGAGACCATGGGCAGGCGCTACGCCGAGCCGCCGTCGGAGGAATCCAGCGCCCTCATGGCCGACATGCTGGAGCTGCGGCTCGCCCTCATCGAAGCGATGCGGACACGACTGACCGCGCTCAGCTCGGGCGGCGCCTACAGCACGCGGGCGCTCCGGCACACGCTCGCCGAGCTCGACGCCGACCAGCTGAGCCTGGAGCTGCGCCTGCGGGACGGCGATTGAGCGACGGCGACGCTCGGGATGTGGCCGGTAGCTGAGAAGATGGAGCTCCTGCCGAAAGGACCGACGATGTCCACCGCTGACCGCGCCCCCGCCGACTACGCCGAGTCCGTGTCGCTTCCGGCGACCACCGAGGCGGTGCCGGTCATCATCTCCGGGGCCGATTGGTGGGCCGCCCGCCCCGCCGGGTCGCGGCTGGTCGGTCTCGTCGTCGCCCGCGACGACCTGCCGAGCGTCATCGCCCAGCGCGACGCGCTCGCCCAGTTCGGCGTGCCGATCGAGGGCTTCCGGCACCCGGCCCCCGAGACGGGCGAGAGCTGGTCGGAGCGCCTCACGCGCCTGTTCGGCCGCCTGGAGTCGGGCGATGTCGTGGTCGTCGCCGACAAGCGCGCACTCGGACGCGACGTCGACGAGGAGACGCGGACGTTCACCGAGCTCCGCCGCCGAGGAGTCATCGTGAAGGTGCTCGGTCACGGCCGGAGCTGACGCAGCGGTCCCCGTATGCCTGGCAGGATGAGGACACGTTCAGGTGTCGATCCCGGGAGGTCGCGTGCGAGGACGGCCGGACGAATCCGGGGTCGACGAGGGATCGGACGCGATCGACGCGTTCACCGAGCTCTGGCAGGGAGCGACCGCACGCGCTGAGACGGACACCGGCGATCCGCGCTTCTCGGACGAGGAACTCGCGGCCCGCCGTCGGCGCCGCCGCCGCAGAGGCCTCACGGCCCTTCTCGTCGTGACCGTGGTGCTGGCGCTCGTCGGCGGCTACGCCGGCTGGGCGCTGAACGCGCCCGTTCCGCTGCCGGTCGCGGCGACCCGCGCCCCGACCTCCGCGGTGCCCGACGCCGTCGAGCTCTCGCTGCCCGACCACGGCGGCTGGGCCCTGAGCGTCGCCGGCGGCGAGGAGTACTTCGCGGCGGCTGGGACGGAGGGCTCCGACGATGCCTCGCTGTGGCTGGCGCGAGAGGCCGAGGAGTCGCGCTCGATGGCGAGCATCACGAAGCTCGTGACCGCCCTGGTCGTGCTGGACCGTCGCCCCCTCGACGGACCCGACGACGACGGCCCCACGCTCACCTTCCACGGCGTGCAGGCCCTGTACGACAAGTACTACGTGCAGAACGCCACGGTGGCGCGCATGCGCCCCGGCAGCACGATGACCCAGCGCGACGTGCTGGAGATGATGCTCGTGATCTCCGCGTCCAACTACGCCGAAGCCGCCGCGGTGTGGGCGTACGGGTCGACGTGGTCGTTCGTGCAGGCCGCAGACGCCTGGCTGGACGAGCACGGCCTCACCGGCACCCGGCTCGTCGAGCCGTCGGGGATCGACCCCCGCAACGTGAGCACGCCGAGCGACATGATCCGCCTCGGAAAGCTCGCGATGGCCGATCCGGTGATCGCCGAGATCGTGGGCATGGCCGAGCTGGAGGTTCCGGGCTTCTCCGGCGTGAACACGAACTCTCTTGTGCGCAACGGCATCGCCCGCGGGATCAAGACCGGCACGCTCGATGCCGAGGGCGCGAACCTGCTGTTCTCGGCGCGGCTCGACGTCGGCATCGAGCCGCTCATCGTGACCGGGGTCGTGCTCGGCGGGTCGTCGCAGGGCCACAATGCCTCGGTCGCCGATGAGCTGATGTCGACGATCCGCGCGGGCTTCCACACCGTCGCCGTGGGCGAGGCCGGCCGCGGTGTCGGCGACTACGTCACCGCGTGGGGCGCGACGGCGCGGATGGTCATGGCCGCCGACGCGCAGCTCCTCACCTGGTCCGACACGCCCGTCGAGGTCGACATGACCACGTCAGGCCTGTCGACGGGGAGTGCGGGAGAGAAGGTCGGCACGATCACGTGGACGGCCGGTCCCGAGACGGCGACGGTCGATCTGGTGCTCGACCGCGACATCGAGCTGCCCGATGCGTGGTGGCGTCTCACGCACCCCTTCGAGCTCGCGCGCTGACGCCCGGGCCCTCCCTCGCCCTCCCGGGCCCTCCCCATCCCCGACGCCGAGCCGACACGCGGCGTGCGAGCCGACACGCGCCGAACCGCCCGCAGCGTGTGGGTTCGAGCGGAGCGTGTCGGCTCGGCGGCTATGGGGGGAGTCAGGGGGTCAGGGGGTGCAGGCGCGCAGCTCGTCGCCGGTGGTGCCGTCCTCGCGACGGAGCGAGACGGCGATGCAGGTGCGACCCGACGCGTCGACGGGGAGGGAGACGGTCTCGGTGTCGACGAGCCCCTGCTCCCCCTCGCCCTCCAGCGTGTAGGGATACCAGACGTAGCCGTCGCCCTCGGCCGGCTCGGGATTGGTCCAGGTGAAGACCGCCCGGTCCCCCTCCACGGTGCCGGCGAGGTCCGCGACCGGCGGCACGAAGCCGTCGACCGGGTCCTGCGGATCGACCACGGCCGGTGTCGTCGGGGTGGGCTCGGACTGCGGAGCCAGCAGGCTCGCGCCGGCCACCACGCCGACGACGGCCAGCACGGTCGCGCCGGCGGCGAGGCCGATCCACAGGCCCGCGCGGGAGCGGGGACCTGCGGGTGCCGTCGACGTCGCCGCCGCACCCGACGGGGCGGGGACGAGCGCGTCGGCGGCTGCCGAGCCAGAGGTGCCCGCGCCAGAGGTGCCCGCGCCAGAGATGCCCGGTCCAGAGATGCCCGGTCCGGCAAAGCCAGCTCGGTCGGGTCCGGACGGCGCCGGCGCCGCGGGAGCGGCGAACGGCGGCGGCGAGGACCGGATCGCGGTGGCGGCGACATCGGGCTCGACGTACCGCGGCACCGCCACGCGGGCGACGGTCTCATCCGGAGGCGTCGTGGTGGTGCCCGCGGCCGGCGGGGCGAAGTCCACCATCCGCTCGCGCGTGCGCCCCGCCGCGGGCGTCGTCTGCGGGTCGATGCTCACGATCCCGCGCACGCGGGTGAGCTCGCCGTCGTCGTCGTCCTCGTCGTCGGCGTCAGGAGAGTCGTCGAGGATGTCGATGGGCGTCACCGAGTGCGCCAGCTCGATCTGCACCTTCTGCAGCGCGCGGGCGAACGCGACGGCGCTCTCGTAGCGATCGGCGGGCCGCTTGGACATCGAGCGCTCGAGGACGAGCTGGAGCGACTCCGGCGCGTCGGCGCGCTCCAGTCGCGCCAGCGGCTGGCCCTCGATCCGCTGGATGAGCTCCGCACCGCCGTTGCGACCGCCGGGCACCTCGAAGGGGGAGCGCCCCGCCAGCAGCGTGAACAGGGTGGCGCCGAGCGCCCAGACGTCGGAGCGCACACCGAACTCCGGAACGTCGGCGAACGACTCCGGCGGCGACCACGGGATCGACATGCCCGACGAGGGGTCGACGCTTCCGGCGGTCGTCGCGATGCCGAAGTCCGTGAGCGCCGGACGGTTGTATTCCGTCACGAGAATGTTCGCGGGCTTGATGTCGCGGTGCAGGATGCCGGCGCGATGGGCGGTCTCGACGGCAGCCGCCACCTGGATGCCGATCCGCAGCGCCTCGGCCACCGAGAGAGCGGCCGCCCGGGAGCGGACCTGCAGATTCGGCTTCGGGCAGTACTCCATGGCGAGGTAGGGCCGATGGTCGTCAGAGACTCCTGCCTGGTAGATCGTGACGATCGCCGGATGGGTCGACAGCAGCGCCATGACGTTGGCCTCGGCGGTGAACTGCTCGGTGGTGGCGCCCGCCATCTTCTCCGGGAGGAGAACTTTGACGGCGATCTTCCGCCGCGGGAGATGCTGCTCGAAGAGGTAGACGTCGGCGAAGCCGCCGGACCCGAGCACCTCGAGGAACGTGAACCCGGGAAGCTGCGGCGGGGGCGCGGGCGTGCGCTTGGAGCTCACGGGAGGTCCTCGAAGGTCACGGTGACGCCGTCGCCGAGGTCGAGCACGTCACCGGAGACGACCATCGTCGGCTCGTTCGGGTGCAGCCGCACCGGATCCTGGCCGCCGCGCCGCAGGACGGTGCCGTTGGTGGTGGCGAGATCCGTCACGAGCACGTGCTCGCCTTCGGCGCGGATCTCGATGTGGCTGCGGGAGATGTCGCCCTCGGGGCTCTCCACGGCGACGAGCGTCGGCAACTCGGTGCTCGACGCACGTGTGGAGCGCGGGCGGCGGCCGATGACGACCGGCCGCTCGAGCTCGATCACCCGGCCCGTGGACAGCCGCGCACGGCCGCGCGCGGGAGAGCGCGGCGGCACGTCGCCGACGGGTTCGAACGGGCTCGGGGACGAGGAGTCGGGCGCGAACGGCGACTGCTCCGCGCGGAGGCGGCGCGCCTCGGCGACCGAGATCGTCGCGCCGTCGTGGTCGCCGGCCGGAACTGCGGCATCGGTCGGCACGGCCTCCCGTACGACCGTCGCGGCCCATTCCGTGCCGCCGCGGCCCGGCGTGGCCACCGTGCTGTCGTCGGCAGGCACTCCAGCAGGCATCTCGACAGCAGGCACCTCGACAGCCGGCACCTCGACGGCGGACACCTCGTCGACGGGGAGCTGCGTGAGGGACGGGATCCACGTGTCGGCTCCCGAGGGCTCCCCCGAGGTGGTCGTCTCCGCCGGGGCGGGAGCGGACGGCTCCGCGATCGCCACGGCGGTCGGCTCAGGGATCGGGGCCGGCTCCGACTCCGGGGCCGGCTCCGCGCGCGGCGCGGGAGCGGCAGCCGGCGGCGCGGCGACGGCGGCCGGACGCGGAGCGCCCGTCGTCAGCACGATGCCGTCCACCGGGACCACGCCCGAGGCGATCGGCAGGGCCAGCGCATCGTCGATGGCACCCGCACCCCCGCCGCGACCGTCTGCGGAACCGCCGGCCCCCGACGCTCCCGGCCCCGATGCTCCCGGGACGATCGTCACGCGGCGGGGCTTGGGGACGAGGCGCTCCGCCCACGTGGCCACGCCGCGCCCCGAGACCTCGGCGCCGCCCGCGGCGCTCTCGATGACCACGTCGAGGGGGCCGCGGACGGCCACCCGCACCCCGTCGTCCTCCACGACCACGAGGGCGAAGGGCGGGATCGCCGTCAGCGACGTGCCGAACGCGCCCGTGAGCGCCTCGACGAGCGCGCCGATCCCGCCGCCGTCGAGCCGCCGCCACACGGCTTCCGCGGTCTGCGGTGTGACCGCCGGCGAGAGCACCGCGATGGCCTGCGCCGACACCGCGGCTCGCCATCCCTCGCTCCCCGCCGCCGGAACGTACCTGACCTCAACCATGATCGGTCCTCTCCGAACCCTGCGACCGGGCGCGCGTGGGCCTCGTGTCGCTGTCGATCTCCTCGTCGCGCCCCGCGGCCTGCGCGGTGTCGACCGGGACGTCGTCGTGACCGCGGACGGTCACGGCCTCCACGATCACGACGGTGATGTTGTCGCGCCCGCCGCGGACCATCGCCTCGTGGACGAGTCGCGTCGCGGCCTCCTGCGGGTCGGCGGTCTCGGCGAGCACCCGGCGCAACCGCTCACCGTCGAGCTCGCCCGAGAGCCCGTCCGAGCACACGAGCATCCGGTCGCCGGGCTCGGCGGGGACGAGCCAGAAGTCGGCCTCGCCGTCGCTTCCCGCGCCGATCGCCCGGGTGATCTCGTTGCGCCGGCGATCGTGGACCGCATCGGCCGCCGCGAGCTCGCCTGCGTCGATCAGCTCCTGGACGACGGAGTGGTCCACGCTGATCTGCTCGAGCACGCCACCCGAGTACCGGTAGGTGCGGGAGTCGCCGACATTGACGGTGAGCCAGTAGCCCGCGCCCCCCACGTCGGCGATCACGACACCGCTGAGCGTCGTGCCCGCCGCGCGCTGCCCCGCCTCGAGGGCGTGCACGCGCCTGCGCGCGCGGGCCAGCGCATCGCGCACGTCCTGGATGCCGAGGCTCGGCGTTCCGACGAGGCGGCCGAACTCCTCCACGACCAGTGCACTGGCGGCCGCCCCGGCGTCGTGCCCGCCCATGCCGTCGGCGACGAGGAACAGCGGCGCCTCCGCGAGGTGGGAGTCCTCGTTGACCGCGCGCCGCAGGCCCGCGTGGGTGGCGGCGCCGACGAGCACCGTGATGGGAGACTCCGCCATCACACCCCCTCGATGCTCACCCGACGATCGCCGACCTCCAGGATGTCACCTGCACGCAGCATCCACCGCTCGCCTGGGGAGACGCGGTGCCGCTCGCCGTCCCGCACGATGTCGGTGCCGTTGAGCGAGCCCGTGTCGGCGATCCATACGGTGCCGAGGGTACCGCCGATCGCGAAGTGCGTGCGCGACAGCGAGAGGGTCTCGTCACGGACGGCGGTCACCTGCCATCCCGGGACCGCGCCCGGATTGCGGCCGAACACCGTCGGGGTGCGCACCGTGTGACGGATGCCGTCGTCCCAGACGAGCGTCGCGAGCGGCCGCGGACCGAACGCCGGCACGCCGCCGATGACGTCCGCCACCGTGTCGCCGCCGCGCAGCTCCCGGAGGACCGCGTCGCGGGGACGCGTGTCGGAGGGCAGCACCGCGGTCATGACCGTCGGCCCCGTCGAAGCGACCGGAGGCTGAGGCGTGCGCCCAGGCGGCGCCACCACGGCGTCTGCTCGCGCATGCCGCCGACGAGCTCGTCGACCTCCCGCCAGAAGGCGTCGACCTCTTCGGGCGAGGGATCGCCGGGCCCGTACACGTCGGCGTCGGCCCAGGTCGCGAGGGTCGCGACGCGCGGCTCGTCGAAGCGCGCGCCCACGACGTGTGCGCTCTCGGCCCGCGTGGCCCCGGGCACGACGGGCGTCCGCAGGTCCACCGCGTTGTCGACCAGCTCGTCCCAGCCGCCCGAGATGCGGTCGGCGGTCCGCTCCGCGGCGCGGCGACGGGCGCGACGGGCGCCCTTGATGAGGCCGAGCACGATGAACGGCGCGGTCAGGAGGGCGACGAGCCCGAGACCGATGCCGCCGTAGAGGAGGATCGGACCGAGCCAGTCGACGCCCGCCTCCTTGTCGTCGTCCTGCTCGCGGTCATCGGCGATCGTCGGCGGCAGGTCGGCGGGCTCCTGCGCGGGCGGCGGCGGCTGCAGCACCTGCGGCTTGGGATTGGCCTGCGGCTTCGTGTTCTGGTCGTTGGGCTCGTTGTCCTCGTCGGGGGTGGGATCGAACGGCACCCAGCCGTACCCGTCGAAGGCCACCTCGACCCACGCGTGCAGGTTGTCGCCGGTGGCGGTGAACACCCCCGCGTCGGCCTCGTCCTCGTCCGGATACCAGCCCATCACGACGCGGGCGGGGATGCCGAGCTGCCGGGCGAGGAGCGCCATGGCGACGGCGTACTGCTCGTCGTCGCCGATCATCTGCTCGTTGCCGAACAGCATCGAGATGCGCGCGGCGCCGTGCCCGGAGGGCGAGTAGACGTCGTCGGCGAGACCGTGACTGAAATAGCCGTCGGTGCTCAGCCAGTCCTGGAGCGCGCGGACGCGCTCGATGGGGGTCTCGGCGTCGCCGAGGTTCTCCGCCGCGAGCTTGGAGAGCGACTCGGGCACGCCCTCCTGCTTGGGCATGCTGAGCGGCGCGAACTGCGCGTCGGCGAGCGCGTTGTCGCTCGGGACCTCCGCCACCCGGGTCTGGAGCGTGTACGCGTCGCCGCTGGTGAGGCCCGCGGTGACGATGCCGGTGCCGGTCGCATCGTTGAAGTGGGCGCTCCGCCGCAGCTCCGCGGCCCGGTCGCCGTCGAAGGCGATCTCGGTCACGGCCCCGACGTCGGGCAGCCACACGCCGCGGTAGTCGCCGATGTCGATCCGCACCGTGGTCTCGGTGCCGGTCGCCGTCGGCGACATGTTGGAGCGCACCGGGGTGAAGGCGCTCGAGGAGCCCGCTCCGTCGTCGGACACGTTGTAGACGACCCCGTTGTAGGCGTCCATCGCCGCCAGCCGCACCCGCGCCTCGTCGGGGAGACCGCCCACCGTGAACAGCGCCGACTCGGCGTCGTCGCGGATGATCCCACGCCACGACTGGAGCGGGCTCGGGTACTGGTGGATATCGAAGGGCGGCACGACGAAGTCGCGGAGGATGTAGCGCTGCGCGGGCGGGGTGGCGAAGGCGGCCGTGCCGATGCCGACGCCCGCCGCGACCGCGAGCACGGCGCCCCCGGCGATCAGCCGCCGCGCACGGAGCGGGCGCGAGGGAGTCGCCGCGGGATTCTCGATGCGCTGCGCCGCCGAATCCGCGTCCCAGGTCTGACGCAGTGCGAGCCACACCACCGCGAAGGCGGCGAACACGATCCCCTGCACGAGCGGGGCAGCGGGCTGGGTGGCGCCGAGGAGGATCTGGAGTGCCGTCAGCGCGAGGGCCGGAAGCAGCGCCCAGGCGGCGGGACGCACGCGCAGCGCCAGTGAGCCGGCGATGACGGCCGCCACGAGGGTGAGCAGGAACGGCACGATGAGGTGGCCGTCGGAGGCGGCGACCGGCGGCACCGTGGTCAGCAGCGTCTTGAACGACGTGACCGTGCCGAGGGCGAGCTGCCGCCACGTCTCGAGGGTCGGGATCACCCCGAGGAAGGCGGTGTGCGGCAGAGCGAGCGCGCCGCCCAGCAGGAAGTACACCGCCAGCGTGACGCCGGCCACCGGCAGCACGCCCCACCCGCGCCACTGCCCGAACCACGCGATCGCGAGTCCCACCAAGATCGCCCCGAAGCCGGCGACGAGATACTGCGGCCCGTCGAAGGTCGGTCCGAAGCCGATGACGGCGACTGCCAGCAGCGCAGCGACGGCGGTGAGGTCGATCGCGGTGCGCACGACCGGGCGGTTCACGAGAGCACCTTCCGGACGGCGCGGCCCAGCTGATCCAGTGCGCCGAGAGTGACGACATCGGCATCCCCGACGCGGCGGAGCGACGGCGCGTCGGCGCGCGCATCCGCGATCACGGCGAGCACGCGCACGCCGTACGGGAGGCGCGAGCAGGCGAGGCGGAGATCGGCGGCATCCACGGCCGACCCGCACACGAGCACCGCGACGGCGGCCTGCGGAGCCCCCACGGCCATCGCGCCGGCGAGCGCCACGACGCCCCCGTCGCGCGGCCGCGACGGCTCCAGCGCTGCGAGACCATCGAGGAAGCGGCGACCGGTGTCGGCGCGGAGCGCACCGTTCTGGGTGCGGGCGTCGAGCACCCGCGAGTCCCGCAGCGCCCGCAGCCCCACGGAGCCCGCCACCGAGATCGCCAGCTCGAACTCGTCGGGGTCGCGGTACTCGTCGGGGTGGCTGGACAGCCCCACGACGAAGTGGGAGCGCCGCGTCTGCTCGTACTGACGGACCATGACATCGCCGGTGCGGGCGGTCGACTTCCAGTGCACGTGACGCAGGTCATCGCCCGGCTGGTATTCGCGCAGCGCATGGAAGGAGACGTCGTCGCGTTCGAGCTGCTGCACCGGCAGCCCCTCGAGGTCGCGCATCTGCCCGAGCGACAGCCCGTCGAGCGATGTGGTCCGCGGGTGGACGAATAGCTCCACCGCCTGCCGGCGGTCGTGGGTGCGCTCGAACAGCCCCAGCGGGTCGCCGCGCAGCACACTCACCGGCCCGACGGCCAGCACACCTCGGGTGGAGGTGGGGATCGCGAACAGCTCTTCGTGGGACTCCCCCGCCGCCAGGCGCGGGACGTCGAACACGCCGCGGCCAGAGCCCACGGGGAGGACGATCTCCGACGGCAGCAGAGCGCGGCCGGTGCCGTTGGTGAGGGTGAGGGCGCCCACGGCACGCTCGCCGACGACCACCCGGGTGCGGGTGAGGTCCAGGTCGACCGCGTAGGCGGTGCGGCCGAAGAGGAACGGGATGCTGATCACCAGCACGGCGGTGACCACGGCCGCGGCCACCATCGCCTCGATCCAGCCGTACGTCAGCGCCGCGAACCACAGCACGAGCGCGAGCGCCAGCGCCACCCAGCCGAGCGGGCGCACGACGGCCGCGATCCGGGCGAGGTGACGCCTCGCCACGGCGAGCCAGGCGAGCGCATCCTCCCGCCAGCGATCGGCCCGCGACGGCTCGGTCGACGACTCGGTGGCCCGGGAGGTCGTGGAGTCCCCGGACGTCGGGGTCGCCGGCGCGTCGACCGGGTCGGGGGCGGCGACCGGGGGCGTTCCGGGCACACCGATCCGCCGAGGCGCGGCGCGCGTCGGCAGAGCGGAATCCCGGGAGGTCGTCATCAGGCGGTGGCCCTCGCCAGCGGCGCCTCGACGGCGCCCAGCGCGTTCTGAACGATCCGCTCGGCGGTCACGCCCGAGAACTCGGCCTCGGCGTCGAGCACGAGGCGGTGAGCCCACACGGGCACGGCGAGCGCCTTGATGTCGTCGGGGACGACGTAGTGACGGCCCTGGGCGGCCGCGTACACCTTGGCGATGCGCATCATCGAGATCGACCCGCGCACCGAGACGCCCAGGCGGGCGCCCTCGTCGGCTCGGGTGGCCTCGACCAGCTGGGCGGAGAAGCGCGCGACGGCCGGATCGATGTGCACGGTGCCGGCGAGGTCGGCCATGTCGGCGACCGCCTTCGTGGTGATGACGGGGCGCAGGCTCGCCGACGGGTTGCGGTCGACCGCGCCCGCGAGGATCCGCTCGGCGACCGCCAGCGACGGGTAGCCGATCGAGGTCTTGACCATGAACCGGTCGAGCTGGGCCTCGGGCAGCTTGTACGTGCCCGCCTGCTCGATGGGGTTCTGCGTCGCGATCACCAGGAACGGGCGACCCACCTCGTGCGCGACGCCGTCGACGGTGACCCGCGACTCCTCCATGACCTCCAGCAGCGCCGACTGCGTCTTCGGCGAGGCGCGGTTGATCTCGTCGGCGAGGACGATCGAGGCGAAGACGGGACCGCGGTGGAACTCGAACTTGTGGTTCTGCTGGTCGTAGATCGTCACCCCGGTGACGTCGGAGGGAAGCAGGTCCGGCGTGAACTGGATGCGGTTGGAGGTGCCCTGCACGCTCGCGGCGAGCGCCTTCGCCAGGCTGGTCTTGCCGGTGCCGGGCGCGTCCTCCAGCAGCACATGACCCTCGGCGAGCATTGCGGACAGGACCAGTCCCACCACCTCGCGCTTGCCCATGAGGGCCTGGTCGACGTTGTCCACCAGTCGCACGAACGTGTCGCGGAACCAGGCCGCCTGCTCGGGGGTCATGCTCATCTGTCTGCGTCCTTCTGTCGGTCTCGTCGGTCTGTTCGGCGGGTCGGCCGGGTCGGCCGGGTCGGCGGGGAGGTCGGCGCCGGCGCTCAGCCGCGCGGCCACCAGCGTTTCTCGGTGTCCACGGCGCCGCCCCAGCCCTTGATGTCCACCCACACGTCGTAGCCGTCCGCACCGAGGTAGCACTCGATCTGGCGCGATCCGTTGCCGCTGAAGTTGACGGTGTGGATCGTGCCGCTGACGGCGCCGCCGCTGTACATGCACTGCATGCCGGCGTTGCCGATCGACATGTTCTCCCAGTTGACGACGAACTTGTAGCAGCCGTTGACGCAGCTGGCGGTGCGGTCGCCGCGGGTCACCCAGACGCGCGGCTGCGGCGGCGGCGGCGCGTCCTGCGTGCGGGCCGAATCGGAGGCGGTCGTCGTCGAGCTGCCGGCGGCGCTCGTGCGCACATCGATCGTGCGGGTGGTGCTGTAGCCGACGTTGTAGGACTCCGAGCCGCTCGCGGCCACCGTGCGCCATCCCCGGCCGTCGCCCGTGCGGATCTCCGTCGTGATGTCGCGGCCGTTGCGTGCCGGCGAGGACCACGTCATGGTGATGGTCGTGCCGCTCGCGGTGGCGCGGGCCGTCGGGTTGCCGATCTGGCCGTACGGGCGGACGTTGTTGGACGCCGCCGACGGGTCGCCCTCGTTCGTCACACCCTCGACCGTCGACACCGCACGGACGCGGATCGAGTACGTGCCGTTGTTGTTGACCTGCCCGTTGCCGATCGTCCCCGAGCCGCCGTTGCCGCCGGCGACCCAGTCGCCGCGCCAGCCGCCGTTGTTGACCGAGTACTGGTAGACGACCTGGCTCGCGTTCGCGCCGTTGAGCGATCCCGCCGTCCACGTGACGCCGACGCGGTTGTCGCCCTCGGTGGCGGCGACCCCGGTCGGCGCCGACGGCGTGCCGGCGGCCTGGCGCGGCGCCGAAGCCGCGCTCCACTCGCCCCAGCCCGCCTTGTTCGAGGCCCGCACGCTGAACGTGTACGAGCTCGTCGAGTTGTCCACGGTCACGGCCTGGCTCGTCTGTCCCGCGGCCACGTCGATGGTGCGGACCACCGTCGAGCCCTGCAGGACCCGCAGCTGGTAGCCGGCGATCGCGTCGCCGTTGTTCGCCGGCTGGTTCCACGACACTCGCATCTGGCTCTGCGAGCCGACGGAGTCGATCCGCTCGGTCGTCGGGGCGCCGGGGGCGTCCGGCTGACGCGCGGGGATCTCCGTCGCCGACCAGCCGCTGAAGTCCGACGGCTCGGGGGCGCGGTTGTGAGCGCGGACGCGCACCTGGTAGGCGACGCCGTTCTCCAGACCGTCCCACGTGATGCTCGTCTGCGTCACGTCCGTCTTCTGGGTGACCCCGGAGGGCGGCGCGGGCGAGATCTCGAGCGTGTAGCTCTCCACCGGCGAACCCTCGGTGCGCGGCGCCGTCCACGAGACGTTCAGGCTGCGGTCGCCGAAGGCGAGGGTCGGCGGGTTGGGCTGGTCCGGACGCTGATCGGGGCGCGCGGTCTCGGACGGGACCGAGGGGTCGGAGGTGCCCACGCTGTTGGTGGCGGTGACGACGAAGTTGTACTCGACGTTGTTGGTCAGCCCGTCCAGGGTGCAGGTCGTCGAGGGGCAGCTCTTACTGTACCCGCTGGCGACCGCCGTCACCGTGTACCCCGTGATGGGGCGGCCATTGTCGATCGGCGGCGTCCACGAGAGCACGACGGTCCGGCTCTCCACCGCGGTGACGGTGGGCTTGCCCGGCGCGTCGGGGCGACCCTGCACCGTGACGCGGACGCGACCCTCCACCCGCCGGTCGGCATCCTGCGTCTTGTCCTCGACGGTGTAGCGCGCGACGAGCGTTCCGACGAAGTCCGCGGCGCTGGTCACCTCGATCCGGTCCCCGCTCACGCGCACGGACTGGAACTGGCCCGACTCCTGCTCGACGCCGACGAGCTTCAGCGGGGTGTCGGGGAACGGGTTCACGTCGTTGTTCAGCACCGGCACCGAGACCATCACGCCCTGATCCGCCTGGGCGATGATGTCGTCGTTGGCGTTGGCGAGCTCCCGCGTCGACGCCGTGATCGTCACCGTGATGGCGGCCTCGACGGGTGCCGTCTGCCCGTCCGTCGCGCGGACCTGGAGGGAGAACGAGGTGCCTTTGGCCACGTCGGCGTCGGCTGCGACCAGCAGCGAGCCCCCGTCGATCGTCGCGCGGACGCCTCCGGGTGCGGCCGAGGCGAGGTCGAACGTGATGTTCTCCTCGTCGCCCGGGTCGGGATCGGTGACGAGTTCGCGCAGGTTCAGGCGCGCCGCGTCCTCACCGGGCGCCACGGAGAGCGAAGCGCCCACGAATGTCGGCGGCTGGTTCTCGGGCGGGAGCACCGTGATCGGGATCGTCAGCGTCGCCTTGCGCCCCTCGGGGTCGTCGGGGCCGGTGCCGTCGGTCACCTCGAAGGTGAGGGCGTCCGCGCCGAAGTACCGGTCCTTCGACGTGTAGACGAGCGTCGTCTGGTCCTTCACGAGCGACGCGCCGTTGGAGTGCGCCGCCTTGGCCTTGCCGGCCTCGGTGATGACGACCTTCTTGCCGCCGGCCGCGGTGACGTACTCCGCGAGGGGGAGCTCGACCGTCTCGCCGCTGTCCACGACGAGGGCCTCGGTGGAGAGCAGGCTCGGCGGCAGCGAGTCCAGCGAGGGCACCCGCAGGAACGCGGACGCCGTCTGGTCGTCGACGTCGGTCACCGTGTAGGTGATGAGCTGCGGCTCGTCGGTGAGGGTCACACGCACGATTCCGTCGGCACGCACCTGCGCCGATCCGCCGCCGGTGCCGAGGGCGACCTCCAGGGCGCTGCGGGTGCCGTCGGGGTCGTCGTCGTTCTCGAGCACGGCGATGTCGGCGGTGCCGTCCTCGGTCACGTCCTCGGCGAGCACGCGATCGTCACGCGCGATCGGCGGGATGAGCGGCACGTCGGGGTCGACGGTGATCTGCACCGACGTCGTGGCCTCGAGTCCCCGCTCATCGGCGATCGTGTAGTTCACGCTCGTCTGCATCGGCTCGTCGGGCGAGGTGATCAGCAGGTAGCGGCCGGAGACCTCCGCGTCGAGGCCGGCGACGCCCTCGGGCAGCTCGACGGCGTTCTCGGCGAAGCCGAACTGGTCGCCGTCGGGATCCGAGTCGTTGTCGAGCACGGGCACCGCCACCTGGCGTCCCGGCCGCATGATGACGGCGTCGCGGACGGCGTAGGGGGCCTGGTTGGCGGAGGCGACCGGCGCGATGCCCATCTGCACCGTCGCGGTGGCCTCCTTGCCGAGGCGGTCGCGCACGCGATAGGTGAAGGTGTCGACGCCGATCGACTCCTCGAAGGCCTCGTAGACGAACGAGGCGACCTTCGTCTCCACGATGCGGCCCTTGGCCGGGGCGGAGGCGAGGCCCACGAGCTCGACGGAGTCGCCGTCCTCGTCGATGCCGTCCAACGGCACCGGGATCTCGACCTTCGACCCGCCGAGCACGCGCGCCGTGAGGTCGCGCGGGCGCGGGGCGGCGTTGCCGTCCTCGTTCATCGGAAGGATCTGGATGCGGACGAAGCCGGCATCGCGCTGACCCGTCGAGTCGACCACGTCGTAGGTCAGGTTGACGGTCTTCGCCTCGTCGCCCGCGCGGAAGCGGACGGTGTCCTCGGCGACGAACGCCTCGCCGTCCTCGGGGTCCACGGTCTCGACGAGCTCGTCGGCGACGTGGATGGTGTCGCCGTTGGGGTGGTAGTCGTTGTCGAGCACCGGGATCGTGACGACGTCGCCGACACGCACGACGGCCTGGTCGGGCTCCGCCACCGGCGGCCGCAGCCGCGCGGGCGCCGGCACCGGGATGACGACGATCTCGCCGGTGACGGAGGCCACGCCGTTGGAGATCGTGTAGCTGACCCGCACTTGGCCCTCGACGCCGCTCTGGTCGGTGATGCGCACGGTCTCGTGGCCGAGCACCGCGGCGGCCACGCCGCTGCCGGGCTCCACGCTCACCGACTGCACGACGAGGATGCCGCCGCCGGGATCGGAGTCGTTGCCCAGCACGTTGACGAGCACGTCGCCGCCCTGGGGAAGGAGCGCGATGTCGCGCACGGCGACCGGGGGCAGCTCGTTCTCCTCGTCGGGCAGCACATCCACGCGCACGAGGCCGGGAACGGAGTTCGGACCCGCCGAGACGAGGTACTGCACGTAGTGGGTGCCGACCTTCGTCGAGGAGAAGGTGAAGGTCTTGTCGGGGAAGTCGGCGACGATCTTGGCGTCCTCGACCTCGTCGACCCGCGTCAGGCGCAGCGGCTCGCTGCCCGAGCTGGTGTCGTTGGCGAGCGGGGTGACCGTGATCGACTGCCCGGCGCGCACGACGACGTGGTCGGCGTTGGTGATGGGCTGCGTCGTCCCGAGCGGACGGATGTCGTAGACGGCGACACCGCCGCCGGTGTCGGTGCCGTCCGAGACCGAGATCGGCACTTCCTTGCGGCCCTGCACGCCGCCGATCGCCCGATAGGTGATCTGGCCGTCCGACGTGAAGTCGGCCTCGTCGCCGCCGTCGGGGACGACGTCGAGGAGGAAGATGTCGTCGCCGTCGGGGTCGATCCAGTCCGACAGGACGTTGTACGACGCGGTGCCGCCGGTCTCGACGGGGACCGAGGTCTTGCGTCGCTGCACCGGCGGGGAGTTCTGATCCAGGGGGCGCACGGTCACGGTCACCGAAGCGGTGTCGGTGCCGCGCCGGCCGTCGTCGACCTCGTAGGTGAACGTCGTCGAACCCGACGCGTCCTCGGGGACGGTGATCTGCAGGGCCGCGCCGTTGTGGATCGGCTCGATCGTCCCGAACGAGGGCTCGCGCTCGACCGACGCGACCAGCACGTCGCCGTCGGCGTCGGTGTCGTTCTCCAGCACCGGGAGCACGGTGGTGCGGCCCGGGCGCACGCCGTACTGGTCGTCGTTGGCGATCGGCTCAGTGTTGTTCTCGGTGCGCTCGGGGAGGGTGGTCTGCACCGACTCCTCGGTGGTCTCCTCTTCTTCCTCCCCTTCGCCCTCGGGCGGGGTGATGTCCTGCCAGTTGTCGACACGCTGCATGCTGTCGCTGGCCATCCACGCCGCCCCGCCGAACACGTCGTTGAGGACGACGACGTCGCGGTTGACCCGGAACTGCAGGACGCTCGCCTCGTCGAGTCCCGAGATCGTCTCGGTGAGGTCGTCGTCCTCGCCCGGGCAGTCGCGCACGAACTGGCCGGTGCCCGACCACGCGCCGTACGCGCACCCCGCCACGAAGACCGGCTGGGCGGCAGCGCCCTCGGCGCCGCCCGCCTCGACCGTCGTCGGCTCGCCGCCGCCGAGCGGCACGCGGACCAGGGAGGTGGGCGTCGCCAGCGTGATGGCGTCGGTCGCGTCGGAGGCCTGCTGGAGCACCGCGCCGGCGGGCACCTCGACACGCGTGCCGTCGCTCCCGTACAGCGTGCCGGTGTCGGCGTCCAAGGCGAAGGCGACATGGCCGACCGCGGTCAGCTGCAGGGTGTGCCCTTTCTCGACGCCCTCGAGCTTCCGCTCGCCCGACACCGTGACCGTGCCGTCACCCGCGTCGCCGAACGCGAGCAGCGAGGCCTTCTCGGGCGATGCCGCGTACACGGTCCCGTCGGTGGCGACCGCCGTCACCGCGCCGTCGCCGAGCTCGGCGATCGGATCGACGGTCTCGGGGGCGAACGAGGAGACGGCGGAGAAGTCCGTGGACCACAGCTGGCCGCCCGGGTCGAGGATCGCGACCGAGCCCGCACCGAGCGCGATCGCGGCACCCGGGGGCAGGTCCGTGCTGCCGCCGAGGGTGACGCGCGCCGGGTCGACCGCGGTGACGGTGGTCTCATCGACGACCAGCACGCGGGAGCCGGACTGCAGCACGTCGTACGTCGAGGTGGCTGTCCGCAGCCCGCCGTCGAGCACGCGGGACTCGTGATTGAAGTGGCCGACCAGCATGCTCGACTGCTTGGTGACCCACACACCTCCGTCGTGGAGGTCGACCTCGGTCGTCGGATTTCCCTCGTAGACGAAGGCGAGGGTGCCGAGGGTGACGGCGACGGCGCCCACGACACCGACGGATGCCAGCGTGCGCGGACGCGCGCGAAGCCACGCGAAGGACTTCATCGGGCTCGGCTCCCCCCGGGCTGGTCTTCGGCGTGGCGTCGGGAACTGATCGCTGGATCAGTCGCTCACTGTTGGCGGACAGAGTCAGCCTACGTCAGCGATCGCGATGCGCCGAGCCCGGGAGCAGGGGAGAACTCCCCATTTCTCACGGCTCGTCCCCGCTGGGTGCGATCGGCGGCCTCGGGTTCCGCCGAACCGACATCCTGCTGCCGAACCGACACGTCCCGCGCGGGCGCAGCGTGTCGGCTCGGGCGCAGCGTGTCGGCTCGGGCGCAGCGTGTCGGCTCAGGCGTCGACGTAGGCGGCGAGGTGCTGGGCGGTGAGGGTCGAGCCCGCGGCGACGAGATCGGCGGGGGTGCCCTCGAACACCACGGTGCCGCCGTCATGGCCGGCGCCCGGGCCGATGTCGATGATCCAGTCCGCGTGCGCCATCACCGCCTGGTGATGCTCGATGACGATCACCGAGTTGCCCGCCTCCACCAGCCGGTCGAGGAGTCCCAGGAGGTTGTCGACGTCGGCCAGATGCAGGCCGGTCGTCGGCTCGTCGAGCACGTACACCGCCCCCTTCTTCGCCATCGAGATGGCGAGCTTCAGGCGCTGCCGCTCGCCGCCCGACAGGGTGTTCAGCGCCTGGCCGAGGGTGATGTAGCCGAGGCCGACATCGACCATGCGGGAGAGCGTGGCGTGCGCCGGGCTCTTGGGCAGGAACTCCGCGGCCTCCGCCGCCGACATCGCGAGCACCTCGGCGATGTTCCTCCCCTCCAGCGTGAACTCGAGCACGTCGTCACTGAAGCCGGTGCCCTCGCACAGCTCGCAGCGCGTCTCGACGCTCTGCGTGAAGCCGAGGTTCGTGATGATGACGCCGAGGCCCTTGCACGCGGGGCACGCGCCCTCGGAGTTGGCGCTGAACAGTCCCGGCTTCACACCGTTCGCCTTGGCGAACGCGGAGCGGATGGCGTCGAGGATCCCGGTGTAGGTGGCCGGGCTGCTGCGCCGCGAGCCCTTGATCGGAGCCTGGTCGACGACCACGACATCGTCGAAAGCCGGAACGTTGCCGTGGATGAGCGAGGACTTGCCCGACCCGGCGACGCCCGTGACGACGGTGAGGATGCCCAGGGGGATGTCGACGTCGACGCTCTTGAGGTTGTGCTGCGTGGCGCCGCGGATCTCCAGGTGCCCGGTCGCCGTGCGCGTCGACGACTTCAGCGACGCCCGATGGTCGAGATGACGGCCGGTGAGGGTGTCGGAGGCGCGGAGCCCGGCGACGTCGCCCTCGTACATGATCCGTCCGCCGTGTCGCCCGGCGCCCGGCCCGAGGTCGACGACGTGGTCGGCGATCTCGATCACCTCGGGCTTGTGCTCGACCACCAGCACCGTGTTGCCCTTGTCGCGCAGATGCCCGAGGAGGGCGTTCATGCGCTGGATGTCGTGAGGATGGAGCCCCGCGGTCGGCTCGTCGAAGACGTAGGTGACGTCGGTGAGACTCGACCCGAGGTGCCGGATCATCTTGGTCCGCTGCGCCTCGCCGCCCGACAGCGTGCCGCTGGAGCGGTCGAGCGAGAGGTAGCCGAGCCCGATGTCGATGAACGACGCGACCGTCTGCCGGAGTCCCGCCATCAGAGGTGCGACTTCGGGGGCGTCGACCGCGGCGAGCCAGTCGGCGAGGTCGGTGATCTGCATCGCGGCGACCTCGGCGATGTTCTTGCCGGCGATGCGCGAGGAACGTGCGCCCTCGTTCAGGCGCGTGCCGCCGCAGTCCGGGCACGGCAGGAACTTGACTGCACGGTCGACGAACGCCCGGACGTGCGGCTGGAGCGACTCCCGGTCCTTCTGCAGCATCGACTTGGTGATCTTGGGGATGAGCCCCTCATAGGTCATGTTGGTGTTCGCGACACGGACCTTCGTCTGGTCCCGGTAGAGGAAGTCGTGCAGCTCCTGCTCGGTGTACTCGGCGATCGGCTTGTCACCGTCGACGAAGCCCGACTCGGCGAAGATCCGCACCATCCAGCCGTCGGCGCTGTAGCCGGGGACCCGGATCGCGCCGGCGTTGAGCGAGAGCGACCGGTCGACGACCTCGTCGACGTCGACGTCGCTCGTCTCGCCGAGGCCTTCGCAGCGGGGGCACATGCCGCCGGTGATCTCGAACGAGCGCCGCTCCTTCTTGCCCTTGTCCTTGCCGACCGCGATCGTCACCGCGCCCGCGCCCGAGACCGACGGCACGTTGAAGGAGAACGCCTGCGGAGAGCCGACGTGCGGCTGCCCCAGCCGGCTGAACAGGAGGCGCAGCATCGCGTGGACGTCGGTCGCGGTGCCCACCGTCGACCGGGCGTTCGCCCCCATGCGCTCCTGATCGACGATGATGGCCGGGCTCACGTTCTCGAGCGCGTCGACCTCGGGCCGGCTGAGCTGCCCCATGAACTGCTGGACGAACGTCGGGTAGGTCTCGTTGATGAGGCGCTGGGACTCGTTGGCGATCGTGCCGAAGACGAGCGAGGACTTCCCTGAGCCGCTCACGCCCGTGAACACGGTCAGTCGGCGCTTGGGGATCTCGACGTCGACGCCCTGCAGGTTGTTCTCGCGGGCGCCGACGACCCGGATGCGGTCGTGGCTGTCGGCGGGGTGCGCGGTGGTGGGCATGGCATCCGTCCTGGTCGTCGGCGGGTCGGTGTGACCCTACAGCTTGGCACCGACCCCGGACAGCCACTGCCGCGCCCGCGCCCCGTGCCCCGGTGGCCGCCGACCTTGCCCGGTGGCCGCCGAGCTTGCCGGCAAGCTCGGGAGCGCCGGGGCAAGCTCGGGCGCGCCGGGGCAAGCTCGGGCACGCGAGGGCAAGCTCGGGCACGCGAGGGCAAGCTCGGGCGGGCGCGGGGGCGCGGGGCGGGCTACGCGGCGCGGTGACACCCCACGACGTGATCGTCGACCATGCCGGCGGACTGCATGAGCGCGTACATCGTCGTCGAGCCGACGAATCGGAAGTCGGCCTTGCGGAGCGCCTTCGACATCGCGTCGGACTCCGCGGTCGTCGCCGGCACGTCGGCGAAACTCCTCGGTCTCTCGTGTGTGGCCGGAGCGAACGACCACATCAGCGCATCGAGCTCTCCCGGAGCCATGGCCAGCGCCAGGCGGGCGTTGGAGATGGTGGCCTCGATCTTGGCGCGGTTGCGGATGATGCCGGCGTCCTGCATGAGGCGCTCGACATCGTCGGGCGTGAACGCGGCGACCGCGGCGGGCTCGAACCCCGCGAACACCTCGCGGAACCGCGGCCGCTTGCGGAGGATCGTGATCCAGCTCAGTCCGGCCTGGAACCCCTCGAGGCTCATCTTCTCGAACAGCGGACGATCGCCGTGAAGCGGTCGACCCCATTCCTCATCGTGGTACCGGCGGTACTCCGGGTCGTCGCCGACCCAGGCGCAGCGATCGATGCCGTCGGGACCGGTGCGGATGTCGAGCGTCACCCCGTCAGAGTAGCGAGGAGCACCGACACCCCCGCCGCACGTCCGGTCCGACGCCCGAGACGGAGGTGGGGGGCCGCCCACCCGAGACGGCCCCCCGTGAAGACCGCCGCCGGCGCCTCGAAGCCGAACGGGCGCACGGCAGCGCACTGCCTTCACAGGGGAGTGTCCGAGTGGGCGCGCCCACGGACATCCCGCAGGCGATCGTTACCCGTTCGTGACGGAGACGACGTCCGTCGTCGAGTGAGTTCCAGGCACCCGGCCCCTACTTCTTCTTCAGGGACTTCTCCGACACGGGCGCGTCGCCGGAGGCGGCGAGCGCCGCGTAGTGCGCGCGGGCCTCGTCCTGCCGCTGCTGCTCAGCGCCCGACGCGATGGGCGCGCGCACATGCTCGGGCGCGAACCCGAACGCATCCACCAGGTCCTGCGCGTGAGGGCGCAGCCGGAGGCACAGACGATCGATGTAGCGGGTCACGGCTGCCGCACGCTGGGTGGACAGTCGGCCGTTGATGAGGTGCCAGGCGAGGTGCTTCTCGATGAGGCTCAGGCCGAACAGGTCGCGCAGCCACGTCAGCACCTGACGCGTCGCGTCATCCTCGATGCGGTTCACGCCGTCGGTGAGCGCCTCCCACTGCAGGAGCTCCGCGTGCGCACGCGCCGCCTCGATGAGCTCCGACTGGTTGGCGTTGAACATGACGGCTGCCTCCGCCGGCGACGCCTTGCCGGCGGGACGGAGCCGGGCGGCGATGTCGGACACCATCTGCTCGACGCGGCCCGCGAGCAGATCGTGCTGCTGGTCGGCACGCAGGCCGAGCTCCACCGACCGGGCGGTCGAGCCGAAGTCGGCCACCGTCTGGCCCAGCTGGCGGAGGCCCGCTCCGTGGAACAGCTTGCCGGCGGTCTGCCGCGCGGCGAAGCCGGCGAGCTTCGCCGCGTCCGCTCCCTTGAACTGGCGGGCGTAGTCCGACAGCAGCCGCTTGCCGACGAGCTGCAGCAGGACGTTGTTGTCGCCTTCGAAGGTGACGTACACGTCGAGGTCCTGGTGGAGGCCCACCAGACGGTTCTCGGCGAGGAAGCCGGCGCCGCCGCAGGCCTCGCGGCACTCCTGGATCGTGTCGAGCGCGTTCCACGTCGACAGCGGTTTGAGGGCGGCGGCGAGGGTCTCCAGGTCCTCGCGCTCCTCCGGGGTGTCGGCGGTGCCGCCGAAGACGCCGTCGAACTTCCGCAGCAGCTCGTCGTTCGCGAAGAACTGGGCGTACACCTGGGCGAGCCGCGGCAGGAGGCGGCGCTGGTGCTTGCCGTAGTCGAGCAGCACGACCTCGTCCGATCCCGCTCCCGAGTCGAACTGGCGGCGCTGGTTGGCGTAGGTCACCGCGATGTGGAGGGCCAGCGCCGTGCCCGTGGTCGCGGCGCCGTCGAGCGACACGCGACCCTGGACGAGCGCGCCGAGCATGGTGAAGAAGCGGCGGCCGGGGGTCGCGATCTCGCTCGAGTAGGTGCCGTCGGGAGCCACGTCACCGTAGCGGTTCAGCAGGTTCTCGCGCGGGATGCGGACGTGGTCGAAGTGGAGACGCCCGTTGTCGATGCCGTTCAGGCCGCCCTTGACGCCGTCGTCCTCGCCGCCGATTCCGGGGAGGAACGCGCCGTCCCCGTCCCGCAGCGGGACGAAGAAGCAGTGCACGCCGTAGTTCACGCCTCCCGTGATCAGCTGCGCGAACACGGTCGCCGCCTTGCCGTGCAGGGCCGCGTTGCCGAGGTAGTCCTTCCACGCGCCGCGGAAGGGCGTGTGGATGACGAACTCCTCGGTGGCCGGGTCGTACGTGGCAGTCGTGCCGATGGCGGCGACGTCCGACCCGTGGCCGGTCTCGGTCATCGCGAAGGCACCGGGGAGGTCGAGGGTGATGACATCCCGCAGCCACTTGTCGTGGTGGACCTTCGTGCCGAGCTGGTAGATCGCCGACCCGAACAGCCCCCACTGCACGCCGGACTTGATCTGCAGGCTCGGATCGGCCAACACGAGCTCCATGAATCCCGCGAGGTTGGCGCCGTTGTCGTTCAGCCCGCCGTACTCCTCCGGGAACGCGCGGCGCGAGCCGTCGTTGTCGACGAGCAGGTGCAGCTGACCGAGCACGCGCTCGCGGTGATCGGCCATCGGCTGGCCGTCGATCCGCCAGAAGACCGGGTCCTTGATCAGCTCCCGCGCGCTGCGGCGGGTGTCTGCCCATGTGCCGAGGAGCGCGTTCTCGACGGCGGCCACGTCGATGCGCGGCTCATGCGCCTCCGCGGCGGAGTGCGCGGCGGTCGGCGCACCCCCGGCGGGCGTGCGCGTGTGGGTGGCGGGCTTGGTGGGACGGACGGCGGCGTCGGTCATCGCGTACCTCTCGGCGTCGACGGACAGAAAAGGTCACTGTCGACGGTAGGAGGTCCACAAGGCGCGACCAACTGCGTTGGACGACTCGCACAACGAGACGCCCCGACGTGAGCGACGTCGATTGTGTGGAACCCACACCCGCCTGGGGTGGGACTCAGTTCCACGCGGGCGTTCGCGCAGACGAGGACAGAGGCGAAAGCGGTCAGGCCGAAGCGATGACCGCGAGGACCGCGTCGCCGTACGCCTCGCGCTTCTTCGCACCGATGCCGGTGATGCCGCTGAGGTCGTCGGGCGTGCGAGGACGCTTGTCGGCCAGGGCGCGCAGCGTCGCGTCGCCGAACACGATGTACGCGGGCACACCCTGCTCCCGCGCCTGCTCCGCGCGCCACGCGCGGAGCGCCTCGAACAGGTCGCGATCGCCCTCGGCCACCGCCTCGGGCACGCTCGCTTTGCGCACCCGGGTCGTGGTGGCGCGGCCGAGCACGTCGCGCCGCAGCGGCACGGGCTGCTCGCCGCGGAGCACGGCGGCCGCATCCGGGCCGGGAGCGAGGGTGCCGTACTCCCCCTGGGCGACGAGGATGCCGCGGGCCAGCAGCTGGCGGACCACCGACCGCCAGTCCTGTTCCGAGAGGTCGGCGCCGATGCCGTAGGTCGCGAGCTTGTCGTGCCCCTGCTGCGCGATCCGCTCGGTCGAGCCGCCACGGAGGATGTCGATGAGGTGTCCGGCTCCGAAGGCCTGGCCGCGCTCGCGCTGCAGGCGGACGATCGTCGACAGGAGCTTCTGAGCGGGGACGAGCCCCTCCCAGGTGTCGGGGGCCTCGAGGCAGGTGTCGCAGTTGCCGCACGGCCCCGACTCCTGACCGAAGTAGCCGAGGAGGTTCTGGCGGCGGCACGCGACGGTCTCGCAGAGGGCGAGCATCGCGTCGAGGTGCTGCCCGAGACGCATCTTGAACGTGCGATCGCCGGGCGACTGATCGATGAGGCGGCGCTGCTGCACGACGTCGCCGAGCCCGTAGACCATCCAGGCGATCGCCGGCTCGCCATCCCGACCGGCGCGTCCGGTCTCCTGGTAGTACCCCTCCACCGACTTCGGAAGGTCGATGTGCGCCACAAAGCGGACGTCGGGCTTGTCGATCCCCATGCCGAACGCGATCGTGGCCACCATCACGACGCCGTCGTCACGCAGGAAGCGCGACTGGTTCGCCGCCCGCACCTCAGCGGGAAGGCCGGCATGATAGGGCAGGGCGTCGACGCCCTGGCCGCGCAGGTAGTCGGCGGTCTGCTCGACCGATTTGCGGCTGAGTGCGTAGACGATGCCCGCCCCCGCCGCACCGTCGCCGTCGAAGCGCCGGATGAACTGCAGCAGCTGCCGGCGCGGGTCGACCTTCGGCTCGATGCGGTACTGGATGTTCGGCCGGTCGAAGCTCGCCACGAAGTGCTTCGCCGTCGACAGCGACAGCCGCTCGGTCAGCTCGGCGTGGGTCGCCCGGGTGGCGGTGGCGGTGAGGGCCATGCGGGGGACGCCCGGGAACCGCTCGGCGAGATCGCCCAGCGCCAGGTAATCCGGCCGGAAGTCGTGGCCCCACTGGCTGACGCAGTGCGCCTCGTCGATCGCGATGACGCTCAGCCGCCCGCGCTGGAGCAGCGCCGTGGTCGCCGGCACGCTGAGCCGCTCCGGCGCGACGTAGATGAGGTCGAGCTCGCCGTCGAGGAACGCGCGCTCCACCCCCGCCCGCTCGCCCGCGGTCTGGGTCGAGTTGAGGAACGCGGCCCGCACGCCGTTCGCGATGAGCGCGTCGACCTGGTCGTGCATGAGCGCGATGAGCGGGCTGACGACCAGCCCCGTGCCGGGACGGACGAGCGCGGGCACCTGGTAGGTGATCGACTTGCCGCCGCCGGTGGGCATGAGCACGACGGCATCCCCGCCGCCGACGACCTGGGCGACGATGTCGGCCTGATCGCCGCGGAAGTCGTCGTAGCCGAAGACCTCCTTGAGCACCGCGCGGGGATCGGCGCCGGTGTGGTCGCGTCGCTCGAGCGAGAGGACCGACGCCGGCTGCGCGGCGACGGCCGGGACGGGTCGCCCCGCGCCGGCGGCTCCGGCGCTGACGGCTCCGGCGCGGGTGGCACGCGACAGTGCGCCGGCGTACCCGTCGAAGGCGGGGTCGGGCGGGAGGGGCGCATCGGGATCGGGCGGCGGCGCCTGGTCGTCGGGATCCCACACGAGATCGGCGTAGGGGTCGTTGCTCCAGCCGCCGTCACTCACCCGGTCCACGATAGCCGCGCGGTCCGACACCGGGGGCGCGCGGACGTCGGCTGTGGAGTTCGGGCTGTGGAGTTCGGCACGGGAGTCGGGTTCGGAGCAGCGGGGCGTCAATCCGCAGTCAGAGCCGGCCTCAGATCCGTGTGCGCGAAATCTTCGCCGACGAACAGGAGCGGCTGGCGTCGCTCCTTGGCGAGGGCGTAGGTGAAGCAGTCGCCGAGATTCAGCCGGGCGGGGTGTCCGGAGCCGCGCCCGTAGTCACGATAGGCACGGCGCGCGATCGCGGCCTGCGCCTCGGTGAACGGGACGACCTCGAGTCCGATGGCTTCGATGAGCTCGTCGAACCGGGCGCTGCGCACCGGATCCCCTGATCCGTCCGCGACGATCGAGACCTCGAGCAGAGTCGCCGCGGAGATCGCGGGCGCATCGGCGGTGGTCAGCAGCTCCACGATGCGGTCTGCGAGCGGCTCGTCCTGAAGGAGGGCGATGAGGGCGGAGCTGTCGACGATCACCGTGGCAGACCCGTGGTCTCGTCGTAGAGGTCGGCGGCGGCGAGCGGCAGCTCCACACCCCGGAAGGCGTCGCGCGCCGCCGCGGCCGCGTCGCGTACGCGCGCCCCCCGTGACGGACCCGCGCCGACCGCCTCCGCGTCGAGCGCCGCGAGCTGCGCCCGGACGGCGCGCTCGACGGCCGAGGTCTGGCTGACCCCGAGGCGCGCCGCGAGGACGCGGACGTCGGCGTGGACGCTCTCGTTCTTGATGTTGAGGCTCACGGTGCCGATTCTACCGTGAACGTCGACCTTTCTACCCTCGGGCGGATCCGCGCGGTCAGCACCACTTGTCGACGAGGGTGCGGATCACCGTCACATTGCGGTTCGTCGCCACACCGAGCCTCTTGGCGGCCCCCAGCGGATCGACCTGCCCGTTCTGGTAGCCCGGCTGCAGCAGCGCGTGCGCGCCACGGCCCCGCACGACCATCTCGCCCTTCTCTGTCGCCGCCGCCGTCACGGCCTCCCGCGACGCGGCGTCGAGTTCGTCCTTCAGCAGATACACGTAGTGGCGGGCGAGGCCGGGATGGGCCGCGGCGAGTTCTTCGGCGTCCCGCCCGATCGCGACGAACTCCGCCGCCGAGAACACGATCGTCGGGACCTCGAAGCCGCGGTCCCGGGCGAACGCCTGCTCCAGCGTCGCCTCGATCTTGGCCCGCGACCGCATCCGCGACTCGAAGCGCACGTTCCCCGTGTTGATGTGCGTCTCGACGTTCTCGAAGCCGGCCTCGGTCACCACCCGCTGGATGTCGCCCTTGGGGAACACCCTCGTCCTGCCGAGATTGATGGCGCGCAGGAACGCGAGGAAAGTGGCCATCGCCCCATCATGCCCGCCCGGTCCCGCTCGCGCACGGGGTGCCTCGGCGCTCAGTCCAGGCGCACGACCTCGGTGACCCGCACGACGGCGGACCCCTCGTCGACCGAGGCCGCCAGGTCGACCTCGGCGCGGATGCGCCAGTCGTGGTGGCCCTCGGGATCGTCGATGGTCTGCTCGACCCGCCAGAGATCGGCGCCTTCCTCGATCGAGAGGAGCTGCGGCGAGCGGGCCGGTCCGCCGGTGAGGATCACGTCGTGCTCGTCGTAGTAGCGGTCGAGCACACCCGGCCAGTCCACGCCCGGGTCGAGCGCGGTGAGCGCATCGTCGTCCTGGAGCGCGGCCAGCTGCACACGCCGGAACAGTTCGTTGCGCACCAGAACGGTGAAGGCGCGGCGGTTGGTGAGCACTGACGGCGGCGCCGGCGGGACGACCGGGGCATCGGACTGCGCAGCCGGGTTCACGAGGCTCGCCCATTCGTCGACGAGGCTCGAGTCGACCTGGCGCACGAGCTCCCCCAGCCATTCGATGATGTCGAGCAGCTCGTCGGTGCGCGCATCGGCGGGCACGGTCTGGCGGATGGCGCGGTACGCGTCGCTGAGGTAGCGGAGCACGAGTCCCTCGCTGCGGCCGAGCTGGTAGAAGGAGACATATTCCGCAAACGACATGGCTCGCTCGAACATGTCGCGGACGACGGATTTCGGACTGAGTGCGAAGTCGCGGACCCAGGGCTGACTCGACGCGAACGTCTCGAACGCCTGATCGAGGAGCTCGGCCAGCGGCTTCGGCCACGAGATCTGCTCGAGTAGCGCCATGCGCTCCTCGTACTCGATGCCCTCCCGCTTCATGGCAGCGACCGCCTCGCCTCGCGCGCGGAACTCCTGCTGACCGAGGATCGCGCGGGGGTCATCCAGCGTCGCCTCGATGACGCTCACCACGTCGAGCGCGTAGTGCCCCGTCCCCACCCCGCCGTCGGTCCCCGAGCTTCCTCCGGTCCCCGAGCCTCCTCCGGTCCCCGAGCTCGTCGAGGGGTCGAGCAGATCGATGGCGGCCAGCGCGAACGGCGACAGCGGCTGGTTGAGCGCGAAGTTCGGCTGCAGATCGACGGTCAGCCGGATGCCGTCGGGATCGGCCACTACGACGCCGGCGACCACGAGGGTGCGGAAGATCGCGATCGCCCGACGGGCCAGCTCGTACTGGCGCGCGCGGGTCTGATGGTTGTCGAAGACGAGTGCGCGGACGTTCCCGAAGACATCTCCCCCGCGCCCGATGACGTTGATGAGCATGGCCGCCGACAGCTGCAGGTGCGGCTCGAGCGGCTCCGGCGGCGCGGCGACGAGCCGCTCGAACGATCCCTCGCCCCAGTTCACGACGCCCGTCGGCGCCTTCTTCCGGACGATCTTCTTGCGCTTGGCGGCATCGTCGCCCGCTTTCGCGAGGGCGACGGCGTTCTCGATCTCCCACTCGGGCGCCATCCCGACGACGTTGCCGTACGGGTCGTATCCCGCCCGGCCCGCACGCCCCGCCACCTGGTGGAACTCGCGGGCGGTGAGCTGGCGCATCCTCGTCCCGTCGTACTTCGACAGGGCGGTGATGACGACGGTGCGGATCGGCACGTTGATGCCGACGCCGAGCGTGTCGGTACCGCAGATGACCCGCAGCAGCCCCTTCTGCGCGAGGGTCTCGACGAGGCGGCGGTAGCGCGGGAGCATGCCGGCGTGGTGCACGCCGACGCCCGCCCGCACCAGGCGCGAGAGGGTCTTCCCGAAGCCCGTCGTGAAACGGAACGCGCCGATCTCGGCGGCGATCGCGTCGCGCTGGGCGCGCGTGGTGATCTGCGCACTCGTCAGCGCCTGGGCTCGCTCCAGGGCCGCCGCCTGCGAGAAGTGGACGATGTAGACGGGCGCCTCGCCGGACTCCAGGAGGCCTTCGAGCACGTCGTGGACGGGTCGGCGCTCATACGAGAAGTGCAGCGGCACCGGTCGCTCGACCCCGGTGACCAGCGCTGTCTCACGGCCGGTGCGATGGCGGAGGTCGTCGGCGATCGGGGTGACGTCGCCGAGGGTCGCCGACATGAGGAGGAACTGCGCGCGCGGCAGGGTCAGCAGCGGCACCTGCCACGCCCACCCGCGCTCGGGGTCGCCGTAGTAGTGGAACTCGTCCATCACCACCTGGTCGACCGGGGCATCCGGACCCAGCCGCAGGGCGATGTTGGCGAGGATCTCGGCCGTGCAGCAGACGATCGGCGCCTCGGGGTTGACGGCGGAGTCGCCGGTCACCATGCCCACGTTGTCGGCGCCGAAGATCTCGACGAGCGCGAAGAACTTCTCGCTCACCAGGGCTTTGATGGGCGCCGTGTAGTACGAGCGCCCGCCGGCGGCGAGCGACGCGGCGTGGGCGGCGACCGCGACGAGGGACTTGCCGGTGCCGGTGGGCGTCGCGAGGACCACGTTCGCCCCGGACACGAGCTCCATGATCGCCTCGTCCTGGGCCGGGTACAACGCCAGGCCGCGCCCCGCGCTCCAGTCCACGAACGCGTCGTACACGGCATCCGCCGGCGCACCCGCCGGGATGGCATCCATCAGCCGCGCCGCATCACCCATCCCTCGAGTCTGCCTCAGTCCGCGGACTTCGCCTCGACGATGCGGCGGGCGGCCTCGTCCACGCGGGCCGCGAACGCCGGATCGGTCCGGGCCCGCCGCAGGACGGCGTCGTACATCTCCGGCAGCACGGTCGGGTCGGCGGAGACCAGCACCAGATCCACGCCCGCCGCGATCGCTGCGACGGCGCGCCGCCCGGGGGCCATCCCCGCCACGGCGCGGGCGGCCGAGACGTCGTCGGTCATGACCACGCCGTCGAAGCCCACGTCGCCGCGGAGCACATCCTCCACGACCACCTTCGAGAACATCGCGGGGCGCCGCGGATCGATGCGCTCGTAGATCGCACTGCTGACCATCACCACCGAAGGCCCTTCCGCCGTGAGATCGCGGTACACCCGCACATCAGGGGAATCGGCGCGGACGGCGTCGTCCTCGACGTGACGGGTGGTGTCGGTGTTGTCGGTCACGCGACCCAGGCCCGGGAAATGCTTGAACGTCGGCAGGATGCCGGCTGCCCGCATCCCCCGGGCGAACGCCCCGGCCTTCTCGTCGACGGTGCGCGCGTCGTAGCCGTACTGCCGCCCGAACGCCCCGATCGGGGCGTTGTCGAACCGGGTCTTCCGGCTCGTGACGATGTCGGCGACCGGAGCGAGGTTCATCGTGACACCGGCGCGACGCAGCTGGGCCCCCCATCGGTGCGCCTGCTTCTCGAGCGCACGGTCGTCGGCGTCGGCCTGCCGGATCGCGAAGGGCATGTCCGAGAAGCCGCGGCCCCGCAGCACCTGCACCTGACCGCCCTCCTGGTCGGTGGCGACCCACAGCGGGAGGTCTCCGGTGGTGCCGGGCCCGACGAGGTCGGTGAAGCGCCGGACCACCGCCGCCACCGCATCCGCCCCCTCCTCGGACCGGCCGTGGAGGAACACGTTGCCGACATGCCGGTCGCGCACCGCGCGGAGGGTGGTCTTCGACGCCCGGTCGACCGGGGTGCCGACCATGAAGAGCTGCCCGACGCGCTGCTCGAGGCTGAGGTCGGCGAGCGGGTCTGCCGGGGACGGGGTCGGTGTGGGCGTCCGAGTGAACAGGGGATGCGGCGAAGCGGATGCCGGGTGAGAGGCCGAGGGGCCGCCGACGGTGGCATCCGGGGTCGCCGAGGGGGCAGCCGCGCACGCGCTCAGCAGCAGCCCGAGCACGAGGGCGACGGCGCCGACCGCACGTCTCATCGGATCATCTCCCTGCAGACGATCCTCTCAGACGGCGGCGACGGAAATCCCGTGCCGAAAGCAGGCCCGACGGACATCGCCGGCGGCTCCGCCGGCCGTTTCGCCCGATTCGGCCTGCTTTCCGCACGCCTCGGGCCCGTCTCTGCGGCGGCCGGCAGCCCGGGGACAGGCCGGATCGACCTCCGCGGCCCCTCACAGCCGCCGAACCGGCCGATTCAGCCTGTACGCGTCACGCCTCAGACCCGCTCCGGGCTGTGGAGCCGCGCCAGGAAGCGGTCGGCGCGCGACGGCGGGCCCTGGCGGTCCAGGAGGGAGACGACGATGGTCACGGCGGTCGCCAGCGGAATCGTCCACGCCGCCGGCTGCGCGAGGAACGGTGCGGCCGCACCGGCCCCGCCGATCGCGGTGTGGACGAGGAGGGCGAGGCCGCACGAGACAGCCCCGGTGACCACTCCGGCCACGGCCCCGCGCGCCGTCAGTCCCCGCCACCACACTCCGAGGAGCAGCATCGGCGACAGGCTCGACGCCGCGAAGACGAAGACGATGCCGACGCTCGTGACCAGCCCCGCCGGCGCGGTGAGGAGGGCGACGGCCAGCGGCACGAGCGCGCACAGCACGGCGGAGAGCCGGAACGAGCGGACCGAGCCGGAGAAGACGTCCTGACTGATCACCCCGGCCAGCGACACGACGAGCCCGGCCGACGTCGCCAGGAACGCGGCGAACGCGCCCGCGACCACGAGGGCGGTGAGGAGCTCTCCGAGGAGGCCGGGGAACACCCGAGACGGGAGCACGAGGGCGACCGTGTCCGCCACTCCCGGCTGCGCGAGGTCAGGGGCGAGCACGCGCGCCAGCAGCCCCATCGCGCTGGAGACGGCATAGAACACGCTCACCATGGCGACGACCAGCACCGTCGTGCGTCGCGCGGAAACGCCGTCGGGACTCGTGTAGAACCGGGCGAGGACGTGCGGCAGGCCCATCGTCCCGAGGAGCAGCGCAAGCAGCAGCGACACCGTCTCGTACGCGTCGATCCCGCGGGGGCCCGCGGCCGGCGGGAACACCGCCGAGGGGTCGATCTCGTGGGGGCCGCCGGCGGTCGCGAACGCGATGAGGACGACCGGCACGAGCAGCGCGGTGAGCTTCAGCCAGTACTGGAACGCCTGCACGAACGTGATCGCACGCATGCCGCCGGCCGCGACCGCGCCGCCCACGAGCACGGCGACGAGCACCGCGCCGATCCAGGGCGGGAGTCCTGCGACGACCACCAGGGTGATCCCCGCGCCGTGCAGCTGCGGCACGATGTACAGCCAGCCGATGACGAGCACGGCGACGCTCGTCACCCGGCGCGCGGCCAGGGACTGAAGCCGCGCCTCGATGAAGTCGGGGATCGTGTACGCGCCGCTTCGCCGCAGCGGCGCGGCGACGAACACGAGCACGAGGAGGTATCCCGCCGCGTAGCCGATGGGGAACCAGAAGCCGCGCGCGCCGCCGAGCAGGACGAGTCCCGACAGGCCGAGGAAGGTGCCCGCCGACAGGTACTCGCCGCTGATGGCGGAGGCGTTCCACACGGGGCGCACCGTCCGAGAGGCGACGAAGAAGTCGCTCGTCGTGCGGGAGGCGCGCAGTCCGTACGCGCCGATGAGGACCGTCGCGAGCACCACGAGAGCGACCGCGACGAGGTCCAGGAGCGCGTTCATCCGCGGTCCCGCAGCATGCGGTAGCGCTGCTCGTTGCGCGCGGCGCCGCGGGCGTAGAGCACCGCGAACAGGAAGATCACCGGGTAGAAGGCGAACGCGTGCAGCAGCCACGACAGCGGTACCCCGCCCAGGTCGTGACGATCGAGCTCGGGGATGCCGGCGATCACGATCGTCAGGGCGACCGCGACGACGACGAAGCCCGCGACGGTGCCGAGCGCGAGGCGCAGCTGCGTGCGGCGCAGGGCGCGGCTGTAGACGGCGTCCGCGTCGTCCGCCGCGTCGGCCGAGGTCCCGGCGGCGACCGAGCGCACCGGCTGGGAGCGGGAAGCGGGAAGCCGACGCGGGTCGGCGGTGACGCGCACCCGGCGGGGGCCGCCGTCGGTCACCGGGGGCCGCCGTCGCGCTGGCGCGTGTCGCCGACGAGGACCTCGCGCACGGCGGGGAGCAGCCGCCGGCTCACCGGCAGCGCCACCGGCCCCACCGACACCGACGGCTCGGCGCCGGTCAGCCGCGCCTCGGTGATCGCTGCGGCCAGGACGAGGTAGGAGCGGTGCACGCGCACGAACCCGGCGCCCGCCCAGCGCTGCTCCAGTTCGGAGATCGGAATGCGCACGAGGTGCCCGGCGCCGTCGTCGCGCCCGTCGCCGTGCAGGCGCGAGTAGTCGCCCTGGGCCTGCACCCAGCGCACGTCGCTGCGCCGGACGAACCGCACCGACTGGCCGACGGTCACGGGCAGCACCTCGTCGGCCTCCGTCTCCACCGGCGTCGCGGCAGCCAGCTCGACCACCCGGTCGACCGCGCGGCGCAGCCGCTCAGCGCGGACCGGCTTCAGGAGGTAGTCGGCGGCGCGGAGGTCGAAGGCGTCGACGGCGCGGGCGTCGTCGGCGGTGACGAAGACGATCGCCGGCGGGTCGGCCAGAGCCGCCAGCGCGGGCGCGAGCTCGAGACCGGTGAGGCCGGGCATGTGGATGTCGATGAACGCGACGGCGACCGCCCGCTCCGACAGCTGCCGCAGCGCATCGGCGCCCGAGCCTGCGGTCAGGATCTCGCCGATCCGGCCGTCGGCGCGCAGGAGGTGAACGAGCTCATCGAGCGCGGGACGCTCGTCGTCGGCGACGAGCACGTCGATCACGGGATCACCTTTCCGCCGTCCGGGGTCGTATCGGGGTGAAGCGGTCGGTGCGGTCAGCCGACGTCGAGCTCGTGGTGGGGCTGCGACTTGGGGATCCGCATCCTGACCAGGGTACCGGCGCCCGCTCCCGTCTCCACGACCAGTCCGCCATCCGGGCCGTACAGCTGCCGCAGCCGGGTGTCGACGTTGCGGATGCCGACGTGCGCACCGTCGGCCGCGGTCGACAGCAGGTCGCGGAGCGCCTCCGGATCCATCCCCACCCCGTCGTCGTCGACGGTGATCTCAGTGTGCGTCGCGTCGTCGCGGGCCTCGATGCGGATCGTGCCGCCGCCCTCCCCGGGCTCCAGACCATGGCGGACGGCGTTCTCGACGATCGGCTGGACCGACAGGAACGGGATCACGGTGGCGAGGGTCTCGGGCGCGATCCGCAGCGTCACCTGGAGCCGGTCGCCGAAGCGGGCGCGTTCGAGCTCGAGATAGGAATGGATGCTGCGCAGCTCCTCGGCGAGGGTGGTGAACTCGCCCTGGCGGCGGAAGGAGTAGCGGGTGAAGTCGGCGAACTCGAGGACCAGCTCGCGGGCGCGCGGCGGGTCGGTGTGGATGAACGAGGCGATCGCGGTGAGCGCGTTGTAGATGAAATGGGGCGAGATCTGGGCGCGGAGGGAGCGGAGCTCGGCCTCGGCGAGCGCCGTGCGCGACGCGTCGAGCTCGCCGGCCTCCAGCTGCGCCGCGCACCACTGGGCCACTTCACCCGCGGCCCGCACGAGCGCGGCGCGCACCGGCGAGGCGAAGGCCACCACGACGCCGGCCACCATCCCGTCGACGACGATCGGCGCGCCGACCGCTTCCTGCGCATCGCCGCCCTCGCGTCGGGGGACGACCTGGCGCCTGCCGGTGGCCCGCACGCGCTCGGCGACCCGCGCGGCCGCCGCGGCCAGCTTCTCGGCATCGGCGTCCGCCTGACCGTCGACCGCCACGACCCCGTCCGCGCCGACGAGAGCGATGGCCGTGCTGCCGAGGAGCGTCCGCAGATGCCGGGCGGCGGCTGCGACATCGGGCCCGTCGAGGCCGCCGCGCAGGTGCGGGGCCGCCAGGCTCGCCTGGTGCAGCGCACGGAACGCGGCCTGATCCGCGTCGCTGCCGAGATCGGCGGTGCCCTTCGCGAGGCGCCGGGCCAGCAGCAGGAGGACGGTCAGCGCGACCCCGCCCACCACGCCGAGGAGGGCGGCGAGGACGGCGGCATCGGTCATGCGCTCAGCCTACGGACGGGGGGTGGCGTGGTGGGGGGCGTTTCGTCTCGCTGCGCTCGCTCAACGACCGGGGTGCGGCGGGGGGACGGCGGTCAGCAGCAGCGGGCACCGGGGTTGCGGTCCTGATCGTCCATCTTCTGGCGCCAGAACTGGCGTTCGGTGAGGGGTTCGGCGCCCGGATGGGTGCGGCGCTGGTGTGCGACGTAGACCGCGTAGGCGTCGTCGCCCATCAGCCCCGACATGTACCACCGGATGCCGCGGGCGGTCCGGACCGCGCCGCGGGCGACGGCTCGGGCTGCCCGCCTGCACAACTCCGCAAGATCGGGCCCTGAGCGGCCGGGATCAGCCGTTTCCGCCCCTCGGGCGTCGATTCTTGCGGAGTTGTGCATGGCGGTCATCGGTCAACCGCCCCTCAGTGGCCGCGGCGAGCGGTCTCGCGGCGCTCGTCGGCGAGGATCGGCTCCCACTCCTTCTCGAGGGCGCGCTCCGCGGCCGTCGGAAGGAAGCCGGCAGGGGCGAAGCGGCGCGAGGGCACCGCCTCGTCCTCGGTGTCCTCGCCGCCGCCGGCGCGGATCGCGCGGATCGTGACGACCACTGCCGCCACGATCACCACGATGGCGAGGGTCACGAAGATGATCGAGAGCGTGCCCTGCACGGCGGTGTTGCGGATGACCGCGCCGATCACCTCGGGGGTGCCGAGGGTGTCGTCGCCGGACTCCAGCGCCGTGCGGTACTTGATGTGGTTCGCCCAGTACCCGATCGACGGAACCGGCGAGAAGATCTTGTAGAGCGACGCGGTGACGGTGACGACGGCCGTGAAGGCCAGCGGCACCGCGACGATCCACAGCCACTTCACGAAGCTCGGTCCCCGCTTCGCGACGATCGCCATGACCACGGCGAGCGCGATGGCGGCCAGCAGCTGGTTGGCGATGCCGAATAGCGGGAAGAACGTGTTGATGCCGCCGAGCGGGTCGGTGACGCCGAGGATGAGGATCGTGCCCCAGCCGGCCACCATGATCGCCGTGCAGATCCAGACGCCGGGGCGCCACGAGACGTCGCGGAACTTCGGGAACCAGGCGCCGATCGAGTCCTGCAGCATGAAGCGGGCGACCCGGGTGCCGGCATCGACGGCGGTGAGGATGAACAGCGCCTCGAACATGATCGCGAAGTGGTACCAGAACGCCATGAGCGCCTGTCCGCCGAGGGCCTGCTGCATGATGTGCGCGAGGCCGAGGGCCAGCGTCGGGGCCCCGCCGGTGCGCGAGACGATCGACTCCTCGCCGACGGCGGCGGCGGTGCCGGTGAGCATGTCGGCGGTCAGCGGCGATCCGGTGAGGCCGAGGGAGTTCACGAACGCGACCGCACCTTCGACGGTGCCGCCGGTGAGGGCGGCGGGGGCGTTCATCGCGAAGTAGATGCCCTGGTCGATCGAGATCGCGGCGACGAGAGCCATGATCGCGACGAAGGACTCCATGAGCATCCCGCCGTAGCCGATGAAGCGCGTCTGACGCTCCTTCTCGATGAGCTTGGGGGTCGTGCCCGAGGCGATCAGGGCGTGGAAGCCCGACAGGGCGCCGCAGGCGATCGTCACGAACAGGAACGGGAACAGCGGGCCCGCGAACACCGGACCGAGCCCGTTCTCGCCGAAGATCGTGACCGCCGGCACCGAGATCTCGGGTCGCACGAGGACGATCGCGCCGGCCAGCATGACGATCACGCCGATCTTCATGAACGTCGACAGGTAGTCCCGCGGGGCCAGCAGCAGCCACACCGGCAGCACCGCGGCGACGAAGCCGTAGATGATGATGCCGACGGCGATCGTGGTGCGGTCGAGGTGGAAGATCGCCTGACCCCACTCGGTGCCCGCGACCCAGCCGCCGCCGATGATCGCGAACATCAGGAGCACGAAGCCGATGAGCGAGACCTCGGTGACCTTTCCGGGGCGGAGGTAGCGCAGGTACACGCCCATGAACAGGGCGATCGGGATCGTCATCGCGACCGAGAAGACGCCCCACGGGCTCTCGCCGAGGGCGTTGACGACGACGAGGGCGAGGATCGCGACGATGATCAGCATGATGAGCAGCGACGCGATGATCGCGGCGGTGCCGCCGATCCGGCCGAGCTCCTGCCGCGCCATCTGACCGATCGTCCGCCCGCCTCGGCGCATCGAGAAGAAGAGCACGGTGTAGTCCTGGACGGCGCCGGCGAGCACGACGCCGACGATGATCCAGATCGTGCCGGGCAGATAGCCCATCTGCGCGGCGAGCACAGGTCCGACGAGAGGACCGGCGCCGGCGATCGCGGCGAAGTGGTGGCCGTAGAGCACGCGACGGTCGGTGGGGACGAAGTCCTTGCCGTCCGAACGCACCTCGGCGGGAGTGGCGCGACGGTCGTCGGGGCGCGTGATGTAGCGCTCGATGACCTTCGAGTAGAAGCGGTAGCCGATCAGGTAGGTGCAGACGGCGGCGAACACGAACCAGATCGCGTTCACGGTCTCGCCGCGCACGAGCGCGAGCATCACCCAGGCGACACCGCCGAGGAGGGCGATCGCGACCCAGATCGCGATCTTGAGGGGGGTCCAGCGGGTCTGTCCGGCGTGATCGTCGTCGGATACGGCCACCGGGGGCAGGGTCGGGGAAGGTGCAGTCATCGGATCTCCTCGTGGGCGCGTCATTGCGTGCGGTCCACAGTAGGAACGGGCGCGCCTCCCCCGGCGCGCCCACGGTGCGACGTGCGACGAGCGGCGCGGCTGCCGCGACGAACGGCGTCCGCGCGCCCGGCGGCGGCCCCGCAGTCTCGCGGAACACCCCGGCGACGCCGTACGTTGGGGGAAGCGAGGAGAGGGGCCGCTATGAGCGATGACGTCCGGACCACCGTCGAGCGCAACGACGCGAAGGGGCGCTACGAGATCCGTCAGGGCGACACGGTCGCGGGGTTCACGCTGTTCCGCGCCGACGATCAGGGGCGCCTCGTCTTCCCGCACACCGAGATCGATCCGGCCTTCAGCGGTCGCGGTCTCGGCTCGGTCCTCGTGGGTCAGGCGCTCGCCGACGTGGCCTCGCGCGGGGAGACCGTCGTGCCGGTGTGCCCCTTCGTCGTGAAGTACCTGCAGTCCCACGACGTCGACGGCCTGCAGGTGCGCTGGCGTCCCACCGCCGACGCGGCGGGCAGCGACGACGTCGACGCTGCGGACGCATGACCCGTCTCGACGCGCCCGACGAGCCCGCGAGGGAGGCCGCCGTCGCGTGCGACGGCCCGCGCTCGCTCCTGTTGGAGGCGCGCGAGGTGCCGCTGGGCGGGGTGCGCGGGATGTCGGTGCACCGGAGCCTGCCGCAGCGGGCGCTGCCGATGGTGGGCGCGTGGTGCTTCCTCGACCGCTTCGGGCCGCAGACCACGCGGATGCGGGTCGAGCCGCATCCGCACATCGGCCTGCAGACGGTCACCTGGCCCTTCGTCGGCGAGGTGCGCCACCGCGACGCGATCGGCAGCGACGTCGTCGTCCGTCGCGGTGTGCTCAACATCATGACCAGCGGCGCGGGCATCGCGCACTCGGAGTACTCCGTCGGCGAGGACGCCGTGCCGCTCGACGCCCTGCAGCTGTGGGTCGCGCTCCCCGAGTCGCGCCGCCACGGCGAGCGCGACTTCGAGCGGATCGAGGATCTGCCGGTCGTGGAGCTCGAGGGGGGAGCGACGGCGCACGTGGTGGTCGGGGAGTTCGCCGGTGCGTCCTCACCCGCGCGGATGTACACACCGATCGTCGGGGCCGAGGTGCAGGTCCCGGCCGGGGTCCGCACCCGGCTGCCGCTGAACCCTGCCTGGGAGTATGCCGTCGTCGGCATATCGGGTGCGCCGACCGTGCACGTCGAGGATCCCGTGTCGGTGCCGGACCTGGGGCTGCTCTACCTCGGCGTGCAGCGGGGCGGCATCGAGATCGCGGCGACAGCGGACGCCACGGTGTTCCTCCTCGGCGGCGAGCCGTTCGAGGACGACATCGTCATGTGGTGGAACTTCGTCGGCCGCAGCCACGAGGAGATCGTCGAGGCGCGCGAGGCGTGGGAGGCGGGCACCGACCGCTTCGGGCACGTCGTCGGGCACGGCGAGGAGCGGATCCCGGCACCCCCGCTGCCGGGAGTGCGTCTCACGCAGCGCCGGCGGCCGGATTCCCCCGGCCGCTGAGCGGCTGCCCCGCTCCGCGCGCGACTACGCTGGAGGGGTGGCCCGAACCCCGCTCCTGTCGACGCGCGTCCTGCTCGTCTGCGCGGCGATCGGCGTCGCGACGGGCATCGTCGGCGGCATCGCCGGCTCGCTGAGCCTCGTGGTGCTCGCCACCGCGCCGTTCCTCTACGGCATGCTGCTGGGGGCCCACGTCCTCCCCGGCATCATCGCGCAGGAGGTGCTGCGCCTGCCGCTCGTCGCCCTCATCACGCACGTGCTCGCCGCACTGGTCGCGAGCGCGTTCGCCCCGATGTGGATCGGGCGGTTCCTCGGCACGGCGCTGCTGTTCGGCGCGATCCAGGAAGCCGTGGCCGCCGCCACCCGCTACCGCGCCTGGGGTCCGTGGCGCTTCTTCATCTCCGCCGGGATCATCGGCGTCATCATCGCCGTCGTCGTCTTCTTCGCCGCCGATCTCGGCAAGCTGGAGCCGTGGGCGCAGATCGCCTACCTCGCCCTCTCGGTGCTCTCGCCGATCGTGTGGACCGCCGGTGGCCTCGCGGTCGGCCGCGGCCTGCGTCGCGCCGGCGTCGCCCGCGCCCACGCCTGACCCCGTTCGGCCTCGTCGCCTGGTCGGCTCGCGAGGTGTGCCGCGGGCGAGGGTGGAGGTGAGGTTAGGGTGGGCTAAGTTGGGGGTGTGGGGAACCGAGCGGACGACACGGCGACCGGCGCCCCGGTGGTGCAGGTCGAGGATGTCGCGATCACCCACGACGGAGAGACCGTGGCCGCTCCCGCCGGCGCCTCGTTCACCGTGCACCGGGGAGAAGTCGTCCTGCTGCTGGGGCCCAGCGGCTCGGGCAAGTCCACGCTGGCGCTGTCACTGAACGGCCTGATCCCCCACGCCATCCCCGCCAGGATCACCGGCGACGTGCGGATCGGCGGGATGGACGCGACGACCACGCCCGTGTCGACCCTCAGCACGACCGTGGGAATGGTGTTCCAGGACCCCGACGCGCAACTGGTCACCGGCACGCTGATCGACGAGGTCGCCTTCGGTCCCGAGAACCTGCGCCTCCCCGTCGACGTCGTGCTCGCCCGCGCCGAGGACGCCCTGCGCCGCGTGGGCCTGTGGGAGCGCCGCACCGAGAACCCGGACCGGCTGTCGGGCGGCGGACGGCAGCGACTCGCGATCGCGTGCGCGCTGGCGATGGGCTCGCCAGTGCTCGTGCTCGACGAGCCGACCGCCAACCTCGACCCCGCCGGCATCGAAGAGGTCTACGCGACCCTCGCGGAACTCGCCGCCGCCGGCGACCGCGCGATCGTCCTCATCGAGCACAACCTCGACCAGGCCGTCGCCCTCACCGACCGCGTCGTCGCCCTCGACGCCCGCGGACGCACCGTGGCCGACGGGACTACCGACGAGGTGCTCCGCGGCCGCGCCGACGAACTGCACGCCCTCGGGGTCTGGCTCCCCGTCTCCTCCCTCGCCGCCCTCGCGCTGCGCGATGCGGGATGGCGGATCGACCCGCTGCCGCTCACGCCCGCCGAGCTGCGCGCCGCCGTCGAAGCGGGCGACGCGCCTGCCCCTCGACAGGCTCGGGGACCGGAGGCGGCTCGGGGACCGGAGGGGGCTCGGGGACCGGAGGGGGCGGAGGGGGCGACCCCTCGACAGGCTCGGGGACCGGAGGCGGAGGGGGCGATCTCGGTGCGCGGGCTGTCGGTGTCGCGGGGGCGCAATCGCATCCTGCACGACATCGACCTCGAGGTGCGCGCCGGCGAGTTCGTTGCGATCGTCGGAGCCAACGGCGCCGGAAAGACGACGCTCCTCCAGGCGATCGCCGGGGTCATTCCCCTCCCCCGCGGCCACGTGAGCGTCGCCGGGGTCGATCCCGCCCGCACCGACCTGCGCACTCTCTCCCGGCGGATCGGGTTCGTGTTCCAGAACCCGGAACACCAGTTCATCGCCCACACCGTCTTCGACGAGCTGGCCCACGGCCTGCGCCTGCAGCGGCTCCCCGAGGAGCAGGTGCGGGAGCGCGCCGTCGAGGTGCTCACCCGGTTCGGACTCGAAGACCGCGCCGACGTGCACCCGTTCCTCCTCTCCGGAGGTCAGAAGCGTCGCCTGTCGGTCGGCACGGCGCTCGTCGCCGGCGCCCCCATCCTGGCGCTCGACGAACCGACGTTCGGTCAGGACCGCGCCCGTGCCGATGAGCTGCTGCGACTGCTGCAGGAACTCAACGACGCCGGGACCACCATCATCGTGGTGACGCACGACATGCAGCTGGTGACCGACTACGCCGACCGCACGATCGTGATCGACGGCGGCCGGATCGCCGCCGACACGGCGACCGGCGACGTGTTCGCCGACGCCGCCCTGCTGCAGCGCGCCGGCCTCCGACTCCCCCCGCTGCGACAGGCGCTGCAGGGGTCCCGCCATCCCGAGCTCGCCCACGTCACGCGGCTCGCCGACCTCCCCGCGCCGGTGATCGCCCAGGCCCCCGCCCCGTCGCCCGCACCGTCACCCGCCCCGTCGCGCGATGCCCGCCCCGCCCGCCCCGCGGAGGCGACTCCATGACCGCCCTCACCGCCGACCCCTACGCCGATGTCGCCGTCCGCGGACGCTTCCTCCTCGGCCTGAATCCCCTCGCCAAACTCGCCGCACCGGTGCCGGCGATGATCGTGCTGATCTTCGTGCGCGACCTCGCCACCCCGCTCGCCCTCATCGCCCTCGCCTACGTCGTGCTCCTCGCGGGGGCGCGGCTGACGCCGCGGCTCCTGCTCCTGCTGCTCGTCGCCCTGCCGGCGGCCGTCGCGGTGCTCGGATTCGGCATGGCCGTGTGGACGGATGCGAGCCGTGTCGACCAGTCCGTGACGGTGCTCACCCTCGGACCGTGGACCCTCTACGGCGGCGCCGTCGTCGTCGGTCTCGCGACCGCGCTGCGCCTCGCCGCGATCATCGCCCTCGCACTGATCGCCGGCCTCACCACGACCGGCCCCGACCTCGTGCGGGCCACCGTGCAGCAGCTGCGCGTGCCCTACCGCGTCGGCTACACGGCGCTCGCCGCCTTCCGCTTCGTGCCGCGGTTCGGTCACGAACTGGATGTCATCCGCCAGGCCCACCGCGTCCGCGGCGCCCACGGCGGACGCGGCCCGTTCGCGGCGGCCGCCCGCTGGTGGGGCTACATCGTGCCGCTGCTGGCGGGAGCGATCCGTCACGCCGAGCGTGTCGCCCTCGCGATGGACGCCCGCGCCTTCGGTGCCCACCCCGACCGCACCGAGCGTCACCTCGTGCCGTGGCGCACGCGCGACACCGTCTTCACGGCGCTGTTCGCCGCCACCTCGCTCGGCATCCTGTGGCTCCTGTTCCCTTGGTCCGTCTGAACTCGCCGCCCTGAACCGCCGCGCTGAGCCCCTCCTCTGAGCCCCTCCCCTAAGCCCCTCCCCTGCCCCCGCCCCGGAAGGACGCCCCCATGGCCCGATCCAGCACCCTCGTGAAGCCCGCCGTGCAGGAGCTCCTGCACCTGACGGTGCTGCGCACCGAACGGCTGAGCCCGCACTGGATGCGGATCACGCTCGGCGGCGGCGACATCGACCGTTTCCACCCACTCGGCTTCGACCAGTGGTTCCGCATCTTCCTGCCGGTCGGCGGGGACGAGGGGCTCGAGCGGATCCCCGCGAAGGCGAACCGGATCTTCGGTTACCTGAAGTACCTGCGGATCCCCGCGGGCATGCGTCCGGTCATGCGCAACTACACGGTGCGTGCGTACCGTCCGAGCGGGCCGGACGGCGCGGGCGGCCCCGAGATCGACGTCGACTTCGTGCTGCACGGGTCGGGTGAGAGCGCCGGCCCCGCATCGCGGTGGGCCGAGGCTGCCACCCCCGGAGAGTCCGTCGTGATCATCGACGAGGGCCTCGGATTCCGCCCGGACCGCGGGGTCGACCGCGTCGCGCTCGTCGCCGACGAGACCGGTGCGCCGGCCGTGGCGGGGGTGTGCGCCTCGCTGCCGGCATCGGCCACCGGGTTCGCGATCATCGAGGCGCCGTCGGCCGACGACATCCTCCCCTTCGCTGCGCCCGAGAGGGTGGACGTGCGGTGGATCGTCCGCGGCGGCGACGTGAAGCCCGGGACCCTCGCGCTGGCGGCCCTGCGCGAACAGGAACTGCCCGATGAGCCGCTCCACGCGTTCATCGTCGGCGAGCAGGCGCTGCCGACGGCCGCCCGCCGCCATCTCGTCGGAGAAAGGGGACTCGACAAGAACGCCGTGAGCTTCGTGGGGTACTGGCGCGTGGACGCGGCCGCCCCTGCACCGAGTGCCGCCACCGCCGAGAAGGGACCCCGCCGATGAACCGCATCTCGACCGTCTTCCTGCTGACCTGTGCTGCGATCGGCGTCGCCGGCGGTGTGCTGCTGTGGGCGACCTCGGCCCTGTCGATCGTTCTCACGGCGACGGTCCCCTGGCTGCAGGTCGCCTTCACCGGCATATGGATGCTGCCCGGCGTCGTGGCCCTGCGTCTGCTCCAGCGCCCACTGGCCGGCATCCTGACCGGCCTGATCGCCGGGCTCGTGATCCTGCCGTACCTGAGCGCCAGCCTGTGGTGGGTGGCGTTCGCGGAGCTCCCCTTCCTCCTTCTTCTGTATCGGCGCTGGTGGACGGCGCTCCACTACGTCGGGGCGCTCCTGGCGGCCGTGCCGTATCCGATTCTCGCGGCGGAGTACTTCGGCGTTTGGGCGATGCCACTGTGGACGCAGATCGCGATGTTCGCCGTGACGATCGCGAGCTGCCTGGCCGCGGCCGCCCTCGGCATCCTGATCGCCGACCGGCTCCGGCGCGCCGGGGTCGCCCGGCTGGCGCGCCGCGCCGCGGTGCCCGCCGCCGGCTGATCCTGCCGCCGGGGTGTACGGCAGCCCTCTTGCGGCGCTGACTCACGCCGGGCGGGGGCGAAAGCAGGCTGGATCGCACCGAACGGCCCACCCCGGGCTGAAGGCGACCACTCAGCCTGCTTTTGCCCCCCACGCGGCGGAACCGCGGGTCGAACCGGACCTAGGCGGGGGCGACGGCGCGGCCGAGGGTCAGCATGAGCCGGTTCGCCCAGTTGAAGAACGCGGCGCCGTGCACGACGTCGGAGATCTCCAGGTCGTCGAGCCCCGCGGCGCGGAGCCGCTCGACGTGCGCCGGACCGAACGCGATCGGCGTCTGCGTGAGCGCCACAGCGGCCGCCACGATCGCGTTCCATCGCTCGCCGAGGTCGGCACCGACGCCCTCGCCCAGGAGACGGTCGACGTCGGCGGCGCGGCCCGAGAAGTGCGCGGCGAACCGCGCGTGCACCGACGCGCAGAAGACGCAGCCGTTGACGCGGGATGCGGCGGCCGCCGCGAGCTCGCGGTCCGCCCGGGGCAGACCCTCGGCGACGTTGTAGAAGATGTCCTTGTCGGTGAGGGTGCGCGCCCGGAGGATCTCGGGGTCGCGCGCGAGGAGGCGGAAGTAGTCGGAGCTCGCCCGGCCGCGGTCGACGAGCCCGTCGTGGTGGCGGTCGGTGAGCTCGTCCACGGGCAGCGGCTCGAGCCACGGCAGCCAGCCGACGTTCTCGCGCGTGAAGGCGTCGGGGTGCGGGGCGTCGTGCGAAAGGGCCCGGATCGCCGTCGCGGCGGTGTCGGAGATCGCGCCGGTCATGCCGCCACCTCCGTCGTCGAGAGCACGCGGAGCCCCGCGGCGACCCGCTGCTGGAACGCGAGGAAGGCGATCAGCTGCGACAGGGTGACGATCCCGTCGACGCTCCAGCCGGCGGCGAGGAGGGCCTCGTGCGAGGAACCGTCGGTCTCGCGCAGGCGGTAGGTCAGCAGATGGACGTGGGCGAGGCCCGCGGCGAGCTTCTCGCCGAGCGCCGTGCGGAGGTCGGCCGCCGGCGCGTAGCGCGGACCGACGATGTTCTCGCGCTGCAGGCCGGGCTCGGCGTAGACGCCGTAGGGGCCGGCGGCGGCCTGCGCCTCGGCTTCGGCGAGCACCCGGCCGGCGAGCGCCGGCGCGACCTCGCGGGCGCGGGCGGCGTAGAAGCCGGCGGTGGCGTCGGCGGCGGTGAGGCGGGTCGCGAAAGCAGCGAGGAGCCACCGGTCCTGGGCCGCCAGGGGGCTGTCGTCGAGCGGCGAGAAGAGCGCGTCGAAGCTCGCCTGCGACTGCTCGCGGGTCACGGGTCGGCGCCGGGCCGCGACCGCGGGCGAGGCGCCCGAGATCTCGTCGATGACGTCGGAGACGACGGTGGTCATGAGTGTCCTCCTGTGGTGATGGTCGGGGATGCGGGGCTGCGCCAGCCGAGGGCCGGGGCGACCTCGGTCGCGAAGAGCTCGATGGAGCGCAGGATGTGCGCGTGGGGGGCGTCGACGGAGTGCACCTGGAACGCGATCTCGTCGGCGCGGGCGAGGGTCGGATCCGCGGCGAGGGAGGCCGCCACCTCGTCGGGGGTGCCGACGTGGGTGTCGCTGGCGAGGATCAGCTCGTCGAGGTCGGCATCCGGCGACAGGCGGCCGCCGCGGAAGGTGCGCACAGCGCGGCGGAGACCGGTCTCGGCGAAGGCGCGCGCCTCCGCGCGGTCGTCGGCCACGAAGACCGTGCGCGACGCGGTGACGAAGCCGCGGGCGCCCTCCGGCAGCGCCTCGAGGTACGCGTCGACGATGGGCAGCTGCAGCTCGGCGAGCGTGGCGTCGGGCCTGTCGCCCGGACGCGGCTGGGTGCGGGAGAGGAGCAGACCGTGACCGTGGCGGCCGGCGCGCACACCCCCTCCCACCGAGAACGTCGCCTGCCACACCCGCTCGCCGAGGCTCCCGGCGTCGGGGTACAGGGTGTTCCCGCCGCCGACGTCGCCTCCGCGCAGCGCGGTGAGGAGCGTCTCGAGCTTCGCCTCGTACACCTCGGTCTTCTCGTCGAGGCGGAGGCCGAAGGGGGCGAACGACGTCGGCGTGCCGCCGCTTCCGAGGCCGAGGTCGACACGGCCGCCGGTGAGGAGGTCGAGCACGACGGCGTCCTCGGCGACGCGCACCGGGTCTTCGAGGGTCAGCGTGACGACGCCGGTGCCGAGGCGGATTCCGGTCGTGGCGGCGGCGGCGTGGGCGAGGAACACGAACGGCGACGGCAGCCCGCCCTCCGCCGCGCGGAAGTGGTGCTGCGCGACCCAGGCGCGATCCAGGCCGAGGCGCTCCGCGTGCTGGATCTGCGCGAGGGCGAGCGTGTAGCGATCGGCGGGCGAGGCGTCGTCGAGGAGGCGGGTGAACAGGGCGAGCTGGGTCATGCGTGGTCTCCAATGATCGCCGGGATGGTCGCCGGGACAGGGGCCGGGGGGAGGGAGGGGACGGGGATGGCATCGAGGAGCGCGACCGTGTACGCGCTCTGCGGGCGCTCGAAGACGTCACGAGCGGTGCCGGTCTCCTCCACGCGACCGCGGGCGAGCACGGTCACGGTGTCGGAGATCTGGCGGACCACGGCGAGGTCGTGCGAGATGAAGAGGTAGGTGAGAGCGAACTCGCGCTGCAGGTCGCCGAGCAGGGTGAGGATCTGGGCCTGCACCGTCACGTCGAGGGCCGACACGGGCTCGTCGAGCACGAGCACCTCGGGCCGGGGCGCGAGCGCGCGGGCGATGGCGACGCGCTGGCGCTGGCCGCCCGACAGCTCCCGGGGGCGCCGGTCGTGGAGCGCCGGTGCGAGGGCGACCCGCTCGAGCAGCTCGCCGGCCTCGCGTCGCGCCTCAGGATGCGAGAGCCCGCCGAAGCGCCGGAGCGGCTCGGCGACGGTGGCGAGGATGCTGAGAGACGGGTTCAGTGACGCATACGGGCTCTGGTAGACCAGCTGCACGCTCCGGCGGAACCGGCGGAGCTCGGCGCCGCGCAGTCCCCGCCCGTCCGCACCCGACGCGTCGGTGCCGGCGACCCGGACCGATCCCGCCGACGGCGCCTCGAGGCCGAGCGCGATCCGCGCGACGGTCGACTTGCCCGATCCGGACTCCCCGACGATCGCGTGCGTGGTGCCGCGTGCGACCGTGAACGACACGTCCTCGAGGGCGCGGACGCCGGGGCGGCCCCGGTGCCCGGTGAACACCTTCGCGAGGCCCGTCACCTCGATCGCCGGCGGTTCGCCGGTCACCGGCGGCGCCTCGCGGAACCGTGCGGGCTGGAGGGCGGGAGCGTCGGCGATGAGGCGCTGCGTGTAGGGCGCGGCGCGGTGCCCCCCGCCGCCGAGGACGGCGCGGACGTCGCCGGCGTCCTGCACGGCGCCGCCCTCGAGCACGATGATCCGGTCGGCGCGCTCGGCGGCGACGGCGAGATCGTGGGTGACGAAGAGGAGGCCCGAGCGATCCTCGGTCCGCAGGTCGTCGAGGAGGTCGAGCACCGTCCGCTGCACCGTCACGTCGAGCGCGCTCGTCGATTCGTCGGCGACGATGAGGCCGGGACGCAGCGCGATCGCGCCGGCGATGAGCACGCGCTGCCGCTGCCCGCCGGAGAGCTCGTGCGGGTAGGACCGGGCGATCCGCGCCGTGTCCGCCAGGCCGACGCGCTCCAGCAGCCCCTCGACCTCGCGGGCGATCCGCGTGCGGTCCCGCTCGCCGTGGATGCGGAGCACCTCGCCGATCTGCCAGCCGACGGTCTTCAGGGGATCGAGGGACGCCGTGGGATCCTGCGGGACAAGTCCGACGTCGCGGCCGAGGATCCGTTCGAGGCGGCGCGGAGACCAGCCGGTGATGTCCTGTCCGCCGAGCCGCACGGTGCCGCGCAGCCGGACCGCGCCGTGTGGCAGCAACCCGATCGAGGCGAGCGCGGCCGTCGTCTTGCCCGATCCGGTCTCGCCGACGAGGGCGACCGCTTCGCCGGGCTCGATCCGGATGTCGATGCCGTCGACGGCGATCACGCGCCCGCGCCGGGTCTCGTACGCGACGGCGAGGTCGCGGACGTCGAGCACCGCACTCATCGCCGGGCTCCGATCGCCTGGCTGAGCCGGTTGGTCGCGAGCACGACGATCAGCAGCACGAGACCGGGAAGCGCCGTCACCCACCACGCCGCGCCGAGGAGGTTCCGCCCCTGCGCGATGATCATCCCCCACTCGGGGTCGGGCGGCGTCACGCCGTATCCCAGGAAGCCGAGCGTCGACAGTGCCAGGATCGCCCCGCCGAACTGGAGGGCGAGGAGGGCGAGCACCGGACGCAGGGAGTTCGGGAGGATGTGCCCGAACAGCACCGAGAGGAACGTGCCGCCGCTGCCGTACGCGGCCTCGACGTACTCGGTGCGCCGCACCTGCACCACCTCGGAGCGGGTGAGCCGTGCGAACCCCGCGATCGAGCCGACGCCGACCGCGAGCGCGGCGTTCGCCGTGCCGGTGCCGAGGAGCACCACCACGGTGAGCGCGAGGAGGAGGCCCGGGATCGCGAGCAGCACGTCGACGATCCGCATGACGACCGCGTCGGCGACTCCGCCGATGCTCGCCGCGACGGCGCCGAGCAGCACGCCGACCACGAGGCCCACGGACACCGCGATCGCCGCGCCGAGGAGGGACTCGCGCGCCCCGAAGACCACCCGGGAGAGCTGATCGCGGCCGATCGAGTCGGTGCCGAAGGGGTGCAAGAGCGACGGCGGCTGCAGCGCGCCGGCGACCGGCGCATAGGCCGAGTGAGGCGCGAACAGTGCCGGAGCGAGGGCCCACGCCAGCACCACGAGGAGCACGGCGCCCGACAGCAGGAGGGTCGGCGCGACGCGGATCCGGCGACCCCGGCGGGAGTCGGGAGCGGGTGCGGACGACGGCGATCTGCCGGGGCCGGCGGATCGCTCGGTGACCGCGAGGACATCGGTGACGTCGCCGAGGACGGGAGCGGGGGCGAGGGCGGTCATGCGGGGACTCCGATCAGCTCGGGCGCGGGCACCGACCCGGGCGCCCGGACGCCGGCGCGGGCGCGCAGCCGCGGGTCGAGGACGGGGAAGAGGAGGTCGACGATCAGGTTGACCGTCACGAAGACGAGGGCAGACAGCAGCACGACGGCCTGGATCACCGGCAGGTCCTGCCCGGCGACCGCGTCGTTGACGAGACGGCCGATGCCGCTCCGTCCGAACACCGTCTCCGTGACGACCGAACCGGCGATGAGCTCCCCCACGAGGAGTCCGCTGATCGTCAGCGTCGGCAGCAGGGCGTTCTTCGCCGTGTGCCGCAACAGGATCCACGACCGGCTCGCGCCCTTCGCCGTCACCACCTGCACGAACGGCCGCGTGGCGACCTCATCCAGGCTCCGGCAGAACACCTGCGCGAGCGGTGCCGAGATCGGGATCGCCAGCGTGATCACGGGGAGGATCAGCGCCTCCGCTGGCGTCGCGCCGATCATCGGCACCCACCCCAGCTGGAAGGAGAACACCTGGATCAGGACCAGACCGAGCCAGAACGCGGGGATCGAGATGAACAGCGACGGCACGGCGTCCAGCGCCCGCCGTACCCACGCGAACGGGGCGAAGACGGATGCCGTGGCGATCGCCGCCGCGAGGAGCAGCGCCAGCGCGAACGCCGCGGCGGCCAGCTGCACCGTCTGCGGCAGGGCCGCCGCGAGCCGGTCGGCGACGGGTATCGCGTTGGTGATCGAGTAGCCGAAGTCGCCCTGGACCGTGCCCACGAGCGCGTGGACGTACTGCAGCAGCACGGGGTCGTCGACCCGGTAGTACTCGCGGATGGCGGCGATCTGGTCGGCCGAGAGCCCCATCTCGGGGTTCTCGAACGCGATCATGATGCCGTCGCCCGGCAGCACCGAGAGCAGGAAGAAGGTCGCCGTGTAGGCCGCCCACAGCACGAGTGCGGCCTGGCCGAGACGTCCAATGAGGTAGCGCATGTCCGATCCCTTCTCCCTGCTCCGCGATGTCACCGCTGGTCGAGCCAGGTGTCGTAGAGCACGACGCGCCCGACCGGCTCCCACGCGAGGCCGTGCGTGCTCGCCGACGTCGCGTACGTCTGCGGCAGCTCGTAGAGCGGGATCGTGTAGGCGTTGTCGAGGAGGTACTCCTGCACCTCGGCGGCCTTCGCGTAGCGCTCCTCGGTGGAGGACAGCGTCGAGATCTCATCGAGGAGGCCGTCGAGCACGTCGTCGTCGGACACCAGGGCGTTCCGGTTGGAGGCGCTGTGGAAGTTGCTCTTGAGGACGTCCGGGTCGACCCGGCCGACGTGGGTGATCGCCACCGGCAGCTGCTGCGGGTCCTTCTGGCCGGCCGTCGCAGTCGCGGCATCCGGGGTGTCGATGTTCAGCTTCACGCCGACCTTCTCCCACTGCTCGGCCACCAGCTCGTCGAGCTGCTGGTTCAGGGGGAACACCGCGCCGACCCAGGTCTCGAGCTCCAGGCGCTGACCGTCCTTCTCGCGGATGCCGTCGGCTCCCGGCACCCAGCCGGCCTCGTCGAGGAGCGCCGCCGCCGCATCGGGGTCGTAGCCGAGCCTGTCGGACAGGTCGACGTAGCCCGTCGCGCCGCGGCTCAGCACCGACGTCGCCTGCGCGAACTTCCCCTGATAGATCGTGTCGACGATCGCCTCGGTATCGGTGGCCTTCTGCAACGCCTGGCGCACGCGGATGTCGGCCAGCAGCGGGTTGGTCCAGCGGAGGGCGAACTGCGGGTTCACCCCGTTGGTCGGCGCGTAGTGCACCTCGTTGCCCGCGGCGGTCAGCGCATCCGCGTCGTACACCTGCACCGCGCGGATCGCGTCGGCCTGACCTGCCGTCAGGGCGCCGGTGCGCACGTTGTCCTCGGGCGTCACGATGATCTCGATGGCGTCGAGGTACGCGCGGCCCTGGTGCTCGGAGACCTCCGGCGCCCAGTCGTAGTCCTCGCGGACGGCCAGCGAGTACTGCTGCTCGGGCACCACATCGCCGACCGTGAAGGGGCCGGTCGCGACCAGGTTCTCGAGCTGGCACTGCTCCTCGTAGGGGAGCTCGGCCGTCGCCTTCGCGACGATCGCCGAGCCCACCACCGACGTCGCCTGCAGGAACCCGGGGGTCGGCGCCGAGAAGGTGAACTTCACGGTGTGCTCGTCGAGCACCTCGGACGACTCGTAGTTCGCGACGAACTCCTGTGCGGCGAGCCCGAGTGACTCATCGCCGAGGCCGAAGTGGTCGAAGTTGAGGGCGACGGTCTCAGCGTCCAGCGGCGTGCCGTCGGAGAAGGTGACATCGTCGCGCAGGTGGAAGACGTACTCGGTCGCGTCGTCGTCGACCTCCCAGTCGGTGGCGAGCCACGGCGAGATCTCCCGCGTCTCGGGGTCCTGGTAGGTGAGCTTGTCGGCGACCTGGTTGAGGATCGTCGCGACGGGGTAGAACCCGCCGCCGCCCGCGTAGAAGCACGTCGGGGCCTGCGACTCGAGGAACGTGAGGGTGCCGCCGGTCACCGGCTCGCCGGCCGCTGCGGCGTTCTGCGGGGACGCGGACGGGGTGCTGCAGGCGGCGAGCGCGAGCGCCGCGGCCACGGCGACGAGGCCGGCGCCGGCGCGGCGGGCGTGAGGGTTCATGGATGCTGCTCCTTGGTGGGTGAAGATCCCCCACGGTAGGAGCGGGCGCGGCGAAGGCCCGACGGCCTCCGTTACGCGCCTTCATCCGCCGTCATCCGGCGTCATGTGGCCAGGTGGGGCTCGGGTGCCGGGCCGGACCGGCCGGAGTGGTGGCGGACCCGGCCGGAGTGGTGGCGAAAGCAGGCTGAACCGGGCGGACCCCGCCACAGCGGGCCGCAGCCCCCGTTTCAGCCTGCTTTTGCCCCCGACACCGGCCCTGAGCCACCCGGATACAGGCGAAACGGGCCCGGCCGTCGCGGCCGGGGCGGGCGGGGGCCGGTTCTGCCTGTACCCGGGCAGCCGGGAAGGTCGGACCGCTGCGGAGCGAACCCTCCGCGAGCGGCCAGGTGTTCGTGAGAGGCGACGTCAGCGACCGTCGAGCCAGTCGATCATCCTCTGGGCACCCGCCGCATAGCCGCCGGTGCCGGGTCGGTTCAGGAAGCCGTGCACGGTGTCGGGGACGACCTCGTACTCCAGCGGGACACCCGCGGCGCGAAGCTCGCCGGCGAACGCCGCACCCGACGCGCGAAGGGTGTCGCGATCGGCGTCGAGCATGAGCGTCTCGGGCAGCCCGGTCAGGTCGTGTCCACCGGGGAACGCCCGGGGGTCGCCCATCGCGGCGGTGCTGCCGGCATAGTTGCGGTTCATCCGCCGCACGGTCGACGGCCGGAACTGCGTGAACGAGTGCCTGCCCCGGATGCGGGCGCGCAGCGCCGCCGAGGCTCTGGGAAGTGCGGCGTGGAACGTGCCGTACGCCAGCACCAGCCCGGCGATGGCGGTGACCTCGCGCTGGGTGAGGTCGCGCGCGGCCGCGGCGGCCAGGCACGCCCCCGCACTGGCTCCGCCGAGGAGGATGTGCCCGCCGGGCGCCTGCTCCGCGACCGCCGTCACGACGTCCAGCACGTCCTCCAGGGGGATGGGGAAGCGCACGCCGGTGAGGGACGCGTCTGTGACGTCGAAGAAGGGGTTCCAGCGCGCCACCAGGTGGTAGTCCACCGTGACGACGGTGCGTCCCGTGGCTGCCAGGCTCATCGCGGGCTCGTGCGACTCCGGCTGATCGAGACCGCCGTAGGCGAAGGCCCCGCCGTGCAGCCAGACGACCGGACTCAGCGAGGCGTCGTGGGAGCGGTCGGAGGTGTACGTCCGAATGGGGATCGGTCCGTGACGGCCACCGACCGTTCCCGCGGTGAAGAAGACGCTCACCCGAGCGCTCGTCTCCCGCCGGCGAGGAGTACCGGAGCCGTGGGGTCCACAGACGGCACCTCGACGTGGGCCAGGTGCTGATTCGCCTCGGGATACGCACCGGACCTGAACATCACGATGCCGCCGGAGAGGCCGGCGGGCCTGTGCGCGGCTGGGCAGGCGGTCGGAGCGCGATGCGCGGTCAGGTTCCCGGCGCGCGGAGCCAGATGCTGTTCTCCATCACCTGGCAGGGGAAGCGCGTCACGCATCGGTAATCGCGCGCCTCCATGAAGACGGCGCGGTAGGTGCCGAGCGTCGTGCCCGTCTTCACGCTCTGCCATTTCACGCGCAGCACCATCCGCATGTAGAGCGCCTTCGTGGGAATGACGAACCAATCGTGTGTCCGCACGGCGGACGTGCCCTTCGGGATCGTGTAGACCAACCCGCGCTTCGCGTGGTTGTACCACCCGCCGCCGTACCGCTGCAGATACCAGACCACCGTCACCTTCTGCGCTCCCGAGGTCGCCTTCGATCGGACGATCCGTGTCTGCGGCGCGATGAGCGCCGGGTTCCACGCACAGTTGGGATACGCGATCCCCCCGATGTAGATGTAGCCGACGCACTGCTGATAGTGCGTCCCCTGCACCTGATCCAGGACGACTACCGCGCCCGGCTTCGCGCTGCGGTAGTACGTGTAAGCCTCAGCGGGCTCCGCCGTCGACGCCGTCGTCACGGTCGCCGCCAACACGACGGCGCCGACCGCCGCCAGCACCGTCCGCAGCCGCGCACCCCCGCGCCCACCCCACATGCTCACGGTATACACCCGCGTCGCACCCGTGTCGAGGGAGGCGGCGCGGGGGAGTCGGGGGCCGGGACGGGGGCAACAGCAGGCTGAACCGCACAGAACGCCGCCGCAGCGGGCCGCCGCCCCCGTTTCAGCCTGCTTTCGCCCCCGTGTTCGGCCGAGGCCGGCCGGGATACAGGCAGAACCGCCCCCCGCCGGGTGGCGGGGGCGGTTCAGGGGCCGGTTCTGCCTGTAGGCGGGCGCGACCGTGGGCTCGCCGTCCGTGTGGTCATGATGGCTCGCCCGGACTCCGCGGGCCGGGACCCCGGGATTCGGGGCCCCGGCCGACCGCGTCAGTTGTTGATCTCGAGAAGCGACCGGTCTTTCGTCCGCACGCCGAACGCGATGAGGATCGCGGCGAGGACCAACAGCGCGATCATCGCGATGCCGGCGGCGACCGCGCCCGCGTTGATCAGGATCGGCAGGATGACGAAGGGGGCGACGGCCCCGCCGAGGTGGCCGAGCCCGTCGCAGATGGAGGCGGCCGTGCCACGAGCGGTGGTCGGGAACACCTCCGCCGTGTAGGTGTATGCAGGAGTCGCCATATAGGCGATGCCCATCGTCGCGAGGAGGGATCCGACCGTGGCCATCACATCTCCCCAGCCGAGGATGATCAGCGCGATGCCGAGTGCGAACACGATGGTGCCCTGGATGATCATCGTCCGCCGTTCGAGCTTCTCGATGAGCGCAACCACGACGAAGCCGATGATGAGGGGCGCGGCTCGCGTCAGCACGGTGACGAAGAGGGCGTTGGAGGTCTCCACCCCGACACCCGCGAGCAGGAGGGGGAGGTAGCTCGCGAACCCGTACATCGCGACATAGAACACGAACCAGAAGCCGAGCACGATGAGCAGGCGCTGGATCAGCGGCGGCCGCAGGAGCTGACGCAGCGGGCTCTCGACCGCGACGTCGACGTCGGGCTTCTCGGCCACGTGGAGGAGTGCGGTGTCCTCTGAGGGGTTGAGCCCGGCATTGCGCTCCATCTTGCGGACGATCGCCGTCGCCTCCTGCACCCTGCCGTGCTCGATGAGCCACCGGGGCGACTCGACGAGATCGCGGTTGTTGATGAACGGGAGGATGAGGAGGACGAGGCCGCCGAATGCCATGAGGATCCGCCAGCCGTCCTCGGGCAGCGCCGCCAGCACGGGGAGTGAGGCGAACCCGATGATGAGGTTCAGGATCCCTCCGATGACGTACAGGAACGACAGGTACTTTCCCCGCCGGTTCTTCGGCGCCATCTCGCCGATGTAGGCGGAGCAGAGCGCCAGCACGGCACCCATGCCGCCTCCGGTGAGGAAGCGGAAGAACGAGAGCGATGCCGTATCCCACGCCAGGGCGGTGAGCCCGCCGCCCACACCGAGGAGGAGGATCGTCAGGAACAGGCCCACCCTCCGCCCCTTGCGGTCGGAGATGTGCCCGAAGATGTAGGCGCCGACGGCGTAGCCGGCGAGGTTGAGGGCGACCGGCCACGTGAGGTCGACGGCCTCGAGGCCGATGCCGGCCATCATCGACGGGATCGACACCGCGAACACGCCGATGTCGTAGTTCGCGAAGAAGAACGCGAGCATCAGCGCAGTCCACGCGCCACGGGTCAGGCCGACGCGCGGCATCCTGTCGATGGTCTCCTCGACGGTGAGGAGTCCGACCGGCGCACCTCCGGTGTCCGGTGAGGCCGGAGCCCCCGTGATCTTTTCAGACATCATTGTCCTTTCTTTGTTGTTCGTCCCCGCCGCCCGAGTCAGGCTGAATCGGACTTCGTGAAGTAGGGGATGGCTTCGTCGCCCTCCCCGTCGCCGGAGCGTTCGAAGCGCACGACCACGTGAGCCCCCTCGAGCGATTCGTCCGGGGTGAAGCCGCGGATCTCGGTCCACCACCAGGGGCCTTCTTCGAGCTCGACGATGCCCACGACGCTGCGCGTCGTCGATCCGTCGGGGAGTCTCGTGTGGGGCACCGACCACGAGACGACCGTCGCCGTCCCTGAGGCCGCGACGGTGGCGAAGCGTGCGCGATCGAAGGCGGTGTCGGTGCGAGGGTCGAGGAGCTCGCCCGTCAGCGTGTCCCGGATGAGCAGGAACTCACCGCGGGCGGTGCCGTCGAAGAAGAAGGCGGTCGCGGCATCCCGCCGCACGGGCATGAGGGCCATGTCCGATTCCTTTCAGACCGTGCCGAGCACGAGAGTGGCGTGGTGGTCGAGGGTGCCGCCGTTGCCGGAGACCAGCACACGATCGTGACGGGCGACCTGACGCTCGCCGGCCTGACCGCGGGCCTGGATGACGCCTTCCGAGAGAGGCGTCATCCCCCACAGGTAGTAGGACGACAGCTCGCCGCCTCCGGTGTTGACCTTGAGGCGGCCATCGACGCCGAGCATCCCGGGCTCCGCGAGGGCACGACCCCCTTCACCCTTGGGCACGAACCCGTAGTCCTCGAGGGTGACGAGGGCCGTATAGGTGTAGCAGTCGTAGACCTCGACGACATCGATCTCGTCGAGTGTCGTGTCGGCCATGCGGAGCGCGGCGGGGCCCGAGCGGGCAGCACCGGTGACCAGACCGAAGTCGTCGTTGCGGATGCCGGTGCGTCCGGGGTGGGTCTGCGCCCAGCCGAGGATCTCGACGGGGGGCTGCGGGAGGTTCCGCGCCTGGTCGAGCGATGTGATGATCAGCGCGATGCCGCCGTTGGAGACCAGGCAGCAGTCCAGCAGGTGGAACGGCTCCGAGATCCACCGAGACGCGTGGTAGTCGTCCAGGGTGATCGGAGTCCTCAGCTGCGCCAGCGGATTGAGTGTCGCCCACTCTCGCTGCGCGACGGCGATCGCGCCGAAGTCGTCGTTCGTCGTGCCGTAGGTCTGCATGTGACGCCGGGCAGCCAGTGCGTAATAGGTGTTCGCGCTGTAGATGCCGCTGGCCGCGAGCATCCCCTGCCAGCCGGAGAAGCCCGCGGCGGCGGAAGCGTAGGCCGATCCCCCGCCCCTGTCGGCCTTGAGGGGGTCATCCGCCCAGACGATCGCGATCGTCTTCGCCGTTCCGGCGTCGATCGCCATCGCGGCGTACTGGACCATCTGCGCCGCTGTCGACCCGTACCCCTGCATGTAGGTGAGCAGGTTCAGGTCGGTGAGACCGAGCGCCCCCTGCAGACTCAGCCCGACACCGGGGTTGATTCCACTGGACATGATGAGGCCGTCGAGGTCGGAGAGCTGGAGCCCGGCGTCGGCGACCGCGTTGCGCACGGCGATCGAGGCGAACTCCGTGGCCGTGTATCCGTAGACCTTCCCGAGTTCGCTCATTCCGAGGCCGGCGATGGCGGTGCGTGTCTTCGCCATGGTCACTTCCCCTGCCAGCGCGGTGCGCGCTTCTCGGCGAACGCGAGCATCCCCTCGCGCGCGTCCTGGCTGGACATGAGGACTGCGCCTTCGCGGGCAGTCCGCTCCCAGTCGTCGGCTTCGGCGGGGACAGCGCCGTCCGTGATGCCCTTCGCGATGCGCTTGCTCACCTGCACCGCCAGCGGCGCGTTCTGGATGATCTCGTCGGCGAGCGCGAACGCGGCGGGAAGGAGCTCGTCGAGGGGGACCACCCGGTTGACGAGCCCAAGCTCATGGGCGCGCTGGGCCGGGAGAGGCTTGCCGGTGAGCACCGCCTCCATCGCGATCTTGTCGGGGATGGCCCTCGGCAGGCGGAACGCTCCTCCGGCGCCGGCGAAGATGCCGCGCTTGACCTCCGGCAGACCGAAGCTCGCGGTGTCGGCGGCGACCGCGAGGTCGCTCGCGAGGGTGATCTCGGTGCCACCTCCCAGGGCGAAACCGTTGACGGCCGCGATCGTCGGCGTGGAGATGTGGTGCGTGACATATCCGGCGAAGCCCCACCGCCGCAGGCGCTCGTCGCCATCGCCGGTGAGCTCGCCCGCGGCCGCCGCCTTGAGGTCGGCTCCGGCGCAGAAGGCCTTGTCACCGGCGCCGGTGATGATCACCGCCCAGATGTCCGGCGCCTCCTCGGCGATGTCGAGCGCCTCGCCGATGCCGACGGTGACGGATCGATTGACGGCGTTGCGCGCCTCGGGCCGGTTGATCGTGACGAGCAGGACGTGGCCGCGCTGTTCAGCCAGGACCGCGCCCTCTCCGCCGATGGCGACCGGGGTCGCGGGAAGGTCGATTGTGGCGGTGTGTTCGGAGATCGAGGTGGTCATCTTCTTCCTGGTTCCGGTTCGGGGGGTCAGAGGGCGGGCACAGCCGTGGGGGCGCCTGCGACGACCGACGGATGCTCTTCGAGGTCCCCGGCGTCCAGCAACCGCTGCATGTCCTCAGCGGGAAGACCGAGGACCTCCTCGAGAACCGAGCGGGTGTGCTCCGCGGGCAGCGGGGCGGGCGCCAGCCTCGGCCCGGCGAGGGTCGTGGTGCGGGCCTCGCCGAGGTTCGCGGGGAGCGGCTCGGGGAGCTGCGGCTGCAGGAGGTGGCCGAAGACCCCGCGCACCCGCAGGTGCGCGTCGGCCTGCACGTCGTCGAGGCGGAGCATCGGGGCGGCCGGGACGCCCGCAGCCTGCAGCGCGGCCGCAGCCTCCGCGCCGGTGCGTTCGGCCGACCATGACGCCAGCAGAGACCGCAGACGGTCGCGGTGCGACCACCGTTGCCCGGCCGTGGCGAGCTCGGGTTCGCTCACGAGGTCTGGACGGCCGATCACGCGCGCAGCAGCCGCGAAGCGGTCATCGCCCTGGGCGTCGACGACGAGCCATTCGTCGTCGCCCGCGCTCGCGAACACCCCGCGGAACGCGTCGCCGTCCCGGTCGTTCCCGGTTGCGCGCAGGCCCGCACCCGGCCGCAGTGACTCCGCAGCAAGCCAGTCGGCCATGGCGCCGAAGATCGCATCCACCTGGGCGGTGCTCACGCGTCCGCCGCGCCCGGTGCGGTCTCGTCGCAGCAGGAGCGCGACGATGGCGACCGCGTTGAGCCGTGCGACGACGTGATCGGGGAAGATGGTGATCGCGTCGCTGAAGCCGTCATCGCTGCCCGGGTACGACCACAGCTTCGACAAGCCCGCACTGGCACGCACGAGGGGCCCGTATCCCAGGCGGCGGCTCCAGGAGCCATGGTTTCCGAATGCACTCGACTCGGAGAGGATGATGCCGGGATTGAGCGTGGTCAGCGTCTCCATGTCGAAGCCGAGCGACGCGAGGGTGCCCGGCTTGAAATTCGTGAGGATGACATCGCTGACGGCGACCAGATCGGCGAAGATCCGGCGCCCCTCGTCGGAGCGCAGGTTGAGGCCGAGGCTGCGCTTGTTGCGCATCCCCCAGCTGGCGCTCTCGGTGATGATCTCGCCGCCGGGCGATTGACGCGAACCGTCGGGGAAGGAACTCGACTCGATCTTGATCACGTCGGCGCCGTAGTCGGCGAACAGCCGTCCCAACTCCGCGCCGACGACGATGACGCCGAGATCGAGCACCCGAAGCCCCTCGAACGGGAGACGGCCGGGACGCGCATCGGGGATGCTGGCGAACCGCGCTCCGGTCCGTGCCTCAGGGCCGGATCCCGCGTCGGTGATCACTTGCGCACCGACGCGCTCGTCATCGATCTCGAACCAGCCGGCGTGGGCGACGGCGCCGTCTCCGAGCTCCGGTGCCGGCGCGAAAGACCCGTTCTCCCGGAACGCCGGCTCGGCGAGCACATCGGCCGCGTCGGCGACGGCGGCCGTCGGCACTCCGAGCTGCTGTCCCTGTTCGACGGCTTCCTCCATCGTCAACCCGGCGAACAGTTCTCCGATGCGCGGGTAGAGATTCGCGGCCGCACCGAAACGGACCTGCGTGTTCTCATACTTCGGGTCCGCGAACTCGTCCGGGCGCCCGAGCCATTCGAACATCCCGAGCCACTGGCGTTTGGCGAGCACGCAGATCCGCACCCAGCCGTCCTTCGCGCGGAAGATCGGATAGAGGTGGCGCGCGTCGGGTCGCCCACGCGGAAGATCGCTGAGCGGAACACCGGCCCGTGCACTCCCCCCGATCCCGAAGACCGGGTCGAGGATCTGGATGAGGCCCTCCTGAACGGAGAAGTCGGCGGTGTCACCGTCCCCGGTGGCACGCACGTGCGCCAGCTCGAGCATGACCACCCACGCGGCCTGCACCGCAGCAGACTCATAAGCGAGGAACTCGGGCGGGAGCAGCGGCTCCGCGGCATCGGGAAGGCCCGACCGCGACAGCACCGTGCTCAGTGCGGCATGCACGTCCGCCGTGGCACGCCACGAGGAGCGATCGCCGAAGCTGCCGAAGTCGCTCATCTCCACCACCACCAGCCGCGGGTTCGCGGCGCGCAACGCCGCCGCCGAGAGCCCGCGGTCGGCCCACTCCCACGCCGATCCATCGCGGATCACGACATCGGCCGATGCGGCGAGCTGCGCGAACTCCTCACGTCCCTCGTCGCTCGTGAGGTCGAGCGCCACGCGGCGCTTGCCGGCGTTCTTGAGAGCGGACGTCAGGTTGCGGCCGTTCACCGTCACCCCGCGCATGCCGGCGCCGGGGAGGCTGGACGTCTCGATGCGCACCACGTCGGCGCCGAGGTCGGCGAGGATCCGCCCCGTGTTCTGCAGTTCGCCGTCGACCGCGTCGATGATGCGGATGCCGGCGAGCGGCCGGTCGACGTCGGAGTCGGGAAGGTCAGCCATGATCACTCCTTCGTGTCTCCGCGACGGCGTCATTGCGTCGCGGGGTTGCTGTCACTCTGGCCACCGGTATCCCGCAGGCCCAGCGCAAAGCACGCCACCTCGACACGGCTCTGCGAGTCAGGATCGGGTGACCGCGAGTGACGGGGGAGCGCGTCGCGGGACGTCCGAGCAGATGTCCGCAGACGCAATGTGTCTCTGCGCGCCGCGGACCTGTGCGGTCACGCGCCGCCGCCCTAGAGTGAGCGAGTGGAGCTTTCGCAGTTGAGAGCCTTCGTCGCGGTGTCGCGACTGGGCACGATCACTGCGGCCGCCGAAGAGCTCCACCTCACGCCCTCACCCCTGAGCCGGACGGTCCGCGAACTCGAAAGACAGGTCGGCAGCGACCTCTTCACGCGCACTTATCACCACTTCGAACGCACACCGCTCGGGGACAGGTTTCTGCCGCTCGCGGTCGAGATCCTTGCCCAAGCCGACGAGGCGGCCCGTTTCGGGTCGGATGACGAGCCCGGCCTCCTCATCGGGGGCACGCCGTGGACATCGCGCAGCCTGACTCGGCAGGTGATCGAGGCCGCGGAGGCGGTCATCGGTCGCAGTCTGGACTTCGCGTCCGACCTGTCGTCGACACTTCTTCAGTCACTCAGGCACGGCGAGCTCGACCTGGCGCTCGTCCACCTGCCCGTCGAGGACCCGGGGATCTCCTCGACTCCGCTCGCGCAGTACAGCTACTCCGTGGCCGCCGTCGGCGACGATTCGCTCGACCTCGGAAGGCCGCTGCGGCTCTCCGACCTCGCGGGGCGACGGATCCTCTCGTTGCCTCTGATCATGCAGCCGACACCGATGAGAATCCTGCTCGACGACATCGCTGCGGCCGGCGTCGAGTCGATCGAGCAGGTGGACCTCCGCGACATGATCGGACTCCAGGCGAGGATGGCGCGCACGGGCGAGCTCATGCTCATCACCCCCAGCGCCGACCTCCCGACCGCGCGGTTCTTCGACTTGAGCGAGACGAACGTCTATCCCCTCGCCGACGGCGAGATCACCTTCGAGGTGGGCCTCGCATGGCGAACGCGTGACGCACGACACCGTGACGCGATCACGGCCGTCATCGCCGCCGTCGCGCCACCGGACGGGCGGGTGCCCTACCTCACCTGACCCTGCGGGGCGTCGGCGTCCGCCGGGGCGGGGCGGGGGCGAAAGCAGGCTGAACCGCATTCGGCCCCGCCGCAGCGGGCCGCAGCCCCGCTTCAGCCTGCTTTTGCCCCCGACACCGGCCCGGGGGCGCCCGGATACAGGCGAAACGGGCCCGGCCGTTGCGGCCGGGGGCGGGCGGGGGCCGGTTCTGCCTGTACCCGGGCGGCCGGCGGTCAGCGCGTCCTGCCGGGCCGCGGCGAAGGAGGTCAGCGGCGCGGCGGGCTCCCTGTCGAGGGCTACATGCTGCGTCTATGCATCGTGCGACAGCGGCGGCTCTGGAGCCGGGCGGAGCTCGGGATACCGGTCGTCCTGCCACTCCTGGTCGCCGTGGAAGGCAGCGGTGGCCTCCTCGAGGACCCAAGGAAGCACCGTCGGCCGCGAATCGTCAGCAGACGTGTCGTCATCGATCGGGCTCTCGGATCCTCGGCCCAGCGCCACCGGCTGCCAGCCCAGGATCGGCCAATAGCCGACGGTCAGATACGACGCGTACGAACGCGCGACGAAGATCGGGGCCGACGTGGTCTCGAACTGCCGCGGTACCGCCTCGCCGAAGTCGGACCGTGCCATGTCGCCGAGCGCGACGGTCTCTCCGTACACAGCGAGCCGATCTGCGCCGTCGGCGTAGCGCCCGATGATCTGCCCGACGGCGAATCGTCCGTCGGATGCGGGAATTCCGAAAACCGTCCCGACCTCCGGCGCGGCAATGCCGCCGGCGCCGGCGCCCTGATCCGCCGACCCGCCGGCGAGAGCGAACCCTCGGAAAGTGTCGAGCGCGCGGGTCAGCTCAGCGGGACCGCAGGCCGCCTCGAAAACCAACCCGGTGGATCGCCAGTACAGCCATGCGAGCTCATCGCGCTCCCAGCGAACCCAGTCCTGCACGCGGCCCTGGAGGTTCGTGTCCTCGATACGGATCCGGATCGCCCATCCCGGGTTGTCGATCGTCGTCACCTCGATGCCCTCGCCGTGCTCCCAGTCGCCGTTGCTCTGCGCGACGAACCACTGCTCGAGGAAGTCCCAGCCCTGTCCTGTCATGCGCGTCCGCTCCTGATCGATGGCCCACTCAGGACGCTATCGGGCCGGGCGCGGGGGCGAAAGCAGGCTGAACCGCACTGGACCCCGCCGCAGCGGGCCGCCGCCGCCGTTTCAGCCTGCTTTCGCCCCGTGTTCGGCCGAGGCCGGCCCGGTTACAGGCAGAACCGCCCCGGCCGGGTGGCCGAGACGGTTCTGGGCCCGGTTCTGCCTGTAGGCGGGCGCGACTCAGCGCTTGCCGGCGAGCTGGCGCCCCACGATCTCGCGCATGATCTCGTTGGTGCCGCCGTAGATGCGGTGGACGCGGGCGTCGAGGAAGGCCCGGGCGATCGGATACTCGGTGATGTAGCCGTACCCGCCGTGCAGCTGCACGCACGTGTCGAGCACGTCCCACTCGCGCTCGGTGGCCCAGAACTTCACCTTCGCCGCTTCTTCGGCCGACAGCTTGCCCTCGGCGTACGCCTTGAGAGCCCGGTCGATGTAGGCCCAGAGGGCGTCGACGGTCGTGGCGACGTCGGCCAGCTGGAAACGGCTGTTCTGGAAGTCGATGATGCGCTCGCCGAACGCCTCGCGGTCCTTCGTGTAGGCGAGGGTCCATTCCAGCGCGGCGGCCGCGGCGGCCGCGCCGGCGACGCCGATCGACAGCCGCTCCAGCGGCAGGTTCATCATGAGCTGCACGAAGCCCTGACCCTCGGTGCCGCTGATGAGGTTCTCCTCCGGCACGAACACGTCGCTGAACGACAGCTCCGCGGTGTCGTGGCCCTGGAAGCCCATCTTGTGCAGCTTCTTGCCGTGGTCGAAGCCCTCCATGCCGTTCTCGATGATGAGGAGCGAGAAGGCGTCGGGGCGGTTGCCCTCCCCCGTCTTCACGAAGGTGACGATCATGTCGGCGGTCTTGCCGGAGGAGATGAAGGTCTTCGCGCCGTTGACGAGGTAGCCGCCGTCGACCTTCTTGGCGGTGGTCTTGATGCCGCGGAGGTCGGATCCGGCGCCCGGCTCGGTCATCGCGAGGGCGCCGAGGATCTCGCCGGTGGCCATGCCCGGCAGCCACTTCTCCTTCTGCGCCTGCGTGCCCATGTGCACGAGGTAGGGGATGGCGAGGTCGTCCTGGATGCCGAAGGCGCCGGCGAGCGATCCGGCGCCCGCGCGGATCACCTCTTCGTTGACGACCGCGCGGAAGCGGTAGTCCTGGAGCATCCCGGCTCCGCCGAACTCCTCGGGCACGCTCAGGCCGATGATGCCGGCCTCTCCGGCGGCGAGCATGGTGGCGCGGTCGACTTCACCGTCGGCGTCCCACTTCTCACGCGCCTCGTTGGTCACGTATCGCTTGCAGAACTCCTTGACGACGTCGCGGAACGCCTCGTGGTCCTCGTCGTAGATGTCGCGCTCCATCGTGCGCCCGTCCTCTCATCCTCGAGTGCCGCTGCCGCAGGGTGTGCCGCAGGGCCGGCCGTGGGATTGCATCCCGGCATCCATGGTACTGGGTTTCAGGCGTCGTAGTCAGGGGCGGCGGGGAGTCCGAAGAAGTCCTCGAGCGTCTCGAACTCGCCGTCGCGGTAGACCTCGGCAAGCTCGACGCCGATGTAGCGGAGGTGCCACGGCTCCCACGAGTAGCCGGTCGTGCCGGTCGCGCCGTCCTCGTAGCGGATGATGAAGCCGAATCGCGAGGCGTTGTCGACGAGCCAGTCCGCCTCGGCCGTGCCCTTGAAGCCGTCGTGCGATCCGCAGCCACCGTCGCAGGCGACGACGTCGACGGCCAACCCGGTCTGGTGCTCGCTGTGGCCGGGGCGGGCGCTGCGGAGGTCCGCGGCGGCCTGTCCCCGCGAGGCCACGTAGCCGTTGTAGAGGTCGACCTGGTAGGCGTACGGCCGGAAGGCGCTGTCCACGCCGAGCGTCCCGACGCCGTCCGCGATGATCGCGGCGGCGAGTCCGTCGAGGGCCTCGGCGGCGTCGGCGCGCAGCCAGCCGCCACCCGAGACGACACGGATGCCCTGCGGCTGCGCCTGCGGCGTCGGCCAGTAGTCGAGCGGATCGAGCGCGTTCCGCTTGTTCACGACGACCCAGGTGCGTCCCGCCTCGGTCGGGTCGATGCAGGGCGCCGCCCCGGATGCCACGGCGGCGCGGAACCGTTCGCCGCCTCCGACGGCAGCGATGACCTCGGCGTCGGTCCCGGTGTCGAGCGCATCGAGGACGGCGGGGTCGTCGCAGACCGCAGCGGTGGTCGGAGTGGGAGTCGGGGTCGGCGTGGGGGGCGGGCTGACGCTGGGCGTCGGACGGGGCGACGTGGACGGCGACGGCGAGCCGGGAGCCTCCGCCTCGGCGCCGGTGGGGCGGGTGAGCGCGAACGTCGCGATCGATGCCCCGATCACGAGCACGAGGGTCACGGCCAGCACGCGCCGTCGCGCGAGGCGCACGCGACGCGACACGCGGCGGGCGCGACGCGTCGGCGGAGGGGTGGGGGGCACACTCCATTGTCCCGCGCCGGGGAGCCGCCCCCGGGATTGCGCGATGTTCGACTGTCGTGATGCATGGGTTGACGGAGTATCGAATCTGTGTTCCCCTGGGAGGAGGGGGTGCGGAGGATGCGTTGGCAGGGTCAGCAGGTGCGGGCGACGGACCCCGATGCGCTGCCCGGGCTGGAGTCCCTCGGGGGGCTCGTCCGCAGCGTGACGACACCGGAGTTCGCGGGTATGACGTTCCACGAGGTGCTCGCGAAGTCGGCGCTCAACCACGTTCCCGGTCCGTCCGCGATGCCGTTCGACTGGACAGTCAATCCCTACCGGGGATGCAGTCATGCCTGCGTCTACTGCTTCGCCCGGCGCACGCACGAGTACCTGGACTTCGACTCCGGCGCCGACTTCGATCGCGAGATCGTCGTGAAGACGAACGTCGCCGAGGTGCTGCGGCGCGAGCTCGCCCGGCCGTCGTGGGCGCGCGAGCACGTCGCGCTGGGGACCAACACGGACCCGTATCAGCGCGCCGAGGGCCGGTACCGGCTCATGCCCGGGATCATCGAGGCGCTCGCCAGCAGCGGCACGCCGTTCTCGGTGCTGACGAAGGGGACGCTCCTGCGCCGCGACCTGCCGGCACTGGCGGCTGCGGCATCCGCCGTCGATGTCGACGTGTCGATGTCGATCGCGATCAGCCACGACGCGCTGCGCGAGTCGCTCGAGCCCGGCGCGCCGACCTTCCGCGCGCGGGTGGAGACGGTGCGGGCGGCGAGCGAGGCGGGATTCCGGCCGATGGTCTTCCTCATGCCGATCCTCCCGCACCTCACCGACGACACCGCGGTCCTCGACGATGCCCTGCGACAGCTGAAGGATGCCGGCGCCCGCCGCGTCGTGTTCGGGGCGCTGCACCTGCGCCCGGGTGCGAAGGAGTGGTTCTGGCAGTGGCTGGAGCGCGAGCGTCCCGACCTGCTGCCGCTCTACCGCGGCCTGTACCCGGGTGCGTCGGTCACGGCGCCGGTCGGCTACCGAAAGCTGCTGTCAGCACGGGTCCGTCCGCTTCTCCGCCGCCACGGCCTGACCGGCGGGGCCGAGGACGACGCCCCCGCGCCGCGCGCGTCACGTCTGATGCCCGTGCGCGCGACGGCATCCGCGTCGGCTCCCGCCATGCTCTTCTGACCGCGCTCCCCTACCGCCCCGTCCTGTCGCCGAGCCGACACGCTTCTGCCCAACCGACACGCAATGTGCGGTGTGAACCGTGTCGGCTCGCACGGAAGCTGTCGGCTCGGCGCGGGGACGGGGGCGCGGGGGGCTCAGGCGTTGGCGGCGCGGACGGCGTCGAGCGCCGAGCCGGCGAACTCCCGCCCGGTCTCGACGGTGAGCGTGCCGGTGACCGTGATCCAGACGCTGCCGGTGAAGGCGTAGACGACAGCGAGCGTGCCGAACTCGCTCTCCTCCTCGTGCGTGAAGGCCGTCGCGCCGTCGATGGTCGTCGCTCGGTACGACGACGCGGAATGCAGCGACGAGATCAGGCGGTCCCGGGCGGATGTCGTGAGCTCGGCGGTGATGACGTTGAATCCGCCGTCCGAGAAGGGGATGCCCCACGTGCACACGGCCGACTGCCGCGCGCCCGCAGCGGTCTCCGCGGCCAGCGGACCCGGCATGTGGTCGGCGGCGGTGCCCCCGGCGTCCAGCGGCTCGGCCGCGTCGCCGAACAGCGCATGCACGGTCGACAGCGGCAGCAGGGCGCGGCACCCGGGCAGCACGGCACGGTCCGATGCGCCCGCCGTCGCGGTGGGACTCGGCGTCGGACTCGGAGTCCCGGTGGCCGTCGGCGACGGGGTCGCGCTCGGCGAACCGGGCAGGGTGGACGTCGTGGGCGCCGGGGTCGCAGGTGCGGTGGCGGTGCCGGTGGGTGCGAGGGAGCTCGTCGGTCCGGCGGCCGGCGGCTCGGGCACGCACGCCGTCAGCGCGAGCGCGAGAGCAGCCGCGAGCGCGGTGAGCGACACGAAGGACCGGGGGGTCATGGGGTGATCCTACGTCCGGACTCGCCGGGTCAGGAGGAGGCGGACCGCGCTCCGTCCAGAGCCGCGCCCGCGAGTCGCCCGGCGAGGGAGTCGGTCCGGAAGTGGTCGATCGCGACGATCCAGACGTCGCCGTCGAACAGGTGCAGCACGTTCGACCACGGATGCAGACGCTCATCGCCGTCGTCGAAGGTCTTCGCGTACGCGACGGCTCCGGCGCTCCCGACCTCCTCGTAGTCGTGGGCGCGAAGATCCGCGATCACGCGGCGCGCTGTCTCACCGTCCACCTGGATGGCCGCGGCGGCGACGATGTTGTCGGTGCCGGGCTGACCCCAGGCGCAGAGCAGGTGCTCGTCCGCGGCCAGGGCGACGTCGAGGATCTCCGGCTCGCGGATGACAGCGTCGATGGACGCACGGTCCGCGGCGATCACCTCGTCGGCCAGGCGCGGTACGAAGATCTCCTCGATGCGAGCGATCGGCACCAGGCTCTCGCAGTCGGCGGGCACCGTCGCATCCGGCGTGGGGGTCGGCGACGGAGTGGCCGTCGGCGTCGGCGAAGCCGTCGGCGTCGGAGCCGACGTGGCGGTCGCCGTCGCCATCGGAGTGGCCGGACCGGCCGAGCCCGGCCCCACAGGCGTGGCACATCCCGTGAGGGCGAGCAGCAGCAGGGATGCCGCGAGGGCGACGACACGTCGGGACATAGGTGCAAGCTACCGGCGTCAGGCGCCTCTCCGAGGTGCACCCGAGCGTCGTTCAGGCAGAGTTCACGTGCCCGACGTCAGCCGGCCGCCGACAGGGCGCCCTGGACGGCGGTCTCGATCAGACTGCTCGCCACCACCTCGTACAGCGGAGCGTGGAGGGCGATCCAGACGTCATCGACGAAGGCGTACATCGTCGTCACCGTCCAGAACTCGTCGGTCTCGGAGGTCTGGAATCCCTCGGCGCCCTCGATCGCGATCGGCTCGTACGACGAGGCCGCGCGCAGGCCTTCGAGCAGATCGTCGCGGACGGCCGCGTCGAGACGGAACGCGTACATCGCGAGGAACCCCTCCGTCCCCGACGGGTACCACTGGCACGACAGCGTCTCGAGAGCGGCCGCGGCCGCGGCGCGCGCGCTCGGCCCGGGGAACGTCTCCTGCGGATCCCGTCGCTCCTCGGTCGGCGCCCAGCCCTCGCCGAGGATCTCGTCGATGACCGCAGCGGGCACGAGCTCCCCGCACGCGCCGGGCACGTCCGCGGCCGGATCCGTCGTCGGCGTCGGCGTGGCGGACGGAGTCGGCCCGGGGCTCGTGGGCGCGCTCGATGACGGCGTCTGCATCGGCGTCGGCACTTCCGTCGCGGCGCACCCTCCCAGAAGTGCGACGACGGCCCCCAGCACGACCACCATGCGCACGTGGCTGGTCATGCCCCGAGCCTAGGGGACCGGCTCCGCGGGCGCACGCGAAAGCCCCGGGAGGCAACCCCCGGGGCTTCGGCGTATCGGTCGGATCAGGCGTCGACGTCGGCCAGCTGGCGGCCGGCGAGCTCCTCGAGCACGTCATCGCCGGGGCGCACCTCGTCGAACGGCGCCGCGATCTCGGCGCGCTCCAGCATCTCGGTCATCTTGCGACGACGCTGACGGGTGATGAGCGTCACGACGGTGCCGCTGCGACCGGCGCGGCCGGTGCGGCCCGAACGGTGCAGGTACGTCTTGTACTCGTCGGGCGCGTCGGCCTGGACGACCAGGTCGATGTCGTCGACGTGGATGCCGCGGGCGGCGACGTCGGTCGCGACCAGCACCTCCACGCGGCCCGAGGTCAGACGCTCGAGGTTGCGGGTGCGCTTGGCCTGGTTGAGGTCGCCGTGGAGGGCGACGGCGCGGATGCCGACGTCCTCGAACTGCTCGGCAAGCATCTCGGCGTAGGCGCGGGTGCGGGCGAAGACGAGCGTCTTGGCGTCGCGGTCGACGAGCGAGGTGAGGATCTCGGCCTTGTCGCGGTGGTCGATGACGAGCACGCGGTGGTCGATGGTCCCCGAGTCCTGGTCTTCACCGGCGACCTCGTAGACCGCGGGCTCCACGAGGAACTCGTCGACGAGCGCGGCGACCTCGCGGTCGAGCGTCGCGGAGAAGAGCAGCTTCTGGGCGCCGTCCTCGACGAGGCGGAGGATCCGCTGCATCGGCTCGAGGAAGCCGAGCTCGCTCATGTGGTCGGCCTCATCGAGGACGACGATGCGCACCTCGGAGAGGTCGAGCTTGCCCTGCTCCTGCAGGTCCTCGATGCGGCCGGGGGTGCCGACGATGATGTCGACGCCCTTCTTGAGCGCACCGACCTGGCGCGCCTGGGGCACACCGCCGTAGATCTGCGTGGTGAACAGGCCCACGCTGCGGGCGATCGGCTGGATGGTGCGGTCGATCTGCAGCGCGAGCTCACGGGTGGGAGCCAGCACGAGCGCCTTCGGCTTGCGGCCGAACTCGCGACGCTGACCGGCCTGGGCGCGCAGGATCGACTCGACGAGCGGCGCGCCGAAGGCGATGGTCTTGCCCGAGCCCGTGCGGCCACGGGCCAGGACGTCGCGACCCTCGAGGATCGGGGTGATCGTGGCGGCCTGGATCGGGAACGGCGAGGCCGCACCGAGGTCGGCGAGCGCGCGGACGATGTTGTCGCCGAGGCCCAGCGAGCCGAAGCTCACATCCGCGACCTCTTCGGCCTGGACGGCCTCGGCCTGCAGCTTCTCGTGCACGACGTCGACGTGTGCCTCGAAGGCCTTGGCCTTCTTGTCGGCATCCCAGTCCGAGCGGTTCGCGGCGAATCCGTCACGGCGGTCATCGCGGCGCGGACGGTCGTCGAACGAACGCGCCGGGCGGTCATCGCGACGCGGGCGGTCGGAGAAGTCGCGACGGGGGCGGTCGTCGAACGAGCGGGCCGGACGGTCATCCCGACGCGGGCGGTCGTCGAACGAGCGGGCGGGACGGTCGGCATCCCGACGCGGGCGGTCCGAGAAGTCGCGACGGGGGCGGTCGTCGAACGAACGCGCGGGACGGTCATCGCGACGCGGACGGTCGTCGAACGACCGAGCCGGACGGTCATAACTCCGTCGATCCGTGCGCTCACGGCCCGAATCGGCCCGATCCGAGCGGTTCCGGTCGAAATCACCGGAGTTGCGCGCGGGACGGTCGCCGTACTCGCGACGGGGACGGTCGTCGAAGGAGCGGGCGGGACGGTCGTCGCGGAACGACGGACGTGCGTCACCGAATGTGCGGCGGTCGTCGCGCGGCTGACGCTCGCCGCGGGGGCGGTCGTCGAACGACCGCGCGGGACGGTCATAACTCCGTCGATCCGTGCGCTCACGGCCAGAATCGGGCCGATCCGAGCGGTTCCGGTCGAAATCACCGGAGTTGCGCACGGGCCGGTCGTCGTACGAGCGGGCGGGACGGTCCCCGGCGTCGCTGCGGGCGTGCGTGCGGATGCCGCGGGCCTCGTCGCGGCCGGCGCGCTCCTGCGCGGTCCAGCGCTGCTTCTTGGCCGGAGCGTCGGCCTCGGCGGCACGGTACCCGCGGTGGCCGGCGCTCTTGCTGCCGGGCTTGCCGGCGGAGGACTGGCCGGGACGGCGCTTGGCGTCCTGGTAGGAGGTCTTGTTGCCGTAGCGCGGCTCGAAGTTCTGGGCCCGGCCGCCGGCCGGCTTCTTGTTCTTGGGCATGGTGGTGTCCTTCTGGGTTGTCTCGCGCGAGAACAGCACTCCTCAGATCGCGCACTCCGACAGGGAGTGGACACGGCCGCACACGCGGCGTGGAGTAACCCGGACATCCGTCGGCCGGGGGCCATTCACAGTGATGGTCGTCGGAGCGGATTCGCTCCCACCATCGGCCCCTTGGACTCACAAACCCATCCGCGTATCACGCGCGGTGTCCAGAGCCGACCGAGCAACTCTAGCGGATGATCCTGGGAGAGTGCCGCGCCGACCGATCCGTCCCGACGACGGACAATGGATGCCATGGCCGACACGCACCCGATCACCGTCGCGATCGAGCGGCGCATCGACCCTGAGCGCACGCGCGAGGCGACCGCGTGGATGCAGGCCGGCACGGACCTCGCCACGACCTTCCCCGGGTTCCTCGGATCGGGATGGGTGCGCGCCGGCGAGGAGAGCGACCTCTGGTACATGCTGTACCGCTTCCACGACATCGCCACGCTCGAATCGTGGGAGCAGTCGGCCCAGCGCGGCTGGTGGCTGGAGTCGGGGAAGGCGTTCGCCCGCGAGGAGCGCGTCGAGCGCCGGACCGGGATCGAGGGCTGGTTCGATGCGCCTTTCGCCACCGGTGTCGAGTCGCGCCGGGGTGCGGATGCGACACCGACCGGACCGGTCGCGCTGCCGATCCCGACGGCGCCGCCGCGCTGGAAGCAGGCGGTGACCATCTGGCTCGGCTTCTTCCCGACGAACCTGCTCGCCTCCTGGCTCCTCGGTTTCGCGCCCGGGTTCGCGCAGTGGCCGCTGTGGGCGCGTGTGTTGCTGTCGACGGTGCTGCTGACGCCGGTGATGACCTACGCGGTGCTGCCCTGGGTGACCCGTCTGCTGCGCCCGTGGCTGCAGCGCTGACCTGGGAAGACGCGCTGTCAGCCGCGAGCGCTCCGGTCGTACACTGTGGCCCATGACCACCCCGGATGCGGCACCTGCCGCACACGCCGCGCGCCCCACTGTCCCGACTCTCCGCGCCGAGTCCGAGGCGCTGCTGGCGGCGTTCATCGCCGGCGCGGGCGGCGCCGTCGTCGGTCTGGTGCTGGCGCTGGTCGCACGCACGGTGGCGCTGTGGGCGCCGTGGGGCCTCGGCCCGTGGGCGGCCCTGTGCGGCGGGACGGCCGCCGCGATCAGCTCTGCGCTCGGCTTCTGGCGGTCGCGCACGACCGACGGTGAGGAGTGGCGGCGGGACATCGCCGACTGGCGGTATGTGGTCTCCACCGCCTCGGTCATGATCGCGCACGTGGCGCTCACCGCGATCGGCGTCCTCGCGCTGTTCGCCCTGCTGGCGCGGGCCTTCATCGGCGTCTCCGTCAACGGGTTCTGGACCGTGACCCTGCTGGCCCTCTTCAGCGGCCTCTCGGGCTACCTGTCCTACCTCTCCTCGTCACGGATGACGACCCAGCGGCTCACGTCGCTGCTCGTGTCGTTCATCGGGATCGGCACGCTCGCGGCGATGGTGACGACCTCCGATCCGGCGTGGTGGGAGCTGCACTTCAGTCAGCTCGGCACATTCGGCGACCTCTCGAGCCTGCTGTTCAACGGCACGCTGATCGCGGGCGGTCTGCTCGTGACGACCTTCACGCTGTATGTGGGCCGCGACCTGCGCCGCGTCGGAGGCTCCGACGCGCGACCGGCGATCAGGGTCGTCACCGGGGCGCTGGTGGTGATGGGGATCATGCTCGCGTGCGTGGGGATCTTCCCCGTCGACGTGAACCTGCTCCTCCACAACCTCTCCGCGTCGGGGATGGCCCTCATGTACCTGCTGCTGCTCGCGGGCGGGCCGCGCCTCCTGAGGGGGATGCCGCGCACGTACTTCTCCGCGTCATGGGGTTTCCTGGCCGCCCTCGTCGCGTCGATCGTGCTCTTCGCCGTCGGCTACTTCGGCCTCACCGCGTTCGAGATCATCGTGTTCGCGCTCATCTTCGGCTGGCTGGCCGTCTTCATCCGCTTCCTGGCCGTCGCCGCCGACTGACGCGGGCTCGACCTCCGCCTCCGGCTCGACCTCCGCCGCGACCTCCGCCGCGGGCTCCGCCTCCGCCTCCGGCTCGGCCACAGCCTCCGGCTCGACCTCCGCCACAGCCTCGGGCTCCGGGTCGGCCGCGACCAGGACGGCCGAAGCCGCCACGACAGCCCCGGACGCGGCATCGAGCTGGCGCCGCTCGCGGCGCGTGGCCGGAGCGACGGTGCCCGGGTCGGCGGCACCCGTCGCGGGAGCCCCCGCCGGGACGAGCTCGCCACGGCGGATCGCCCGCCGCTCGCGCGCGCCCTCGACGAGGTTGTAGAGCGTCGGGAGCACGAGCAGGGTCAGCACCGTCGACGAGATCAGCCCGCCGATCACGACGATCGCCAGCGGCTGCGAGATGAAGCCGCCGTGCCCGGTGATGCCGAGGGCCATCGGGGTGAGCGCGAAGATCGTCGCGAGCGCTGTCATGAGGATCGGCCGAAGACGTCGTGCGCCGCCGGCGAGGGTCGCGTCGTGGGCGGTGAGGCCCTTCTCGCGGTATTGGTTGACGAGGTCCACGAGCACGATCGCGTTGGTGACGACGATGCCGATCAGCATCAGGACGCCGATGAGCGAGGCGACACCCAGCGGCACGCCGGTCGCGATCTGCAGGAGGATGGCGCCGGTCGCGGCGAACGGCACCGACACGAGCAGCAGCAGCGGCTGACGCAGTGACTTGAAGGTCGCGACCATGACGATGTAGACGATCAGGATGGCCGCGAGCATCGCGAGGCCGAGCTGGCCGAACGCGTCCTGCTGCTGCGAGAGCACGCCGCCCACCTGAGCATCGGCGGCATCGGGCAGGTCGACGTCGAGGAGCGCGGCGTTGACCGTCGCCGACGCGGTGTTGAGGTCGTCGGTGGAGGGGGTGACCGTCACCGTCGACGTGCGCTGCCCGCGCTGCGTGGTGATCGAGGTGGGTCCCTCGCTCTCCTCGACGGTGGCGACCTGGTCGAGCGGGATGAGCCCGGCGGCCGTGGCGATCTCCAGGTCCTTCAGCTCGGCGATCGTCTGCGGGATGTCGTCGGCCTGCAGGTAGACCGTCAGCGCGGTGCCGTCGATCTCGACCGAGCCGACACCTCGCGGCTGCATGGTGTTCGAGACGAGCGCACCGACGGCGACCTCCGAAAGCCCGAGCGACGCGGCCTCCTCGCGGTCGACCGTCACGGCGACGTAGGGAAGCGACGCGGCGAGGTTCGAGGTGACCTGGCCGATGCCGTCCTGGCCGTCGAGGGCGTCGACGACCGCGTCGGTCGCCTCGCTGAGCGTGGCGGCGTCGGGAGCGGTGACCTCGACCTCGATGTCGCTCGAGCCGAAGCCGCCCTGCCCGGCGGACACCGTGACGGTCCCGACGTCCTCGAGGTCGGCGACCGCCTCCTGGACGTCCTCGCGCACCGCGACCTGGTCAGCGTCGGTGTCGGTGGTGATCGAGTAGGTGATGCCCGCGCTGCCGCCGGCGAACGCGTCGCGCACGGCCGAGCCGCTGGAGCCGATGGAGGTCTGCACGGTCTCGATGCCGTCGACGCCGAGGATGGCCTCCTCGACCTTCGCGGCCGCGGCGTCCTCGGCGTCCAGGCTCGGCGCCTGGCCGAGCTCCTGGGTGACGGTGAACGTGTTCTGACCGGAGTCGCCGAGGAAGTTCGTCTTCATGAACGGCGCCGCCGCGATCGTGCCGCCGAGCACGAGCACCGCCAGGAGCAGGGTCACCCACGAGTGCTTCAGCGTCCACCGGAGCACCGGCAGGTACGCCTTCTGCAGGCGCGACGGCGGGGCGTCGGGGTGCTCGGGGTCGACGACGCGGCCCTCCGCGTCGAGCAGCGGCTTGCCGGGGCGCAGGAACCAGTAGGCGAGGACGGGCACGATCGTGAGCGCGACGAACAGCGACGCCGTCATCGCGATCGTGACGGTCAGCGCGAACGGCCGGAACAGCTCGCCGGTGACGTCGCCCACGAACGCGATGGGGAGGAACACCGCGACCGTCGTGATGGTCGACGCGGTGATCGCAGCCGCGACCTCGCGCACCGCGAGCAGGATCGCGCGGAGCTTGTCGGCGTCTCCCACGTAGTGCCGCTTGATGTTCTCGATCACGACGATCGAGTCGTCGACGACGCGTCCGATCGCGATCGTCAGGGCGCCGAGGGTGAGGATGTTCAGCGAGTAGCCGAAGGCCTGGATGCCGACGAAGGTGATGAGCACGCTCGTCGGGATCGAGATCGCGGTGACCAGCGTGGAGCGCACCGACAGCAGGAACACCAGGATGATGATCACCGCGAAGAGGAGACCCAGGAGGCCCTCCTGGGCGAGCGCCTCGATCGACTGCTCGATGTACGGCGCCTGATCGAACACGACCGTGAACTCGGCGTCGGAGCCGACGGCGTCCTGCAGATCCGGGATGATCGCCGCCACGCCGCGGGAGACGTCCACGGTGTTCGCGGCGGGGAGCTTCGTGATCGACAGCGTGAGCGCGGGCTCGCCGTTGACCCGGGAGATCGAGGTGATCGGGTCCTCGTCGAGGGCGACGTCGGCGACGTCGGCGATCGTGACGGCGCCGCCGGCGAGCTGCTCGGCCGAGCTCGGCACGAGCGGCAGATCGGCGATCTCGTCGACCGACGACAGCTTCGTGCCGGTCTGCACCGTCAGGGTCTGGTCGCCCTCGGTGACGCTGCCGCCGGGGAAGAGCACGCCGTTCTGGTCGAGGGCGTCGGTGATCGCCGTCTGGGTGTAGCCGGCGGCGGCGAGCTTCGCCTGATCGGGGACGATCGTGACCCGCTGCCCCTGCCCGCCGATGATCGCCACGGCGCTGACGCCGTCGACGTCCTCGAGGTCGGGGATGACGCTTGCCTCCAGCTGCGCCTCGATCGTCCGCGCGTCGTCATAGCCCGTGACGGCGAGGGCGATGACGGGCAGGTCGTCGATCGAGAACGAGACGACGTTGGGCTCCACCGACTCCGGCAGGTCGCTCTTGATGCGGTTGATCGCCTGGAGGATCTTCTGCTCGGCGGTGGCGAGATCAGTGCCGTAGGTGAAGGACGCCTGGATGATCGACGCGTTGGTCGTGCTCGTCGCGGTCGTCGACTCCAGCCCCGGGATCCCCTGGATGGCGGTCTCGATCGGCGTCGAGACGTCGTTGTTCACGACGTCGGGCGAGGCCCCCGGGTAGGTCGTCAGCACCGACAGCTGCGGGAACTCGATCGAGGGGATCAGCTCCTGCTTGAGACTCGTCAGCGCGAGGCCGCCGAAGATCGCCGCGACGATCGTGATGAGGGCGATGAGCGCGCGGTTCTTGAGGCTCAGGACGGCGAGATTCGACACGGAAGGCCTTTGCGATGCGAGGGACAGCCGATACAGACCTGTATCGGCTCTCATTGTCCCACGCGGACCACGCCGCGACCTCCTCCTGCGGGTGGATCCTGCCGTCGCGCTCCGGCGGGGCTCAGCGCGGGAGGAGACCGCCGAGCATGAATCCCACCGCGGCGGCGATCAGCGCGGCGACGAGCGTCCCCAGCAGGTTGATCCACGCCCAGTCGCGCCGTCCCGCCTGCGCGAGCAGCACGCTCTCGACGGAGACGGTGCTGAAGGTCGTGAAGCCGCCGAGAACACCCACGCCGAGGATCGTCATCCACACCGGCGCGATGACGGCGGCCATGCCCGTCAGGAGGCCGAGCGCGAAGGAGCCGGTCACGTTGACGACGAGGATGCCGAGAGGGAACACGCCTCGGCGCCCGCGCATGACCAGCCCGTCGACGAGGTACCGCCCGCCCGCGCCCAGACCGCCCCCGACGACGAGGCCGACGAGCTCCAGCGCGCTCACTCGGCATCCTCCGGGGGCTCCGCCGCGCCCGGCCGCCCCGCCACCCGACGTCCCATCATGAGGCCCGCGGTCGCGGCGACCGCACCGCCGAAGACCGAGAGCGCGATGAGGGCGAGTCCCACGATCGGCGCGGCGCTGGAGGTGGTCACCACGTGCACGGCGAACGCGCTGTACGTCGTGAACCCGCCCATCATCCCGGTGCCGAGGAAGAGCCTCAGCAGCGGACGCCGGTCATCGAGCACGCCGACGATCACGCCGAGCAGCAGCGAACCGACGATGTTGATCACGAGAGTGACCGCCGGCACCACCAGCGGGTGGGTGCCCACCGACAGCGGGACGACCAGCAGCGCTCGCAGGGCGACGCCGACCGCGCCGCCGAGCATCACGAGGACGAGCGCGACGGGAGAGAACCAGCGCGGAAGGGCCACGCCCTCACGCTAGAGCCCCCTCACCCCAGGATCAGGGCACGGATCGCCGATTCCGGCGATACCGACGTGTCCAGCAGCCGCCCCTTCTTGTACGCGCCGAACACGCGGGGGTCGATGTAGGAGCCCCGCGCGACGGCCGGAGTGTTCCCCAGGGCCTCGGCCGTGGCCCGGACGGCGAGGACCTCGGCGCGCTTGCGGTCGGCGGCCGTGTCGACCGTCCCGATCCGGGCGAGGGCGTCGGCGGCGAGGATCGTGCCCCGGAGGGTGCGGAAGTCCTTGGCGGTGAACGTGCCGCCGGTCATGGCGCGGACGTACGCGTTGACCTCGCGGGGAGTGAGGGGCACCCGGCGGCGACTGCGCTGATACGCCAGGAGCGCGGATCCCGGCCGGCCCGCCGCCATCAGGGCGACGGCGACGGCGAGGTCCTCGTCGTCGATCTCGAGCCGCTGTCGCTTGCCGCTCTTACCGGGGAACCGCAGGCTCGTGAGAGTCCCCTCGATCACCGCGTCGCGGCGCTTCAGGGTGGTGAGTCCCCGGCTGCCGTGCCGCTCGAGGTAGCGCTCGGAGCCCACGCGCGGGGCGGCCTGGTCGAGCAGCCGGAAGGCGGCCGCCAGCACGCGCTCCCGATCGAGGTCCTCGCGCCGCAGCGACGTCGTCACCCGGGCGCGGGCCCGCGGCAGCGACTCGGCCAGCTGGAGCGCCCGGGCGAACTTGCCCTTGTCCCGCCCCGCTGTCCACTTCGGGTGGTAGACGTACTGCAGCCGTCCGGCATCGTCGATGCCCGTGGCCTGGATGTGGCCGTTCGGCGACGCGCAGATCCACACCTCCTGCCAGGCGGGCGGGATGACCAGCGCCACCACCCGCTCGCGCTCATCGGCCGGCAGGGCCGCGCCATCGGCGTCGACATAGCGGAAGCCGTTCCCGGCACGCAGGCGGCGGTATCCCAGGTCCACCCCGGGACGGACGCGCACCAGTCTCGGCATTCCCTCAATCTCTCATGCGTCGTATGCGGACACCGGCATCGGTGAGCCCGCTAGTGGGTGCGGAGCATCGTGATGAGCCCCGCTTTGCGCCGACCGGAGTATCCGTGGAGTCCCAGTTCCTTGGCGCGGGCACGCAGCTGCGGCACCGTCCAGTCCTCGTAGTCCCCCGACTCGCCGCCGCGCGTGCCGACGGCTCCCCGGCCGTCGCGGGCGGCGGCGTTGGAGATGCGCGCGGCCTTCTCCTTCGATGCGCCGTCCTTCCGGAGCTCCTCGTAGAGCTCGGGATCCTTCAGACTGTTCGATCCGCGTCCGCCGGGCATGGCATCCTCCTTCGACACGGCGAGGATACGGTCCGCCCGCCCCGCCCCTGCAGGGGCTTGACCGGGAGTCTGTGGCGGGAGTAGGCCGGAGAGGGCGGGGCTTCCGCCGCATCCCCGCGCGGAGCGCACGTGATAGCACCGCCGGTTCGGCAGCGTCAAGGGTCTGTCGCCCATCGCCCCACGGGCCTACCTTCGAACCGAACGGTACCCCGCTCGCCGATCGGCTGCGGGCCCGCAGAACGGAGCAAACAGACATGAACATCGCACTCCTCGTCATCATCGTGGTCGCCATCGTGCTGGCCATCGTCAGCGGACTGAACGCCTCGCTGCAGTGGCTGCTGTGGGTCGCGCTGATCGTCGGCGTCATCGCCCTGATCGCCTTCCTGCTGCGCGTCGTGCGCGGTGGCAGCCGCACCTGACCCGTCCAGAACGCAGAACGCCCCCGCGGTTGACCGTGGGGGCGTTCTGCTGTCCCGGTGTGTTTCGTGCCAGGCCGTTCTGCTGCGGCTAGAGCCGCGTCGCGGCATAGTGCCGCAGGGCGTCGCGCACGAACTCGGCGCCGGCCTGGCCGCCGTAGTTCTTCGCGAACCGCGGGTCCGCGACGTACATCTCGCCGAGCCCGCTCACATAGCCCGCGACGTCGCCGCCGGGAGTGGTGGCGGGCGTCCCGGGGATGCCGGTGAGCCATGCGACGTGACGCTCGGCCAGCGCCTGCGCCTCGTCGCCGTCGGACGGGATCCCGCGCGCGGCGGCTTCCATCCAGGCGGCGCCGAGCTCGGTCGTCCGCTGCTGCCACTGCGCCTTCTCCTCGGCGCTCATGCCGCGCCACCAGGCGTCGCCGGCGGCGTAGGCGTCGGCGCCCCAGCGCTCCTCGACCTCGTCGCGGTACTGCGTGTGGTCGAAGCCGTCGAACATGTCCTCTGCCATCAGTTCCTCACCTCCTCTCATCGCTGCGATGGTCGACTCGACCGACGCGATCTGCCGCGCCAGTCGCCGTCGCTCCTCGCGGAGCCACGCGAGGTGGCTCTCGAGGGCGCTCTCCTCGCTCGTTTCCCGGGCGAGGATCTCCGCGATCTGCGGCAATCCGAGTCCGAGCTCCCGCAGCAGCAGGATGCGCTGCAGCCGCACGAGCGCCGCGCCGTCGTAGTGCCGGTAGCCGTTGCTGCCGATGCTCGACGGCGGCAGCAGTCCGAGCTCGCCGTAGTGCCGCAGGGTGCGGCTCGTGGTGCCGGCGAGTTTCGCGATCTGCTGGATCGACCATTCCTTCGTCATGCGTCCCACGCTAGAGGTTGACGCGACGTCAAGGTCAACCCGCCGATGTCCCCCTTTCCGCAGGGCATGTCCCCCCTTCCGCAGGACATGTCCCACTCTCCGCAGGGCATGTCCCACTTTCGGTCGATTGCGCACCTGCGAAGCCACCGATTGTGGGACATGCTCACCGGGGTCAGCCCGGAGGCAGACCGCCAGCTGTGCTGCGAGCTGCGCCGGCTGTCTCGCTCCGCCGCCCGCGGGCATGTCCCACATTCGGTCGAATCGGCACCGGCTGAGCGACCGAAAGTGGGACAACCCCCAACCGAATGTGGGACAACAACAGGGCGGGAGGTTGACAAAGTCGAGATATATCGTGTTATGGTTCCAATACGCGATATATCTCGATCCATCCGGATCATCGCGAACGGACTGAGGAGACATCATGACCCTGGAGAAGTGGCTGATCCACCCGGGCGAGACGCGCGTGATCGACATCGAAGGCGTGCGCAAGCTCAAGGTGGGACTGGTCGGCGGGCAGGTCGACGTCGTGGCCCACGACGAGCCCGGCATCCGCATCGAGGTGCACGGCGTGAGCACCAAGGACCTGCGGATCGAGGCGACCGGCGACACCGTCGAGATCGACCACGCGCAGCTGCGCTGGGACAACTTCCTCGAGGTGTTCCGCAACTTCGGCAGCGGCGGCCCCAAGGCCGAGATCAGCGTCGCCGTGCCCCGCGGCACCGACCTCAACCTCGGCGTCGTGAGCGCGAGCGCACTCGTGTCGGGGCTGACCACCGACGCCCGCCTCAACACCGTGTCGGGCGACATCATCGTCGACGGCCACACCGGCGACGTGTCGGTCAACGCGGTCTCGGGCGACGTGCAGATCCGCGGGCTCGAGGGCGCGCTCAGCGCGAACTCGGTCTCGGGCGACGTCGCGGCGACCGGGCGCCTGCGCAAGGCGTCGGTCGACACCGTCTCGGGCGGGATGCTCATCGACACCGTCGGCGAGATCCTCGCGGTGAACCTCAACACCGTCAGCGGAGACGCGAGCGTGCGAGTGGATGAGGGCCGACCGGCGAACTACGTGCTCCGCACCGTCAGCGGCCGCGTGACCGTCGACGGCATCAAGCGCTCGACGTCGGCGCCGACCAATTACACCGACTCCGTGGGCGAACTGAGCAGCAGCTTCGTCGACGTCCGCGCCAACTCGGTCTCCGGCGACATCACGGTGCTGCGCCGCGCGACCGACCCCGTCGGCGCCGACGACGCGCCGACCCCCGAGGAGTGGTGAGCATGGCTCCCGTCTTCTCCCACGGCGACCTGCGCCTCTATCTCCTCCGGCTTCTCGACGAGGCCCCCCGCCACGGCTACGACCTCATGCAGGCGCTGTCCGATCGCACCGGCGGCACCTACACCCCCAGCGCCGGCACGATCTACCCCCGCCTCGCCAAGCTCGAGGAGGAGGGTCTGGTCACCAAGACGGTCGACGGGCGCAAGACCGTCTACGAGATCACGGATGCCGGACGCGCGGAGGTCGCCGCGCGCGCCGACGATCTCGAGGGCATCGAAGCCGGCCTCGCCGACAGCGTGCGGCTCATCGCCGACGAGGTGCGCGGAAGCGTCCGCGAGGCGATGAAGAGCCTCCGCGCCGATCTCGCCGCGGCAGCCGACGCCGACCGCGCCGCCGGACGCTCCTCCCAGGAGCGGAACGGCCCGCCGCGGCCCGCCGATGACGCCCGCACGGCATCCCGCGAGCAGCTGCGCCGCGCCGACGCCGCCGTGTCGGAGTTCCGCGCCACCGTGCGCGCCGACCTCCGCACCCACGTCGCCCGGGGCGGAAGCCTCCCGGCGTCGGCGGTCGACGATCTCACCGCGGCGCTCACCGAAGCCCAGCGGGCTCTCACGATCGCCCTGCGCGGGTAGGCCCTGCGCGGGTCGGCCCTGCGCGGGTAGGCCCGGCGCAGCTGATCCGGCCCGGGTGATCGGGCGCAGTGGATCAGCTGTCGGGCCAGAGCTCCTCGTCATCGCGGGCCGGCTGCTCGAGCGGCACGACGAGGATGGGGCGCGACTGCCGGTGGGCGAGGCGGGCGGCGACCGATCCCGTGAAGAACTCGCGGATCGACTCGCCGAGTCCGCGCCGACGCGTGCCGACGACGATGAGACGGGCGTCGGATCGCTCGGCCAGGTGCTTGATCGCCAGGGCGGGGTCGCCGACCAGCTGCTGGATGCTCCACTCGACGCCGGCCCCGTCGAGGACCGCCGCCGCGGCGGCCGTCACGGCGGCGAGCTGGCTCTCGCCCCCGCTGAGGTCGATGTCGATGGGTGCCGAGTGGACGTAGCCGTCGGGATCCTCGTAGGTCACGAAGCGGGTGACGTCGACGTGGGCGACCAGCAGCGGGGCTCCGAACAGCTTCGCGTAGCGCGCCGCCTCCTTGATGACGCGGGCGGGCTGATCGGGGATGGCCCCCACGATCACCGCCCGCTGCGGCACCCCTCCTTCGGAGCCGGCGTCGACGCCGTAGGGATCGGTCTGGTCGGTCATGATCAGCCTCCGAAGTGGTGCTCGAGCGCGGTGTCCGCCATGGACGCGGCCTCCGACGGCGAGCGGTCGGATGCCCCGTGTTATCCTGAATGCTACTCTTCCCGGCTGAGCGCCGGACCGTTCTGCGACGGGCATTTCCTTTCAAGCCCGTGACTCTGAAATGAGGGGGTCTCGCATGGGGCGTGGCCGTCAGAAGGCGAAGCACACCAAGATCGCTCGCGAACTCAAGTACGACACGTACAACGTGAACTACTCGGCTCTCGAGAAGGAGCTCGGTCACCACGAAGAAGACGCGTACGTCGACAAGTGGGCCGATCAGTACGCCGACGACGAAGACGAGCTCGAGAAGGCCTGAGCCCGGCCGACGTCGGTGAGGACCTGGTCACCAGGTCCTTCCGTGGCGACGCTCCCACTCGTCCTCGACCGTGCCGGGGCGCGCCAGCCGCACCCCCGCGGGGATCGACGCGACGATCACGAGCGCCAGGGTGATGAGCGGGATCGTCCAGGACTCGGTGAGGTCGTGCACGATGCCGACCCCGAGCGGCAGCGCCGCGACGATCGCGTAGCCGATGCTCTGCACGAACCCGCTGAGCGCGACCGCCGTCTCGTGCGTGCGCGCCCGGATGCCGATGAGCGCCAGGGCCAGCGGGAAGAAGAGCGGCGTCGTGCCCAGCAGCACGACCCACAGCACCGGTGCCGCGCTGGGCGCCCACAGCAGGCCGGCGACGGCAGCGAGCCCGGCGGTCACGGCGATCGCGAACAGCACCGGGATCACCCGGCGGCGTGAGGCGAGCACCGGCACCACGAGCGCCGCGGGCAGGCCCATGACGGCGAACAGCGACAGCAGGGCGCCCGCCTGCGCCGGAGTCACCTCCGCGGTGTCGACCAGCAGCGACGGCAGCCACGCGAAGCTCGTGTAGGCGACGGCACTGGAGACGAGGAACGTCACGGTCACCGCCCAGGCGAGCGGGAGCCGCCAGAGCCGTCCGAACAGACGCGGGTTGGCCTGCTCGATGTCGACGGCGAGCCCCGCGCGCTCGCGGATGAGGAGCGCGACCCACGGGAGGATCGCCAGCGTGCTGAAGACGGCCCAGAGTCCGAGCGAGGTGCGCCAGTCGACGGCATCGGCGACCGGCACCGCGAACAGCGGCGGCAGGAACGTCGAGAACGCCATCGTCGTCGAGTAGAGGGTCGTCACCAACCCGATCCGGTCGGGGAAGTACTTCTTCACGAGCGGGGGCAGCAGCACGTTGCCCACCCCCACGCCGGCGAAGATGACCGCCGTCGTCACGGCGAGCATGCCGGCATCGGTCGACAGTCCCCGCGCCACGAGGCCCGCCGAGACCACCACGAGCGCCACGACGGTCAGCCGCTCGAGTCCGAGACGGCGCTCCAGGCGCGGCGTCAGCAGCCCGAACAGCGCGAAGCAGACGGGCGGCGCGGTGCCGATGGCACCCACGATCCACGCGGGCACGTCGAAGTCGACGCGGATGTGGTCGAGCACCGGCGAGAGCGAGGCGACCGCGGACCGCAGCGAGAAGGCGAACAGCGCGATGCCGAGGAGGGCCAGGACGCGCCCCCGCCACAGCGGGCGGGGAGCATCGGACGTCACCGCCCCAGCCTAGGCCGTCGCCGTGGGGTCGGCGCGCTCGGCCGATGACAGTCGTCGTCGCCTCCGGCGCCCCGATCCGACAACGACTGCCGTCGATTCCGCGCGCGCGGCTGCCGGCGCCCGGAGAATGGGCGGCGGGGTCAGCTCTCCTGGGTGCCTTCGACCCAGGCGAGGTACTCGTCGGAGACCGTGCCCGTGATGTAGCGGCCGTCGAAGCAGCTCATGTCGAGGTCCTCGACATCGGGCGAGCCCTCCAGGATGGCGGCCTTCAGGTCGGCGACCTCCTGGTAGACGAGGTAGTCGCAGCCGAGCTCGGCCGCGATCTCGGGGATCGTCCGGCCGTGGGCGACGAGCTCCTGCCGCGACGGCATGTTGATCCCGTACACGTGGGGGAACCGCACCGGCGGCGCGGCCGAGGCGAACGTCACCGACAGCGCACCGGCGTCGCGCGCCATCTGGATGATCTCGCGCGAGGTCGTCCCCCGCACGATCGAGTCGTCGATGAGCAGCACGTTCTTGCCCTTGAACTCGCTCGACATCGCGTTGAGCTTCTGGCGCACGCTCTTCTTGCGGACGGCCTGGCCGGGCATGATGAACGTCCGGCCGACGTAGCGGTTCTTGTAGAAGCCCTCGCGGTACTCGATGCCGAGCTTGCGCGCCACCTGCATGGCCGCCGGGCGCGACGAGTCGGGGATGGGCATCACGACGTCGATGGAGCCCTCGGGGGTGTACTTGGCGATCGTGTCGGCGAGGCGCTCGCCCATGCGCAGTCGCGCCTCGTAGACCGAGATGCCGTTCATGATGCTGTCGGGCCGGGCGAGATACACGTACTCGAACGAGCAGGGCACCAGCTGCGGCTTCGTCGCGCACTGCTGGGTGTGCAGGTTGCCCTCGAGGTCGATGAAGACGGCCTCGCCGGGCTCGACGTCGCGCACGACCTCGAAACCGCCGTTCTCGAGCACGAGCGACTCGGAGGCCACCGTCCACTCGTACCGCGCCCCGGTCCCCGAGCTAGCCCCGGTCCCCGAGCCCGCCCCGGTCCCCGAGCTAGCCCCGGTCCCCGAGCTTGTCGAGGGGTCGACCTTGCGGGTGCCGAGGATGAGCGGACGGATGCCGAACGGGTCGCGGAAGGCGAGCAGGCCGTAGCCGGCGATCAGCGCGATCGCGGCGTACGAGCCCTCGACCCGCTCATGGACCCGGCTCACCGCCTGGAAGATCTGCCGGGGGTCGAGCTCGAGCCCCGAGATCGACTGCTGCAGCTCGTTGGCGAGGACGTTGACCAGCAGCTCGGTGTCGGACGACGTGTTCAGGTGGCGGCGGTCGTTGCGGAACAGCTCCTCGGTGAGCTCACGCGTGTTGGTGAGGTTGCCGTTGTGGACGAGGACGATGCCGTACGGCGCGTTCACGTAGAACGGCTGGGCCTCCTCTTCGCTGGACGCCGTGCCCTTCGTCGCGTAGCGGACGTGCCCGAGGCCGATGTTGCCGAGGAGGGCGCGCATGTCCCGCGTGCGGAACGCCTCGCGGACCTGGCCCTTGGCTTTGAAGATGTGGAAGACGCCGCTGGCTTCCGCCGTGGCGATCCCGGTGGAGTCCTGGCCGCGGTGCTGCAGGAGCAGCAGCGAGTCGTAGACCTCCTGGTTCGCGGGTCCCTGACCGACGACGCCGACGATTCCGCACATGTATTACTCGACCATTCCGGTGTCACTCAGCTCCTGCATCGCGGTACGCGCCGACGAGGCGCACGGCACCGCCGTCGACGCCCTTGGCGCCCTGCTCGAACTCGCCGTCCGGCAGCGCGTCGGCCCGCACCTCGCCGACCTGCCAGGTGGCGATGCCCTCGGCGGTGAGGGCGGCGGTCGCGGCGGAGGCCTGGTCGGCGGCGACGACGGCGAGGAAGCCGACGCCCAGGTTCCACGTGCCTTCGGTGGCGGTGAGCTCGAGCCCGCCGAGGTCGGCGAGCACCCGGAAGACGGCCGAAGGCGACCAGGTCGACCGGTCGACGTCGACCCAGGTGCCCTGCGGCAGCACGCGGGCGAGGTTCGCGGCGATGCCGCCGCCGGTCACATGGCTGAGCGAGTGCACGGCGCCGGGCACGGCGTCGAGCAGGCGCAGCAGCGGCGAGGTGTAGAGGCGCGTGGGCTCCAGCAGCGCCTCACCCCAGGTGGTGCCGAAGTCGGCGGCGTTGTCGCCGTAGCCGATGCCGGCACCGGCGACGATGTGGCGCACGAGCGAGTAGCCGTTGGAATGCAGGCCGCTGGAGGCGAGCGCGAGCACGACGTCGCCGCTGCGCACCCGGTCGGCGCCGAGCACCTTCGAGGCCTCGACGATCCCCGTGGCCGCCCCCGCGACGTCGTAGTCGTTCAGTCCGAGGAGCCCCGGGTGCTCGGCGGTCTCGCCGCCGACGAGGGCGGTGCCGGTGGCCGAGCAGCCGTCGGCGATGCCGCGGACGATGTCGGCGATCCGCTCGGGGAAGACCTTGCCGCACGCGATGTAGTCGGTCATGAACAGCGGCTTCGCGCCGACCACGACGATGTCGTCGACGACCATGCCGACGAGGTCCTGGCCGATCGTGTCGTGCTTGTCGATCGCCTGCGCGATCGCGACCTTCGTTCCGACGCCGTCGGTGGAGGTCGCCAGCAGCGGCTTCTCGTACGACAGGAACGCCGAGGCGTCGAAGAGGCCGGCGAAGCCGCCCACGCCGCCGAGGACCTCCGTCCCGTGGGTGCGCCGGACCGCCGACTTCATCAACTCGACGGCGAGATCGCCTGCCGCGGTGTCGACGCCGGCTTGGGTGTAGGGATTCGGTGGGGTCGAGGCCACGCGACCAGCCTACCGGGCCGCTGAAGGTGCGGGAGCCGCGCCGGCCCGCCGTTGCCTAGGATGGCGGCATGAACGCCGCCGCCGGACCGGAGTGGGTCGTGCGCGAGGACGCCGGGCTCCCGGTGCTCGTCGCGCTGTACCTGCGACAGGTGCTCGGCCTGCGCTTCCCCGAAGAGCTTCCGCTGCTGCGCGGCGTCCCGGCCGCCGAGGCGGGCGAGTTCGAGCGGTCGCCGGCGCTCGAGCGGCAGTGGCGCGCGTTCTGGGAGATGACCGTCGAGCCGCAGGCACACCCGTCACCGGTGCCCCTGGACCTCGTCGACGGCTACGACATGCTGATCGCCCTGCCGACGGAGGGCTTCGACGAGCTGCGCGCGGCGATCGCGGATCACGGTCCGGAAGCCGTGGCCGTCGCCCGCCGGGCGCATGCCCGCTACCGCGCCGGCCTGGGCTCGGGCTCGTCCTACCGGGCCTACGCGAGCGCGATCGCCCAGCATGAGCGCAACGTCGGACGCCGGGCGCACTCCTTCGAGCTGAACGTGCAGGTGCTGCCGCTCACCCAGCGCGGTGTGTGGTGGATCGGATCGCTCACCGTCGCCGTCACCGACGGGCTCCGCGGCGACGTCGCGGCGTTCGACTCGGCGATCGCGCCGGTGATCGCCGACCTGGCGTGATCCCGAACCTGGCCTGATCGCGAGACGGGCCTGACGCGGGACGGGCGGAGTCAGGCCTCGTCGGCCGGTCCGACGACGGTCTCGCGGTCGATCCGCACCTCGCGGGTGCGGCGGCCGACCACCCGGTCGAGGATCAGCGCGACCGCGCCGCCGAGGGCGATGCCCACCGGGATGCAGATGAGCGCGACGAAACCGAGTACCTGCGGCATCGAGTAGAGGACACCCGTGTTCTCGCTCTTGACCGCGGTGCCGTCGAAGGCGAGCGTCAGCACGATCGCGACCAGCAGCCCCAGCACCGCACCCGCCACCATCAGCCGTCCGTAGCGGGGGCTTCGGCGCAGCTGCGCGGTCTCGAGGTGGTGCTCGGTGTGCGACATGGCATCCATTGTCCCACCCGGCGCCCGCCCGCGGGGGTGCGGTGCCTGGGAGTCAGCCCCCGAGTAGATCAGCTCCCGAGTGGATCAGCTCCGGCGTGGATCAGCTCCGGGGCCGCCCGCGGGAGAGCAGGCGCGGCAGCGTGCCGGTCAGGTGCAGCACGGACAGGGTCGAGACGATGAGCGCGAGCGCGACGCCGAGGGCGGGTGCGAGACGCGGATCGACCCGTCCGGCGATCCCGCCGGGGACGAGGGCGCCCTGCGCCGGCGCGAGGGTCACCGCCTGTCCCGCGGGGAACGTCGCGAGGCCCGGAGCGGCCGGTGGCGCGGCCGGCGCGGCGACGGCTGCCGGGCGAGACCGCACCGGATTCTGCGGATCACCGCCGCCGTCCTCGTCACCGCCGCCCGGCACGACGGGCGCGACGGGCGGGACCGGGTCGCTCGCGTCGTAGCTGACGGACAGCGGGGTCGGCACTTTCGCAGGGTCTCGCTGCCCGCCGGTGGTGACCCAGTACCCGGCCTGCCCGGTGAGCTTCTGGAATGCGAGGAAGGATGCCGGGAAGGCGCCCCAGTATCCGGCGTTCACCGAGGTCCGCGCGACCTGTCCGGCATCGTCCGCGGTGACCCCGAGGTAGCGCGGGGTGGCGACGAAGCCCGCCGCGGCATCGAGGTCGACCCCGCGCAGCTCGGCGAGAACGATCGACCGCGGCGGGAGCGGTTCCCACTTCCCGAGATCCGTCATCGACGACGCGTAGCCGCTGGCGTCGCCGACGAGGCGTCCGTCGCCCTGCGCGTCGAGGGTCAGAACCGGATCCGTCACGCTCCAGTAGGTCATCCCCCCGTAGAAGGCGACGGTGAACGAGCCGGTCCAGCGGATCTCGACGCCGGTGCCCTCCACGATCCGCCCGGTGCCGCCGTCGATGACCACCTGGTTCCCCGACGCGCTCGTCAGCGACGCGGTCGACACCGGATCTCCCGCGGGGTCGAGGCAGCGCGCCGCAAAGGACGCCGTGTCGAACGCGCCGTCGACGTCGGGCTTCTCGATGCGGACCGCCCCGTCGACCGCCCGATAGAAGGGGTCGTCGGCCGTCCACACCCGGGCTCCGCCGGAGTCGCCCGCGAGCCCCGCGCTGAGGAAGTTGCAGCCGCCCGCGAACGCGCCGGCTCCCGACTCCGTGTTGATCCCCCAGCGCAGCTGCGCGTCGGCGATCTCGACGCCGACGGAGGATTCCGGGATCGTCACGATGATGTCGCCGCCGTCGTCGGCGGTCGCTGCGGGCGGGAGGGCGAGGACGGCCACCAGTCCCACGGCCGCGACGGCGGCAGCGCGGCGCCTCACGAGCGTGCCGCCGTCAGTTCGACGGTGGGTGCGTCGTCGCGCACCGGGTCCGCACCCGCGACGGCTCCGGGCGGGGCGACCGCGTGCGGCGGCGCTCCGACGGCGCGGCGTGCGCGGCGTGCGCGGCGGCGACGCGCCGCCCGGACGATCGCGACGATCACGCTCGCAAGGAGCAGCCCGGCGGCCAGGGCGACGCTTCCCGCCAGGGCGAGCAGCAGCCACGAGGGCAGCTCGTCGGCGGACGGCGCGGCCAGGGGCGGCGGCGCCGACACCAGGACCTCCACGTGGGCGTTCGCCCCCGACGCGGCACCCGAGAGCGTGAGCACGTGCGTGCCGCCGCGAGCGTCCGACGGCACAGGCAGCACCCCCGCGACCTCGCCTTGGGCGCCGGCGGTCAGAGGGCCGACCGAGACCAGTCCGTCATCGAGGGTGGCCACGACCTGCTCACCGGCGCTGAATCCCCGGCCGGTGAACGCGATCGAGGTACCGGCGTCCACCGTGCTGCTCACGACCCCCACCCGGACGTCGCCGATGCCGGCCGGCGCGGCGGGACTCGGGTCCCCGTCCGTGGCCCCCTCACTCGAGGAGCCCGGCGCGGGCACGGCGAAGGAGATCGGCGTGAAGGTCTCGTTGTTCGCGTTCTTGACCCCGTGCGCGCCGATCGTGATGATGCCGCAGGTCACCTCCCGGCAGTCGACCTCGCTGACCTTCCCCTCGCGGTCGCGGCTCTCGAAGACCGCCCCCGGCACGATCATCTCGACCGTCCACGACCCGGAGTCGCTCATCACCGCGTGCGCGGCGCCCTCGGTGTCACTGCCCGGGAACGCCACGAACCGCTGGAAGCCCGCGTTGTCCTGCGCTTCGCTGTCGGGGACGTAACGGTAGTCCGCTCCGACCTCGCCGCCCGCGCTCGGCTTCCACGACGAGCCGGCGTCGACCCAGCCGAACAGGACGTACACGCCGCCGAATCCGTTGCGGATCGACTGGAATCCGCTGCCGCGCACCGTCACCTCCGTCGCGTAGTCCGGATCGGCGGTGGCCGACCCGTCGGGACCCGACACGGTCACGGAGCCCGCGGCCCACGCGTCGGCGGGGAGGAGCGCCGCACCGGCGACCACCCAGGCGGTGACGAGGAGTGACGCGGCGATGCCGCGCGGACGGGAACGGGTCATGCGAGGACCTCCTCGGAGGGGTCGGGGACAGTCGGGGCGGGATCGGAGAGGGCGGCGGCGGGATGCGGACGCGCCGCGATGACCAGGCGTCCGTCGGCGGCATCGAAGACGTCGACCGGATGCCGGTAGACCGCGCTCAACCGGTCGGCGGTCAGCACCTCGCGCGGGGTCCCGGCTGCGACCAGCCGGCCCTCGGCGAGGACCGCGACGCGGTCGGCGTACGCGGCGGCGAGCGCCAGATCGTGGAGGACGACGACGGCGGCGCCACCCCGACGGACGTGCGCCCGGGTCTCGGCGAGCACGCGGTGCTGGTGGCGGAGGTCGAGACTGGCGGTCGGCTCGTCGAGCAGCACGATGTCGCAGTCCTGCGCCCGGGTGCGGGCGAAGGCGACGCGGGCCCGCTCCCCGCCCGACAGCGCCGTGACGGGGGCCGCCGCGAACGCGGTCACCTCGCCGGCCGCCATCGCCGCCGCGACGATCTCGTCGTCACGGACCGCCTCGGGGCGGCGCCGCCACGGCGCCCGGCCCATCCGGACGACCGCGTCGACGGCGAAGGGGAACGACACCTCGTTCGATTGCATGAGCACCGACCGGCGGCGTGCGGCGATCGCCGCCGCGTACTCGGTGAGCGGCCTGCCGTCGAGCTCGACGGATCCGGTGGTGGCGGCCCGGTCGCCCGACAGGACGGCGAGCAGCGTCGACTTGCCGGCGCCGTTCGGGCCCACGAGCACGAGCATCTCGCCGGCGCGCAGGGCGACATCGACGCCGTGCAGGATCGTCCGCCCGCCGAGGTTCAGGGTCACCTCGCGGGCGCGCAGGACCACGCTCACCCCCATCCTCCCGCCCGGCGGCGCGTGCGCCGCAGCAGCCAGAAGAAGAACGGGCCGCCCAGGAGCGCGGTGAGCATGCCGATCGGCAGCTCCGCGTACGGCACGGCCGTCCGCGCGACGAGGTCGGCCGCCAGCAGCAGGACGGCACCGCCGAGAGCGGAGGCCGGGACGAGCACGCGGTGACCCGGCCCCAGCAGCATCCGCATCAGGTGGGGGATCACGAGCCCGACGAACGCGATGACGCCGCAGAGTGCGACAGCGGCCCCCGTCAGCAGCGCGACGACGACGATCGCGAGCACGTGCAGTCGCTCGACGTCCACGCCGAGGTGGCGCGCCTGACGCTCACCGAGAGCGAGGAGGTCGAGCGAGGACGCCAGCAGCAGACAGCACACGAGGCCGACGGCGGTCATCGGCAGGACGATGACGACGTCCTGCCAGCGCGTGCCGTTCAGCGATCCGAGCTGCCAGAAGACGATCTGCTCGCGCTCCTGGGTCGTGCCGAGGAAGGTGAACAGGGCGATGGCGGCCCCGGCGATGGCGTTGATCGCGATGCCGGTGAGGACGAGGGTCACGACCTCGGTGCGACCCTGCGAGCGCGCCGACGCGTAGACGACGAGGGTCGCGACGAGCCCTCCGAGGAAGGCCATGACCGGCAGCGTCAGGGGTCCGAGGAAGGTGAGCGAGAAGACGATCGCGGCGGCGGCGCCGACGGCCGCGCCCGAGGAGACGCCGATCACCCCCGGCTCGGCGAGCGGGTTGCGGAACACGCCCTGCATCACCGTGCCGGCGGCGGCCAGCGCTGCCCCGACGAGGACGGCCATCGCGATGCGCGGGAACCGGATGAGCCACAGCGTCGCCTCGCCGTTCGGGTGGGTGACGGGCGGACCCTCGGGCAGCGCGAGCGCGGGCGCCCCGAAGCCGGTGACGAGCGTGTTCCAACCCCGCCCGAGCGCCGCGACGACCTCGCCCGGAGGGACCGACAGCTGCCCCGAGCCGGCCGAGGCGACCACGAGCACCGCGATCAGCAGGCCGAGCACGGTGAACGTCGCGATCGTCCGGACGGGGTGCCGGCGTGCCGCGACCTTCACGGCATCGGAGGTCGTGGAGCCGGCTGACGCGGGACCGTCCGGCGCGGGATCGGCTGTCGCGGTGTCGGAGGTCGCGGTGTCGGAGGTCACGGCGCCTCCGCGGGGGCGTAGACGGCGACGGCGAGCGCATCGAGGACCGCCGCCGCCTCCGGCCCGAAGCTCAGGATCCGGGTGTCGTCCATGTCGACGACACGGCGGTGCTCGCCTGCGGTGGTCTGGGCCACGGCGGGCACCGCTTCGAGCAGCCCCTCCACTCCGTCGACGGACTCGAGTCCCTTCGTCATCATGAGGATGAGGTCGGGATCGGCCGAGACGAGCGCCTCATCGGTGACCGGCCGCATCCCCTGCCATCCGATCTCACCGGCCACGTCGATGCCACCGAGCGCCTCGATGAGGCTGTCGGCGCCGGACTCGTCGCCGAAGAGGTAGTAGACGCCCGACTGCCCGCGGACGTACAGGAACACCATGCGCAAGCGATCCGACGGATCCGACGGCGCGACCGCGGCGATCTCGGCGACTTTCGCGTCGATCGCCGCCGCCGTCCGATCCGCCAGCACCGCGCCCCGCTCGGGTACGCCGAGGGCACCCGCAACCTGCTCGATGAGCTCGTCGACGGTGTCGATCGCCCGCCGAGAATCGACGACCACCACCGGGATGCCGGCATCCCGCATCTGCAGGATCGTGTCCCACGGGCCGAGGCTCGTGTCGGTGAGGATGACGGTGGGCGCGAGGTCGAGGATGGCCTCGGCATTGAGGTCGTGGCCGTTCTGCGTGACGAGCGGGAGATCCTCGGCCTCGGCGAAGCCCGTGGAGACGTCGCGCCCGACGACCCGGTCGCCGAGACCCAGCTCGAACACGATCCGCGACAGCGATCCGTAGATGTCGAGGGCGAGGATGCGCGAGGCGTCCTCGACCGTGACCTGCGTGCCCTGCGCATCGGTGATCGTGACGGGCAGCGCCGGGTCTCCGCCCCTCACGGGATCGATCGGGGCGGACGCGGCGACCGCCGTGCTCGGGCCCTCCCACTCGGAAGGGTCTGCCAGAGGTGTGACCTCGGCGAGGGCGGGGGTGACCGCGGCGTCGGCCCGGGTGACGGGGGCAGCCTGGCATCCCGTGATCGCCAGGACTGCGGCCAGGACGATCGCCGCTCCTGCGGGCCGGCCGATGCGGCGCCGTGAAGGTGGGCGCCGGGGTCCGGCGGAGAACAGGAGGGGGTGAAGAAGCATAGTTAGGTAAGCCTTACCTTGCTGGATCGTCTTGGCCGTAACTAAGGTTAGCCTAACCGAACTCTCAGCCCTCTCTCGGGTGGGGTCCGGTCCATCCCGAATCCACCGAAAGGAACACCCGTGCACTCACGCACCGACACCGCGAGGCGCCGCGCGCGCCTGCTGGCCACCCTGGGGACCGCGGCGACGCTCGCCGTCGGCAGCCTCGCCCTGGCCGCCCCCGCACAGGCCGCCGTCAGCGACGTCGACGACGCGACCTTCACCTGGGGCCTCAGCGGATACGCGCAGAAGGGCATCTTCGGCCCGTGGACGTTCAAGGACCTCACCGGCGGCGCGCAGTACCTCGCCGGCGCCACCCAGACCGAGTACGTCACCCCCGTCTTCCCCGCCACCTCCTTCCCCGCGAACGCCCCGAGCGGCGCCAACCCCAACGCGGTGAAGTTCACCGGCGGCACGGGAACCGTCGACCCGGCCACCGGCGCTGCGCAGCTGACGTGGGACGGCTCGTACACCGTCAACGCCTACCCCGCGATCTACAACGCCCCCAACGAGATCTACTCCGACCCGCAGCTGTCGGTCGCCGCCGACGGCTCGGGGACGCTGAGCTTCGACTTCACGATCGGCGCCGGCACCGACATGAACGGCACCCCGTTCGACGCCGTCGAGTACGGTCGCATCCCCCTCGCGACCTTCAGCGCCGGCTCGATCGGCGGCCTCGACGAGGACGGACTCCGCCTGACCCCCGACTTCGCCGGCGTGGTGCTCGACTCGTCGGTCGTCTCCAACCAGGTGACGACCTGCACGGCCCCGAGCACCGCGGGATCGTGGCCGGCCGAGTTCGTCGAGACCCTCGCCGCCGACCCTGCGGGCGCGTCGGTGTCGGCGCACTTCTACTCGACCGGCTGCGGCGGCAACCAGGACCTGAAGCCCGCGCTGCCCGTCGACGTCGCCTTCACCCTCGCCGACACCCAGCCCGAGCAGCCCGAGGAGCCGGAGGAGCCCGGCGCCGGCGAGATCGTCGTCGAGGTCCCCACGGCCGTCGAGCCCGAGACCGGGGCCTTCGCGTGGGCCTGGGCCTCGGAGTCGGCCGTCGACCTCGGGACCGCCACGGCATCGGGCGGGAACTTCGTCGCTTCGGGTTCGCTCAACGACGTCGTCGTCACCGACACCCGCGCCGGGGGCAGCGCCGGCCACAGTTGGAGCATCTCCGGCCAGGTGAGCGACTTCACCGCCGCCGGCGGCTCGTTCTCGGGCGGCTACCTGGGATGGACCCCCGTCGTCGCCTCCGGCACCGCCACCGCCGGCGCCGAGGTCAGCTCCACCCAGCTGGGCGGCACCGGACTCGGGGCCACGAGCGTCCTGGCGAGCTCGACGGCAGCCACGTCGGCCACAGTCGGCGCCGACCTGTCGCTGGTCATCCCCGGCACGACGACGGCAGGCGACTACACCGCCACGCTGACCATCACCGCCGTCCAGTAACCACGAACGACCTGTAGCCACCGATCTGTGGCCACCGATCTGTGGCCACCGACGAGAGGGCTGCGGGGGTCCGGTGCCGCGCACCGGGCTCTCGCAGCCCCTCCGGAGACACCCATGAGCACCCGACTCGCCCTGACTTTCTCTCGCGCCGTGACCTTCTCCCGCCCCGTGCGCTCGTCCCGCTCCCGGGCTGCGGCGCGCGCGGCCGCGGCTCTGCTCGCCGCTGCGGCCTCGGTCGCGGTCATCGCGCCCGCCGCGAACGCTGCGGACGCCGGCGCCGTCGCCTGGAGCGTCGCCACCGTCGACGGCGCCCACGGCACCGACCGCCCGAACTTCTCCTACGTCGAGGATCCGGGCACGGTCCAGCGCGACCGGCTCCGCATCACCAACACCGGCACGACGCCGCTCGACCTCGCCGTCTACGCCGCCGACGCGTACACGACCCCCACCGGCACCATCGACCTCGATACGCCCGACCTCACCCCCGACGACGCCGGCGCGTGGATCACCCTCTCCGACGACGCCGTCTCCCTCGCTCCCGGCGCCGAGGTCGAGATCGCCTTCCGCATCGACATCCCCGCCGACGCGAACCCGGGCGATCACTCCGCCGGCATCGTCACCTCGCTCCGCTCCGACGACGGCGGCACCCTGTCGGTGGACCGGCGACTGGCGACACGCGTGAGCGTGCGGGTCAGCGGCGACCTCGCGCCGGCCGTCGTGATCGACGGGCTCACCGCCGACTACACCGGAACGTGGAACCCCTTCGGTGACGGCGTGCTCCGCCTCGACTACCGCGTCACCAACACGGGCAACACCCGGCTCACCGCGTCCGATGCGGTGAGCGCCGCCGGTCCGTTCGGCCTCTTCGCGCGCGACGCGGCCGCCGGACAGCTGCCCGAGGTGATCCCCGGATCGACGATCCACGTGCACCACGAGATCCCCGCGACGCCGTGGGGGCTGCTGACCGGCGCGGTCACCGTCGACCCGGAGGCCATCGGTCTCGGCGCCGTCGGGACCGGGGATTCCGGAGCCGGGGTCGCGGACTCCGCGCCGGCGGTCGGCCCGGTGACGCTGTCGTTCGAGGTCGTGGCCGTGCCCTGGACGCTGCTGGCCCTCCTCGCTCTCGCGGCCGGCGCCGTGGTCGCGCTCGTGACGACCGTGCGGCGGCGGCGAGCGCGGCCGGTCAGGGACGCAGCGGCAGCACCGGAGTGAGGTCGGCGCGGGTGCCCGACGCGAGGATGCGGCCGGCGGCCGTGGCCTCCGTCCAGCTCTCCGCTCCGGTCGCCAGCGCGATCCAGGTGCGGGCGTCGGTCTCGACCACGTTCGGCGGCGTGCCCCGCGTGTGGCGCGGACCTTCGATGACCTGCACCGCCCCGAAGGGCGGCACCCGCACCTCGACCGAGTTTCCCGGCGCCTTCTCCGCGAGCAGCTGCAGCAGGTACCGCACGGCCGTCGCGAGTTCGGTGCGGCCGGGCGTCTCGGCCGCGGCGACGGCGGCGAGCGCCGCGCGTCCCTCGTCGATCGTGATCCTGCGCGCCATGTGCTCCACGGTAGTCGTTCACAACTCCGCAGATTCGTGCGCGGGAGGGCCCGAAACGGCCCTCCTGCGCCCCCGAGGCCCCGAACTTGCGGAGTTGTGCAGGTCGCGCGAAGAGCAGAAGGTCGGTGACCGGCGTCGGTAGGCTGTGCGGGTGCGCATCCTCGTCCTCGGTTCCGGTGCCCGCGAGCACGCCATCCTCCTCGCCCTGAAGGCGGAGGATGCCGGCCACGAGTTGTTCGCGGCACCCGGCAACGCGGGCATCGCCGACGACGCCGTCTTGGTCACCGGCCTCGACGCGAACTCGCCGGCCGCCGTCACCGAGTACGCCAACGCGGAGCGGATCGACCTCGTGATCATCGGGCCCGAGGCGCCCCTGGTCGCCGGCGTCGCCGACGCGTTGCGCGAGCGCGGCATCCCCGTCTTCGGGCCCGGGAAGGCGGCGGCGCAGCTCGAGGGCTCCAAGGCCTTCGCGAAGCGCGTGATGGATGCCGCCGGGGTGCCGACCGGCCGCGCGACCCGCGCGCATTCGCGCGACGAGGTCGCCGCAGCTCTCGACGAGTACGGGGCGCCCTACGTGGTGAAGGCCGATGGGCTGGCCGCCGGCAAGGGCGTCGTGGTGACCTCCGACCGGGAGGAGGCTCTCGCCCACGCCGACGCCTACCTGCCGACCGGCCCGATCCTCGTCGAGGAGTTCCTGAGCGGACCCGAGGTCTCGCTCTTCTTCGTCTCCGACGGCGACACCGTGCGGGCGCTCAGTCCCGCGCAGGACTTCAAGCGCGCCTACGACGGCGACGCCGGGCCCAACACCGGCGGCATGGGCGCCTACTCGCCGCTGCCGTGGCTGGCCGGGGCCTTCGGCGGCGAGGACGCGTTCGTCGAGGAGGTCACGCGCACCGTCGCGGAGCCGGTGATCCGACGCCTGGACGCCGAGGGCACGCCGTTCATCGGACTGCTCTACGCGGGGCTCATCCTCACCGAGCAGGGCATCAAGGTCATCGAGTTCAACGCCCGTTTCGGCGATCCCGAGACTCAGGTCGTGCTCGCGCGTCTGGTGACGCCGCTGTCGAGCCTGCTGCTGGCCGCCGCATCGGGCACCCTCGAGGACGAGCCCGCACCCGCCTTCGCGGAGGCCGTCGCGGTGACGGTGGTGCTGGCGAGCGAGGGATACCCCGAGGCGCCGGTCACGGGACGGGCGATCACCGGGCTGGAGGCGGCGGCATCCGTCGAGGGAGTCCACCTGGCGCACGCCGCGACCGCGTCGCAGGACGGCGGACTGGTCGCCACCGGTGGCCGCGTGCTCAACGTGGTCGCGCTCGGCAACACGTTCACCGAGGCGCGCGAGCGCGCCTACCGCGCCCTCGGCGAGATCTCACTCGAGGGCGCCCACCACCGCACCGACATCGCGGCCCGCGTCGCCGACTGACGCGTCGCCGCCCCTTCTCGATCCGCCGAGCCGACACGCTTCTGCCCAGCCGACACGCTGCGCGCGGTTCGCCACGTGTCGGCTCGCACGAAGGGTGTCGGCTCGGCGGGATGGAGAGGGGGCGGGAGGGGCGGGAGGCGGAAGCTCAGCGAGCGGTGGCGGGGACGGACTCCGGGCGGCGGAGGAACAGCACCGCCACCACGCCGATGAGGATCACGCCCGCGGGCACCAGGATCGCCTCGGCCATCGCCGTCGAGAAGCCGTCGATCACGAACGGCGGCAGAGTGCCCCCGCCGAAGCTCTCCGTCGCGTCGCCGGCGCCGGGCAGGTTCGCGCTCAGCCGGGACTGCATGACCGCGGCGATCGCCGCCGAGCCGATCACCGACCCGACGGTCCGCGTCGTGTTGTAGATGCCGGCGCCGGCGCCCGCCTGGCGCGGCGGCAGGTCGCGCGTCGCCGTGGTCGCCAGGGGTCCCCACATGCCGGCGTTGCCGATGCCCATGAGCGCCGACGGCAGGAGGAACATCCAGATCGGGGTGTCGACGTTCATGAGCGACGAGTACCAGAACAGGGAGATCGCGACCATCAGCAGTCCCGGCACCAGCAGGAGCCGCGGGTCGCTGCGGTCGAGCAGACGTCCCGCGAACGGCGCGAGCACCCCCGAGAGCACCGCCATCGGGATGAGCAGCAGCGCCGCCTGGGTGGGGGTGAGCCCGCGCGCCAGCTGGACGAAGAACATCAGCGGCAGCGACATGCTCGTCACCGTGAAGCCGACCGCGGCGATCGTGAGGTTCGCGACCGAGAAGTTGCGGTTCGCGAACAGCTCCAGCGGCACGAGGGGTTCGCTGCGGGTGCGTGCCTGCGTCCAGATGAACACGGCGAGCACGGCCACGCCGGCGCCGATCATGAGCCAGATCCACGTCGTCCACGCGAACTTCTCGCCCTCCTGCAGTCCGAAGACGATGAGGAACAGGGCGATCGCGCTGAGGACGACGCCCACGAGGTCGAAGCGGTGCGGATGGGTTTCGAGCGCGGGCACGAGGATCCAGGCCAGGACGAAGCCGATGACGCCGACCGGCAGGTTCACGAAGAAGATCCACTCCCACCCGAAGCCGTCGACGAGCAGGCCGCCCGCGAGCGGCCCGACCAGCGTCGCCATGCCGGCCGTCGCCCCCCACAGCCCCATCGCGGCGCCGCGCCGGTTCGCGGGGAACGTGCGCGTGATGACCGCCATCGTCTGGGGCGTCATGAGTGCCGCGCCGAGTCCCTGCACGGCGCGGGCGACGATCAGCATCTCCAGCGTCGACGACAGGCCGCACCAGAGCGAGGCGAGTGTGAAGATCGCCAGCCCGATGAGGTAGATCCGCTTCGGCCCGAAGCGGTCGCCGAGCCGGCCCGTGATCAGCAGCGGGACCGCGTAGGCCAGCAGGTAGGCCGAGGTGACCCACACGACGTTGTCGAGGTTGTTGGTGTCAGGATCGAGCGCCGCCTTGATCGCCGGGTTCGCCACCGAGACGATCGTCGTGTCGACGAGGATCATGAAGAAGCCGATGACGAGCGCCCACAGCGCGGGCCAGGGGTTCCGCTGCGGCGTGGAAGGCGCGGAGGCGGTCGCGACGCCGTCGGTGCTCGTCGGAGTGGGGGAAGGGTCGCTCATGCGATCACGCTCTCTCTGAAGGCCGCGAGGCGGGCCATGGTGGCGGCGGGCACTTCGTGCACGCCCCAGGGGATGTCGGGGTCGGCCAGGCGGGCGAGGAGCCCGTCGAGCCAGGCGAGGTCGGCGCCCACGATGTGGCGCTCGCGGTCGAGCTCGACGAGGAACTGCAGCGGCACGCCGCGCTCCTGGGCGCCGCCGAGGCTCGCGTCCAGGCCGTCGAGGTCGGCGGCGAGCGCGGCCCGGCGCCGGGTGAGGAGCGCGGTGACCTCGTCGCGGGGCAGGTCATGCGCCTCCCCGAGGGCGACCCGGAACTCGAGGATGCCGTCGATCCGCGGCAGCCGGTCCCGCACCCAGTCGTCGGCCGCGGCCCGGCCGGCATCGGTCAGCGTATAAGTGGTGCGCTCGGGACGGTTGCCGTCGCGGTCCACGCCGACCTCGGCGACCAGCCCGCACCGTTCCAGCCGCGCCACCGTGTGGTAGAGCGTGCCGCGGGAGCCGCCGACGAGCCGGTCATCCCGACGCTGCCGCATGAGGCGGAGCATCTGGTACGGGTGCATGTCGCTCTCGCGGAGGAGCCCGAGCACGACCACGCCGAGCGGGGTCACGGCGCGTGCAGCATCCGCCATGTCATCCCCCTGAATGCGTCCCGCGCTCGCCCGCGGGATTGTTCCGGCGGAAGATCGTCCGTCGAATAGTCCAGATGGACTATATACCCGTTCGGCACCGACGAGGCGCGGAAGTCGCAGGAGACTGTGGGGCTGGTGGGGCGCACGCGCCGGCTTCTGCCCCATCCGCCCCACCACTTCCTGCGGATTCGCGGGCATACTGACGGCATGAGCCGCCCGCACGAGCAGTTCGACGCCATCGCCGCCGAGTACCTGACACGGGACGGCGTGGACATCGGCCCGATGTTCGGCAGCGAAGGACTGCGCATCCGGGGGAAGGTGTTCGCGTTCCTCGTGAAGGACGGGATCATCGCGAAGCTCCCCGAGGACCGGGTCACCGAACTGGAAGCCGGCGGGCGGGCCCAGCGGATGATCATGCGCGAGCGGACGATGCGGGAGTGGGTGCACGTGCCCGACGACGCCGCGGACCTCTGGCCCGGCGTCGTCGACGAGGCCTTCACCTTCGTCGACGCCATCACGCCCTGAACCCCACGTCCGCTGCGCACCGTCATCGACGCCACGACCAGACGCACCGACCCGGATAATGGACGGGTGACGGATGCGCGCGATCTCCCCGGCTGGACCCACGTGTACTCGGGCAAGGTCCGCGACCTGTACCGCCCCGCCGACGCCGATGCAGCCGCCGCCGGCACCATGCTCGTCGTCGCGAGCGATCGCGTGAGCGCGTTCGACCACGTCCTGAGCCCGGGGATCCCTGGCAAGGGCGCCCTGCTCACCCGCCTGAGCCTCTGGTGGTTCGACCAGCTCGCCGGAGGCGACGGCGGCCGTCCCCTCCCGAACCATCTCGTGCCCGGAGCGGAGCCGCCCGCCGAGGTCGCCGATCGCGCGATGGTCGTCCGCTCGCTCGACATGCAGCCGATCGAGTGCGTCGTGCGCGGCTATCTCACCGGCTCGGGATGGGCCGAGTACCGCGCCACCCAGACCGTCTGCGGCATCGGCCTCCCGCCGGGGCTGGGCAACGGCGACCGCCTTCCCGAGCCGATCTTCACCCCGGCGTACAAGGCGCCGCTGGGCGAGCACGACGAGAACATCACCTTCGCGCAGACGGCGGAGATCGTCGGTCCGGACCGCGCCGCCGAGCTTCGTGACGCGTCGCTCGAGATCTACGCACGGGCCGCCGCCGTCGCCGAGGCGAAGGGGCTGATCCTCGCCGACACGAAGTTCGAGTTCGGCCTCGACGCCGACGGCGTCCTCACCCTCGCCGACGAGGTGCTCACCAGCGATTCGTCCCGCTACTGGGACGCCGAGGCGTGGCGCACCGGCACGACGCCCGCCGAACGGATGGCGAGCTTCGACAAGCAGATCGTCCGCGACTGGCTCGCCGCGCACTGGGACAAGACGGGCACGCCCCCCGAGCTCCCGGCGGACATCGTCGCGCAGACCGCGGGCACCTACCGCCGGCTGGTGGACCTCCTCACCGCCTGAGCGCGCCGCTCACGCGCTCCCAGCGATCTCCCAGGTAGCCTGACGTCGAGCACCACGCCCGACCTCCCCCTGATTCTGAGGAGCATCGCCATGCCCACCTGGAAACTCCACGGCGACGGCCGTCACGTCGAGCGCGGCGCCGTCGTCAAGCCCGACGAGCGTCTGAGCTGGCCGGGCACGATCGCCATCGGCGCCCAGCACGTCGTCGCCATGTTCGGCGCCACCTTCCTGGTGCCGCTGCTGACCGGCTTCCCCGTCTCGACCACCCTGCTGTTCTCGGGCCTCGGGACCTTCCTCTTCCTGCTGCTGACCCGCAACCGCCTGCCCAGCTACCTGGGTTCGTCGTTCGCGTTCATCGCGCCGATCCTCGCTCTCGGCCCGGGTGGCGGCAAGCCGCTCGAGACGGCGGAGCAGATCAGCCAGGCGCTCCTCGGCGTCTTCGTGGCGGGCCTGCTGCTGGCCGGTGTCGGCTTCCTCGTGCAGGCGACCGGAACGCGCTGGATCGAGAAGCTCATGCCGCCGGTGGTCTCGGGCGCGATCGTGGCGCTCATCGGCCTGAACCTCGCCCCGGTCGCCTGGCAGAACTTCAGCCAGGACGCGCTCCTGGGCACGATCACCCTCGCGGCGTCGATCCTGTTCGCGGTGCTCTTCCGCGGGTTCCTCGGCCGCATCTCGATCTTCCTCGGCGTGGTCGTCGGCTACCTGGTGGCGATCATCCTCGGTCGCGTCGACTTCTCCGGGGTCGCGGATGCCGCCTGGGTCGGCCTGCCCGAGTTCCACCTGCCGGCCTTCGGCGACGCCGTCGCCTGGAGCATGCTGCCGATGTTCCTCCCGGTGGTCCTCGTGCTCATCGCCGAGAACGTCGGCCACGTGCGCGGCGTCGCGACGATGACCGGCGACCCCGGCATCAACCGCCACACCGGACGCGCCCTCCTCGCCGACGGCCTGGCGACCACCCTCGCGGGCGGGTTCGGCGGCTCGGGCACCACGACCTACGGCGAGAACATCGGGGTGATGGCCGCGACCCGCGTCTACTCGACCGCCGCGTACTGGGTGGCGGGCGCCGTCGCGGTGCTGCTCGCCTTCTCGCCCAAGGTCGGCGCCGTCATCTTCGCGATGCCCGCCGGCGTGCTCGGCGGCGTGACGACAGCGCTCTACGGCCTGATCGGCGTCATCGGCATCAAGATCTGGGTCGACAACCAGGTGGACTTCTCCCGCCCGGTCAACCAGTACACCGTCGCGGTCGCCTTCGTCATCGCGATCGCGGGCTTCACGATGAACCTCGGCACGTTGAGCTTCGGCGCGATCGTCCTCGGCACGCTCGCGGCCCTGGTGATCTACCACGGCGGCAACGCGATCGCCCGCTGGCGCAAGACCGGAGCGGACGACGGCGGCCCGATCGTACCGATCGGCCAGCTCGGCGGCGACCCGCAGTAGGCGCGGTCGTCCACAACTCCGGAAGTACTCCGCGCTGCGCTCCCCCTGCCGCCCCCGAGGCCGCAGGGGGAGCGTCGTTCCGGAGTTGTGAACCGCGCGGCGGGAGCCCCAGCGGGCCGGAGTGACCGCGCGGCGGGGTTTCAGGCGGAGACGCGGACGATCAGCTCGGTCTCGAGGATCGTCACGTGGGGAGGGTTTCCCCCCGCGAGGATCGACAGCAGGATGTCGGCCATCCGCTCGCCCTGCTGGAACGACGGCTGCCTCATCGTGGTGAGCTGCGGACTCACCGTCTGGGCGACCGGCGAATCGTCGAACCCGATGATGGCGACGTCGTCGGGTACGCGGATGCCGGCCCGCCCGAGCGTGGCCAGGGCGCCGCGGGCCATGAGGTCGCTCGCGACGAAGAGGGCGTCGAACTCCGCGCCGCGGTCCAGGATCCGCTGCATCGCCGCGGCGCCCCCGTCGGCGGTGAAGTTGCCGTCCTCGACGGCGACCTCCTCGAGCCCGGCGGCGGCCAGCGCCTGCTGATAGCCGAGGAGGCGGTCCTCCCCAGCGGGCATCGTGAGCGGGCCGGCGATGGTCGCGATCCGGCGGCGTCCCGTGCCGATGAGGTACTCGGTCGCCCGGCGTCCGCCGGCGACGTTGTCGACGTCGACGTAGTGGTCGCGCTCCCGTTCGCGCACGGGCCGGCCGCCGAAGACGACGGGCACGGCGGCGGCGATGCGGTCGATGAACGTGTCGCTCGTGTGGTGGGAGACGACGATCGCCCCGTCGACCGCGCCGCTGCGGAGGTACGCGGTCGCCTTGTCCTGCGGGTCGTCGCTGGCGATGATCAGGTTCAGCACGTAGTCCGAGCGAATGAGCCGCGCGTTGATCCCCGAGACGATCGACGCGAAGAACGGGTCGCCGAAGAAGCGAGTGGTGTCCTCGGGCACGACGAGCGCGAGCGCCATCGTCGCCCGGCTGGCGAGCGACCGGGCCGCCCGGTTCGGCACGTAGTTGAGCTCGGCGATGGCGCGGTGCACCGCCTCCAGCGCGGCGGGGCTCACGGCCGTCGAGCCGTTCACGACGCGTGAGACCGTCGACCGGGACACGCCCGCCGCGGCAGCCACCTCTTCGATGGTCGCGGCGGAGCGCGTCGAATCGATGGTCACGGCGGGGTTACCTCTGCAGGCGAAGGGCGGGGCGGGCGAGAACGTCTATCGCTCGGGTGGCGATGACCCGACGATACTCCAGGGCGCTGTCCTTCAGCGTGCGCTCCTGGGTGTCGTAGTCGACGCGGACGATCCCGAACCGCTTCTCGTACCCCCACGCCCACTCGAAGTTGTCCAGCAGCGACCAGTAGAAGTAGCCGCGGACGTCGACGCCGGCCTCGGCCGCGTCGAGCACGGCGCCCAGGTGGCCGCGGAGGAAGTCGGTGCGCTCGGCGTCGTGGACGCGCTCCTCACCGTCGACCACCGTCACGGTGTCGTCGTAGGCCGCACCGTTCTCGGTGACGTACAGCGCCGTGCCGGCGTCCTTCGTGTACTCGTCCGAGACGCGCTGCAGGAGCGCGGTCAGCCCCTCGGGCTGCACCTCCCAGTGCATCGAGGTGCGCGGCAGGCCCCGCTCGTGCCAGTGGATGTCCTCGTGCGAGGGGAAAGGCGACGCGGTGGGACGGCTCGTCGGCGCGTCTCCGGGCGTCGGCGGGTTCGGGTCGGGACGTCCGCCGACGAACTCGCCGTGGTAGTAGTTGACCCCCAGCGCCGCCAGCGGCGTCGAGATGGCGTCGAGGTCGCCCGGGAGCGTGGCCGCGTCGAGCGCCTCGACGGCCGCCGCGTCGACGGCCCGGAAGTCCTCGACGATGTCGGCGGGGTAGCTCCCGCGGAAGATCGGGTCGAGGAACCAGCGGTTGAACTGGCCGTCGATGCGCCGCGCCGCGTCGACGTCGGCGGGGTCGGCCGAGTCGGCCGGCTCGGCCACGGTGAGGTTCAGCGTGATGCCGAGGTCGAGCGACGCGTCGCGCGCGCGCAGCGCCTGCACCGTCTGCCCGTGGGCGAGCAGCAGATGGTGGGCGGCCAGCACGCCTTCGGTGACCGAGTAGTGGCCGGGCGCGTGGATGCCGCCGGTGTAGCTCAGGAACGACGAGCACCAGGGCTCGTTGAGCGTCGTCCAGTTCTGCACGCGGTCACCGAGCGCGTCGTGCACATCGAGCGCGTACTCGGTGAAGCGGTCGGCGCTCTCGCGCACCGTCCAGCCGCCGCGGTCCTGCTGCGCCTGCGGCATGTCCCAGTGGTACAGGGTGAGCCACGGCAGGATGTCGGCGTCCCGCAGCTCGTCCACGAGGCGCTTGTAGAAGTCGAGGCCCTTCGGGTTGAGCGGCCCGGCGTCGGGTCGCACACGCGACCACGACACCGAGAAGCGGTAGGTGTCCAGGCCGAGGTCCTTCATGAGGGCCACGTCGTCGCGGTAGCGGTGGTAGTGGTCGCACGCGACGTCGCCGTGGTCGCCATTGATGACCGCGCCCGGCACGCGGCAGAACGCATCCCAGATGGATGCCGTGCGCCCGTCTTCGAAGGCGGCGCCCTCGATCTGGAAGGCGGCCGTGGCGGCGCCGAACAGGAAGCCCTGGGGGAAGGTGCGGGACATGGAGGCAGAGTCCTCTCGAGGAACGTGGCTCATGGAGAGTACCGCTTAGCCCTTGACCGCGCCCGCCATGATCCCGCTCACGAGCTGCTTGCCGGCGAAGATGAACAGCAGCAGCAGCGGGATCGTGGCCAGGATCACACCGGCGAGGACGATGGAGTAGTCGACGAAGTAGTTGGACTGCAGGAGCGACAGGGCCACCGGCAGCGTCGGGTTCTGCCGGTCGAGCACGATGAACGGCCAGAAGAAGTTGTTCCACGCGCCGACGAAGGTGAACAGGAACAGCATGGCCGCGGCGGGCCGGGCGGCGGTGACGCCGACGGTCCAGAACGTGCGGATCATCGACGCGCCGTCGACGCGTGCCGCCTCGATCAGCTCGTCGGGGACCGCCTGGCGCAGGTACTGCGTCATCCAGAACACGCCGAACGCGCTCGTCAGCGCCGGGATGATGATGGCCCCGATCTGACCGGTCCAGCCGAGCTCGCTGAACAGGATGTAGAGGGGCACGACGCCCAGCTGCTGCGGAACGGCCATCGTCGCGACGACGAAGACGAGCAGCGCGGGTCCGCCGAGGAACCGGAGCTTCGCGAACGCCCAGCCCGCGAGGGTGGAGGTGATCACGACGGCGGCCGCGATGAGGAACGAGCTGTAGATGGAGTTCCACAGCGCCGGCCAGAAGTTCACGGCGGGGTTGGTGATCACCGACAGAGCGTTGTCGATGAAGTTGCCCCCCGGCACCCACGGGAACGGCTTGCGCAGGGTGGTCGAGTCGCCGGATCCGATGATGAACGACCAGTACAGCGGGAAGACCGCCGAGAGGAAGACGGTGCCGAGGATCGCGTAGACCCAGAACCCGGGCCGGCTGCCGCGGATGCGGGTGGTGCGTCCCGCCTTGCGACGCTCACGCGCCGTCGGGATGCCCTCTTCCACGGTCGCCAGGGATGCGGATGTTCCGACGCTCATCGCTGGTCCTCCTTCACGGTCTGCTTCGCCGCCTTGGCGAGCTGTCGCTCCTGCCGTCTCGTCAGCTCTCTGTGGAGACCTTCGTCTCTGACGAGCGATCTGGTGACGAGCAGGTTGACGAGGCCGATGAGCAGGATGATGACGAAGAGGATCCACGCCATGGCCGCGGCGCGGCCGAAGTTCCACTGGCCCCAGCCGATGTCGTACAGGTAGAGGGTGATCGTCAGCCACTGCTGCGCGGCACCGCCCCGCCCGAACTGGTCGAACACGCGCGGCTCGTCGAAGATCTGCAGGCCGCCGATGGTGGAGGTGATGATGACGAAGATGAGCGTGGGCTTCAGCGACGGCATCGTGATGGCGAAGAACTGGCGGACGGGGCCCGCGCCGTCGACGGTGGCGGCCTCGTAGTAGTCGCGGTTCACGGCCTGCATGGCCGCCAGCAGGATGAGCGTGTTGTACCCGGTCCAGCGGTAGTTGACCATGGTCGCGATGGCGACGTGGCTCCACAGAGGCTCGACGTGCCACGGCACGGCCGAGAGCCCGATCGCCTGGAGGATGCCGTTGATGAAGCCGGACTGGTCGGCGAACATCGCGTTGAAGATGAGGCCGACGGCGATCGGGGCGACGACGTAGGGCACGAGCACGCTCATGCGCCAGAAGGTCTTCGCGCGGATGTGGCGGTCGAGCACGGCGGCGATGAAGATCGCGAGGATCAGCTGCGGGACGCTGGAGAGCAGGAAGATGCTGAACGTGTTGCGCAGGGCCGTCCAGAAGTGGGGCTGCGACAGGATCCAGACGTACTGGTCGAACCCGACGAACTCCCCCGAGTTGCGCACGAGGTCCCAGTCCATGAAGGAGATGACCGCCGTGTAGCCGATGGGGAAGAGTCCCACGACGGCGAACATGAGGAAGAACGGGGAGATGTAGAGGTAGGGCGAGAACTTGAGGTCCCACCGGCTGAGCTTCTGCGAGAACGAGATGACTCGGGGCTGACGGGGGCCGGGTTCGGGGGTCCGGGTGCGTGCCGCCGGTCGCGGCGTGGTCGTGGTCACGATCGTCCTTCGGGTCGGGGAGGGGGATGGCGGGGGCGCGGCGTTCGGGTCGCCGCGCCCCCGTCATCGGGGACCGAGCGGTGGTCGGGTCAGAACGCGCTGACCTCGGTCACCCAGGTGTTCCAGCTGGTCTCCTTGTCCTCGAGGCCGTCGAAGACGCGGGTGATCGCGTTCTGCAGGGCGTCGTGGAACTGGAAGTACTTCTCGCCCTTGTAGGTGGCGACGGTGATCGCGTTGGCCCGGTTGATGCCGATCTCACCGGTCGGGGCGCCGTTGAAGTAGTCGTTCACGAAGCCGGTCAGGTCGGCGCTGGACTGCGCCTCGGGCTGGCTGGGGAACGTCCCCGCGTTGTTGAACGCCTTGATCTGCGTCTCGGGCGAGGTCAGCCAGTCGGCCAGCAGCTGCGCGGCTTCGACGTTGGCACCGTTGGCCGGCACGACCAGGTACGAGCCGCCCCAGTTTCCGCCGCCCTCGGGGAAGGCGTCGGCGACGTCCCAGCCGGTCACGTCGGGAGCCTCACCGGCGATGATGCCGTGCATCCACGGCGGGCAGAGCATGGCGGCGAACTCGCCACCGGCCATCGAGGCGTACCAGTCGTCGCTCCACTGGCCGGGGTACGAGGCGATCGGGATCGCCCGGTCCACGACCGTGTCGTACGCGGCGCGGATGTCGGGGTTCTCGGTCGCGACGATGGTGCCGTCGGGCTGCTCGTAGGCGGTCTCGAGCTGGTTGACGAGACCCTGCAGCACGGAGTTCGCGGAGTCGATGAAGGGCTTGCCCGTCTTGGCGACGTAGTCGTCGGCCACATCGAAGAACGCGTCCCAGGTCGGGAAGAGCTCGGCGACCTCGGCGCGATCGCTGGGGAGGCCGGCCGCTTCGAAGAGGTCGCCGCGGTAGCAGATGGCCTGCGGGCCGATGTCGGTGCCGTAGGCGACCAGGTTGCCGTTCGCGTCGGTCGCCGCCTGCTCCTTCCAGTCGAGCCAGCGGCCCTTCAGGTCCTCGGGCACGGGGGCGACGAGGTCCGAGTACTTCATCATCTCGGTGAACCAGTCGACCTCGACGCCTTCGACGTCGGCCAGGCCGGTCTTGCCCAGCTTCTGGAAGAAGTTGGCGCGCGCGTCGTTCGAGGTGGCCGCCTTGTTGTGCACGACGGTGATCCCGGTCTCCTCCGTGAACTCGGCGAGGAGCTCGTCGGTGTAGCCGAAGTCGTTGAACGTCGCGATGGTGAGCTCGACACCCTCGAAGTTGGTGTCTCCGTCCCCGCTCGAGGTGGGGGTGGGCGTTCCGCCGCCGGTGCAGCCGGCAAGCACGATCGCGGTGGTGGTTGCGGCGCCGGCGATGATCCCGATGCGGCGCAGTGCGCGTGAATTCACGTGTCACTCCTTTGTGGTGTGGGTCTTGCTGCGTGTTCGCTGTCGTCGGCGACTGCTCTCACATCGGGGTTCGTGGGAGCGCTCTCACCAGACGAGACGAACGTACGGGAGCGCTCCCATGGATGTCAAGGGAGCGCTCCCACGATCCAGGTCACGGTTCGGTCACGGCATGCGCTCCGCCGGCGGCACGCCGCCCCGTAGACTGGTCGCGCACCCTTTCCGCGACTTCTCCGGCGTTTCGACTCCTCGCGACGCTCGTCGCTCAACGACCGAAGCCACGGCCGCGAAACACGGCCGCCTGGAGGATCAGATGCCCACCATCGTCGTCGACGTCATGCCCAAGGCCGAGCTGCTGGACCCGCAGGGGAAGGCCGTCGCCGGCGCACTTTCCCGCCTCGAGGTCGACGGCATCTCGGGGGTGCGGATCGGCAAGCGGTTCGAGCTGACCGTCGACGCCGCCGACGAGGCGACCCTCGCCGCGGTGAAGAAGATCGCCGACGAGATCCTCTCCAACGCCGTCATCGAGGACGTGGTCGGCATCGAGGTCGTCGAGTGACCGCCCGCATCGGGGTCATCACCTTCCCCGGATCGCTCGACGACGGCGACGCGCAGCGCGCGATCCGCCTCGCGGGCGCCGAGCCGGTCGCCCTCTGGCACGGCTCGCACGACCTCGAAGGCGTCGACGCACTCGTGCTCCCCGGCGGCTTCAGCTACGGCGACTACCTGCGCGCCGGCGCCATCGCCGCACTGTCGCCGATCATGGCCGAGGTGAAGGACGCCGCCGCCCAGGGCATGCCCATCCTCGGCATCTGCAACGGCTTCCAGATGCTCGTCGAGGCACACCTGCTCCCCGGCGGCCTCATCCGCAACGCCCACCAGCAGTTCATCCGACGCGATCAGCGCCTGCGCGTCGAGAACGCGTCGACCGCGTGGACCTCGCACTTCGAGGCCGGCCAGGAGATCACGATCCCGCTGAAGAACGGCGACGGCGGCTACATCTGCTCGGCGGAGACGCTCGCGCGCATCGAAGGCGAGGGGCTCGTCGCGTTCCGCTACGTGGGCGTCAACCCCAACGGCTCGCTCGACGACATCGCCGGGCTCACCAACGAGCGCGGGAACGTCGTCGGCCTCATGCCGCACCCTGAGCACGCCGTCGAGGCCGGCTTCGGCCCCGACACCGCTGCCGCCATGCGCTCGGGCATCGACGGCCTCGGCTTCTTCACCTCGGCGATCGCCTCCCTGGCCTCCGCCACCGCCTGACGCCCCCGCGGCCGCGGCCGCCTCGGCCGGGCGGCGCCCGCCTCGCCCGGCGGCGCCGCTGTGGCTGCCCACCCCTGGGCATGTCCCACATTCGGTAGCTAGCCAGGGTGCGCACCGCTAGGCATGTCCCACATTCGGTAGGTTCAGCCCCTGCGAGACCACCGAAACTGGGACACACCCCACCGCAACTGGGACAACAGTCAACCCACCTCTGGGCATGTCCCACATTCGGCTGGTTCAGCCCCTGCGAACCACCGAATGTGGGACACACCCATCGCACCCGGCTGTCTGTCCAGGCTCCCCACCTCTGGGCATGTCCCACATCCGGTAGGTTCAGCCCCTGCCGAACCACCGAAACTGGGACACACCCCACCGCAACTGGGACAACAGCCAACCCACCTCTGGGCATGTCCCACATTCGACTGGCCGTCCAGGCTCCCCACCCTGGGCATGTCCCACATTCGGTCGGTTCAGCCCCTGCGAAACCACCGAAACTGGGACACACCCCACCGCACCCGGCTGTCTGTCCAGGCTCCCCACCTCTGGGCATGTCCCACATTCGGTCGGTTCAGCCCCTGCGAAACCACCGAAACTGGGACACACCCCACCGCAAGTGGGACAACAGCACCGGCACCACGGACGGCGGCGGACGGCCGAGGAGTCAGACGGTGCCGGCGGGCGGCCAGACGCCGATGATCAGCGACATCACCAGGATGAGCACCAGCTCATGGGCGATGTTGAGCACGGTCAGCTGCGACGGGCGACCGGCGAAGACGTCGTGGACGATCATGCGGCCGGCGGTGAAGCCGGCCCACAGGGTCAGCCCTGTCACGAGCGCCGACGACAGGTAGCCGCCGCCGTAGAAGTGCCAGGCGATCGCGACCGATCCGGCGAGCACCCATGCCAGCAGGAACGACAGCGCGATGGACACGATGAGGGGCAGGACCGCCTGCAGCGAGGTCTCGGGATCGCGCACCTCGGCGAGCTGCTTCCAGCGGGCGCCAAACACCTTGGGGACGTACCAGATGGAGCCGACGACCATCGCGGCGACAGTCGCCACGATCACGGCCCAGTAGTTGATCTCGGGAATCATCGGCGATCTCCTTGTCGCGGGTGTCGCGGGGTGGCGCGGGGTACTGAGCAGGCTACTCCGTCGCACCTTGCCGCTGCGGCTGCCGGTAGCGTGTGAGGGATGACCTTCGTCGTGACCGTCCCGACCGCCGAGCTCGCCGCCGACCTGTCCCCCGTCCCCGACGGGGTGGAGGTGATCGTGTGGGATCTTCAGTCGCCGGCGCCGCGTCCGCGCCTGGACATCGTCGTCCCGCCCTACATGAAACAGCAGGGGCTCCTCGGCCGCCTCGGCGAGGCGGAGATCGGCCTGGTCCAGGGTCAGGCGATCGGCTACGAGGGCGTCGAGGACGTGCTGCCGGCCGGCATCCCCTTCGCCAACGCCACGACCGTCCATGAGACCTCGACCGCAGAGCTGGCGGTGGCCCTGACCCTCGCCGTACAGCGCCACGTGCACCGCTTCGCGATCGACGGGCAGACCGGCACGTGGGCGCCGGTCTTCGCCGACAGCCTCGCCGACCGGCGCGTGCTGCTGCTCGGCTACGGCGGCGTCGGCACCGCGATCGCCCAGCGCCTGGCACCGTTCGAGGTGGAGCTCGTCCCGGTGGCCTCGCGGGCACGCGACGAGGACGGCATCCGCGTCCACGGCATCGACGAACTCGCAGACCTCCTGCCGACCGTCGACGTCGTCATCGCGTCGCTCCCGGGCGGGGACGCCACCCGCCACCTCATCGGCGACGCGGAGCTCACCGCCCTCCCCGACGGTGCGCTCGTCGTGAACGTCGGTCGCGGGCCGCTGATCGACACCGAGGCGCTCGTACGGCACGTGACCGCCGGGCGCATCCGCGCCGCCCTCGACGTGACCGACCCCGAGCCGCTGCCGCAGGACCACCCGCTGTGGACGCTGCCGGGCGTCCTGATCGCGCCGCACGTCGGCGGGGCGTCGAGCGCGATGCGGCCGCGGCTGGCGGCGCTGCTGCGCCGTCAGATCATGCACCTGCTCGCGGGCGAGCCGTTCGAGAACGTGGTCATCCCCGCCTGATCCCGCCTGACCCCGCCTGATCCTGCGACGGATGCCGCGCGGAAGCGGCCCGGCTCAGAGCCGGTCGGCCACCGTCGCCGCGACGGTCAGCCACGCGTCGCGCGACTCGGCCGACAGGGCATCGAAGTCGATCGGCCCGCCGTCGACGAGCGCCGGATCGAAAGGCACGTGCACGACGGCCGAGGTGACCTGCTCGAAGTGACGCTCGAGACGCTCCGACAGGCGCTTGTCGGGGCGCGCGGACGGCGCGGCGAGGATCGTCACCGCCTGATCGATCTTGTGGTCGAAGCCCTTCTCGCGGAGGCCGTCGAGCAGCCACGCGGCGCTGGCCGCGGTGTCCTCGCGCACCGTCGAGACGATGACGAGCTGATCGGCGGCGGCGACGGCGGCGACCCAGTTCGAGGCGCGCATGTTGTTGCCGGTGTCGACGATCAGCAGGCGGTAGTAGCGGGAGAGCACCCCGTGGAGCCGGTCGAACGCGGCGGCGTCGATGGTCGAGGATGCCGCCGCGTCCTCGTCGGAGGCGAGCACGTCGAACCGGGCGTCGACCTGGGTGCGGACGTACGTGTCGAGCCCGGCGAGGCTCGCGTGCGTGGGCTCGGTGAACCGGTCGAGGTCGGCGAGCAGGTCGACGGCCGTCCGGTGGTGCGGCGCGTTCTGGGCGCGCCAGCCGAGCGTGCCACGAGTCTCGTTGTTGTCCCACGCGAGGGTCGCGCCGCCCCGCTGGGTGCCGAACGTCGCGGCCAGCAGCAGCGTGCTGGTGGTTTTGTGGGCGCCGCCCTTGGGGTTGAGCACCACGATCGTGCGCGGCGCGTCGAGCCGCCGCTGGACCTTGCGCTCGCGCTCGAGGCGGGACCTCTCGGCCTTGCCGGGGCGCGGCGAGATGGCACCGCCGGTGGCGCGGCGGATCGATCCCTGCCAGCCCTCGGTGGCACGCGGGCGCGAGCGGTCGCTGCGGGAGCTGAGCAGATCGTCGACCGTGGGAGCCGTCCGCGGGACGGACTGCTCGCGCCGGAGCCCGTCGCCGCGCAGCGCGCCGGCCGGCGCAGAAGCCGGGGCGGAGGCGGCCGCCGAAACGGAGGCCACAGGCGCGGGCACCTCAGCGACGGCGGGAACGGGTACGGGAGCGGCTGCGACAGGTGCGGGCACCGGCTCCTCCGCCGCAGCGGGGACCGGAGCGGGCACGTCCGCCGCGGGCGACGGGACCTCTGCGGCGACCGGAACCTCTGCGGACACCGGGGCCGGGACGTCGCCCTCGCCGATCGGTGCCGCGTCGCCCGCCGACGACAGCGATGTCGCCTCCAGGAATGTGCCATCGGGGTGCACGATCAGCGGCCAGCGCGCGGCCCCGTCGACGACGGTGGCGGTCACGGGCTCGCCCGCCGACGCCGCCAGCTGACGGATCGCCTCGACGACCCGCGCACGCAGACCTTCCTCGGTCGATGCGAAGACCTCGTCGATCTCGCCGCCGACGTGGATCTGGGCTCCCGTGCTCGAGGTGATGTGCACGGTCGGTTCGTAGGTGGTGGTTCCCACAGCGGTCCTTTCCTGAAGGGCACAACGAGTATCCCACCCGCGACCCCTCGCCGCCGAGGACGCGGAACGCCGCACTTGTCACACGGTGGAAACACGAGCGGCCGAAGCCGTACACACGACGGCGCGATCATGGTGCCACCTGCACCGCAATCCGTCGCTTGCGACACCACACCCGACACCTCATCCGAAGGACCTCGATGGCGATCCACAGCACCCGGCGCCCGCGCGCCCGCGTCCTCGTCACGGCAGCCGTTGCCGTGGCATCCGTTCTCGCACTCTCCGCCTGCGCGGGAAGCAGCGACCCGGCCCCGTCGGGCTCCGGCGACGCCGCCGCCGACTTCGGCGAGATCAGCGTGCAGTACTCGTGGATCAAGAACGAGGAGTTCGCGGGCGAGTTCTACGCCTACGAGAACGGCTACTACGACGAGGCCGGCTTCTCGAACGTGATCGGCATCTCCGGGCCCGACACCGGCGTCGCGAAGCTCCTGTCGGGCACCGTGCAGGTCGCCCTCTCCGACGCCGCCTCGATCGGCGCCGCGATCGCCGAGCAGGACGCCCCGCTGAAGATCATCGGCGCGACGTTCCAGAAGAACCCCTTCACGATCCTGTCGCTGGCAGACGGCGGGAACATCACGACCCCGCAGGACCTCGTCGGCAAGACGATCGGCGTGCAGGACTCCAACGCCTCGGTCTTCCAGGCGCTGCTGAACGCCAACGGTATCGATCCGGCCGACGTCACCGTCGTCCCCGTCGACTTCGACCCGACCCCGCTCATGAACGGCGACGTCGACGGGTTCATGGCCTACCTCACCAATGAGGCACTGACCGTCGAACTCGCCGGCTACGAGATCACCAACCTCTCGTACGCCGACAACGGCGTGCCCTACGTCGCCGAGACCTTCTCGGTCACCGACCAGTACCTCGCGGAGAACAAGGACCTGCTGAAGGCGTTCCTCACCGCGGAGATCAAGGGCTGGACCGACGTCTTCCAGAACTCCACCGACGACTCGGTCGAGCTCATCGAGAAGTACTACAACGCCGCCGCCGAGGAATCCGCCGAGGGCCTCGAGGCCGTGTTCGGCGCCCTCGATCCGACGAAGACGGGCATGGGCCTGGAGGCCGAGAAGCTCCTCATCTCGACGCCCGAGACCGAGGCGAACGGCCTGTTCACGATCTCCGACGAGCTGAAGCAGCAGACGGTCGACTCGCTCGCCGCCGCCGGCTGGGAGGTCTCGGTCGACGACCTGTTCGACACGACGATCATCGACGAGATCTACGCCGAGGACGCCGAGCTCAAGAACTACCTGCCCTGAATCCATGAACCAGAGCTCCACGACGACGGATGCCGGTGCCCTCCCCGCACAGGGGGGCACCGGCATCCGGATCGACGGCCTGACCAAGACGTTCGCCACCGGTCGCGGACGCACCGTCACTGCCCTGCAGGACACCGACCTGCACACCGACCAGGGCTCGTTCCTGGCCCTTCTCGGCCCCTCCGGGTGCGGGAAGTCCACCATCCTGCGGATCCTCGCCGACCTCGAGACCCCCACCGGCGGCGAGGTGCGGGTCGACGGCAAGACCCCGCATGAGCTCCGCGCCTCGGGGGAGCTCGGTATCGCCTTCCAGGACCACGCGCTCCTGCCCTGGCGGAGCGTGCGCAGCAACATCCGGCTGCCCTTCGAGGTCGCCGGGCGCCCGGTCGACGACGCCTACATCGACGAGCTGATCGCGCTCGTGGGCCTGCAGGGGTTCGAGAAGTCGCGGCCGTCGCAGCTGTCGGGTGGCATGCGCCAGCGCGTCTCGATCGCTCGCGCGCTCGCCCTCAAGCCCTCCGTGCTGCTGCTCGACGAGCCGTTCGGCGCCCTCGACGACATGACCCGCCAGAACCTCAACCTCGAGCTGCTGCGCATCTGGAGCGAGAAGCCGGCCACCACGCTCCTGGTCACCCACGGCATCTCGGAGGCGATCTTCCTGTCGGACCGCGTGGCGGTCATGTCGCCGCGGCCGGGCCGCGTCAAGGAGATCATCGAGGTCGACCTGCCGCGCCCCCGGACCCCGGAGATGCAGCGGACGCCCGAGTTCCACGCCCTCGTCGACCGCGCCTCCGAGCTCCTCTTCGGCGCCGACGGCCGGGCCGCCGCGGAGTCCTGACGTGCGCTCCCGCACCCGGATGCCGGGCTGGCTCGCGGCGATCATGGGCACCGCGGTGCTGATCGCCGTGTGGTGGGTGTTCTCCGCCACCGTGTTCACCCCCGCGCCCGGCACCGACTACACGCCGGTGCCCTCGCCGTGGGTCGTGCTGACCACGCTCGTCTCCGACGGTCCGGCCGCCTACTGGTCGGTGTTCTCCGTGACCGTGCGGGAGGCAGCGATCGGCTACGCGTGGGGCAACGGGATCGCGCTGCTGCTCGCCGCGACGGTCCTTCTGCTGCCGCGCCTGGAGCCGATCGTCATGCAGATCGCCGTCGTCAGCTACTGCCTTCCCGTCGTCGCCGTCGGAGGCATCGCGATCGTGACCCTCGGCGGCGCGAAGCAGCCGGGCGACGCCAGCTCCACCGCCGTCTTCCTCGCCGCCCTGGCCGTCTTCTTCACGACCGTCGTGGGCGCCGTCCTCGGATTCACCGCCGCCGACCGCGCGACGCTGGACGTCGTCCGCGTCTACGGCGGCTCCCGGCTCACCCAGCTGCGGAAGGTCCGGCTGATCGCCGCGCTCCCCTCGATCCTCAACGCCCTCCAGATCGCGGTGCCGAGCGCGTTCCTCGGCGCCGTCCTCGGCGAGTACATGGGCGCGATCGACCGCGGCGTCGGCATCACCCTCATCCGCCTGCAGGGCAACCTCGACTCCGCCCGGGTGTGGGTCGTGTTCCTGCTGTGCGCGCTCATCGCCCTCGCCGGCTACGCGCTGGTGGGGCTCCTGTCGCGGCTGGTCACCCCGTGGGTCTCCGGCCGCGCGCACGGGGCGGGAGCGCGCCGATGAACCGGTCGATGTGGCGCGCGGTCGGACGGGCCGCCCTGAACGCCGTCGTGACGCTCGCGATCATCCTGCTGCTGTGGCAGGGCGTCGTCAGCCTCACCGGCATCTCGCCCTACGTCGCCAAGGGGCCCGCGGAGGTGTGGGCGTTCCTCTTCAGCGACGGCGACGAGCCGGGAAGCGCCGCCGAGAACCGCGCGGCCCTCGCCCCGCTGCTCGGGCAGACCCTGCAGGACGCGGCGCTCGGCTTCGTCGTCGGGATCCTCGCCGCGATCGCCCTCGCGATCCTCTTCTCCCTCTCGCGCGGCGTGGAGGCGGGAGTGATGCCGCTCGCGCTGCTGCTGCGCAGCGTGCCGCTCGTGGCCCTCGCCCCGGTGATCATCCTCATCACCGGGCGCGGCTCGGCGGCCTCGGTGGCCGTGATCGGGAGCATCGTCGTTCTCTTCCCCGCACTGGCCTCCGTGCTGTTCGGCCTCAGTCGCGCGCACCCCGAGAGCCTGGACCTCGTCCACGTCTACGGCGGATCGCGGCTGACCGCGCTGCGGAAGGTCAACGTGCCGGGCGCGCTGCCGTCGCTGTTCGCCGCCGCGCGGGTGTCGGTGCCGGGCGCGGTGACCGGAGCGCTCCTGGCCGAGTGGCTGTCGACGGGTCAGGGGATCGGCGGGATGATCCAGAAGTTCAACGCCTCCGCCCGCTTCGAGGAGCTGTGGGCGTCGGTGGCCGTGATCACCCTCGTGACCCTGGTGCTCTACAACGTCGTGCAGATCGTGGAGACCGCCGTGCTGACCCGGATGGGGATGACCGGCACGCTCACCTGACCGCCGCGGCGGCGGCCCGGCGGGGCGGCGTCAGACGGTGAAGACGCTGTGGACCGGGCCGCACACCTCGCGGCCGCCGAGGTCCGCGAGCTCCATGAGCACCGCCGTTCCCGCGAGCCGGTAGCCGAGCTCCTCCAGCAGGCGCTGTCCTGCGCGGAGAGTGCCGCCCGTGGCCAGCACGTCGTCGACGAGCAGCACCCGCGTGCCGGCGGGCAGGTCGTCGGCCATCTCGATGGTGGCGCTCCCGTACTCGAGGTCGTACGTGACCCCGGCGGCGGGACGGGGGAGCTTCCCCGCCTTGCGGATCGGGACCATGCCGACACCGGCGGCGACCGCGGCCGCCCCCGCCAGCAGGAACCCGCGCGCCTCGACCCCCGCGATCACGTCGAACCCGCCGGCGAACGGCGCGACCAGCGCGTCGATGACCGTGCGCATCGCCGCGGCGTCGGCCAGCAGCGGCGAGATGTCGCGGAACAGGATGCCCGGCTCGGGGAAGTCGGGGATCCGGGCGATGAGCGATTCGGCGCGCGCGAGGTCGGGAGTCACCGCACCAGCGTACGCGCGCCCCGTGAGTCAGCCGGGCGGTCTGCACAACTCCTCCGATTGGGCCAGGGGTGCGAGGCCGACGCGCGAGGTGGCGCGGAAGCTGGGCCACTCACCCACCGGATCGGAGGAGTACTGCAGACCCCGTCGGCGGAACAGCGACGTGGTCGACGTGCGCAAGCGCTTGCCCTACGATGGATGCCATGACTTCGACGACGACTTCTGCCCTCACCCCCTCCGCGGCGGAGAACTCCGGCGAGCGCCGCCCCGGCTCCGAGTGGTGGCGCACCGCGGTGATCTACCAGATCTACCCGCGGTCCTTCGCCGACGCGTCGGGCGACGGCATCGGCGACATCCCCGGGATCACCGCCCGCCTCGACGACCTCGTCTCCCTCGGGGTCGACGCCGTGTGGCTGAGCCCGTTCTACCGGTCGCCGCAGAACGACGCGGGATACGATGTCGCCGACTACTGCGACGTCGACCCGCTGTTCGGCACGCTCGCCGACGTCGACGAGATGCTCGCCCAGGCTCACGGCCGCGGCATCCGCGTCATCGTCGACCTGGTGCCCAACCACAGCTCCGACCGGCACCTGTGGTTCCAGGAGGCCCTCGCGGCCGGCCCCGGCAGCGCCGAGCGCGCCCGCTACATGTTCCGGGACGGTCGCGGCGAGCACGGCGAGCTGCCGCCGAACAACTGGGAGTCCGTCTTCGGCGGCCCGGCGTGGACCCGCGTGACCGAGGCCGATGGCCGCCCGGGGCAGTGGTACCTGCACCTGTTCGACTCCACCCAGCCCGACTTCGACTGGTCGAACCCGGTCGTGCAGGAGGAGTTCCGCCGGATCCTCCGCTTCTGGCTCGACCGCGGCGTCGACGGCTTCCGGGTCGACGTCGCCCACGGGCTCGTGAAGTCCGACGGCCTGCCCGACCACCTGCCGCCGGTCGACGCCGACAGCATGGGCGGCGGCGACGAGGATGTGCCCTACTGGGGCCAGGAGGGCGTCCACGAGATCTACCGCGACTGGAACCGCGTGCTCGCCGAGTACGACGGCGACCGGGCGCTGTGCGCCGAGGCGTGGCTCCCGACGGTCGACAAGACCGCCCTGTGGGTGCGTCCCGACGAGATGCACCAGGCGTTCAACTTCCCGTACCTGATGACCGGATGGGATGCCGCGGCGATCCGCGAGGTCATCTCGGAGTCGCTGCGGGCCTTCCCCGCCGTCGGCGCCCCCGCGACCTGGGTGCTCTCCAACCACGACGTCGTGCGGCACGCCTCGCGGTTCGCGCTGACCGCCGAGAACCCGCAGGGCCACGGCATCGGGCCGGGCTCCCCCGGCCAGCCGATCCCCGACGTGGGGCTGCGCCGCGCCCGCGCTGCGACGACGGTGATGCTCGCCCTCCCCGGCTCGGCCTACGTGTACCAGGGTGAGGAGCTCGGTCTTCCCGAGGTCATCGACCTGCCCGACGACGCCCGCCAGGACCCGACCTGGTTCCGCACGGACCACGAGCGCTACGGTCGCGACGGGTGCCGCGTGCCCATCCCGTGGGATGCCGACGCTCCCGCCTACGGCTTCAGCCCGACCGGCGCGTCGTGGCTGCCGCAGCCGGCGGAGTGGGCGCACCTCGCCCGCTCCGCTCAGGAGCGCGACGCCGACTCCACGCTGTGGCTGTACCGGAGCCTCCTCGCCACGCGCCGCGCGAACGCCCTGGGCGCGGGCACCCTCGAGTGGCTCGACGGGTACGGCGAGGATGTCCTCGCGTTCCGGGTGCGGGCAGGCGAGGGCGCGATCACGGTCATCGCGAACGTCGGCACCGCGCCGGTGGCGCTCCCGGCGGCGACGGTGCTGGTGGCCAGCGAGCCGTTCGAGGGCGACCAGCTCCCCGGCGACACCGCGGTGTGGCTGGCGACCGACTGACATGTCGAGCCTCGAGGAGGTCGCGCGCCTGGCCCAGGTCTCGACGGCGACCGTCTCGCGAGCCCTCAGCGGGCGGGGGCGGCTGTCGGACGCGACGCGGGCGCGGGTTCGGGCGGCGGCCGCCGAGCTCGGCTATGTCGTCTCGGCGACCGCGTCGAGCCTGGCGACGGGCCGCACCCGCTCGATCGGCGTGCTCGTGCCGCTCGTGGACCGGTGGTTCTTCGCCAACGTGCTGGACGGGATCGCCTCGCGCCTCGCGCCGCGCGGCTATGACATCACCCTCTACAACGTCACCGACGATGCCGCGCAGCGGAGGGCGCTGTTCCAGACCTCGCTGCGGCGGGGCCGAGTGGATGCCGTCATCGCACTCTCGCTGGAGTTCGATGCCGCTGAGCTGAGTGTGCTGGAGGAGCTCGGGCTGCCGCTGGTCGGCCTCGGCACCCCGAACCCCGGCCTGTCGACCCTGCGGATCGACGACGACGCGGTGGCGCGGATGGCGACCGCGCACCTGCTGGAGCTCGGCCACCGCGACATCGCGCACATCGGTCGGAGCCGGGACGGCGGCGACCCCGACATCCCGACGCTCCGCCGGCGCGGCTTCGAGGCGGCGATGGCCGCTGCCGGGGTGGTGCCTGCGCGCTTCGTGGCCACGGACTTCACGATCGAGGACGGCTACCGCGCCATGGGCGAGCTCCTGCGTACAGGCGGCGGCGCGTCCGCGGGCCCGGGCGGGTATGCGGGCCGCGGCGGGAGTGCGGGCCGGGGTGGGCACGAGGGTCCGACGGCGGTGTTCGCCGCGTCCGACGAGCTCGCCTTCGGGGCGATGTTCGCCGCGCGCGATGCCGGTCTGTCGGTGCCCGGCGACGTGTCGATCGTCGGCGTCGACGGTCACGAGCTGAGCGGGTTCTTCGGTCTGACGACGGTCGAGCAGTTCCCCCACGCGCAGGGCGAGCGAGCGGCGGATGCCGCGCTGGTCGCCCTCGGCGAAGACGTGGCGGCCCCCGATCCGGCCCTGCCGTTCGAGCTGGTGATCCGCTCCTCCACCGCCGCCCGGCGGTGACCCCCCCCGGTCGTTGAGCGAGCGCAGCGAGACGAAACGCCCGCCCGGTCGTCGTTTCGACTCGTCGCTGCGCTCCTCGCTCAACGACCGGGGGCCACACCCGGGTCGTCGTTTCGTCTCGTCGCTGCGCTCCTCGCTCAACGACCGGGGGCCCTCCCCGCTCGGCCGCGGCGCGTAGGCTCGAAGGCATGACGATCGACCTCGAGGCCCTCTACATCGACCTTCACCGTCATCCGGAGCTGTCGTTCCAGGAGACGCGCACCGCGGGGGTCATCACCCGCGAGCTGGCCGCCCTCGGGCTGGAGTACGTCGAGGGTCTCGGCAAGACCGGCGTGGCGACCTCGATCGTCAACGGCGAGGGCCCGGTCGTGTGGCTGCGCGCCGACATGGACGGTCTCCCGGTGGGGGAGCTCACCGGGCTCGACTACGCGTCGACCGCCCGCGGCACCGACCCTGCCGGCAACGACGTACCGGTGATGCACGCCTGCGGCCACGACATGCACGTCACCGCGCTGCTGGGCGCGCTGGAGCGGCTCGTCGCCACGAAGGACGAGTGGTCGGGCACAGTCGTCGCCGTCTTCCAGCCGGCGGAGGAGTACGGCGCCGGCTCGCAGGCGATGATCGCCGACGGCGTGCTGGACCGGTTCCCGAAGCCCGACATCGTGCTCGGGCAGCACCTCACCCCGCTCCCGGCGGGGATCATCGGCGTCCGTCCGGGCACCCAGATGGCGGCCAGCGACGGTCTCACCGTGAAGCTCCTCGGCCGCGGCGGGCACGGGTCGCGGCCGCACGCGACGATCGATCCGGTGGTCATGGCGGCGGCGACCGTCATGCGGCTGCAGACGGTCGTCTCGCGGGAGATCGACCCGCGCGAGATGGCGGTCGTGACGGTGGGCTCGATCCACGCGGGCCTGAAGAACAACATCATCCCCGCCGACGCCACGCTGGAGCTGAGCCTGCGCTACCCCGACGACGACGCCCGCGCCGACGTGATGGCGCGTGTGGAGCGGATCGTCCGCGCCGAGGCAGCCGCCTCCGGCGCCGAGGAGTCCCCGGTGATCACCGTCGATCATTCGCTGCCGCCGACGATCAACGATCCGGCCGCCACCGCCCGTCTGACCTCCGCGTTCGAGCGCGCCTTCGGCGAGGGCTCGGTCGTGGATCCGGGGATGTTCACGGGCAGCGAGGACGTGTCGTGGTTCGCCCGCGAGTCCGGCGTCCCGCTCGTGTTCTGGTTCTGGGGCGGGCACGACCCGCAGGCCTACGCCGACGCGGTGACCGCAGGCACGGTCAACGTCGACGTCCCGACCAACCACTCCCCGTACTTCGCCCCGATCCTGCACCCGACGATCGAGCGCGGTGTCGAGACGCTCGTCGTCGCGGCGCGCGAGTTCCTCGCGAGGGCCGTGGAATGAGTGCGGCGCAGACCCCCGAACAGCGCGATCGCACACCGCTGGTCCTCGGCATCATCGCAGGCGTCCTGGCCGTGGCCGTCGTGATCGTGCTGGCGCTGTACTTCCTGCGACCGTCGACACCCGCTTCCACCGCCTCGACGCCGACGCCCGCCGCACCGGGAGCGACGCAGACCGACCCCGCACCCGACCAGGGCGAGCCGTCGGCGAGCGCCGCGGGCATCGCCGTCACGGCGACGGGCTTCACGATCACCGGCGAGGACGGTGAGAGCTTCACCCACGAGTGGGCCGACGAGGCGCAGCCGGCGATCGACGCGCTCACCGCGCTGTTCGGCACCGAGCCGACCGAGGACTTCCAGAACGGCGACGCCGAGAACTGGGCCTACGACGTGTACGAGTGGGAGGGATTCCGCTTCTTCGACGTCTTCCTCGAGGGGAGCGACCGGAAGCGGTCCGAGGTGCCGGCGCCGACGTACGTGTCGTTCGGGACCGGCGTGCCCGTCACGGTGACCGACGACTTCGGCATCGAGATCGGCATGTCCGCCGACGAGCTCGACGCGTTGAACCCCGACGACGCCGTCGCCGACGGCGGGACCGCGACCTACCTCTTCGGCGAGGACCGCGCGACGTTCTACAACGACGGCGTGCGGGCGTTCGGGGCGATCGTCGCCCACGACGCCGAGTCTCTGTGGGTGACCTACACCTACGCCCCCGAGCTCTGACGACGGGCCAGCTCCCTCGCCGCGAAGGTGGCGCGATCGACTGCTTCGCGAATGTGAAAGCCACCGTTTGCGCCACCTTTCCGTCGCGTGCGCGGCCGTACGGCGCTTCCACGTTGCGCGGGCGGTCGCGCAGGCGTAATGTCGCGCGTCGTGACTGACGACAGTCGCGATCCGTCCGACGAGACGACGCCGATCGCGAAACGCATCCTGCTGGGGGATCCCCTCACAAGCGAGCAGCTCGACGACCAGGCCCTGCCCAAGCGCAGGGCTTTGCCGATCTTCGCCTCCGACGCGCTGTCGTCGGTGGCGTACGCGCCGCAGGAACTGGTGATGATCCTCCTCATCGGCGGCACCGCGTTCCTCGCGTTCACCCCGTGGGTGGCGGCGGCCGTCGTGGCGCTGCTCGTCGTGGTCGTGCTCAGCTATCGCCAGCTCATCAAGGCCTACCCCTCTGGCGGCGGCGACTACGAGGTGGCACGCACGAACATCGGCGAGAAGGCCGGCGTGGTCGTGGCATCCGCCCTCCTCGTCGACTACATCCTCACCGTCGCCGTGTCGGTCGCCTCGGGCGTCGACAACATCATCTCGGCCCTTCCCGAGCTCGACCCGTGGCGGATCGAGCTGGCTGTGGGCTTCGTCATCCTCATCATCGTGGTGAACCTGCGCGGCGTCCGCGAGGCGTCGACGGCGTTCGCGATCCCGACCTACGTCTTCATCGGGTCGGTCGGCGTCATGATCGTCACCGGGCTCATCCGCTGGGCACTCGGCGACGCCCCCGTGGCCGAGAGCGCGCAGTATGCGGTGCAGGCCGAGGACCTCAGCCAGGCGGCCGTGCTCCTCCTCATCCTCCGGGCCTTCTCGAGCGGATGCTCGGCGTTGACCGGTGTCGAAGCCGTCTCCAACGGCGTGCCCGCATTCCGCACGCCGAAGATCCGCAACGCCCAGCTCACCCTCGTGACGATGGGGTCGATCGCGACGCTGCTGTTCGCCGGACTCACCGCGCTGGCCCTCATCACCGGCGTCCACTACGCCGAGAACCCGTGCCAGCTGATCGGGTTCGATTGCGCCGGCACCCCGCAGCCCTCGCTCATGGCGCAGGTGGCCTCCGCCACCTTCGGGGCGGGGTCGATCCCCTTCTACGTCATCCAGGCCGCGACCGCCTGCGTGCTGCTGCTGGCCGCCAACACCGCCTTCAACGGGTTCCCGCTCCTGGGCGCCGTGCTCGCTCGCGACGGGTATGCGCCCAAGTCGCTCAACACGCGCGGGGACCGCCTCGTCTTCTCCAACGGCATGCTGATCCTCGGTGCCGCCGCGATCGTCGTGCTCATCGTCTTCCAGGCACGCCTGACGACGCTCATCCAGCTCTACATCATCGGCGTGTTCGTCTCGTTCTCGCTGGGGCAGATCGGCATGGTCAAGCACTGGCGGAGGGAGCTGCGGCTCGTCCATCCGAAGCACGTCGCCGAGCGTCGGGGCATCGTCACCGGACTCCTCATCAACTCGGTCGGCGCCGCGTTCACGGTGTTCGTGCTCGTCGTCGTCACCGTCACGAAGTTCACCCACGGGGCGTGGCTCGTGTTCCTGGCGATCCCCGTGCTGTCGGTGCTGATGGTCGGCGTGCACCGCTACTACCGCGACGTCGAGCACGAGACGACGATGGACGACACCGTCAGCTACGGCGCGAGCGGCGACGTCGCCCTCATCCTCGTGGGCAAGCTGCAGAAGCCGGTCGCGAAGGCCATCGACTACGCCCTCGCCGCGCGCCACGACAAGACGATCGCCCTCCACGTCTCTGTCACGGCGGAGGAGACCGCCGCCCTCCAGGCCGACTGGGAGGTGCACGGCATGCGGGTGCCGCTCGTGATCATCGAATCGCCGTACCGTCAGTACGCGGGACCGGTCGCGCAGTTCATCAAGGCCTACCGCGAGAAGCACGGCTCGACGATGGTCACCGTCTACCTGCCGCAGTACATCGTCGGCCACTGGTGGGAATCGCTCCTCCACAACCGCCGGGCCAAGCGCATCGCCCAGCAGCTCATGCTCGTCCACGGCGTCTCGATCACCCTGGTGCCCTGGCTGCTCGACTCCTCGGAGCTCGTCTACGGTCGCCGCTCGCGTCCGCTTCCCGGCGACGACCGCGCCGGCCGCATCACCAGCTACGGCCTGGTCGCCCACACCGACGACCCCGAGCGCTGAGTTCGCCTCTTCGGCCATCCCCCCTCTGCTGTTGTCCCACTTTCGGCGGGGCATGTCCCACTCTCGGCGGGGCATGTCCCACTTTCGGCGGTTTCCGCAGCCGCGAAGCGACCGAAAGTGGGACATGAACGGCGGGAAGCACCTGCGCCGTGAGCGGCGGTCACCCCGGAGCCGGGCGGGATGCCGGGGCGTAGCCTAGAGGGGTGACTTCCGCGACCGAGACGACCCGTCCGACCGCCGCCCCGTCCGAGGCGCTCGACGTGGCACGGCTGCGCGCCGACTTCCCGATCCTCGGCGAACGGGTGAACGGCCGTCCCCTCGTCTACCTCGACTCCGCGGCGACGAGCCAGAAGCCCCGGCAGGTCCTCCAGGCCGAGTACGACTTCCTCACCCACGCCAACGCGGCCGTCCACCGGGGAGCCCACACCCTCGCCGCCGAAGCGACAGACCTGTTCGAGGATGCGCGGGCGACCGTCGCGGCCTTCGTCGGCGCGGAGGCCGACCAGCTGGTGTGGACCAGCGGCGCCACGATGGGGCTGAACCTCCTCGCCTACGCGATCGGCAACGCCACGGCCGGGCGCGGCGGGGCCGACTCCGCGAGCCTCGCCCTCCGTCCGGGCGACGAGATCGTCACCACCGCGATCGAGCACCACGCCAACCTCATCCCGTGGCAGGAACTCGCCGCCCGCACCGGCGCGACGCTCCGCCATATCCCCGCACGCTCCGACGGCACCCTCGACCTGGACGCCGCCGCGTCGCTCATCGGGCCGCGCACCCGGATCGTCGCCTTCACGCACGTCTCCAACGTGCTCGGCATCGTCAACCCCGTCGCCGCGATCGTGGCCCTCGCCGCCGAGGTCGGCGCGATCACGGTGATGGATGCGTGCCAGTCGGCGCCGCACCTGCCGCTGGATCTCCCCGCCCTCGGCGTCGACTTCGCCGTCTTCAGCGGACACAAGATGCTCGGGCCCTACGGCGTCGGCGGCCTGTACGGACGTGCCGAGCGCCTCGAGGCGCTGCCGCCGTTCCTCACCGGCGGCTCGATGATCACCACCGTCACCCTCGACACGGCCGAGTACCTGCCGCCGCCGCAGCGGTTCGAAGCCGGCACGCAGCCGGTGGGGCCCGCGATCGGTCTCGCCGCGGCCGTCCGCTACCTCGACGAGGTCGGGCTGGACGCGATCCATGCCCACGAGAAGGCGCTCGCCGCGCGGATGCGGGCAGGACTCATCGAGATCCCCGGCATCCGCCTGCTCGGCGACCCCTCGACAAGCTCGGGGACCGGGGCGGGCTCGGGGACCGGGGCGGGCTCGGGGACCGGGGCGGGCTCGGGGACCGGGGCGGGCTCGGGGACCGGGACCGGCTCGGGGACCGGAGAGGTCGAGCGGGTGGGTCTGTGGTCGTTCGACGTCGAGGGTGTCCACGCCCACGACGCCGGTCAGTTCCTCGACGACCGTGGCATCGCCGTGCGCGTCGGTCACCACTGCGCCGCGCCGCTTCACCGCCAGTACGGCATCACCGCGTCGGTCCGCGCCTCGGCAGCCCTCTACAACACCGCCGACGAGATCGACGAGTTCGTCGACGCCGTCCGCGGTATCCGTGCCTACTTCGGAGTGGAGTCATGAGCGAGCTCGACACCCTGTACCGCGAGCTGATCCTCGATCACTCCAAGCACCCGCAGCACTTCGGCCTCGCCGAGGCCGAGGGCGCCCACGCCACCTCGCACCAGAAGAACCCCGTGTGCGGCGACGAGATCACGCTCCGGGCCCGGGTCGACACCGACGGGGAGACCATCCGCGACGTCACCTGGGAGGGATCGGGATGCTCGATCTCGCAGGCGTCGGCATCGATGCTCTCCGAACTCGTCGAGGGCCAGACGCGTGCGGAGGCCGCCACACTCATCGAGGGTTTCCGTGAGGCGCTGCGCTCCCGCGGCCAGATCGAACTCGACGAGGACGTCTACGGCGACGCGGCCGCGCTCACCGGCGTCTCGAAGTTCTCCGCCCGCGTGAAGTGCGCGATGCTCGCGTGGGTCGCGCTGGAGGACGCGCTCGCCCGCGCCTGACGCCGTTCGCCCGTTTCGACTCGTCGCTGCGCTCCTCGCTCAACGACCGGAAGGGTGCCCCCCCGGTCGCCCGTTTCGACTCGTCGCTGCGCTCCTCGCTCAACGACCGGAAGGGTGCCACCCCCGGTCGCCCGTTTCGACTCGTCGCTGCGCTCCTCGCTCAACGACCGGAAGGGTGCCACCCCCCGGTCGTTGAGCGAGCGGAGCGAGACGAAACGCGACGCGCGCGTCAGCCGACCAGCGCCCCCTCGAGCCGGGCGTACGAGGCCTCCATGCCGTCGGTCATGCCGGTGGCGAGGATCATGTCGCGCGTCTCCTTGTCGGGATACTCGATGAGGAGCGTGAGGAGGGTCGCACCGTCCTCTTCATAGAGCTGGAGGTCGTTGAGGGTGGACGGTCCCGGCATCCCGATCATCTGCTCTGTCGTCACTGCGCGGCGGGTCGGCTCGCTGAGGACGGTCTCCCCCTCGAACCCGAATCGCGTGGACTCGTCGTCGCCCTGCTGCCAGACGTAGCGGTAGGTGTCGCCGACCTCGCACTCGATCATCTGCCAGCCGTCGGGACCGAGCAGCCACTTCCGAAGGAGCTCCGGCTCGTGGTGCGCACGCCACACCAGGTCGCGAGGACCGTCGATGAGCCGCGTGATGCGCACGTGCTGGTCGTCGAGGATCTCGGTGCGCGTGCCCTTGCCCTCGGCGTAGGCGCGCAGGTCCTCCAGGACGGCGTCGAGCTGGTCCATGGCCATGCGGGAGCCTTCGACGGCGCCCATCGCGACGGTCTGCTCCAGAGCCTCGAGCGAGTCGAAGTAGGTGACGTTGCGCAGACGGGAGCCGGTGCCCGTCTCCTCGAACGTGAACACCATCCGCATCGACGGGAACCCCTCCATGGGCCTGCCGTCTTCGCCCAGGAAGGAGTCGAGCACCTCGAAGGAGGCCGGCTCATCGATGCGGAGGAACTCCCAGCCGCCCCGCGACGCCTCGCCCCGCGGGCTCGTCATCCGGTAGTCGGCGCGGCCGCCGACGGTGAAGTCGAAGACGGTGAACGTGGCCGGCCATCCCGGCGGGCCCCAGAAGCGCTCCAGCTGGCGCGGGTCGGTGAACGCGTGCCACAGCCGGTCGACGGGAGCGGCGAAGTCGGCCGTGAGACTCATGGTGAGGTTCTCGGCGTCGGTGGTGATGTCGGTGACGGGCATTTCTTCAGTTCCTTCCGTGGGACGGCATGGGGGAAGTCAGTGCTCAGGGTCGGCGAGCAGGGCGTCGAGGCGGTCGATGCGCGAACGCCAGAGGTCCTCGTAGCGGGAGAGCAGCGCGCGGGCCCGGGCGATCATGTCCGGATCCGCTCGGACGAGCCGCTCGCGCCCTTCGGCACGCTTGACGACGAGGTGCGCCGCTTCGAGCACCGCCACGTGCTTCTGCACCGCGGCGAAGGACATGTCGTACGCGGACGCGAGCGCCGAGACGGACTGCTCCGCCTCGATCGTGCGGCGCAGGATGTCGCGGCGGGTCGCCGCCGCGAGTGCGTGGAACAGGCGGTCGGTCTCATCATCGGTCAGCTCACTGGCTCCGCGGGAGGTGCTATGTACAACCATTTGGTTGCACGTTAGACCGCGGGCCGCTCCGTGTCAATACCCGCCCCCGCCGCGCGCGCCGGCAGGGCGGAGGAGATCGGCCCAACGGAGGGCCGCCGCGCGGGAGGGGCCCTCCACTGAGCCGATCCCCTCCGTCAGGCCGCACCGGCCGGCAGGCGCGACCCCTCACATGCCGATCGCGTCGAAGTCCTCCTGGGTGAGCGCGCGGGCGACGCGGATGCCGCCGTCCACTGCCGCCTCGGGGAAGCGGGCCGCGATCTCGTGCGCACGGGCTATGTCGACGACGTCGACCAGGTAGTACCCGGAGACAACTTCTGCGCTGTCGGGCACGGGGGCGTCGCTGACGACGGGACCGTCGGGTCCGCGGCGCACCGCCTGCTGGCTGCGGTCGTCGATCGCCTTCGAATCGACGAGTTCGCCGGATGCCTCCAGTTCGCTGTCGACGTCCCAGTAGATCTGGAAAGCGCGTCGGCGCTCCTCGTCGGTCATGCCCGCGAACATCTCCACGACCGCGGGATTGTTGTAGATGAGAACCAGATACTGCATGTGACCTCTCCTTCGTGTCAGACGGATGCCGCGCAGGCGACGCACATCGTCGCCATCGGACGGGCCTCCAGCCGCGCCGCCGGGATCGGCCGCCCGCAGACCGCGCACACGCCGTACGTGCCGGCCTCCACGCGACCGAGCGCCGCGAGCACCTCGGCGCGTTCGTCGAGCCGGGCGCGGCGGAGCGCATCGACCCGCTGCCATTCGCCCGACAGCGTCGAGCCCTCGGGGTCGTGCTCGTCGTCGGCGGTGGCGTCGGCCCGGTCGTGACGGAGCGCTGCGTCGTCGGCATCCAGCCGCGCCAGCGCCGCGTCGAGTTCACGCAGCCGCGCCTCGAGGATCGACCGGCTCATGCGCCGAGGCTACCTCCACCCCCCGACAACGGCTCAGCCTCGGGTGTCAACCCCGTTCCCGCACGCGGCACTCCGAGGCCACACTCGCAGACACACGGGAGGAGCACACCATGACCGACACGACCCCCGACGCCACTGAGAACCCCGAATCAACATCGGACGCCACCCCCGACCAGGGGGCTCCGGACACCACCGGAACGCCCGACGGGGCGATCGACGAGGCACCCGCGGCCGACGGCGGGACGGAGGCGGAGGTGCCCTCGACCGACGAGCTCGAAGAGCCCAGCACCGAGAAGTCCCCCGACGAGGAGCCGAAGGCGCCCGCGCCCGACGACGCGGAGCCGAGCCATCAGGCCACCGGGATCGGCGTCATCGACGAGGACTGATCCTCAGGCGCCGGTTCCCCGGGCGGATCCGGTCACGCGCTCGCCCTCGGTGCCGATGATGCAGCTGATGAGGCGGTCGTCGAACTGCGTCCATCCCTCCTCGGTCGGCGAGAAGTAGAAGTACTCGAGCGCGGACTCCTCGTACGAGACGCCGACGAACTCGGCGAACGCGGGGTCGCAGTTCTCGTAGACGGCTTCTTCCATGTCCGCGTCGCTCGGGTAGTCGCCCTCGGGCAGGGTGAAGTCGTGGAACACCTCGTAGACGTGCTCCTCCTCGCAGGGGATGGCGTTGACCGACGAGGTCAGGCCGCCCTGGTTGAAGTCGTCGAAGCAGTCGCCGACGACCATCTCGTTCGCGCCGAGGTCGCCGCCCTCGCTGATGGAGCCCCCCTCATCGCGCGTGACCCCGCCGAACAGGCCGGTGAGCGACGTGCAGCCGCTGAGCAGAAGCGATGCCGCGACGATCGCGGCGGCGAGTGCGGGACGGGTGCGCATGGGTGCCTCTCGGGTCCGGGTTTCCGATCGCAGTATGCCAGTTCGCGCGTGCTCGCCCCCGCAGCCCCCGAGCCGACACGTTCCGCGCGAGCCGACACGATATCTCCCGCGCGCGGCATGTCGGCTCGGCAGCAGCATGTCGGCTCGGCAGCGAAGCCCCGGGACGCGGCAGCGGGGAGCGGGGACGCTCGGCGGATGCCGCGGCGGCGCGCGAACTAGACTGGAGGTCGATCCCCCGCCGGCATCCCGAGTCTTGGAGCCCAGCCGCGTGAGCACCCCTGCCCCCTCTGCCGTCGCCGATACCGTCGAGAACGCCGCCGCCACGCCTGAGCGCGAGCAGCCGTTCGCCGCTCTGGGCCTGAAGCCCGACGAGTACGACCGCATCCGCGAGATCCTCGGCCGCCGGCCCACCAGCGGCGAGCTCGCCATGTACTCGGTGATGTGGAGCGAGCACTGCTCCTACAAGTCGTCGAAGATCTACCTGCGCCGCTTCGGCCAGAAGGTCAGCGACCAGATGCGCGAGCGCCTCATGGTCGGCATGGGCCAGAACGCGGGCGTCGTGGACGTCGGCGAGGGCTGGGCCGTCACCTTCAAGGTCGAGTCCCACAACCACCCGAGCTACATCGAGCCCTTCCAGGGGGCGGCCACCGGGGTCGGCGGCATCGTCCGCGACATCATCTCCATGGGCGCCAGGCCCGTCGCCGTCATGGACCAGCTGCGCTTCGGCGCCATCGACCACCCCGACACGGCGCGCGTCGTGCACGGCGTCGTCAGTGGCATCTCGTTCTACGGCAACTGCCTGGGCCTGCCGAACATCGGCGGCGAGACGGTCTTCGACTCCGTCTATCAGGGCAACCCGCTCGTCAACGCGCTCGCGGTGGGCGTCCTCCGTCACGAGGATCTCAAGCTCGCGAACGCCTCCGGCGCGGGGAACAAGGTCGTGCTGTTCGGCGCCCGCACCGGCGGCGACGGCATCGGCGGAGCGTCGATCCTCGCCTCCGACACGTTCGCCGACGGCGGTCCGACCAAGCGCCCCGCCGTGCAGGTCGGCGACCCGTTCGCCGAGAAGGTGCTCATCGAGTGCTGCCTGGAGCTCTACCGCGACGAGCTGGTCGAGGCCATCCAGGACCTCGGCGCCGCCGGCATCTCGTGCGCGACGAGCGAGCTTGCCGCCAACGGCGGCAGCGGCATGCGCGTCGACCTCGAGAACGTGCTGCTGCGCGACCCCTCGCTCACGCCGGAGGAGATCCTCATGAGCGAGAGCCAGGAGCGGATGATGGCGATCGTCGCGCCCGAGAAGCTCGACGCGTTCCTCGCGGTGGTCGACAAGTGGCAGGTTGAGACGAGCGTGCTCGGCGAGGTCACCGGCGACGGACGCCTCCAGATCTTCTGGCACGGCGAGCAGATCGTCGACGTCGACCCGTCGACCGTCGCCGTCGACGGCCCCGTCTACGAGCGCCCCGTCGCCTACCCGACCTGGATCGACGCGCTCCGCGACGACTCGGCGTCGGCCCTGCCCCGCACGGACGATCCCGAGACGCTGCGCACCCAGTTCCTGCAGCTGCTGTCGAGCCCGAACCTGGCCGACACCTCGTGGATCACGAACCAGTACGACTACTACGTCATGGGCAACACGGCACTGAGCTTCCCCGATGACGCCGGCATGATCCGCGTCGACGAGGAGTCGGGCCTGGGCTTCGCGATCGCCACCGACTGCAACGGCCGCTTCTGCCAGCTCGACCCGTACGCGGGCGCGCAGCTTGCCCTCGCCGAGGCGTACCGCAACGTCGCCGTCACGGGCGCCGTCCCCACCGCGGTCACCGACTGCCTCAACTTCGGCAGCCCGGAGAACCCCGAGGTCATGTGGCAGTTCGGGCAGGCGGTCGACGGTCTCGCCGACGCATGCTTCGAGCTCGGCGTGCCGGTGACCGGCGGCAACGTCAGTTTCTACAACCAGACCGGCGACCAGCCGATCTTCCCGACGCCGGTCGTCGGCGTCCTCGGGATCATCGACGACGTCGCCCGCCGCATCCCGTCGGGCTGGCAGGATGCCGGCGAGAACATCTACCTCCTCGGCGTCACCGCCACCGAGCTCAGCGGCTCGGCGTGGGCGGACACCGTGCACGGCCACCTCGGCGGCCGTCCGCCGGCGGTCGACCTCGCGCAGGAGAAGAAGCTCGCCGACCTGATCCACGCCGCATCCCAGCAGGAGCTCATCTCCAGCGCCCACGACCTCTCGGCCGGGGGTCTCGGCCAGGCGCTCGCCGAGGGCGTGCTGCGCTTCGGTGTCGGCGCCCGCGTGTGGCTGCGCGAGATCATGGAGCGCGATGGCGTGGACGCCGCGACCGCCCTGTTCAGCGAGTCCACCGGGCGCGTCATCGTCTCGGTGCCCCGCGAGGAGGACGTCAAGTTCCGCGGGCTCTGCGAGGGTCGCGGGTACCCGGTGCTGCGCATCGGCGTGACCGACCCGGCGGCCGACGGCGACGAGCCGGCGCTCGAGGTGCAGGACGTGTTCACGGTCCCGCTGTCGGAGTTGCGCGAGCAGTCGCGCGGCACACTGCCGGCGGTCTTCGGCGATGTCATCCAGGAGGTGGGCGCATGAGCCTGTCGAAGTCGTCTCCCGAGCCCGACGAGTACGCCGGCATGAACGAGGCGCGCACGCGCCGCACCCGGATCGTCGCGTGGATCGCGATCGTCTCGCTGATCCTCGTCGGCGGCGGCGCCACCGTCCTCGCCCTGCTGTTCGGCTGAGCCGTCCGCTGCCGGCGCTGCGTCAGCTGCGTCGTCGCGGCGGCTGGCGCTTGCGCTTCGGCCATGTCCCACTTTCGGCAGACCATGTCCCACATTCGGTCGCCCGGAGCGGCGGCAACCGACCGAAAGTGGGACATACACCCGCGCCGGCCCACCGAAAGTGGGACGCACCCGACCGGACCGCCCGAGACGCCCGGTGAGGATTCAGCCATGCTGGCTAGCATGAATCCATGGACCCGCTCGTCTGGACGACGATCGCCGAGTTCTGGTGGGTCGGACCGGCCGTGATCGGAACGGGGACCGCCGGATGGCTCGGATGGCTGGGGCTTCGGCACCAGCGGTCCGAACGCGCCCGCCGCCTCGCCCACGAGGCCGCCAAGCACGAGCTGCGCGTCGCCCGCCAGCGCTCGGTCTCCGCACGCGCGGCCGCTCGCGTCGCCCGCGCGGACCTCGCGCGGGTGCAGGCCGAACGCACAGCATCCCATGCGACCGCCGCCGACGTGTCCACCGCACGGCTGGAGCTGCAGTCCGCCCAGCGCGAGGCTCGCGCTGCCACCGCTGCCGTCCGGGCCGGGCGTGCCCGGGTGACGGCCGCCCGCGCCGCACTTCCCCGCGGCTCCGCGTCGGCCGAGGATCTGCCGCTCGCACGCCTGACCGCCGCGCACGACGCGGTGACCGCGCGATGGATGGAGTACGAGACGGATGCCGCCCGGGTGCTCGCCTTCCCGGCGATGAGCGACGCGCGCCAGCCGCTGACCGCCGCGTATCTCACGGTGCGCGCGGAGGCCTCGAGCCTGCGACCGTCTCCGGCGCAGGTCGCGCGATCGCAGGTGACGCCGACGCAGTTCGCGGCGTACCGGGATGCCGTCCAGCGTCTCGAGCGCGCCTTCGATGCGGCGGAGAAGGAAGCGTGGCGTCAGGCACGCGCCGCCGGCACCGCCCCGGTCGGCGCGTCGACCCCGCCTCGCACCGTGACCGGCGACGCGGCCACCGAGCCCCTGTCAGCATCCTGGTCGGCGCTCGCGCAGACGGCGGTCGCCCGCTCGACCGAGGCGCTCACCCGTGCCGCGGAGGCAGCGGCGTCCGCTCTGGATGCGCGGCTGTCCTCGTCCGGCGACGGGCGACGTCCCTCTCCCTCCCCTCAGCCGTCCGCGCGACCGGCCTCACAGGAGGCGGCGGATGAGGGCGCTGATCACGAGGCACCGGCACCCGATCCCGCGCGACCTCGCGCCGCCGATCCGATCTGGCCCGTGCCGTCACGCTCGCGCACGCAGCCTCCGTCGACGGAAGTGTAGGGTCGGGCGAGTGGATCAGATCCTCACCTTCCTCGGGAACTACTGGTGGTTGGCGTTCCCGCTGATGGGCGTGGCCGGGGCCGCGGTGAAGCGCTGGGACTACCTCGCCACCCGTCGGCACAACCGGCGCCTGGAGCTCCTGCGGGTCAAGGGCGAGTTGAAGGCCGTGCAGGCCGAGCACAAGGCGGTGGCCCACTCCTCCGAGCCCCGGCCGATCACCCGTCCATCGCCGCTGCCCGACCAGCTCACCAAGCTGTTCGAGACGCACGATGACGTCACCGCGCGCTGGCTCGAGTACGAGCTCGACGTCGCCAAGCTCATCGACTACCCCGCCATGAGCGACGGCCGCCAGCCGCTCACGGCCGCATTTCTGAAGGCGAAGAAGATCGCCGACCGTGCGCGTCCCGCCTCGGCGTCGGCCAAGGTGACGCCCGAGCAGGTCGCCGAGTACCGGACCGCCGTGACCGACTACGAGGTGGCATTCGAGCTCGCCGAGCGGGATGCGCGGCGACAGAGCACGAGCGGACTCAGCGAGGCGGAGCGCAAGCGCCTGGCGACGGCGAAGCAGCTGCTGTCGGTCGCCGTCGACGAGGCGGCGACGCCCGCCGAACGGCAGAGCGCCTACAAGCGCGCCCGCCGCGAGCTCGACGGACTGATCTCGCTGTCGGACGAGGCCATCGTCGTGCTCGAGAACAAGGTCGCCCTGGAGCTTCCGGCATCAGGTGTCCCGGCTCCCGAGGCCCCGCGAACCGACACGTAAACGCCGAACCGACACGATCCGCGACGTACGGAACGTGTCGGTTCGTACGGATCGTGTCGGCTCGGCGAAATGGGCGAGGCGCGAGCGGCGGCTTACGCGGTGAGCGAGTCGACCCACTCCTGGTTCTCGGTCATCCACTGGCGGACGATGTCGGTGTAGTCGGTCACGTCCTCACCGGTGTTGTACATGACGTTCTCGAGCGAGAAGAGCACCTCGGAGTCCATGCGGAACTCCGACAGCCACTCGTTCACCTCGGGGTGATCGGTCTCGAAGCCGGTCCGGGTGAAGGTGTGGATCGACTCCGCGTCGCCGAGAGTCCCCTCGGGGTCGGCGAGGTCCTTGATGTCGTACGCGTCGTACGCCCAGTGCGGACGCCACAGGGTGACGGCGACGTTCTCGCCGGCGGCCAGCTTGCTGTCGAGCTCGGCGAGCATGGCGGGAGTCGACGAGGTGATGAAGTCCATGCCGTCCAGGCCATAGGTCGGGATGACCGCGTCCTGCGTCGCGGCGGTGAGGCCGGCGCCGGGCTCGATGCCGATCAGGCGGTTGTCGAACTGGTCGGCGGCGTCGGCGAGCTCGGTCAGCGAGTCGACCGGCGCGTCCGCGTTCACGGCGACGGTGAGCTTCGCGTCGTCGTTCCACGAGCCGAGGTCGACGATGTCGTCGCCGAACTGCTCGAAGTAGTCGGCGTGGGTCATCGGCAGCCAGCCGTCGAGCGCCACGTCGTAGTCGCCGCCGGCGACGCCCTGGAACACCGGTCCGGCATCCGCGTACTCGAGGTCGACGTCGTAGCCTTCGTCCTCGAGGATGAGCTTCCACAGGTACGAGACGGCCTCGCCTTCGGGCCAGCCGTTGAAGACGCCGATGGTGATCTCCTTCGAGGCCGCTGCGTCGTCGCCGGTCGAGCCGGCGCAGCCGGTCAGGGCGAGGGCGGCGGCGGATCCGAGCGCAAGGGTGCTCAGGAGGTGTCGCTTGTTCATGTCGTTCCTTTCCTCCCGTGTGCTGTGTCACGGGTGTGGGGAGGCCCGAGGGGATGCCACGGGCCGCCGACGCGTCGGGCGCGCCGGGGTTCCGGGGGTCTGTCTCAGGCGGTCGCGGTCGCGGTGGCCGTGGCCGAGCGCGCGTCGTCGGGGGCGTCGCCGTCCGCGCGGGATGCCTTCGAGACGGTGCGGCGGGACGACCGACGCGCGCCGAGGGCGCCGGTGAGACGGTCGAGGATCATCGCGATCATCACGACCGCCAGCCCCGCCTCGAAGCCGAGGGGGACGTTGACGGAGCTGAGCGCCTGCACGATGGGACGACCGAGGCCGGGCGCGCCGACCATCGACGCGATGACCGACATCGACAGCGAGAGCATGATGATCTGGTTGATCCCCGCCATGATCGACGGCAGCGCGAGTGGCAGCTGGATCTGGCGGAGCACGCGACCCGGTGTCGCGCCGAACGCCTGCCCGGCCTCGACGACCTCGGGATCGACGCCGCGGATGCCGAGCTCGGTCAGCCGCACTCCCGGGGCGATCGCGAACATGATGGTCGCGACGATGCCGGGCACGACGCCGACGCTGAAGAGGAAGATCGCCGGGAGCAGGTAGACGAAGGCGGGCATCGTCTGGAGGAAGTCCAGCACGGGCCGCACGACGTGGGAGACGGTCTGCGAGCGGGCGGCCCAGATGCCGAGCGGGATGGCGATCGCCGTCGCGATCAGGACGGCGACGATGGTGAGTGCGAGCGTCAGCATCGCGTTCTCCCACTGATCGACGGCGAGGATCACGAGGAACCCGAGCACGGTGCCGACGGCCAGTCGCCATCCCTTGACCAGCCACGCGGCCACGGCGAAGACGAGGATGATCGCCCAGAACGGCGGCGTCGTGAACACCCAGGCGGCGACGTCGTAGATCGACGAGAACACCGCGGCGATCGCGTCGAAGAGGCCGCCGAGGTACTCCTTGAGGAAGTCGATCACGCTGCGCACCCACTGGCCGAGCGGGATGCGGATGAGCTCTTCGAACTGCTCCATCAGCGGGCACCCCCGTCCATCGCGGGCTCGGCCGGGGTCGCGGGCTCGGCCGGGGTCGCGGCGGCTGCCGCGTCGACGAGCGGGGTGAACTGGGCGACCATGTCGATCGGCGTCTGGATGATCGGCATCTCGCGCGTGACGGCCGGCACGTTGCCGAGCGCGGCGAGGAGCGTGACGCGCGGGATCACGCCGAGCAGGCGGCGCTCCGCGTCCACGACGGCCAGCGGCACGGTCGCCTCGACGGCCGTCTCGACGATGTCGGTGAGGAGGTCGTCGGGTCCGACCGTGGGCACCGACGCGTCGACGATCTCTCGGAGGTCGGTCTGTCCCGCCTTGACGGCGCGGATGACGGCCCGGTCGGTCACGACGCCCACCAGGCGCCGGTTCTCGGTCGCGAAGACGGCGCCGGCCTGCTGGGCGCGGAGCGTGCGCAGTGCGCCGCGCACCCCGGCGGTGAGCGGCGTGGTCAGGTGCGGGGGCTCCATCACGGAGCCGGCGGTGAGCACGCGGGCGCGGTCGACGTCCTGCACGAACTGCGCGACGTAGTCGTTGGCCGGGTCGGTGAGGATCTCCTCGGGCGTGCCGTTCTGCACGATGCGTCCGTCGCGCATGACCGCGATCCGGTCGCCGAGGAACATCGCCTCGTTGAGGTCGTGGGTGATGAACACGATGGTGCGGCCGAGCTCGCGCTGCAGTTCGACGAGCTGCTCCTGCATCTCGCGGCGGATCAGCGGGTCGAGCGCCGAGAACGCCTCGTCCATGAGGAGGATGTCGCTGCCGGCGGTGAGGGCGCGGGCGATGCCGACTCGCTGCCGCATGCCGCCCGACAGCTCGTCGGGCATGGCGTCGGCACGGTCGCCGAGACCGACGCGGTCGAGGATCTCCTGCGCGCGGCGGCGGCGCTCGGTACGGCCGACGCCCTGGATCTCCAGCGCGTACGCGGCATTGTCGAGCACCGTGAGGTGGGGGAGCAGCGCGAAGTGCTGGAAGACCATCGACACCGACGAGCGGCGGATGTCGCGCAGCTCGGACGGCGAGGCGGTCGTGACGTTGCGTCCTCCGACGAGGACCTCGCCGGCCGTCGGCTGCAGCAGCCCGTTGAGCATGCGGATGATGGTGGATTTGCCGGAGCCCGACAGGCCCATGATGACGAAGATCTCGCCGGCGTTGACGGTGAATCCGGCATCGATCACGGCGGCCGTGCCGACGTCGGCGATCTCGGCGCGGGTCTGGCCGGCGCGGAGCCGGCGGACGCCTTCTCGGGGATTGCGGCCGAAGACCTTGTAGAGGCCCTTCGCCTCCAATGCGGGGGTGGGTGCGATCACGTGCTTCACCTCGGCGGTCGCGCACACGCGACAGCATCGGTTACGCCCGGGTGACGGTCACCGGCGCAACCCGCCGCACGCCTCGATCTCGGACGCGGGGGACGTCACGCTCCGGCGACGCACATCGGGTCCGTCGCCCAGACCGCCGACCGTACGCCCGCTCGTGCGGCGTCGAAGACGCTCGGCTCGAACGGCCGCGGACTGGTCGTCGGGGCCTCTCGGCCCTCTTTCCAACGTAACGAGCTTCATAGGAACCCGCAAACCGACCATGTCCCACTCTCCGCAGGGGGTGTCCCACATTCAGTCGGATCCGACGTCCTCAAACAACCGCAAGTGGGACATCACGGACGAAGGGTTGACACCCGGTCACCCCGTGTTGCATGGTTAGTTAGTCAAGTAGGTAACCATAGAAGCGGAGATCGAATGATCGAAGAGGGACGCGCGCTCTTCCTGCAGATCGCAGAGAGCGTGGAGGACTCGATCATCGACGGCACCCTGGCCGAAGAGGCCCAGGCGCCGTCGACGAACGAGCTCGCGGCCTTCTATCGCATCAACCCCGCCACCGCTGCGAAGGGAATCGCGATGCTCACCGACAAGGGCGTGCTGCACAAGCGTCGCGGGATCGGCATGTTCGTCTCGCGCGGCGCACGAGAGCTGCTGCTCGGCGAGCGCCGCGCCGCCTTCGCCGACCGCTTCCTCGACCCGCTCCTGGCGGAGGCCCGCACCCTCGGCCTCAGCCCCGACGACATCGCGCGCCTCCTGTCGGAGCGCGCGGCCCGCACCACGACGGAAGGAACCGCACGATGACCACCGTGATCGAGGTGAAGAACCTCACCAAGCGCTACCGCGACACGGTCGCCGCCGACGACGTGAGCTTCACGATCGAGAAGGACACGATCTACGGCCTCCTCGGCCGCAACGGCGCCGGCAAGACGACCGTCATGTCGATCCTCACGGCCCAGAACTTCGCCACCAGCGGCGAGGTCCGCGTCTTCGGAGAGCATCCGTACGAGAACGCCCGCGTGCTCCCCCGGATGTGCTTCGTCCGCGAGAGCCAGCGCTACCCCGACGACGCCACGGCGACCCATGCGCTGCGCATGGCTCGGCTCTTCTTCCCACGGTGGAGCCAGGAGCTCGCCGATCGACTCGTCGCGGACTTCCAGCTGCCGATGAAGAAGACCATCAAGAAGCTCTCGCGTGGACAGCTCAGCGCCGTCGGAGTGATCATCGGCCTGGCTTCGCGAGCCGAGATCACCTTCTTCGACGAGCCCTACCTCGGCCTCGACGCCGTGGCGCGTCAGCTGTTCTACGACCGCCTGCTCGAGGACTATGCGGAGCACCCCCGCACCATCATCCTGTCGAGCCACCTGATCGACGAGGTCTCGAACCTGCTCGAGCGCGTGATCGTGATCGACAAGGGCCGGATCATCATGGACGAGGAGACGGAGGCCGTGCGTGGCCGCGCCGCCACGATCGTCGGCGACACCGCACGGGTCGAGGCGTTCGTCGCCGGGCGCGAGGTGATCCATCGCGAGAGCCTCGGCCGCGTGACGTCGGCGACCGTCCTGGGCGAGCTGACCGACGCCGATCGCTCCCGCCTCGCCGCCGAAGGGCTCGACATCGCCCCGGTCTCGCTGCAGCAGCTCATCGTCCGCACCACCCAGCACGTCGAGAGCGCGCTGACCGCCGCACCGGAAGGAGCCCTGTGATGAACCGCACGTGGAACGTCGTGCGCCTGCAGCTGATCAACAAGCAGACCTACGTGTGGGTGCCGTTGATCGTGCTCGCGGGTTCTTTCGTCCTGACACTGCTGATCTGGTCGATGGTCCCGTTCGGGGGCCAGAAGTACAGCGGCGGCGCGCAGGCCGTGTACTGGTACTTCGGCGTGGTGGGCGTGCAGGCGCTGACGCTCACCTTCCCGTTCTCGCAGGCGATGAGCGTCACTCGTCGGGAGTACTTCTTCGGAACCACGCTCACCGCGGTCCTCACCTCGGCGCTCCTGGCGTCGATCTATGTGGGGGGCGCCTTCCTCGAGCGCGCCACCGGCGGCTGGGGCATGGAAGGCTACTTCTTCTCGATCGACTGGATCTGGGATGCGGGACCGGCGGCGGCGTGGCTGCTGTACTTCGCCGTCCCCATGCTGTTCTTCATGATCGGGTTCGGCTCCGCGACCTTCTACAAGCGGTTCGGCAGCGTCGGACTCACGGTGCTGCTCGTCGGCATCGGCTTGTCGCTGGTCGGCCTGGGGTGGCTGATCGGACGTGCGGACGGCTGGTCGGCGGTCGGCACCTGGATCGCCACCCAGGGCACAGCGGGCATTGCAGCGTGGACGCTGGTGGTCGCCCTCGTCGTCGGGGCGCTCTCGTTCGCGCCGCTCCGGCGCGCGACGCCCTGAGCGCGGGAGGAGGTCCCGCGCGAACCGCGGCCGGGCGCGTCAGTCGCGTCCGGCCGCCGCGGTGTGGTGGCGGATGACCTCGGCGACGACGAAATTGAACCACTTCTCAGCGAACTCGGGATCGAGGTCGGCGTCCAGGGCCAGACGTCGCAGGCGCGCGATCTGCTGCTCCTCGCGGGCGGGATCGGAGGCGGGCATCCCGTGCTCGGCCTTCAGCACGCCGACCTGCTTCGTGCAGCGGAAGCGTTCCGCCAGCAGGAAGATGAGCGCAGCGTCGACGTTGTCGATGCTGGCGCGCAGGCTCTGCAGGCGAGCGGTGGCCTCGGTCGTGTCGTCGGTCATGATTCCTCCCCGCCCGACCCTACCGGTCACGCGCCGCTGACGACCTCGGTGCACCCGGCGGGGAGCCGCCCCTAGAGTGTGACCATGACCGATGCTCCCCGGGATCCGGGCCGTCTCCCCCGCCGGACCGCACGCCGCCGGGCGAAGGCGGCCGCGGCTCCCGCCGGCGGCGACGCGACCGCGGCAGCCGCCAGCCCCTCGCCGCTGTCCGCGTCCGAACCCACCCGCTCCGTCGGCGCGATCCTGCAGCGCCCCTTCGCGGTGGGGTTCCTGGTGGTGCTCGGGGGCCTGCTCGCGGTCGGTCTCTCGTCGGCCTTCGCCGATCTGGCGACGATCTGGATCTACATCGCGTTCGCCCTGTTCGCGGCGCTCGGCCTCGACCCGATCGTGCGCCGGCTGGAGCAGCGTGGCATCGGACGCGCGTGGGGGATCGTCATCGTCTACTTCGTGTTCGCCCTCGTGATGGTGGGCGTGCTGTGGCTCATCATCCCGACCGTCGTCGGGCAGGTCGCCCAGTTCTTCCGCGACCTCCCCTCGACGATCACGGGATTCCAGCGCACGGACTTCTATCTGTGGGCGCGCGACCAGTTCGGCGACCAGGTGCCGGCGCTGCTGAACGAGATCCAGCGCTTCCTCAGCGACCCGGCCAACATCGCCGCGATCGGTGGGGGCGTGCTCCAGGTCGGCATCTCGATCGGCACGACGATCTCGGGGCTCATCATCATCATCGTGCTGAGCCTCTACTTCCTCGCGTCGCTGCCCGAGATGAAGCGTGCGCTGAACCGGCTGGTCCCGGCGCGCAACCGCGCGCTGACGGCGGAACTCACTGAGGAGATCACAGCCTCGGTCGGCGGCTACCTCGGCGGGATGGTCATTCTGGCACTGCTCAATTCGATCACCACGTTCATCCTCTACACGGTGCTGGGGCTGCCCTTCCCGCTGCTGCTGGCGGTCGTCGCGTTCTGCATCACGATCATCCCGCTCGTGGGAACGGTCCTCTTCTGGGGCATCGGCTCGGTCGTGGCGCTGTTCACCAATCCGCTGTCGGCGCTGGTGTTCGCAGGCGTCTATCTCGTGTACATGCAGCTCGAGGCATACGTGGCGACGCCTCGGGTGATGAACAAGACGATCTCGGTGCCGGGGTCCCTCGTGGTGATCGGTGCGCTCGTCGGCGGGACGCTGATGGGCCTCCTCGGCGCCCTCGTCGCCATCCCGGTCACCGCGTCCATCCTCCTCATCATCAAGAAGGTCTGGATCCCCCGTCAGGACGCGAAGGTCTGACGGAGTGGTCGGTCCCGGACGGCGTCAGGCCCGGTCCGGCAGCAGGCAGCTGGGCGATGGGGTCGCCACACGATGGCGGACCCGGCCCGGAACGCCCGTGCGCTCGTCGAGGCCGAGGGATGCCACCTCGTCGGAGCGCTGTCCGGCCACCAGCAGGGTGTCGCGCGCGATCAGGTGATGGCGCGGCCAGTCCACCCCCGATTCGACGAGCGCAACAGGTGTCAGCTCGGTGCCCGTGCCGCGGACGCGCAGGGTGGCGATCGTGTTCGAGCCCCGCAGACCGACGTAGGCGAAATCGGCATCGCGTGACAGGGCGATCTCGGCGGCGAAGTCGCCGGGCATGGTCACCGCCGCCACGGGGGTGCCGCCGACGACACGCCAGCCGTGTCCGTCGGTGGGCGGCGAGAGCACGAACACCTCGTGGGACAGCTCGGTCACGACGTACAGGTGCCCACTCGGGTGCCAGACGGTGTGACGCGGTCCCGATCCGAACGGCAGCACGACGCGGTCCACCTCACGGAGTCCGTCGCCCGCGGTGTGCCAGAAGCGCACCTGATCGAGCCCCATGTCGGTGGTGACGAGCGTCCGCGCGCCGACGAACCGCGCCTGGTGAGACCGCGACACCCGCTCCCCACCCCGGTCCGCGCCCACACCCCGGTCCCCGAGCTTGTCGAGGGGTCGCCCTTCCCCACTCCGGTCCCCGAGCTTGTCGAGGGGTCCGAACCCACCCCGGTCCCCGAACCCACCCCGGTCCCCGAGCTTGTCGAGGGGTCGCCCTTCCCCGAACATGCCGCCATCGGCATCCGCGTCCGCCCGAGGCTCGGCAACCCGCGCCGACACCGGCGCACCGTCGGCGTCCAGCGCGATCCGCACGACCCGCCCATCACCCCAGCACGTCGCCGCCAGCCACGCGCCCGACGGCTCCACCGCCACATGACAGACGAGCGCCCCTGCCGCCATGGGTTGCCCGAGCGGAGCGAACGACGCCGGTCCGGTCCGGCGGAACGCCTGGACGGCGCCGTCGCCCTCGAGCGCGGCGTAGACCACGTCGAGCGTCGGATGCCACGTCAGCCAGGAGGGCGAGCCCCCGGTGCGCACCGCATCGGGGAGCACCGACAGCTGCCCGCCGGCGAGCGGTCCCTCGGGGTCGCCCGCGTCGAGGACGCCGATGCCCCCGGCCGCGCCGTCGCCGTCGTCCGTGTACGCGCCGAGGAAGAAGCGCACGTGTCAGTCGATGAGGTCGTGTCGCACGATGACCGCGTCGCGCGACGCGCCGACGCCGATGACGGAGATGCGCGTGCCGCTCAGCGCCTCGAGCGCGAGCACGTAGTCCTGGGCCTCCAGGGGCAGATCCTCGAACGTGCGCGCGCCGGAGATGTCGGCCTTCCAGCCGGGGAAGTACTCGAGGATCGGCTTCGCGTGGTGGAAGTCGCTCTGGTTGACGGGCACCTCGTCGAAGCGCTCCCCGTCGACGTCGTACGCGACGCACACCGGGATCTCGTCGAGTCCGGTGAGGATGTCGAGCTTGGTGAGCACGAGGTCGGTGATGCCGTTCACGCGCGTCGCGTACCGGGTGATCGGGGCGTCGTACCAGCCGACCCGGCGCGGGCGCCCGGTCGTCGTGCCGAACTCGAAGCCGCGCGTGCGCAGCCACTCGCCCTGGTCGTCGAACAGCTCTGTCGGGAAGGGCCCCGAGCCGACGCGGGTCGTGTAGGCCTTGACGATCCCGACGATCCGGTCGAGGCGGTTCGGTCCCACGCCCGAGCCCGTCGCCGCGCCGCCGGCGGTCGCCGACGACGAGGTCACGAACGGGTAGGTGCCGTGGTCCACGTCGAGCATGGTCGCCTGGCCGCCCTCGAAGACGACGACGTCGCCGGCGTCGAGCGCGTCGTGCAGCAGGAGGCCGGTGTCGCACACCATCGGGCGCAGCCGGTCGGCGTACGACAGCAGGTCCTCGACGATCTCGTCGACGCTGATCGCGCGGCGGTTGAAGACCTTCACGAGCAGGTGGTTCTTCTGGTCGAGGGCGCCCTCGACCTTCTGGCGCAGGATGTTCTCGTCGAAGAGGTCCTGGATGCGGATGCCGACGCGGTTGATCTTGTCGGCGTAGCTCGGACCGATGCCGCGGCCGGTGGTGCCGATCATCCGCTTGCCGAGGAAGCGCTCGGTCACCTTGTCGAGCGTGCGGTGGTACTGGGTGATCACGTGCGCGTTGGCGCTCACCTTCAGCCGCGAGGTGTCGACGCCGCGGGCGGCGAGCGCGGACAGCTCGGCGAAGAGAACCTCGAGGTCGATGACGACCCCGTTGCCGATCACCGCGTTCACGCCCGGGGAGAGGATGCCGGAGGGCAGCAGGTGCAGGGCGTACTTCTCGTCGCCGATGACGACGGTGTGCCCGGCGTTGTTGCCGCCGTTGAACTTGACGACCCAGTCGGTCCGCTCACCGAGGAGATCGGTGGCCTTGCCCTTGCCCTCGTCCCCCCACTGGACTCCGACGATGACGATGCCTGGCATGGGTGCTCCCCCGTGGACGGACGGTGAATACCCATTCTATCGAGTGCTCGCCGACACGCCCCGACACCCGATAGCCTGCCCGCATGCGCTCCCCGGCATCCACGACCGTCTGGTCGATCCTGCGGCTCGCGATGGGCCTCGTCATCGTCGCGGCCGTCGTGACACAGCTGGTCGCATCGATCGTCACGACGATCGAGCTCGGACGCGACCTCGGCACGGTGATCGCCAACTTCTTCAGCTTCTTCACGATCCTCTCGAACGTCCTCGCGGCGGTCGTGCTGCTGTGGGCGGGGGTCTCCGCGCTGCGGCGCGAGCGGACCGCCGTCGAGAGCCCGGCGCTCGCGACGGCGCTCGCCTGTGCGACGACGGCGATGATCATCACCGGCATCGTCTACAACGTCCTGCTGCGCGGGATCACGCTGCCGCAGGGGAGCGAGCCCGTGCCGTGGTCGAACGAGGTGCTCCACCTCATCGGTCCGCTGTTCCTGCTCCTCGATCTGCTGCTCGCGCCGCGTCGTCGCGCCCTGCCGTGGCGATCGGTCGCGGTGGTCCTCATCTTCCCGCTCGTGTGGGCGGCGTACACGCTCATCCGGGGTCCGCTCGTGACCAATCCCGCGACGGGTGACCCGTGGTGGTACCCGTACCCGTTCCTGAACCCGAACAACCCGGGCGGATGGCCGTCGGTCCTCGTCTACGTCGCGGTCATCTCGGTCGCCTTCGTCGCGGTCGGGTCGTTCACCGTGTGGATCGGCCGGCGGCGCACGTCCTGACGCGCGGCGCTTCGCCGGCGCCATCCTGCGGGTGCGCCTCGACGACACCCGCGATTCGGCGCCGGCGAACGCGCGCGTTCGCGCGTGTCCAGCAGCGACGACACAGGGCGTAACAGCGATTCGCCGACCGCGACGGTGTCCGACAAGACTCGAAGCACGCGTCGACGTTCCACCGGGCGCGCCCCCCAGCAGAGAGGCCTGCCCGCGTGATTGCGCTCGAACACGTGTCCAAGCGATACGGCGGTGTCGCCGCGGTCGACGACGTGTCGCTGACGATCCCGACCGGGGAGATCTTCGGCATCGTCGGCCAGAGCGGCGCGGGCAAGAGCACCCTCGCGCGCCTCGTGAACCTCATCGAGCGGCCGGATGCCGGGACGGTCACCGTCGACGGCGCCGAGCTCACCGCCCTCGGCGAGGCCGAGCTCCGCGCTGCGCGCCGCCGGATCGGCATGGTCTTCCAGCGCTTCAACCTGCTCGGGAGCCGCACGGTGCGCGGGAACGTCGAGCTCGCCCTGGAGCTCGACGGCACGCCGCGCGCCGCGCGCCGCGACCGCGCGCTCGAGATGCTCGACCTCGTGGGCCTCAGCCACCGTGCCGAGGCGTCCGTCCACGAGCTGTCCGGCGGTCAGCAGCAGCGCGTCGGGATCGCGCGCGCCCTGGCGGCGCGGCCGCGGGTGCTCCTCTCGGACGAGGCGACGAGCGCGCTCGACCCCGAGACGACGGCATCCATCCTCGAGCTGTACAGGCGGATCAACGCCGAGCTCGGACTCACCGTGCTGCTCATCACCCACGAGATGGACGTCGTCAAAGCCGTCTGCGACTCGGCGGCGCTCGTCGAGGCCGGCCGCGTCGTGGAGAGCGGACGGCTCGTCGACCTCATCCGCACGCCGGGCTCCCGCCTCACCGCGCAGCTGTTCCCGCTGGGTGCGATCCCCGACTCGGTGCCCGCGGACGCGACGGTCATCGACATCACCTTCGCCGGGGGCACCGCCGACCGCCCTGTCATCGCGCAGCTCGCCCGCGACCACGGCCTGGACGTGTCGATCCTCGGCGCACTCATCGAGCGCATCGGCGGCACGCAGGCGGGGCGCACGCGACTGGAGGTGCCGGGTGCGGCGGCGGACGCCGTCGTCGCCGACCTCCGCGGCCAGGGCCTCCTCGTCGAGGTCCTGCGGACGGGGGTGGCGGCATGAACGACCAGCTCTTCTCCGTGCTCCTGGTCGCGACGGGCCAGACCCTCTACATGGTCGGGTTCGCGCTGCTGGCGACCATCATCGTCGGACTGCCGCTCGGGGTCGTCCTCGTCGGCACCGAGCAGGGGCGGTTCCTCGAGGCGCCGTTCGGCTCGAGGCGGCTCGGCATCGTGATCAACCGTCTGCTCGACTTCATCGTGAACCTCGGCCGATCGGTGCCGTTCATCATCCTCATGGTCGCGCTCATCCCGTTCACGCGCGTCGTGGTGGGCACCTTCATCGGGCCCACAGCGGCCATCGTCCCGCTGTCGGTGGTCGCGATCCCGTTCTTCGCCCGCATGGTGGAGATCGCGATCAAGGAGGTCGACCCGGGCCTGCTCGAAGTCGCCTCCTCGCTCGGCGCCAACCGGTGGCAGCTCGTGACGAAGGTGCTGCTCCCCGAGGCCGCACCCCCCATGCTCCTCGGCCTGTCGACCACCGTCACCTCGATCATCAACTTCTCGGCCATGGTCGGCACCGTCGCGGGCGGGGGCCTCGGCGACGTGGCCATCCGCTACGGCTACCAGCAGTACAGCTGGATCCACATCGTCTCGGTCATCATCATCATCTTCGCGATCGTGATGATCCTGCAGTCGCTCGCCACCTGGGGCGCCCGCCGCCTCGCGCGGCGCACGCCCCGTTCCACCACGCCCGCCGTCACCGCGGCCTTCTGAGAGGACCCCACCATGACCCGCACACTCCCCCTGCTCGCCGCGGCCGCCGCCGTGGCCGTCCTGCTGACCGGCTGCGCCGGCGGCAGCGCCCCCGAGGCCGACGGCGAGGGCCTCGGCACCCTCAAGGTCGGAGCGCTCCAGACCCCCGCCGGCGACATCCTGAAGCACGTCGCCGAGAACGGCGCCGCCGAGCTCGGCCTGACGATCGAGTTCGTGCCCTTCACCGACTACAACACGCCCAACACCGCGCTCGCCGACGGATCGATCGACGCCAACCTGTTCCAGAACGCCACGTTCCTGGAGAACTTCAACACCAACGCCGGCGCCGATCTCGTCAGCGTGGGCGAGGCGTACCTGCCGACCGCCGCGTTCTACTCGACGAAGATCTCGAGCCTCGACGAGCTCGAGGACGGCGCATCGATCGCGATCCCCAACGACCCCACCAACGAGGGGCGCGCGCTGAAGATGCTCGCCGCGGAAGGACTCATCGAGGCGACCGACGACGTGGTCGACCTCTCGGGGATCACCGCGAACCCGCGCGGCTTCCAGTTCCAGGAGATCGAGAACGCCACGCTCCCGCAGGCGCTCCCCGACGTCGACACGGCGTTCGTCACCATCAGCTTCGCGCTCCCGGCGGGCCTGACCGCCGAGCAGGCGATCCTCATCGAGGGCTCCGACAGCGACTACTACAACGTGCTCGCGACGCGTCCCGAGCTGGCCGACGACCCCCGCATCACCGCGCTGTACGACCTGCTGACCTCGCAGGAGACCGCCGACTACGAGCAGGAGACCTGGGGCGGCCTCGTCGTCCCCGTCACCGACTGACCTGGTCGTCGCTTCGCCGGCGCCGGATCGCGGGTGCGTGTCCACGACACCCGCAGTTCGGCGCCGGCGAACGCGTCCGCGTCGCCGTCACGCGGCCGATCGCGCGACGGCGGCCTCAGTAGACTTGAGCGCATGTCGAAGGTCCTTCAGTCCCTGCCCGTCGGCGAGCGCGTCGGCATCGCCTTCTCGGGAGGCCTCGACACGTCCGTCGCGGTCGCCTGGATGCGCGACAAGGGCGCCGTGCCCTTCACCTACACCGGCGACCTCGGTCAGTACGACGAAGACGACATCGCCTCGATCCCCGGCCGCGCGCTCCAGTACGGCGCGGAGGCCTCGCGGCTGATCGACTGCAAGCCGCTCCTCGTGGAGGAGGGTCTCGTCGCGCTCGCGTGCGGCGCGTTCCACATCCGCTCGGGCGGCCGCACCTACTTCAACACGACGCCGATCGGGCGCGCCGTCACCGGCACCCTGCTCGTGCGGGCGATGAAGGAGGACGGCGTCGACATCTGGGGCGACGGCTCCACCTACAAGGGCAACGACATCGAGCGGTTCTACCGCTACGGCCTGCTCGCCAACCCGGCCCTGCGCATCTACAAGCCGTGGCTCGATGCCGACTTCGTCACCGAGCTCGGCGGCCGCAAGGAGATGAGCGAGTGGCTCGTCGCGCACGACTTCCCGTACCGCGACTCGGTCGAGAAGGCGTACTCCACCGACGCGAACATCTGGGGCGCGACCCACGAGGCGAAGACCCTCGAGCACCTCGACGTCTCGCTGGAGATCGTCGACCCGATCATGGGCGTGCGGTTCTGGGATCCCGCGGTGCACATCGACACCGAGGACGTCTCCGTCACGTTCGAAGCCGGCCGGCCGGTCGCGATCAACGGCGTCGAGTTCGCGGACGCCGTCGCGCTCGTGCAGGAGGCGAACGCGATCGGCGGACGCCACGGACTCGGCATGAGCGACCAGATCGAGAACCGCATCATCGAGGCGAAGTCGCGCGGCATCTACGAGGCGCCGGGCATGGCGCTGCTGTTCATCGCCTACGAGCGTCTCGTCAACGGCATCCTCAACGAGGACACCCTCGCCACCTACCACGAGCAGGGACGCCGCCTCGGCCGTCTCATGTACGAGGGCCGCTGGCTCGAGCCGCAGTCGTTCATGCTGCGCGAGTCGATCCAGCGCTGGGTGGGCTCCGCCGTCACCGGCACGGTCACCCTGCGGCTGCGGCGCGGCGAGGACTACACGATCCTCGACACCACGAGCCCCAACCTGTCGTACTCGCCCGAGAAGCTGTCGATGGAGCGGGTCGGCGACGCCGCGTTCGGTCCCGTCGACCGCATCGGTCAGCTCACGATGCGCAACCTCGACATCGCCGACTCGCGCGCCCGCCTCGAGCAGTACGCGGGCCTCGGGCTCATCGGCGGCGCGACCGCCGAGCTCGTCGGCGAGCTCGCGACGGGCGGCTCCGCCGAGATCACGGGGCACGCGCTGCCGTACGACGCGCAGCGCGAGGAGCTCGCCGAGGCCGTCGACGAGGCATCCGAGTCGGCGTCGTTCGACTTCGGCGCCGACTGACCGCGCCTCCGGGTTGCCACCGCCGTTTCGTCTCGGGCGCTGCGCGCCCTCGCTCAACGACCGACGCCACCACCGCCCCGGTCGTTGAGCGAGCGCAGCGAGACGAAACGCCACTCCGCACCCACCGCCGTTTCGTCTCGGGCGCTCCGCGCCCTCGCTCAACGACCGAGAGTTGCCACCCGCCCCGGTCGTCGAGCGAGCGCAGCGAGACGACACGCCACCCCGGACGTTGAGCGAGCGCAGCGAGACGAAACGCCGACGTCACTCGGAGGAGCGGCGGCGGCGGGCGGCGCTCCAGCCGCGCACGGCGTCCACTCCGCCCTCCGCGAAGGCGATGCGCTTGGCGTGACTCCACCCCTGCAGTCGCTTCTCCCACGCGAACGCCTCGTCGATGCGGGCGCACTCGCTCGACCAGAACAGTTCGACCGGTCGTCGCCGCCTCGTGTACGCGGCGCCCTCACCGGCCTGGTGCTGCGCGAGCCGTCGCGCGAGGTCGCGGGTGCTCCCGACGTACAGCGTTCCGTCGGCGCAGCGGATCATATAGACGTGCGGCATCGGACGAGCGTACGGATGCGGTGGGGAGCGCGCTCGATTGTTCCACAGCCCGTTTCGTCTCGGGCGCGGAGCGCCCTCGCTCAACGACCGAAGCCGCCAGTCCGGTCGTTGAGCGAGCGCAGCGAGACGAAACGCGCCCACCCATCGCTGAGAGTTCACCCAGATAAGTTGCACACTGCTGTGCACGTTCGTACGCTGGAGGGATGAGCACGACCGCACCGGCGCGTCGCCCGAGGAGGGATGCCGCGGCCAACCGGGCGGGGATCCTCTCGGCGGCGGCCACCACCATCGCCCACGACCCGCACGCGTCGATCGACACGATCGCGCGTGCCGCCGGCCTGTCCCGCCGCGCCCTCTACGGTCACTTCGACGACCGCGACGCGCTGCTGCACGAGCTCATCACCGCCGGCGCCGCGCGGTTCAACGCGATCGCCGCGACCGTCGACGAGACCGACCCGGCTCCGGTCGCGCTGGCCCGCCTGACCGCGCGGCTGTGGACCGAAGCCGCCCACGTGCAGGTCGCCGCGGCGATCGCCCTCGACGAGACCCATGTCGAGAGCACCGCCGCCGCCCTCGCCCCGCTCCGCCGCACGGTCGCCGCGATCGTCCGGCGCGGACAGGACGACGGGTCGCTCCGCACCGACCTCACCGCCGCCACCGTGGCCCGTCTCGTCGAGGAGACCGCACGCACCGTCGTCACCCGGGTCGACGCCTCCTCGCCCGCGGCCGAACCCCTGGCCGTGCGCGCCGTCCTCTCGATCGCCGGGCTGTCCTGGCGCGAGGCCGACGCCGTGCTCTCCACCCTTCCCCCTTCTCCTCAGGAGCCCTGATGCTCGTCACCCTCGCCGACGTCTCGAAGGGTCGGCGCGGCCTCGCGCTGCCCTCGACGTCCCTCGTCTACCGCTCCGGTCGCGCGACCCTCGCCATCGCCGAGACCGAGCAGCGACCTACCGTGCTCGGACTCATCGCCACCGGACGGATGCGCCCCGACACCGGCACCGTCACGATCGACGGCGTCTCGCGGCCCCGTGACCTCCGCCGTCGCGCCGCGCTCGTCGACGCCCCCGACGTCAGCGAGCCCGCCCCGAACATCGCCCTCGCGGGTGTCGTCGCCGAGGAGCTCATGTTCGCCGGGCTCCCCTCCGACCCGCTCGCCGCGCGCCGCTGGCTCGACGCGCAGGGGCTCCGGCACCTGTCCCGCGTGCCGATCGCCGATGTCGCCCCCGTCGACCGACTGCGCGTGCTGCTGGAGCTCGCCGCGCGGCGACCCGGTGTCGACGCGCTCGTGCTCGTCTCGCCCGACCGCCACGGAGCGGAGCCGTCGCAATGGTGGCCGCTGGCGGAGGAGTTCGCCGGCCGCGGCCTCGCCGTCCTCGTGATCGCCGGACGCACCGCGGCGGCAGTGGTCGCCGAGACGGTCGGCGGAGCCGGGCGACGGCACCGTCCGCGGGCCAGCAGCATCCGAATCCGCGGCCGCCGTGGACACGTCGCCGGTCACATGGGCGGGGGTGCCCGGTGAAGATCCCCGCCCTCCTCTCGGCCGAGCTGCGGCGTCTCACCGCAACGCGGATGTCGGTCATCGCCCTCGTCGCGCTCATGCTCGTTCCCGTGCTCTACGGCGGGCTGTACCTGTGGGCGAACCAGGACCCGTACGGCAAGTTCGCCGACGTGCCGGTCGCCCTCGTCGACCTCGACGAAGGCGTGACGGCATCCGGTGATCAGGACGCCGCCGACTACGGCGCCCGTGTGTCCGATCAGCTGCTCGAGGGCCAGGCGTTCGACTGGCGGCTGCTCGATGCCGACGCTGCGGCCCAGGCGCTGCGGGACGGCGACGTGGACTTCACCGTCACCCTCCCCGCGGACTTCTCGGACGCGCTCACGAGCGCCGCCGGCGACCACCCCCATCAGGCCTCGCTCGTGCTGGCGACCAACGACGCCAACAACTACCTCGCCTCGTCGATCGGCACCCAGGCCGTCGAGAAGATCCGCCGGTCGGTCGCCGAACTTGTCGCCCAGGAGGCGGCGGGTCGTCTGCTCGACGGGGTCGCCGACATCCGTACGCAGCTGGTCACGGCGACCGAGGGCGCTTCTCGACTGGAGTCGGGGGCGACCGACGCGGTCGCCGGCGCGTCTCGCCTCGCGGACGGAACCGCGACGCTGTCGACGGGAGCAGCCCGGCTCAAGGACGGTGCGAACGACCTGTCGGACGGCGCGGACACCCTCGCCGGCGGGTCGGCGCAGGTCGCGAGCGGCGCCTCGCGTGTCGCCGCGGGTGCGCAGCAGGTCGCCGACGGAACCGCCACCCTCGCGGGATACGCGGACCAGGCCGGGGATGCCGTCGCACGCGCGGCCGCGCTGCTCCCGGACGCCCGGGCCGACATCGCGGGCGTGCTCGCGGATCACGGCCTGTCGGACGCGGAGGTCGCCGCGGTCCTCGCCGAGCTCGACCCGGTCGGCGATGCGCTCGCCTCCGGCGCCGACCGCGTCGCCGCGGCGGTCGGTCAGGTCGATCGTCTCGCCGCGGGGGCGGCGACGGTGTCAGGCGGTGCCGCCGAGGTCGCCACCGGCGCATCGCGCGTCGCCGACGGCGCAGCGACGCTCTCCGCCGGGGCCGGACGCCTGGCCTCGGGCTCGGCCGACCTCGCCGACGGCGCTGCCCGCGTCGACGACGGCGCCGACTCCCTCCGGGCAGGGCTCACCACCCTCCGCGGCGGCGTGGCCGAGCTCCGCGACGGACTGGCGGACGGCGTCACAGCGATCCCCGACAGCTCCGCCGCCCTGCGGGCCTCGCAGGCCGAGACGATCGCCGACCCGGTCGCGGTCGACACCAGCACCACGGCACACGCCTCCGACTACGGCGCCGGCCTTGCCCCCTTCTTCGCGGCCCTCGCGGCGTGGATCGGCATCTACGCACTCTTCCTCATCGTGAAGCCCGTGTCCCGCCGGGCGGTCACCGCGCTCCGCTCCCCGATCCGCGTGACGCTCGCGGGATGGCTCACGCCGGCGCTCCTCGGCGCGGTGGGCATGGTCGTGCTCTTCGGTGTGCTGGCGATCGCGCTGGGATTCGGATTCGCCCATCCCCTCGGCACGCTCGGCATCCTGATCCTCGCCTCGTTCACCTACGCGGCGATCATCCTCGCGCTGAACGTCTGGCTCGGCTCGGTCGGCCAGTTCGTGGGCCTCGTGCTGATGGTGCTCCAGCTCGTGACCGCCGGCGGCACCTTCCCCTGGCAGACCCTGCCGGCCCCGCTCGCGGCACTGCACCACGTGCTGCCGATGGGCTACGTCGTCGACGCGATGCGCCAGCTCATGTACGGCGGCGCGATCGAACGGGTCGCCGGCGACATCGGCGTCCTCGTGCTGTGGATGGGCGCGGCCCTGGCCGTCGCCGCGCTCGGCGTCACCCGGATGACGCACCGCCGCACCCTCCGCGACCTGCAGCCGAGCCTCATCGGCTGACGGCGGAGCGTCACCGCGCGCCGTGGAAGTCAGCTCCCGGTCGCCTCTTGACGTAACCTTATAAAGCGTTATAACGTCTCCTCACCGCATTGAGCCGCGTCCCCGAAGGCGCGATCATCCCGAGGAGTTTCCGTGCACCTGACCATCACCACCGAAGCCGGCACGCGCACCGTCGCCATGTCCGGACGTTTCGACGCCCACGGAGTGGGCGAGTTCGACCGCGAGGTCGTCGCACCGATCGACGGGGACCACCCCCACGTCGCGGTCGACCTCTCCGACGTGGAATTCATGGACTCGAGCGCCCTGGCGGCTCTCGTGCGCACCCTGAAGGCGACCGTCGCCTGCTCGGGCACGATGACGGTGGTCGGCGTGTCCGATGCCGTGCGCATCATCCTCGAGCTCACCCGGCTGGATGCCGTCTTCGCCGTGAGCGGCGCCGTCGCGGCGCAGCGCGGAGGCCGAGCGACCACGGCGGCAGGTCGATGACGCTGCTCCTGGAGAGTGCCCCGCTGCTGGCGGCCGCCCGCTCGCGCGACGATGCCGAGCGCGTGCAGCGTGCGCTCTCGACCTCCCTCGAGTTGACCGTCGGCGGCGTGAGCGCCGCGTGCGACGTGCGCGAGGCTCAGGGAGTCGGGGGGGACATCGTCGATCTGCTCGAGGTCGACGGCTGCCTGCTCGCGGTGCTCGGCGACGTGTCCGGCAAGGGCAGCGCGGCCTCTCTCATCGCGGCGATGCTGCTCGCCAGCGTCCAGCACCACGCGGCGCAGGTGGGTCCCCGCCCCGGCGCGCTCCTGACCGCCGTAGAGGTATCGATGCGGGGGGTGCTCGAGCGAACCGGCACGATCGTCACCCTCGTGGTGGCAGCGGTCGACCCGGCCGACCGCACCCTGCGCCTCGCCTCGGTGGGTCATCACCCCGTGGTGATCCGGTCACCGCGCGGCAGCGTGCCCGTGCTGCCCACGTGCCCGCCGCTCGGGACGGTTCCGCCCTGCGGCGCGGAGCGCGAGTTCGCGTTCCCGCGCGGAACGGTGCTGGCCCTGGTCAGCGACGGGATCACCGAACAGCCGGGCCCCGACGGCGTCGAGTTCGGCCTCTCGGGTCTCGACCGCGCGCTGTCGTCGGCACGCCGCGATCCTCGTGCGGCCGTCGCCGGAGTGATGGACGCCGTCGATCGCCACGCGGCGGCGGCACCCGTCTTCGACGACCGGGCGGCCGTCATCGTCTGCTCGGGAGACGTGCCGTGAGGACGCACGACTTCCTGGTGGAGGGAGGCCTCGACTTCTCCGGCACCGACGCACGCATGGGCGAGCTTCTCGCGCGCTCCGCGACCTGGCTCGAAGGCGATGGCGCGCATCGCGCCCGCCTGGGACTGCACGAGCTGTTGGTGAACATCCGCCGGCACGCCTATCGCGGCGCGGACGGCCCGATCAGCGTGACGATGACCGCGTCGGCGGTCGGCGTGACGGTGCAGGTCACCGACTGGGGGGCGACGCTGCCGGCGATTCTCGATCGGCCGCACCCGCGACTGTCGGAGCGCGGCGGCTACGGCCTCGGGATCATCGATCAGGTCTACAGCTGCGTGGAGTATCGGCGCGCAGACGGGCGGAACGAATGGATCCTGTCCGTCCACGCGGCCGATGCGACGGGGCGGTGATCGCCCGCGCCCTCGCGCCGGCTCCCGCACGCGAGGCGGAGCTGCGCGCGGCTCGCCGTGTCGTCCACGTGGTCTCGATCGTCTATGTGCTCGTCGCCTTCGTGATCTTCCGCGACGTCCTCGTGAGCATCCCCGCCGTGCTCCGGGGCGACAGCGTCATCGTCGGCGACGAACTGGTCCCCTTCTTCAATGTCGACAGCCAGCTGCTGGAGCAGGCCGCCGGTCGATTCAACGAGCTAACCAACGGCTACGAGTTCCGCGTGCGCTACGCCTTCCTCACCACCTGGGTGCGGCACTTCCAGGTGCTGCCGTTCGCGATCCTGCTCGTCATCCCGGGCGTCGTCATCGTCGCGTACCGCGCGTGCGTCTGGTTCATCACCGACGTCTTCCGCATGCTCTCGCCCGTCACCGTCGCGCTGGCCGCGGCCCTGCCGGTGGGACTTATCTACGCCATCGTCATCTACGCCAAGGTGACCCACTTCTACACCCTGGTGCTCGGCCTCGCGATGGTCACCGTCTCGATCCTGCTGATCCTCCACGCGCTGCTGTTCGCTCAGCGGCGGTGGGTGCTGCGCGCGGTGATCGCCTCGATCGTCGTGCTGCTCAACCCGGCGGTGCACTATCTCGTCCTGTTCGTCGTCTTCGTCGCCGTCGCCGGGGTCACCCTTGTGCTCGGCGAAGCGGCGCGCTGGATCCGCTCGGGGGGACCGCGCCGGATCCGCACCGTGCCCCGCCGCGTCCGCGCCGCGCTGCGATCTCGACCCCTCCTGCCGGCCCTGCGACGCGCCGCCCGTCGCGGGAGCCGGACGACGATCGGCCGAGGCGTCGTGATCGTGGTCGTCTTCGTCGTCGTCACCCTCATCCCGTACATGCTCTTCGTGAAGTTCGTTGCCCTGCGCGGCGTACCCAACCTCTCCGAGACCGTTCCCGGCGACTTCTACTTCATCCGCGACGCGTCGGTGTCCTGGCTCCACGTGCTCAGCTGGGACCTGGCGGGCATCATGGACAAGGTTCTCTACGGGGACTACCTGGCCAAGGTGCCGCGCGTGAGCAACCTGGTCTACTCGCTCGTCTTCCTCATCCCCTTCGTGGTCCCGAGGGTGCGACGCGCACTCCTGTCCTCGCGGGCGCATCGGCAGCTCTTCGGCGTTCTGGCCGTGGTCGCGGTCTTCGCCTTCTGGGCGACGATCGGCTATGCCGAGCCGCAGTGGTTCCCGAGCTTCCACCGCACGCTGGCCGCCGTCACCCGGACGATCGCGTCGAGCGACGGCCCGGTCGGCTCGATCGGGCTCACGATCTCCTCGACGATCGTGCAGGTGCTGCGCTTTCCGCATCGTTTCCAGCTGCTGCTGTTCGTCCTCGCGCCCCTGGTCATGTCGCTCACCATCGCGTGGGCGGTCGACGCGCTCTCCGCGCGGTGGCTGCGGCGGCGCGACATCGCGAGCCGGGCGGACGCGGGCCGGGAGCGAGACGCGGTGCTGCTGCGCGGCGCCGCCCTCGTCGCGATCGGCGTGGTGTTCTTCGCCCCGCTGCTGTCGAACTCCAACTACCGCACGGTGTTCGGGTCGGGGAACTTCGGGACGTTCCTCACCCCATACCCGCTGCACGACCTGAAAGAGCTGAAGGAGGAGCTCCTCACGCTGGAGAAGGGGAAGACCGTCGTGCTGCCGCCGACGGAGACCGCGAAGCTCGTGACCGACGAGAACGGCATCGATCACAAGTTCATCGACAAGTTCTTCATCTACTACCTGGATCTGCCGAGCTACTACTACGGCCTCACGGGAGACAGCTACAACAAGTTCCAGTTCTTCCTCCTGCTGCGAGGGCTGTACTACCAGCAGGACTGGTGGATCGATGTGGCGCGCGACATCGACGTGCGGTACATGATCGTCAACAAGAAGCTCCGCGACAATCGCGGCGTCGGGGCCGAGTACCTGCCCGATGTCGAGCAGTACATCGGGCCGGCGATGAAGCGCCAGGAGGAGATGGGCTTCGTCGCGAACCGGTTCGAGAACGACAGCTTCATCGTCTACGAGCTCATCGATCCGCCCGCGGCCGATCGCCAGGTGCTCCTCGTCGATTCGAGCTGGAGCGACTACCTCGGCCTGCTGTGGAATCGGCTGGGCCTCACGCGCTGCTACGACCTCGAGTACCTCCCGTCGGTCGACCCCGCGGCGCTCGGACCGGATTCCGACGCCCTCGTCTACGCGGGCTCGCACAACCCGTCGACCGCTCTGGACCTCTGGGCCCTGCAGCACCGCGCGGCGTTCTCGGCTCCGTCGCCGAAGATGTTCCCGTTCGACTCCGACATCGTCGCCTCCAGCTACTACCTGTCGCCGATGTTCCGTGCGTTCCTGATGTTCTCCACGACCAAGTGGAACCGCACCGACATGATCACCCCCGGTGTCTTCGGGACCCTGAACGGCTCTTTCATCGCCGTGCCGCGGCCCACGCAGTTCGCGATCTCGGTCACCGCCGACGCGCCCGGCAGGTACCGGCTCCTCCTGCGCGGCGCAGCCGGCGGCAACGCGCTGACGATCGACTCGCCCACCGTCGATGCGCCCACCGTCGATACGCCCACCGTCGATGAGCAATGGGCTCTGGAGCTTCGTCCGACGGCGGGGGCCGTGGACTTCTACCCGGAGGACACGGTCTACGCGCGCGATCGGGTTCCCGTCGACGTCGCGGAGCTGTCGATCGGCGAGCTGCAGAGCCGGATCGATGAGGGGCTCGTGGCGGTGAACTCGCGCAACGAGTACCACGATCTGGGCACGGTCGAGATGACCGCCGGCTCGCACACGCTCCGGTTCACCAAACTCGACGACAATCCGCTGCTCGTCGAAGGCGTGCTGCTGGTCCCCGAGAGCACGTATCAGGCACTCTCCGAGTCGCGCTCCGCGAACGTGATCACCTCACCGGCGCAGCTGGATTGCACCGAGACCTCGGACGTCTTCGGACCCGACAGCGACGGCTACGTCGATGCCGCAGCCAACGACGCGCACAGCGATCTGTCGCAGGAGGAGCTGCTCACCCTAGCGGCCGCGGGCGTCTCCTCGATCGAGCCGGACGACTCAGGCGGGCTCGGCGCCGACGGGCTCGTGCTGCTCTTGGCGTCGGTCCTGCTCCTGGGCGCCGTGCTGACCGTCCGCTCCCGCACCAGGCCGCGGCCGGACGAGGCCGCCGCGACGACCGGAGGCGATTCCTCCGACGCACGATCTCCCGAAGGAAGAGATACCCATGGATGACCGACCCACCCGCGTCCTGCTGCTGGGAACCCACGGCCAGCACAACATCGGCGACGAGCTGCTGCTCGAGACGTTCCTGGACACTCTCGGAGACGAGTGCCACTACGTGATCAACACGTACGACAAGCGCGACACGGCGGCACGCCTGGGCACGCGGTACACGTACGACCTGATCGACACCGCCGGCGACCGGCTCACCCTCCTGCGGGAGGTGCGGCGCGCAGACCTGCTCGTGTTCGCCGGAGGCAGCATCCTCAAAGAGCTCTCCGCCGCCACCGGGCGCCACCGCTACGCGACGCTGTCGATGATCTGGGCGCTGACGTGGGCAGCGAAGTGGTGGGGTTCCGCACGGATCGCGATGCTCAACATCGGAGTCGGCCCCATTCGCACGCGGGGCGGCCGGTTCCTCGCGCGCCGCATCCTCGACGCCGCCGACCTCGTCACGGTGCGCGACGCGGCATCGAAGAACCTGAGCACGCGCATCCGCACGAGGACTCCGGTGATCGCCGCCACCGACGCCGTGTTCAGCGTCACGCCGTCGTGGCTGCGCGGGGGCGTCGTCGAACGCGCGGCACGTGCGGACGAGGCGGTGCACCGCGAGCGGCGTCCGCTGCGCATCGCCCTGAGTCTCAATCACGACATCGAGGTGCCGGAGAACTGGCCGCACGTGCTCGAGACCCTCGGTGAGGCGCTGAGCCGTCTTGCGCGCGAGCGGCCCGTCGAGGTCCACGGGCTGCCCATGCAGTCCCGGGGAAAGGCCCACGACGATGCGACGGAGCTGCGCGCGTTCGCGCGCGCGCACCCCGCGCTGAGCTTCGTCGAGCACCTCCCCACGACCCATCACGAGGTGGCACGCATCGTCGATTCGTGCGATGTCGTGGTCGCCGAGCGTCTGCATGCGCTGATCACCGCCGCGAAGCTCGGCATCCCGGTCGTCCCGCTCGTGTACGACGTCAAGGTGCGAGAGCTGACCTCCGCGCTGGGCCTCGAGAAGGTCGCCATCGAGCTGGCGGGCACCTTCACCGCGGACGAGGTCGTCCGGTCGGTCACGACGGTCACGGACGACCGCGCATCCGCGGCGTCGGCACTGGCCGGACGCGTCGGTGAGCTGACCGATCGGGCGCGCACGGACGCCGACTCCACCCGCGCCTGGATCCGGGGGAACGCCCGATGAGCGGCCCGCTCGGCGGTCCCGGTCGGATCTCCGCCTTCCTCACCGGTGCGGCCGTCCTCTCCACGACGACGATCCTCGTCAGTGCCGTCAACTACGGTCTCACCTTCGCACTCGCCCGCCTCCTGCCGCCGGCGGAGTTCGGAGACGCCACCCTGGCGATCACCCTCGTTCTCGCCGCCGCCGTCATCGCTGCCACGCTCCAGCTCGTCGCGGCGCGGGCCGTCGCCAGCCACCCGGAGAGCGCCACGTCCCTGCGCCGGCTCCTCGTGCGCGCAGCCACGATCGCGGGCCTCGCCGTCGCGGTCCCCCTGGGCGCGGGAGCATGGTTCCTCTCCGGGGTGCTCCAGACCTCCACCCCCTGGATGTTCGTGATCATCGGCGCGGGCCTCCCGATCTACTTCGTCCAGGCCGTGCACCGCGGGCTGATGCAGGGCGCGCTGCGGTTCCGCCGGCTGGCACTGAGCTACGCCGTCGAAGCCGTCGCCCGGGCGGTGGTGGTGATCGGACTCGTCCTCGCCGGCATGGGTGTCATCGGTGCGGCGATCGGCATCCTCGCCTCGTTCCTGGCCTCCGCCGCGATCGCCCGCACCAGACCCGCTCCCCACCGGGGAGCGCCCCCGATCAGCAGAGACGTGATCCGGGTCACGGCGACCGGCGCGGTGACCATGCTGCTGGCGCAGACCCTTCTCAACAACGCCGACCTCGTGCTCGCCAAGGCGGCGCTGGACCCGCGGGACGCCGGCGGTTACGCCGCCGCCGCCGTGCTGTGCCGCTCGCTCTACTTCATCTCGTGGTCGATCGTCCAGGCGGTGGTGCCCGTGCTCGCGTCGGCGTCCGCCACCCCGGGCGAGCGGCGCCGCGCCCTCACCAGTGCCGTCGGGGTGATCGCGGTGCTCGGAGGATCCGCGGCACTCCTCGTCTCCGTCCTGGGGGAATCGCTCCTGCGCACGCTCTTCGGAGCGGGGTACGCGTCGGCGTCGCCGCTCCTCCTCCCCTACACGCTCGCGACGTCGATGCTGTCGCTGGCGACGCTGCTCGCAGCCGTCGACGTCGCCCGCGGCCGCTCCGGGGGACCCGCCCTCCTGCTCGGCGGTGCGGCCCTCCAGGTCGTGGTGCTCGCCCTCGCAGGGGACACCCCCGCCGCCTTGGCGTGGCTCCAGGTGGCCACGACCGGAGTGACGCTCTGTGTGCTGGTCGTCGCTCGGCTCGTTCGCGCGCGCGAGCTCACGACCGCGTCCGCGCTCACCCGCACGCCCCGCACACCACTGACGACGGCACGCGCCGCCACCATCACCGAAGAGCAGAGGAGCTCATGAACACCACCTCCAGCGCCTACGACGCCTACGCGGCGTGGCGCGACATGCCCAATACAGGCGCCGTCGACCTCAGCGTCGTCGTTCCCGCCTACAACGAGCAGGCCCGCATCGTCCCCACGATCGGTGCGTTCGCCGCGCACATGGCGTACACCGATCTGACGTGGGAGCTGATCGTGTCCGACGACGGTTCCCGTGACGCGACACGTGTGCTCATCGACCTGATCGACCACGCGAACCTCCGGGTCGTGCAGGCTCCGCGCAACGCCGGCAAGGGAGCGGCCGTGCGCCGGGGCTTCACCCACGCCACCGGACGCATGGTGCTCTTCTCGGATGCCGACAACGCGACGCCCGCTCAGGAGGTCGATCGCCTCATCGCCGCGCTGCAGGCGGGAGCGGACGTCGCGATCGGTTCACGCGCCGCGGCGGGCGCCGCCGTCGCGAACCGATCCGTCCTCCGCCGCACCATGACAGCGGGTCTGCGGACCGTGGTCCGCGCGGGGCTCGGCATCGGCGTGGCCGACACCCAGTGCGGATTCAAGCTGTTCACCGCCGACGCCGCCCGTCGCATCGGAGCCGCGCAGACGGTGGACGGCTTCTCCTTCGATCTGGAGATGCTGCATCTGGCGGAGCGGTTCGGGTACCGGATCGCAGAGGTCCCGGTGCGGTGGTTCGACGCGCCAGGGTCGACGGTGCGACCGGGACGCGAGGCGCTGCGGTTCCTCGGGTCCATCCTCCGCATTCGGCTGAACGCCTGGAGAGGGGTGTATCGCAATGCCTGAGACCACCATCGCGGTCGTCACCGCACTGAGCCCCAGCGCCACCACCCTCGCCGAGTACGGCCTGCACTTCCTGACCGCACTGGGCCGCAAGCGCGGGGTGCGCGTCATCGCGCTCGTCGAGGACCTCCCGGTCGCGTACCCGGTGATCCCGGGCGTCGAAGTGCGTCGCGCCTGGCGGTTCGGCAGCTTGGCCACCCCGTGGCGCATCGCGCGCGCCGCACGGGCAGCCGGAGCCGACGTGGTGATCATCAACGCGCACTTCACCAGCTTCGGCTCGTCGAAGGTGTCGGCCGCGATCGGGCTGGCCACCCCGGCGGTGCTCCGGGCGAGCGGGCTGCCCGTGATCACGCTGATGCACAACATCGTCGAGACGGTCGACCTGGGCTCGGCGGGGTTCGGCGCGGGCCGGATCACCGAGGCGGTCCTCCGATCGATCGGGACCGCGCTCACCTGGGCCGTGCTGCGCTCCTCACTCGTGACCACCACGATGCCGCGCTACGTCGACATCCTGCGATCGAAATACCGAGCGACCAACGTGGCCCTGACCCCGCACGGGTCGTTCGGGGCGGCGCCGCCACTCGTGGCAGCGGCCCCGACACCACCGACGGTCATGACCTTCGGCAAGTTCGGCACGTACAAGAAGGTCGAGATGCTGATCGACGCGATCCGCTCGCTCGGGCGGCCCGAGGTGCGTCTGGTGATCGCCGGGGCGGACAGCCCGAACACGCCGGGATACCTGGCGGCGGTGGAGCGGTCTTCCGCCGGAGCGGACGTGACCTTCCGCGGCTACGTGCCCGAGGAGGAGGTGGAGGAGCTCTTCCGTTCGGCGACGATCACCGTGTTCCCGTACACGGCCACGACGGGAAGTTCGGGGGTCCTCCACCAGGCCGGCGCGTTCGGGTGCCCTCCCGTCCTCCCGCGCATCGGCGACCTCGAAGACCTCGTCCAGGGCGAGGGCTACACCGGCCGCTTCTTCGCGCCGGACGACGTCGACGACCTGGCGCGGGCGATCAGCGGCCTTCTGGACGATCCGGCGGAGCGCGCGCGCATCGCACGGCACAATCACGCCGCGGCGGTGGGGCTGTCGCTCGACGAGGTGGCCGATTGGTACCTCATCCACATCGGCGCTCTGGTGCACCAGGATCCGCTGGCGCTCCTCCAGGCCCGGGACGTGCGTGAACTTCATGAAGTTTTGTAGTATTTGCCCATGATCCCCTCGGCAGACCTCGTCGCCCGCATCCGATCGGTCAGCGGCGACACGCAGGAGGGGCTCGCGCGACGTCTCGCCGTCTCGTACCCGACGATCAACGCGTGGGAGCGCGGCCGCAGCGAGCCCACGGCCCGCCACCGCGCCACGCTCGAGGCGCTTGCCGCCGAGCTGGGCATCGTGCACGAGTTCGTCGTGATGGTGATCGATGACGACCCCGTGACCGCCGAGCTGGTCGAAGCCGCGGCGGCAGACGTCGACGGCGCCGTCACCGTGCACTCCGCACTGAACGGATGGGAGGGCCTCGTGACGTGCGGTGCGGTCAGGCCCGCCCTGCTGTTCCTCGACATCATGATGCCCGGCATCGACGGTCTCGAAGTCGCCCGGCGCCTGCCCACCATCCCGGGCCTGGACGACATGCGCGTCGTCTTCCTCACCGCCTCTCAGAGTCCGGAGATCCTGAGTCGGGCGGCAGCGCTGGGCAACGCGGTCATCGCCAAGCCCGCAGACCTCGACGAGCTCGCGCGAGTGATCCGCGACACGATGGACTCGTCTTCCCGCCCGTGAACGATCAGCGGGCCGACGTCCTCGGCGAGGTGGTCTTCGGCCTTCCCGTCCCGATGTACCGCACGACGGTCGACGGGCGGTTCGTGGCCGGCAATCCGGCCCTGGTCAGCCTGCTGGGTGCGGAGTCGTTCGATCAGCTGAGGTCGATGCACGCCCGCGAGATCTACGCGGATCCTGCCCGGCGGGAGTGGCTCATCCGCCGAGCGCAAGCCGGTCTTCCGGTGCCGGTCGAGGATCTTCAGATCCGCCGGATCGACGGCGGACTGCGGTGGGTGCGCATCAGCTCGCACTTCGTGCGCGGCGACGACGGTGAGATCGCCTACTTCGAAGGCGTCATGGAGGACGTCACGACCCTGCACGCCGTCGACGCCCAACTCCAGCGATCCAACGAACTGCTCGACACCCTCACGCGTATGCAGGACCAGTACATCGCCGGAGCCGACGTGGGGGAGCTCTTCGACGGCCTGCTGCAGGACCTCCTCGCCTCCACCGGCAGTGCCTACGGCTTCATCGCCCAGCTGCTGGACGACGCCGAGGGCCCGTTCCTGCGGACGTGGGCGATGACGGACATCTCCTGGAACGAGACCACCCGCGAGATGTACCGCCGCTTCGGGCCCCGGGGCATGGAGTTCCACAACCTCGACACCCTCTTCGGACGGGTGGTCACCGAAAACGCCCCCGTGATCTCCAACGAGCCGCTCACCGACCCACGGGCCGCCGGCCGACCCGACGGGCATCCACCGCTCGACTCCTTCCTCGGGGTGCCCATCCGCCGCGGGGGCAGGGTCACCGGCATGGCTGCGCTCGCCAACCGCGAGGGCGGATTCGACGAGGCGCTCGTGCACTTCCTCTCCCCGCTGACCTCGACCGTCGGAAGCCTGATCGAGGCGGCACGGGTCGACCGCGAGCGCATCGAGGCGGAGCGCCGGCAGACCCGGCACAAGCAGCTCCATCGCCTCATCGTTGAGGAGGCGGCCGACGCGATCGTCACGTTCCGCGACGGCGGCAGGATCGTCCTGGCCAATCGCGCCGCCCGTGAGCTGGTCGGCGACGAGGAGTCGACGCTCATCGACCAGCGCATCTGGCGCTTCCTGCCTCCCGGTCTCGCCCGCACCTACGCGGGAGACGCCGCCGAGGCGCTGCGAGCGGCGGCCGGCATGGAGCTGCTGGTGCGGCGGTTCGACGGGGAGACCCGTCCGGTGGAATGCACCTTCGTGCGGGGCTACTACGACGATGAGAACGTGACGACCGTGATCGCTCGCGACATCACGTCGCACAAGGCGACCGAAGTGGCGCTGCGCGACGCGCGCGACGCCGCCGAGAGCACCGCGCGGGCCAAGGACGAGCTCCTCGCCGGAGTGAGCCACGAGCTGCGCTCGCCGCTGAACGCCGTCATCGGGCTCAGCTCGGTGCTGCAGCGGGAGCTGCACGGTCCGCTCACCGACCGTCAGCGCAGGTTCGTCGCACAGATCGAGAGCAGTGGCCGGCACCTCCTCGAGGTGATCACGACGATCCTCGACCTGGCGAAGTCCGAGGCCGGCAAGGTTCCGGTGGATCTCGTGGAGCGCACGCTCGCGGCACCGATCGCGGACGCCCTGGGGGTCGTGCACGATCTGGTCGTGCGTCAGGGGCTGACGGTGTCGAGCGATCTGGAGACCGATCTGCCGCCGGTGCGCGTCGACGTCGTTCATTTCCGCGCCGCGCTCATCAACCTCCTGGCGAACGCCGTGAAGTTCACCCCCTCGGGCGGGGACGTGGGAGTCATCGGCAAGCGCGAGGCCGACGCGGTGCGCATCACGGTGTGGGACACCGGGATCGGCATCGCGCCGGAGGACCTGGAACGCATCTTCGAGCCCTTCGAGCAGAGCGACTCCTCACTCGCCCGCCGCTATGAGGGCACCGGCCTCGGCCTCACGCTCAGTCGCCGTCTCGTCGAGGCGATGGGCGGAACGCTGACGGTCGCAAGCCGACTCGGCGAGGGATCCCGGTTCACGATGGCCTTTCCCCTGTCCTCCGACCGATGAGGGACGATCGACGATTCGGTTGCGCGCTCGCCATCGCACAGCACGACGCCTCGATGAGCCAGGACGACCGGGAGTTCCTGCAGCACGAGTCCGACGGGGTGGGCGACTCGGACTGAGTTCGCGGAGCGGCTCGCCCTGACACCGAGTCTCACCCTGCGGGTACGATGCCAGAGACGGCCACGCCGCTGGGGCGCGTGGCCGTGTCGCGACCCGAAGCGACGAAGCCGACGCCCCAGAGGAGCTCTCGACGCCGATGTCCGACGCCTCGCACCCCCGTGCACCCCTCGATCCGACAACACCCACGCCTTCCGCGCCACCCCGTCGGCGCCGGATCGGACGCCTCATCGGGCGCTGGGCGTTCGGCCTGGTGGCGGGGCTCACCGTCCTCGCTCTGATCGCCGCGGGCGTCGTGCTGTGGCATGTGCAGCGCTCGTTCCCGCAGCTCGAGGGCGAGGTCGCTCTTCCCGGACTGGAGGCGGAGGTGACGGTGCTGCGCGACGAGCTCGGCATCCCGACGATCGTCGCCGAGACATCGGAGGATCTGTTCTTCGCGCAGGGCTTCGTGCACGCGCAGGACCGGTTCTGGGAGATGGACTTCCGTCGGCACGTGACCGCCGGCCGGCTGTCGGAGCTGTTCGGCGCCTCCCAGCTGGGCACCGACCGGTTCCTGCGCACCCTCGGCTGGCACGAGATCGCCGCGCAGGAGGTCGACGCGCTCGATGACCGCGAGCGCGGGTACTACGACGCCTACGCCGCCGGGGTGAACGCCTACCTCGCCGACCATCAGGGGAGCGCGGCGTCGCTGGAGTACGCGGTGCTGGGCCTGCAGAATCCCGACTACGAGATCGAGCCCTGGACCGCGGTCGACTCGGTGGCCTGGCTGAAGGCGATGGCCTGGGACCTCCGCGGCAACATCGAGGACGAGACCGCCCGCGCGCTGCTGGCGCAGACCCACACCCCCGAGCAGATCGCCGAGCTGTATCCGGGCTACCCGTACGACACGAACCCCGTGATCGTCCCGGTGATCACGGGTCCACCCGCGGGCGGCGGTGCGGGCGAGCCCGAGACCGACACGGCATCCCTCCGCGTCGACTGGACCGAGGTCGGCGACGTCGTCGAGGCGGCGAGCGCGCTGCTGGGCGGCACCGGCGAGGGGATCGGCTCCAACTCATGGGTCGTGTCGGGTGCGCTCACCGAGAGCGGGCTGCCGCTGCTGTCGAACGACCCGCACCTGGGGGCCTCTATGCCGAGCGTCTGGCACCAGATCGGGCTGCGCTGCCGCGTCGTCACCGAGGACTGCGCCTTCGACGTCGCCGGGTTCGGCTTCTCGGGGATGCCGGGGGTGATCATCGGTCACAACGCCGAGGTGGCGTGGGGGTTCACGAACCTCACCACCGACGTGACCGATCTCTACCTCGAGAAGGTCGAGGGCGACCAGTACTGGCGCGACGGAGAGCTTGTGCCGCTGGAGGTGCGCACCGAGACGATCGAGGTCGCCGGCGGGGAGCCGGAGGAGCTCGAGATCCGCTCGACGGTGCACGGCCCGATCGTGTCGGGACTCACGGGCGACTTCACCGCGATCGCGGACGACCCCTACACGGGCGAGACGGATGCCGTCACGACGCCGACGGACGCCCCCGGCACCGGCGAGTACGCGGTGTCGCTGCAGTGGACGGCGCTCGAGCCCGGCACCACCGCGCAGGCGATCTTCGCGCTCAACACCGCGACGGACATCGACGACTTCCGCACCGCCGCGTCGCTGTTCGACGTGCCGGCGCAGAACCTCATCTACGCCGACATCCGCGGCAACATCGGCTACCAGACGCCCGGCCGGCTTCCCATCCGCGGCGCGGGCGACGGATCGATGCCGCAGCCCGGGTGGGATTCCGCGTACGACTGGCGCGGGTTCATCCCGTTCGAAGACCTGCCGATGTCGTACAACCCCGAGAGCGGCTACATCGTCACGGCGAACAACGCGATCGTCGACGAGGACTACCCGTACTTCCTCACGAACGACTGGGACTACGGCTGGCGGGCCGCGCGCATCGTCCATCTGATCGAGCGGGCTGCAGCCAGCGCCAAGCTCACCGCCGACGACATGAGCGCGATCCAGGCCGATGACGAGTTCTGGATCGGCAAGCGCCTGACCGCCGCGCTGGCCGGGGTCGAGGTCGAAGGCGCGGGTCCGCAGGCGGCGGTGGCGCTCCTGGAGCAGTGGGACGCGCAGAACACGGCCGACAGCGCAGCGGCGGCGTACGCGAACGTGCTGTGGGACGAGCTCGCGCAGAACCTGTTCTCCCGGCGGGAGGCTCCGGCATCCCTCGCCGGCCAGGGCCGGCTGTTCCTCGTCGTCGACCGGCTGCTCGATGACCCGGACTCCTCGTGGTGGGTCAACTCCGACCTCGGTCTCTCGGGTCAGCGGGAGATGCTCGCGCGCAGCGCGGAGGATGCCTACGACCGGCTCGTGGAGCTGCAGGGCGACAACCCGGCGCGCTGGAACTGGGGGTCGCTGCACGCGCTCACCCTCACCAACGAGTCGTTCGGTGAAAGCGGCATCGCCCCGATCGAGGCGCTGTTCAATCGCGGACCGTTCCCGGTGAGCGGCGGGGCATCAGTCGTGGATGCCACGGGGTGGGCGCTCGGCGACGGTTTCGCGACCTCGACGGTGCCCTCGATGCGGATGACCGTCGACCTGGCCGACCTCGACGCGTCGCGGTGGAACCACCTGACCGGCGCCAGCGGCCACGCCTTCCACCCGAACTACGCCGACCAGTTCGAAGCGTGGCAGCAGAAGCGGCAGACACCGTGGCCGTTCTCGCGCGACGCCGTGGAGTCCGCCGCCACCCACACGCTGATCCTCACCCCCTGACACCGCCCCGCCGCCGCCCCCCCGCCCCCGCGGGATAGCCCGAGCCGACACGTTCCGCGCGAGCCGACACGCTGCGTGCGCGCAATAGCGTGTCGGCTCGCACACAGCGTGTCGGCTCGGCGGAGAAGGGGGAAAGGAAACGGGGGTCAGCCGCCGGCGGCGGGAGGGGTGCGCTTGTCGTCGGCGAGCTCGTCGACCACGAGCGAGCGCTCGTCGATGGTGCCGTTGCGGTACGCCTGGCGGCCGACCATGTGCGCCGACAGCGGCGCGGTCGCCAGCTGGATCAGCATGATGGGCACGAGGAACGCCGTCACCGCCCACGACTCCAGCGCCAGCGCGATCGCGATGCAGATGAGGAGCAGCCCCAGCACCTGCGGCTTGGTGGCGGCGTGCAGGCGCGTGGGCACGTCGCGGAAGCGGAGCAGCCCGATCGCCGCGGTCAGGCACAGCAGCGCGCCGATGAGGATCAGCACGACGACGGCGACCTCGCGCACGTCGCCCATCACGTCACCGGTCATCGCGTCACCCCGTCGCGCCGGGCCACGAAGCGGGCGATCGAGATGGATCCGAAGACGCCGACCGCGGCGACGATCAGCAGCAGCGGCAGGGTGCGGGTGTGATGGTTCAGCGCCATCTCGGCCCCGAGCACGCACATGATGAGCGTCAGCAGCACATCGGATGCGACGGCGCGGTCGAGGATCGAGGGTCCGACGATGATCCGCCACACGGTCAGCAGCGCCGAGACGGCGAAGACGATGTACACGACGGCCAGCAGCACGCTCATCCGGCGAACCTCCTCTCGCTCACGCGGGAGTCCAGCGCCTTCCGCATGGCCTCCACCTGGGCGCGCGACCCGACGGCGCGGACGATCCGCTCCTCCCAGTGCTGCACCGCGCGCCGTTGCGCTTCCACCTGCGTCGCGTCGCGCACACCGATCACGTGCAGGTAGAGGATGCGGCGGTCGCGGTCGATGTCGACGATCAGCGAGCCGGGGATGAGGGAGGCGGTGACGCCGACGTGCGTCATGATCAGGTCGTCGTCGGTCACGAGCGGCACGGCGATGATCGCGGTACCCGGCTGGCGGCGCGGGTCGAGCACCTGCCAGGCGACCGTCAGCGAACCGCGGATGAGCGAGAGCACGAACTCGAGCCCGAAGACGAGACCCCACCACAGGTTCACGCGCCCCGAGAGCTCCACCGGCGGCAGCCGGAACACGCGGGTCACGACGATCGCGACGATCAGTCCCGTGAGGAAGGACAGCACCGTCAACTGCCCCCACAGGAGCATCCACAGCGCGATCAGCCAGATGAAGAACGGCAGCTGCCGCCAGACGGTGACGGCGACGGCCTTCGGTGTCAGGGTCTGCGGGCTCATGGCGTCTCCTCCGCGACCTCGACGAGGATCACCGGATCCTGCAGCGCCTCTCCGATGCTCGCGCACAGCTCGTAGAGCGGGCCGGCGAAGATCGTCAGCGCGACGGTCACGGCGACCATGCCCGCCGTGGCGAGGGTCATGATGCGCGGGATGACGCGGCGCTCGGTGGTCGTGGCGGCGGCGGGCGCCCCGCCGAGGTACGAGATGCGGTCGGGCGCGTCGCTCTCCTCGCCCTGCTCGTCGTCCTCGCGCCAGAACGAGAGGTTCCACGCGCGCATGAGGGCGTACAGGGTGAGCAGCGAGGTGACGATCCCGCCCACGATCAGCGTGTACATGAGCGGGGTGCCGACCTGCGCGGCCGCGTCGAACAGCGCGAACTTGCCGATGAAGCCCGAGAACGGCGGCAATCCGCCGAGGTTGATCGCGGGGATGAAGTAGAGCACGGCGATCACGGGCGCCGCGCGCATGAGTCCCTTGACCTTGAGGATCGATGTCGATCCTGCCCGGCGCTCGACGAGTCCGACGGCCAGGAAGAGGGTCGTCTGCACCACGATGTGGTGGACCATGTAGTAGATCGTGGCGCCGAGGGCGGCGGGGGTGGCGACGGCCAGGCCGAACACCATGTAGCCGATGTGACTGACGAGCGTGAACGACAGGATGCGTTTGAGCTCCGCCTGCGCGACCGCGCCGAGGACGCCGACGATCATGGTGGCCAGCGCCACGATGAGCAGCAGGGTGTTGACGTCGTTGTCGCGGAAGATCTGCGTCTCGGTGCGGATCATCGCATAGACGCCGACCTTGGTCAGCAGTCCCGCGAACACCGCCGTGACGGGGGCGGGCGCCGTCGGGTAGGAGTCGGGCAGCCAGAACGACAGCGGGAAGACGGCCGCCTTGATGCTGAACGCCAGGAGCAGCATCAGGTGCAGCACGAGCTGCACGTCCTGCGGCAGCTCCGACATCCGCTCGGCCAGCTGCGCCATGTTGACGGTGCCGAGCGCGCCGTAGATCGCGGCGATCGCGGCCAGGAAGAGGATCGAGGACACCAGCGAGACGACGATGTAGACGACGCCCGTGCGGATGCGCGACTCCGTGGAGCCGAGCGTGATCAGCACGTACGAGGCGACCAGCAGGATCTCGAAGCCGACGTAGAGGTTGAAGAGGTCGCCGGCGATGAACGCGTTGAAGATGCCGCCGGCGAGGATGAGGTACGACGGGTGGAAGATCGTGACGGGCGTCTCGTCGTCGCCGTCGGCTGCTCCCTGGCCCACCGAGAAGAGCAGGACCGCGAGCAGGACGATGCTGGAGACGACCACGAGCAGCGCCGAGAGGCGATCGACGTAGAGGACGATGCCGAACGGGATCGGCCAGCCGCCGACCGAGACGGCGAAGGCCTTGCCCGACGAGTCGACCGCGTACAGCAGCACGGCGGCGATGGCGAGCACGAGGGTCAGGGTGATGGTCGAGACGCCGACCTGCACCTTGCGCTGGCGGCCGAAGATCAGCGCGATCGCCGCGCCCAGGAGGGGCAGCGCGACCAGCAGCGGGACGAGGGCGGTCATCGGTCGTCTCCGCTCGTGTCCGGCTTCCTCGGCGAATCCGTCGGGGCGTCGTCGCGGATCGCGTCGAGGTCGCGGTGGTGCAGCACGACGATCGGGGCCGTGTCGGTGCCGATGAAGTCCGTCGTCGCGTCGTCGTCCTCGTCGGTGATCTCGTCGCCCATCGTGTCCTGGTCCTCGGCGTCGCGGGCGCGCAGGGCCAGGTCGGCCTCGTCGTCCTCGACGGTGTCGGCCTGACCGAGCTGCCAGGAGCGGTAGATGAGGGCGAGCAGGAACGCCGACACGGCGAAGGTGATGACGATCGCGGTGAGGGTGAGGGCCTGCGGCAGCGGGTCGCTCATCTCCTCCGGCGAGTCGGCGGCACCGAAGAACGGGGCGACGCCCGGCTCCCCCATGACCACGAGCAGGAACAGGTTCGCAGCGTTGCCGAGGAGGAGGAAGCCGATGAGGACGCGGGTGAGACTCCGCTCGAGCATCGCGTAGACCCCGGCGGCGAAGAGCGCGCCCATGATGATGATGAGAACCAGCGAGGCGGTCACGAGGCAGCCACCCCCCGCTCGCGCAGCTCCTGCGCCTGACGGTCGACCTCGCCGCCGAGGGAGCGGAGCACGTCGAGGACGAGTCCGACCACGACGAGGTAGACGCCGATGTCGAAGAGGGTCGAGGTGACGAACTCGACGTGACCGAGGATCGGGATCTCCCCCTCCCAGAAGGTGCTCGTGAGCGGTGCGTCGCCGAACAGCAGGGGCACCAGGGCGCACGCGACGGCCAGGGTCATGCCCGCCCCGAGCAGGCGCCCGGCGTCGGTCGGCGCCGCCGCGCCCAGCTCGTACCGGCCGCCCGCGACGTAGCGCATGACGAGCGCCATTCCGGCGACGAGGCCACCGGCGAACCCGCCTCCGGGAAGGTTGTGCCCGGCGAACAGCAGGTAGATCGAGACGACGATGATCGTGTGGAAGAGGATGCGGACGATCACCTCGAGCATGATCGCGCGGTTCTCGGGCCGCACGCGCTGCCCGCCGACGAGCCACGCCTGGCGGGTGCTCTCCGGGGCCGAGGCCCGCGGTCGCGGTCCGTCGACCGTCTCGATCAGGGGACGGCGGGTGCGGGTGGCCCCCGTCGGCAGCGACGAGATGGTGCGGGAGAGGAGGTCGGAGCGGTGCGTCACGAAGACGAGTGATGCCACACCGGTCGCCGCGAGGATCAGCACCGACAGCTCGCCCATCGTGTCCCACCCGCGGAGGTCGACGAGCGCGACGTTGACGACGTTCTTGCCGTGGCCGAGTTCGTAGGCGAGCTCGGGGAAGCGCTGCGAGATGGGCTCGGCCACGCGGGCTCCGGTCGCGACGATCGCGATGAGCGCCATCGTCGCACCCACGGCGAGCGCGATGACCGCGCGGGCGACGGGGAGGACCGACGCGTTGTGCTCGCCGAGGCGGGCGGGGATGCGCCGCAGCACGAGCGCGAAGGCGACCAGCGTCACCGTCTCGACGAGGATCTGGGTGAGGGCCAGGTCGGGGGCGCCGCTGGTCGCGAACAGCAGGACCATGCCGAGTCCCGTCACCGACACGAGCACGACGCCGGTGTACCGCTTGCGGGCCCGCACCGCGACGAAGCCGGCGAGGATCATGATCGGCGCCACGACGAGCTGCATGGGCGTCTGCCACGCGTCGAGGCTGACCTGCCACGACGGGTTCGCCAGCAGCGCGGTGCCCTCGGCGGCGACGAAGACGACGAAGACGGTGCCGACGTACACCGGCAGCGAGCCGCGCTGGGTGAAGGTCGTCGTCCACACCGCCACCTTCGCGATGCCGCGCAGCACCGCGTTGTAGCCGTCGGCGGCGGTGAAGGGCAGCACGCGCGAGTGCCAGTGGGTCCGCTGGACGAGCCAGAACAGCGCGGCACCGGCGGCGATCGAGCCGAGCGAGAGGAACAGCGCCGGCTCGAGCCCGTGCCAGAGGGCGAGGTGGTACGGGTATCCGTCGGCCGCGTCGGGCATGGTGTCGGCGTACCCGGCCAGCGCGACGTCGAGCAGCGGCGCGGCGAAGCCGGCGACCAGCGTGAGGCCGCTCAGCAGCACGGGAGCGGCGAGGAAGCCGAGCGGCGGGTCGGGCCAGGGCGTCGCGGGCAGGGGAGCGCCGTCGGCGTCCTTCTTCGTCCAGAACGCGCCCCAGACGAAGCGGATGCCGTACGCGGTGGTGAGCACGGATCCGAGCACGATGCCGATGAGCGGCGCGAGCGCGACGGGGTCGGCACCGCCTTCGAGGAGGGCGGTGAGGGTCGCCTCCTTGGCGACGAAGCCCACCGTCGGCGCGACGCCCACCATCGAGGCGATCGCGATGATCGAGAACACCGCCAGCGTCGGCGCCTGGCGGCCGACGCCCGACAGCTCGCCGACGTTTCGGGTGCTGAGCTGGCGGTCGATGACGCCCACGACGAGGAACAGCGACGACTTGAACAGGGCGTGGCCGACGAGGAGGGCCAGGCCCGCCAGCGCGGTGTTGCGCTCGCCGTAGCCGAGCACGACGATCAGCATGCCCAGCTGGCTCACCGTGCCGAAGGCGAGCACGCGCTTGAGGTCCGATTCGCGTAGCGCCTGGATGCCGCCGAGGAGCATCGTGAACAGACCCAGCGTGAGGATGACCGGGCGCCAGGGCTCACTGTCGGCGAACGCCGGCGCGAGGCGCGCGATGAGGTAGATGCCCGCCTTCACCATCGCCGCCGCGTGCAGGTAGGCGCTCACCGGGGTGGGCGCCGCCATGGCACCCGGGAGCCAGAAGTGGAACGGGAAGATCGCAGACTTGCTGAGCGCCCCCACCAGCAGGCACACGATCGCGATGTTCAGGAGCAGGCCCTGGTCGGCGCCGTGGGCCACTCCGACCGGCGGCGCGGTCGAGAGGATCTCGGTGAGGCTCGTGGTGCCGTAGAGAACGACCACCATCACCGCGCCGACGAACATGACGAGGCCGCCGAGCGTCGTCACCAGCAGCGCCTGCAGGGCGGCGCGGCGGCTCGCGCCGCGTGCGTGGTAGAAGCCGATGAGGAGGTAGGAGAGGACGCTCGTGACCTCCCACAGCATGACCAGCACGATGAGGTCGTCGGTGAGCACCAGACCGTACATCGCCCCGGCGAAGGCGAGCAGCACCGCCGAGAAGAGGCCGACGCCGTCCTTCTTGCCGTCGAAGTACCAGCGGCAGTAGACCATCACCAGCGCGCCGACCCCGGTGACGATGAGCGTCATGATCCACCCGAGGGTGTCCATCTTCATCGACAGATCGATGCCGAGCGACGGGATCCAGGCGAACGACTCGACGGGTGCGGCGCCGGCGAAGACGGCCGGCGCCTGCATCACGGCGTGGCCGAACGCGACGATCGGCACGATCGCGGCGACGAAGAACGCCCGGGATCCGATCCGCCCCACCAGCCACGGCAACGCCAGCGGTATCACCGCGAACGCAGCCAGGAGCAGGAGCAATCTGGCCTCCAGACGGGATCGCGGGGGTCGGACGTCCAGTCTACCGGGGCGAAACCGCCCGAGACTCCGGGACCGGCCCGGTGGTGTTTCCCGCACGGAAGACACTCGTGAACGTCACCGACGCCGGCTGCTCGCCGAGGAGCATCGCGACCACCGCGGCTCCGGCCGCGCGGCCCTTCTCCACCGCGGGCTGGACCATGGTGGTGAGCTCGTACGGCGCGAGGCCGTCGACGGGCACGCCGTCGAAGCCCGCGACGCTCACGTCGCCCGGCACAGCCAGCCCCGCCTCCTCGGCGGCGCGGATCACACCGGCCGCGAGCAGGTCGCTCTGGGCGAGCACCGCGGTGGGACGGCCGGCGGCGAACACCTGACGTCCGACGCGCAGGCCCTCGTCGATCGAGCTCGCCAGGGTCGGGAACGCCGGCGCGTCGGGGAACACGTCGCGGGCGCCGCTCAGCCGGTCGTGGGTGACGTTGAGCTCGGTGCGGAGCGTCACGATCGCGACGTCGGTGTGACCGAGGCGGCGCACATGGTCGGCGAGGCACCGCTCCGCGTCCTGGTTGTCGAGGCCGATGCGCGGCACGCCCTCGCCGGCATCGCCCTCGATCACGACGACGGGAACGCCCCGCGCGCGGAGGGCGGCCACGTCGTCGGCCGCCTCGGGGATGGTGCCGATCAGCACCGCGGCATCCAGCGGCACGGTCGCCAGCGTCGCCGCTCCGCTCGCCCGCCGCAGGGCGGGGTCGTCGGCCGGGGCGGTCACCACCGGCCTCAGCAGCAGGAGGCTCGCGTCGACGGAGGCGACCGCGTCGGCGAGACCGTCCATCGTCGTCCGCTGCACCGGGTCGGTGAAGGCGATGCCGAGGGGCCCCCGCTGGAGCACGCCGACGATGCCGCTGCGCCCGCGCCGCAGCGACGCGGCCAGCGGATCGGGGCCGGTGTAGCCGAGGGCGGCGGCGGCGTCGAGCACCCGGGCGCGGGTGGCATCCGAGACCGGGGTCTTTCCGGAGAAGACGACGGACGCCGTCGACGGCGAGACGCCCGCCTCACGGGCGACGTCGGCGATGGTGGCGCGGCGGCTGTTCATCGCCTCGATCGTAACCCGTGGCATTCCGACCGTCGAATCGATTCGGTAGGCTGTCGCGGTGAGCACCACCCTGACCCGCGCGCAGCTCGTCCACTGGCGCACCGCGATCTTCGCGATCTTCTTCGTGACCGGCCTCGGCTTCGCCTCCTGGGCCTCACGTCTGCCTGCCGTCAAGGCGACGCTCGCGATCGACGACTTCGGCGTGGGCATCCTGCTCTTCGTGATGGGTGCGGCCTCGATCGTGGGCCTGTCGCTGGCGAACATCGTCGTGGCGCGCTGGGGCGCACGCCGCGGGATGCTGTTCACGATCTCGGCTTTCGGCGTCGGCGTGCTCATCACCGGGTTCGGCGTGCAGTTCGTCGAGTCCTACGCGATCACCGCCATCGGCCTCTCCCTCATGGGACTCGGGATGGCGAGCACCGACGTGATGATGAACGTCGAGGCCGCGGCGGTCGAGCAGAGCTTCGAGCGCACGCTCATGCCGATGTTCCACGCCTTCTTCAGTCTCGGCACCGTCGCCGGCGCCGGGGTCGGCATCGCGATGGCCGCGTGGGGCGTCGGGGTCGCCTGGCATCTGTGGACCGCGGGTCTCGTGGTCCTCGCCGCCGGGCTCGTCGCCCTGGCGTACGTGCCGGTGCATGACAGCGCCCCCGCCGACGACGCCCCCGCCCTCAGCCGCGGCGAGCGCCTCCGCGCGATGCTCGCGGTCTGGCGCGACCCGCGCACCTACGCCATCGGCGTCATCATGCTGGGCATGGCCTTCGCCGAGGGCAGCGCCAACGACTGGCTGACGATCGCGGTCGTCGACGGCCACGACGAGACCGAGGCGACCGGCGCGATCGCGCTGACCGTCTTCTCGGTGGCGATGACCGTCTTCCGCATGCTCGGCGGGCCGCTCGTGGACCGGATCGGCCGCGTGTGGACGCTCCGCATCCTCTCGGTCACCGCCGGCGTGGGGCTCATCCTCTTCATCCTGGCGCCGTCCACCCCGGTCGCCTTCATCGGTGTCGCGCTGTGGGGGGCGGGCGCTTCGCTCGGCTTCCCGCTCGGGATGTCGGCGGCGGCCGACGATCCCGCCAAGGCCGCCGCCTCGGTCTCGGCTGCCGCAACGATCGGCTACCTCGCCTTCCTGTGCGGCCCGCCGCTGCTCGGGTGGATCAGCCACCAGATCGGCATTCTCCCCACCCTGTGGATCATCGTGGGCCTCATCGCCCTGTCGGGCCTGGCCTCCGGCGCCGCGAAGCCCATCGCCGGCTCGAAGGTCGGCGCCGGCCACCACTGACCCGCCCGTCCCCACCCGCCCGCCCGCCCGTCCCCGCCCCCGTAGCCCCCGAGCTTGCCCCGTAGCCCGCGAGCTTGCCCCGTACCCCGCGAGCTTGCCGGCAAGCTCGGCGCGTACGGGGCAAGGTCGGCGGGGCGGGGGCAAGGTCGGCGCGAGTAGGCTCGTCGGGTGCGTCTCGTGATCGCCCGCTGCTCCGTCGACTACACCGGTCGGCTCAACGCCCATCTGCCCCTGGCGACCCGGCTCCTCGTCCACAAGGGCGACGGGTCGCTGCTCGTGCACTCCGACGGCGGCTCGTACAAGCCGCTCAACTGGATGAGCCCGCCCTGCACGCTGACCGTGGAGGAGCCGGATGCCGAATCGGCCTCGGCCGGCGTCATCGAGCACTGGCGCGTCACCCACGCCAAGACGGGCGACGCCCTGCTCGTCCGCATCTACGAAGTGATCCACGACTCCTCCCACGAGCTGGGGATCGACCCGGGGCTCCAGAAGGACGGCGTCGAGGCCGATCTGCAGCGCCTGCTCGCCGAACAGGTCGACGTCATCGGCGACGGGCTCACCCTGGTGCGCCGCGAGTTCCCCACCGCGATCGGTCCGGTCGATCTGCTGCTGCGCAACCCCGAGGGCGGCACGATCGCCGTCGAGGTCAAGCGCCGGGGCGACATCGACGGGGTCGAGCAGCTGACGCGCTACCTCGAGCTGCTGGGACGTGATCCGCACCTTGCTCCGGTGACGGGCGTGTTCGCCGCGCAGGAGATCAAGCCGCAGGCTCGGGTGCTGGCCACCGACCGCGGCATCCGCTGCGTCACCCTCGACTACGACGGGATGAAGGGCGTCGAGTCCGGCGCGCCCCGCCTGTTCTGACGCATCGGCGCGGGAGCGCGGCCCGCAGGGGGCTGGCTAGGCTGGCAGGCATGACGATCAGATCTCCGTGGACGTGCATTCTGTGGGACGTCGACGGGACCGTGGTCGACGCCTCCGAGGGGATCCTCCGCCGCCTCACCATCGCGCTCACCCACTTCGGCCTGCCCGCTCCCACTCGTGAGGAGCTCGTGCACTGGATCGGCCCGCCGCTGTACGACTCGTTCCAGGCCAACGTCGGCATGACCGGGGCGCGCGCGTCGGAGGCGGTCGCCTACTACCGCCAGATCGGCAAGACCGACGGCTACGCCACCGGCGCGAAGCTCTATCCCGGTGTCGGCGAGCTCATCGCCGACCTGGATGCCGCCGGGATCCCGCAGGCCACCGCGAGTTCGAAGCCCGAGAACCAGGTGCTCGTGCTGATGGACCACTTCGCACTCGCCCCTCATCTGCGCGTGATCGTGGGCGCGACCCCGGACGAGAAGACCCTGGCCACGAAGGCCGACATCGTCGCCGAGGCGCTCCGCCAGCTCCGCGAGAAGGGCGTCGACACGAGCCGTCCGGTGCTGATCGGCGACCGCCACCACGACATCGAGGGCGGCGCGGCGCACGACGTCCCGGTGATCTTCGTGCGCTGGGGCTTCAGCTGGCCGCACGAGTCGGAAGGCGCTCAGGCGATCGTCGACGACGCCGCGCAGCTGCGCGCGCTGCTGCTCATCGAGGACGACGCGTGAACGAGACCCTGGAGGGGATCGTGCGCTGGGGCGTCCCGGCCGCCGCCGTCTTCGGGGTCGCCGCCCTCCTCGCCGTCGCGGGCGTGTGGGCCCTGCGCCGCTCCCGCCGGAGCCCGCGGGCCCGCGCGGCCGCGGAAGCCGATCGCGCCGCCGCCGGTGCGGCCCTCGTCGCTCTCGACGACGCCGTGGAGGAGCTCGACCTCGAGGTGGCGCTGTCGGGTGCCCTCTACGACGGCACGGCTCCCCCGGCGCTCCGGCGTGCGCGCATGACGGCCCAGCACGCGCGGGACGACGCGTTCGCCCGGCTGCGCGAGCTCGCCGACGACGCGCATCCCGACGAGATCCGGCGTATGACCCGCAGCATCCGCGCGCGGGTCGACGCCGCCGGCGCGGCGATCGCGCACGCCCGGACGGAGCACGCCGCGTGGATGACCGCGCACCGCACGGCCGACGCGCAGCTCGATGACGCCCGCGCGCGTCTGGGCGCGCTGCAGGCGGAGCTGGGCGATCCTGACGCGCTCGTCGCCGACGTCACCCGCCAGGTGGACGACGACGAGGCGCGAGGCGCCCGCACCGCCGCGGCAGAGGCGAAGACCGCACTCGACGAGGCGGAGGCCGCCCTGGCGGACGCCGCGGAGCTGCTGACCGACCCGACCCGTTCGGCCCTGCCCGCCCTGGCGCGCGCCGAACGCGCATTGCGCCGTGGCCGCACGGCAGCGCGCGCGCTCGACGAGCAGCACCGTCTGGTGACCGAGGCGGCCCGCGCCGCCCCGGGAGAGCTGGCCGCGGCACGGGAGGCCCTGCGGCAGGCCGAGCAGCTGCGCGCCGATCTCGACCCGGAGGATGCGGAGCGGCTGGGTGGCGAGCTCCGCCGGCTCGCCGCCGCGCTCGACGCGGTGGAGGACCAGGCGGCAGGGCGGCCGACGAGTACCGTCGCCGGCGTTGCGCGGGTGCGTGACCGGCTGGACGCCGCGGTGGGCGATGTGCGGACGGCGCAGCAGCGGATGCGCGGCGCGCGCACGGCGCTGCCGGGGACCCTGGCAGCCGCGCGGGCCGCGGTGGCGCGCGCGGAGACGGCCGCATCGACGTCGAGCGCCGACGCGCGCGTGCGGCTCTCGTCGGCCCAGGCCGAGCTGGCCGCCGCGCGGTCGGCGCAGGACCCGGTCGCCGCGCTGGATGCGGCTCGGCGCGCGCTGCGGCACGCCGAGGATGCCGTTGCCCTCGCGGACTACGACCGGATCAACGGACGCTAGCGCCCGATCAGATGGGGCGGATGTTCTCCGCCTGCAGGCCCTTGGGGCCCTGGGCGATCTCGAACTCGACCCGCTGGTTCTCCTCGAGCGAGCGGTAGCCGCTCGCTTCGATCGCCGTGTAGTGGGCGAAGACGTCAGCGCCACCCTCGTCGGGGGCGATGAAACCGAAGCCCTTCTCCGAGTTGAACCACTTGACGGTACCGCTGCTGCTCATGAACTGCCTTACTTGTGCTGAAGTCGGAGAGGGATGCACGCCGACGAGTCCCACGGTAACGAAAGCCGCCGACAGCGCCATAGCCGGGCTCAAGATGGTGACACAAATGTTGCACGACGATCCGGTTAACCATTCGACGCCCGGGCGTCACGCCAGAGCGCTCGCCCGGGCGTCGACGGATCCCCCCGGATAGGCCACGCAAAGCGTGACGGGGCTCACTTTACTGTCATCCGCCGACGCCGGGCAGATGGTGCTCGATGAGAATCCGCCGAGAAACCCTGGGGAGCGACGCGCCCGTCGGCGGGGAAGCCCCACGGCCGCGGGATCCATAGGCGCGAGTCGTACACTGATGCCGTCATGACTGAGACCCTGCCGCCCCTCGACCTCTCCCATGGCGGCATCCTCAGCGACGGGGTCTACGCGACCATCGGCGCCGCCATCCTCGAGGGGCGCCTGCACCCCGGGCAGCGCCTGCGCGACGTCGAGCTCGCCGCGCAGCTCGGGATCTCCCGCACGCCGGTGCGCGAGGCGCTGCAGCGGCTGGAGCGCTTCGGTCTGGTGGAGGTCGCGGTGGGCCGCTACACCCGGGTGTCCGAGCCCGACGAGCGGCTGCGCGCCGAGACCGCCGACGTCACGGTCCATTTCATGGGCAACGCGCTGCGGATGTCGCTCGCCGTCTGCAGCGATGCGCAGCTCGACGACATCCTCGCCACGGCCGACGCCGTCGTGAGCGCCGCGGAGTCCGGCGACCGCCTCGCCCTCTTCGACTCGTCGGTCACGATGTTCGAGGGAGTGACCCGGGCCACGGGCAACTCGGTGTTCCTCGGGGTGATGCGGGAGACGGCCCTCGCGATCCAGCGGAACCTGCGCGACTGGGACGCGTTCCTCGACGGCCCGCTGACCCGCGCCGGCTCGTACGCCGCATTGCGCGAGCGCATCGCCCGGCGCGACGGCGACGGCGCCGAGCAGACGCTCCGCACCATCCATGGTCTGAACTGAGTCGGGACCGGAGGGAGGAATCGGATGCACCGCGACGCCGAGCGCCCCCGCGTCCTCTATATAGAGGACGACGCCTCGATCGCGGGGATGACGATCGAGGTGCTGGAGGAGTCGTACCTCGTCGACCATGCCTCCGACGGCGAAGCCGGGCTCCGACTGGCGCTCAGCCACCGCTACGACGCGATGATCGTCGACCGCCGACTGCCGGGGATGGACGGGATAGCCGTCGTGCGCGGGGTGCGCACCGCGCACATCACGACGCCGATCCTCATGCTGACCGCGCTCGGCGCTCTCGACGATCGCGTGAGCGGCCTGGACGGCGGCGCCAACGACTACCTCGTCAAGCCCTTCGAGTACGACGAGCTGCTCGCGAGGCTGCGCGCGCTGAGGCGAGCGTTCCGCGCCGACGGGAGGCGGCGTCTACTGGGCGAGTGGTCGTTCGCGCCGGACTCGCAGGCGCTGTTCACGCCTACCGGTCGCCGGATCGCTCTCACCGCCACCGAGTCCGCACTCCTCGAGCTGCTCAGCGCGAGCCCGGACCACGTCTTCACCCGGGGCGAGATCCTCGACGCGGTCTTCACCGAGGGTGACACCCCAGGATCCGTCGACACCTACGTCCACTACATTCGGCGCAAGTCGGTGCCCGACATCGTGGAGACCGTGCGCTCACGCGGCTACCGCGCCGGAGCACCCGCATGAGCCCCCGCGACGCGGTTCGCGTGCGGCAGGCCGCACGGGCGGTCGGCCTCTACGTCGCGGCGGCCTCCGCGCTGATCGTCGCGGGCGGTGTGGGGATCCTGGTCGCCGTCATCCTCTCGACATCGCGCGTCGAAGGGGACGACGGGCGTGAGCCGGGCGAGCACGGAGGCGGGTGGGACCGGCCCCGTGGCGACGACTTCGTGGTGGACGTCGACCGGATCCTGCCCGTCGTCGTGGTGCTCGGGCTCCTCGGGGTCCTGCTGCTGACTCTCGTCGCCTGGTTCGCGGCGCGCCGCTCGGTGCGTCCTCTCGCCGAGACGCTCCGACGGCAGCGGGATTTCGTCGCCGATGCGAGTCACGAGTTGCGCACCCCCTTGACGGCGCTGTCGAGCCGGATCCAGGTGCTCGAGCGACGGCGCGACCGTGGTGATCCCCTCGATGAGACGATCCAGGCGCTCCGGCAGGATGCCGCCCTCATGACCGACGTCCTCACCGACCTGCTGTTGGCCGCCGAGCCCGGCTCGGAGGGCATCAGAGGTTCCGCGGACGCCGTCTCCTGCGCCGAACGCGCAGTCGCATCGCTTCGCCTTCTCGCCGAAGAGGCCGATGTGCGCCTCGTCGTCACCGGGCCCGTCGCGCAGGCCGATCAGCGCGCCGAGGCCGGGCCGGACGGGAGCGGCGCCACTGCGGCGATCTCGCCGACGACCCTCACCCGTGTGCTCGTCGCCCTGATCGACAACGCGATCCAGCATTCCCCTCCCGGCGCCACGGTGACGATCTCGGTCGCCGCGTCGGAGCCGCGCGGGGTCGAGCTGCGGGTGGCCGATGAGGGCGAGGGGATTCAGGGCATCGATGCGACGCGTGTGTTCGACCGGTTCGCTCGTTCGGCCGAGACAGGGCGGCGGCGCGGGTTCGGGCTCGGGCTCTCGCTCGTCCACGACGTGGCGGTGCGCGCCGGCGGCAGCGTGCGGGTGGAGCGCACCTCACCCGACGGCACCACGTTCCTCCTCACGCTGCCGCGAGCCCGGTAGCGGGCGACACCGTCACCGGGATCCCGCCCACCCATCGACGCGTGCGCCCGTCGGCGCACACCGTGATGCCCGTGCGCACATCCGCCGCGGGCAGCCAGGAGAGGTCGTCGAACCCGGACACGACCGCTGCCGTCGCCCACACGTCCGCGTGCGCGAGGCCGTCGGCGACGACTGTGGCCGAGATCACACCGCCGGAGGCAGGCAGCCCGGTGCGCGGGTCGACGATATGGTGCCCGCGCTCCGCAGTGCCCGACGTGGCGACGGCCCCCTCGGCGATGTCGAGGGATGCCAGGACCGACCCGGGCCGGCGGGGATCGGCGATCCCGACCCGCCAGCGCCAGGTGGAATGCGGATCGGTGAACAGCTGGAGGTCTCCTCCGGCGTTGATGCCGGCGGCCAGATGCTCGCCGACGAGCGGCTGCAGGTGACGGCGCGCCGCCCGCTCGACCGCCCAGCCCTTCACCAACCCGGTCGGATCGAACCCGGTCGGATCGAACCCGGTCGGATCGAATCCGGGTCCGGCCGATGCGCGCCAGGCTGCCGAGAACAGCCCGCCCGTCCGCGTCTCGGCCTCTCGGCAGGCCGCGGCGACCTCGCGCACGTCGGCGGACGCATCGGCGAGCGCGAGCTCGCCACGGCCGATCCGGCTGACCTCCGAACCTGCCTGGTACGGCGAGAAGGTCCGGTCCGCCTCGCGGAGCTCGGCGAAGCAGCGCTGCACGGCCTCCTCGGCTGACGCCGCACTCCACGACCGCAGGTGGATGCTCACCGGCATCCCCATGATCGTCTCGACCCACGCGCGGCGAGGTGGCTCGCCGAGGCGACGCGACGTGGACGTCTCCATCAGCTCGTCGCCTGATCGATCGCGCTCTGCAGCGACGTGAGGTACCCATCGCTCGTGTAGGTCGCCCCCGACACCATGTCGATGTCGGCGCTCTGAGCCTGCACGGTCTCGGAGACGAGCACCGGGATGGCGCGCGCGTTGATCTCACGGTCGCGTCCGTTGCCGTCCGGATAGTCGATCGCCTGGACGTCGGCGATGACTCCTCCCGAGACGGTGATCTGCACTTGCACGGGTCCGTAGCGGGTGTTCGCCGCGTCGCCCGTGTACGTGCCGTCGGCCAGACCGCCGGCGCTATCCGTCGGGGTCGACGCGGCAGGCGTCTCGGCAGCGTCTGCACCGTCGGGGGTGTCACCGGTCGCGGACGGGCTCGGATCCGGGGAGGGGCTCGAGGCCTCCGCGCTCGTCGTCGAGGCATCCGACGACGTCGGTTCCAGGGCGGTGGGGGCCACCGCCTCGAGCGAGGTCCGGTAGCTCAGCAGCAGGACGAGTCCGCTGAGGGTCGCCATGACGGCGTAGACGATCTTCTTCATGTCGGCTCCTAGATGGCGAAGGACTCGGAGTGGATGCGGTCGGCGGCGAAGCCGGCGGAGCGGAGGTCGCGCCGCAGCGCCTCCATCCAGGGACCGGGCCCGCACAGGTAGACGTCGTACGTGGCCGGATCCGGGGCGAGGTGGCGCAGCAGGTCGGGCCCCGTCCACGCCTGGTGCGTCGCGGGCAGCCACGGCGAGGCCGTGCGGGCACGGGGACCGGGGAGGGCGATGTGCCGAAGGCCGCGATCGCGTACCAACGACGCGATGGCGTCCGTCCGCAGTGCGTCGTCGGCCGCGGTGTCGCGGGTGAGGAGGGTCGCCGCGCCGGGCGCGTACGCCTCCGCCTCCAGAAGCGACACGAGCGGTGCGACCCCGGCCCCGGCCCCGATCATCAGCAGCCGGGTGCCGACGCGGTGCTCGCCTGTGAGGTGGCCGTAGGGTCCCTCGATCAGCACACGCGTGCCGGGGCGCAGGCGGGCGAGCCGCCGCGTGCCGTCGCCCGCGAGACGCACGGAGATGCTGAGGCCGTGCGGGTCGGGCGCCGCCGACAGCGAGAACGGGTGTCCCCGGGTCCAGCCCGGCCCGTCGAGGAAGCGCCAGACGAAGAACATCCCCGCCTGCGCCTGCAGCCGCGCGAGGCCTCGCCCGCGCATCCGCACCGTGACCCCCCGCGCACCGTCTCTTTCGACCGCGACCACGCGCAGACCGTGCCGGACCGAGCGGGTGAGCGGCACGGCCACGCGGAACACCACGATCGACGCGGCCGCCACCGCCCACAGCGTCCACCAGTAGACGGTCGCCGCCGGTGAGAAGAGGAAGTCCGCACCCGTCCACAGCTGGTGGGGCAGCGCGAGCGCGACGCCCAGGTACGCGTAGAGGTGGAGCAGGTGCCAGGACTCGTACCGCAGCCGTCGGCGGGCCCGCCGGATCGAGGTCACCGCGACCAGGAGGACGAGTGCGGTGCCGGCGGTCGCCAGGAGCATCCCGGGATAGTCGACCACGAAGTCGACCAGCTGGGCGAGCGGATCGGTCCCGGCGGTGACCGCGTAGCCGAACACGAGAAGCACGATGTGGGCGCCCATCAGCACCACCGACCAGGTGCCCACCACCCGGTGCATGCGGGTGATCGCGTCGCGCCCGAAGCCGCGCTCGAACAGCGGCACGCGCGCCATCAGGAGCACCTGGTAGAGCAGCAGGTTCGACGAGACGAGGCCGGTCAATCGGCCCAGCGCGCTCAGCGCGCCGCCGCCCCCCGCAGCGACCTCCGCCACGCCGCCACCCGCCACCCACAGCGCCGCGACGAACAGACTGGTCAGCCAGATGACGGCAGTCGCCGCGAGATTCCACGCCGCGACGCGGGAGCGACGCGCGACGCGCACGGTCCCTGGGGAGGTGCGGGAGGTGCGGGAGGTGCGGGAGGTGCGCGGGTCGGTGAGGGAACGGGATGCCACGGCGGTCATGTCGCCATGCTCGCCCCGACGGTCTGAGGCTGCTCTAAGAATGCGCCCCGCACAGTCAACGCATAGGTCAGCCAGGGGAATCTCTGGGCAACACTCAGTGACGCAGTCCGCGCGACGCGAGAAGCCCCAGCGACAGCGCGAGTGCAGCCGCGCCGAGGAGTGCCATCACCACCGGATCGATGTCCGCGAGCGGCCACGCCCACGGCTGTACGACGCCGTCGATTCGGCCGAGCAGCGCGCAGATCAGCACGTACACCGCGGGAACGAGCCCTTGGTAGGTCGCACTCACGAGCACACCGCCCGCGATCTGCAGCGCCAGCAGCCAGGTGAGCATTCCGACGTAGGCGAGCACCTCGCGCCCGGCTATCAACGCGGCGAGTGCGGTCACGACGAGGGCGGGACCGATCTGCAGGGTCACCACGACCGCCGCCAGCAGACCCGCGTTGCGGACGGCGTCCGTTCTCGTCGACGGCCACGCACGCACGAGGGCGGGAGCGATGACCAGGGCGCCCAGCAGAGCGACGAACAGCGCGAGCGGCGCCTCGCCGGCCGGGCCCGGCAACGTGACGAGGTGCCCGCCGATGAGGACGGCGAGCGTCGCCAGTCCTGCCTGGAGCAGTCCTATCGACCGGACGCGATGCGTCGTCAGCGCGGCTTTCACGGGACCGGAGGGTGGAGAGCGCAGTCGTCGAGCGCGGCGATCACCTCGTTCACCCACGCCGCCTGTGCGCCGAGCGGCAGGGCGACGACCGACTCCAGTGTTGCCGCAGCCTGTCCGTAGAGGTCGTCGATATCGTCCATGGTCGCGTCGCGACCGAGCATGATCGCCCGGAGCTGCGCGATCGCGACGGCGCGAGAGGTCTCACGCTGGGCCGCCTCGTCGCCGTCATCCGAGGCGCAGAAGCCCTGGGGGACATCGCTCGCCAGCGACGCCGCGAGGAGCTCGTCGGTCATTCCCTCCTGATAGATCACGCGAACGACATGCGGGTCGTCCTCTCTGCCGAGGTAGGTGGTCGCCCTCGTCGGCAGGTCCACCCCCGCGGTGCGCGCTCGCCTGATCAGCGCGGATACCCGTGTGGGGAGACTCGCGACGTCGCGATCGGTGCTCCTCTCGTCGGCCTCGACCTGCTCCGGGAACAGGCACACCGTCACCTCGCCGGGGAAGCATGTGAGGTCATCGGAGTCACGCGGCTCCGCCGAGGTCGAACCCAGTCCTGTCGCGACGGCAAGCCCGACCACCGCGGCTCCTGCGACGAGAGTGGCACCCGTCGTGCCGACGAGGAGGTCGTCGTGCCGGCCGGCGAGGCGCAGCGCGACGCAGGCGACGAGCAGCAGCCCGATCCCGCCGAACAGAGAGAAGAGCGTCGCCGAGACGAGGGATGCGGCCATGGGCTGTTCCTCGTAATCGCAGCATGTCTCGAGGACGAGACCCGAGAGATGTCGCAGCTCGAACCAGTCGACGGTGCCGGTGAAGCCGAGCCAGCTGTAGCTGGCCACCAGCGCGAGCGGGATCCCGAACACCGGTCGAAGGATGCTCCCGAGGGCGAACCCGAGGCACGTGTGGAAGAAGAGCATCGCCGCCACCGCGCCCACCATGCCCCAGGGGATCGCGCCCTCCAGACCACCACCGGTCGCGGCGATCACCCCGACGGCGAAGACCTGCGTCAGCAATGCGCACACGAGGCTCGGCCAGAGCGCCATCGTGACGACGGAGGCTGGCGCGCGCACGCTGAGAACGCTCTCCGTCCGTCGCACACGCAGGCGCGACGCCTCTAGGGCAGCGCCGGTGGCTCCGACTGCGGCAGAGACGAGGAGCAGGAGCACCGACCGTCCGACGCTCCACGTCCACCATTGCGGGGGCGGAGCGAGCACCGGTGAGAACTGCACCACGAGCACCAGGAGGGGCATGGCCGGCAGGAGGAGCCAGAAGACGGAGCGTCGTCGGAGGGGAACAGGCGACCGCACGGCTCAGTCCTCCGGCACCAGCGCGGCGTACGCGCGGCCGACCCGATCAGCCGTCGTCGCGCCCGTATGGTCGGCGAGAAACGCATCGAACCCTCCGAGGAACCGCGTCGATCCTGCGGCGAGCACGTGCACCTGGACGCCCTCCTCCATGAGCGCGTCGCTGTCGTGCGTCGAGACGAGGACCGCACGATCCTCCTCGATCCGCCGCAGGATGGCGACGAGTCGCTCGCGCTCGCGGGGATCGAGTCCCGCCGTCGGCTCGTCGAGGAGCAGGTAGGCGGGGTCATGGACGAGGACGCCGGCGATCCCCAGGCGCCGCGTCTGCCCGCCCGAGAGCTTCCCTGCGTTCTCATCGAGGCGCGAGCCCAGACCGACGGCGTCGAGGGCGCGTGCCGCCTCCGGCCAGGCGCGGCGCATCGGCATCCCCTTCAACCAGGCGACGTACGCCACGTGCTCACGCACGCTCAGCCCCGGGAACGCGGCGACGTGCTGCGGCAACCATCCCACCCGACGCCGGAAGGTCGGTGGTCGCCGACGGGTCGTGGTCAGCGCGCGCCTGTCGAGGGAGAGCGAGCCCTCGAAGCCGACGACGCCGGCGATGGCCTTCAGCAGTGTGGTCTTGCCCGCCCCGTTCGGGCCCAGCAGCACCGTGCGCCCGCGGTCGAGCGCGACGGACACATCGACCAACCGGGGCTCACCGCGCCGATACGCGAACCGGGAGACATGAACATCGAGCACCGAGGCCGTCTCTCAGTACCCGGTGCTGACGCGCGGTACCGTCACGCGCCCGCCGGGAATCCACGCATAGTCGCTGGAGCCGAGGTAGCGGTCGCTTTGCGTCCTGTCGTGAAGGTCATCGTGGTCTCCCGGTCGTCTCATCGAGTGCGAATCCGTGACTCATTTGCGAAGCGCGCATGAATGAGTCTTGTCGTCCCGAGCGTGGTGCTGTGAGCGAGAACTGTCAAACGACCCGAGGCGACCACGCGGATGAAGACGCGGATCAGGGCGGGGACCAGGCGTGAGGTTACCGGGCAGCCTGCCGGTCGACGTCGATTCCTGACGGAACCCGAAAACGAACGCCTACTCCCGGCCGGTGCTCTGTTCCCGCACGCCCCCGCGGTGGTTGAGTGGTGCCATGACCACACATGTCGGGGAACCGCATCAGCAGGGCTTGGCGCAGCGACTGAACTGGCTCCGCGCCGGGGTGCTCGGAGCCAACGACGGAATCGTCTCGACCGCTGCCGTGGTGGTCGGCGTGGCCGGTGCGACGAGCGAACTCGCCCCGATCCTCACCGCCGGCGCCGCGGCGCTCGTCGGCGGTGCGATCTCGATGGCGCTCGGCGAATACGTGTCGGTGAGCAGTCAGAGTGACAGCGAGCGCGCGCTGATCGCGAAGGAGAAGCGCGAACTGCGTGAGATGCCCGACGAGGAGCTCGATGAGCTCACCGGACTCTACGAGGCGAAGGGCCTGGCGCCCGGGACCGCCCGCCAGGTCGCGATCGAGCTGACCGCCCACGACGCCGTCGCCGCCCATCTGTCCGCCGAGTTGAACATCGACGAGAACGACGTCGTGAGCGCGTGGCACGCGGCGATCGCGTCGGCCGTGGCCTTCACCATCGGCGCGCTGCTGCCGATGCTCGCGATCCTCCTCCCCCCGGCGGGGGTGCGCGTGCCGGTGACCTTCGTCGCCGTGCTCGTCGCGCTGGCCCTCACCGGATGGATTTCGGCGTGGATCGGCGGCAGCTCCAAGATCCGCGCGATCGTCCGCGTGGTGCTCGGCGGCGCGCTCGCCCTCGTCGCGACCTACGTCGTCGGGTCGCTGCTCGGAGCCTCCGGCGTCGTCTGAGCCGGCGCCGCACCCGCGGCGATCCCCCGCCCGAGGGCGTGACCCGACAGGATCTGGCCGAGGTCGACGCCCGTGGCCGACTTCACCGACTCGAACGTCGCCGTCAGGCTTGCCGCCTGCTCGCGGGCGATGTGGGTGCCGGCGGTGTCGCCGCCGATGAGGGTGACCCCGCCGACGTTCGCGTACCCCTTGGCGAACTCCGCCATGAGCGCCGGGAGCTGGGAGACGAGCTCGCGGGCGAGCACCGCATCCTGGTTCTCGCGCAGCGCCTCGGCCTCGGCCTGGATCGAGGCGGCCTTGGCCTCACCGATCGCGCGGATGGCCTCGGCCTCGGCGATCGACTTCTCCCGCAGCGCCTGAGCGTCGGCGTCGGCGCGGGCGAGGACGGCGGCGGCATCGGCGGCGGCGGATGCCTGGCGGGCCTCGGCCTCGCGCTGCACCGCGTACGCCTCGGCGTCGGCGGTCTGCTGGGCGACGGCGCGGTCGGCCTCGGCCTGCTTCTGCCGCGTGTACGCCTGCGCGTCGGCGGCGGTCTGCGCGCGGTAGCGCTCGGCGTCGGCGACCTTCTTGACGTCGGCGTCGAGCTCGGCCTGCTTGTTCTCGGCCTTCTGCTGCAGCACCGCCTGCTCGCGCTCGGCACGCGCGAGATGCTCGGCCTGCTCGGCTTCCGCGTTCGCGCGGCCGATCTCGCTCTTTGCGACGGCCTTGTTCTTGTCGAGGGCGGTCTGCTCGATGAGGTTGGCCTCTTCGGTGGCCAGCTGACGCTTCTTGACCTCGCGGGCGGCGTCGATCTGGGCGACCTCGGCCTCGCGACGGACACGCTCGACCTCCTTCGCGCCGAGCGAGTCGATGTAGCCCTTCGGGTCGGTGATCCCCTGGATGGCGAACGAGTCGAGCACGAGTCCCTGGGCGAGCAGGTCGGGCGAGATGCCTTCGGCGATCTGGTCGCCGAGCTTCTGACGATCCTGCATGACCTCTTCGACGCTGAGCTTCGCGACCACCCCGCGCAGGGCGCCTTCGAGCTGCTCGGTCGTGAACTGCTCGATGGCCTGGTCCTGCGACGCGAAGCGCTCGGCCGCGGCGCGCACCTGGTTGGGCTGCGAGCCGACCTTCACCAGCGCGACACCGGCCAGGTGCAGCGTGACGCCGTTGGCGGTCTGCGCGACGGGCTCCATCTTGATCTGGCGCGAGCGCAGCGAGATCTTGTCGGAGCGCTGCGTGAGCTTGTTCACGAAGGCGCCGCCGCCGGTGATCACCGACATGGCCGAAGTGGTCCCGTCCTCACCCCGCTGGCGCTTTCCGACGACGACGATCGCCTCGTCGGACTGCGGCACCTGGTACCAGGCGCGGAAGATGAAGAAGCCGATGAGACCGAAGAACAGCACCGCCACGGCGACGATGCCGCCGACGATGATCCCGAAGAAGTCCATGTCGTGAGGGGGTCTTTCGTGTGAACCCGCCGGTCGCGACCGGTGTGCGAGACCTCTGCGGGGGCGTACCTTTCTCCAACCTATCGGGCGCGGCGTCCCCGGCGCCGATGCGGGGACCGGGTCAGCCCGCGTCGTCGACGTCCGCCCGGAGGGTGACGCGCACCGACGAGATCCGACGCCGGTCCATGCCCGTCACCTGAAGCGTGCCGCCCGGCACGTCGACGGTGTCGCCGACGACGGCGAGACGCCCGAGACGTTCGGTGATGAATCCCGCGATCGTGTCGGACGATCCGCGCTCGAGCGTGAGACCCGTCGCCTCCTCGAAGTCCTGGAGATTGAGGCGACCATCCAGTTCACCCCCGGCGGCCACGGGATCGATCGCGGTGTCGTACTCGTCGAAGATCTCGCCGACGACCTCCTCGACCAGATCCTCGAGAGTGACGATGCCGTCGGTCCCGCCGTACTCGTCGACCACGACGGCGATCTGGTGGCTGCTGGCCCGCATCCGCGTGAGCGTGGGGAGCACGCGCGCCGTCGACGGGAAGTAGGAGATCGGGCGCACGAGGCCGGCGAGCGGCCGGTCGGGCTCGTCCGCGGCCGCTTCGAACAGGTCGCGCACGTGGACGAAGCCGACGATGTCGTCGATCGACTTGTCCACGACCGGGTAGCGGGAGAAGGGGAGCTCCCGCACCTGCGCAACCGCGTCGACCAGCCGGGCCGCCTCGTCGAGGGCGACCACCTCGGGCCTCGGACGCATGACCTCGCTGATCTGGCGACCGCGCAGTGAGAGCACGTCGTCGAGGATGCGGCGCTCGTCGTCGGGCAGCCCCTGGTGACTGGCGACGATGTCGCGGATCTCCTCGTCGCTGATCTGATCGGCGGTTTTGTGCGGGTCCCCGCCGAGGAGCCGGACCAGCGCATTGGTCGACACCGAGAGCAGCCAGATCACCGGCCGCATGAAGGTGGCGAAGCCGTTCAGCGCGGGGGCCACGGCATACGCGAACTGCGCGTTGCGCTGGATCGCCAGGCGCTTGGGCACGAGCTCACCGAGCACGAGCGAGAGGTAGGCGATGACCAGGGTGAGGAGCACCGTGGCGATCGTGAGGGCGAGCGGCTGCGGCACGCCGGCCGCTTCGAGCAGCGGAGCCACCGACGGCGCGATCGAGGTCGCCCCGTAGGCGGCCGAGGCGAAGCCGGCGACCGTCACGCCGATCTGCACCGCCGAAAGGAACGTGTTGGGGTTGCGGGCGAGGTCCGCCACCTTCGCGCCGCGGCGGCCGCGCGCGGCGATCGCGTTGATCTGGCTCTCCCGGAGGGTCACCAGTGCCATCTCAGTCGCGGCGAACACACCGCCGATGAGCACGAACGCGATCACCAGGCCGATGTTCCACAGCAGATCGCCGGTCATCGGGCACCGTCGTGCCCGCGCGCGATCTCGTCCGCCGCCGTCTCGGGGGCGCGCAGGCGGTCGCTGCGGGTCTTCCTCAGGCTCGCGACGGTGGCCACGGTGATCGTGCCGGCGATGAACAGCAGCGACAGCCAGATCGGGATCTCGGGGATCACCGTGAACGGCTCGCCGCCGTTGATGAAGGGCAGCTCGTTCTTGTGCAGTGCGTGGATCAGCAGCTTCACGCCGATGAAGGCGAGGATGACCGCGAGGCCCTGCGCGAGGTACACCAGGCGCTCCAGCAGACCGCCGATGAGGAAGTACAGCTGGCGGAGTCCCATGAGGGCGAACGCGTTCGCGGTGAAGACGATGTACGCCTCCTCCGTCAGCCCGTAGATGGCGGGGATCGAGTCGACGGCGAAGATGAGGTCGACGAATCCGATCGCGACGATCACGAGCAGCATCGGTGTGACGAACCGGCGTCCGCCCCGCACGGTCGTCAGCCTGTCGCCGTCGTACTCGTCGCTCACGGGCAGCACCCGGCGCACGAGCCGCATGAAGCGTCCGTCGGCGGGGTTGGAGTCGCCGTGCGCGAAGGCCTGCCGGTAGGCGAGGAACAGGAGCAGGGCGCCGAACGCGTAGAAGATCCACGAGAAGTTCTCGATGAGCGTGGCACCGAGGGCGATGAAGATGCCGCGCATGATCAGCGCGATGACGATGCCGATCATCAGCACCTTCTGCTGGTAGATCTTCGGCACCGCGAAGCTCGTCATCACGATGAGGAAGACGAAGAGGTTGTCGATCGACAGGGCCTTCTCGGTGAGGTACCCGGCGAAGTACTCGCCGCCGTACGTCCACCCCGACACCATGCCGATGCCCACGCCGAACAGCAGCGCCAGTCCGATGTAGAACGCCGACCAGCGGGCGGACTCGCCGATGCTCGGCTCGTGGGGCTTTCGCACGTGTGCGAAGAACTCGTAGACGAAGAACGCGATCGTGACCGCGATGGTGATGATCCAGACGAGCGGCGTGATGTCCACAGACGGGGTCCTAACCTTGGCGTGAGCGAATCAGCGCCAAAGTCTTCTCCATCCTCGTGATCGAGGACCGGTGACCCGGGATGCGGTGTGCATCCGTAGTGACGAGCCGACCGTGTCGGAGTACTCCCCTTGGAACGACAGCGATCTTACGGGGTTGCGCCGGGCGCTTCCTGAACGATCGCTGAAGCGCACGCCGCGGTCAGCCGTCCATCCGGTCGAGGTCGAGGTTGAGCTCGACGACGTTCACGACGGGCTCGCCGAGGTAGCCGAGGTCCGGGCCCGTCGTGTTGTCGTCGACCGCCTGACGCACCTGCTCGGCGGAGAGGCCGCGCGCGGCGGCGACGCGGTCGACCTGGAGCAGGGCGTACGCGGGGCTGATGTGCGGATCCAGTCCCGAGCTCGACGCGGTGACCGCGTCAGCGGGGATCTCGTCGGGCGAAACTCCGTTGAACTCCGCGATCTGCGCCTTGCGCTCCGTGATCGCCGCGATGAGGTCCTCGTTCTCGGGCCCCCAGTTCGACCCCGACGAGGCGCCGCCGTCGTACCCGTCACCGGCCGCGGAGGGCCGCGGCTGGAAGTACTGCGGCAGGGGCGCACCGTCGGCGTCCGTGAAGTTCTGCCCGATCAGCGACGACCCGACGATGTCGCCGTCGTCGTCCCGGATCAGCGATCCGTTGGCCTGCGCCGGCAGTGCGAGCTGCCCCACGGCGGTGATCAGCAGGGTGTAGCCGACGCCGAGCACGACGGTGAACATGAGCAGCGCGCGGATGGCGACCCAGAGGCTGCGTCCGGTGCTGCGCGTGGTGGTGTTCATGAGTGATCTCCTTGACGATCCCGGGTCAGAACCCGGGGATGAGGCGCACGACGAGGTCGATGAGCCAGATGCCGATGAAGGGCGTGATGATGCCGCCGAGACCGTAGACGAGCAGGTTCCGTCCGAGGATCGCGGAGGCATGAGCGGGGCGGTACTTCACGCCGCGCAAGGCGAGCGGCACGAGCACGACGATCACGAGCGCGTTGAAGATGATGGCCGAGAGCACCGCGGAGGCGGGCGAGCTCAGCCCCATGACGTTCAGCACCGCCAGTCCGGGGAACACACCCGTGAACATGGCCGGGATGATCGCGAAGTACTTGGCGATGTCGTTGGCGATCGAGAACGTCGTCAGCGCGCCGCGGGTGATGAGCAGCTGTTTGCCGATCCGGACGATGTCGATGAGCTTGGTCGGGTCGGAGTCGAGGTCGACCATGTTGCCGGCCTCCTTCGCGGCCGACGTTCCCGTGTTCATCGCGACGCCCACATCCGCCTGCGCAAGCGCCGGGGCGTCGTTCGTTCCGTCGCCCGTCATCGCGACGAGGTTGCCGCCCTCCTGCTCCTTCCGGATGTAGGCGAGCTTGTCCTCGGGCGTCGCCTCGGCGAGGAAGTCGTCGACGCCGGCCTCCCGCGCGATGGCCGCTGCCGTCAGCGGGTTGTCGCCGGTGATCATGACCGTGCGGATGCCCATCGCCCGCAGCTCCGCGAAGCGCTCGCGGAGTCCCGCCTTCACGACGTCCTTCAGGTGGACGACGCCCAGCACGCGGCCGGTGCCCGCCGCGTCGCGCGTGGCCACGACCAGCGGGGTGCCACCGGACTGCGAGATCGTCTCGGTGCGCGCCGTCAGATCGCCCCGCACGTCGTCGGGCAGCGCCGTGCCGCCCTGCTCGAGCCAGGCGAGGATCGCGGAGCCCGCGCCCTTCCGGATGGCCGAGCCGTCGGGCAGGTCCAGGCCGCTCATGCGGGTCTGCGCGGTGAACGGCACGATCGTGCCCTGCGACTCGCCTCGCACGTCGACGCCGCGGGCCACGGCGAGATCGACGATCGAGCTCCCCTCCGGCGTCGGGTCGGCCAGCGACGACAGCGCCGCGGCGCGGGTCAGCTCCAGCTGGGCGATCCCGGCGAGGGGGACGAACTCGGACGCCTGCCGGTTGCCGTAGGTGATCGTGCCGGTCTTGTCGAGCAGCAGTGTCGTCACGTCGCCGGCCGCCTCGACGGCCCGTCCGGACATCGCGAGGACGTTGCGCTGGACCAGGCGGTCCATGCCGGCGATGCCGATCGCCGACAGCAGCGCCCCGATGGTGGTGGGGATGAGGCACACGAGCAGCGCGATGAGCACCGTGACGCTCGCGGGGCTCGCGGCATACGAGGCGATCGGGTTCAGCGTGAGCGCCACGACGACGAAGACGATCGAGAGGCTCGCGAGAAGGATGTTCAGCGCGATCTCGTTCGGGGTCTTCTGGCGCGCGGCGCCTTCGACGAGGGCGATCATGCGGTCGACGAAGGTCTCTCCGGGCTTGGAGGTGATCCGCACGACGATCCGGTCGCTGAGCACGCGGGTGCCGCCGGTGACCGCGGAGCGGTCGCCGCCGGACTCGCGGACGACGGGCGCCGACTCACCGGTGATGGCCGACTCGTCGACACTCGCGATGCCCCAGACGATGTCGCCGTCGCCGGGGATCAGCTCGCCGGCCGTGACCGTGACGACGTCACCGAGCCGCAGCTCGGACGAGGCCACCTCCGTCACGGCGGCGCGCTCGGCGGCGGCGTCCGAGGCGGGGTCGTAGCCGGTCACGCGGTGGGCCGTGGTGCTCGTGCGGGTCTTGCGGAGCGAGTCGGCCTGAGCCTTGCCGCGCCCCTCGGCGATCGACTCGGCGAGGTTGGCGAACAGGACGGTCAGCCACAGCCAGATCGCGATGCCCGCCGTGAACGACCACGGCACCGAGCTGCCGCCCGAGGACGCGGGGCCCCCGAGGAACGGCTCGGCGACGGCGAGGACGGTCGTCAGCGCGGCGCCGACCCAGACGAGGAACATGACGGGGTTGCGCCACTGGGCGCGCGGGTCGAGCTTGCGGAACGCACCGGGAAGCGCCGCGCGCACCTGCGCCCAGCTGAAGGACTTCTTCGGCGTCCGCGCACCGCTGCCGTGGTGGGCGGCGGAGGACTCGGGGGTGGTGGTGATGGTGGACATGATTTACAGCAGCCCTTCCGCCAGGGGACCCAGCGTGAGAACGGGGAAGAAGACCAGGGCGGTCACGAGGATCGCCGTACCGACGACGAGCCCGATGAACAGCGGTCGGTGGGTGGGCAGGGTTCCGGCTGTCACCGGCACCTTGTCCTGTGCGGCCAGCGAGCCGGCCAGTGCGAGCACGAGCACGATCGGCACGAACCGCCCGAGGAGCATCGCGACACCGAGCGCCGCGTTCATCCAGGGTGTGTTGGCCGTGAGTCCGGCGAATGCGGAGCCGTTGTTGTTGGACGCCGAGGCGAACGCGTAGACGACTTCGGAGAGGCCGTGGACGCCGGGGTTCCAGATCGAGGTCGACTCGACGTCCTCGCGGACGCCGGGCAGCGCGAAGCTGAGCGCCACACCGCTGAGCAGCAGCACCGGCATGACCAGGATGTACAGGCTCGCCAGCTTGATCTCGCGGGGACCGATCTTCTTGCCGAGGTACTCGGGGGTGCGCCCCACGAGCAGTCCGGCGATGAAGACGGCGACGACCGCGATGATGAGCATGCCGTAGAGGCCGGCGCCGACGCCGCCGGGCGCGATCTCGCCGAGCATCATGTTCAGCATCGGCATCATGCCGCCGAGCGCGGTGTAGGAGTCGTGCATCGAGTTGACCGAGCCGGTCGAGGTGAGGGTCGTGGCCGAGGCGTACAAGGCCGACCCGGCGAGACCGAACCGCGCCTCCTTCCCCTCCATCGCCGCGCCGGCGAGCTGCGGAGCCGTGCCGTTGCCGGCGAACTCGAAGGCGGCGAGCGCCCCGAGCGAGACGAGGAACAGGGTGCCCATCGCCGCGAGGATCGCGTAGCCCTGGCGGTTGTCGCCGACCATCCGGCCGAACGTGCGCGGGAGCGAGAAGGGGATCACGAGGATCAGGAAGATCTGGAAGAGGCTCGTCCAGCCGGCCGGGTTCTCGAAGGGGTGCGAGGCGTTCACGTTGAAGAAGCCGCCACCGTTGGTGCCGAGCTCCTTGATCGCCTCCTGCGAGGCGACCGGGCCGCCGGGCAGCGTCTGCGCGCCCCCCGAGACCGTGGCGATGTCGGTGAACCCTGCGAAGTTCTGGATGACGCCGCCGGCCAGGAGCACGATCGCGGCGATCACGGAGAAGGGCAGCAGAATGCGGAACGAGCCGCGGACGAGGTCCACCCAGAAGTTGCCGATGGTGCCGGTGCGCCGGTAGGCGAAGCCGCGGACGAGAGCGACCGCGACGGCGATGCCGGTCGCCGCGGAAACGAAGTTCTGCACGGTGAGACCGGCGAACTGCACGGTGTAGCCGAGGGTGAGCTCGGGCGAGTAGGACTGCCAGTTCGTGTTGGTCACGAAGGAGATGGCCGTGTTGAACGACAGGCTCTCCGGAACGGCCGGCAGGTTCAGCGCGTAGGGGAGCCATTGCTGCGTGCGCTGGAGGAGGTAGAGGAGGAGAACGCCCACGAGCGAGAACAGCAGCACGCTCCGCAGGTAAGCCTGCCACGTCTGCTCCGACTTCGGGTCGGCGCCGATGACGCGGTAGATGCCGCGCTCGACCTTCGAGTCCTTGCGCGTGGTGAACACCCACGCCATGTAGTCGCCGACGGGGCGGTACGCCACCCCGAGGAAGAGGATCAGGGTCGCGAGGCTCGCGACGAGAAGCAGCCACTCCATCAGAACTTCTCCGGCTTCACCAGGGCGACGACGAGGTAGACCAGCGCTGCCAGCCCCAGGGCGGCGGCGACCAGTTCGAAGACGATCACAGCCGCTCCACCGCCTTGCCGATCAGACCGACCAGCGCGAACAAGGCGAGGACGCCGAGCACGTAGACGATGTCGAGCACGAGTAACTCCCATTTCGTGGTGTCCGGACTTCGGGTGAGGCCCGCACGTCTCTCGACGCAATCCACGATCAAACACCCGCCGCGACCGCGGAAACGGGGCCCTAACGGAACCCATGCGGCGCTGCGATCAGCGGGACGGGATCATCGCCGACCCGGCGGCGAAAGCCGCGAGGACGCAGGGAACCGCGACCTCAGGGGCGACCCCGATGCCGAGGACAGGATGCTTCCCGTCTGGAGGCCGCGGGGAGCGCCGGCAACTCACACCAGGGCGGCGAACCTCTCGGTCCGGTCGACGGGCCCGATGACGATCAGCAGATCCCCGTCCGAGACGACGGACGACGCCCCGGCGGCATGCCACGTGCCGTCGGCGGTGCGGATCTTGACGATGGTGACCCCGTGTCGACGACGCACGGCCGCCTCCTCGAGCGTCTGTCCGACGATCTCTCGCGGCGCCACGGTCTTCGCGACGACGAGGTCGCGATCGAACTCGACGTAGTCGAGCATCGCGCCGCGCACGAGGTGCGCCACTCGGCGGCCCATGTCGGCCTCCGGGAAGATGACGTGTTCGATGCCGAGCTGCTCGAGGATCAGACCGTGCTGTTCGCTGATCGCCTTGGCCCAGATCGAGCGCGCGCCCATCCGCTTGAGCAGGGATGTCGTCAGGATGCTGGCCTGGATGTCGGATCCGATGCCGACGACGACCCGGTCGAACTGCACGACGCCGAGCTGCTCGAGCGCAACCTGTTTGGTCGAGTCGGCTCGCACGACGTGCGTGAGGATCCCGTTGAGCGACTGCACGATGTCTTCGTCGGTGTCGATGCCGAGCACCTCGGTTCCCGACCGCGCGAGCTCTGTGGCCAGGGCACCGCCGAAGCGTCCGAGGCCGATGACGGCGACGCTCGCGGCGGAGGAGTCCTTCGCGCGGCGACGGCTGAAGAAGGGGGTGGCGTTATCCAATGATCGGACGCTCCTTCGGAAGTTCGTACATTCGTTTCTGCGTCGTCAGCGCCAGGGCCGACCCGAGCAGGACCGGGCCCAGGCGGCCGATGAACATGAGGACGATCAGGATGGTCTGCGCGGCCGCGGGCAGGTCGGCCGTGATGCCGGTCGACAGCCCCACGGTGGCGAACGCCGAGATGACCTCGAACAGCACCCGATCGAAGTCGAACGGGCTCATCAGCATGATCGCCAGCGTCGCGCCGACCACGAGCGCCACGGCGAGCAGCGCGACGGTCAGGGCCTCACGGTGGGTGGAACGGGGCAGACGCTTCCCGAACATGTTCACCGCGGTGTCGCCGCGCAGCTCGGCGACGATGATGAAGAACAGGACCGCGAAGGTCGTGACCTTCAGGCCGCCGGCCGTTCCTGCGGGACCGCCTCCGATGAACATGAGGATGTCGGTGACGAACCAGCTCTCCTCATGCATCTGCGAGACGTCGATCGTGTTGAAGCCGGCCGTCCTCGGCATCACCGACAGGGTGAAGCCCGCAAGGAGGCGGCTCGCGGGGTCGAGCGGCCCGAGCGTGCCCGGGTTGGACCATTCGAGCAGGGTGAGGGCCGCTGCTCCGACGACGAGCAGCACACCGGACACCACGACCACGGTCATCGTGTTGAGGGTCCAGCGTCGCGGGATGAAGAGCCGGCGCCGCAGTTCCATGATCGCGGGGAACCCGATCCCGCCGAGGATGATCGCCGCGCAGATCGGCAGGCAGATCCACGGGTCGGTGACGAACGACATCAGATTGTCGCTGAAGAGCGCGAAGCCTGCGTTGTTGAAGCTGGAGACGGCGTGGAAGATGCCGAGCCACAGCGCACGACCCGCCTCCTCGCTGTACCCGAGCCAGAAACGCAGGAAGAGGAGGAGCGCGACGACGGTCTGGGTGACGAGGGTGGTGATCGCGACGCCGCTGAGCACGCGGCGGACGTCGCCGACGGCGACCGTGTGACTCTCGCTGGCCGCGGTGAGGCGTGTGCGCAGCCCGAGACGCCGAGCGACGAGCAGCCCCAGGAGGGTCGCGAGAGACATCACGCCGAACCCGCCCACCTGGATCAGGCCCATGATGACCACCTGTCCGAAGGGCGACCAGAAGACCGGCGTATCGACGACGATGTGACCGGTGACGCACAGCGCGCTCGTCGCAGTGAACAGCGCCTCGATGAACGTCGCCGTGCGCCCCTGGACGGCGACAGGCAGGCTCAGCAGCACGGTCCCGATCGTCAGGACCGCTACGAAGGCTCCCGCGACGACCCTGCCGGGCGTGGGACGGAGAAATCTGCGCAGCGGCGGCACCCCGCAACGATCTCACAGCGTGAGGAAACCGTGTAGCTCGACACGTGACTCAGTCGTTGCGTGCCGGCCCGGACACCGGCTCCGAGGCTCGCGCTCTCTGTTGCAGCGGAGTGCCGAAGCGCGCGGCGATTTGCCGGAGTTGCTGCTGGCCCGGAACGACCGGCTTGCTGAAGTCCGCGTTCAGGCGAGGACGGACGCGGTGAACGGCGTGAACTCAGATTCCCAGTCTGCGATCAATCCCTCCAGGCCAGGACGGTCGGTCTCCGTATAGTCCGGCGGCACGTCGGCTAGGTGTGGCACATTCCCGGCGACGAAGACGCCGGACGTGCCGACGATGGTGAGCTCGCCACCGGGAGCCGGCCACAAGCCCAGGGAAATCGTGATGGACCCGAGCCCCCGCTCGAGTGCTGCGCCGTCGACCGACCACGCGATCAGTGGTTCGGTCGGCCCCTCGCCCGCCCAAGACAATCGCTCAACGTCGTCAACGACCAGCACACCCGTGTTCGCATCACGAATCTCAAGAGCGACCCGAAGGTCGAAGATCAGCCCGGCCCTGCGCGTGAGCGCATCCATGCGCAGGTCAATCAGCTGCGCCTCTTGGAGCAGCACACCCAACGAATCGTGTCGACCTAGCCGTTCCACCGGAACGGAATGCACGGCCCCAGGGGACGCCAACACATCACGCATCTTCACTGCGCCAACCTCATGACACTCACGCCAGGCGTGCTAGAAGGACGTCGATCTCATCCCGCCTCAACACCCCGTCCACAAGGTCACCGATTTCATCCAGCCTCGAGACCGCATCGGCAATCACGTCCTCCACGTCCCGTTGATACTCGATGTCGATCGGCCGGATTGCGCGCGTACGGCGAACAGCTTCGATGTAGCCCCGGCGCACGAAAGACGCCCAGCACTGGGCGACTTCTGGTCGGAGTCGGCCGTTGCGCAAGTCCTCCAGCACTTGAATGGTCGCTTCTCGGGTGACCACCAGCGGCGCTACCGCGACGGCGGCCTGCACCAAGACGTCGTGATCGACAGTCGCCATGCTTCCTAGAGCGGACGCGTCCCCGCGCACCGTTCGGACCAACGCGTCCTGCAGATCGCTCAACTCCCACCTGCCTCGTTTCGATCATCCGTGGCGTCCCGAAGTCGATCGCGAGCGTTGCTGAGACGATCACCGTAATCCCTGGCCATGACGTCGGGCAGGACTGATTCGAGAGTCGCCTCGAGATCCCACAGTGCCCTCTGCTCCGCCTGGTCCTCCCACTCGAGGCCCTCGGCTTCGTTCAGCCTCGCAATCAGGTCGAAGAGGACGAGCCAGTGGTCGTTGGACAGGCTTATCGACGTTCTGCTCGTCATTCCTAGACCTCCGTCTTCCAGAAGTTCCGCCGGCGCGTCGGCCACCGCCGTGCGCATCTGCTCCACTGTCACCTTAGGTACAACGAGGAGTCGTTTCACGCTGAAGGCGCGACCAGCGTAGGTCTCCGAATGCACTTCCTGCCGCAGCCGAACGGGGTCGAAAAAGGTCACCGGCACAGCGACGTCGCCGAAGCGAACGACGGCGTGCTCGAAGAAGCCCTTCGACTGAACCTCCCATTGCGCAAACTCGTCAAAGCCGCCGGGGAACTCAATGTTTCGGTCTGTCATCAGGGGCACTCGATTCTGGAGAGAACTGGCAGGTGTGGTTCGTGCCGGGCGGCGGCACGGTCTCGAAATGACTCGGGTCGTTTCCGCACTGGATTAGTTGGAACTCGCTACGGACGGCTCCACGGGTCGAGTCTTCGCAGAAGCGGGCCGAGCAGTCTGTGAAGCTCACCGCCGCTCTGCCCGGGGTCCGGGAGCATCTCTACGACGCTGACCGCAATCAGTTCCCGAACGTCATCCGGACCCCGTTCGTACGCCGACCCGAGCCACCCCAGGACGGACGAACACACATCGGGATGTGACTCTCGGTGCTCGACCAACCATCGAACGATGTCCGATACGAGAAGGTGCGGCAGTACCTGGCGCTCGTTGTCCGCTAGGTGTTCGTCCAGTAGCGGGACGAGCACCCGGTGAGCGTCGATGAGAGCACCGACCACCGCGACGGTGCTACCACTCATCCCGCACCACCCAGCACGTCTCCGAGTTCGCAGGCGAGACTGTTCGAAGGCCAGGAGTAGCGGTCATTGGTCGCCTCGTGGCGGCTTTCCGGCGCGTATTCTCGCAACGCTTGCTTGCCAGTCGTCCCATGCCGCCGCGTCGAACGGCCCACCGTCTGCCGCAAGCTCCGTATCCCCGATGAGGGTAGTGAGGTCGTCGCCTGCACGCTGAGCGAACCGCCAGATGAAGTCGGTCATCGCGAGGAACGCCTCCCTCGACGTGATCATCGGTTCCGCGCCAGGGTCGTCATCATGCAACTTCATTGAGCCCTCCGTTCGTGCTCCAGGAGTCTTTCAATACTCCGCGCCGTTCGGCTTCGAGCCGGCGGATTGCCGACCTCGTTCGTATATCAGCTGCCCGGCGCTGTGGGCTTCACGTAGGAGAGCCTCGATCGATGTAGCCAGTGCGTCATCCCGCCCGTCTATCGCCAACAAGCTCGGCGAAGACCACTCCATCAGTCCTCCTACGTCAGCGATCTGCTGGGACACCAGGTCCCGGTAGCGGTAGGACGCCCTGTCGAAGAACGCACGAAAGACCGAGCGCCCGGAGCGGCGCACTACTCGATTGAGAACGTAGCGACGCTCCGCGCGCGGGTCAGTAGCAACGACATCACCGAGCGAAACGTCGTAGAGAAAGAAGGGGATGCAACAGAGCTCAAACTCGTCGGGCGCGAGTTGTCGAGCCCAGAGCTGCTCGAAGCGGCCCTCTTCCGGCAACTTCGCCTGAATGATGAAGTCGGCCCTCTCTCGCCAAACCGGTTCAGAGTGCGTGGACGAGAGCGCATCAGCCACCTTCAGGACCCCCCCAGCATTGACGGACGAGCGGACTCTCCACGGATCTGAACACGGGCCGGTTTCGGCCAAGTCGATGGCGGGTCGTCCGTGTACCAAGCCTGCTCGATGCCGGTGACACGCCCCGCTCGCACCCAGACGATGATCTCCCCTAGGAGCTCGATGCCCTCGTGAATGAGTGCCTCGACGGGCAGTGGCCCATCTGCGAGGTCAACGGGAGCGAGCCCGTCAGGGACCGCGAGATCGATCATCGTCGGCGTGTGGCGCGTCACCGTTGCAGCAGAAGCCTGAACCCGCAGGGCAGCCGAGACAGCGCCCATCGGTGAGGCGACATGAGAGACAAGCTCCACGAGGTCATCTGTGAGCTTCACGACTCCAGCCTCCACCCTCATGCCGTGTGCGCACCAGCCGGCGGATAGCGCGCCACTGGTAATGCGCAGGTCACCCGCTGACGACGCACCTGGTGAGGCCATCAGTCCTCCGTCGCATGAGGCTCGGTCCAGCTCCGCGCCACCTCCAGGGCGTTGCGCGTCTTGACGCGCGAGGGGACTCGGTCAGAGTGAGTCAGGTCGCAGATAGTCCCTGTAGTCCCAGCCCACTGGCGCCTCTCTCGCGCTAGACCACCACCCGGCGCCCTCCGCCACCCAGCGGGCTCGCCACTGCTCGTAGTCAAATCCAAGGTCGTCGTCGCTTACCCCGAACTCGAAGCCGCATGACGGGCAGATCTCGAAGGAACCACCCCCTCCCTCGGTCCTCGGTTCCTCGGTCAAGCCCGGATATCCGCACACCGGGCACTTGATGGATACGGCCATTTGATGTCTCCCGAAACTGCTGGCCGGGCTGCGCCCGATCGTGGATCTCACTCATAGCCCGGAGGCACGAACATCAATCGCTCGGCAGTCGTGAGTCCGTCGTGGCTAACCGAAGTGTCGGACCACGTCGCACCCGACGCGAGCCAGGCCTGCCGATACGCGCGTGCCCCCGCCACTGACGAGTCCTGGTAGCCGAACTCGACCCAGCAGCAGGGGCAGAATTCCCATGACGGGTCGGTGCCCGTCTCACCCCAGGGCAGCCAACCTGGCCGGTATCCGCATACGCGGCAATGCGCGATGCCCTCGCTGAGCATTGAGTAATCCATGTTCGTAAGGAACTTGTGAATCGAGGTGTGCGGGCGGAATTACGTCCTCACGCCGCCGGTTGAACACCGCATAGCTCCGTTGCTGGATCGTAGCGCACGATGTCGCCGCCGGTCCGAGTCTGGGAGGGTGCTGACGCTGGGGGATTTCGCATGAAGCTCTGAGCTCAGCCACGTCTTCAAGGGAGCTGTTCATGTCTGGGAAGTCGCCCCGACCCCCGATGTGTCAGACCAGGTCACCGGGTTGGTGCCCGCACACACACGCGTTGAACTGCGCCGGATTCCCCGGATCCAGCAACCGATCCACCGACACGAACACCCCCGCCGCCGGATCGAAGAACCGCGCACCCAACAACACCAACGCGTTACTGTCATGCACCGCCCCCAAGAACCCAGGCGCTCGCGACGTCACCGACCCAGACGACCGGGCACCGCCGAACGGATCCGGACGCTTCCGCGACACCCCCGACGCCCAATCCGTGTTGTGCACCGTCCCGACCACACTGCCCTGCGGGTCAGTGACCACACAGGTCACCCCCACAAGGCCGTTCCCGGTGGATCTCAGACCTACGGGACGTTGTCAATCGATGGAAGACTGACTCGCTTGCTGCCGGGTGGGGGCGTTGAACTCGTCGAGCACCGTCCTTCGTAGCTCCCTGCAAGTCATCCCAGTCGCTCGCGAAGTTCACGCCGGACGGCCGCGACTGCCTGCTCGTCGCCGTCGTAATAGGCCTCCCAGAATCCGGGGGTGAGCCACGCCGCCGGCCCGAGCTGAAGCAGGCCCGCATCGATGACGACCACCCAACTTTTCGGGATGGAGGTGTCAACAGTCCTAAAGTCACGGATCGAGAACCAACCGAGAGTACGGCGGTCGTCTGTAAGCAGTTGAATGCTGGCCCCGCCGGTCGAGTGAATGTCGACGGACAGCACCGGGTAATCCCTGCCGACCGTCACCCACGGGCTCGCTTCTTGCGCTTCCCCTGTCGCGGAAGGTGGAACACGTATATGTGAAACGATCATCGGGCTCCATTGAATGGGAGTTTTTCGTCGTACTTGTAGTCAACTACTCGGGTCACCCGGTTGCGGTAGAAGTGGACCTGGATATTCCCCGATGGACTTTGGTGCGTGCGAGCGCATTGCGCAGACGGGGCGATACATTGATCGCCGCCGCGAGAGCATCCGCACGTCGGTCAGCGCGGGCCGCTTCCACGTGATCGTACGTTCGCGAGGAACGCCTCTCGAACGGCCGGGTCTAGCGGGGTCTTGTACGGCGGCTCGGTGAACCAGTCCAATGCGTCGTGCACGTTGACGAAGTCCACGCCCTGGCGAGTCCAAGGGCCGTCCGCACTATCGGTGAGCACGAGAGAGAGATCCCACCAACGCTCGCCCCACACCGCCCACTTGCCGCTGTCCCCCACTATTGCCACGACATCGGCAGTGAAGGTGACCGCACCAGTGGGATCACCGTCAGGCTCGTGAGCGACCACGTCCCCGTAGGTGTCAAGATTCTCGACGGCGAGCGAGAACGCAGGGTAGGAGCCGTACTTCTCGAAGTAGTACGACTCCGGTGAGGGTTCCAACACCACGAGAGACACGTAGCGATCGCCATAAGTGCGGGCAAGCGACTGCAACACCGGCCCAAAAGGGCTTTCGATCGCCAAGGCGTACTGGCAAATGTCCACCTGGCCTGAAGGTGCCTTGAAGGGCCAGGCCGGCAATCTCGACTCTCGGTCGACCAGACGCTCCACCTCCGAGCGAATCTCCAAATAGTCACCCTCCGCGCGCGGATAGAGACGCTGCGTCATTCCGCGGCCCCCAATCGGAGTTCCAGTGTGTGACGACCGCTACCCGCGGGCGTGTAGTTCGCAGTCCATCCGGGGTAGTTGCTGGAGTTCTTGTCTCGTAGGACGTGCCTGGCGCCGTTCTTCTCGAAGATGGTAACCGCTCCCGTCTTGCTAGGCCGCGAAGTCCAGCCGTTCTTGAGAAGGGTCTCCGCGAACTCCTCAGGGGTCGTAGTGACGCCGACTGTGCCCTTCGGATTGCCGCTACACTCCGGCGCGTGCGACCCCGCCGTCGGGCTTGGTCTTGGTCTTCCCGGTGCGGTGCGCGACCGTCTTGCCCGCGAACGAGTACCACCGCGTCGCCGACACCGACTGACCCGTCACCGTCTGCGACACCACCTGATGCGGACCCACCGCACCCGTCCCGAACGTCGACGCCGTCACCACACTCCACGACGCCGATCCCACCGTCTTCGACGTCCGGTTCCCCGATCGAGCCTCAGCGATAAGCCGAATGACCGACCGTGAACCTGCGCGTCGAGGGGTCATAGCGGATCACCACGTCGTCCCGGTCTCCTTCGGATGAGAGGATCACGGGTTTAGCGCAAGCAACGCCGATCCCAGCGATCACGTCGAGCACACGCCCAACGGCCTTCTCGCTCACCAACTCCCGCAGATCCACATCGAACAGAATCTCTGGGCCAGCGAAGAAGTTGAGCCGCATACCTGGAAACGGCTGCACGGCGAGAACGGCGCCGTCACGCGTAGGGTCCAGCAGACTTGACGCAGTGGCCCCCGCGGCGCCATCGGACCACATCACCGAAGCACCCAGACCTTCGAGCACTGCGAGCACGGCGGGCCAGTCCGCCCGCGACGAACCGAGAACCTGGCCATCCGGCAGAGCACCTCCGCCCGTCGCGTATCCAAATGCCGCCTGGAAGTCAGCGAGAGAAGGAGCACCATCCACGTCGTCAGTATGCATCGTGCTCAGGCGATCCCGGTGGGTCTGTCGGTGAGGCTTTGAACGCCTGAATGGAGGTTCATCACATCGAGGGCGTCGGCCCGCTACCGCGCAGCTGAATGTTCGACAGAAGGATCCTCCGTACCTCCGGGTCCAGCTGTTCGCTCTGCGGCGGCTCGGCAAACCACGCCAACGCGTCATGGGCGTCAAAGAACTCGACCTCTTGGCCAGTCCATGGGCCGTCCTTGAAGCTGGTGAGCAGAAGCGCGATGCCCCACCAGCGCTCTTCCCACACCGCCCACTTGCCGCTGTCACCGACTATGGCGACAGTATTGGCTGTAAAAATCACGGCGCCCGTGGGATCGTCGCCGGGTTCGTACGCTACAACATCCCAGTAGCTGACGAGACGTTCCACAGCGATGGAAAACGCCGGGTAAGAGCCGTAGTTGTCACGGTAGTACTGGGGGGACGGGTCAAGCACCACGAGCGATACTTGACGATCACCATAAGTATCAGCCAGCGACCGCAAGACCGGGCCAAACGGGCCCTCGATCGCATCGTCGTACTCGCAGGCACTGACGTACCCCGTTGGCGCCGTGAACGGCCACGCCGGTAGCCTCGACTCCAGCTCGACACATCGCCCGACGCTGTCAAGGATGCGCTGGAACGTCGTGAGCGATTCAGGGTAGATCGATTCCTTCACCAGAGTGCCCCCATCGGATTCTGAGCGTGCCGCGGGTAGCGCCAGCGGGCGTGTAGTCCGCCGTCAAGCACCGATGGCTGCTGGAGAGCATCGACCCGACGGTGATACCGAGTCATCGCGAGCATTCGCTCCTCAATAGCCATCAGGCTCCCGGCGAAGGTACACCCACTGCTCCCCGACATCGAGGTCCCTCGGTCGCGACGGATCGATGGCTACAGCCAAAAAGTCCACGGTGACAGGGGACTGAAAGTCAGCGGCAACGTACGCCTCCGCCTCCGACGCCACCTCGCGAGCATCCTCAGTCACTGTCTCGTAGACGAATCGCGCAGTGATCCGAGGGTAGTCAGGCGTTACGGCGACGGCACGAAGGCCCGGCGTAACGAGGTTCCACAGAGCGCGCTGGAACGACAAGAGAACCGCGCGGCCAAAATCCTCTGCACTTTCATTCAATTCGGCGCTCCCGGAACTACGTGGACACTTCCATCCGCACGATAGTGCAGGAGTCCAACTGACGTCGGCGCGCTGACTCCATCACGACTGACGTAGTGATCGGTCGCAGTGCTCAGAAGCAAATGGGGGAGGGCTCAGGGCCGGGAGCGCCCTTCCTCAACGCAAAAATCTCCTCCGACGCAAGGCTCTCGCTCGCGGCCTCGCGCGGGATCGCGACGCACATGTCTAGCGTGTCCCCGTCGCGCCACACCACGGCAAGAACACTCATCTCACACTCGTCCGCGGGGAAGTACAGCGTCAATTGGTACGACAGCGACCCACCGTAGGAGTCCCATGTTCCTTCGAAGTCACGCACAGGGGATCTCGCCAGATCCTCGATGTCGGTCCGCCCCTGATCCGAACAGTTCAGATCCTCGGGCCAGCCGACCGCCGTGTAGTTCCCGTCCAGTGTCAGAGTCAACTTGGTGGAGAACTCCCCGCCCGCATACCAAGTTCCCGCCGTCTCCTGCGGCGTCAGATCCAACGCAACATCTCCGGGCGCGCATCCTGTCAGGACCAGCAAGCCGACCGACAGCGCGAGCGCCGGGCCACGACAACTCCTCACCACTTCAGAGTCTCCGTCCAACTGAAAGGTCATCCATAGCTTTACGCATCTCGTCGCTCAATCGTCTCTCCCACCATTGATTGAACTCGCTCGGATGCACCTCGCGCTGCACCGGAACCAGGTTGCCAAGTGAGTTGTCGCCGCCATACTCCCGCGGCCTAATGTGATGGACCTCGTCTTCCGGGAGTGCGCAGCACGTCGGTCAGCGCGGGCCGCTTCCACGTGATCGCACGTTCGCGAGGAACGCCTCTCGAGCAGCGGGGTCCAGCGGAGTCTTGTACGGCGGCTCGGTGAACCAATCCAACGCGTCGTGCACATTGACGAAGTCCAGCCCTGCGCGAGTCCATGGCCCCTCCTCACGTTCGGTGAGTACGAGCGCCAAACCCCATCGCCGTTCGCCCCACACCGCCCACCTACCGCCGTCACCGACGATGGCGACAGTGTCGGCGATATCGGTCACCGCTCCCGTGGGATCGCCCCCTGGCCGGTGCGAAACGACATCCCAGTACTCGCTGAGGAGGGCCGGGGGAATTGAGAAGGCAGGGTAGGAACCGAAGTAGTGAAAGAAGTAGGCCGTCGGGGAAGGCTCCAGCACTGTAAAGGACACAGACCGGTCGCCGTACTCTGCGGTCAGGGCCTGGAGCACGGGGCCGAACGGGCCCTGGATCGCATCGTCGTACTCACAGAAATTCACGTAGCCAGTTGGTGCTGTGAACGGCCAATCCGGCAATCTTGAATCCAGGTCGATGTGCTGACCAACATCGGCGACGATACGCTCGTACTCCGGCTTGGACGCCGGGTAGACAAGTTCATTCACTTGTGTGCTCGCACGCGTTGGGCGACGTCCATGTTGTTCACTGAGATCCCGCCGATGTCGTCGCGAAACGTGATCAGAGTCTCCGCTCGCTGTTCCATGGTCGCCACCCCTCCGTTCGTGCCCACAATGTCACCCCTGCAAGAACGCTTCCGTTGAGGCGCGTTCGCGGCGGCGACGCGCCCGGGCCGGGTCACCCCAGTTCGCCCCCGCTGACTCAATGGTCATCCTCACGCCGCCAGACAGACTCGCCGACTGACTGTCCTCGCTCAGTCGTGTCAAGCCAGACGATTGACCCGGGCATGACGAACGGGTCTTCTTCCGCCGCCCATAGCGAGGCGATGCGAACGATAGCTTCGCCCGCGGCGACCGGCCACGGCACGTGCCCAGAATCTTGAACATCGCCCGCAACGACAAGCTCTTCGACGAGGAGGCGTGCGATGACCCCCACAGCAAGATCACGAAGATCACTGGGCTCAGTAAGCCCAGACCTTCGCATCATGTCGATGACGTCAGCCGCAGATACCCAGTCCTCAGCTGCACGTGCGAGAAGATCTTCAGCCAAGGTTCGCTCAGACTCAGAAGTGCTCAATCGATGTGGACCTTTCGAATCGTTCCGTCAAGGTAGCGAATGTCGATGGTCCGGCCGCCACTCTTCGACGCCTCGCGGAGGCCAAGACGAATGCCGTCGCCTCGCTCAAGCCACGTCCCTTTGTAGCGCGGAACGTGAACTGGCTCGCCTCCGCGGCTCAGCATCCCATAGATATCTTCGAGTTCCGCGTCCGAGCGAACCGTCCGGACTCCATCGCTGCGCCCTTTCGGCACCCGACGTGACTGCACCTCCGCCAGCGAGGGCCAGGCTCCCGCCCCAGCTAACGGCGATCCCGACACCACAGATCCCGGCGGTCGCAGCCATACACGCGAGGCCACCGACGACCAACCCGACCTCCACAGCGACCGCAACGATCCCGGCCCACGGTCGGCCGAGACTTGCGGGTAGCTCGGTGCCGAACCGCACGCTTGGAGGTAGTAGCTCGCCCCGCACCCGGGAGCCGCGCGGCGGGGAACGAAACCATGCGAAGTGCCAGCTGTCGCCGTCTTGGTGAGGGAGCCCGCGGTCGGTTTCGTCTTGGGCTTCCCGGTCGCGTTCTTGTCTTTCGCGACATACCGGTGGTCACCGCCGTCGGCAACCGGACCCGTCCACGCCAGCCCCGACGGGTCAGACCAGGTCGCCGGGTTGTTGCCCGCATACACATACGCGTTGAACTGCGCCGGGTTGCCCGGATCCAGCAACGGATCCACCGACACGAACACCCCCGACCCCGGATCGTGATCGCCCCGTCGGCCACCGGGCCCGTCCACGCGACCCCCGATGTGTCAGACCAGGTCACCGGGTTGGTGCCAGGTACATCCTGGCCGACACGCTCACCCCGAGCGTGTAGAGCTCCATGGACTCTGAGACCGATTACTCTCTCGGCTCTTGGGAACGCATCGGCAAGAGGCTCAGCCATAAAGCTGGCACTGCCACCACCACCACAAGAACCAGCGAAAGCGATATCGAACCGAAGCCGCTGTAAATCAGGGCTATCGGCAAAGCAACCGCAGCAACGCTCAGGTTCCCGGCGGCGGCTGAGGCCAGTCGGAATGATCTTGTCTTGTATCGGAGGCGGACTGCCGCCGCGTACGAGACTAGTGCCGCAAGGAGACCTCCTAGCGAGTAGATTCCGGCTTGGGCCACCCACGAGGTAGGGGAGCGCACCACAGCGCCGCTGACGGCGACAGTAACGTACCAATTGAACCAGCCTGCGATGGCGCTGATGAGTAGCGCCATCGTCACCAGCGCCACCGCTGACAGGGCAAGGCCTGGCGACTTGCTCTCACTGACCATTGATCACTGCCTCCAAGTTGAGCGCTTGCTGTTTCCAGGTGCCCATTGCGCTATTGAATCCTCCGACAAACACCATTGTGGCGAGGTCAGTGCCATGTGCCTCGGCGGTCTGTCGCAGATACGTCGTGCCTCGACTGTCGGCTCAGGACGCTTCCGCACCACCCCCGGTGCGATGCGCGAGCGTCTTACCCGCGAACGAATACCACCGCGTCGCCGGCACCGACGTCACCTAGAAAACAACTCGGGCCGTTTCCGCACTGGATTACGTGGAGCTCGCTACGGACGGCTCCACGGGTCGAGTTGTCGCAGAAGCGGGCCAAGCAACCTGTGAAGCTCTTCGCCGTCCTGCCCGGGGTCTGGGAGCATCTCCACAACGCTGACCGCGATCAGTTCCCGGATGTCATCCGGACCCCGTTCGTACGCCGACTCGAGCCACCCCAGCACGGACGAACAAACATCGGGATGAGACGCTCGGTGCTCGACCAACCACCGAACGATATCCGATGCGAGGAGGTGCGGCAGCACCTGGCGCTCGTTATCCGCTAGGTGTTCGTCCAGCAACGGGACGAGCACCCGGTGAGCGTCGATAAGTGCACCGACCATCGCGACAGTGCTACCACTCATCCCGCACCACCTAGTACGTCCTCGAGCTCACGGGCGAGACTATTCGCAACCCGCCTGTCGTCGAGCGCCGCATCCGGGTTTCGGGCCAGCCAGTTTCGCAAACCCTGAAGTGTTTCACGACCCTTAGTGATGTGCATGCGGCCGCCCGTAGGCGATCCTGTCGCTATCTCGCTGCGGATTGCGTCCATTGTTGTCCCACTCCCCACCCGGTTTGGGTTGGTCGTTCCCTTGTAGAGGTTGTCCACCAGATTCTGCAACTTCCGGTCAGCAACCTGCGGCGTCGGCAGGACTCTTGCAGCATCCGCGCCAGCTCCAACCTCATCAGCAGACTTCGTGCCCTTCCCGGCGCCGAAGAGGTTTCCCCAGTATTTGCCGATCTTGCCGAAGCCCACTGCGATACCCGCGAGGGGTGCTGCCGCGCCGACGCTGACTCCTGCCCCGATGGGGTCGCCCTCGGCCAAACTGAGGGCACCGTCGGCGATGTCCCCGGCCTCGTGGAAGAGGCCGACGACCGACAACACCAGATGTGCCACCGTGACCGTCTGCGAGAACGTCGCCTTCGACGCACACACTGGAACACGACCCCGGCTACAGGTCCGCTCCGTTGCCGGATCCGGCAGGGTGGGAGGGTTGCCGACGCCAGCCCGGCTCGACGTCTTGTTCTTCGCGACGTACCGGTGGTCACCGCCGTCGGCCACCGGACCCGTCCACGCCAACCCCGACGGGTCAGACCACGTCGCCGGGTTGTTCCCGGCATACACATACGCGTTGAACTGCGCCGGGTTCCCCGGATCCAGCAACGGATCCACCGACACGAACACCCCTGACCCCGGATCGAAGTAACGAGCACCCAACAACACCAACGCGTTACTGTCGTGCACCGCCCCCAAGAACCCACGCCCCTGCGACGTCACCGACGTCGTCGACCGGGCACCGCCGAACGGATCCGGACGCTTCCGCACCACCCCCGACGCCCAATCCGTGTTGTGCACCGTCCCGACCACACTGCCCAGCGGATCAGTGACCACACTGGTCACCCCCGCAAGACCGTTCCCGGTGCGATGCGCGACCAGCTTCCCCGCGAACGAATACCACCGCGTCGCCGACACCGCCGTCGACTCGATGAGTCAGACTGTGGGCGTACGTATCGGTCGGCATCGACCGGCGGAGACGAGCCGCCCGGGGAGTGGAGCATGAGCGAGAGCGATGATGCCACATCGGCCTCCCGTGCTGTGACCCGATCACCAGAGGCCGCCGAGGCAATCATCGGCGCCGTCGATGTGCACTACCGCGACGACGGCTCAGCGACCGCAGCCCTGGTCGTCTTCGACAACCCTGCGGACGAAGAGGTGACCTTCGAGGGCGTGGCACACATCGCTGAAACTGCTGCGTATGAGCCCGGATCGCTCTACTTGCGTGAGCTGCCCTGCATCGCGGCGGTGCTCGAGCTTGGGCCGCCCCTGGACCTGCTCATCGTGGACGGCTACGCGACGCTGGACCCCGATGGCCGCGCCGGTCTGGGCGCGCGCGCGTATGACGAGTTCGGGGTGCCGACCATCGGCGTCGCGAAGACGCCGTTTCGAACAGCAACGCACGCCGTGCCCGTCACACGCGGTACCGCCAGTCGACCCCTGTACGTCACGACGGCAGGCACCGACACCACTCAGGCAGCGCTGATGGTCGCCTCGATGGCCGGCAACCACCGCATCCCCACACTGTTGGCACGCGTCGACCGCCTCGCCCGAGGATCCTGATCTCCCTAACCCCACCCGCACGCGTCTAGACGGGCCGGTATCCCTCTCCCGTGCCCCGCACATCGTCCGCCGGTTCGAGGGGGCGGCTCTATCGGTCGACAGTCGAGATCGCTGACCTACGAATTCACTCACGTCGGGTGCAATCGTCTCAATGACCTCCATGGCGTTTTCCCGGTCCCAGCCCTCGTGGAGTAGCGCATATGGCGCCTCATCGCCGTGTCGGCGTCATCCCACGGCCGCTCCCGGATGGGACGGGAGAAGCTCACGGCGTAGGTGCCGGGGGCCACCCCCGCGAATCAGTTGTGCCGCAGGTTCGCGGGGAGGCTGTAATGCGGGATGGGATTCGGGCGGTCCGCTCGCGCCCGGTCATCTTCGATCGGCGCGGTCTCCGAGGCCGGCACCGCATACGCAGGGTCGACGTGCGAGGCGCTCTTGCTGAACCGGCGTCCGCTGACGGTGTCGGGCGTCAGCCTCAGGACGTAGTGCTTGACCGTCGGGGTCCACGACTCCAGGGACATCACCATTGATTGACGTATCTCCGACTCGCTCGTCACTTGGGTCATCTCCCCGCGGATGACGACGCTCCACCTGCTGGTCGCGTCTTCGCCGTCGACTTCGAGGGCGACGCGTCGTTCGGCCGCCAGCGCCGCCAGCTTCGAATCGGATGCGGTGCGCGCATAGACGTGACGCTCGTGAACCCGAATGTTCATGGGCACGATGTCCGGAGCGCCATCTGGACGAATCAGCGCGACACGAGCGAGCGACTCGCCGGACAGCAGCTTCCAGCACTCATCGACCGGGATATGGGTCTCGAGGTGAGCGATCGGGGACTGATCTTCGCCGTTCATGATGGCTCCTCCTTCGAGCTTGCGCCGTCCCCGCCACGAGCACAAGAGGGGTCGGCGAGGCCACGCTGCGACCGACTGCCTCCTCGTCGCGGCTACTATGCGGCCATGTCACGAAACGTTCGCTGGAGTGGGAGATGGTCGATTGCGGGAGCATACGTGATCGGCTTGGCGCTCACGGGGTGCGTATCTGAGGCCGCCCCCGCCGCCGACCCCACTCCGTCCCTGACAGTGTCAGCACAGGTCGAGGACGGCATCACCTGCGACGCCTTCGGCGACGTTGTGACAATCGTCGGCAACGCCGATGCCGGGTTCGCAGAGCGACGCATGGAAGCTCAGGAGCGAGACGGCTGGTATCGGGTGGCTACGCGGGTCCTCGACCGGATCCCGACCCGCGGCACGGGCGCGGTCCACGACGCCATCGAAGAGCTCCGCGCAGCCGCTCCCGCGATCACGTTGGGTGCGGTTCTCCCGACGGGGATCGGATCGACGTCGTGGACCAGCGGTTGGGCGTCACTCACGGAAGCGTGCGCGGCGCAAGGGTTCGATATGGCCAGCGAGGCGTTCACCGGAGGCTGAGCGGTGGACGTCCCCGAGTAGCAAGCCCGACAATCGGCTCCTCCACAGGTTTGCCCGGCAACCCCTGAGCTGCCGGTCTGGCAGTTAGCACCTACACCAGGTTGGAGCGAGACTCAGCGGGTTCGAGCGCAAATCCACTACGGCGCCGGAAGCGCTGCGATCAGCACGTGGTTCGCCACGATCACCGCAACGATGGTCAACAGTATGCCGACCAGAACGATGGGCCAACACCTCGCCCACTTCTTCCACCTCGGTCCAAGAGTCGCGATCGTCAATGCAAGAATCGCCAGCACGGCGATTCTTGCTCCCAGGATCGCAGCATCAGCGGTTGCGAAGTCGCATTGCTGATCACACGCCGCAGATCGCATCGCGAGCAATGGAATCAGCCACACCGCGACCCCGGTGAGGACAACGTGCACTGCGAGCAGCAGCCACGTAGCGACGCCCCGACCAGCCTCTCGAGTTTGATCTTCGGTCTGCACAGACTTCTCCTCCATGGCAACCACTTGAGGGACGCCATCTATCCAGTCGCGGGCTCCATCCCTGCGGGCTTGGGTGTTCAACTATGAACTATGGACGTGCGCGCCGCACTTCACACTCAGCTCCTCGCCAGATCACGCTGAGGCGTTGGATTCGACGCTGTTCGTCGATGAGCTGGGCTGTGTGGTCAGGTGCGCGTGGACGTGGCTGTCGTCGCGGCGTATGCCGACTGACCGAGAGAGAAACAACCCCCGCCGGTTCACCGGTCGGGGGTTGTTTCTTCGCTGTCGCTGTTGCTGTGCGCGAGGGGGGACTTGAACCCCCACGCCCTTGCGGGCACTGGCACCTGAAGCCAGCGCGTCTACCTATTCCGCCACTCGCGCGAATCCGCGTCGCCGCAGACCCAACTTCCCGAGGATATCACGCACCGGATCGCGGAGATAATCGCGATCCGGCACGTGAGACACCCTCGTCAGGCCCGCGTCCGACGGCGTGCGCCGACCGCGATCACCGTTCCGCCGCCGCCGATCGCGAGCACCCCGAGCGCGGCCCACAGCAGGAGCGCACCCGAGTCGCCGCCCGTCGCCGGAAGGCCGTCGACGCCATCGATGTCGCGAGGGCCGTCGCTCTCGCCGCCGTCGCCGTTCTCGCCGCCCTCGCCGCTGTCGCCGCCCTCGCCGCTGTCACCACCGCCATCACCGCCATCACCGCCATCACCGTCACCGCCATCACCGGGTTCGGTGCTCTCGGGGGCGGTCACGTCGACGGTCGACTCCGCCTCGACGGCGCCGTCGCGGTACACGAACACGCTCAGCACGGCCGACTCGCCCGGCTGGAGGCCGGTGACGATCAGGTACGCGCCGACGCGGGTGACGGTGCCGGCCGTGGTGGTCACCACATACTCGGCGGTGGGGTCGTAGTCGGTGATGAGCACCGTGATCGTCTCTCCATCGACGGCGGGCTCGCCGAATTCGGCCGGGATGCCTGCGTCGAGTGCGGCGCCGTCGGTGTCGGCCGCGCCCGAGGTGGCCCCGGTTGCCGAGGCGGTCACGGTGACGATCGCCGACTCGCCGGGACGGAGTCCGGTGACGGTGACGATGTCCGCCCCGCCGAACGCGGACACGATCGCCAGCGTGGGCGCCGCGCGCCGCAGGGAGCCCCCGGCGCCGAGGGTCGCGGTTCCTGCCGACGACTCGACGGTGTACATGACGTCGGGGTCGTAGTTCGTGATCGGAACCGTGAAGCCGTCGGCCGTGCGGGTGACCGCACCCAGCACCGGACGCACCGCGCGCTCACGAGCGGCGCCGCTGACGGTGCCGGTCGCGGTGCTCGCCCCGGCCTTCGCGACGGTGATCGTCACTACGGCCGTCTCGCCCGGTCCGAGCCCCGTGACCACGACGACACCGTCGACGATCGTCGCCGTCCCGGCCGTGGTGGAGACCATGTAGGTGGCGTCGTCGTCCAGGTTCTCGATCTCGGCGGTGAAGCCGTCGACGGTGCGGGTGACGGTGCCGAACTCCGGCGCCACGCCCTCGTCCAGCGCCGACCCGGCCACCGCGCCCTGCGCGTCAGTGCTGCCGGTCTTGGTCACCGTGACGGTGACCGTCGCCACCTGGCCGGGCTCGAGGCCGGTCACGGTGAGGTCGCTACCCGAACGCACGACCGTACCCGCGGTGCTGCTCACGGTGTAGGCAGCATCGGCATCCAGGTTGTCGATCGTGGTCGTGTACCCGTCGAGGGTACGCACGACGTCACCGAACTCCGGGGCGACCCCGGCGGCGAGCGCAGAGGACGTGACGGACTCGGCGGCATCGGTGCGTCCGGTGCGCGAGACGCTCACGGTGACCGTCGCGCTCTCGCCCGCGTCGAGTCCGGTGACCGTCAGCGTGCCGTCGTCGAGGTCTGCCGTGCCGGCGCTGGTGTCGACCGTGTAGGTCGATGCCCCGTCGTAGTTCGTGACGTCCACGGTGTAACCGGATGCCGTGCGCACCGGCGTGCCGAACGTCGGCGCGACACCGGGAGCGATGGGCAGCACGGTGTTCGACGACGCCGACTGCGCGCCGTAACCCGACGCGTTGCGCGCAGCGACGCGGAACGTGTAGTCGACGCCGTTGGTGAGACCGGTGACGGTGGTGGACGTTCCGGTCGCCGTGCCGCAGGCGACGAACGTGTCGCCGTCCTCCGAGCAGAAGACCTGGTAGCCGCTGATCGCCGTGCTGCCGGCCGATGCCGGTGCGGTCCAGCTCACCGTCGCCGAGCCGTTCCCGGCGGCGGCGGTGACAGCGGTCGGTGCACCGGGGACGGTGCCCGGCGCGACCGCTACGCGCGGGTCGGAGCGCTCGGAGTAGAGGCCACCCGTCGTGAGCGTCTGCACGGAGACGTAGTAGGTCGTGCCGTTGCTGAGACCGGTGATGGTGCACGTGGTCGTCGAGGTGGTGCAGCTCTGCACGGTCGATCCACCGGCGGCCGCGGTGAAGGCGGTGGCCGTGTACGACTGGATGGTCCCGCCGTTGGCGTCGGCCGGGCTCCAGGCGACGACGATCGAACCGGACGCTCCGGTGGCCGTGATGTCGCCCGGCACCCCGGGGTAGCCGATCGGCTTCCCCGAACCGGCGTTCGATGCGGCGCCGGCCCCGGCGGCGCTGACCGCACGGATCTTCACCGAGTACGTGGTGCCGTTGGTCAGCCCCGTGAGCACGAGCGGGCTGGACGTGCCGACCGCATCGGTCCACGTCGCGCCGTCGTCGGTCGTGTACTGGTATCGCGTGATGGACCGGTCACCCGCTGCTCCGGCGGTGAACGCGACACTCAGGCGCTGGTCGCCGGCCGTCACCGAGGTGATGGTGGGCGCAGACGGCCGAACGAGCGGGGTGCCGGTGGTGCGCGGCGCCGACGCGGGGCCGGAGCCGGCCGCGTTGGCAGCGACGACGTCCACATAGTAAGAGGTGCCGTTGGTGAGGCCGGTGATCGTGCAGCTCGTCGTCGACGTGGCACACGAAGCGATGACCGTGGTGGCTGTGGCGTCCGCGTAGGCGCGAGCGGTGTAGCCGGTCACCGCGCTTCCGCCGTCGGAGGTCGGAGCCGTCCACGAGACGGCGAGCGACGCGGTGTTCGAGGCCGCGGCGACGGCGGTGGGTGCACCGGGAACGGTACGCGGGGTCGCCGTGGCGACGGCGGATGCCTGTCCGGTGCCGATCGCGTTGATCGCGCGCACCTGCACGTTCACCGCGGTGCCGTTGGTGAGGCCCGTCAGGGAGAACGACGTCGACAGGGTGGCGGTGTCGACCCAGGTGTCGCCGTCGAGCGAGTACTCCACGCGGGTGACCGGGGAGCCGCCGTCGCCCGAGAGGGCGTACGACACCGACACCGACGAGTCTCCCGCGGTGAGCGACACCGACGGACGGGGCGGGGCGGATGCCGGAGCCACCGTGACGATGTTGGACTCGGGGCTGACGCCGGCGGCGTTGACCGCGCGCACCTGGAGCGAGTAGCCCTGTCCGTTCACCAGGCGCACGCCGGTGTCTGCCGAGGGCGAGGTGATGTCGAGCGGCAGGGCGGTTCCCGAAGCGGTCGCCCACGTGGCTCCGCCGTCCGTCGAGTACTGCCACGAGGTCACGGCGCTGCCGCCGTCGGCGCCGGGCGTGACGGATGCCGTCAGTGTGCGGTCGCTGCGGACGACGGAGGTCACCGTCGGCTGCTGCGGTGCGGACGCCGGCGTGGCCGCGACGGGCGCGGAGGCGGCGCCGGTGCCGACGGACGAGACGGCGCGCACGCGCACCGCTGCCGCGACGCCGTCGGTGAGGCCGCCGATGACGAACGACGTCGAGACGCTCCCGGTGCTCGACCAGCCGCCGCCGTTGACGCTGTACTCATAAGAGGTGATGGCACGTCCGCCGTTGGAGCCGGGCGTGAACGTGACGGCGACGGCACCCGAGCGCGGGGTGACCGCATCGATCGAGGGCGCAGCGGGAACGTCGACGGGCACCCCGGCGACGACGGCGGAGGCCGCGCCTGCTCCCACCGCGGTGATCGCACGGATCTCGATCGGATAGGTCCGGCCCGAGTCGAGGGGCGTCGCGCCGTCGGACGACAGGGTGGTCAGCGACAGGGGCGACGCGGTGTCGCCGCCGTCGTCGCGCGCACGCCATGTGGCGCCCCCGTCGGTGGAGTACTCGTAGCCGACGATCGCGCTGCCGCCGGTGGATGCCGGGGGCGTGAAGTCGACCGACAGGGTCACGGGGTCGGTGGCCGAGACGGCGTCGATCGTGGGCGCGGAGGCCAGGCCGACGGGCGTGCCGCTGACCGACGGCGAGGCGGGGCCGGCGCCGATCGCGTTGACGGCACGGAGCTCGACGCCATACGAGGTGCCGTTGGTGAGCTCGCGGACGACGAACGGTCCGCTGTTCGGCACGTCGCGCCACGAGCCGCCGTCGATGCGGTACTGCACCCGCTCGACCGGGCTACCGCCGCTGTCCCCCACGCTGTACGACACGGTGAGGTTCTCGTCGCCGGGCCTGACGGTGACGCCGAAGGGCGCCGCGGGAACCCCGGGCGTGCGCACGGTCACGGGCTCCGATGCGATGCCGGCGCCCGACGCGTTCACCGCGCGCACGGTGACGGCGTAGGAGGTGCCGTCATCGAGACCGGTGATCACGATCGGGCTCGTCGTCCCGCCCGTCGACACCCAGCTGCCCGAGTCGAGGCGGTACTCGTAGCGCGTCACGGGCGTGCCGCCGTCGAACCCGGGGGTCACGTCCAGGCTGATCGTGCCGGCGCTCGCGGCCGCGCTGACGATGGTCGGCGCGCCGGGAACGGCCACGGGGGTGCCCGTCAGCGGCGTGCTGGCGGCACCGGCTCCGACGGAGCTCGTCGCGCGGATCTCGACCTCGTAGGTCGTTCCATTGGTGAGGCCCGGAATCGCCAGCGGCGAGGTGGTGCCGGCAGCAGGCAGCCAGGCGCCGCCGTCGAGACGGTACTCGTAGCCGGTGACCGGCGCGCCCGACGTGGGAGCGGTGAACGTGGCGCGCAGCGAGCCGTCCTGCGCCGCGAGAGCGGTGAGGTCGGGGGCGGACGGAAGGGCGTAGGGCGTGATCGGGCCCGACTGCGGCGAGAAGTCGCCGGTTCCCTCCGAGGAGACGGCCGCGACGCGGAAGACGTAGGCCACGCCGTTGGTGAGGCCCGACACGGTCGTGTCGGTGCGCGCGGCTCCCACGAGCGTCGAGGCGCTCCACGTCGCCCCGTTGTCGGAGCTGTACTGCACCTCGTAGTCGCTGACGGGTGCACCGCCGGCCGACGCGGGCGGGTTCCATTCCAGAGCGACCGACGAGATCCCGCCCACACCGCGCACCGCGGACGGCGCCGAGGGAGCGCCCGTCTCGAACGAGATGGTGATCGATCCGTGGGTGCCGTTGGCAGCCACGTACTGGTACGACGTGGTGAGACCGGATCGACCCGCGGTGCTGTTCTGCCCCACCGATCCGCCGTAGCCGAACCACTCGTTCGAGCTGCCGGCGCCGAACTCGATCTGACCCTGGATGCCGCCCTGGGCGCCACCGCCGCCACCGCCCGAGCCGCCGCCGTCATCGTTGCTGCAGGTCACCTGCGCGCAGCGGTCGTAGGCGTTGATGCCGGTCTGGCCGTTGGTGGACGTGGTGTCGGTGCGGCCGACGTACGTGCCGTCGGCGTTGCGGCCGCGGGTGGGGGCGAACTGGCCCGAGCCGCCGTTGCCGCCGCCACCGGCGGCCACGATCTGGTCGGAGCCGATGACCACGACGCTCGCGGCGCCGCCGGCGCCGCCCTGGCCCGACGATCCGCGTGTGCCCGTGCGGCCGCCGGGGCCGCCGTCGAACCCGGCGAGCGGGTTGCTGCCGCCCGCGGGGGCCGCGGTCGCACCGGAGGTGCCCGAGGTGCCCGTGGTGCCGCCCGAGCCGACGGCGATCGTGATCGTCTCGCCGGGCGTGACCGCCACGCTGCCGGTGACCACGCCGCGGTACGACCCGACAGCGGGCGCCGGAGTGGCATCCGCGCCGCCGTTGCCGCCGAGGCCGCCGAGCATGGTGAGCGAGATCGCCGTCACCCCCGCGGGCACGACGAACGACGCCGTGGAGCCGGTGTAGTTGTACGTCGTGGTCGTCGTCACGGGCGCTGCGGATGCCGGAGCGACAGCGGTGGCGATGAGAGAGGCGGACAGCAGGGCGGTGACACCGGTCGCGGCAGTGAGGCGCGCGAGACGGTGTCGTGCGGGGACGCGCGACATGAGACTCCTCGTCGGGGGGAACTCCGATTCAGACACCGGAGCATGAGGGCTTTCTCATCCTAGAAACGGGCTCCGCGCGCTAACCCCTAGCGTTTCTGCGACTTCCTCAGGTTCCGCTCAAGATTCGCTCAGTTGCCCTCAGTCCGCGTCTATTCAGACTCTGCAACTACCATGTGAACACCGGTCCGCCTGCCAGAGGAGCCCCGTGGGACTACTTGACAGCTTCGAGAAGGGGCTGGAACGCGCCGTCAACGGCGCGTTCGCGAAGACCTTCCGCAGCGGTGTCCAGCCTGTCGAGATCGCGTCCGCCCTGCGGAGCGAGCTCGACAAGAAGGCCGCCGTCGTCAGCCGCGACCGCATCCTCGCGCCCAACACGTTCGCCGTGCGACTCTCGCCCGCCGACGCGGAGCGGCTGAGCACCCTGGGCTCCACCCTCGACACCGAACTGCTGCGCCTGGTCGAGGACCACGCGAAGGCCCAGGGCTACAGCTTCGCCGGCCCCGTCACGATCGCCATCGACACCGACGAGCAGCTGTCCACCGGCACGCTCCGCGTCGACTCGCGCAGCGCCTCGGGCGACGTCTCGTGGCGCGCGGTGATCGAGGTGGAGGGCAAGCGCCACCCGCTGGTCAAGAGCCGCACGGTGATCGGTCGCGGCGCCGACGCCGACATCACCATCGCGGATGCCGGCACGAGCCGGCGCCATGTCGAGATCCTGTGGGACGGACAGCGCGCGATGGTGCGCGACATGAACTCCACCAACGGCACCAAGCTCAACGGCGCGAAGGTCGTCGAGGCGGGCCTGACGCCCGGCTCGGTCGTGACGATCGGACGCACCGACATCGTCTTCACCGTGGTGCCGCAGACGACGCCCGCGCGACCGACGATGTCCGCCGACGACGCGACGCGCGCCTTCGACCTCGGAGGAACGTCGTGAGCTCACTGACCCTGCTGCTGCTGCAGGTGGGATTCCTCGTCCTGCTGTGGTTCTTCGTGTTCGCCGTGGTCTATTCGCTGCGCGCCGACCTGTTCGGGGTGAAGGCGCGCAAGCTCCCCGAGCCCGCGGCCGCGCCCGCTCCGGCGGCGAACGCCGCGGCCCCCTCTCCCGCGGCAGCCACCGCGCCGGTCTCGGCGCCCGCGCCCGGCCGCAGCGGGATCGACAAGGCCACCACCGACACCGTCGCGCGCATCGTCATCACGAGCGGCCCGAAGGCGGGACTCGAGGTGCCGCTCGGCTCCGAGCCGGTCACCATCGGCCGCTCCAGCGAGTCCGGGCTCGTGATCCGCGACGACTACACCTCCTCGCATCACGCGCGGCTGCTGCTGTGGGGCGAGCAGTGGATGATCCAGGATCTCGACTCGACCAACGGCACCTGGCACAACGGCGAGCGCGTCACGACCCCGGTGCCGGTCATCGTCGGCGCGACGATCAAGGTCGGCGCGACGACGTTCGAGCTGCGGAAGTAGCGGGCGCCGATCCATGGTCTTCGAGGGCTCGAGCGTCGCCATCTCCCACACCGGGAAGGTGCGATCGAACAACCAGGACTCGGGCTACTCCGGCTCGAACCTGTTCGCGGTCGCCGACGGCATGGGCGGCCACGCCGGCGGTGACGTCGCGTCGAGCCTCGCGATCCACCGGCTGAAGGACCTGGATCACGCGTTCCCGTCGACGGCCGCGGCCGAGCAGGCGCTGCGCGATGCCATCGCCGACACGGCGACCGAGCTGATCGACACCGTGGTGGTGCGCCCCGAACTGGCCGGCATGGGGACGACGGTGAGCGCGATCGTGATGGTCGACGATCACGCCGTCATCGCCCACATCGGCGACTCGCGCGTCTACCTGTACCGCGACGACGCTCTCACGCAGATCACCACCGACCACACCTTCGTGCAGCGCCTGGTCGACTCGGGACGCATCACGCCCGAGGAGGCGCGCTACCACCCGCGCCGCTCGGTGCTCATGCGCGTGCTCGGCGACATGGACCCCGACCCCGAGATCGACGCGTTCGTGATGCAGACCCAGCCGGGCGACCGCTGGCTCATCTGCTCCGACGGTCTGTCGGGCGTCGTCGACGACGCCCACACCGGCAAGGTCCTCGGGCAGGGGCTCGCCCCCGGGCGCACCGCCGACCTGCTGCTGAAGCAGGCGCTCGACGGCGGAGCCCCCGACAACGTCACGATCGTCCTCGTCGACGTCGGCGGGGCGCATCCCGTCGTCAGCGGCACGCCGACGATCGTCGGCTCGGCCTCCACGCCGCAGGGGATCGAAGTCCCCGCCGCGCGCCCCGGCCGCACGAGCTGGCTCCACCCGGGTCGTCAGGCCGCCAACGAGCCGACGCACTTCGAGCCGGCCGCCGAGTTCCTCGAGGAGGTCATCGAGGAGGATCGCCGCCGCGCCCGTCGCCGCCGCATCTGGTGGCTGGTCGGACTGCTCGTCGTGCTCGCCGCCCTCGCGGGCGCGCTGTTCGGCGCCTACCAGTGGACGCAGACCCGCTACTTCATCGGCCCCGACGACGACTCGGTCGTGATCTACCGCGGCATCCCGCAGGACATCGGCCCGATCTCGCTGTCGTCCGTCTACGAGGACACCGGCATCCTGCTCGCCGACCTCCGCGCCTACCAGCGCATCTCCGTGGAGCAGACGATCTCGGTGCGCTCGCTCGCCGACGCGCAGGCGCGCATCGACAACCTGCGCCCGGAGCCCACCCCCACGCCCGAGCCGACGCCGGAGGTGACCCCGTGACCGCCGAGATCCAGGCCGACACCCAGGTGATGAAGGCGCTGCGCCGCATCCGGATGCCGCAGACCCACCGCAACCGCGAGCTGTGGCTGCTCCTGTTCGCGTTCCTCGTCAACGGCAGCGCGACGGCGCTCGTGCAGCTGGGCGTGCTCGGCGAGATCGAGTGGACGTTCCTCTACTACTGCGGCGGCATCACGGTGCTGGCCCTGATCCTGCACGTGGTGCTCCGTCTGCGCGCCCCGGCCGCCGATCCCTTCGTCGTGCCGATCGCGACCCTCCTGACCGGGCTCGGCATCGCGATGATCTACCGGATCGACCTCGGCAAGGGGTGGGAGGGCTGGGACGCGTTCTCGCTGCGCCAGCTGGCATGGTCGGCCATCGCGATCGCCGCCGCGATCGCCATCGTCATCGCGCTGCGGAACTACCGCGTGCTGTTCCGCTACACGTACGTGTTCGGCTTCGCGGGCATCGCGCTGCTGCTGCTCCCGTTCGTCCCGGGGCTCGGCGTCGAGGCCGGGGCCGACGTCTGGGTCTCGGTCGCGGGCCTGTTCTCGTTCCAGCCGGGCGAGCTGGCCAAGATCGCCCTGGCCATCTTCTTCGCGGGCTACCTCGTGCGCACCCGCGAGGCGCTCGCCTCGGTGGGCACCCGCTTCCTCGGGATGACGTGGCCGCGGGCGCGCGAACTCGGCCCGGTGCTCGTGGTGTGGGGCGTGTCGCTCGGCATCATCGTGCTCCAGCGCGACCTCGGCACGGGACTGCTGATCTTCGGCATGTTCATCGCGATGATCTACGTCGCGACCGGCAAGACGAGCTGGGTCATCATCGGGGTCACCCTCGCCGTCGCGGGCGCGCTGGCCGCCGCCCAGGTGCTGCCGTACGTGCACGCGCGCTTCACGAACTGGCTCGACGCGTTCAACCCCGACACGATCGACGGCTCGAGCCTGCAGCTGGCCAGCGGCGTGTTCGGGCTCGCCCAGGGCGGCCTGTTCGGCACCGGCCTGGGTCTCGGCCGGCCCGGGATCACCCCGCTCGCCTGGAGCGACTACATCATCCCCAGCCTCGGCGAGGAGCTCGGCCTCGTCGGCCTGTTCGCGATCCTCGCCCTCTACATGGTGTTCGTCAGCCGCGGCATCCGCGTCGGCATCGCCGGCCAGGACGATTTCGGCAAGCTGCTCGCGACGGGACTGTCGTTCACGATCGCGCTCCAGGTGTTCATCATGGTCGGCGGGGTCACCCGGCTGATCCCGCTGACCGGTCTCACGACGCCGTTCCTCGCCGCGGGCGGATCGTCGCTGATCGCGAACTGGATGATCGTCGCGATCCTCCTGCGCATCTCCGACGCCGTCCGCTCCCGACCCCGCGTGGTGATCGGATGAGCGGGGTGCGTTTCGTCTCGCTCCGCTCGCTCAACGACCGGGGCCACCCCCCGCTCGCCTCGCGAGGAGCGCGGAACGAAACGGCGAGCTCCCTCCCGGTCGCCTCGCGAGGAGCGCAGCGACGAGACGAAACGGGGGTGACGGCATGACGAAGGAACTGCGCCGTCTCAGCATCGTCATGCTGGTGATGTTCCTGGGCCTGCTCGGTGCGACGAGCTGGATCCAGGTGGTCGCCGCGACAGAGCTGCAGGCGAACCCGCACAACAAGCGCGCCGTGTACGACTCGTACGAGGTGCAGCGCGGCTCGATCTTCGCCGGCAGCGAGGTCATCGCCTCCTCGGTCGCCAGCGACGACGTGTACAGCTGGCAGCGCCAGTACCCCGACGCCGAGATGTGGGCGCCGGTGACCGGCTACATGAACCCGGTGCTGAACTCGCGGACGGGACTCGAGCAGGCGATGAACGCGCAGCTGGCGGGCACCGGCAGCTCGCAGTTCCTGGCGCGCATCGAGCGGATCGTCAGCGGTCAGCCGCCGCGCGGCTCCAACGTCCTCACGACGCTCGATCCCGAACTGCAGAAGATCGCGTTCGACGCCCTCGACGGCTACCAGGGCGCGGTCGTCGCGATCGAGCCCGACACCGGCCGCATCCTCGCCATGGCGACGAGCCCGAGCTTCGACACCAACGAGCTCGCCTCGCATGACTCGGCAGCGGTGAACGAAGCCAACGACGAGCTCGTCGCCGACCCTACGAAGCCCCTGTACAACCGGGCGATCGGAGGCGACCTCGACCCGCCGGGGTCCACCTTCAAGCTCGTCGTCGCCTCGGCGGCCCTGGCCTCGGGGCAGTACACGCCCGAGTCGACGTTCGACAACCCGGCGACGTGGACGCTGCCGGGCACCAGCACCGACATCCACAACTTCGACCGCGGCACGTGCGGCCCGGGCAAGAAGGTCACTCTGGCGGACGCGCTGCGCCTCAGCTGCAACATCCCGATGGCGCAGCTCGCCGTGGCCCTCGGCGACGACGCGATCCGCGCCGAGGCGGAGAAGTACGGGTTCAACAGCTCATTCGAGCTGCCCCTCAGCTCGACCGCCTCCGTCTACCCCGCCGTGCTCGACGAGCCGCAGACGGCGCTGAGCGGCTTCGGCCAGAGCGACGTGCGCGCGACCCCGCTGCAGATGGCCATGGTCGCCGCCGGGATCGCCAACGACGGCGTGGTCATGAACCCGCGCATGGTGGACTCGGTGGTCGCCGCCGACCTCACCGAGCAGGAGCGGTTCGAGAGCACCGAGTTCGGGCGCGCACTGACCGCCGAGCAGGCCGAGACCATGACCACGATGATGATCGCCAATGTCCGTGAGGGCGCGGCGAGCGGTGCAAGAATAGACGGCGTGGACGTCGCCGGGAAGACCGGCACGGCGGAGCACGGCCCCGGCGATCCGTACACGCTCTGGTTCACCGGGTTCGCGCCCGCGGAAGACCCGGAGGTCGTCGTCGCGGTGATGGTGCAGGACGGTGGAGGACTCGGCCAGAACGGCACGAGTAACGGGATCGCGGCCCCCATCGCGAAGAAAGTCATTGAGGCGGTGCTGAGCAGATGAGACCGACGCAGGGTGTGAGCTTCGGCGGGCGCTACGAGCTGGAGTCGCGGATCGCGATCGGCGGCATGGGCGAGGTCTGGGAGGCCACCGACCACGTGATCGGGCGCACGGTCGCCATCAAGATCCTCAAAGACGAGTACATGGGCGACCCGGGCTTCCTGGAGCGCTTCCGCGCCGAGGCCCGCCACGCCGCGCTCGTCAACCACGAGGGCATCGCGAGCGTCTTCGACTACGGCGAGGAGAACGGCTCCGCCTTCCTCGTCATGGAGCTCGTCCCCGGCGAGGCCCTGTCGACGATCCTCGAGCGGGAGGGTTCGCTCTCCAGCGACAAGACGCTCGACATCGTCGCGCAGACGGCATCCGCTCTCCAGGCCGCACACGCCGCCGGACTCGTCCACCGCGACATCAAGCCCGGCAATCTGCTGATCACGCCCGACGGGCGGGTGAAGATCACCGACTTCGGCATCGCGCGCATCGCCGACCAGGTGCCGCTGACGGCGACCGGCCAGGTCATGGGCACCGTGCAGTACCTGTCGCCCGAGCAGGCCTCGGGCCACGCGGCTTCCCCCGCCACCGACATCTACTCGCTCGGCATCGTGGCCTACGAGAGCCTCGCGGGGAAGCGGCCGTTCACCGGCGAGTCGCAGGTCGCGATCGCGATGGCGCAGATCAACGACGCGCCTCCGCCGCTGCCGCCGACCGTGGCGACCCCCGTGCAGAACCTCGTGATGAGCATGATCGCGAAGAAGCCCGACGACCGTCCGGCGACGGCGTCGGCCGTCGCCCGCGCCGCGACCGCGCTGCGCCGGGGCGACCTCGCCGGCGCGGCTGCGATCGTGCCCGCCATCGCCGGGGCGGCAGCCGTCGACGACGTGACGCAGCTGCTGACCGGCGGTCTCGGCACCGACCAGGCCACGCGCCTGCTCCCGTCGACCACAGCCATCGACGAGACCGTGCAGACCGAGGAACCCGCGGAGCAGAAGCGCAAGCGCAGCCCGTGGACGTGGCCCCTGGTCGCCCTCATCGCCCTGCTGGTGATCGTCCTCGGCGGCACCATCTTCGCCCTCCTCAACGGCGGCGGCGAGGAGCCGGCGCCCAGCTCGCCCGCACCCAGCTCCCCGTCGTCATCGGCGCCCAGCACCCCGCCGAACACGCCCACGCCCAAGCCGGAGCCCACGAGCGTCGATGTGTCGACGCTGAACCTCGAGGGCGAGACCTGCGAGAGCGCACGGTCGATCGCGCAGGAGGCCGGCTTCACCGCAGGCGTGCAGTGCACCGCGGGCGACCCCGCTCCGTCCGAGGACCAGGAAGGCCTCGTGTACCGCGTGCAGCCCGAGGGCGACGTGCCGTTCACGACGGCGCTGAACCTCACCGTCTACGACGCCGAGACCCCGATCGCCACCCCGACCACCCCCTCCATCGAAGGCGGCCTGAACGCCAGCTCGGTCGAGGCAGGGTCGACGGTGCAGGTCGTGTGGCCCGGGTTCACCTGCCCGGCGGGCACGCAGACGGTCCAGTTCTACAACTTCGTCGTCGAGGGCGGCTCTTTCGAGACGGGTGACACGACGGCGTCGTTCACGAGCGCAGACCCGCGCACCCAGAACATCGTCGTGGGCGACTCGGGCACTCTGTCGGTGTCGTACGCCGTGAACTGCACCAACGGCGAGCGGGACCGCGACTCCCCGACGTCCGATGCGGCGACCGCGACGATCGTCCCCGCTGCCGACGCCGGTGACGGCGAAGGCGACGGCGCCGACGGCTGAGCCATCGCGTCGCCTCACTCCCCCCGTTGTCTCAGGAACGGTCGGATAGGCTGGCGTGGTTCAGCACAGGGAGTGAAGTGGCAGCAGAGGCGCGCGTGCTTTCGGGCCGCTACCGCATCGACGAACTGGTCGGTCGCGGCGGCATGGCGACCGTCTATCGCGGACAGGATCTGACGCTCGGTCGCACGGTCGCGATCAAGATCCTCAAGCGCGAGCTCGCCGCCGACAACGCCTTCCGCACGCGGTTCCGCCTGGAGGCCCAGGCGGCTTCCCGCATGTCGCACCCCGCGATCGTCCGCGTCTACGACGCCGGCGAGGACGTCGAGACCGATCCCGACGGATCGCAGCATCCGCTCCCGTTCATCGTGATGGAGCTCGTGCAGGGCCGCCTCCTGAAGGACATCATCTCGGCCGGACCCGTGACGGTGCCCGACGCGGTCCGCTACGTCGACGGCATCCTCGAGGCGCTCGAGTACTCACACCGCGCCGGCGTCGTCCACAGGGACATCAAACCCGGCAATGTCATGGTCACCGAGCAGGGCCAGGTGAAGGTCATGGACTTCGGCATCGCGCGCGCGGTGTCCGACTCCTCGTCGACGGTCGCCGAGACCACGGCCATCATCGGCACCGCCTCGTATTTCTCGCCCGAGCAGGCCAAGGGCGAGCCGGTCGACGCGCGCGCCGACCTGTACTCCGCCGGCGTCGTGCTCTACGAGCTGCTGACCGGGCGCACGCCGTTCCGCGGCGACACCCCCGTCGCGGTGGCGTACCAGCACGTGAGCGAGGCGCCCGTGCCGCCGTCGGAGCTGATCGGCACCGTGCCCCGCTCCCTCGACGCGATCGTCTTGCGCGCCCTGGCGAAGGACCCGTTCCAGCGGTTTCCCGATGCCGCGACCTTCCGCGAGACGCTGGATGCCACCGTCGACGGCAAGGCTCCGAGCAAGCGTCAGGTCGGGGCCCTCCACAGCGAGCTGTACGGGGCGAATCCGCGGCAGGCGGCCGAGACGGCGCGCTCGCTCCGACAGCTGAGCACCGACACCACCATGCGCCGCACGCAGACGGGTCCGCCCGTGGCCTGGATCTGGACCGGCGTGGTCGTACTCGCGGCGCTGCTCATCTCCGTCTTCATCTGGGTGCTGATGATCCGCCCGACCGCGGAGGTGCCGACCACCGCGCGGGAAGTGCCCGACCTGATCGACATGTCGTGGGACCGCGCCAACGAGGAGCTCGGCCGCAACGACCTGCAGGGTCAGCAGCTGGACGAGAGCAGCGAGACCATCGCGGCCGGCAACGTCATCCGCACCGATCCCGTCGCCGGCACGACGGTCGTCCCCGGCCAGGAGATCAAGGTGTACGTCTCGACGGGCCAGGAGCTCGCGAGCGTTCCGGTGCTGGAGTCCCTCTCGCGTAGCGAGGCGACCGATGCGCTGAAGGATGCCGGGCTGAAGCTCGGCACGGTGACCACGCGCAACGATCCCGACCTCGGGACCGACACGGTCATCGAGGCGAGCCTCGCCGAAGGGGAGGAGGTCGCCGTCGGCACGACGGTCAACCTCGTGGTCGCCAGCGGAAAGGTGACCGTCGTGAACATGGCGGGCTACCGGCTCGACGCCGCTCAGCGCGCACTCGAGGCCGACGACCTCGGCCTGACGCCCAGCGTCGTCGAAGACCCCAACTGCACGGGCGACCCCGACAACCAGATCGTGAAGTCGCAGTCGGCGATCGGCGATGTGCCGATCCACTCGACGATCGAGCTCGTGGTCTGCACCGGAGAGTGACGACCGGCGGCGGCGTTCAGCCGACGCGACGGTGGGGGCTGAGTTCCGCCCCGCGCCGGTCGGCGCCCTCGACGCCGACGCGCGTCAGCCAGTTGCCGAGAAGTCGGTAGCCACCCTCGGAGAGCACGCTCTCGGGGTGGAACTGCACTCCCCACAGCGGGAGGGAGCGGTGCGCGAGGCCCATCACCACGCCCGAGTCGGTGGCCGCCGTGATCGCGAGCTCGGGCGGCACGGTCTCGCGGACCACCGCCAGCGAGTGGTAGCGGGTCGCCGCGAACGGGTCGGGCAGGCCCGCGAAGAGGGCGCTGCCGTCGTGATGGACGGGCGAGGTGATCCCGTGCAGCAGCTCGGGGGCGTGCGCGACCGTTCCGCCGAACGCCTCGGCGAGGGCCTGATGGCCGAGGCACACTCCGAGCAGCGGAAGGTGCCGATCGGCCGCCGCCCGGACGACGGCGATGGAGGCGCCCGCCTCGGCCGGGGCCCCGGGGCCCGGTGAGATCAGCACGCCGGCGTATCCGGCGAGGGTCGCGGCTGGATCGGTCACCGCATCCGCCTCGACCATCGTCGTGTCGGCTCCGAGCTCGCTCAGGTAGCCGACGAGGGTGTGGACGAAGCTGTCGTGATTGTCCACGACGAGCACGCGCGGCGCGCTAGCCACCGATCGTCGACTCCTGCGGGGTGATGAACTGAGCCGCCCACGGGAAGACGTACCAGAAGAGGCCGTAGAGCACGGCGGCCAGCAGCGCGATCAGGATGAGGACGCGCAGCCAGGCGGGGCCGGGCAGGATGCGCCACAGTGCGGCGTACATCAGGCGCTCACCCCCGCGGTGAGCGAGGCGGGCGGGCCGTCGGCGCGAGGGGTGAAGCTCTCGAACAGCGCGTACGCGATGATGCGCTCCAGCATGTTCAGCTTCGGCGCGCAGCTGGTCAGGGTGAGGTAGCGGCCGTCGGCCTCGACGCCGACCTGCTGCGGCACGGGCAGCAGCACCTCGACCTGGGTGTCCTGCACGTACTCGAGCGTGCGGAAGCGGTAGGTGTACCACCCGTCCTTGGTCTCGATGACGATGGCGTCGCCCACGACGAGCTTGTCGATGGGGTCGAACGGCGCCCCCGAGGTCCACCGGTGCGCGGCATAGACGGTGTTGCCCACCTCGCCCGGCATCGCGGTGTCGGGGTAATGGCCGATCTCGCCCTCGTCGAGGATGTCGGGGCGCGTCACGCCGCCGGCGATCGTGAACTTCCAGTCCTTGCCGAACCGGGGGATCTGCATCACGCCGAACTCGGCGCCGTGACGGGGTTGGTCGAGCACCGGGACGACCGGTTCCGCCGGTTCCGCCGGTTCGTCCGTGGGGGACGGGTCGGGGCTGGGCGTCGTCGTCTCGAACTCCTGCGCCCAGGACTGCGTCAGCTGCGACGCCTCGGCCTGCTTCTGGGAGCCGATGATCCAGTCGCCGATCCACAGCTGCCAGGCCACGAACAGGAGGGCGATGACGCCGGCGGTGATGAGCAGCTCGCCGAGGACGCCGGCCACCGCTGCGCCGCGTCGCCGCGGGCGTGCCGCGGCCGCCACGTTCTCCCCCATGCGGCGATTCTCCCACACCATGTATGGAGGAGCGCTGGACGGTAGGATCGTTCGCATGGCACGTTCAGGCAACGACGGCGACCCGATCGTCGAGCAGCACGAGGGTGAGCCCGCCCCGAATCCGGTCTGGTTCAAGCCGATCATGCTCGGTCTCATGATCATCGGACTCATCTGGGTGATCGTCTTCTACCTCAGCGGATCACGCTTCCCGATCCCCGACATCGGCGCCTGGAACCTCGTCATCGGTTTCGGCATCGCCTTCGTCGGGTTCCTCATGACCACGCGCTGGCGCTGACCCGCCCGCACCCGCGCACACGAGACGCCGCCCCGGTTCGCCGAGGCGGCGTCTCGTCGTATCCCGATGCGGCGATCAGGGTGGCTTATCCACAGGTCTGTCCACAGGTGGGGATGAATTACACCGGTGTCATTCACAGGTGTGGAGCGAGTGTGGAATCTCAGGGCGGGCAGGTTCCGGCGCCCCCCGCTCAGCTGTAGTAGACCAGCACCGGGATGATCAGCAGCGCCAAGAGGCCGACCGCCGTGGCCGCGAGCAGGAGCTTCTGCGTGCGCTGCTGCCGGATCGCCCGCGTACGCGCGAAGATGAACCCGACGAGCAGCCCGACGAGCCCACCGCCGATGTGCGCCTGCCACGAGATGTTCGACCCCGGCAGGAACGTGATCACGAGGTTCAGTCCCAGCAGCACCGCGATCGCCGTCACGTTCACGCCGAGGTGGCGGCCGATGACGAACATCGCGCCGAGGAGCCCCCACACCGCGCCGGAGGCGCCCACGACCCAGGTGCCCGGATCGAGCAGTGCGACCAGCACCGATCCGCCGAGCGCGCTGAGCAGGTAGAGCACCGCGAAGCGCCACCGTCCAAGCAGCGGTTCGAGGCTCCGCCCGAGCGCCCACAGCGCGAGCATGTTCAGCGCGACGTGCCAGATGCTGGCGTGGACGAGGGTCACCGTCAGCAGCCGCCACGGCTGGAAGAAGGGGCCCGGCACGAGGAACCCGCTGTTGAACGCGAGCCACGACTGCACCTGATCGCCGAGTCCGCCCGGGATCAGCCCGACCAGGTAGAAGAACAGCGTGACGGCGACGAGCCCGTAGGTCACGAGCGGACGATCGTCCGACGCGCGCACCGCACGCAGGGCGCGCTGTGCGCGGGGCGGCCGCGTCGCCTTCACGGCCTTCTGCTGGTCACGCAGGCACTCCGGGCAGATGACACCGACCGGCATCTGCGTCTGACATTCCGGGCAGATGGTGCGGGTGCATCGCTGGCACAGCACGAAGCTCTGCCGATCGGGATGCCGATAGCAGAAGTTCTCCGGGTCGGTCCGGTAGTCCGGTGTCGTCACGTGCTGCGCCGAGGCCCCGTCGCCGACTCAGGCCGCGACGACGTCGATCGACGAGATGACGACCGGCTCGACCGGACGGTCACCCGCGCCGGTGGGGACGGCGCCGATGGCGTCGACGACGGCGCGGGAGGCGTCGTCGGCGACCTCGCCGAAGATCGTGTGCTTGCCGTTGAGCCACGGCGTGGGGTCGGTGGTGATGAAGAACTGCGAGCCGTTCGTGCCCTCGGCCTGACCCGTGATCGCGTTGCGGCGCAGGCCGGCGTTGGCCATGGCCAGCAGATACGGCGAGCCGAAGGTCAGCTCGGGGTGGATCTCGTCGTTGAACGTGTAGCCCGGGCCGCCCACGCCCTGGCCGAGCGGGTCGCCGCCCTGGATCATGAAGTTCGGGATGATGCGGTGGAAGATGACGTCGGTGTAGAGGGGGCCCTCGCCGGGCTTGCCCGTGGCCGGGTCGGTCCAGGCCTGCGAGCCGTCGGCCAGCCCGACGAAGTTCTGCACGGTGCGGGGCGCGTGGTCCCCGAAGAGGTTGACGACGATGTCGCCGTGGTTGGTGTGGATCGTCGCGACTGCGGTGTGGATCGGCATGCTCACCATTCTCACATCTGTCAACCCCTGGCGCGCTCTGCGGGGTCTGGCAAGATGGGGGGAGGTCACTCAGACGAGCCAGGCGCGCCCGCCGAGGGCGAGCCGTATAAGGGAGGGCACCCCGTGAGCCTCAGCCGCAAGCGCAAGAAGGAACTCCGCAAGCTCCAGAAGAACGCGAACACCCTGTGGGAGTCGCAGCAGGTGCTGATCGGTCAGGCCGGTGAGGTCGCGCGCGAGGCGGGCCGCCAGCTGGGCCACTACAACCGCGAGCACGTCGTGCCGACGGTGCAGCACGGCTACGAGAAGTACGCCGCCCCGTACGTCGACCAGGGACTTCGCACCTCCGCCAAGGTTTACAACGAGAAGGTGGCGCCCGCCGCCGGCGCCGTCATCGGCTCGGCCCTGTCGGTCTGGGACGCGGCGAACGAGAAGCGCGAGGCGCTTGCCTCGGGCCGTGGCTTCGGCTCCATCGACGTCGCCAAGCTCCAGAAGAACGCCGAGAAGTACGGCAAGAGCGCGGCGAAGAAGCTCGTCGTCGCCCCGCCCGCCAAGAAGGGGATCGGCGCCGGCGGTGTGCTGGCGATCATCTTCGGCGTGGTCGCCGCGGCCGGTGTGCTGTACGCCGCATGGCAGACGCTGCGCGCCGACGACGAGCTCTGGGTGGCGGACGACCCGCTGCGCGCGCCCGACGCGTGACCTCGAGGATCGGTCGTCGAGCGAGCCTGAGGATCGGTCGTCGAGCGAGCCCGGGGATCGGTCGTCGAGCGAGCGAGAGGATCGGTCGTTGAGCGAGCGAAGCGAGACGAAACGCCCGCCCACCGCGCGTGTCGAAGACGCGGCGCGTGAGCGAGGGCTCGATATCGAGATCCGCGAACGGCCGGCCGCGCGCAGCCTCGAAGAGGCCGCGGCGCTGCTGGGACTGCAGCCGGCCGACATCGTGAAGACGCTGGTCGTCAAGCGCGCCGACGACACCTATCTGTTCGCGCTCATCCCCGGCGACAAGGCGATCTCGTGGCCGAAGCTGCGGGCCGTTGTCGGCGTCAACAAGCTGCAGCTGCCCGATCCCGCGCGCGCTCTGGCGGCGACCGGGTACGAGCGCGGCACCATCGTCCCCCTCGGCAGCACCACCGACTGGCCGGTCTTCGCCGACGAGTCCATCGTCGGTCGGCGGATCGCGATGGGGGCGGGCGCACACGGCTACAGCCTGTTCGTCGATGCCGACGCGCTCATCGCTGCGTACGGTGCGACCGTCGCCGACATCTCTCAACCGGTCGCGTCGAGCTGACGCACCGGTTCAGTCAGCCAGCCCTGCCAGGCGCAGTGCGACGTCGACGAGCTTGACGTGATGCAGCTCGCCGACGGCGGTCACGGGGAACCACTCCGCACGATCCGTCGATCCGTCGACCTCGTTCTGCAGCCGGCCGCCGACGATGTGCGCGCGGTAGACGATGCGAAGGGCGTGCAGCGGCTGATCGTGACCGGCGCGCACGCGCTGACGCGCCGGGATCACGCGGGAGTCGATGCCGAGCAGCCCATCGAGGGCGACCCGGTAGCCGGTCTCTTCCAGCACCTCGCGACGTGCGGCGACCTCCGGGTCTTCGCCGGGCTCCAGCCCGCCCCCGGGCAGTGTCCATGAGGAGCGCCGGCCCTCGTGCCAGTGGGCGAGGAGCACGCGACCGTCGGCGTCGGTGATGACAGCGTAGGCCGCGACGCGCAAGTCCATGCCGTCACCCTACTGGGACTGCGGCGTCGAGAACGTGGCGCAAAGGCTGCCTTCGCTGAGGAAATGCCCACGATGTGCGCCACCTTCTTCGGCGCCGTAGCGGGTGTGGGGCGCTACCGTGACCTCATGACGCGGATCACTCCCCTCATCGCCGACGACCGGGCTCACTGGCAGCCCCTGTGGGAGGCCTACCTCACGTTCTACAAGGAGAACCTCGCCCCGGAGGTGACCGACGCGACGTTCTCGCGACTCGCGGATGTCGACGGCGACATTCACGGAGCGCTGGCGTGGGATGACGGGGGCCGTGCCGTCGGCTTCGTGCACTGGCTCGAGCATCCCAGCACGTGGAGCACCGCCGGGTATTGCTACCTGGAGGATCTGTACGTCGACCCCGCTGGCCGGCGGGGCGGTGTAGGCGGCGCGCTGATCGACCACGTCGTCGCCTGGGCCGCGGGCAGGGGACTCGAGAAGATCTACTGGCTGACCGCCGACGACAACACCACCGCGCGCTCGCTCTACGACCGGGTGGCTCATCGCACCGGCTTCATCCACTACGAGACTTCCGCGAAAACGACGTGACGCTATACTGCGGCGCATGACTCCCCGCGTCCCCCCCGCGGGCGAATCGGCGATCGCTCCTCCACCGTCGACGCCCTTGTTCCCTCGCCGCAGCTTCCTCGGCGGCGTGGCTGCTGCGTCGGCGGCCGCCGTCGCGGCGCCCCTGCTCGACGCCCCCGCCGCTCACGGCGCCGACAGCTACGCACCGGTCGCCTACCCGGCGACGCCCGTCGCGACCGAGGAAGAACTGCACGTGATCCGGCGGTGGACCTACGGGTTCCAGCCCGCCGCGCTGGCCGCGGTGCGGGACGCCGGAGGTCCGCGGGCCTGGTTCGACGCCCAGCTCGCTCCGCAGGATGTCGCCGAGTCCGCCGCGGCCGACGGCCTCGACTCCTGGTGGAGGTGCCTCACCGCGGATCCCCTCGACATCGTCGCACGCGACCGCAGCGGGGAGGAGCCGGCGTGGCGGGCGATGGCTGCGTACGCCGGGTACGCCATGGTGAGGCGTCAGGAGTCCACCCGCCAGGTGCTCGAGCTGATGACGGAGTTCTGGGAGGACCACTTCTACATCCCGATCCACGACGACGGCGTGTTCCCCTTCCGCATCGCGTTCGGACACCGCATGCGCGAGCTCGCGCTGACGAGCTTCGAGGAACTGCTGCAGGCGGCCACCGTCCATCCGGCGATGGGCTGTTCGCTCGACAACGCACGCTCGACGAAGCGTTCGGTCAACGAGAATCTCGGCCGGGAGCTGCTCGAGCTGCACACCGTCGGCAAGGGAGCGGGCTACGACGAGGACGACGTGAAGGCGTCGGCCCGCCTCCTCACGGGCTTTCGCGTCGACACGTGGTCCACGTGGCAGGTGACGTACGACCCCACCTGGCACGACACCGATCCCGTCACCGTGATGGACTTCTCCCACCCCAACTCCGACGCCGACGGACGCGCCGCGGTGAGGGCCTACCTCTCCTACCTCGCCCGCCATCCGGCGACCGCCGAGCGGATCGCGCGCAAGCTCGCGCGACGGTTCGTGAGCGACAGCCCGTCGGCAGGACTCGTCGAGCACCTCGCGGCCGTGTATCTCGACAACGGCACGAAGATCACGCCGGTCCTCCGCGCGCTCGTCGAACACCCCGAGTTCTGGGCGTCATCCGGGGCGAAGGTGAAGACGCCCACCGACGAACTGGTGTCGGTGAACCGCGCGCTCGGTGTGTCGTTCGCGAAGCCGACGGCACAGGACACCGGTGCCGTCCAGGCGCACTACATGGCGGGCGGGATCGGCGCGAGCGCGTGGTCCCACCCCCGCCCCGACGGACCGCCGCAGCTCAACGACGCCTGGAGCTCGCCGTCGCGCTTCCTCGCATCCTGGGACGCGCACTGGACCCTATCCGGTGGCTGGTGGCCGACGAAGGACACGACGCACGTTTCCGCCGCGAAGCGGCTGCCCCTGCCCGAACTCACTCTGGCGGAGTTCGTCGATCACCTCTCGCGGCAGCTGACCGGTCAGGAATCCACCGCCCGCCTCCTTCAGGCCGTGTGCACCGCCACGAAGGTCCGCCCCTCGGCGGTCGTGAACGCGCAGCACTCCATCGTGCGGTGGCAGATGCCGTGGGTGCTCTCTCTCGTGCTCAATCAACCGCTCTTCTACCTGCGATAGGAACGGCGTCGTGATCGAATCCCCCCGCTCCGGTCTCGCCGCCGACTCCCTCGCCGCCGGCTGCGATGACTTCGCGTCGAGTGTGTCGCGGCGCACCGCGATCCGCTCCGCGCTCGGCATCGGACTCGGACTGGTCGCCGCGTCGGTGTTCGGCGACGCCTTCGTCGAGACCGCCTATGCGTCCGGGGGACGAAAGGCGGATCGCGTCCTCGTCGTGCTGTCGCTCCGCGGTGCCGCCGACGGTCTCTCCCTCGTCGTGCCGCACGCCGACCCCCTCTACTACGCGGCGCGCCCCCACATCGCCGTGCCGAAAGACAAGCTGCTGGCCGGCGACGCGCAGTTCGGCCTGCATCCCGCCTTCGCCCCGATCATGCCGCTGTGGAAGGCGGGGCGCGTCGCCGCGGTGCACGCGACCGGCCAGGCGGTGACGACGCGGTCGCACTTCGCCGCGATGGAGGAGGTCGAGGATGCCGACCCCGGCTCGCAGGCGCGCGTCGGCTGGCTCAACCGGCTCATCTCGGTGAGAGCGGGCGGCGCCAGCGACACGACGGCCTTGCAGCTCGGGGAGACCGTGCTCGCCACCCAGTTGGCGGGCCCGGCGCCGGCGGTCTCGACGGCCGGTCTGGCCAAGCTAAAACTCGTCGGCCCCGGCGGCAGCGACGCCGCCGGATGGGAGAGCGCGCTGACCGGGCTCTGGGCGGACGCGCCCGAGGCCGTGGCGAGCGGCGGAGGGCGTGCGCTCGCCGTCGCGCAGGCCTATGCCACCGCGCGGGACGCGACCGCGAGCACGGTCGAGTATCCGAAGGGCAGCCTGGGCGAGGCGCTGCAAGGAGCGGCAAAGGTGATCAAGGCCGATGTCGGGGCCGAGGTCATCACCATCGATCAGGGATCGTGGGATCACCACCAGTGGGTGGGCAACCTCTCGGGCGGCAACCTGAAGAACATGGCCGAGCCGCTGGGAAAGGGTCTGGCCGCCTTCTTCTCCGATCTCGGCGCGATGGACAAGAAGGTCACGCTCGTCACGATCTCCGAGTTCGGACGGCGCGTGAAGGAGAACGGCAACGGCGGACTCGATCACGGGCACGGCAACGTCATGTTCGTGCTCGGCGCCGGGGTGAAGGGCGGCTACTACGGGCGCTGGCCGGGACTGGAGAACACGCAGAACGCCGACCTCGCCGTGACGACCGACTATCGCGATGTGTTGAGCGAAGTCGTGGCGGCGCTGTACCCGGAGCGCAGCCTCGCGGCGATCTTCCCGCAGTTCCAGCATCGGAAGCTCGGCTTCATGGCGCCGGTTGTGAGCGGCGGCGACCCTGGCCCGCCCACTCCCGTGCTCAAGACGATGCCGGCGAGCTTCTTCTCGTCGTACGGCAAGCGGGCCGGGTCGGGCCGCGTGGGGTCGAAGGTCACCGCCCCGGCTCCCCGCCTGACCACGGCCGGCAAGAAGGCCAAGGTCACGACGAGCTACCGCTGGGAGACGGTCAAGAGCGGAACGGTCAAGAAGCGCCGTACGACGCGGTCCTTCCGGATCCCGGCGTCCTATCGCGGGTACGGGCTGCGCGTGCGGGTGACGTACACAGCAAAGGGCTACAAGCCCAAGACGAAGGTGTTCGCGTGGGGCATGATCACGCAGAAGAAGTAGGTGCGGGGCGAGAGCGTGGAGGACGCCGCGCGAAGCGCCGCTGACATACTGAACTCATGTCAATCCGTCGCTCTCGCACGCTTCCCGGCCTCACTGTCGCCGCCGCATTCGCCGTCGTTCTCGGCGTGTTGTCGGGCGCGCCGGCCGTCCGGGCCACTGCCGCCGACGAGGTGCCGATCTCCCCGGCGGTGGACCGCATCGTCGTGGTCGAAACGGTCGTGCGTGCGGAGCCGTCGCACGACGCGACCGCCGTCGCCGTGCTCGACGCGGGCGATGAGGTCCTTGTATCGGCTCAGGTGCCTGCCTGGCGCAAGGTCACCGCCGGGGGGACCAGTGGCTGGGTGCCGTACTCGGTCACCCAGGAGGTGCCGAGGCTTCTCAGCCGGCTGGTACCCCGCGAGGTCGCCGCGCACGTGACTCTCCGCGCATACCCGGGAGCAAAAGCCGAAGCGGTGAACACTCCGCTCCGGCCGGTGTCGAAGCACACCTATGCATCGGTGCGCGCCGTGGCCGGTTCATGGCGGAAGATCTCCACCGCACACGGCGCCGGTTGGCTGCCGGAATCGGCCCTCACGACCGTATCGACGGGTCGGTGGGCGTACGTCGCGTCTGTCGACGCCAACGTCCGGATGACGGGGTCGGGCGCGGCCCCGATCGTCCACGTCCTGGACAAGCGGGACAGGGTTGTGGTTCTCGGAACCAGCGGGCCGTGGAGCAGTGTGAAGTGGGGATCGGCCTCCGCGCCCGCGGTGTCGCACAGCGGCTGGACTGCCACCACGTACCTCACGCGCGCCGACAACCGCGTGACCACCCAGGCAGTGGGCCTGCGCAACAAGCCGTGGACAGGCAGTGTGTGGACGGTCATCCCGAAGGGCGCGCGCGTTCTGCTGACAGGCAACTCCGTCGCCAATTCGTCGCGTACGCCGCAGAAGTGGAGCGAGGTCACGTGGGGCTCGGACCGTGGATGGGTGCCTTCAGCCAGCCTGGCCTGGCCGTTCTGACGTGCGCTCTGCGCGTGGTGGAGCCTAGGAGATTCGAACTCCTGACATCCTGCTTGCAAAGCAGGCGCTCTACCAACTGAGCTAAGGCCCCGTGAGGGAGATGTTGTGTGGGGCTACCAGGACTTGAACCTGGGACCTCTTCATTATCAGTGAAGCGCTCTAACCGCCTGAGCTATAGCCCCGTCTGGAGACCGGCGCCAGCGCCGTCAACCTCCCAGACTTTACCCGAATCGTGCGGTATTCCGAAATCCGGGACGCTGCCGTCAGTTCGAGGTGAAGCCCACCAGCAGGCCGCCGGTCACCTTGACCATCAGGTTGTAGATCCCGGCGACGACTGCGCCGAGCACGGTCACCACGATGAGGTTCAGGATCGCGACGATCGCGGCGAACGCCATCACCTGCGGCAGGCTGACGACCTCGCTCAGCACGAACGCACCGTCGGTGAAGGCGCCGAGGAGCTCATCGAGCTTGGTGATGAGACCCGTCGTCTGCAGCACGAGAAAAACCAGGAAGACCGTCACGAGCGTCACGATCGCAAGAGCCACCGCCGCGAGGAACGACAGCTTCACGGCCGACCAGAAGTCGATGTAGACCAAACGGAGGCGAACCTGCTTGGCGCTGGTCTTGCTCGACGATTTCTTCGCCAGCTTGTCGGCTACTGTGCTCATGCTTCAGGACTTTCCTCGGGGGTCTGGGTGGCCGCGCCCGCCGGTGCATCGGACCCCTCGACAGGCTCGGGGACCGAATCGGGCTCGGGGACCGAATCGGGCTCGGGGACCGGTGCGGCGTCTGCGGCGGCGGCCTCGGTCAGTCCACGCTCCCCGTTGCGGGCGATCGCGAGGATGCGATCGTCGTCATCGGGGCGGGCGAAGACGACGCCCATGGTGTCGCGTCCCTTGGCGGGGACCTCGGCCACGGCAGAGCGTACCACCTTGCCGCTGGCAAGAACCACCAAGACCTCGTCGTCCTCGCCGACGATCAGACCGCCCGCGAGATCCCCGCGATCCTCGTTCAGTTTGGCCACCTTGATGCCCAGACCACCGCGTCCCTGCACCCGGTACTGGTCGACCGAGGTGCGCTTGGCGTACCCGCCCTGGGTCACCACGAAGACGAATCCGTCGTCGCCGGCGACCGACGCGGACAGCAGGCTGTCGCCCTCACGGAAGGTCATCGCCTTCACGCCCTCGGTCGAGCGGCCCATCGGACGCAGCGACTCATCGGTCGCGGTGAAGCGCAGCGACATGCCCTGTCGCGAGATCAGCAGGATGTCGTCGGTCTCGTCGACCAGGAGCGCGCTGACGACCTCGTCGCCCTCTTCCTCCTCCTGCCCGCGGAGGCGGATCGCGATGATCCCGCCCTGCCGGTTGGTGTCGTAGTCCGACAGCGCCGTCTTCTTGATCTTGCCGTCGCGCGTGGCGAGCACCAGATAGGTGGCGACGGTGTAGTCGCGGATGTCGAGGATCTGCGCGATCTCTTCGCCGGGCTGGAGCGCCAGGAGGTTCGCGACGTGCTGCCCCTTGGCATCCCGGCCGGCCTCGGGCACCTCGTACGCCTTGGTGCGGTAGACCCGGCCCTTGGTCGTGAAGAAGAGGAGCCAGTGGTGCGTGGTCGTCACGAAGAAGTGCTCGACGATGTCGTCGGCGCGCAGCTGCGCGCCCTTCACACCCTTGCCGCCACGGTGCTGCGAGCGGTAGTTGTCGCTCCGCGTCCGCTTGATGTAGCCGTCACGGGTGACGGTGAGGACCATCTCCTCCTCGGGGATGAGGTCCTCCATCGACATGTCGCCGTCGAACCCGTGCAGGATGTGCGTGCGACGCTCGTCGCCGAACTTGTCGACGATGCCGGTCAGCTCGTCGCGGATGATCTCGCGCTGACGCGCCGGCGTGGCGAGGATGTCGTTGTAGTCGGCGATCTGGACTTCGAGTTCGGCCGCCTCGTCGATGATCTTCTGCCGTTCGAGGGCCGCCAGGCGACGCAGCTGCATCGACAGGATCGCATCGGCCTGCGCGTCGTCGATCTCCAGCAGCGTCTTCAGTCCCTCGCGGGCCTCGTCGACGGTGGGCGACCGGCGGATCAGCGCGATGACATCGTCGAGCGCGTCGAGCGCCTTGAGGTAGCCGCGGAGGATGTGCATCCGCTCCTCGGCCTTGCGCAGGCGGTACGCCGTGCGGCGGACGATGACCTCGACCTGGTGCTCGATCCAGTACGAGATGAACCCGTCGAGCGCGAGCGTCCGCGGCACGCCATCGACGATCGCGAGCATGTTCGCGCCGAAGTTCTCCTGCAGCTGCGTGTGCTTGTACAGATTGTTCAGCACGACCTTCGCGACCGCGTCGCGCTTGAGCACGATGACCAGGCGCTGGCCGGTGCGGTCGCTCGTCTCGTCGCGGATGTCGGCGATGCCCGTGATCTTGCCGTCGCGGGCGAGGTCGCGGATCTTGATCGCGACGTTGTCGGGGTTCACCTGGTACGGGAGCTCGGTGATCACGAGGCACGTGCGGCCTTGGATCTCCTCGACGTTGACGACCGCCCGCATCGTGATCGAGCCGCGGCCGGTCCGCTGCGCCTCACGGATCCCCTTGGTGCCGAGGATCTGCGCGCCCGTCGGGAAGTCCGGACCGTGGATGCGCGACATGAGAGCTTCGAGCAGCTCCTCGCGGGTGGCCTCGGGGTTCTCGAGCGCCCACAGCGCACCGTCGGCGACCTCGCGGAGGTTGTGCGGCGGGATGTTCGTCGCCATGCCGACGGCGATGCCGACCGATCCGTTGACCAGCAGGTTCGGGAAGCGGGCCGGGAGGACCGTCGGCTCCTGGGTCTTGCCGTCGTAGTTGTCCTCGAAGTCGACGGTCTCCTCGTCGATGTCGCGGACCATCTCCATGGCGAGCTGGGCCATCTTGGTCTCGGTGTACCGGGGGGCGGCGGCGCCCTGGTTGCCGGGGGAGCCGAAGTTGCCCTGCCCATCGGCCAGCGGGTACCGCAGCGACCACGGCTGGACGAGCCGGACGAGTGCGTCGTAGATCGCGCTGTCACCGTGCGGGTGGTACTGGCCCATCACCTCGCCGACGACGCGGGCGCACTTGTTGAAGCTCTTGTCGGGACGGTACCCGCCGTCGTACATGCCGTAGATCACACGGCGGTGCACGGGCTTCAGTCCATCGCGGACATCCGGGAGGGCGCGGCCCACGATGACGCTCATCGCGTAGTCGAGATAGCTGCGCTGCATCTCGACCTGGAGGTCGACCTGGTCGATGTTCCCGTGGTTGTGGGCGGGAGTGAGGTCGGGGCGTTCTTCGTCAGTCATGTCTTCTCGTCTTCGTCTTCGTCGTCATGCGGGTCCGGGCTCCGGGATGCTCGGTTCCGGACAAGAGCGGGGGCCCCGCCGCTTCGCGGCACCCCGATTGTCCGGAACCGAGCATCCCTCCGCCCTTCTTCGTCGTGTGTGCTCCCGACTGCCCGCAGCGGGAGGTGGATGGGTCAGATGTCCAGGAAGCGGACGTCCTTCGCGTTTCGCTGGATGAAGCTCCGGCGCGATTCGACGTCCTCGCCCATCAGCACGGAGAAGATCTCATCGGCCGCCGCGGCGTCGTCGATGGTCACCTGGCGCAGCGTGCGGGTGTTGTGGTCCATGGTGGTCTCCCATAGCTCCTTCGGGTTCATCTCACCGAGACCCTTGTACCGCTGGATGCCCGAGTCCTTCGGCATCCGCTTGCCGTTGGCGAGGCCGTCGGCCAGCAGCGCATCGCGTTCGCGGTCGCTGAAGACGTACTCGTGCTCGTGGTTGGACCACTTCAGCCGGTACAGCGGCGGCATCGCGAGGTACACGAAGCCGGCTTCGATCAGCCCGCGCATGTAGCGGAACAGGAGCGTCAGCAGCAGCGTCGTGATGTGCTGGCCGTCGACGTCGGCATCGGCCATCAGCACGATCTTGTGATACCGCGCCTTCTCGACGTTGAAGTCCTCGCCGATGCCCGTGCCGAAGGCCGAGATGATCGCCTGGATCTCGTTGTTGCCGAGTGCACGGTCCAGCCGCGCCTTCTCGACGTTGAGGACCTTGCCGCGCAGCGAGAGGATCGCCTGGGTCTCGGGATCGCGGCCGCGAACGGCCGAACCACCGGCCGAGTCTCCCTCGACGAGGAAGATCTCGCTGATCGACGGGTCTTTGCTGGTGCAGTCCTTCAGCTTGTCGGGCATGGACGCCGACTCGAACACGCTCTTGCGCCGGGCGGTCTCGCGGGCCTTGCGGGCCGCGAGGCGCGCGGTGGCCGCGTCGAGCGCCTTCGTGATGACGCGCTTGGCCTGGGCCGGGTTGCGATCGAGCCAGTCGGTGAGCTGATCGCCGACGATCTTCTGCACGAACGCCTTCGCCTCGGTGTTGCCGAGCTTGGTCTTCGTCTGCCCCTCGAACTGCGGCTCGGACAGCTTCACCGAGATGACCGCGGTCAGCCCCTCGCGGATGTCGTCGCCCGTGAGGTTGTCGTCCTTCTCCTTGAGGATGCCCTTGTCGCGCGCGTAGCTGTTGATCTTCGTCGTCAGCGCGGCGCGGAAGCCCTCTTCGTGGGTGCCGCCCTCGTGGGTGTTGATCGTGTTGGCGAAGGTGAAGACGTTCTCGGTGTAGCTCGTCGTCCACTGCATGGCGAGCTCGAGCGAGATGTGGCGGACGGTGTCTTCCGACTCGATCTCGATGATCTCCTCGTTGACGACCTCCGCCTTGCGCACCTTGTTGAGGTATTCGACGTAGTCGACCAGACCGCGCTCGTAGAGGAAGTCGTCGTGGGGCTGCGTCGAGATCGCCGTGCCGTCCGGGCCGTCGACGATGTACGCGGAGTCGGGACGCTCGTCGCTCAACGTGATCCGCAGTCCCTTGTTGAGGAACGCGGTCTGCTGGAAGCGGGTGCGCAGCGTGTCGTAGTCGAAGTGGACCGTCTCGAAGATGGAGTCGTCGGGCCAGAAGGTGACGATCGTGCCGGTGTCCTCGGTCTCCTCGCCCTGCGCGAGCGGGGCGTCGGGCTTGCCGCCGCCGGAGAATGCCTGGCGCCACACATGCCCCTGTCGGCGGATCTCGACCTCGAACCTCGTCGAGAGCGCATTGACGACGGAGGAGCCGACGCCGTGGAGACCACCGGAGACCGCGTACCCGCCGCCGCCGAACTTGCCGCCGGCGTGGAGCACGGTCAGGACGACCTCGACCGTCGACTTCGTCGGATCCGAGGAGTGCGGGTCGACGGGGATGCCGCGGCCGTTGTCGATGACGCGGAGCGCACCGTCCTCGAGGATCGTGACGTGGATGGTGTCGCAGTAGCCGGCGAGCGCCTCGTCGACCGCGTTGTCGACGATCTCGTAGACGAGGTGGTGCAGCCCGCGCTCACCCGTCGAGCCGATGTACATGCCGGGGCGCTTGCGCACCGCTTCGAGGCCTTCGAGCACCTGGATGGCATCGGCCCCGTACTCGTTCTGCACCCTGTCAGTCGGCTGCTGGGGGTCGACCTCGGGAACGGTGTCGGGGTTATCGGACGTCATAGGTTTCGAACACTCCTGATCGGATTCCACACTCCTTCCAGTCTAGCCGTCCGGAGGTGCTTTTCGGCGCCTGAACGGCGCTGTGGCGCGCTGAAATCGTGCCGGATGCCACGGGACCTGGATTATCCGTAGGTATCGCGAGGACCGCGCCCTGGAACGGCTCTGGGGCCCCATTTCCAGGAGGGGACGTCCGGACCGATGAAACGCACGTTCTCGACACCCGCTTCGGGGAAGCGATTCATGAGCTCGGTCACGATGGCGCCGCGCATGAGCTGAAGGTTCTTCGCCCATGCCGTCGAGTCGCACTGCACGGTGAGCAGACCGTCCGACAGGGCGACCGGTGCGGCGTGGCGGGCGGTCTCCGCGCCGGCGACCTGCTCCCACTGCAGTACGAGGTCCTCACGGGCCAGTTGGGAGTTCCACCCGGACTGCCGGGTGAGGTCGGCGAGTGCGTCGCCGAGTCCCTTCGGGTCGCGGCCGGCGGTGAACGGCTGGTTCTCGTCATCGTCGTCGCGTCGGCGACGTCGCCGTTTGCTCCGCGGCGAGGGCTCCAGCCCGCGCAGGCGCAGATAGGTGGAGATCGTCTCCGGCACAGGGTCGACGTCGCCCTCAGACATCGGCGCTCTCCCGGATCGTCCCCGCCTCGACATAGACCGTGCGCGCCCGCAGCGCCTCGGGGACGTCGGCCTCGACGGCCGCGGTGACGATCACCTGCTCGAACCCGGCGACCACCCCGGCCAGGCGGGAGCGCCGGTCGGCGTCGAGCTCGGCGAACACGTCATCGAGGATGAGCACGGGATCTCCCAGCAGCGAGTGCTCGCGCAGCAGCTCGGCCGAGGCGAGGCGGAGCGACAGCGCGACCGACCACGACTCCCCGTGCGACGCGTATCCCTTGACGGGGAGTCCGCGCACGCGCAGGACGAGGTCGTCGCGGTGCGGACCGACGAGGGTGACCCCGCGCTCGAGCTCGGCCGAGCGCTTCGAGGCGAGCATCGCACGGAACCGCGCCTCGACCTCCTCGGTGGACCGGCCCCGCACGCCCGGGGACGTCTCGGCGCCGGCAGTCCGCTCGCTCTCGTCGTCGTCGTCGGCGCGGGCGCCGTCGACGGTGAGCGCCCACTCCAGTTCGGGGCGGTGATCAGCCCCGGCGATCGTCGTATAGGCCTGGGAGAGCGGGGTCGCCAGATCGTCGGCGAGTGCGAGGCGCGCGCGGATCACCTGGGTGCCGAGCTGGACGAGCTTGTCGTCCCACACGTCGAGGGTGGTCAGCTCCTCACCGCGGATGCCGCGGGCGCGAGCCGACTTCAGCAGGGCGGTGCGCTGCTTGAGCACCCGGTCGTAGTCGGCAAGGACGGCCGACATGCGGGGAGCCCGTTGGATCAGGAGCTGATCGGCGAAGCGTCGGCGTGCCGACGGATCGCCGCGGACGATCTGCAGATCTTCGGGGGCGAACAGCACGACCTGCGCATAGCGCGGAAGTTCGGCCGACTTCACCGCCGACCCGTTCACCCGCGCTTTGTTGGATCCGGTGCGGTTGAGCTGCGCTTCGAGGATGACCGTGCGCTCGCCATGAGCGAGGCGCGTCCGGACGATCGCCGCGTCGGCGCCGTGCCTCACCATCGGCGCATCCTGGGAGACCCGGTGGGACCCGAGCGTCGCGAAGTAGCCGATCGCCTCGGCGAGGTTGGTCTTTCCCTGACCGTTGCGGCCGACGAACACGTTCGTCCCCGGGTGCAGGGTCACGTCGGCGGCCGCATAGTTGCGGAAGTCGACGAGACTCAGCTGCTCCACGATCACGCTGCCAGCCTAGTTCTCGGGCCTGACGTCACTGCGTTTCGTCTCGCTGACGCTCGCTCAACGACCGACGACCCACGCCCCGGTCGTTGAGCGAGCGAAGCGAGACGAAACGGCGAAGCTCAGCGGAGCAGCAGGTTCGGCTGCAGCAGGTACTTGAAGCTCTCGGGCGTTCCCGAGGTCTGCGGCGTGATGAGCACGGGGCTCAGCTTGTTCGCGTTCTCGCTGGACGTGAACGTCACCCGTGCGAACTCGCTCTTGACGGCGCCGAGCGCTTCGAGCAGGTACTGCGGGTTGAGGCCGAGCGTGACGTCCTCGCCGGTGAGCGTCGCATCCACGGACTCGGTGGCGCGAGCCTGCTCGGTGCCCGAGGCGTCCATCGAGACGCCCTCGTCGGTGAACGTGAAACGCAGCGGGGCCGATCGGTCGAGCACCAGCGAGACGCGGCGCACGGCCTCGATGAGCTCGGCGGTGTTGACGACGGCGTAGTGATCGGTCTGCTCGGGGAACAGGCGTCGCACCGGGGGGAAGTTGCCCTTGATCAGCAGCGACGTGACGGTCTTGTTGCCGGCGGTGAAGGCGATGATCTCGCGGTCGCCCGATCCGGAGAACGCGACCTGGATGTCACCGGAGTGGGCGAACGTCTTGCCGACCTCGGTGAGGGTGCGCGCCGGGACGAGCGCCGCGGTGGACTCGTCGCCGGAGGTGGTGGTGGTGCCGGCATCCCACGGGATCTGGCGCAGTGCGACACGGTAGCGGTCGGTCGCCACGAGGCTGAGCTCGTTGCCGGCCACTTCCAGCTGCACACCGGTCAGCACGGGGGTCACATCGTCGCGGGACGCGGCGAAGGCCACCTGGGCGATCGCGGTCGCGAAGTCCTCGGCCGGCACGAGACCGGCCTCGCCGGACACCTCGGGGATGGCGGGGTACTCCTGCACCGGCATCGACGCGAGGGTGAACCGGGCCGAGCCGCAGGTGAGCACGATGCCGTTCTCGTCGTCCTGCTCGATCTGGATCGGGGCGTTGGGAAGTCGGCTGGCGATCTCGGACAGCAGCCGGCCGTGGACCAGGATCGTGCCCGGCTCATCGACCGTCGCCTCGATCGTCGTGCGGGCCGACGCCTCGTAGTCGAACGCCGCGAGCGAGAGGCCCGCCTCGGATGCCTCGATCAGCACACCGGCCAGGATGGGCTGGGGATTGCGCTGCGGCAGGAGCTTCACAACGAACGACACGGCCTCGCTGAACACGTCGCGATTCACGTGGAACTTCACTGGGGCTCCCTTGGGGTCGAGTAGGGCTCTCCCATGCTAGTGCCCTGACCCGTGTGATTCGGAAGAGGCGTTCGCTCACAGGCCGCCTCCCTCGAGGTGATCGGATCGGCTTCATAGAGAGAGTTCTCTGTCATGGTGTTAACAGCTGTGGAAACTGTGGATAAGTCGGCCGATGCCTCTCGGCGAGCGGGAACCACACGCGTGTAAGTTGTGGGCGAGCTGCGGAACCCGCGTGGGCAGTGGGATCGCCGGGATGCCGGGGCGACGACGTTCATCCACAGGACACCCGGATCCGCTCACATCCATTCGACCTCGACGCGAAGTTATCCACAGGCTGTCCACACTGTGCAGAACGCGAATGATGGAGTGTCGGGAGCGCAGATGTCAAGCGCGGATGACGGAATACGCGTGCCCGGCGCGGCATGAGCGCCCGCGCACGGGCGCGCTGGTGCCTCAGCGGCCGACGCGGCCGAGCTGCGTGGTGATCTCGGAGACCTGGTTGTAGATCGAGCGGCGCTCCTTCATGAGCTCGCTGATCTTCTTGTACGCGTACATGACGGTGGTGTGATCGCGATTGCCGAACAGCTGCCCGATCTTCGGGAGCGACAGGTTCGTGCGCTCGCGGCAGAGGTACATGGCGATCTGCCGGGCGGTGGCCACCGACTGCGAACGGCTCGAACCGTACAGGTCGTCGACCGACAGCCGGAAGTACTGCGCCGTGGCGGTGATGATGTCGGTCGGCGAGATGACGTTCGCGTCGTCCTGGTCGACGATGTCGCGCAGCACCGTCTGGGCGAGCGAGATGTCGAGCGTCGAACGGTTCAGGTTGGCGAACGCGGAGACGCGGATGAGCGCGCCTTCCAGCTCGCGGATGTTGGAGGAGACCTTTGTCGCGATGTACTCGAGCACCTCGTCGGGGACCAGAAGGCGCTCGGACTGCGCCTTCTTGCGGAGGATCGCGATACGGGTCTCGAGGTCGGGCGCCTGGACGTCGGTGATGAGACCCCACTCGAAGCGGCTGCGCATCCGATCCTCGAAGCCGGTGAGGTGGCGAGGCGGCACGTCGCTGGTGATCACGACCTGCTTGTCGTGGTCGTGCAGGGTGTTGAAGGTGTGGAAGAACGCCTCCTGCGTCTCGGCGCGGCCCTGCAGGAACTGGATGTCGTCGATGAGGAGGATGTCGACGTCGCGGTAGCGCGCCTGGAACGCGGATCCCCGGTTGTTGGCGATCGAGTTGATGAAGTCGTTCGTGAACTCCTCGCTCGACACGTAGCGCACGCGGATGCCGGTGTAGAGGCTGAGCGCGTAGTCGCCGATGGCGTGGAGGAGGTGGGTCTTGCCGAGTCCCGAGTCGCCGTAGATGAACAGCGGGTTGTACGCCTTGGCCGGCGCTTCGGCCACCGCGACCGCCGCGGCGTGCGCGAACCGGTTGGACTGCCCGATGACGAAGTTGTCGAACGTGTACTTGGGGTTCAGCCGGGTGTCGTTGCGGGAGGGCGGCTGCGCCGGCTCCGGATAGTCCTCGCGCGGCGGGCGGCTCGCCGGCGCCGAGGTGGTGGCGGCCTGGATCGGCACGGGTGCGGTGAGGTGCGTGTCGGCGAGTTCCGGGTTGACGACCACGCGGAACGTGGCGGCGCCGGGCTCGGCGTCGACGTGGGAGAGCGCCTCCATGATGGGCGTGCGGAGCCGCTTGTTGAGCTGGGCCGCCGTCAGGTCGTTCGGCACGTCGAGGTAGAGCGTTCCGCCCATCACACCCTGTGCGACGGCGAGGTTCAGGAAGCCCTGCAGCTGCGGGGTGACGCGCTCGTCGACGCGCAGGACATCGAGGACCGCGGACCAGACCGGGACGTCGGGCGGTTCGTGGTGTGTCATGACTCCCCGTCGTCGCGCGCTTGCGCCTGTGCCGTCGTCGCGCGATCGCGCCTGTGGATAGATGCCTGTGGATAAGTGGCCGGTGCCACGCTAGTCATGCGGCTCCGAGTGGCCAAATCCACTGTAGTTCCGGCCCGCGTGTCCTCGCCAGGCGAGCTGTGAAGTCGGTGGATAATGTGCCGCGCGCGCGGTGCCGGTTTGAGTTCGCGCGCGACTCGACGTACCCTTAGTCGGTTGACTTATGCCCGTCTTGGGCAGTCCCGTGTACATGTGTCTCCGGCCTCCAGCTTTCCGGTGACCGCCGATCCGGAGTGATCCTCATGAGCAAGCGTACGTTCCAGCCCAACAACCGCCGTCGCGCCAAGAAGCACGGCTTCCGTGCCCGCATGCGCACCCGCGCCGGCCGTGGCATCCTCTCCGCTCGTCGCGCCAAGGGGCGCACCGAGCTCTCGGCCTGATCCGACATACCGTTGCTGGCGCGCGGGAACCGCATCACCCGCGGGGCGGAGTACAAGGCCGTCGTCCGTGGGGGGTCCCGCTGTGCCGGTCCGCTGACCGTGACCTACGTGGTGGCCTCCGGTGAGGACCGCCCCGCGCGCTTCGGATTCATCGTCAGCAAGCAGGTGGGATCCGCGGTGACCCGCAACACCGTGCGTCGCCGGCTGAAAGCCGTCTGCGCCGAGGCGCTGCCGGCAGTGCGCCCGGGATCCGACGTGGTCATCCGCGCGCTGCCCGCATCGGCGTCGGCCGCGTTTCCGCAGCTGCGCGACGAGGTCGCCCGCTGCCTCGACCGGAAAGCCGCCGCGTGAGCACGTCGACACTGCCGTCGTACGCACTCGGTGACGGCACGCTCTCCACCTCTGATCCCCTCGCCTCCGTCGCGCTGATCCCGCGCAACGTCGTGCTGGCCGCGTTGCACGGCTATCGCGCCACGATCTCGCATCTCTACGGCGACGTCTGCAAGTACTACCCGTCGTGTTCGGCCTATGCCGTGGGCGCCGTGCAGCAGCACGGTGTGCTGAAGGGGGCCGCGCTCACCGCCGCCCGACTCGCCCGCTGCCACCCCTGGGCCCAGGGCGGCATCGACGACGTCCCGCCCCACGCGCATTTCCGACACCGCCTCACTCCGCACGGCTTCGTCGTGCACCCGAGAAAGGACTGATCCTTGCTGGATCTCTTCGCCGCGACCCCGACGCCGGCCGTGCCGACCCCGACGACCCCGCCCCCGGCGGAGGGTCTCGACTTCTTCAGCGCCATCATGTGGCCGTTCAAGTGGATCGTCGAGACGATCCTCGTGTTCTGGCACTGGGTCTTCACCTCGCTCGGGCTGCCGGCCGACGCCGGCCTTACGTGGGTGCTGTCGATCATCGGCCTCGTGATCGTGGTGCGCTCGGCGCTGATCCCGCTCTTCGTGCGGCAGATCAAGAGCCAGCGGAAGATGATGGAAATTGCTCCTGAACTGCGGAAAGTCCAGGAGAAGTACCGCGGCAAGAAGGATCAGCTGTCTCGCGAGGCGATGAGCCGCGAGACCATGGCGCTCTATAAGAAGCACGGCACGACGCCGGTCTCGAGCTGCCTCCCGCTGCTGGTGCAGATGCCGATCCTGCTCGGCATGTTCTACACGCTGTCCGACGTGAAGCGGCACGCCGAATGGGGCGTCGGCGGCGTGGGCCTGCTCAACGCCGACCTCACCAAGCAGTTCTACGACGCGCAGCTGTTCGACGTCGCTCCGCTGCACACCAACATGATCGAGGCCATCGGCCTGGGGCAGACCGCCACCGTGATCATCCTGGTCATCCTCGTGGTGCTGATGATCGCCTCGCAGTTCATCACCCAGCTGCAGATCATCTCCAAGAACCTCTCCCCCGAGGCCAAGACCGGCCAGGCGTACCAGATGCAGCGCATCATGCTCTACGTCCTGCCGCTGGCCTTCATCTTCTCGGGTGTGTTCTTCCCGCTGGGTGTCGTCCTCTACTGGTTCACGAGCAACATCTGGACGATGGTGCAGCAGTTCCTCGTCATCCGGAACCTGCCCACGCCGGGCTCCGAGGCCGCGAAGGCGCGCGAGGAGCGGCTGGCCCGCAAGGGCAAGGCGGTCGACGCGCAGGGCAGGATCGTTCCGCTCGAGAAGTACCAGGCCGAGCAGCAGCGCCTGTATGAAGAGGCGCAGCGCGCCAAGGAGCAGGCCCCCAAGCGTCAGCAGCCGATGGGCAAGCAGCGCGCGAAGAAGCAGGGCCAGCAGAGCAAGCCCGAGCCGAAGCCCGAGGACAAGCCGGGGAACAAGCCCGGGAACAAGCCTGGCGACAAGCCCGACAAGCCGGGTAAGCCCGGAACCCCCGACAACAAGTCCTGATCGAGTCACCGAGGATCACCATGACCACCTCTCCCGAGACCACCGTCACCGTCGCGCAGCTCGAGGAGGAAGGCGACGTCGCCGCCGACTACCTCGAGGCACTGCTGGACATCGCGGACATCGACGGCGACCTCGCCCTCGACGTGCGCGCCGGCCGCGCGTACGTCACGGTCGAGAACGACGACGCGGCTTCGCTGCGGCTGCTCTCCTCCCCCGACACCGTGCAGGCCCTCCAGGAGCTCGTGCGGATCGCGGTGCAGACGAAGACCGGACGCTTCTCGCGTCTGATCCTGGACATCGGCGGATCGCGCGATGCGCGTCAGCAGCAGCTCGAGAAGCTGGTCGACCGCGCGATCGAGCGGATCGAGGACGGCGCGTCTCAGGCCTCGCTGCCGGCGATGTCGAGCTACGAGCGCAAGCTCGTGCACGACGTGGTGGCGGAGCGTGGCGGCTACGTGTCCGAGTCGTACGGCGAGGGCGCCGACCGCCACACGGTCATCCGCCGTGGCTGATGTTTCACGTGAAACATCGATGACGCAGGTCGAACCCGAACCGGGCGCCGCGGCTCTCCTCTTCGGTGAGCAGCTCGATCGGGCACGCGCGTTCACCGCTGCCCTCGCGGCGCACGGCGAAGAACGCGGACTGATCGGTCCGCTCGAGCCTCCGCGACTGTGGACGCGTCATATCCTCAACAGCGCGGTCGCTGCGCCCCTCTTCCCCGCGGGTGGTCGCGTGGGGGATCTGGGTTCCGGTGCCGGGCTTCCCGGCCTCGTGCTGGCGATCGCCCGCCCGGATGTTCGCTGGGTGCTGATCGAGCCCATGGAGCGTCGCGTCGCGTGGCTCGATGAGCAGGTGGCGGCTCTCGGGCTCACGAACGTGGAAGTCCTCCGCGCGCGCGGCGAGGACTGGAAGGAGGGTCCCGTGCTCGACGCCGTGACCGCTCGCGCCGTCAGCGCCCTCCGCACCCTCATTCCCCTTGCGGCGCCCCTCGTCCGTGACGGGGGCGAGCTCATCCTGCTCAAGGGTGCCAACGCGGCCAACGAGATCTCCGCCGCGGAGAAGGCCATCCGGAAGTTCCGGCTGAGCCATGTGCGGGTGGAACCGGTCGGCGAAGGCGTTGTCGACGAGCCGACCCGGGTGATCCGGGCGACGGCGCGCTGACACCCGACCACCGTGATGTTTCACGTGAAACATCACCGCCGGCGGGAGCCGGCCGTGCGATCGCTCAGGCGATGACCACCCCACGATGTTTCACGTGAAACACCGTGGACGGTCGCTCATCCGGTCGGGGGTGGGGGTGGCCTCGACTACAGTGGGATGGTCCCGAAAGACAGGAGATGCAGGTGGCGGAATCGGAGAGCACGACGTCCTCCGCACCCTTCTCTTTCGATGACAGCCCCATCGCTCGGGAGCTGGCCGACCTGACGTCGCGCCGGAAGGTGCTGGAGGGCGTGAGTGTCGACTTCACCGGCCCGACCCGCGTCATCACGGTGTCGAACCAGAAGGGCGGCGTCGGCAAGACGACCACGACCGTCAATATCGCCTCCGCCCTCGCCAGCCTGGGTGCCCGGGTGCTCGTGGTCGACCTCGATCCGCAGGGGAACGCCTCGACCGCTCTCGGAGTGCCGCACACGGCGGACATCCCGAGCGTCTACGACGTCCTCATCGACGAGTTCCCGCTCGCGGACATCGTGCAGACGAGTCCTGAGTCCGATCTCCTGATGTGCGCGCCGTCCACGATCCACCTGGCCGGCGCCGAGATCGAGCTGGTCTCGCAGGTCGCCCGGGAGCATCGCCTCCGGACCGCGCTCGAGGACTACCTCGCCGCGAGCGAGGAGCCGCCCCATTTCGTCATCGTGGACTGCCCGCCCTCGCTCGGCCTCCTCACGATCAACGCGTTCACCGCCGCCGATGAGCTGATGATCCCGATCCAGTGCGAGTACTACGCACTGGAGGGCCTCAGCCAGCTGCTCGGGAGCGTGCGGATGATCCAGAAGCACCTGAATCCGCGCCTCCACCTGTCGACGATCCTGCTCACGATGTACGACGGGCGCACGCGCCTGGCGCAGCAGGTGGCGGACGAGGTCCGCTCGCACTTCCCGAAGGAGGTGCTGCAGACCGTCATCCCCCGCTCGGTGCGCGTCTCGGAGGCGCCGAGCTTCGGTCAGACCGTGATCGCATATGACGGCGCATCGGCCGGCGCGGTCGCCTACCGCGAGGCCGCCGTCGAGATCGCGCGGCGCGGACACCAGCACCCCGACGAAGGAGCATCCTGATGGCGAAGCGAACGGGCCTCGGCCGTGGCATCGGCGCACTCATCCCGACGGCGGAGTCCGGTGAGGCGCGTCCCGTCGACGTCTTCTTCCCGGGCACCCCGACTGCGGTGGCCGAGGACGGCGACAGCACCGAGCTGCTCGCGATCCCCGGCACCCGGCTGATCGACATCGATCCGAACGAGATCGTCCCGAACCCGCGACAGCCGCGCACGCACTTCGACGCCGACGACCTGGCGGAGCTCGTGCACAGTGTCCGCGAGTTCGGGGTGCTCCAGCCCGTCGTCGTCCGTACCAACGAGGACGGCAAGTACGAGCTGATCATGGGCGAGCGCCGCACCCGCGCTTCGCGCGAGGCCGGCCTCACCGCCATCCCTGCGATCGTCCGCGACACCTCGGACGAGAACCTCCTCCGCGACGCCCTGCTCGAGAACCTCCACCGGTCGCAGCTGAACCCCCTGGAAGAGGCGTCGGCCTACCAGCAGCTGCTCGACGACTTCGGCATCACGCAGGAGGAGCTGGCGGGCCGGATCGGCCGGTCCCGTCCGCAGATCAGCAACACGATCCGTCTCTTGAAGCTGCCGGTGCCGGTGCAGCAGCGCGTCGCTGCGGGTGTCCTCAGCGCGGGCCACGCGCGGGCGATCCTGTCGCTCGACGACGTCGAGGCGATGCAGCGCCTGGCCGACAAGATCGTCAACGAGGATCTCTCCGTCCGCGCCGCCGAGGCCGCGTCGAAGGCGCCGGACGCGGGTGCGCGCCGGGTCGCGCCGAAGGCCGGCGCTCGTCGCGCTCACCTCGACGATGTCGCGGAGCGGCTGGGCGATCGCCTCAACACGAAGGTCAAGATCACGCTCAACGCGCGAAAAGGCCAGATCAACATCGATTTCGCGACCATCCAGGATCTCAACCGGATTCTCGCTGAACTCGGCGAGACCGAGTACGGCACCCACTGACCGGGTCACCGGACAGGGCAACAATGACGCCGACGTCGCCGAGCGGTCGTACCCTGGATAGGTGACCGATCAGCCCCACGTCCCGCGCCGCGCCAGCCTCGAGCTGCTGCGCGCCGAGGCGGGCGATGAGCTGTCGGTGCTGATCGAGGAGCGCCTGCGCGACGGTGAGGACCCGTGGGAGTTCATGGAGGACCTCCCCACGGTGGACGAGCTCGTCGTGCTCACTCTGCGCGCCGAGAACATCGCCTCGGACGGCGGTGTCCGCCCCACAGCGGCACGGAACTATCGGGTGCTGCGGCAGATCGCGATCGAGTATCCGCCCCTCACCCGGGCTGTGTGGCGCCTGCTGGGCAGTGAGCCGCACCGCACCTGGGATGCGTCGGTGCGCGCCGAAGCCTCCTGATGGGGCCCGTCGGCCCGCGCTCGGATACGTGTCCGGGCAAAGGAAAACCCCGGTCAGAGTAAATATCTGACCGGGGCCCGTACGTTTCTCAGCCGAGGTAGGCGGCGAGGTCCTGCTCGAGGGCGAACTTCGGCTTCGCGCCGATGATCGTCTTCTCGACCTCACCCTTGTGGAACACCTTCATCGCCGGGATCGACGTGATCTGGTACTTCATCGCGAGGTTCGGGTTCTCATCGACGTTGAGCTTGAGCACGGTGATCTTGTCGCCGTTCTCCGCCTGGATCTCGTCGAGGATGGGTCCGACCATGCGACAGGGACCGCACCACTCCGCCCAGAAGTCCACCAGGATGGGGCCTTCGGCGTCGATGACGTCCTGCTGCCAGGTGCTCTCGTTGGTGGCCTTGGCGCTCATATCCATGTCTCCTTTGGAAGCTGTCGTGTGATGCAACGCGATCGCGTCGCGGTTTGTTCCGGGGGACGGTCTCAGGCCGCGTCGGCCTCGGGAAGGCCGTCGATCTGCGCCTCGTCGGCGGCGGGGGCGCCCGCATCAGCGAGGGAGGCCAGGTAGTGCTCGACGTCGAGCGCGGCGACCGTGCCGCTGCCGGCGGCGGTGACCGCCTGGCGGTAGGTGGGGTCGATGACGTCACCGGCGGCGAAGACGCCCGGCACCGAGGTGCGCGAGGTGCGGCCGTCGACCCAGATCGTGCCGTGCTCGGTGAGGTCGAGCGTGCCGTGGACGAGGTGGGTGCGCGGGTCGTTGCCGATCGCGACGAAGATGCCGTCCAGGGCGAGCTCGCGGCGCGACCCGTCGACGGTGTCCTCCAGGACGACGCCGGTCACCGAGTCCTCACCCAGCACATCGACGACCGCGCTGTTCCACACGAACTCGATCTTCTCGTTCGCGAACGCGCGCTCCTGCATGATCTTCGAGGCGCGCAGCTCGTCGCGGCGGTGGATCACGTAGACCTTCGTGGCGAACTTCGTGAGGAAGGTGGCCTCCTCCATCGCCGAGTCGCCGCCGCCGACGACGGCGATCGTGCGCTCACGGAAGAAGAAGCCGTCGCACGTGGCACAGTACGAGACACCGTGGCCCGACAGGCGCGTCTCGCCCTCGATGCCGATCTTGCGGGGCGCCGAGCCGGTCGCGTAGACGACCGCGTCCGCCTCGTGGGTGGCGCCGGAGCCGAGGGTGACCTTCTTGACGCGGCCCGAGAAGTCGACGGCCGTGACGTCGTCGTAGAGCACCTCGGTGCCGAAGCGCTCGGCCTGCTCCTGCATCTTCGTCATGAGGTCGGGACCCATGATGCCCTCAGGGAAGCCGGGGAAGTTCTCGACCTCGGTCGTGTTCATGAGCTCGCCGCCCGCCTCGACGGAGCTGGCGATGAGGAGCGGCTCGAGGTTGGCCCGCGCAGCGTAGATCGCCGCGGTGTAGCCCGCCGGACCCGATCCGATGATGATGACCTGCCGCACGTCGATGTCCCTTCGTCTGCGGGGTTCTGCGACCCCGGCACATTCAACCCATGGTAGCCGCGCGGCATTCCCGCAGCCGGGGTCTCGCAGGGGTGTCTCAGGCTGTCTCCGGCAGCCCGTCGGGCTCTCAGCGGCCGGGGAGGAACCGGCGGACCGCCTGGACGGCGGTGCGGAGCTCGGGGGCGCGGAGGAGCGCGAGGAAGACCACGTAGACCACCAGGGTGAGGACGCCGATGAGCGCCGCGGCGAGGAACCCCGCCAGGCGGTCCGACGCCGGCCAGCCGTCTACGCCGCCCAGCAGCTGGAACGCGAACCAGCCGGCCCCCGTCGCCGGGAGGACCGCCACGAGGAAGCGCACGATCGAGCGCGCGGCACCGCCGAGGCCGAGGGGCCCGATCTTGCGCCGCAGCAGGGCCACGGCGAGGGCGAACTGCACGATGTTGGCCAGCGACTGGCCGAGGGCGATGCCGACGGCCAGCCACGGCGCCGGCAGCACGAGGAAGCCCACGATCGCAGTGATCATCACGAGGACCGCCTGCACGACCGTGTACAGGAAGGGCGTGCGGGTGTCGCCGAGGGCGTAGAACGTCCGCTGGATACCGAACTGGAACGACAGCGGCAGGAGCGCCACGAGGAAGGCGCCGAGCACCCAGGCGAGGGCGACCGCCTCGTCGGGATGGTCCGCGAAGATGGCCGACAGCGGCACGATCGCGGCGACCATGGCACCGAGGATGCCGACCATGAACACGCCGATCGTGCGGGTGAGGGTCGACAGGTCGGCGGTGACCGCCTCGGTCCGCCCCTCCGCGACGTGCTCGCTCAGCTGCGTGTAGTAGGGCGTGCCGAGGGAGATCACGATCACCGAGAACGGCAGCATGAACAGGAGCCACGCCGTCTGCATCGCCCCGTTGGCCGCGCCGAGCCCGGAAGCCGAGCCGACGAGGTTCGCCTGCACCGCGCCCGCCACCTGACCGACGACCACCATGAGGAAGGTCCAGCCCGCCAGCCGGCCGATGTGACCGAGGCCGATCCCCCGCCAGCGGAAGTCGGCGCGCACCGTGAGTCCCGCCTTGCGCCAGAACAGCAGCAGCACGAGGGCCTGCAGGACGATGCCGAGCGTGGCGGTGCCGCCCAGCAGCGCGATCATCTCCGGTGTCCAGCCGCTGGCGGTGCGGCGCAGCCCGAACAGCCAGATGAACGCCCCGAAACCGGCGATCGAGACGATGTTGTTGATGATGGGCGACCAGGCGTACGGGCCGAAGATGCGCCGGGCGTTGAGGACCTCGCCGACCAGGGCGTAGAGGCCGTAGAAGAACAGCTGCGGAAGGCACCAGTACGCGAGCGCGAGGGCGAGCGCCCGCCCGTCGGCCGAGAAGCGTCCGCCGTAGATGAGGACCAGGAGCGGAGCGGCCACCATCGCCACGGCGGTGACTGCCGCGAGCGTCACGACGCCGAGGGTCAGCAGCTTCGAGACGAAGGCGCTGCCGCGGTCGTCGTGGGTGCGGACCGCCTTCACGATCTGCGGGACGATGACCCCCGCCAGGAGCCCGGACGAGATCAGGGCGAAGATGCTGTTCGGGAGCTGGTTGGCCACCCCGAACGCGTCGAAGGCGGCCGAGGGGACCACGCCGAGCGCTCCGACGAGGACGATGTTGCGGATCAGCCCGGTGAGCCGGGAGACGAGCGTGCCGGCGCCGATCAGCGCGCTCGCGCGGCCCAGGCTAGCCATCGGAGCGCCCGTCGGAGGCGGGGGCGGTGCCGCGGCGCAGACGCAGCACGGTGCGGATCACACCGAGCACGAGCAGACCGCCCACGAGCACGGACATGACGGCGATCCCCACCGTCTCCCACTCCGCCCGAACCGTCACGACGATCGTCGTGGTGCCGCCGATCGGGACCATCGAGGTGCTTCGCAGGTGCAGGTCGATGCTCGACTCGCCGCTTCCCACCCGCGCCTCCACGGGCACGTCCACCCGGGTGGTCTGCTCCGCTCCTGCGGCGACCTCGGTGGTCTGCTGGACGACCAGGCGCGGGTCGTTGGGCTCGGTCACGAGCACGACCGTCGCGGGCCACGGGAGGTCGTTGCGCACGGAGAAGGTCAGCGGGGCGCTCGATCCCAGGAGGTTGACGTCGGGGGAGGGCACGATCTGCACGGCATCGAGGGTCGCGTCGGTCGCCTCGGCGTGCCCGTCGACGGCGACGGCCCACGCGCCGGGCCGCTCCCGCCAGGCCGTGCCGATCAGCTGCAGGATCGCGGCCCGCTCGGGCGCGGTGAGGACGGCGGGCTCCGCGAGGATGGAGGCGAACCGGGTCAGGGCCCGCTCGTCGTCCAGAAGGCGCTCGAGGACGCCGGCGCGAGCGTCGTCCGGCTCGACGGCGTCGACGGTGACGGTCGTGTCGGATCCCGCAGTGGCCAGCGCATCCAGGCCGATGGTGCCGCGGCCGTCGAGGCCGACGGCCGCGCGCACGGCCGTGCGCAGGGCCAGCGGCGTGCGGTCGTCGGCGCGGCCGACGGTGACGAGAAGGGGGGTGTCGGCGGCGGCGAACGACGCGAAGGCGGTTGCCGTGGCCAGCGCTGCCGACCGGTCGATCCGGCGCGGCGCGGTGCTCGCCGTCCGCAGCGCCTCCGACACGGCCGCGTCGTGGACGAGGAGCTCGGCGTCGCCGGCCCGGGCCCTCACCCCGTCCTCGCCGCTGACGGTGTTCGAGCCGACGATCGTGAGCGGGTCGTCGGCCTGCGCGTCGAGCCACTCGAGGAGGTCGGGCCCGGCGGTCCCGTCCGCGGGCCAGGAGACACCCGCGCGGGAGGGCCCGATATCGGTCAGTGACGCGACATCCGGCTCGGGGACCTCGTCCGTGCCCGGGGTCGCCGTCGGATCGGGCGTCGGCTGCGCGACCCCGGCCGCCACGATCGACGGCGTCAGGGTCGGGACGGTGAGCGGTGCAGCCAACCCGGCGTCGAGCTGCGTCGCAAGGTCGGCATCCCCGAACTGCAGCGCGAAGCGGGAGTTCGGCAGGGCGAGCAGGTCGTCGAGCCACTCGGTCGCCGAGGCGGGCGCCGTGGTGCCGAGCACGCGGATGGCCGCCACGATCGCCGGGTCGACGGCCAGAACCGCTCCCGTGCCGGTGACGGCGTCGAGCTGGGTGCGGAGACTCCCGGTGTCCGCCGTCAGAGCGGCGAGCTCGTCGGCGCTCAGCAGCCCCGACGTCAGTGGCCCGGCGGTGATCGGGACGACGACGGCGATCTGGCCGACCCCCTCGTCGGAGACGATCCAGACCCCACGGGCGGTGAGCGTGCCCTGTGACGAGGCGTAGGTGGCGCGGAGGGCGTAGACACCCGGCGCGAGGTCGTCGCCGACATCCACCGTGGAGGTCGCCGAGACGGACGACAGCGCGGGCACCGTCGCGAGCTGCGCCTCGCCGACGCGTCGCAGCGACGTCGTGCTCGAACCGTCCAGCCACGACGCGACGGCCGCGCGCGACAGGAGCGGCGCACGGCCCACGGCGAGGGCGGCCGGCGCGGCCGGGACGGTCGTGCTCGTCTGGTTCACCACCGAGAGCGCGATGCGCAGGGCGCCGCCGGTGGCGACGCCGTCGTCTTCGGCGGCCACGTGGAACGTCAGCGCCGAGGACACCTGGGGTGCGGCCGCCTGCGCCGCCGGCGCCGGGACGCCGACCGTCAGGAACGCGAGCACAGCGGCGAGGGCGAGGACCGCGCGCCGGGCGGTGCGGGGCAGGCTCGGGGGACGAGCGCCGTGCGCCGCGGAGGCTGGGGGTGTCATGGTCATGGCAGCAGAGGTGTGCGATCCATGACCGCACGACTGCAGGCATTCTATGGTTCCGGCCCTGCGATCCCCCTGAGACGGGCCGTGCGAGCGGCAGCTGCTGCGGTTGAATGGATGCCGTGACTCCTCCGCAGACCGCGCCCGTTCCCGATGCGCAGCGGTGCGCGGCCCTCCGCACCGATCTGGGCGACGCCGGCTACACCGCCGACGCCGTGCGGGGCAGCTGGGGCCCCCTCGCCGACGAGGCCGTCGGGCACGGCCTGACCGGACCGGCGCTCGCCGCCCTCGGGCGCCGGCCCGCCCCCGACGCCGTCGCGGTGCTGGCGCGCCTCCTCTTCCTGGGGGTGCCGACCGAGGTCGATGCCGTCGACGCCGCGCTCCCGACCTGCGGTGTCGCCGGCCTGGTGGCACTGCACCTGGCGACCGTCGAGGAGGGGCTCGTGGTCCCCACGGCCCTCGTGCGCCCGCAGGACGTCGCCGACGAGGCCGGCTCCGGCCACTGGTGGATCGCGAGCGACCTCGATGAGGCGGCCCTCTCGGCGCGCACGGGCGGCGTGCTCCCGACCGACCATGTGCTCGGCGTCGGCGGCGCCTCGCTCACCCTGGCCGGGCTGCAGCTGCCGGCGGTCGTCGGGCGGGTGCTCGACGTCGGCACCGGCTGCGGCATCCAGGCGCTGCGGGCGCGGCACTACGCCGATGCGGTGGTCGCTACCGACGTCTCGACGCGGGCGCTGCGGTTCACGGAGCTCAACGCGCTCCTCAACGGTGTCACGGGCATCGAGACCCGCCACGGCAGCCTCTTCGAGCCCGTCGCCGGTGAGCAGTTCGAGCGGGTCGTGTCGAACCCGCCGTTCGTCATCACGCCGCGCGCCGCCGGCGTGCCCGAGTACGAGTACCGCGACGCCGGCTACGCGGGCGACGCGCTGATCGAGGCGTTCGTCTCGCAGGTCGGCACCGTCCTGGCTCCCGGCGGCGTCGCCCAGCTGCTGGGCAACTGGGAGTACCGCGCGGACGGCGACGGCGCGGACGGCGACGGCCTCCGCCGGGTGCGCGCGTGGGTCGACTCCTCTCCCGTGCCCCTCGACGCGTGGGTGATCGAGCGCGAGCGACTGGACCCCCTGGCGTATGCGGAGCTGTGGGTGCGCGACGGCGGCACCGTCCCCGGCACCCCCGAGCACGCGCGACTCGTGCAGGCATGGCTCGAGGACTTCGCGGCGCGCGACGTGACGGCGATCGGCTTCGGATACCTGCTGCTGCACCGGCCGCCGGGGAGCTCGACGGGGAGCGGCTCGGGTGCTCCGACCCTGGCTCGCTACGAGCGCGCGACCCAGCCCGTCGCCGGCGCGCTCGGGCCGCACCTGCTCGCCGCCGTGACGTCCTGGCAGCGCCTCTCACAGCTCGACGACGACGCGCTCGCCGCGGCCGTGCTCATCGTCGCGGGCGACGTGACCGAAGCTCGCCACCACGTGCCGGGGGCTGAGAGCCCGAGCGTCATCGAACTGCGTCAGGGCGGCGGACTCGGGCGCACGGTGGAGGTCGATCCTGCCCTCGCCGCGCTCGTCGGCGCCTGCGACGGCGATCTGCCGGTGGGCGTCCTCATCGCGGCGATCGCCGAGCTGCTCGAGGTCGACGGCGCCGACCTCGCCGCCGACCTCCTGCCGCGCGTCCGCGAGCTCGTCTTTACGGGCTTCCTCTCCTTCCTCTGAGCGCGTCCGTCCGCAGGCGTGCGGGGGTCGTGCGACCGGGGCGGCGGGCGGTCGATCGGTAGGCTCGACGCATGCTCAACATGGCCGAAGGCCTCGCCCGCATCGGCGCGCTCGCCGCGTCGCCGGTGACCGCGACGCTCGGCGAGGCGTTCGCCGCCGCCGGGTTCGAGCTGGCCCTCGTCGGCGGGCCGGTGCGCGACGCGCTCCTCGGACGGACCACGAACGACCTCGACTACACGACCGACGCGCGCCCCGACGACATCCTGCGGATCGTGAAGCCGATCTCATCGGCGACGTGGGACGTCGGACGTGACTTCGGCACCATCGGCGCGAAGATCCGCGACGCCGCCACCGGCCTCGCCGAGCAGGTGGAGATCACCACCTACCGCGCCGACAGCTATGACGGCGTGACCCGCAAGCCCACGGTGGAGTTCGGCGACACGCTCGCACAGGACCTCGTGCGCCGCGACTTCACCGTCAACGCGATGGCGCTTCGGATCCCCGGGCACCGCTCGGCGGATCCCACGCTCGTCGACCCGACCGGCGGCGTGGAGGACCTGATCGCCGGGATCCTCCGCACTCCCAGCGACCCGCGGGTGAGCTTCGGCGACGACCCGCTGCGCATGCTGCGCGCCGCTCGCTTCGCCGCGCAGCTCGGATTCACCGTCGCCCCCGAGACCCTCGAGGCGATGGCGCGGCTGCGGGACACGCTGCGGATCGTCAGCGCCGAGCGGATCCAGGGAGAGCTCGTCAAGCTGCTGCAGGCGGACGACCCGGTGCGCGGCATCCGCCTCCTCGTGGAGACCGGGCTCGCCGAGGAGTTCCTCCCCGAGGTGCCTGCACTGCAGCTCGAAGTCGACGAGCATCACCATCACAAGGACGTGTACGAGCACTCGCTGACGGTGCTGCGTCAGGCGATCGCCCTGGAGCGCGCACGGCACCCGGACGCGAGCCCCGATGTGCCGCTGCGGCTCGCCGCGCTCCTCCACGACATCGGCAAGCCCGCGACCCGGCGCCTGGAACCGGGCGGCGGCGTGAGCTTCCACCACCACGACGCGAAGGGGGCGCGGCTGGCCCGCAAGCGCCTGAACGCCCTGCGGTTCGATGCCGCGACGATCACGTCGGTCACCCAGCTCATCGAGCAGCACCTGCGATTCTTCGGCTACTCGGAGGGAGCGTGGACGGACTCGGCTGTGCGCCGGTATGTCCGCGACGCCGGTGCGGAGCTCGAGCGGCTCCACATCCTCACCCGCGCCGACGTGACAACCCGCAACAAGCGGAAGGCCGCGACGCTGCGGGCGGCCTACGACGACATCGAGCGTCGCATCGCGGAACTGGCCGCCCAGGAGGAGCTCGACGCGATGCGTCCCGAGCTCGACGGCAACCGCATCCAGGAGATCCTGGGGCTCCGGCCCGGCCCCGAGGTGGGCGCCGCCTACCGGTTCCTGCTCGACCTGCGCCTCGACGAGGGCATCGTCGGCCCCGAGGTCGCCGAGCAGCGGCTGCGGGAGTGGTGGGCCGCGCGCGACGACGCGTGATCGCCGGCCGCTCCCTGGCCCTGGCCCTGCCGCTCACCCGGGCGCGCGACCTACACTGGCCTCACCGTCGTAGCCACCCCTCACCGGTGAAGGGAGCGCCGTGCCCTCGTCGTGGTCGTCACGGCGCGAGGTCTCGCCCGAGACGTCGCGCCTGCTGATCGAGCGCGCACACGAGGAGCTCGTCGTCGGAAACGTCGCCGATCCCCGGCTCGCCGACGTGCGCCCGCTGGTGCGGGACTCCTGGCGTCGCTCGCTCGCGCACCTCGTGGGCGCCGAGGGCGCGCCGCCGGTCGACCTCACCGCCGAGGAGCTCGAGGCGTACCGCAGCGCGCATCCGCTGGCGGGGGCGATGGACATGGTGCGGGCCCTGCTCGCGCCGGACTCGGACTCGGGCGTCATCGTGGCCGTCGGCGACGCCGCGGGGCGACTGCTCTGGATCGAAGGCGACCGCCACGTGCGCTCGCTCACCGGCGGCATGGGGTTCGTGGAGGGTGCCAACTGGTCGGAGCAGGCCGTGGGCACCTCGGCTCCCGGCACCGCGCTCGCCCTCGACCGCTCCGTCCAGATCCACGGCGCGGAGCATTACAACCGCCTGGTGCAGCCGTGGTCGTGCACCGCCGCCCCGCTGCACGATCCCGAGACCCGCCGCGTCGTCGGCCTCATCGACGTCACCGGCGGCACCGACGCGGTGACCCCTCAGGCTCAGCTGCTGGTGGATGCGACCGCGCGGGCGATCGAGAGCGAGCTCCTCGTCGCACGGCTGCGCGCGCGCTCGGCCGTCCCCGCTCCGGTGCCGGTCCGGCGGGGCGCCGTGCGGGCGCCCGAGCGCAACGTGCTGCGCGTGCTCGGCCGTGACCGGGCGCTGCTGGAGGTCTCCGGCGCCTCGGGCGAGTCGATCACCGAGCTGTCGGGCCGCCACGCCGAGATCCTCCTGATGCTCGCCGTCCACCGTCAGGGACTGTCGTCCGAGCGGCTCGCCGAGCTCGTCTACGGGCAGGATGCCGAAGCGACGCTCCGTCCCGAGCTCGTCCGCCTGCGGAAGGTCCTCGAACGCACCGCCCCGCACCTGGTTCCCACCTCGCGTCCGTACCGCCTGCCGGTCGATGTCGAGACCGACGCGCACCAGGTGATCTCGCTCCTGGACCGGGGCGCGCACCGCGTCGCCCTCGCCGCCTACCGGGGACGCGTGCTGCCCGACTCCTTCGCGCCCGGCGTGGACGAGTTCCGGGAGACGGTGCGTCTCGCCCTGCGCGAGGCGCTGCTGGCGGAGGCGTCGGTCGACGTGCTGCTCTCGTACGCCGAGACCGACGACGGCGCCGACGACGCAGAGGTGCTCCGCCTCGCGCTCAGCATGCTCCCCGCCCGCTCGCCCAAGCGCGCCGGGCTGGTCGCGCGGATCGAGCGCCTCGGCACCTGAGCGACGGGGGCCCGTCCGCCTGGCAGGATGGGCGCTGACGGAGGGACCGACATGACCGACGAGCACCCCACCCCCGCGCTGACGGCCCTGGCTGAGGCGCACGGGGTCGCCACCGCGTACTGGTCCTTCTTCGGCGACCGGGTCACCGTCCCCGCAGAGACCCTCCGCACGGTGCTGCGCGCCATGGGCGTCGACCCGCAGACCGATGCCGAGGTGGAGGCCGCGCTGGCCGACGCCGACGAGGGCCCGTGGCGGGGCCTGCTGCCGCCGTCGCTCGTGACGCGTCCCGGCGCTCGCGCGCTGCTGCTCCATGTCGCCGACGGGCACGCCGTCTCGGCGTCCGTCGCGCTGGAGGGCGGCGGCTGGCGAGAGCTCCCGATCCCCGAGCAGCGCCCGGCCGCGCGGCTGGTCGGCGGAGTGCTCACCTGGCGGGTGGAGGTGCCCCTGCCGGCAGACCTGCCGCTGGGCTGGCACACCGTCCACGCCTGGCAGCGCCCGTTCGGGGGCGGCGACGCGAACCGGACGGCGTCCGCGCCGCTCGTCCTCACGCCCGAGCGCCTGCCCGACCCCCCGACCCGTCCCGGGCGGGACCGCGGGTGGGGACTGATGGCGCAGATCTACTCGGTGCGCTCCCGCGCCTCCTGGGGCATGGGCGACTTCGCCGACCTCGGCGACCTGGCAGCCGTCGCCGGGGCCGAGGGCGCCGACTTCCTCCTGGTGAACCCGCTCCACGCGGCCGAGGTCACGAGCCCCATCGAGCCGTCGCCCTACCTGCCGGCGACGCGGCGCTTCCTCGCCCCGCTCTACGTGCGGCCCGAGGACATCCGCGAGACCGCCTACCTGAGCCCCACCGGGCGCGCCGCGATCGACGCGGCGCGTGCCGCCGTGGCCGGCCGGGACGGCGACGCGGACCGTATCGACCGCGACGCGGTGTGGGCGGCCAAGCGCACTTCCCTCGAGGCGATCTTCGCCGTCCCGCGGTCGCCGGGCAGGGCGGCCGAGCTCGCGGCGTTCTCGGCCTCCGGGGGGCAGCCCCTGCAGGACTTCGCGCTGTGGTGCGCGCTCGAGGAGCACTTCGCCGCGACCGTCCGCCCCGACGAGGCGTGGGACATCCGCTCGCCCCTGGTCGCGCAGCTGCGCACCGAGCTCGCCGACCGCGTCGCGTTCCACGTGTGGCTGCAGTGGATCGCCGACGAGCAGGCCCGCGATGCGCAGGCGGCGGCGACCGCCTCCGGCATGGCCATCGGAGTCATGCACGACCTGGCGGTCGGCGTGCACACGAAGGGCTCCGACGCGTGGTCGCTCCACGACATGTACGCCCCCGGGATCACCGTCGGCGCGCCGCCGGACATGTACAACCAGCAGGGCCAGAACTGGAACCAGCCGCCGTGGCTCCCGGAGGCCCTCGCCCGCGCCGGCTACGCGCCGCTGCGCGACATGATCCGGACGCTCCTGCGCCACGCCGGGGCGCTCCGCATCGACCATGTCATCGGACTGTTCCGGCTGTGGTGGATCCCGGCCGGGCTCGGCGCAGACGCCGGCACGTACGTGCGCTACGACCACGAGGCGATGATCGGCGTGCTGGCCCTTGAAGCGCACCGCGCCGGGGCCGTGCTCATCGGGGAAGACCTCGGCAACGTCGAGCCGTGGGTGCGCGACTACCTCTCGGCCCGCGGGATCCTCGGCACGAGCGTGCTCTGGTTCGAGCGCGAGGGCGACGGGTTCCGGCGGCCGGAGGACTACCGGAGGTCGCTCCTGGCCACCGTCAACACGCACGACCTGCCGCCGACGGCGGGCTACCTCGCCGACGAGCACGTCGCGCTGCGCGCGCGCCTGGGGCTGCTCACCCGGCCCGTCGAGGATGAGCTCGCCGACGCCGCGCAGGAGCGCGCCGCGATGCTCGCCCTCCTCCGCGAGCGCGGCCTCCTCGGCGACGCGCCGACGGAGCAGGAGGTGATCGAGGCGCTGAACGTGCTGATCACCGCATCGCCCTCGGTGCTCCTGGGCGTCGCGCTCGTCGACGCGGTGGGCGAGCGCCGGGTGCAGAACCAGCCGGGGACCGACAAGGAGTACCCCAACTGGCAGGTGCCGCTGGCGGACTCCGCGGGGCGGGCCGTGCTCCTGGACGACCTCGCGGCGAACCTCCGGTTCACCTCTCTGCTTGCGGCGGTCGACCGCGCCCTGTAGGCGTCGCCGCGTTTCGTCTCGGTCGCTGCGCTCCCTCGCTCAACGACCGGTCCCCCGCACCCCCTCCTTCTCTCCCGGTCGTTGAGCGAGGCGCAGCCGAGACGAAACGCCGCACCCCCCTCCCCGGTCGTTGAGCGAGGCGCAGCCGAGACGAAACGCCGCACCCCCCTCCCCGGTCGTTGAGCGAGGCGCAGCCGAGACGAAACGGCCCACCGCAACGGGATGCAACGTTGCGCGACCTAGCGTTGTCGGCATCCGAACGCGGCAGAGCTGCCGCGACTCATGCCGTCGAAGGAGACAACATGACCATCGTCGAAGAGGGCGTCTCGAGCGTCTACGCCGCCCCCGGTCAGCGGGGCGCGGTCGCCGAGTACCGCGCCCGGTACGGCCACTACATCGGCGGCGAGTTCGTCGAGCCGATCAAGGGCGGGTACTTCGAGAACATCACCCCCGTCACCGGCAAGCCGTTCACCGAGGTGGGCCGCGGCACGGTGGAGGACATCGACCGCGCCGTCGACGTCGCCTGGAAGGCGTTCGAGTCGTGGAAGCGGACGACGCCCGCCGAGCGCGCGGTGATCCTCAACAAGATCGCCGACCGCATGGAGCAGAACCTCGAGAAGATCGCCGTCGCCGAGACGTGGGAGAACGGCAAGCCGGTCCGGGAGACCCTCGCCGCCGACATCCCGCTCGCCGTTGACCACTTCCGCTACTTCGCGGGCGTCCTGCGTGCGCAGGAGGGCAGCCTCAGCCAGATCGACGAGGACACCGTGGCCTACCACTTCCACGAGCCGCTGGGCGTCGTCGGCCAGATCATCCCGTGGAACTTCCCGATCCTCATGGCCACCTGGAAGCTCGCCCCGGCGCTCGCCGCCGGCAACTGCGTGGTGCTGAAGCCGGCCGAGCAGACCCCGGCCTCGATCCTCTTCCTGTTCGAGATCATCGGCGACCTGCTGCCGGCCGGTGTCGTCAACATCGTCAACGGCTTCGGTATCGAGGCGGGCGCGCCGCTCGCGCAGCACAAGCGCATCCGCAAGGTCGCCTTCACCGGCGAGACGACGACCGGCCGCCTCATCATGCAGTACGCGTCGCAGAACCTCATCCCGGTGACGCTGGAGCTCGGCGGCAAGAGCGCCAACGTGTTCTTCGAGGACGTCGCCCGCGACAAGGACGCCTACTACGACAAGGCGCTGGAGGGTTTCACGTTCTTCGCCCTCAACCAGGGCGAGGTCTGCACCTGCCCGTCCCGGGCGCTCATCCAGCGCTCGATCTACGACGGCTTCCTCGCCGACGGCCTGGAGCGCGTCAGCAAGATCGTGCAGGGGAACCCCCTCGATCCTGCGACCATGATCGGCGCGCAGGCCTCGAACGACCAGCTCGAGAAGATCCTGTCCTACATCGACATCGGCAAGGCGGGCGGCGCGAAGCTCCTGGCCGGCGGTGAGCGGGTCGACCTCGGCGGCGAGCTGAGCGGCGGGTACTACGTTGCGCCGACCGTGTTCGAGGGCACCAACGACATGCGCATCTTCCAGGAGGAGATCTTCGGGCCGGTCGTGTCGGTCACGAGCTTCGACGACTTCGACGACGCCCTGTCGATCGCGAACGACACCCTCTACGGGCTGGGTGCGGGCGTGTGGAGCCGGTCGGCCGACACGATGTACCGCGCCGGCCGCGGGATCGAGGCCGGCCGCGTGTGGACCAACACGTACCACCAGTACCCCGCGCACGCCGCCTTCGGCGGATACAAGCAGTCGGGCATCGGTCGCGAGAACCACCTGAAGATGCTCGACCACTACCAGCAGACGAAGAACCTGCTGGTGTCGTACGCCGAAGGGGCCATGGGCTTCTTCTGAGCACGCGCCGTCGGCATCTGCGTTTCGTCTCGTCGCGGCCCCTGAGCGTGTCGAAGGGTCGCTCCTCGCTCAACGACCGGATGGTGCGGGTGCGCTCCTCGCTCAACGACCGGTGGCGTCCCCCACTCCCGGTCGTTGAGCGAGCGCAGCGAGACGAAACGCAGAGACGAAACGCAGAGACGAAACGCAACCCCACGGAAAGGATCCCGTCATGGCCACCACCGACCGGTTCACGCGCGTCGACGTGACGGATGCGGCGGCATCCCTCCTCCGACAGCTCACCCTGCAGCACGGCCCGCTGATGTTCCACCAGTCCGGGGGCTGCTGCGACGGCAGCGCGCCCATGTGCTACCCCGTGGGCATGTTCCTGACCGGACCGAGCGACGTGAAGCTCGACGAGCTGTACGTCGGACTCGACGACCCGGTCGAGGTCTTCATCTCCGAAGCCCAGTTCGAGTACTGGAAGTACACGCACCTCACGATCGACGTCGTCCCGGGTCGCGGGGCGGGGTTCAGTGTGGAGGGGCCGACGGGGATGCGGTTCATCGTCCGCTCACGAATGCTGACCGAGACCGAGGCGGAGCACTTCGGGCTCGGACCCGGGCGCGTCAGCGGAGGAAGCCGCTGAGCATCGCCCCGAGTGCGCCGGTCTGCATGAGCAGCCAGAAGCCGACGAACACCGCCACGACGACGATCGCCCCCCACGGCACGCCGCGCTTGAGGCGGCGTCCTTGCGGGGCGACCCCCGGCGGCGGGCGGAGCATCGCGGCGGGCGCGGCGAACGGCAGCGGGCTCGTGCCCTCCGGGGTGGCGACATCGATGGGCGACCCGCTCGGAGCGGACGCCGCTGCCGGGCGCGCGGCATCGGCGGCGAGCCGGTCGTCACGCCACCGCTCCCACTGGGCGAACTTGTCGAGGAAGGCGCCGACGACCGAGAAGAGCCAGCCCCAGGTGCTCGGGTCGAGCGTGGAGAACTGCCGCTTGGCGTAGAGGAACATCCAGTCGTCGACGATCTCGACGTCGAGGGCGGCCGCATGGTCGACGAAGCGGGCCATGATGTCGGGCGTGAACAGGTAGAGCGCATCGGCCTCGTACCCGGTCGGGCAGTAGAGCGCGAAGTGCTTGTCGAAGTCGCCTTCGAGACTCAGACGCTGGTCGCGGTCGAAGGATGCGGGCAGGTTCGACCCGAACAGCGCATTGTTGCTCGTGGCGTCGAGCACGATGTGCGGGAGCGGCGTCGACAGCTTCACGGCGACGTAGCCCCAGTGGTGGGTGGTGCGGTTCTTCCCCGAACCGGTCGTGTACTGGTAGTTGCCGAACTCGACGAACCGGGGCCGGTCGCCGCGGACGACGTCGGTCGACTTCCGGGCACTCCCCTGACCGAAGACCATCCCCGGAAGCGGCGGATCGTCGGACACGGGATGCCACGTCATACCGTTCGCACGGGCGAACCGGTCGAGCCGGTACCAGCGCTCCGCGCCGCTGCCGTTCAGCATGCGCCATGCGCCGAACCCGATCAGGGCGAGCACCACGACCACGAACATCAGCGGCAGGACGGCGAAGACGCCCGCGCCCGTACCGCCGATGCCCGGGCTGGAGAGCATCGCGATCATGCCGCCGATGATCCCGACGAAGACGCTCCCGAACATGAACAGGAAGATCGCGCCGATCACGATGCCGATCACGATCCCCGCTCCGCCGATCCCGGCGGGGGCACGGCCGGTGCGGCGGAGCTCCTTCGCATAGGCGCGGGCCGTCGCGCGGTCGACCGGCTCCAGGAGAGGACGGGCGTCGAAGGCAAGCGGCGCGGTCATCGGTTCACCGTGTCGGCGTCGAAGGCGAGCGAGGCGTCAGCGGGGATCTCGCGCACTTCCAGGCGCGGATCGGCCACCAGCGCGGCGATGAGGTCCGCGGAGCCCCCGACGATGGTGGTGTCGTAGTCGACCTCGCTGACCGACACCCAGGAACGATCGGCCGGCCACACGATGCTCGGACTCTGCGCGCTCGGCGGGAACCCGTGCTCCTCCGAGACCCGGTCGCGCCAGGGCGCGTGCAGCACCCAGTCGGGGTCGGCGAGGGCGGCGAGGTCGCCCGCGAAGAGCACGTGATCGCGGCCGGGGAGCTGCAGGCGCGGCCCCTCCGACACGGTGCGGTCGAGGATGCCCTCCTGCCAGGTCGGCCTCCGGAAGACGTTGTTGAAGCGGTCGGTGAAGGAGCGCCCGAGCATCGCGTTGTGCCGGTCGAGCTCGGGGTCGCCGTCGCCGATCTGCAGGAACGTGCGCGACGGCGACGTGCCGAGATGTCCGACGAGGCCGCCATAGCCCTCCCACACCGTGGCGTAGCCGTCGGTCGACCCGGCGGTGTGACGGACGAGCACCTCCACCAGCGCGGCGGACACGTCGGCGGGCATCCCGCCTTCCTCGGGGTCGTGGTAGCGCCAGCCGGCGGCGTCCCGCGGATCGTTCTCACGGTTGGCGTACCTGTCGATCCCGACGATGCTCCCCCACTGCGCGAGCGGGTGCATCGTCGCGCCCATCGCCGCCGCCGTGGTCGCCCAGTCGACCCGCTCGTCGCGGATCTCCAGGTGGCCGTGGGTGGCGTGGAAGGCGTCCCACGCGCGGTGATCCGAGTAGGGCTCGACCGGCCACTCGGCACCGACCGGGCGGTCGCGGAGCGCCGGGTGGAACACGCGGGCGTAGGCGGGGAATCCGCGCGGCACGACCCCGTGCATGCTGCCGCTCCACTCCTCGACGTCGTCCAGCCGCTCGCGCAGCCAGTCGCCGGCCGAGACGTCCGCAGTCCACTCCATGCCGCCACGCTACCGGCGACCTCGCCGATTGGGCCGCTGACCGGGCGTCGGCTAGACTGTTGTGGTTGTCCGGCTGCACCCCTGTGTGCGGAAGTCCGCGACACGTGCATCAACCCTCCTGATGCCGGGAACCGCCCGGCATCCGTTCTAGTCCGAAGGAGGTGGGTTAGTGACGCACACGCACCAGTACGAACTCATGGTCATCCTTGACCCCGAGGTCGACGAGCGCCAGGTCGCTCCCAAGCTCGACGGGTTCCTGAAGGTCATCACCGCAGATGGTGGCTCGATCGACAACGTCGACGTGTGGGGCAAGCGCCGTCTCGCGTACGAGATCCAGAAGAAGAACGAGGGCACCTACGCCGTCGTCAACTTCACCGCCACCAGCGCCGCCACGCAGGAGCTCGACCGTCAGCTGAAGCTGAACGAGCAGATCATGCGCACCAAGGTCCTCCGTGCCGAGGAGGCGATCGCTCAGGTCGCCGCCGAGAAGGAGCGCGCCGAGGCCAAGGCTGCCCGCAAGGCTGCGAAGGCGTAACGACGATGGCCGGCGAGACCGTCATCACCGTCGTGGGCAACCTCACGGCAGACCCCGAGCTGCGCTACACGCAGAACGGCCTGCCCGTCGCGAACTTCACGATCGCGTCGACTCCGCGCAACTTCGACCGTCAGGCGAACGAGTGGAAGGACGGCGAAGCGCTGTTCCTCCGCGCGTCGGTCTGGCGTGAGTTCGCCGAGCACGTGGCCGGTTCGCTCACCAAGGGCATGCGGGTCATCGCGACCGGCCGTCTGAAGCAGCGTTCCTACCAGGACCGCGAGGGCAACAACCGCACGGCGATCGAGCTGGAGGTCGACGAGATCGGCCCCTCGCTGCGCTACGCGACCGCCCAGGTCACCCGCGCCGCCTCCGGCGGTGGCGGCGGTGGCCAGTCGCGTCCCCAGGTCCAGCAGGAAGAGCCGTGGGCGACCCCCGGCTCTGCTGCCCCGGACGCCTGGAGCGCTCCCGGCGCCGGCTACGGCGACGACACCCCCTTTTAACAATTCTCCCGGTCGTTGAGCGAGCGCCGCAGGCGCGAGACGAGACGCCGGAACACATCCACTAAGGAAGACACATGGCTGGAAAGGCTACTGGCGATCGCCGCAAGCCGCGGAAGGGCGCGAAGAACGCCGCTCCCGCGAAGGCGATCCGCGTCGGCGTCATCGACTACAAGGACGTCGCAACCCTCCGCAAGTTCATCTCGGAGCGTGGGAAGATCCGCGCCCGTCGTATCACCGGTGTTTCGGTGCAGGAGCAGCGTCTGATCGCCAAGGCGATCAAGAACGCGCGCGAAATGGCGCTCCTGCCTTACGCCGGCGCCGGCCGCTAAGGAGCACCCATCATGGCAAAGCTGATTCTCACGAACGAGGTTGCCGGGCTCGGAAGCGCCGGTGACGTCATCGAGGTCAAGAACGGGTACGCCCGCAACTACCTCATCCCCCAGGGCTTCGCAGTGGCCTGGACCCGCGGTGGCGAGAAGCAGGTGGCGTCGATCCGCGCCGCCCGCGAGTCCCGTGCGATCCACGACCACGAAGAGGCCGTGGCGCTCAAGGACGCGCTCGAGTCCACCAAGGTGAAGCTGGCCGTCAAGGCCGGCGCCGAGGGCCGCCTGTTCGGCTCGGTGAAGACCGCCGACGTGGCCGACGCCGTCAAGGCCGCCGGTCTCGGCGATCTCGACAAGCGCAAGATCCACATCACCTCGACGATCAAGTCGGTGGGCGAGCACGAGGCGACCGTTCGCCTGCGTGACGACCTCACCGCCGTGATCACCCTCCAGGTGGTCGCCGCGAAGTGATTCGCCGGTGAGACGGAAGGGCCGCGGGACATGTTCCCGCGGCCCTTCCGCTTTTGCCGGGAGCCCCGATTCCCGGGCGGCCGATACCGCAGAAACCGTCGCCGCGGGACCGAATCCGCGGCCGTTCGTGCGATCTCGACGAGGGTCGGGGATGCCGGACCAGGCAGTGCCGGCACCCCCGGGGTCTGTCAGGCTGTGCGACGCGTCATATGCATCACCCCGCCGGCGAACAGAAGGAGGGCGGCGAGGAGAGCGATCGGCAGGACGGACCCGCCGCCAGTCTCGGCGAGGGCGACGGCGTCACCCGCCGCCGACGGCGTGCCGACGATCGTGCCGCCGGCGCCCGGAGCGTTCGCGCCCGGAGCCGTTCCCGGGTCCGAGGGGTCGGTCGGCCCCGTCGGGTCCGTGGGATCGGCGGGATCCGTGGGATCGGTCGGGTCCGTGGGGTCGGTCGGGTCGGTCGGACCGGTGGGGACTTCGGTCGTGGTCGTGCTGTCTCCGATCACGGAGATCGCGTTGCCCCCGAGGTCGACCGGAAGCTCCACCGGCACGATGAGCTGGGTGCCCGAGCCGACTCCGTCCGTGCCGTCGGTCGTGCCGCCGGTGGTGCCTTCCGTGTCGCCCGCGCTGCCTGTGGTGCCACCGGTGGTGGTGGACTCGCTGTCGCCGAGGACCGAGATGGCGTTGCCGCCGACCTCGACCGGGACGCCGACCGGTGCGATCACTTGGCTGCCGCCGAGGATGCCGTCGGTGCCGTCGGTCGTGCCGCCGGTGCTGGCATCGGTGGGGTCTCCCCCGCCCACGCTGCCGGCGGTGCCGTTCGACGTGGACTCGCTGTCACCGAGAACCGAGATGGCGTTGCCGCCGACGGTCACGGGCACAGACACGGGGACGACGGCCTGCGTGCCCGACGCGGTGCCGTCCTCGCCCGAGGTCGACGCCTGCTCGCCCGAAGGCGCCTGCTCGTCCGAGGACCCGCCGGCCTCCGAGGCGTCGCCGTCGCCTTCGCTGCGCGAGGATGAGCTGTCGCCGACGACGGACACCGCGGTGTCCTCGACGGTGACCGGAACGCTCACCGAGACCAAGGCCTGTGTGCCCGACGCGGTTCCGTCGGAGCCGCTGGTGGTCGCCGACTCCCCCGCCGAGGCATCGGAGTCGGACTCCGTGTCGGCGTCATCGGCAGAGTCCGACGACGAGTCGCCGAGGATCGAAAGGCCGTTGCCTTCGACCGTGATCGGCACGGCGACGTCGATGAGTGCTTGCGTACCCGCCAGCAACCCGTCGTCACCGTCGGTTTCGGCCGCCATCGCGACCGAGGCGCCGGCGAGCGTGAGACCGCCCGCCAGCAGCGTGCCCCACAGGGCGCGCGTGATGAACTTGCGCATGATTCTCTCCTTGTGCTGAGTCGGTTACCGGCGCGCGCGCGCGCGCCGATGCGTCTTCGCGCACGACCGCGGATGCGGCGGCGCGAGCGGAACCGGCTCAGTCGGGAGCGACGTCAGGGGCGGTGGGCGGTCCGGGGGGTGCGTTCTCGTCGTCGTTCCCGGCGCCGCGCAACCAGGCGTTGTGCGCGTGCGGAGGGTCAGAGGACGGAACGGATCCGGCCGCGGCGGAGGCTCCGGGGGAGCCCGACGAGATCTGGGACGCGGGTGTTGCCGGTGCGGGCGGCGACAGTGCGGGGAGGGGCAGCTGACCGCGCTCCGCGCAGGTCGTGGCCGCGTCTGACGTTGCGGACGCGGCGGCGGTCGACGAAGCAGACGCCCCGTCGACCGCACGCCGCGTCGCCGGCACCGAGGTGACTTCCGCGGTAGCGATGGCGCTCGGGGTGGGGGGACCCGCGAGCGCGGACGCGGAGGTGCCGGGGCCACCCGCCGATGCAGCGGGTCCGGGGGGATCGGTCGGTGAGACGGGGGAGACCGCCTCGACCGCCGGGGTGCTCAGGATGAGGTCGACGGCCGTGTCGAGGGCACTGTCGACCTCGGTGATCAGTTCGCCGGCCACGTCGCCGACGGCATCCACGACGTCGGTCACGCGCAGGTCGTCGACGACATCCTCGACCATATCGCCGACCACGGGGACCTCGGCCACCGTCGTGCCCACCGTCTTTTCGACGGTAGTCGAGACGGCGTCGGCGACCTTCTTGACCGGCTTCGTCTTGTCGACGACATCGACGGTCTCAGCGATCGGGGCGACCGTCTTCGCGGCGACCTTCTCGACCTTCGCCACGACGGTGGCGACCGGCTCGGTGACGTCGTCCGGGAGGATGCCGGCGGCGTCCTCGACCGTGTCGACGAGTGAGCTCAGCAGACCGTCGCGTCCGTCGTCGTCTGCGGCATGACTGGCGGGGGCACCCGTGCCGAACGCGAAGGACAGGGCGAGCCAGCCCACGGCAAGGCCGAGGGCGTACATGACGAGCCTGACCCGATGGGTCTGACCGAGCGTTCGCACCGTGTCCACGTTCACCTCCGTCACAACTGACGTCGTCGCCGTCTCGGGGGGTGGGACGGCGATGGGGTGCCTGGTGCGAACGAAAGTAGAGCCGTGGAGCCGGTGTTGTCTAGGGGGTTGAAAAATTGGCCGGATGGTGCTGCGCGCCTTCCTGCTCGGCCTCTCCCGCGTTGATGGCAGTCGTTGTCGGATCCCGCCGGCCGACGCGGCAACAAGTGTCACCAACTCACCGCGCCGCGCGAGTCGATGGCAGTCGTTGTCGGACGCAGAGACTCGGGGGAGAGGCCTCGATGACGTTCCATGTTGCGGCGATTCCGCACTTGACAAATGCGCGCGACCTGCCCTCAGTTGTCCCCAGTCATCCCCAGAAGGCTCAACCTTCAACCGGCACTTCACACACGTTCGCCGTCCACAGGCTGTGGGAACTCAAATACCCGATCAGGGTACGAAAATGAATCGCGAGTCGACGACTTCCCGGGCGTTTTCCACAGGATCTGTACACAGCCTGTCCGGCGTTTCGCGCACCTTGTCCACACAGTTATCCACAGGGCGGTTTGCGACTGTCAGACCCCCTGCCTAGCGTGTCGTGTGGCTCGGTGAGTGGGGGTCGTGGAAGGAGTGTGCATGTCGATCGCCGACATCTCGGAGGAGCGACTCGGTGGACGTCGCGAACCCGACCGCACCCCGCCGCACGACCTGCTTGCCGAGCAGAGCACCCTGGGCGGAATGCTCCTCTCGGGTGACGCGGTGGCCGACGTCATCGAGGCGCTGCGCAGCACGGACTTCTACGTGCCGAAGCACGAGCTGATCTTCGAGGCGATCCTCTCCCTCTACTCGCACGGCGAGCCCACCGATGTGATCGCGGTCACCGACGAGCTGATCAAGACGGGCGACCTGCAGCGCTCCGGCGGCGCCGACTACCTTCATTCGCTGACCTCGATCGTGCCGACGGCCGCGAACGCCGCGTACTACGCGTCGATCGTCCGCGAGCGCGCCCTGCTGCGCCGCCTCGTCGAGGCCGGCACCCGCATCGTGCAGATGGGGTACAACGGGCAGGGCGACGCACTCGATCTCGTCAACAACGCGCAGGCAGAGATCTACTCGGTGACCGGGGCCGAGCAGGCCGAGGACTACGTGCCGCTGCAGATCGCCGTCGACGCCGCCGTCGAGGAGATCGAGGCCGCACGCGGTCGCGACGGGCAGATGACCGGCATCCCCACCGGATTCGCCGGACTCGACCAGCTCACCAACGGACTGCACGGCGGTCAGATGATCGTGGTCGCCGCGCGTCCCGCGATGGGTAAGTCGACGCTCGCGCTCGACTTCGCTCGGGCGTCGGCCATCAAGAACAACCAGCCGACGATCTTCTTCTCCCTCGAGATGGGAAAGAGCGAGATCGCGATGCGCCTCATGAGCGCCGAGGGCGCCGTGCCGCTGCAGAGCATGCGCAAGGGAAACCTCGACAGCCGCGACTGGACGACGATCGCCTCGACGCGAGGCCGCATCAACGACGCGCCGCTCTACATCGACGACAGCCCCAACATGACGCTCGTCGAGATCCGCGCCAAGTGCCGCAAGCTCAAGCAGCGCGTGGGACTGAAGATGGTGGTCATCGACTACCTGCAGCTCATGACGAGCGGCAAGCGCGTCGAGTCGCGCCAGCAGGAGGTCTCGGAATTCTCGCGTGCGCTGAAGCTCCTGGCCAAGGAGTTGCAGGTTCCCGTGATCGCGCTGTCGCAGCTGAACCGTGGTGCCGAGCAGCGCTCCGACAAGAAGCCGGCGATCAGTGACCTGCGTGAGTCGGGCTCGATCGAGCAGGACGCCGACATCGTCATCCTGCTCCACCGCGAGGCCGCCTACGAGAAGGACAGCCCCCGCGCGGGCGAGGCAGACCTGATCGTCGCCAAGCACCGCAACGGCCCCACCGACACCATCACCGTCGCCTTCCAGGGCCACTTCTCGCGCTTCACCGACATGGCGGGCGACTTCCAGTAGCGCGTGCAGGTTCCTGACAGCATGGTCGGATGACCATCACGATCAGGGAGCCGCGCCCAGAAGAGGCGTCCGCGATCGCCGATGTCCACGTCGCGACGTGGAAGGAGGCGTACTCCGACCTGCTCCCGGGCGACTACTTCTCGGAGGAGTACGTCGCGGGTCGCCGCCGGATGTGGCAGCACGTTCTGACGCACCCGCGCGACGACATGCTCGTGCGAGTAGCCGACGCCGATGGCGAGATCGTCGGATTCGCGTGGGTGGGTCCGGGGGAGGGTGTCGATGGCGAGGAGGCGCCTCGTGAGCGTCTTCTCTACGCGATCTACGTTCTGGCTGCGCACCACGGAACGGGGGTCGGCCAGGCGCTGCTGGACGAGACGCTGGGGGAGGGACCGGCGATGCTGTGGGTGGCGAAAGAGAATCCGCGCGCGACGGCGTTCTATCTGCGCAACGGGTTCCGTTTCGACGGCGTCGAACAGGTCGACCCTCACGCCCCATTGATCACCGACGCACGGATGCTGCGGTAGCCGTGTGGGAGCACGTCGGCGGCGAGCTAGACACAGCACACGGGTGCGTTACGCTCCCGCGTATGAAGCGTGGTGGGGTGCTCGCAGGGGTCGCGGCGGTCGTCGTGGCAACCTCGCTCACGGGGTGCGAGTCCCGGCCGTATCCGGACTGGTGCAGAGATCTCGACAGCTGGCGATCGTCGGTGTACCCACGGGCGGTGGCGGCGGGCATGGAGATCTCGCCTGAGCAGCGGCTCGACCTCATCTCAGCGCTCCAGGCGCACGAAGACGCGGTCGCAGAGTACCCCGAGCTCGCCTCAGCGTTCGGTGCGCTGATCACCTGGTGGGAGAACCCGCCCTCGGGGGCCGGCCTCGCCGAGCGGCGTGCGGTGGAACAGGACGTGTGGAACGAGTTCGAAGGCGCGCACGAGGCCTGTCCCGGCCCGTACTACTGACCGACCCCGGCGCCTTCCCGGAGGCGTCCCCTCCGTGGCGCGAGCCCGCGCGAGCCCGCGTCACGTGTCGAGTGGCGGCGTGGTGCCGGTCAGGCCGCGGTGACGCTGGCGCTCCACGTGACGCCGAAGCGGTCGGTGAGCATCCCGAAGCCGGCGCTCCACGCCGAAGCGGCGAGCGGCTCGATCACCGTCGCCCCGGCGGCCAGCGCATCCCAGTGGCCCTGCAGTTCGTCGAGGCTGTCGGCGCTGAGGGAGACGAACAGCGCCTGGTCGGTGATGGTCGTGCCATTTTCCCGACGGGTGGCGCCACCTGCGGCGAGGCCCCCGCCGGTCTGGCCGGGGATGTCGTAGCCCATGAGGCGGAACCCGCTGTCGGCGGCGACGAGGCCGAAGACGACCTTGTCGGCGCCGGGGAGGTCGGCCGGCATGCCGAAGTCGGCGTACGTGTTCACGACGAGGTGTCCGCCGAAGACGGACTGGTAGAACTCCAGCGCCTGGCGCGCGTCGCCGCGGAAGTTGAGGTGGGTGGTGGTCTGGATGGTCATCTGTACTCCTCGAGGATCGGCCACGGTGGCTCGATCTCCACTGTTTCGCGCGTATAGGTCCACTTCTGTCCTAAACCGGAACTACGGTGATCGTCATGGCGACGACCGACAGACTGCTCACCCTGCTGTCGTTGCTGCAGACGCGGCGGGACTGGCCGGGGTCGCTGCTCGCGGCGCGCCTCGACATCAGTCACCGCACGGTCCGGCGCGACATCGAGCGGCTGCGCGAAATGGGATACCGGATCCACGCGACGATTGGTCCCGAAGGCGGGTATCGACTGGATTCCGGAGAGGAGCTGCCCCCGCTCCTGTTCGACGACGACCAGGCGCTCGCGGTGGCGATCGCGCTGCGGGCTGCGCCGGCCATGGGCGCGGGGATCGGGGAGGCGGCGATCCGCGCCCTGGGCACACTGCGCCAGGTGATGCCCTCACGGCTCCGGCACCGGCTCGACGACCTGGAGGTGACGACGGTGAAGCAGCCTGGCGAGGCGGCGCCGGCGAACGTCTCCCTGGACGTGCTCGTCACGCTCGGCCAGACGATCCGCGACCGGCAGACGCTGCGGTTCGACTATCCCACGCGCGACGGCGGCGACCCGGAGAGTGACCCTGCGCTGACGCCGCGGCGAGCCGAACCGCACCACCTGGTCACCTCGCAGGGTCGGTGGTACCTCGTCGCATGGGACCTCGACCGGGAGGACTGGCGGCTCTATCGCGTCGACCGCATCCACCCGCGGATCCCGCATGGTGCGCGGTTCACGCCGCGGACCGTGCCGGGCGGCGACGTCGATGCCTTCGTCGCGGCCCGCTTCCGAGGGTCAGACGTCAACGAGTGGCCCTGTCGCGGCACAGTGATCCTCCATCTGCCGGCGCGCGACGTCCTGCCGTTCGCGGGGGAGGGGCGGGTGACGGCGATCGACGAGCACACCTGCTCGCTCGAGGCGGGCTCATGGTCGTGGGGTTCGCTGGCCGCGACGCTCGGGCGGTTCGAGGTGGCCATGGAGGTCGTCGGACCAGCCGAGCTCCGCACCGCATTCGCGACGCTCGCCGAGCGGTATGCGCGCGCGGGCGCGGCGTGAGCGGGTCCGCTCCCTCGGTCGTGTGATCGGGGCGCGTCACCGTGCCGGCGGCTGGATCGCGTCGGTGATGCGTGTGACGATGAGCCACGCCAGCGGAGCGGCGGCGACGATCGCCGCCTCGCTCACGATGCCGACGACCGAGGCGGCGGAGATCTCCTGGAGCGTCGAGGACGGCATGATCATCGCGCCGACGGTGCCGATGACGCTGGAGGCAAGCCACAGCGTCCACCACACGCCGAGGATCGGCGGACGCAGCGCGGCGCGCGACGCGCCCGCAAGGTCCGACACGTTCTGGAGGGGGAACCACCACGAGACGATCGGGATGAACCACGACCCCGCGTGCCAGGCCGGCGAGCGGCGCACCGATCCGGCAGGCAGCGCGGCGGCCGCGCGATACTGCCAGACGACCCAGCAGACGCCGGCGGGGATGAGCACGAGCAGCGACAGGATCGCGACCCCCAGGTAGACGGCGTCGTAGGCCTCGAGCGCCGCGAGGTCGGCCGAGCCCGAGAGGAAGGCGTCGATCGCCGCGATCCCGTACAGCTCGACGGCGATGGTGAGCACGGCGGTCGCGGTCGCCGCGACGATCAGCCATCGGACGGCGGTGGCGAGCGCACGGATCGGTCGCACACGCGGGGGCGCAGGCGGTACCCATCCCGTGGTCGGGTGGGGTGGGTGGACCGGGGGCTTGAGGGGAGTTGCGGAGTCGCTCAAGAGATCCTCTGTGTTCGTCGGGCGGCGAGGGGAGGGGTGCTGCCCGAACACTAACAGGCGGGCTCGGCGGCACTTCGAGGATGAATCAGAACGGCGGCGGATCCTCCGGATCCCGTGTGCTCCGATCGTGCGGCACGAACGCGACGACGGGCGGCGCATCGTTGAGGTAGGTGCGCCCGGTCGGCGAGCGGAACTCGAGGCGCCCGCCGCCGAGCTGCCGGACGCGCCACGGCGAGGCGTGCTTGAGTCGGTGATGTCGGCGGCAGAAGAGCGCCAGATTGGACCCGACGGTGTCGCCGCCCTCGGAGTAGGCGACCGTGTGGTCGGCGTCGCAGCGGCGGGCGCTTCGACGGCACCCCGGCCACCGGCAGTGCTCGTCGCGTACGTCGATCAGCCGGCGGAGCGCGGCGGACGGTCGATACCGATCGCAGGCGAGAACCTCGCCGGTGAGCGGGTGCTGGACGACGCGCTCCCAGCCGGGAGCGGCGGCCGCGAGTCGTCGGGCGGTCTCGGCGTCGATCGGGCCGTGCCCGGACAGGATCGCCGGTTCGTCGTCGACGCCCGCGAGAGTGAGGAGCGGCACCGTGACCTGAACGGCGGCGCCGCCCGCACGGAGGTCGGGATGCGCGGCCGGTGTGCCGCCGATCAGGAGGTCGGCCAGCACATCGGCGCGGCGCTCGTCGAGGCACCGCTCGTCGCGGTCGTCGTGCTTGCCGTCGCCGTCATCATCGACGGCCGCAGCGAGGTCGCTGACGCGCTCGAACGCGGCCCGCGCGAGGGCGGCGGGCAGGTCGGCCACCAGGCGGGTGAGGCCGTCTTCGATGTCGTACAGGCGCACGCGCCGGCGTTCGTGGGCCCGACGCTGACGGTCGTCGACGAGATCGCGCTGCAGGCGCCCCGCGATGGTGCGAGCCGTCACCCGCACCCGCGCGGCCGACTCCACCGCCGCGACCTCGAGGATGCGGCGCTCGTACTCGGCCCGGAGGTCGTCGTCTTCGATGGCTGCGCCGGCGTCGAGGATCGCCGCCGCGTGACGCTCGTCGATGACGCCGGCTCGGAGCGCGCGCAGCGTCAGGGGGTAGTGGTGGACGAGGGCTGAGCCGCTGCCGAGCCAGCCATGGACGGTCTGGTCGCCCACCCTCAGCGCCGCTCCGAGCTCGGCGACCACCTCGCGCAGCGGGATGTCGTCGCCGAGTGAGCCGCGATGCTCCACCCCCGCGGCGGCACGCTGGTCGACGCGATCGGCCGCGAGGTCGAGCGCCTCGGCGCACAGGACGGCCCGCTCGGCGTGCAGCCGCGCGATCTCCCGGCGGATGCGCTCCGCGCGCGACACGACCGCGTCGAGTTCGACCCAATGCGGATCGACACCGTGCGGATCGGCACGGCGGCGCTCCGGGGTGGTGATCGGTTCCATGGCTCTCCTGACGTCGAATGCGTCAGGAGGCTTTGTCCTGCTCTACCGACATCGCCCGCATGAATGGCGCCGGCGATGTCCTCTCAGACTAGCCACCCCCTCCGACATCGCCCGCGATCATCCGTCCCGCGCGACAGTACAGCATTCCGTGTACTGTCGGACCATGACCTCCGCGACGCTCACGCACACGGCAGCCCTCGCGCGACTTGGCCACGCTCTCTCCGATGCCACGCGCGCCGGCATCCTCCTCGCGCTGCGCGAGGGTCCCGCGTATCCGTCGGACCTTGCCGAGGACCTCGGCGTCTCGCGCCAGGTGATGTCGAACCAGCTCGCGTGCCTGCGCGGCTGCGGCCTGGTCGACGCCTCACCGGATGGCCGTCGCACCGCCTACCGCCTCGCGGACGAGCACCTCGCGCCTGCCCTGGCCGAGTTCCTGCGCGTCGTGCTTCTCGTCGAACCCGAGTGCTGCACGGGCGGGGAGTGCCGCTGCGCATGAGCACCGCATCCGAGCCCACCGCATCCGAGACCACCGCGTCCGAATCCACCGCCCGCCGCCACCTTCTCCAGCGTCGTATCCGCTGGATCGTCGCCGCCACGATCGCCTACAACCTCGTCGAAGCGGTCGTCGCGATCACGGCGGGCACGATCGCGTCGTCCGCGGCCCTCATCGGCTTCGGACTCGACTCCACCATCGAGGTGCTGTCGGCGGCCGCCGTCGCCTGGCAGTTCACGCGCCGCGACCCCGAGCGCTGGGAGAAGCCGACGCTGCGCGTCATCGCGGTGGCCTTCTTCGCGCTCGCCGCCTACGTCACCGCGAGCTCGGTGATCGCCCTGGTCGCTCGCGTCGACGTGGAGCACTCGACGGTCGGGATCGTGCTCACGGCGCTGAGCGTCGTCGTCATGCCGTTCCTGTCGTTCGCCGAACGCCGTGCCGGACGCGAACTCGGCTCCGCGACGGCGATCGCGGACTCGAAGCAGACGCTGATCTGCACCTACCTCTCGGCGGCGGTGCTCATCGGGCTGGTCGCCAACAGCCTGTTCGGCTGGTGGTGGGTCGACGCGCTCGCCGGGCTCTTCATCGCCGTGATGGCCGTCCGCGAAGGGATCGAGGCGTGGCGTGGCGACGCGTGCGCGACCTCCGTCGGCATGCTGCTCGACGGCGACCACGACACAGGACACGACACAGGACACGACCACTGACAGTCGCCCGGGTGGTCAGCCCTTGCGAGCTCCCAGACGCCGCAGGTACCGCGCAAGCCGAGTGGAGAAGCGCGTATCGAGCTCCTGCTTCTGCGCCGCGATCTTCGCCTTCAGGGCGACAGCCTCCTTCTCGAGCGCAGCGACTCTGCTCTCGAGGGGCGCCACTCGAGCGCTCTTCGTCTCGAGTGCTGCCATCTCCTTGCGCAGAGCGCCGAGTTCCTTGTCTTTCGCCCGGAGGGTCGTGAAGCGTCCGAGGTAGGCCCTCTCGACCTTCCCCATCTTGATGCGCAGGTCGGTCTCATCCTCGTCGATCTCTGACGACCGCTCGACGAGCGCGTCGGCGACGGCGTCGAAGTCGTACGCGACGGCGTGCCCGGCACGCTCACCCAGCACGTGGGCGCCGACTGCCTCGTGCAGGAAGGTGTATGTCGACATGAGGTAGTCCCTGTAGCCGTCGTCGTGCTCGGGGGCGACACCGGCGCGCTTCAGCGTGGCGAACGCGAGGTCCGGCGACCAGTCGTGGAACGGGAGCAGTCGTTCGGGATGACCGATCGCCTCGTAGAAGAAGGGCAGCTTGTCGTTCCACTCCAAAGCGACCGTGGGGATCCCGAACGAGTAGGCGATGATCGAGGAATGCATGCGGATCGACGCGATCGCCGATCGCGATGCGATGGCCTCGACGACCTCGCGGGTCGTCTGCGGCAGCACGACATGCTCGCTCGGAACCTCGTACTCGCGGGCGAAGAACCGCAGGGTGTTGTTGTCGTCGAGGCTGCCGTTCGTGTAGAACTGCGTCGTCAGCCCGGCCGTGCCCGCGTAGACGCTGAGGTTGTGGAGATACTCCATCTCCGCGGTGAGCCCCCACTTGCGTTGGTTGGCCTCGAAGAGGCCACCGCGCACGACGTTGATGCCCAGGGTGCCATCCGGGACGACATCGGTCATGCCGTAGACGTACTTCGTCCAGACGGCGGGGTCGGCGACCTGGCGGATCTCGAAGGGGAGGTCGGGGGCGAGGCTCTGGAACAGCGGCAGATTCTCGCGCACCGCGAGAGCCTTGACGCAGCTGCGGGTGACGATCTTCGCGATCGCGTCGCTGCTGCCTCCCTCGGCGCTCATGTTGTTGAGGCCCATCGAGCTGAACACGACGGGGATCCCTCGACGCTCCGCGATCGCCGTGATCTGGTCGAGATGCGAGAAGAAGTTGAGGTAGGACAAGCCGAACAGGCCGCCACCGGCGAACAGGACCGCATCCGCCCGCTCGAGCAGTGGCTCGTCGACGTGTTTGAGCGACATCGGCGTGATCTCGTACGCGTCGGCGGAGAGGCCGTGATTGGCCAGCGCGACGTCCAGGAGTGCCTGGAAGCTGATGCGGATCAGGTTGTCGCCGAAATTGTCGTCCACATACGAGACGATGACGATTCGCAGTGGTCCTGCCACTCTTGTTCACCTCAGCTTCAGGGGTGCGGATCGGGGGGCATCCTCCCTCGGGACCATGTCGTCCAGAGTGTGAGCAAGCACCCACACACTAACAGCGGCGCGTATTCCGTGCTCCTGAGTTCTTCGCGGATGGGACTCTCGGGTGCCTCCCGGGGTGCTCGCCTAGCGTCTCGCGGACAGCGGCCCATCCTCGTCGCTCTTTAATAAGTATGTCTAATATTCTGTAGACAACATTGAATATACTCGTTACAGTGTCGATATCCGACGGTGCGGTCGCACCCCGGATCACGACTATCAACGGAGATATTCATGAGCACTGTCCGCCACGCTGCCCGCCACGCTGCCCGCCGCGCCGCCGCCGGGGTCGTCCTGGCCGCCGGAATCGTTCTGACGGGCCTCGTCGCATCGGCCTCCGCCTCGACCACCGCCGACGCGGACGTCGCCTTCGACGCGTTCGTCGACGCGTTCTGGGACCCGACCGAGAAGTACTTCTTCACCAACAGCGACCACGTCATCGATCCGGCCCACGCCTACGGACCCGAGGACGGGCTCTACACCGACTTCTGGTGGGAGGCGCAGCTGTGGGAGACGGTGATGGATGCGTACGAGCGCACCGGCGACCCCGACCAGCGCGACCTCATCGACGACGTCTACGACGGGTTCGTCGCGTTCTACCCGACCTTCGCCAACAACTACAACGACGACATCGGATGGTGGGCGAAGGCCTCGATCCGCGCGTACGAGCTCACGGGCGACACGCGCTACCTCGACCGGTCCGAGGACCTCTTCGACGCCATCTGGGCGGAGTGGGACACGACCTACGGCGGCGGCATCTGGTGGCGGAAGGACCCGCACGACCAGAAGAACGTCGCCACCAACGCGCCGGCGGCCATCACCGCGACGCGCCTGTACCAGGCGACGTCCGATCCCGCCTACCTCACGAAGGCGGAGCAGCTGTTCGACTGGGTCGACGACCGGCTCCAGGTGGACGGTCACGTCTACGACCACCTCGAGGGCTCCGGCGCGGGGACGGTCGTGAAGTGGGACTTCACCTACAACTCCGGCAACTACATCGGCGCCGCCGTCGCGCTCTACGAGGCGACGAACGACTCGACCTACCTCGACAAGGCGATCGCGGCGGCCGACTGGACGACCACGTTCCTCACCAACGGCGGCACGTTCAACGACGAAGGGATCGATGACGGCGCCGGATTCAAGACGATCCTCATCCGCCACCTCACGCGCCTCGCCACGGTCCACGGCCAGACCCAGTATCTCCCGCTCCTGCAGGCCAACGTCACCCAGGCCTGGGACCACCGGCGCACCTCCGACGATCTCGTCGGGTCGAACTGGTCGATGCCGACCCCGGCCGGCCGGATCCAGAGCCTCACCGCCGCCGCCGTCGTCAGCGCGCTCCAGGTCGTGCCGGCCAACGGGTACTCGGGACCCCAGCCGGGCACCGGCATCCACGACGCCGAGAACGCCGTGACGACGAACCTGGACGCCGAGAGCACGAGCACCGGGTTCCTGGGACGCGGGTACCTCGCCGGCTGGAACACCGACGGCCAGGCCGTCACCTTCCACGTGAACACCGCCGCCGCCGGCGCCCACGAGCTGCGCTTGCGCTACGCCGCCGCGGCGGGGAACGCGACGCGGCGCATCCTGGTGAACGGCGTGGAGATCGGGGCGAACCACCTCTTCCCCGGCACCGGCTCGTGGTCGACCTGGGCCGAGACCGATCTCGACAACGTCGACCTCGACGCCGGACACAACACCATCCGCGTCGAGTACGCGAGCGGGTCCGGCAGCACCCAGTTCCTGAACCTCGACCGCCTCGTCGTGTCGCAGCAGCGCGAAGCGGAGAACGGCACCCGCCACGGCGGCATCGGCCTCGAGTCCTCGACCGCCGGGTACACCGGAACCGGCTACCTCGCCGGCTGGAACGGCAGCGGACAGTGGGTCGACCTCTCGGCGACCGTCGTGAAGGCCGGGCACTACGACCTCACCTTCCGCTATGCCGCCGGCGCCGGGAATGCCTCGCGCTACCTCTTCGTCAACGGCGCCTCCGTGGTCTCCAACCTCGCCTTCCCGTCGACAGGATCGTGGGGTCAGTGGCAAACGGTGACCGTCGAGGACGTCCCGCTGACAGCCGGCGCCAACACGATCTCGCTGATCTTCGAGACGGCGAACGGCAGCAGCAACTGGCTGAACCTCGATCACCTCACGCTGCGCTACGTGCAGCACTGATCCCGCCACACGCGCCGACCCCACACGCCCCGACCCGACCCGACCACAGGAGACCCGTGGACCACTTCTCCCCCTCCCACGCCGACCGCCTCGTCGCCCGCATCGCGGAGCAGCTGGGCGACGAGGTGGCGACGATCTTCCGCCGCTGCTACCTCGACACCCTCGAGAAGACGATCGAGATCCTCCCGGACGGCACCGCGTTCGTCGTCACCGGCGACATCCCCGCGATGTGGCTGCGCGACTCGGCCACCCAGCTGACGCCCTACCTCCACTTCGTGGCCGATGACCCGGTGCTGGCCGACACCGTCGCCGCCGTCTCGCGCCGACAGCTCGCGTTCGTCCGCCTCGACCCCTACGCCAACGCGTTCAACGGATCGGCGAGCGGCGCGGGCCACCACGGCGACAAGACGGAGATGTCGCCCTGGGTGTGGGAGCGGAAGTACGAGGTCGACTCGCTCGCCTACCCGATCCAGCTCGCCCACGACCTGTGGACCCTCACCGGCCGCACCGATCACCTGGCGGACTTCCCCGAGGCGGCCCGCCTGATCGTGGAGCTGTGGCGCACCGAGCAGCGCCACGAAGAGCGCTCGCCGTATCGCTTCGAGCGGTTCGACGGGGCTCCGACCGACACGCTGTCCCGCGACGGCCTCGGTGCGCCGGTCGCCGTGACCGGCCTCACCTGGTCGGCCTTCCGGCCGAGCGACGACGTCTGCTCATTCCCCTACAACGTCCCGGCGAACATGTTCGCGCACGTCGAGCTCGGCCACATCGCCGAGATCGCCCGCGAGGTGTTCGGTGACGAGCAGCTCGCCGCGGACGCCCTCGCGCTGCGCGAGGAGCTGGGTACCGCGCTCGCCGAGCACGCGACCGGCACCGCCCCGGCCGGCGACGAGATCTGGGCGTACGAGGTGGACGGCCTGGGCGGCGCCCTGCTCGCCGACGACGGCAACACCCCGAGCCTTCTCTCCCTGCCCCTCCACGGCTGGTGCACGATCGAGGACCCGCTGTACCTGCGCACCCGGGCGTTCATCCTGAGCCCGGACAACCCGTACTACTGCGTCGGATCGGCCGCGTCGGGCGTCGGCAGCCCGCACACCCCACCCGACACGGTCTGGCCGATCGCGCTCGCGGTCCAGGGACTGACCGCTCAGGACGACGCGGAGCGGCGGAGCGTGCTCGACACGCTGCTGCGCACCCACGCCGGCACGGGCGTCATGCACGAGTCGTTCCACAAGGACGACCCGACGATCTTCACCCGCCCGTGGTTCTCGTGGGCGAACGCCATGTTCTGCGAACTGGTGCTCGACATCGCCGGGCTGCGGACGCATCGGCGGATGCCGGTCGGGGCGGTGGCGGGATGACCACTCTCACCCGCCTCACCGAGACGGTCCGCGATCCCGAGACCGCGCAGGCCCAGGAGCCGCCGCGCTGGTGGCGGGTCCGCCGCGGCGACAACGGGGCGGTGCGCGCCACCCGGCGGCAGCAGACGATCAGCGGCTGGGTGTTCCTGGCCGTGCCGGTGCTGCTGTTCGTCATCTTCCTGCTGATCCCGCTCGTGGTCGCGATCGTCGTGAGCTTCACCGACTACGCCGTCGTCGGAGACTTCGAGTGGATCGGCATGGACAACTACGTCCGCGTCTTCCAGGATCCGATCTTCTGGATCGCCCTGCGCAACACCGCCTACCACACGGCGCTGTTCGTGCCGCTCGGAGTGATCGTCGCGCTCGGCACCGCCCTGCTGCTGAACCGCCGCAGTCGTGCGGTGCGCATCTTCCGCACCCTCTTCTACATCCCCGTCATCTCCTCCACCGTGGCGACCGCGTCGATCTGGTTCTGGCTGCTGAACCCGCAGTACGGCCTGTTCAACGTCGTGCTCGGCTGGTTCGGGATCGACGGCCCCGCGTGGCTCTACGACTCGCAGTGGGCGATGCCGGCGATCGTGATGATGAGCGTGTGGGCAGGCTTCGGCGCCAACATGCTGATCTTCCTCGCCGCGTTGCAGGGTGTGCCGTCGGAGCTGATCGAAGCGGCACGCCTCGACGGCGCAGGCGGCTGGCGCGTGTTCTGGCACGTCACCCTGCCCGCCATCTCGCGGACCATGTTCCTCGTCGTCACGCTGCTGCTGATCGCCGCGTTCCAGGTGTTCGACCAGGCCTACGTGCTCACCAAGGGCGGACCCGGCAACTCGACGCTGACCCTCGTCTACTACATCTACGACCGCGGCTTCGGGCGCTTGGAGATGGGCTACGCCTCGGCGCTGTCGTTCATCCTCTTCCTCATCATCCTCATCTTCTCGCTGGCCAACGCCCGCATCACGAACCGGAAGGACCTCTCATGAGCGCCACCTTCACGCCGAGACAGCGCGCCACGCGGCGCCGGTTCCTCCGGTCGGCCCTCTGGTACGTCGCGGTCATCCTCGTCAGCATCTCGACGGTGCTGCCGCTCGTGTGGACGCTGTCCACGTCGCTCAAGCCGGAGAGCGAAGTGCTCTCCGGGGCGCTGGAGATCATCCCCCGGAGCCCCACGTTCGACAACTACGTCGCGCTGTTCGCCGACGGCACCTTCGGCCGGTACCTGGTGAACTCGTTCGTGCTCGCCGTCGGCGGCACCCTCACGAACGTGTTCTTCGGCAGCCTCGCCGGGTACGCGCTCGCCAAGCTCCGCTTCCCGGGTCGCAGCAGCGTGTTCGCCACGTTCCTCGCCTCGATGATGGTGCCGGCGATCGTGACGATGATCCCGACGTTCCTGGTGCTCCGCTACTTCCCGCTCGCCGGCGGCAACGACCTGTTCGGCCAGGGCGGGGTCGGCATGATCAACAGCTACGCCGCCGTGCTGGTGCCGTTCGCCGCCGGGGCTTTCGCCGTCTTCTTCATGAAGCAGTTCTTCGAGTCGCTCCCCGACGAGATCGGCGACGCCGCGCGCATCGACGGGGCGGGGGAGTTCCGCATCTTCCTGAGCGTCTACTTCCCGCTGTCGACGGCGGGGGCGGCCGTGCTCGCCGTCCTCACCTTCCAGGCCGGGTGGAACAGCTTCCTCTGGCCGCTGATCGCCCTCAACAACCCCGAGATGTACACGGTGCAGATCGGGCTGTCGGCCTTCATCAACGAATACGAGACCGACTACGGCCCGCTGATGGCCGGCACGATCGTCGCCAGCCTGCCGGTGCTGGTGGTCTTCGTCCTCGCACAGAAGTACATCGTGCAGAACTTCACCGGCTCCGCCGTCAAATGACGGCCCCCACCACGTCCGGACGCACCCGGTCCGGCACGGCCCGCACCAACATTCAAGGGAGAAATGCAATGAAGACATCACCCCGGCGATTCCTCGCCCTCGGTGTCGTCACCGTGGCCGCGATCGCACTCGCCGCCTGCAGCGGGACGACCACCGAACCCGGCGACGGGGACGGCGGCCCCGAGAAGGTGACCTTCTGGGGTTCCTGGTCGGGAGACCAGGTCGCTCAGCTCGAAGCCCAGGCCGACGCGTACAACGCCGCCCAGGACGCCTACGAGGTGACCTATGTGCCGCAGGAACTCGTCGAAGAGAAGCTGCTCACGGGTCTTGCCTCCGGCGACGTGCCCGACGTCGTGCTCTGGGACCGCTACAACACCCCGATCTACGTCGACAAGAACGCGCTGGCCCCCATCGACGAGTACATCGAGGCGGACGGCGTCGACATGAGCCAGTTCTACGACCAGGCCCTCAGCGAGCTCGTCGTCGACGACGTCACGTACGGCATCCCGCTGCTGGTCGACAACCGGTCGCTGTTCTACAACGTCGAGGCCCTCGAGGAGGCGGGCGTCGAACCCCCGACCACGTGGGACGAGCTCGCCGCGGTCGCCGAGGCGACCACCGTCGACGAGGGCGGAGCGCTCGCCCGCGCCGGGTTCCAGCTCAACGACCCGGGACTGTTCAACATGTGGCTGACGCAGGCCGGCGGCCAGATGTACAGCGACGACGAGCAGACCACGGCCTTCAACAGCCCGGAGGGACTCGAGGTGCTGCAGTTCTGGCAGAGCCTGCTCGACGCGGGCGTGTACGAGCTCGGCTTCGGCGAGGGCGTCGACGCGTTCGCCGAAGGCAACGTCGCCATGAAGCTCGACGGCCCGTGGGCCCTCGGCGGCCTGGACGCTGCCGGGGTGGAGTACGGCATCGTCCCGCCGCCCTCGGGTCCCGACGGCGGCCAGGGTGCGGGCATGGGCGGGTTCGGCCTGGTCATCCCGCAGGGCGCGAAGAACGCCGAGGGCGCCTGGGACTTCATCACCTGGTGGACGACGCAGCCCGAGAACGGCGTGTCGTTCGGTGAGATCTCCGGCTGGATCCCGGCCAACATCGAAGCGGCCAACGACCCGTACTTCACTGACAACCCGAAGTACGCGGCGTTCATCGAGACGCTCGAGTTCGCGAAGGTCCGCTCCCGCATCCCCGGCGCCTCCGACGTGGAGGGCAAGGCCCTGATCCCGCAGCTGGAGCGCTTCCTCGCCGGTGAGATCAGCGCTGAGGACGCGCTGGCGGAGGCGCAGAGCCTCGGCGACCAGATCCTCGCCGACAACCGCTGACGCGGACGCGGCGGACGGGGGACTCCCCCCGTCCGCCGCACCCGATCCCCTCACCCCGATCCCTTCTGGAGCCTTCATGACCACCGCATCGCGCACCGCCCCGCAGACCGAATGGGACGACCGCGCGTCGCTCGCGCAGGACAGTCTCGACCACTTCTTCGGCGCCGACGGACCGCAGCTGCTGAACAACAGCCACCCCGCGGGCGACAACAGCACCTTCAACTACTGGTGGCTCGCGCACCTGATCGACGTGCGCATCGACGCGTTCGAACGCACCGGCGACCGGGAGTGGCTCGACAAGGCCGAGACGGCGTACCGCAACATCCTCGAACGCAACGGCGGGTCGCTGTTCAACGACTACTTCGACGACATGCTCTGGTACGCCCTGGCCATCCTCCGCCTTCACGACGCCACCGGCGACGCCGCGTACCTGCGCGACGCGGTCGCCATCTGGCACCACGTGGTCGAGCACGGCTGGAACGACACCATGGGCCCGAGCGTCGCCTGGCGCACGCAGCAGCTGTACTACAAGAACACCCCCGCCAACGGCCCGTTCGTGATCCTCTCGGCGCGTCTGTCCACGCGCGACGACGACCCGCGCTACCTCGACTACGGACTCGCCGCCTACCGATGGCTCACCGAGACGGTCGTGCGGCCAGACGGATTCGTCGAGGACGGCATCAACCGCGAGGAGACCGGGGAGCTCGACCTCCACTGGCGCTTCACCTACAACCAGGGGCTGTACGTCGGCGCCGGCGTGGCGCTCGCCGAGGCGACCGGCGACGCGCGCTACCTCGACGACGCGTCGCGGACCGCGCTCACCGCGCTCGTCGAGCTGGCGGAGAACGGGATCTTCCGGCAGGAGGGCGCGGGCGGTGACGAGGGCCTGTTCAAGGGCGTCTACTACCGGTACATCGGCACGCTGCTGGACGCGCTCGACCCCGGCACCGACGCCGCCCGTGAACTGGAGCGCTTCGTGCAGACCAGCACCGACGCGCTGTGGCGCAACGCCGTGCAGGACGGCTGGCTGCTCGCCGGCGACGACTGGTCGGCTCCCGCGGGCGAGAAGGTGGACTTCTCCACGCAGCTGAGCGCGATCATGGCGCTGGAGCTGCGAGCCCGCCGCGCTGCCCGCTGAATCCGTCCGTCCGGCGCCCCCCGCTCGGTGATACATTAAATATGTTGATTCGCGAGTGGGGGGGCAACCGGATGACGGCACTGTACCGGGCGGTGTACGACGACCTGCGCTCCGCCATCGAGCGAGGCGACCACCCGGTGGGGGAGCGGCTCCCCTCCGACGCGGAGCTCTCGGAGCGCCACGGCGTCAGCGCCATCACCGTCAAGAAGGCGCTCGACCTCCTCCGCGGCGACGGCTTCATCAGCAGGCGCCCCCGGGTCGGCACGATCGTCATCAGCGACGTCGCCACCGTGGCACCCGCCTCGCACTCGCTCACCCACCCCCTGGTCGGGCTGATCGTCACCAACTTCGACGACACGTTCGGCACCCGGATCATCGGCGGACTGCTCGACCGCGCGAACGCGAGCGCGAACCTGCTGGTCAAGCGCAGCCTCGGCGACGCGTCGGCCGAGGACCGCCTCATCCGCTCCCTCGTCGACGGCGGGGTGCGCGCCCTCATCCTGCAACCGAGCTCGTCGGTGTACATCCCGCCGGCCGTCCTCGAACTGGTGACCAAGGACTTCCCGGTCGTGATCCTCGACCGCGTCTTCGACGGTGTGCCGGTGGCGACGGTCTGCTCCGACAACGTCGTCGCCGGTCAGCAGGCGACCGAGCACCTGTTCTCCCTCGGCCACGAGGCGGTCGGCCTGGTGAGCTCCGACAGCACCGTCTCCACCCTCCGCGACCGCCGCGACGGCTACGTCAAAGCGCACGCGATGCACCACATCCCGCACGACGACGCGCTCGTGTTCGACCTCGTCCACTCCACGACTCCGGGCAGCACCGCCTCACCCGACGAGGACATCGACCTGCTGGAGGCCTACCTCCGCGCCCGTCCGGGGATGACCGCGGTCGTGGCGACCGAGTACAACATCGCCACCATGCTGCGCGCGGCGGCCCTGCGGCTCGGGCGCGACATCCCGGGAGACCTCTCGATCATCTGCTTCGACCACCCCGACGCGTTCTACGACCGCACCCACTACCGCTTCACCCACATCCGCCAGGATCAGGAGGGGATGGGCGAGGCCGCCGTGGAGCTGGCCCTCGACCTCATCCGCCAGCCCCGCGCGGTGCGCAAGGTCGCCCTCCCGACCACCCTCGTCATCGGCGAGTCGACGGCCGCGAAGGGCTGAGCGCGAACGCTCAGGGCACGCGGTAGCCGGCGGCGCGGAACAGCTCGTACCACTCGGCGCGGGTCAGCGGGATGTCCGACCCCTGCGCGGCGGCGCTCACTCGCTCGGGCGTCGTGGTGCCGAGCACGACCTGCATCTGGGCGGGGTGGCGAGTGATCCATGCCGTCGCGATGGCGATCGGCGGCACGTCGTACTGCGCCGCGAGACGGTCGATGACCTCGTTCAGCTCGGGGTAGTCGGGCGAGCCCAGGAAGACGCCGTTGAAGAATCCTGCCTGGAAGGGCGACCACGCCTGGATCGTGATGCCGTGGAGCCGGCAGTAGTCGACGATGCCGCCGCCGTCGAGGGTGACGGACTGGTCGGTGCCCTGCATGTTGGCCGCGACGCCCTGCGCGATGATCGGCGCGTGGGTGATCGACAGCTGCAGCTGGTTGGCCACGAGGGGCTGGCGCACGGCGGATCGCAGCAGGTCGATCTGGCCCGGCGTGTGGTTGGAGACGCCGAAGGCGCGCACCTTTCCGGCGGCTTCGAGCTCGTCGAACGCGCGGGCGACCTCCTCGGGCTCGACGAGGGCGTCGGGCCGGTGGAGCAGCAGGATGTCGATGTAGTCGGTGCGCAGGGCCCGCAGCGAGCCCTCCACCTGACCGACGATGCGCTCGTAGGAGAAGTCGAAGTACGGCCCCTCCTTCACGATCCCCGCCTTGGTCTGGATCGTGACCTCCGCCCGCTCGGACGGCGTGAACTGCATCGCCTCGGCGAAGCGCTCCTCGCACTGGTGCAGGTGGGAGCCGTAGATGTCGGCGTGGTCGAAGAAGTCGATGCCGGCGTCGCGGGCGACGCGCACGAGCTCGCGGATCTCGTCATCGGTCTTGTCGGTGATGCGCATGAGCCCGAGGACCACATTGGGTGCCTGCAGGTCGGGGCCGACGGGGACGTTCTTCATGGGGGAGCTCCTTGGGTCGTCTCCCTCCACGCTAGCCGGGGTCGGAGGGGCGGCCTAGGGTGGGGTGCCAGCACGAGCCGACAGACGAAGAGACGGACACGATGAAGCTGCTGCTCACCTCCGGCGGGGTCACCAACGAGGCCATCCGCGAACGACTCATCCACCTGCTCGGCAAGCCGATCGCCGAATCGCGGGCGCTCTTCATCCCCACGGCGCAGTGGGGGCATCCGATGTGCGGGCCGGAGTCGGTCTGGAACGTGATCACCGGAGCGTGGGAGCACGGCCCCGGTCTGGGAGGACTCGGCTGGAAGTCGGTCGGGGTGCTCGAGCTCACCGCGCTCCCCAGCATCGGAGCGGACCGCTGGATGCCGTGGGTCCGCGAGGCCGACGTCCTCCTCGTCGACGGCGGCGAGGCCGTCTTCCTCGCGCATTGGCTCCGTGAGTCCGGCCTGGCCGCGCTCTTCCCATCGCTCACCGACACGGTGTGGGTCGGCGTGAGCGCGGGCAGCATGGTGATGACGCCGCGCATCGGTCCGCCCTTCGTCGAGTGGCAGCCCGAGCGCGGCGACGAGACGCTGGGCGTGGTCGACTTCTCGATCTTCCCCCACCTGGACTATCCCGGGTGGGAGTCGAACACGCTCGCGCGGGCCCGCGAGTGGGCGGCGGAGATCGGCGTGCCGTCCTACGCCATCGACGACCAGACCGCCATCTCGGTCGTCGACGGCGACGTCGACGTGGTCTCCGCAGGGCACTGGGAGCGCTTCGACGGCCCCCTGTCTTCGGTGCGGGTGCGGCCCTAGGTGCGAGTGCGCTCGTTCAGGCGTCGACGTCCATGCGCTGCGTGCCGATCACGGCGAGCAGTCGCAGCTTGTCGTAGCTCTCGGTGCCCGGCTGCGCCGTGATCACGAGCAGGGTGTGCCCCTGATCGGGATCGACGAGCACCTGGCACTGCGCCTCGATGACGCCGGTCTCGGGATGCTGGAGCCGCTTGTCGAGCACATGGTGGTCGCGGAGCTCGTGCTGCTCCCAGAGGTCTCGGAACTCCTCGCTCCGCTCGAGGAGCTCCGCCACGATCACGCCCGCCCGCGAGCGCGGACCCTGCTGGGCGAACACGGACCGGATGTCGGCGGTGAAGGCGCGCGAGTGCCGTGCGTGATCCTCGGCGGGGTACACGTCGCGGGTGGGCGGGTGCAGGAACCAGCGGTAGCCGATGCTGCGCATCGCGCCCTCGAAGCGCGTCTCGTCGCCGAAGAGCACCCGCGCCGGGGCGGTCTGCGCGAGGGTCTCGCCGAGCGAGGTCATCACCTGGGCGGGCGTGTCGGCGAGGCGGTCCAGCACCCGCATGAGGCCGGGTGAGACGTGTTCGCTCCGCCCGGTGCCCCCCGTGCCCCCCGTGCGCTCGGGAGCACGATGCCCGGCAAGGCGGAAGAGATGGTCCCGCTCGGCGAGCGTCAGCCGCATTCCCCGCGCGATGGCGGCGAGCATCTGCTCGGAGGGCTGCGGGCCCCGCTGCTGCTCGAGCCTGCTGTAGTAGTCGACCGACATGTCCGACAGCGCCGCCACCTCTTCGCGCCGCAGGCCCGAGGTACGCCGGCGCGGTCCGCGGGTCAGTCCGACGTCCTCGGGCTGCAGCGCCTCCCGGCGTTTGCGCAGGAAGTCGGCGAGTTGCGGTCTGTCCATCCTCCGAGTCTCCGTTCGGGGCGGCGCGGCTGCAAGGGATTCCCGATCCCCCTCAGCCGCCGTCACGTCCGAGGCCGCGACGCATCAGGCGGGGAGCGGGGTGCCGAGCAGGCTCTCGCTGACCTCCCACGCCCGCCGGGCATCGTCCGCTCCGGCGAGCCGCGAGTACAGCGGCTGCTCGGCGGGCGGGCCACCCAGGTGGCGCCAGCCGCTCGGGCCGTACATCGTCCCGCCCGTGGCCGCGGGGTCGGTGCCGGCCATCACCGCCGGGAGGGCGGCCGAGGCGGGGGTGCCGACGATGAGGCCCCACCGCGACAGCGCGCGGATCACTCGGACGGCGCGCGTGTCCTCGTTGCGCCCGAGTCCCGGCTGGGCCGACAGGAGGTTCGTCGGCGTGATGCCGGGGTGCGAGAGCAGGCTGCGAACGCCCCAGCCGCCGGCGGTGCTCCGGCGGTCGAATTCGACGGCGAACAGGCCGAAGAGGATCTTCGAGGAGCTGTAGGCCTCCATCGCGTCGTACCCCTGCTCCCAGTTCAGGTTGTCCCAGTGGACCGATCGTTCGTCGGCCGCGATGCTCACCTGGCTCACGACCCGCCCGCTCGCTGCGCGCAGCAGCGGCAGCAGGGCGGTGGTCAGGGCCACGTGTCCGAGGTGGTTGGTGGCGAGCTGGAGTTCGAAGCCGTCGGCGGACTCCTGACGGGTCGGCGGGGTCATGACTCCCGCGTTGTTGACGAGGAGGTCGAGGGGCCTGCCCTCTTCGAGCAGGCTGCCGGCGAACCGGGCCACCGAGTCGAGTGACGCCAGATCGAGAGGCCGCACGTCGATCCGCGCCCCCGGCACCTGCTGCCGGATGCGGGTGGCGGCATCTTCGCCCTTGCGCACCGTGCGCACCGGCAGGACGAGCTCGGCGCCCGCGTGGGCGAGCCGCAGCGCGATCTCGACGCCGACGCCGTCGCTGGCGCCCGTCACGACGGCGAGCCGGCCGGTCAGGTCGGGGACGGTGATGTCGATGGTCTTCGGCACGGCTGCTCCTCAGGGGTCCGGGGCGCGTGTGCACCCGAGTCACCATGTTCGCCGCCGGGCCGGCCGGCGTTCAGGGCGCGCTCATCCCCGGATCGCCGATCCCCCGGTGAGCGCTGGCGGCTCAGTCCGTGTGGGTGGCGGCCTCGGCGGCGGCCTTCAGCTTGGCGAGACCGCGGTCGAAGTCCTTCCCGACGGACTGCTGGATGCGGAACAGGGGCGCCAGCAGCGCCATGATGCCGCGGTTCTCGCCCTGCATCGTCCAGCTCACGCGCGTGCCCGACCCCGCCTCTGCACCCAGCGACTCGAAGTCGAACCGTGTCGGGCAGACCGCCGCGAACGGCTTCACGAAGGCCAGCCGGATGCCGATCGACTGCGGGGTCGAGCTCTCGATCGTCATCTCCCCCTGCCCGACCTTGCCGTCGCCCTTCCACTCGTAGTGTGCACCGACGCCGGAGTCCGCGCCGCTGTAGGAGCGCTGCATCGTCGGGTCGAGGTCCTCCCAGGGCGACCACGCTGACCACTTGCGGAAGTCCTCGACGAAGGCGTGGACCTGTGCCGGCGTGGCCGACGTCTCGATCGAACGGGTGACGGTGTAGGTGCTCATGCCGACACCGTAGCCCCGGCGCGGACGTTGCCGTAGACGTAGTCGGCGAGACGCTCGCGCTCCCGGGTGGGGTCGATGATCGCGCGTGCGACGAGATACGCGATGACGCTGCGGTCACGCTCGGCCTGATCGCCCAGCGTGTCGAAGACCCAGGCGACGTCCTTGCCCAGGCTGTAGCCGGGGTCGTCGGCGTGGATCTGCGGAGAGTAGGTGATCGCCATGATGCCCGTGCGCTGCACGAGCTGGTCCGCCACGTCCTGATGCATGGAGTCGATGCTCCCACCGCCACCGGGGCGGGACGCGCGAGTGTGAGGGAAAAATCCTCTTCTCCGGCAAACTGCCGCCTGCCGCGTCATGAATCAGACGCGCTCAGGTCTCACTCCACGAGCGCCACTTCTAAGGCCCTCCGCCTCTTCCCGTGGAGGCGGTGGCGTCACTCCGGGGGGAGTGGTGGCGTGAGATCCGCCTCTCGGTGTGGGAGACGGGTCGCGCGGGGCGGCCGGGACTTCCCAGGGTTCCAGGCCGCCCCGCATTCCCGGCCGTGCGATCGGCCGCTACTGCACCGGCTGGTCGAGGATCGCCGAGGAGAGCGTGGTGCCGTTCAGCTCGAGGTAGATCCGCCGCTCCGTCACCGACAGTGTCATGTCGTTGCGGCGCTCGACGAGGGCGGCGGCCTGCTCGACGAAACCGGGCTCGAAGCTGTGCAGCACGATGTCCTCCGCGCGGTGGATCCGCTTGCCCGCCCACTGCGCGGCGACCTTCGCCGGGTCACGGTGGGTGTACACGGCGGTGCGCTCCGCCGACGAGCTGCCGCGGTGCAGACGCGCCGCGTCGGGGGCGCCGACCTCGATCCAGGCGATGAGGCGTCCGGTGAGGTCGCGCACCGAGACCGCCGGCTCGTCTGCCGATGCGATCCCCTCGCTGAACGCGATCCCCTCCTCGTACTCGAGGCAGTAGGCGAGCACGCGGGTCATCATGAAGGCGTCGGTCTCGGCCGACTGGCGCGCGGTGCGCAGCGAGAGCTCCTCGTAGACGCCGCGGTCGACGTCGGCCAGCTGGACGGTGAAGGTGTGCATTGTCGCGCCGATGGCCATGACGAATGAGCCTACGCGGACGGCGATGGTGCTGCGGTCAGCGGTCAGCGGTCAGCGGTCAGCGCGTCCGTCGCCGTCCGCGGCGAGCCAGGCGGGGACCGCCAGCGTCGCGAGCGTGCCGCCGCGCAGCGGAACGGTGTGCCAGGCGGCCGTCGGTGCGCCGTCGGGGGTCTGCCGCACGATCAGGCGGTGCGGCGACGTCGCCACGACGACGTGGATCAGGGTGCCGTCGGCGTCCGCCTCGCCGCGCGCGGCCACGACCACGTGCGTGCCTTCGTCGACGGCCGGTCCCGTCACGACGGGCTCACCGGGCTCGTGCGGCACCGGCAGGTCGAGCACCGTGCGCGTCCAGTCGGAGTCGCTCACCGGGATCGTCTGCGCGGCACCGCCGGTGATCGCCGGCGGAAGCGTCAGACGCCACCCGCCGGAGGCCGCCGCGAGAGCCACACCGGCGTCGCTCGGCTGCCCGTCGGGTGCCGGCGAGAGGGAGGCGCGGGCGTCCCACGCGTCGAGCGGAGCCACCGCATCCACGGGGGATCCGGGGTCGGGCGCGGCGGCGTCGTCCGCGGCATCGGCCACCTCGACGGCTTCGACGAACCGCCAGAACGCCCGCATGGTGCGCTGCGTGTCGAGCGTCGCGCCCTGGTAGGCGATCACGAGGTTCTGCTCGGGGAGCACCACCGCGAACTGGCCGTAGGCGCCGTCGACGCGGAAGCCGTGGCGCCCGCGCCACGCCTGATAGCCGTACCCGTAGGACCAGTCGTTCTCCGGGTCCGCGGGCTGGCCCGGGTCGCGGGTGTCCGACCACGGGCGCGCCAGCTCGTCGACATACGCGGCGGGGACCAGCTGCGTGCCGCCGTATCGCCCACCGCCGGCGAGGAGGATTCCGAGGTGCGCCAGGTCGCGGACGGTCAGGTGGAATCCCGACGCACCTTGCTCGATCCCGAAGGCGGGCTTCATCCACCGGCGTCCGATGCCGAGCGGATCGAGCAGTCGCGGCCGCAGGTAGTCGGTGAGGCGCTCGCCGGTGAGCGCGGTGACGATGCACGACAGGGCGTAGGTGGCATCCGAGTTGTACGCGAACGAGGTGCCCGGCGCCGCGGCCGGCGGCGTCGACAGCAATGCGCGCACGTCGAAGTCGAACTCGTCGACCTGCGGCTGGCTGTGGCCCGTGTTCATCGTCAGGAGGTGACGCACGGAGATGCCGTGGGGGTTCGGAAGCCCGAGCAGCTCCCCGGCGGAGTCGTCGAGCGAGAGGCGCCCCTCGCCCTGGAGGAGCCCGATCGCCAGCGAGGTGAACGTCTTCGACGCCGAATACGACAAGGCGGGACGGTCCGGGGACCACGGCGCCCAACTGTGCTGGGCGAGGATCGTGCCCTCCCGCGCGATCGCGATCGCGTGCGGGTCGAGTCCCTCGGCGGAGAGGCTGTCGATCAGGGCGCGGACGGCGGCGGAGGGGAGGCCGGGGATCGCGGAGCTCATGACTCCAGTCTGCCTCGCCTGCCCGCCCGGTCGGGCCGTGCGTCGCCGCAGGTCGGGATCAGTGCACGGCGTGCGGGGTCTCGCCGCCCTCGGTGAACGACGGGCGTCGCCCGAACAGCTTCGCGATCCCGAGCACGACGCCGACGATCGCGAGTCCGGCCGCGAGACCGGCGACCGCCGACAGTGCGGTGTCGCCCAGCCAGACGACGAGCCCGCCCAGGGGCTCCAGGGCATGTTCGACGGCGTGGAGCACATCGACGGGGAAGTGCCAGCCGACCTCGCCGAGGTTCACGAGCAGGAGATGCCCGCCGACCCACAGCATCGCGACGGTGCCGACGATGCTGATGACGCGGAACACCGCGGGCATCGAGCGGACGATCCGCATGCCGGTGTGGCGCACCCGCGCCGAGGGGTTCTTCGCCATCCGCAGGCCGATGTCGTCGATCTTCACGAGCAGTGCGACCGCGCCGTAGACGACGCCCGTCATGAGCAGGGCGATGAGCGCCAGCACCGCCAGGCGCATCCAGATGTTCAGGTCGGGATCGATGTTGGAGAGCGAGATGAGCATGATCTCGGTCGAGAGGATCAGGTCGGTGCGCACCGCTCCGGCCACGAGCCGTTTCTCGTCACGGCCGCCCTCGTCTTCGTGGCCGTGGTGGAATCCGAACCACTCCAGCACCTTCTCGGCGCCCTCGAAGCACAGGTACGCACCGCCGACGATGAGGAGCCACGGCAGCACCCAGTCGGCGAAGGCGGTGAGGAGCATTGCGGCCGGGATGATCAGCAGGAACTTGTTCGCGAGCGACCCGAGCGCGATCTTGCCGACGACCGGCAGCTCGCGGGCCGGAGTGATCCCCTGGACGTACTGCGGGGTGACGGCGGCGTCGTCGATGACGACCCCCGCCGACTTCGCCGACGCTTTGAGCGCGGCGCTGAGGATGTCGTCGACGACGGCGAGCAGACCTACGGACACGGCGAACCCCCGAATGTGTTCCAGCGGAGCCAACTTACGGCACGTCGGGCCGTGCCGCGTATCCTCGTGGCGTGAACGACGTCGCCGAGCAGCCCCTCGCGGTGTCCGCGCGCGTGCTGACGGCTCCGGAGTGGGCGGAGCTCGAACGGGAGCACGCGGCACGCGCCGACGCGCTGACGGCGGGGCGTCGCCACCGAGTCGCGCGAGGCGAGACCCACCCCGTCGACGACTTCCTCTACACCTACTACAGCTACAAGCCGGGGCTCCTGCGCCGCTGGCACCCGGGCGCGGACGTGCGCCTGCAGGACGCGGCCACCGCCCCGCGGGCCTCGTGGCGCGGGTACCGCGTCGACGGCGACGACGTGGTGGTCGACACCCCGGGGTTCGTCCGCGAGAAGGCGCTGATGCTCCGCGGCATCGCCGGCATCCTCCGGGCGACGGAGGGGCGCCGGGCCCAGTTCGGGTGCTTCGGCCTGCACGAATGGGCGATGGTCTACCGGCAGGCCGAGCACCGCCATCCCGTGCCGCTGCGCCTCGGGCGCGAGGGGACGGATGCCGTGGTCGACGCGCATCCCCTCGGCTGCTCCCACTTCGACGCGTTCCGCTTCTTCACCCCCGAGGCCGTGCCGCGCAACCGCGAAGCCCTCAGCCGCGATCGCCAGGCCGAGACCGAGCAGCCCGGATGCCTCCACGCGAACATGGACCTCTACAAGTGGGCGGTCAAGCTCGGGCCGCTCGTGCCGGGGAGCCTGCTGCTGGACGCCTTCGAGCTCGCCCGCGACATCCGCACCCTCGACATGCGGGCCTCCCCCTACGACCTCGCCGACTGGGGCTACCCGCCGGTGGCGATCGAGTCGGCCGAGGGCAAGGCCGAGTACGTCGCGCACCAGCGCGACTTCGCCGACCGCGCGGCCGGCATCCGCTCGACGCTCCGCGGCATCGTCGACGGCGCGCTCGCGAACTGAGCGCGCACGCAAAGTCTCCTCCCGCTCTTCCGCGACTCCGAATCGATTCGATACACTGGGGAAGCCGCGGTCGCGGCCCGCTCCCATCCCCCTGATCTTCCCGAGAGCACTCGCATGGCCAGAACACTCACCACCGGCAGCCCGTGGCGCGTCATCCTCGCGTTCTCGGTGCCGCTGCTGATCGGCAACGTCGTCCAGCAGCTCTACCAGGTCGCCGACGCCATCGTCGTCGGGCGCTGGCTGGGCGTCGACGCCCTGGCGGCGGTCGGCGCCACCGGCAGCCTCCTCTTCCTCCTGCTCGGGTTCGCGTGGGGTCTGACATCGGGCTTCGCGATCCCGACGGCGCAGGCATTCGGCGCGCAGGACCACGCCGCGGTGCGACGCTCCGTGGCCTCCGGCGCGGTGCTCACCGGCATCACGAGCGTCATCCTCACCCTCTTCGCCCCGATGCTCGCCCGCCCGGGGCTCGCGCTCCTCCAGACGCCGCCCGAGCTGATGGAGGACGCCGTCGTCTTCGCCCAGATCAGCTTCCTGGGCGCGAGCACGATGATGTTCTTCAACTTCCTCTCGGCGATCATCCGCGCCATCGGCGACTCGCGCACGCCGCTGCTGTTCCTCACCCTCGCGTGCGTGCTGAACGTCGGCCTCGTGGTGCTGATGGTCGGGCCGTGGGGATGGGGCGTGGCCGGCGCGGCGCTGGCCACCGTGCTGTCGCAGGCGGTGTCGGTGCTGCTGTGCCTCGAGTACGTCCGCCGGCGCGTGCCGGTGCTCCACGTCCGCCGACACGACTGGCGCGTCACCCGGCGCGACCTCGGCGAGCACCTGCGCCTCGGCCTCCCGATGGGATTCCAGGCCTCGATCATCGCGATCGGCACGCTCGCCGTGCAGGTCGCGCTCAACCGCCTCGGCGCGGCCGACGTGGCTGCGTACACGACGGCCTCCCGCGTCGACGGGCTCGCCGTCGCGCTCCTCATGTCGCTCGGGCTCGCGACGTCGATGTACGTGGCGCAGAACCACGGCGGCGGTCGTCCCGACCGCATCCGCCGCGGCGTGGTGCAGGCCATCTGGCTCGCGCTCGGCGCGGCGGTCGTGCTGGGGGCCCTCCTCATCGTGTTCGGCGCCGGCATCGTGCGACTGTTCGTCGGCGAGGGCTCCGACGAGGTCGTCGACCTCGCCGCGCTCATGCTCATCATCAATGGCGCCAGCTACAGCGCGCTGGCGGTGCTGTTCATCCTGCGCGGCGCTCTCCAGGGTCTCGGGCACACCATGATCCCCACCGTCACCGGCGTCGTCGAACTGTTCGCCCGCACCGGGGCGGCCGTCGTCCTCGGCGCCTCCTTCGGCTTCGCCGGCGTCGCCTGGAGCAACCCGCTCGCCTGGTTCGGAGCCGTCGTGATCCTGATCCCCGCCTACCTGCGGGCCCATCGCGAGCTCGGACGCATGCCCGTCACGCCCGCCGTCCCGACGCCGACGTCCGCCATCCCCGTCGTCGGCCCGAGCGACGGATCGATGGTCGTCGACGCGATCGTCACGCAGCCCATCGCCCTGCCGCAGCAGTCGTCGGCGACGCAGCGGGGCAACCTCGTGCGGGTGCTCGCGCGGCGCCGGCCGCGCAGGAGGAGCAGAATCAAGGGGTGACCACCTCCCTGCCCCAGCTGACCGAGATGCCCGATCCGCAGTACATCATGGTCGGCGAGGGGCATCGCATCGCCACCTACTCGTGGGGAGAGGACACGCTCCCGACCGTCGTCGTCGTGCACGGGTTCGCCTCCAGCACCCGCGACAACTGGGTGAGCACCGGATGGGTCCGCGACCTGCAGCGCGCCGGGTACCGCGTGCTCGCGCTCGACCAGCGCGGCCACGGCGCCAGCGACAAGCCCCACGAGGCGCGGGACTATCACCTGCGCCAGCTCGCCTCCGACGTGGAGGCCGTGCTCGACACCTACCTCGTCGACGAGGCCAGCTACGTCGGCTACTCCCTGGGCGCGCGCGTCGGCTGGGAGGTGCTGCAGGACATCGCGCCGCGCATCCCGCGCGCCGTGCTCGGCGGGGTACCCGACGGCATCCCCCTCGCCCGGCTCGACCTCGACCAGGTGCGCGCGCTCGCCGAGCACGGCACCCCGGTCACCGACCCCGTCACACAGAACTACGTGAAGCTGACCGAACGGGTGCCGGGCAACGACCTGCGGGCGCTGCTGGCGATCGCCACGGGGCTCCGCGCCTCGAAGCAGGTCGATCCCGACCCCGCGCACGCCCCACAGCAGCCCGTGCTGTTCGCGACCGGGTCGCTCGACGGCATCATCGAGGGCTCCAAGGCGCTCGCCGCCGCCTGCCCCGCCGGTCAGTTCCTCGAGATCCCCGACCGCCACCACTTCAACGCCCCCGGATCGCGGGTCTTCCGCGAAGCCGCCGTGGAGTTCCTCGCCGGCTGAGTTCAAGGGCCGGGATCAGACGGTGACGACGATCTTTCCGCGCGTGTGGCCCTCTTCCAGCTGCGCGTACGCCGCCGCGGCCTCGTCGAGCGGGTACTCGGCGGCGATCTCCACGCGGAGGGCGCCCTCGGCCACCAGCTGGGCGAGCTCGCCGAGCTGCGCCGGATCGGGCCGCACCCACACGTAGTCGCCGCCGAACTCGGACCGCGCACGGGAGTCGGCGATCGACACGACGCGGCCGCCGGGCTTCAGGAGCGCGGCGGTGCTGTCGAGCGACGTGCCGCCCGCGAAGTCGAGGATCACGTCGAAGCCCTCCGGCGCGAGGACCTTCGCGGCGTCCACGAGGCCCTCGCCGTAGGTGATCGGCTCGGCGCCGAGGTCTCGCAGGTAGTCGTGGTTGCGCTCCGAGGCGGTGCCGACCACGCGGGCGCCGCGGAGGCCGGCGAGCTGCACGGCGAACGAGCCGACGCCACCGGCCGCGCCGTGGATCAGGACGGTCGAGCCGTCGCCCAGTCCGGACCGCTCGATCGACTGGAGGGCGGTCAGCCCCGTGAGCGGGAGCGCGGCGGCCTGCGCGAACGAGATGCCCTCGGGCTTGCGGGTCGCGGTGCGCACCGGCACCGGCATGAGCTCGGCGAGCGAGCCGTGCTGCACGACGTCGGCGCGGGCATAGGCGAGCACCTCGTCGCCGACAGAGAACTCGGGGGTGTCCAGTCCGGTCTTCTCGACGACGCCGGCCACATCCCATCCCGGGACCGCCGGGAGGGCCGTGTCGATGAGGCCCCGCAGGTATCCCTCACGCACCTTGTAGTCGACGGGGTTGATGCCGGCGGCGACGACCCGCACGACGAGCGTGTCGGGGCCGATGTGGGGTTCGGGGAGGTCGGTGAGCTCGAAGCGGTCGGAGCCGCCGAAGTCGCGGTAGACGAGTGCCTTCATGCCGAGGGGCAACCCGCACGCGTCCGGCCGCATTCCCCGTACCGTGGACAGGTGATCAGAATCGCGACCATCGGCACCAGCACCATCACCGAGCGCTTCATCGAGGCGGTGTCGCGCGTCGACGGCGTGCGCGTCGACGTCGCCTACTCCCGCGATCTCGCCCGCGGCCAGGCCTTCGCGGAGCGCAACGGCGTGCCGGGCGCCGTCGACGACCTGGCTGCGCTCGCCGGACAGGTCGACGCCGTCTACGTCGGCTCGCCCAACGGCGCCCACGCCGACCAGGCGCGCGCGGCGATCGACGCCGGGCTCCACGTCTTCCTCGAGAAGCCCGCGACGCCCACCTCGGCCGAGTTCGCCGAACTGGTCGAGGCCGCCGCCGCGCGGGGCGTCGTCGTGTTCGAGGGGATGCGCAACGCCTACGACCCGGGCCTCCTCGCGGTGCGCGACCTGCTGCCGCGGGTGGGTGTCGTCCGCCGCGTCTCGTTCGCCCTCTGCCAGCGCTCCGCGCGCTACGACCTCGTGCTCCGCGGCGAGACCCCCAACATCTTCGATCCCGCGCTCTCGGGCGGCGCGCTGTTCGACCTGGGCGTCTACCCGTTGAGCGCCGCGGTCGCCCTCTTCGGAGCACCGGAGTCCGTGAGCGCCGCGACCGTGACGATCGCCACGGGAGCCGACGGCGCGGGAACCGCCCTGCTCGTGTACCCCGGCTTCGTCGCCGACATCGGCTTCTCGAAGATCACCGCGTCGTCGCGGCCGAGCGAGATCCAGGGGGAGCTCGGCACGCTCTCGATCGACCGCATCACCGATCCCCGCAGGATCGTGCTCACGCCCCTCGGCGGCGAGCCCGAGGAGCACCGCATCGACGGCGACGACAACAACATGACCTACGAGGTCGCCCGCTTCGCCGCGCTCGTCCGCGGTGAGGACGACCCGGCCGCCGATCAGCAGCGCACCCTCGCCGTGCTCCGCGCCGTGGAGGACATCCGCCGCGCCGGCTGAGCGGCCGCCGCCCCGGTCGCCCGCTGTTCACCCGCGGTTCTCCCTCCCGTCACCGCCACGGCGCACGCTGAGCAGCGTGACGCGCCGCTCCGCGCGCCCGGGAGGAGACCGCCGTGACCGAAGACGCCGCCGCGCCGATCACCGTCGCGATCATCCCCGCGCGCGGCGGGTCGAAGGGCGTGCCCCGCAAGAACGTCCTCCCCGTCGGTGGGGTGCCGCTGATCGCGCGCGCGGTGGCGTCGGCGCGCGCCGCGCGGCGCGTCGACGTGGTCGTCGTCTCGACCGACGACGCCGAGATCGCACGCGTGGCCGAAGACGCGGGAGCGCTGGTGGTCGATCGTCCCGCCGAGCTCGCGGGCGCCACGGCGAGCTCGGAGAGCGCCCTGCTCCACACGCTCGACGCGCTCGAGAGCCGCGGCATCCCGGTCGCGACGGTCGTCTTCCTGCAGGCGACGTCGCCGTTCATCACCTCCGCCGGCATCGACGAGGCGGTCGCCATGGTCGACGGCGGCGGGTACGACGCCGCGTTCTCGGCCTTCGAGACCTACGGCTTCCTGTGGGGGCGCGACGCGGATGCCGCGGCCACCGCGATCAACCACGCCGCCGCGCACCGCCCGCGGCGGCAGGACCGCGACCCGCACTACCTGGAGACGGGCGCCTTCTACGCGTTCGGTGCGGACGGCTTCCGCCGGGCGCAGCACCGCTTCTTCGGTCGAGTGGGCATCGTGGAGGTGCCCGAGCTGTCCGCCGTCGAGATCGACGACCACGCGCAGCTCGCCCTCGCCCGCGCGATCGCGCCGCTCGTCGACGACACCGCCGAGCCGATCGATGTGGATGCGATCGTCACCGACTTCGACGGCGTGCACACCGACGACACCGCCCTGATCGACGCGCACGGCGACGAGCGGGTGCGGGTGAGCCGATCCGACGGCATGGGCGTCGCACGCCTGCGGCGGGCCGGCATCCCCGTCCTCATTCTCTCGACCGAGACGCACCCGGTCGTCGGAGCGCGGGCGGCGAAGCTCCAGGTCGAGGTGCTCCAGTCGATCGACGACAAGGCCGCCGCCATCCGGCGCTGGGCGTCGGTCCGCGGCATCCCGCTGTCCCGCATCGCCTACCTGGGCAACGACGTCAACGACATCCCCGCGATGGAGCTCGTCGGGTGGCCGATCGCCGTCGCCGACGCCCGCCCCGAGGTGACGGCCATCGCGCGGCGGGTGCTGAGCCGGCGGGGCGGCGAGGGAGCGGTGCGCGAGCTCGCCGAACTGGTGCTCGGCGGCTGAGCGCCGGCGTCTCGTCCCGCTGCGCTCGCTCAACGACCGGGGGTGCCGATGCCGAGCCGAATCGACACCATCGGGCGACTCCCGCGTCACCGGCGCGTGGCCGTCCGTTCACCTTGCGAGCGGACACTGGCCGCACGAGGGCGCCGACCGGGCGTCGTCACGAGAGGACCACCACCATGACCGTCACCATCGGATCGCGCACGCTGGGCGCGGGACACCCCGCCTACGTCATCGCCGAGATCGGCCTGAACCACAACGGTGACGTCGAGATCGCGAAGCAGCTCATCGACGTCGCCAAGCGCGCCGGTGCCGACGCGGTCAAGTTCCAGAAGCGCACGCCCGAGATCGCGACGCCCGCGCACATGCGCGACGTGCCGCGCGAGACCCCCTGGGGCACGATGTCGTACCTCGAATACCGCTACCGCGTCGAGTTCGGCCACGACGAGTACGTCGAGATCGGCGACTACGCCACGCTCGCCGGCCTCGACTGGTTCGCGTCGCCGTGGGACGTGCCCTCGGTCGACTTCCTCGAGGAGCACAACGTCGTCGCGCACAAGGTGGCATCCGCCTCCCTCACCGACACCGAGCTGCTCGAGGCGCTGCGCGCGACCGGCAAGCCGATCATCCTCTCGACGGGCATGTCGACGCTGGAGCAGATCGACCGCGCCGTCGAGATCCTCGGCACCGAGAACCTCGTCCTGATGCACGCGACCTCGACCTACCCGATGGAGCCCGGTGAGGCGAACCTGCGCGTCATCCCCGCGCTCCAGCAGCGCTACGCGGGCGTGCCCGTCGGCTACTCGGGACACGAGCGCGGCCTCCAGATCTCGCTCGCCGCCGTCGCCCTCGGCGCCGTCGCGGTGGAGCGTCACATCACCCTGGACCGCACCATGTGGGGCTCGGACCACTCCGCCTCGCTGGAGCCGGCGGGCCTCGAGCACCTCGTCCGCGACATCCGCGTGATCGAGGAGGCCCTCGGCGACGGCGTCAAGCGCGTCTTCCCCGGCGAGCTCGCGCCGATGGCGAAGCTGCGGCGCGTTCCGGCATGATCCCCGGCGCGATCGCGCCGCGCCTGCGCGTGGTCGCAGTCGCCGACGCGGACTCCTTTGTCAAGTGGGCGGCGGCGCTCCTGGACTCCGTGCCGGACGCCGACAGCAGCATCGCGCTGATCCGCACCCCGCTCACCGTCAGCGCGGAGCAGGAGCAGTCCGCCCTCGACGGCACGCGCTTCACCCCCGACGACGTGACCCGGCTGCCGTTCGCCGCGCTCGCCGGCTGGCTCAGCCGCGAACGGGCCGACGTCGTCGTGATCGCCGGAAAAGGGCCGCTCGCGCGTCTCGTGATGCGCGAGGTCGACCGCGTCCACCCGCGCCCCGTCGTGGTGACCGGACTCCCCGGCATCTCGATCCCCGCCCAGCGCGGCGCGGTCACCTACCGGCGCGAGACCGACCTCTTCCTCGTCCACTCCCACCGTGAGGAGCGGGCCTTCCGCGACCTGGCCGCACGCCTGAACGCCGACCTCCGGTTCGGGCTGGCGAGCCTGCCGTTCGCGGCGCCCCGTCCGCCCGTCGCCGGCGGCACCGATCTCGTCTTCGCCGCGCAGGCGCTCGTGCCCCTGACGACCGCGGACCGCGTCGTCGTCGCCGACATGCTCCGCGACGCCGCCCTCGCCCGCCCCGACCGGCGCGTGGTCGTGAAGCTCCGCTCCCGCGCGGGCGAGAACGAGACGCACTACGACCGCGCCTCCTACGAGGGGCTGCTGCGCGAGCGGCCCCAGAACCTCGTCTTCTCCTACCAGCCGATGCGGGCCGCCCTGGCCTCGGCCGAGGGCCTGGTCACCGTCAGCTCGACGGCGGCCGTCGAGGCGATCGCCGTCGGCGTCCCCGTGATCGCACTCGACACGTTCGGCGTCAGCAAGGAGAACCTCAACACCGTGTTCCGCGGCTCGGGGCTCTTCGGCGACCGCGATGCCGTCATCGGGCGGCGCTTCCGGCATCCCGCTCCCGGCTGGCTCACCCAGAACTACTTCCACGACCCGGCCGATGCCACGTGGTGGGACGATGTCGCGGAGCTGGTGGCCGAGCGCCGCCGGGGGATGCTCCCCGAGCGGCGCCAGCCTGTCCGCCGCGGCGGCGCCCTGCGGGTGGCGTGGGAGCGCAAGACCGTGCTCGGCCACGAGGACCGCTCGCTCGCGGGGCTCGTCGCGCTGGCCGTCGGCGTCCCCGTGCGCGCGGCTCTGCTCGCGCGGCGCCGCCTCGCCGGCAACCGCGGCGCGTACTCGTGGGCCGACCCGACCACCGACATCACGGTGACCCCGGCCGTGCGGCAGGAGCCGCTGCTGCGCCGCCGGCCCGTCGGCGTCGACGGCTGAGTGCCTGTGCTTTGATCGAGTCGTGGCCACCGGTCAGGATCTCGACACGCTCGTCGCGCTGCGACGCGTGCGCGACCGGATGGACCGCGAATATGCGAGTCCGCTCGATGTCGCCTCCCTCGCCCGAGGCGTGCACATGTCGGCAGGCCACCTGAGCCGTCAGTTCCGGCTCGCATACGGCGAGTCGCCGTACTCCTACCTCATGACGCGGCGGATCGAGCGGGCGATGACCCTGCTGCGCCGCGGCGACCTGTCCGTCACCGAGGTCTGCTTCGCGGTGGGATGCCAGTCGCTCGGCACCTTCAGCACACGGTTCACCGAACTGGTCGGGGTGCCCCCGAGCGTCTACCGCGACCAGGGGGCGCCCTTCCGCCCGGGGATGCCGTCGTGCATCGTGAAGCAGGTCACCCGACCGGTCAGGAATCGAGAAGCGCCGGCGGCGCCCCGGTCGTAACGTGTTCGGCATGGAGATCACGATCCACTCGAGCTTCCTGCCGCACACCGACCCGGAGGCCTCGCTCGCCTTCTACCGCGACGTCCTCGGCTTCGAGGTCCGCCTCGACGTCGGCTACGAGGACATGCGCTGGATCACGGTCGGCCCGGTTGGCCAGCCGTCCACGGCGATCGTGCTGCACCCGCCGGCCGTGGGGTACGACGTGTCCGACGAGGAGCGGAGGCTGCTGCTGGAGCTCATCGCCAAGGGCAGCTACTTCGGCGTGAACCTCGCCACCGACGACCTCGACGGCACGTTCGCGCGCATCGAGGCGGTGGGTGCCGACATCGTGCAGGAGCCGATCGAGCAGGACTACGGCGTGAGGGACGCGGCGTTCCGCGACCCCGCGGGCAACCTCATCCGCATCCAGCAGACACCTCAGAAGGAGCAGGGACATGAGTGAGAAGCGCGACACCAAGAGCGGCTTCAGCGACGAGGAGCGCGCCGCGATGCAGCAGCGCGCCGACGAGCTGCGGTCGACGAAGGGGCTGAAGGGCGCCGCGAAGCTCGCGAAGGAGCTCGAGGCGTGCGTCGCCGCGATCGACGCACTCGAGGGGACCGACCGGGAGATCGGCGTGCGACTGCACACGATCGTCGCCGAAGAGGCGCCCGAGCTCTCCCCGAAGACCTTCTACGGCTTTCCCGCCTACGCCCGGGACGGCAAGATCGTCGTGTTCTACCAGCCGGCGTCGAAGTTCCAGACGCGCTACGGCACGGTCTCGTTCGACGAGGCCGCCCAGCTCGACGACGGCGAGATGTGGGCCGTGTCCTACGCGGTGCTGGAGATGACGGACGCCGCCGAGAAGCGGATCCGCGACCTCGTGCGCCGGGCCGTCTCCTGACGTCGGGGAAACCGCAGGAGCGTGTGTGACGGATGAGGCCGCGGTGCAGTCGGCCGCCCCATCCGTCCCCGGACTTCCTGCGGATTCGCGGACTCGCTCGTCGACGGTCAGTCGGCGGTGACCGAGGCCGGGTCGATCCGCAGGATGCGGTCGTCGCCCTCGCGGGGGTTGCCGCGGCCGTCGGTGTTGTTGGTCATGAACCAGACGGCGCCGTCGGGTCCGATCGCGACGTCGCGCAGTCGCCCGAGCTCGCCGGCGTAGTACTCGGTCTGCACTCCGGGATCGGCGGTCGACACCGCCCGCAGCACCTCGCCGCGCAGGTTCGCGATGAGGAGGGTGTCGCCGGCCAGCGCGATCCCGCTGGGGCTCGCGTCGTCGGTGGGCCACGTGGCGATCGGATCGATGAAGCCGCGTCCCTCGCCGCCGGTCCCCTCGACGATCGGCCAGCCGTAGTTGCCGCCCGGCTCGATGACGTTGAGCTCGTCCCACGCGTTCTGGCCGAACTCGCTGGCGTAGAGGGTGCCGTCGGAGTCCCACACGAGGCCCTGCACGTTGCGGTGACCCATGCTGTACACGGGTGAGCCCGCGGTGGGATTGTCCGCGGGCACCGATCCGTCGGGCTCGACCCGCAGGATCTTGCCGCGCCGCACGTCGGGGTCCTGCGCCGCCGACGGGTTGCGGGCGTCGCCGACCGGGACGTACAGCATGCCGTCGGGGCCGAACGCGATCCGCCCCGCGTTGTGGACCGGCGAGTAGGGGAGCTCTTCGAGGATGGTCGTCCGGTCGCCGAGGGCCAGCGATCCGGCGGACCCGCGCAGGTCGTAGCGCACGACGCGGTTGCCGTCGTCGGCCGTGAAGTACACGAACAGGTCGCCCTCGTGCACGGCGAGGCCGAGCAGGCCGCCCTCGGTGCCGTGGTTCACCCCGGCGACCTCGCCGACCTCGCGCGCGTCGCCGTCGGCGTCGAGCTCCAGGATGCGGCCGGTGTCGCGCTCGCTCACGAGCGGCGTTCCCTCGTCCGTCCAGGCGATCGACCACGGCGCGTCGAGGCCGCGCGCGAAGGTCTCGGCGTCCTCCGGCAGCGGCACCGCCGGCGTCGTGGGCGTCGGCGTGGGCGTCGGGGTCTGGCTCGCCGGCGCGGGAGAGCTCGATGCCGGGCTCGACGGCGCGGAGGAGCTCGGCGCCGCCTGCGGCTCCGCCCCGCAACCGCTCAGGAGCAGGGCGCCCGCCAGCAGCGCCGTCGTGGTGGTGGTGGTCCGTCCGGGATCCGCTCGCCTCATGACCCCACGGTAACCGCAACTAGACTGGAACGGTCCGCGTCCGTCGACCTGATGAGCTCCGCCGTGTCCGCAAGCCCCGCTCGCACCTTCGAGGTGCGTCACGTCCAGCTCGCGCGCGCCCTGTTCGCGGCGATGGCGGCCCTCATGGTCACCTTCTCGCCCGACCACTCGGCCGAGGTCGGGCTCGCCGTGTTCAGCGGGTGGGCGATCGCCACGGCCCTGGTGCTCCTGCTCTCGGTGTGGCTCGTCCATCCCGCAGGCGAGCGCGCGGCCGCCGTCGCGGTCGGCGTGCCGACGCTCGTGGCCGGCATGGTCGCGGGCCTTCCCGGCATCCGTTCGACCACCCTGTTCTTCGTGCTCGTGATCGCCTGGGCCCTCCTCACCGGCTTCCTGGAGCTGCTGATCGGCATCCGCCGCCGTGCCATCGACCCGGATGCCCGCGATGCCATCCTCATCGGTGCGCTGACCGTCGCGCTCGGCGTGGGACTGCTGCTGGTGAACCCCGCCTACAGCCTGGAGTACTTCATCACCGAGGCGCGGCAGAGCTTCGTCCTCACCGGCATCACGATCGGCGTCGGCCTGTTCGGCGGGTACGCGGCGGTCATCGCGGTCTTCCTCGGCATCGCCGGCTTCTCGCCGCGGCGCGCGGACGGGACCGCGGAGGCCGCACCCGCGACGACGACAGCCGAGGCGTCGACCGAGGCGTCAGGAGAGCACGCATGACAGATCCGCGACCGAGTCGGCGCGAGCTCATGAAGCCCGCCCAGCTGATCGGCCTCGCCTTCGCGGCGGCGCTGTTCGGAGGGGTGATCACGCTCATGTCGATGGGCGTCCTGCAGGAGCCGCGCCCGGTTCCCCCGGGGGAGATGCACCCCCACCTGAAGGCGTGGGTCGTGGCGGGAGTCGTCGCGGGGATCGTCTTCATCGTCACGCTCGTGACGATCGCCCTGCTGCTGCTGGCGGTCGACCCGGCGCAGCTGCAGAAGCAGATCGACCGGCCGGTGCTGCTTCCCGACGAGGAGGCGACGTCCGGCCCGGATGCCGCGGCATCCGCGTCCGGCGAGGTCCCCGGCGAGGTCCCCGGCGCCGACCCGCCTCAGCGCTGACGGCCGCCGCTCAGCCGAGCTCGTCGACGAGACGGTCGGCGATGCCGGTGTAGGTGGCGGGCGTCAGCGCCAGCAGGCGCTCCTTCGCCTCGTCGCCGACATCGAGGCCGCGCACGAACTCCGCGAGCTCCGGACCTCCCACGCGGCGGCCGCGGGTGAGCTCCTTGAGCAGCGCGTACGGGTCGGTGATCTGCGAGCGACCGGCGACGATCTCGGCGCGGACGACCGTCTGGATCGCCTCGGCGAGCACCTCCCAGTTCGCGTCGAGGTCGGCCTGCAGCACGTCGCGCGACAGCGAGATCTCGGTGAGCCCGCGCTGGAGGTTGTCGAGGGCCAGCAGCGAGTGTCCGAAGGCGACGCCGATGTTGCGCTGGGTCGTGGAGTCGGTGAGGTCGCGCTGCATGCGGGAGGTGACGAGGGTCGAGGCGAGCGTCGTGAACAGGCCGCCGGCGATCTCGAGGTTCGCCTCGGCGTTCTCGAAGCGGATCGGGTTGATCTTGTGGGGCATCGTCGACGAGCCCGTCGCCCCCGCCACCGGGATCTGCGCGAAGAAGCCCATCGCGATGTAGGTCCAGATGTCGGTGGCGAGGTTGTGGAGGATGCCGCCGGCGTGCCGCACGCGGTCGTACAGCTCGACCTGCCAGTCGTGCGACTCGATCTGGGTGGTGAGCACGTTGAAGTCGATGCCGAGGCCCTCGATGAACGAGCGGGACAGCTCCGGCCAGTCCACGTCGGGGGCGGCGGACAGATGCGCCGACCAGGTGCCGGTCGCGCCCGAGAACTTCGCCAGGTACTCGCCGCCCTCGATCTGGGCCGCGACGCGCTCGAGACGCCACGCGAACACCGCGAGCTCCTTGCCCATCGTCGACGGCGTGGCGGGCTGCCCGTGCGTGCGGGAGAGCATGGCCGCGTCGCGGTGCTCACGGGCCAGGTCGCTGAGCGCCCCGATCACCGCGCGGAGCTTGGGGAGCCAGACCTGCTCGACCGCGCGCTTGACGGTCAGTGCGTACGAGGCGGAGTTGATGTCCTCGCTCGTGCAGGCGAAGTGCGCCAGCTCGGCGATCGCGTCCAGTCCGAGAGTTGCCAGCCGGTCGCGCACGAGATACTCGACGGCCTTCACGTCGTGACGCGTGACGGCCTCCTTCTCGGCGAGCCAGTCGATCTCCGCCTGGCCGAACGCGCGGTAGAGGGCCCGGAGGGACTCCTTCTGCGCGTCCGTCAGCGGCGACGAGCCGAAGAGGGAGCGGTCGGTCAGGGCGATGATCCACTCGACCTCCACCTCGACCCGGGCGCGGTTCAGGCCCGCCTCGGAGAGGAAGTCGCCGAGGCCCGAGACCGCGGCGCGGTAGCGCCCGTCGAGGGGGCTCAGGGGCTGAGGCGGGAGAGAGGACGCAGAAGTCACAGGAACGGCTCCGATCGGGGAAGAACGGGCGCTCAGGACGTCGGGCGGATAGCGGGCTCGAGCTGCCGGAAGAGCGCCCGGCTCGCACTCTCGATCATACCGAGCACCTCGTCGAACATCGCCGGGCCCGCGTAGTACGGGTCGGGGACGTCGAGGTTGCCGTTCGCGTTCGCGTCGAACGAGAGCAGCAGGGCGAGCTTGTCCGTGTCGGACGGCGTCCGCGCCCACCCCGCGAGGATCCGCTCGTGGGAGCGATCGAGCGCGACGATCAGGTCGTGGCGGTCGAAGTCGGCGGCGGAGAACTGCCGCGCGCGATGGCGGGACCCGTCGTAGCCCCGACCCGCGAGCGCATCGAGCGTGCGGCCGTCGGCGCGCTCGCCGACGTGCCAGTCGCCGGTGCCGGCGCTCGTGGACACCACGCGATCGCCGAGGCCCGCCTGGTCGGCGAACCAGCGGAAGACGACTTCGGCCATCGGTGAGCGGCAGATGTTCCCGGTGCAGACGAACACCACCCGGAAGGGGTCGTCACGCGTAGCCACGATCCCTATTGTGCGGGACGCGGCGACTCCTGCACAGCGCCTCCTGCACAGCGCCTCCTGCACAGGCCGCGGTGTCGGATGCGTGTCCACGGAAGGGAGGGGATCGGCGTTGCCGCGCCGGTTCGCGGTCCACGGTGGGGTGATGGCCGATTCCGAGATGCTGACCGAGGCGCGCGCGATCCTGAGCCGCGCGCGCGACGAGCTCTCCCTCATCCGCGAGCGGGTACCGGGACTCGAGGCCGCGATGAGGTGGCGCTCGCGTGCGGCGGAGGAGTTCGTCGAGGCGCTGGCCGACTGGACGCGGAGCCTCCAGCGGATCGACGACGAGCTGGATCGCTGGGACGTGTCACTGGTGGCGGCGCTCGAGCGCGCGCGTGCGGCGGGGATGACGGGGTGAGCGGGGACGACCGGCAGGGTGAGGACCAGGGCGACGGCGGACTCGAGATCCGGGCCGGGGGAGTGATCGCGGTCGACACCGAGACGCTGCGACACGTCGCGGGGCTCCTCACCCGGCTGTCGGCGGACTGCGCCGCGCTCTCCGCGCTGCTGCTGCGGGCGGGACTCGTCTCCCGCGACGGCGGGCTGTGGCTCCCCGACCCGGCGGGGACCGCGGAGGAGTCCGAGGAGCGTGCCGCGATGCTGGCCCGGGCGCTTCGCCATCGGGCGGAGGTGTACGAACGGATCGAGCAGCACGCGACGCGCGCCATCGACCGGATCGACGCCGGTGCCGACGCCGTCGCCGTTGAAGCGGAGGCGCTCTGGGACCAGTGGCGGCACGGGCGCCACGACGAGGTCGGGCGGCAGCTCTTCGGTGCGGTGGCGCCGCTGTGGCAGGCGGCGCTCCTGCTCGGAGCGACCGGCGGGCTGATCCGGAGCATCGACAAGGGCGCGATCCGTCGCGGTGACCCGCCGCTCCAGCCGGCCGCTCGGGGGAGCGTGGTCACGGAGCTCTCTCGCTCGCCGGTTCGGGCACCGGCGTCGCTGGAGGAGATCGCCGCACGGATCCCCGCGGAGGGCGAGGGACGCGTTCGCGTCGAGACATACGAGTGGACGTCGGGACGACGCGAGCACGTCATCTACATCACCGGCACCAGAGACCTGGGAACCCCCTACGCCGAGCCGTGGGACATGGCGTCCAACATCGAGCTCTACCTCGGCTACGCCTCGTCCTCGTATGACGCGACCGGTCGGGCTCTCGAGGCTGCGGGCGCCGTGGCCGGCGACCGCATCCACCTCGTCGGGTACTCCCAGGGTGCCATGATCGCCACCCGCTTCGCGCGCAAGAGCGGCTACGACGTCGGGTCGCTCATCACCTTCGCGAGCCCCGTCCAGGCCGAGCTCGACGAGGCGCTGGCCGTGACGGTGCGGCACGCCGACGATCCGGTCGTGGCGCTGTCGGCGGGCGGTGTGCCGGTGGTCGGGGGCGGGCCGGGGAGCTTCGTGGTCGAGCGGGTCGCCGATCCGCAGCCGCGGCTGGGAGATCTCGCGCTCGGCGTGCACCACATGGAGGGCTACCGCGAGACGGCCGCGATGATCGACGCGTCGGACGATCCGCGCGTGGAGGCCGTCCGGGTGCACCTGGCGGGACTCGTCTCGGCCGGCGCGGCGACCGCGGTCGTCTACGGCGCACGCCGCGACCTCGGGGATTCGGGGGACCGAGCGACCGGGTCCCGCCGGGGAGTCAGCGGCGCTTCAGCTGGGGGCGGAGGATGATCCCGAAGATCCAGTTGATGAGCGAGATCACGAGAGCCGCCACCACGCCGAGCCAGAAGTCTTCGACGCGCAGGCCCCACGACCACCAGTGCGTGGCCCACGCCGTGATCCACAGCAGGAGGCCGTTGATGACGAGCGAGATGAGGCCGAGCGTGAGGATGTAGAGGGGGAAGGCGACGATCTTGATCACCGTGCCGATGACGGTGTTGACGATCGCGAAGACGGCGGCCACGGCGAGGAGCGTCAGCACCAGCTGCAGCGTCTCGCCGGGCGCGAAGGCGATGACGTCCACGTTCAGCGGCTGGATCAGCGTGACCACCCAGATCGCGAACGCGTTGACGATGACGCGGATCAGGAATCTCATGGTGACGTCATTGTGGCACGGAGTTCCGACGGAGAGCATCAGCGATCTCGTCCGGTCGCCCTCGTCCCGATCCCAGCGCATCGCCTCGCGTCCGTAGACTCGACGCGTGACCGAGCTGCCCGTCCGCCTCCGCCCCGAGATCGCCGCCCTCCCCGCGTACCGCCAGGGCAAGCAGGCCGGCGCCGACGCGTTCAAGCTGTCGAGCAACGAGAACCCCTTCGATCCGCTGCCGTCGGTCGTGGCCGCGATCCAGTCGGCGACCGGGGTGAACCGCTACCCCGACGCGTCGTCGCCTCGTCTGCGGGAGCGTCTCGCGGAGCGGTTCGGCGTGACTCCCGACGGCGTCCACGTCGCCGCCGGCTCGGTGTCGATCCTCTACCAGCTGACCCAGGCGACCAGTGGCCACGGCGACGAGGTGCTCTTCTCGTGGCGCTCGTTCGAGGCGTACCCCGGGCTCGCCGTCGTAGCCGGGGCGACCGCTGTGACGGTGCCGAACACGGTCGACGGGCGGCATGACCTCGTCGCCATGGCGGCGGCAGTGACAGACCGCACGCGCATCGCGATCGTCTGCAGCCCCAACAACCCGACCGGGCCGGTCGTCACGCAGGCCGAGTTCGATGCCTTCGTCGAGGCGGTTCCGAGCGATCTGCTCGTGGTGCTCGACGAGGCCTACGCCGAGTTCGTGACCGATCCGGATGCCGTCGACGGGCGTCGCGTGCTGGCATCCGGGCGCGAGAACGTCGTCGTGCTCCGCACCTTCTCCAAGGCGTACGGTCTCGCGGGGCTCCGCGTGGGCTACGCGATCGGCCACCCCCGCATCCTCGATGCTGCCCGAGCCACCGGAATCCCCCTGTCGGTGACGGCGGCCGCCGAGGCGGCGGCGCTGGCGAGCCTGGACGCGGAGCACGAGCTGCTCGACCGGGTGCGGGTGATCGCCGAGCGGCGCGACCGTCTGGCCGACCGGCTCCGCGACGCCGGTTGGGACGTGCCGCGGGCGCAGGGGAACTTCGTGTGGTTGCCTGCGGGCGAACGGACGGCTGAGCTGGCGACCGCCTTCGAAGCCGCCGGGCTGATCGTCCGCACGTTCGCCGGCGACGGCATCCGCATCTCCGTCGGGGAAGAGGAGTCCCTCGACCGCGTCGTCGAGGTCGCCACCGCCGCGTCACGTCCCTGACGATCCCACATCACACCGGACCGCTCACCGCCGAACCGACACGTTCCGCGCGAGCCGACACGATCCGGGCCGTGCGCAGCGTGTGGGTTCGCACGCAACGTGTCGGCTCGCGTGGGACGCTGAGCAGACGGCTGCGGATCAGGCGGGGGTTAAGCCCAGCTTGTCGGCGCCGCGGGCGATCCACGGGTGCCGCGAGAAGGCGTCCCAGACGAGCGTCGACCCGAGCGCCGCTGCCCCGAGGAGCGCCGTCGCGCCCTTGTTGAGGCCGTAGCGCGGGGGTGCGTACCAGGGCTCGTCGCCCTCGAGGTTCACCCCGTCGGTCGCACCCCACTCGTTCCACGCACCGGGGTGCTCGTCGCGGAGGATCCGCAGCGCCGGCGCGACCTCGTCGGGAGCCAGCGGCAGGGCGCCGAAGAGCGAGACCGGCGGCACGGTGCCGTCGGCGTGCGGCTCGCGGGCCGACGGGCGGGCGCCGTTCACGACATAGCCACCGGGGCCGAGGCCCGCGGCCGGCCCCCACAGCCCCGCGGCGAACGTCTTCCAGCGATCCGCCTGGTCGGCGCACCACGCCTTCGAGGCGAGCGAGGCCTCGCGGGCGTTGTGCCACCAGTCGCGTCCGTCGAGGTCGCGCACCCGCTGGAACGGGTAGAACGCGAGCGGGAAGTGGTACGTGAAGAGAGTCCCGCCGGGCTCGTACACGCACTCGTGACCGCCGTACGACCCGACGGGCTTGTCAAAGCCCCGCCACAGCCGCTGCGCGAACTCCTCCGAGACATCGGGATGCCCCGCGGCGAGGAGGTACATCGTCAGCTGCTCGGCCGTCATCGACCAGGCGCTCACGAACCCCGCGTCGTCGGCGCCGTCGGCGTAGTCGTCCTCGCGGTCGGACACCCAGGCCATCCGCAGCACGGTGCGGTCGTCCTGCTCGGCCGCCAGCCAGTGCCAATCGATCCGCGACAGGAGGCGCTCCAGCCGCGCGTCGAGTTCGGCGTCGTCGAAGAAGGACGCCGCCACCGCCGCGCCGCACAGGGCCAGCGTGGTGTCGATCGTCGAGTACTCGGAGCGCCCCTGTCGCTCGCCGGTGCCGGCGTCGACGAAGTGGGCGAGGAAGCCGCTCCGGTGCGGCACCGACTCCTCCAGGGTCCGGAGCGTGCCCCGGCACCGCTGCAGCACCTCATCGCGGTCGAGGATCCCCCGCTCGACGCCGATGCACCACGCCGCCAGCGCGAACCCGGTCGCGGCGACCGTGGCGACACCCGGGAGGTCGTCCCGGTCGAGCACGAGACCGCACCCGGCGCCGTCGGGCGTCGCGTGCGCCCACAGCCAGCGCACGGAGGCATCCACCTCCGTCTCGGTCAGCTCGCGGATGTCGGTGGCCAGGTCGGCGACCCGGAGGGTGGCTGTCATGCGGCGCTCCTGTTCTCGAAGGGGTTGGGGATGGCATCCCGCAGCTGCCGGGTGTACTCGTGGCGGGGATTCTCGATGACCTGCTCGGCCGAGCCCGACTCGATGACCTCGCCGTCCTTCAGCACGAGGGCGCGGTTGGCGAGGCTCTTCGCGCTCAGCAGGTCGTGGGTGATGTAGAGCATGCCCACGCCGTGATCCCTGACGAGGGCCTGGAGGACCTCCAGGATCTCGGCGCGGATGGAGACGTCGAGGCTGGCGATCGGCTCGTCGGCGATCACGAGCCGCGGCTCCGCGGCGAGCGCCCGCGCGATGACGACGCGCTGGCGCTGTCCGCCCGACAGCTCGTGGGGGAGGCGCCCGATGTAGCGGCCGGCGGGGGTGAGCCCGACGGTCTCGAGCAGGCTGGCCGCTCTCTCGATCGCCTCCCGCTTCCCGACGTGCAGGAAGTTCATGAGCGGCCGCGCGAGCGAGTACCCGACGGTGAGGGTCGGGTTGAGCGCCGCATACGGATCTTGGAAGACGTACTGCACGTTCCGCAGATACTCACGGGAGAGTTTGCCGCGCAGGGCCGTGACCTCCACCGGCTCCGGTTCCGCCCCCTCGGTCCGCCGCCGCGGGTGGTAGAGCACCGAGCCGGAGGTCGGCGAGTCGATCCGCGTGAGGATCCGCGCGATCGTCGACTTCCCCGAGCCGGACTGCCCGACGAGCGCCGTGACGACGCCCTCCTCGAGGGTGAACGAGACGTCCTTCACCGCGTCGACGTGCTCGACGCGGAACCCGCGCCTCTTCTCGAACCGCCGCGTGAGTCCCGAGACCTCGAGCACGGGACGGTGCTCGACCGGCGCCTCGAGCGCGACCGCTTCGGGATCCTCGAGCGCCGCGCCCTCGTAGCCCTCGACGTCCTCGCCGAGGAGCTCGGCGTACGAGCCGACGAGGTGGACGGAGTACGGATGCCGGGGGCCCTCGCTGACGGCCTGCTGTGCGCCGATGTCCTCGACGATCTCGCCCTCGTACATGACGGCCACGCGGTCGGAGAAGTCGAGCAGCGTGCCCATGTCGTGGGTGATGAGGATCGCACCGAACCTCTCGCGCTCCTGCAGCTCGCGGATCTTGTCGAGGATCGACTTCTGGACGACGACGTCGAGACCCGTGGTGGGCTCGTCGAAGAGCACCAGCTTCGGCTGGAGGGCGAGCGCCAGCGCGAGGTTCACCCGCTGGCGCATGCCGCCGGAGAGCTCATGCGGGTACATGTCGAGGAATCGCGCATCGACGCTGACGAGATCGAAGAGCTCCTCGGCGCGGGCGCGCGCCGCCTTGTCGTCGCGGCCGCCCTCGCGGTGCTCGCCGATGACGTCTTCAAAGACCTTCCGCACCCGGACGACCGGGTTCAGCGAGTTCATGCTCGACTGGAACACGGTCGACACGTACGACCAGCGGTGGGGCCGGACGCCGTCCTCGTCGAGGTCGGTGACGTCGAGGTCGCCCCAGTGGATGCGACCGCCGGTGATGTGGCCGGGGCTTCGGAGGAGCTTCAGCACCGCCTGGGCGAAGGTCGTCTTGCCCGACCCGGACTCGCCGGCGAGGCCCACGAACTCGCCGGGCGCGACCCGCAGCGACGCGTTCCGCACGGCGTCGACCGGGTGGCCGATCTTCGGCTCGTAACGCACCGACAGGTTCTCGACCGACAGCACAGGGGTGTTCGAGGCGGCTGTGGTGTTCGAGGAAGCAGGGGTGTTCGAGGTGGCGTCCATGTCACTTCTCCTCTTCGCGCAGGTGCGGGTTGCTCAGCATGTCGACGCCGAAGTTCACGAACGTCAGCGACGTCATGAGGAGCGCGAGCATGAGCCCGGGGGCGACGAGCCAGATCCACAGACCCTGGACGAGCGCGCCGTTCGCGTCGGCCTGGGCGAGCATCTGTCCCCAGCTGACCGTGTTGGGATCGCCGAAGCCCATGAAGGACAGGCCGGCCTCGGCGGCGATCGCGCCGGTCGCGGCGCCGATGAACCCCGACACGATGAGCGAGGACATGTTCGGCATGATCTCGCGGAAGACGATCCGGAACATCCGGTCGCCGCCGAAGCGCGCCGCGGTGACGTAATCGCGGTTGCGCATCGAGATGATCAGCGATCGCATCTCCCGCGAGGCGCCCGCCCAGCTCGTGATCGCGACGACGAAGACGAGGAGCATGAGCCCGCGCGTCTCGCTGTAGGCGACGATCACCATCATGAGGGGGAGCACCGGCACCACGAGGGCGAGGTTCGTGAGGAACGACAGTCCGTCGTCGACGACCGATCCCTCGGTGTAGCCGGCGATGAGTCCGACGACGAGGGCGATGAGGATCGTCGCCAGGCCGCCCAGCACGCCGATCGCGAGCGAGAGCCGCGTGCCGTGCACGAGCTGGGCCCACAGGTCGTAGCCGAGCGTGTTGGTGCCGAGCCAGTGGTCGGCGCTCGGATCCTGCACCGGCGCGAAGCTCGCGTCGGTGGGACTGTGCGGTGAGATCACGTCGGCGAACACGGCCACCAGCACGAAGAACGTCAGCATGACGATGCCGATGCGCGCCTTCGGACTCGACCAGATGACGGCGTACCAGCGCGGCGGCTGGACGACGGCGACGACCTCGCTCGTCGAGGCGTCGTCACCGGTGACGCTGCGCCGGTAGGTGCGGGTGGGCCGCGTGACGGTGGGCATCGAGGCGCGCGCCTCGGGCACCTGCTCCATGTCGTCGGGGGACATCGCTGTCACCTGCCTTTCAGGCCTTCGCCCGGCGCGCACGCGGGTCGATGAGCGGGTAGAGGAGATCGACGATGAAGTTCGCCGTCAGGACGATGACGATCGTCGCGAGCAGGATCGTCTGCATCAGCGGGAAGTCGCGCGCCGCGGTCGCCTCGCCCATGAGCCGGCCCATCCCGGGGTAGTCGAACACCGTCTCGATGAGGATCGAGCCGCCCATCAGCACGCCGAGCGAGAGCGCGAAGCTCGTGACGACGGGCAGCAGCGCGTTGCGCGCCGCGTAGCCGAGGGCGAGGGTCCGCTGCTTGAGGCCGGCGGCGGCGCCGAGGCGGATGTAGTCCTCGCCGAGCACCTGCACCATCGTGTTCCGCATCGACAAGATGAAGCCGATGGGGGCGGTGATCATCAGCGTGAGCGCCGGCAGGAAGCCGTGCGAGATGACGTCGGCCGCGTGGATGAGGCTGAACTCCTCGTCGGTGTACCCGTAGCCTCCGGAGGCGGGGAACCATCCCAGCTGGTAGGCGAAGATGTACAGGATCATCAGGCCGATCCACACCGACTGCAGGTTGCCGACGAAGGTGGAGCCCACCGAGATCGTCGCGTCGAACCGGCTGTTGCGCCGCCAGGCGGCGATCGCGCCGAGGAGCGTGCCCAGGACGAACGAGAGCAGCTGCGTCAGCCCGACGAGGACGAGCGTCCACGGCAGGGCCTTCCAGATGACGTCGGTCACCGGGAACGGGAAGTAGGTGAACGAGATGCCGAAGTCGCCCCGGATCATCTGCCCGAGGTACTTCACGTAGGCGACGAGGACGTTCTCGTCGCCGTAGCCGAGCATCGTGCGGATCGCCGCGACCTGCGCGGGGTCGACCTCGCCCTTGCCGGTGAGCTGCCGGACCATGATCTCGGCCGGGTCGCCCGGCTGCAGGCGGGGGATGATGAAGTTCAGCGTCACCGCTGCCCACAGCGTGAGGACGAAGTAGCCGATCTTGCGTGCGTAGTACACCATGGCTCAGTCCCCGCTCTGTCCGGCGCCCGACCCGGCTGCGGGCGGACGGAGCTTCGTCGCGAGCCGCAGCGGCTGGTCGACGGGGTACGGGTCCTCCTCGGTGGGCCAGCCGACCGCGTTGTCGGTGCGGTAGATGAGCCGGCTCGGCGCGTACTGGAGCGCGATGTAGGGGAACTCCGTCATGAAGACGTCGATGATCTCGTCCTGGTACGCCTTCGCCTCGGCCTCGTCGGTCGTGTTCGACCACTCGGCCACCAGGGCGTCGACGTCGGGGTCGTCGAAGCGCGCACGGTTCAGGAGCAGCTCCTGGTCGTGGGAGATCTGCGTCGACACCAGGCGCGAGCCGAGGTCGCGGGCGCGCTGGCATCCGCCGCCGACGAAGTCGAGCACCATGTCGAAGTCGCCCGAGCGCTGCATGCCGTCGACCGCGTTCGGGTCGGTGGCGACCATCTTGATCTGCACGCCCACGTCGCGGAGGTTCCGCACGATCACGTCGGCCATCGCGATGAAGTCCATCCACCCGGCCTGCACGCTGAAGACGAACGAGAGCGGCTCGCCGGCCTCGTCGACGCGCCAGCCGTCGGCGTTCTTCTCGTACCCGGCCTCGTCGAGCAGGCGGTTCGCCTCGTCGGGGTCGTAGGGGATGTACTCCTTGCCCTTCCACTTCTCGGGCACCTCGGCCTGCTGGAAGGGGAGGAGGAGCATCGTCTGGCTGGCGGGCTCCATGATCCCGTAGCTCGCGCGCTCGCTCAGCGCCTCGCGGTCGAGCGCGTAGGCGATCCCCTCGCGGAAGGCGGGGTCGCTCAGCACCGGGCGCTCGTTGTTGATCGCGATGACCGTCGAGGAGTCCGGCGGGAAGAAGTAGTGCGCGTTCTCGGGGTCGGCGGCCACGATCGAGCGCGGCGGGTTGGGGATGTCGCCGCGGTACATGTCGAGCGCCCCCGACCGGATCTTCAGGGCTCCCGAGTTGGCGTCGTACTGGCCTTCCATCGAGATCTGCTGGATCTTCAGGTTCTCGGCGTCCCAGTAGTTCTCGTTCCGCTCCATGACGAGCCGGCGGCCGTTGTACTCGCTGGGGACGAAGGGGCCGGTGCCGACGCCCTCGGTGTCGACGAACGCGGTCGGGTCGCCCTGCTCGGCGTAGACGTGCTCGGGCAGGATCTTCGTGTTCTGGAGGATGTCGTCGGTCTTCGGGACGGCCGGGCCGCCGAAGCGGAACTCCACGGTGAGGTCGTCGAGGGCGGTGACCGAGGTCGCTGCGGCGCCGTAGAACTCGCCCCAGACCCCGTTGCGGTCGGCCGCGGGGAACTCCTTGCCGGCGGTGAAGGTGTAGACGACGTCGTCGGCGGTGAACGGCTCGCCGTCGTTCCACTCGACGCCCTCGCGCAGGTGGACGATCATCCGGTCGGTGCTCGGCCACTCGTAGGACGTCGCCAGCCACGGCACCGCCTCGCACGTGAAGCGGTCACGGATCATCAGCGGCTCGAACAGCCACGTCTGGACGGTGGCGTTCGGCGCCAGGTAGTTGTAGTTGATGAGCCCCTGCACGGACGAGGTCGCCTCCGACGGCATCCGGATCTCGGCGATGTAGCCCTCTTCGGCCGGCGGCGGCGGTTCGAGCCCGATGTTGGCACAGCCCGACGTGGCGAGCAGTGTCGTGAGCGCTGCGGCGCTCACGATCGTCCTCGTTCGCTTCTTCATCGGAACCTCCTCGTTCCGTTGGGCCGGGCGCGCCCGGCGGGGGCTTCAGCCGGCCGCTCCCTCAGCGGCGCATCCGCAAGATTCGCGGATCACCAGGGTCGTGGCCAGAAGGTTGACAAGGGCGGCTTCTTCGCCCATCGACGGGTCGGACAGCGCCCCGGCGGCGGCGCGGGCGCCGAGCTCGACGATGGGCTGGTGGACCGTCGTGAGGCGGGGGGAGGCGAGCTCGGCGAGCGCCGTGTCGTCGAAGCCGGTGATGGCGACATCGGCGGGGATGCGGTGCCCGAGGCCGGGGAGCGTCGCGAGCAGGCCGATGGCGAGCTCGTCGTTGGCGCACACGAGGGCGTCGGGAAGGCTTCCGGAGCGGTCGAGGTCGCGGGCGGCGACGGCGCCGCTCGGAACGTCGAGTCCGTAGCGGAGGGGCTCGCCGGCCTCCTCGAGCCCGTGCGCGGCGAGGGCATCCCGGAAGCCCGCGTAGCGCTCGGTCGTGTCGGGGGATCCGCTGGGCTCGCCGACGAAGCGCAGCCGGCGGTGGCCGTGCGTCTCGATGAGGTGCGTGGTGATCTCGGCGGTGGCGGTCCGTCCGTCGGTGCGGACCCAGGGGACCCCCGGGGCCTCGCCGGCGACGAGGACCACGCGGCCGGAGCGCGCCAGGCGTGCGAGCTCGTCGTCGGGGAGCGTGCCGCCGGCGATGATCAGGCCGTCGGTGCGCTCGGCGAGCTGGCGGACCGCGGCGACGGCGTCGGGCCGCAGATGCGTGCCGAGCACGTTGATGACCACCCCGCGGGCGACGGCGACCGACTCCGCGCCCTCGATGAGCTGCGCGAAGTAGGGGCCGCCGAGGCCCGGGAGCACGATGCCGAGCGTGTTGGTGCGCTGATACGACAGGGCGCGGCCGAGCTCGGAGGGCCGGTAGCCGAGACGGTCGATCGCCTCCTGCACCTTGACCTTGGTGTCGCCGGTGACGCGAGGGTCGTCGTGGGTCACGCGGGAGACGGTCGCGACGGAGACGCCGGCCTCGCGGGCGATGTCGCGGATGGTCGGCCTGCCGGGGTTCGGGGGCCGCTTCGCCATGTCGCGCTCCCTTCGTCTCGTCACGTCGGTGTGTCGGTGAATCGCGGCCAGCCTGGGGCATGTAACCGGATACATCGGGTACTGTACGGCAGTGTAACCGGTTACATCAAGAGGAGTCTCCGATGACCGCATCACCGTCGATGCTCCCGTTGCGGGATCGACTGGACCGGATCGTGCTCTATCAGGCCTATCCGCAGAGCTTCGCCGACGCCGACGGCGACGGGATCGGCGACCTCGACGGCGTCGCCGCCCGCCTCGACTACCTCGCCTGGCTCGGGGTGGATGCCGTGTGGCTGAACCCCTGCTTCGTCTCCCCGATGCGCGACGCGGGCTACGACGTCGCCGACTTCGACCACATCGACCCGCGCTACGGCGGAGACGCCGCACTCGAGCGGCTCGTCGCGGCCGCCGACGCGCGGGGGATCGCGATCGTGCTCGACCTCGTGGCCGGGCACACCTCCGACCGGCACCCGTGGTTCCTGGCCTCCGCCGACGACCCCGCCGACGATCGCTACGTCTGGAGCCCGACCGAGCAGGCGGGCTTCGTCGCCGGGCCCGGAGCCCGAGGAGGCTTCTACAAGCCGAACTTCTTCGAGTTCCAGCCGGCGCTGAACTTCGGCTACGCGCGCACCGATCCTGCCGAGCCCTGGCGGCAGCCGGTGGACGCCGACGGACCGCGGCAGAACCGCGACGCCCTCGTCGAGATCATCTCGCGCTGGTACGACCGCGGGGTGCAGGGCTTCCGCGTCGACATGGCCGCCTCCCTCGTCAAGGACGATCCCGGCCACGTCGAGACCGGCCGGCTGTGGGCCGAGGTGCGCTCCCGCCTCGACGCCCGCCACCCGGGCAACATCCTCATCTCCGAATGGGGCGACCCGGCCAAGGCGGTGCCCGCCGGCTTCGACGTCGACTTCTTCCTCCAGTTCGGCGGCGACGACGACGGCGCACCCCTCAAGTCGCTCTGGAACAACGGCGCCGGCACGGTCCACGAGGCCTGGGGCGAGCCGCGCGCGTGGGCCGACGCGGCCGGGGCCGGCGATGCGTCGTACTTCATCGACGCGTGGCGGCGCGCGACCGAGGCGATCGCCGACGCCGGCTCCACCGGCATCCCGGGGCTGCCGACCGCGAACCACGACTTCACGCGGCTGGTCGCCGGCGACCGCGACGCCGTGCAGGCGCGCAGCGCGCTGCTGCTCGCGCTCACCTGGCCGGCACTCCCGTCGATCTACTACGGCGACGAGATCGGCATGCGCTACGTGCCCGGACTCGACTCGCTCGAAGGCTCGTCGCTCGGACCGACCTACGAGCGGGCGGGATCGCGGACGCCGATGCAGTGGGGCGAGCTGCCCGGCTCGGTGCCGGCGGCGCACGAGTCCCGCTATCTGCCGCAGGACCCCGACCCGCTGCGGCCGACGGTGGCCGATCAGCTCGACGACCCCGATTCCCTCCTGCGGTTCGTGCGGGCGGCGATCGCGCTCCGCCGCGGCGACGAGCGGCTCTCGGCGCGCGCGCCCGTCGAGGTCCGCTCCACCGGCTACCCGTTCGTCTTCACCCGCGGTTCGCTCCTGGTGGCACTCAACCCGTCCGCCACCCCGCGCACCGTCGACCTTGCCCCCACGACCCCCGACCTTGCCCCCGCGAGCCCCGACCTTGCCGGCAAGCTCGGCGAGGAGCGCGTGCGGCTCGCGTTCGGGGCGCAGGCCGCCGACGGCATCCTGCACCTCGCGGCGTTCGGCTGCGCGGTCGTCGACCTGGCGCCCGCCTGACGCGCACCGGCGGCGCTGCGGGCGAATCTGCAGGAGGGCCTGCGACGGGTGGGGCGGCGGCGGGCGTTCCGATCACACCCGTCCCACCTGTTCCTGCGGATTCCGGTGGATTTCTCCCGGCCGGATTGTCTCGCCGGCACCGCGAATCGCGGCATCCGTTGTCGAACTCATGCAGTGGTGCGCATGCGGGGAGCGTTAGCGTGGGTACATGACCCCGCCTGACGATCCGGCCCTGGTGCGCGTCCTGGCGGCGGACGGGACGTTCGCCCCCACGCCCGAAGCGGAGCGGTATCTGCCGCTCATCGATGCGCTCGCCGACAGCGAGCTCGAGACGTTCTACCGCGACATGGTCGTGGTGCGCGCCTTCGACCGGCAGGCCACGAACCTGCAGCGGCAGGGGCAGCTCGCCCTGTGGCCGCCGTCGTTCGGCCAGGAGGCGGCGCAGGTCGGCTCCGCCCGCGCGGCCCGCCCGCAGGACCACCTGTTCCCCTCGTACCGCGAGCACGTCGTCTGCACGATCCGCGGCGTCGACCCGATCGACATCATCCGGCTGATGCGCGGCCTCACGCACGGCGGATGGGATCCGACCGATCCGAAGAACGGCAACACCCGCATCTACACGCTCGTCCTCGGCTCCCAGACGCTCCACGCGGCAGGGTTCGGGATGGGTCTCGTCTTCGACAAGCGCACCGGCACCGGCGACCCGGAGAAGGACGAGGCGCTCATCGTCTACTACGGCGACGGGTCGTCGAGCCAGGGCGACGTGCACGAGGCGATGGTCTTCGCCGCGAGCTATCGCGCGCCGCAGGTCTTCTTCCTGCAGAACAACCAGTGGGCGATCTCGGTGCCGGTCTCCACGCAGTCGCGGACGCCGCTGTTCCGGCGCGCCGCCGGGTACGGGATGCCCTCGATCCAGGTCGACGGCAACGACGTCCTCGCCAGCTACGCCGTCACCAAGACCGCGCTCGACGAAGCGCGCGCCGGCGACGGACCGCGCGCGATCGAGGCCCTCACCTACCGGATGGGCGCCCACACCACGAGCGACGACCCCACGAAGTACCGCACCTCCGACGAGGAGGAGTCGTGGGCCCGCCGCGACCCCATCGCCCGCATGCACGCGTACCTGCGCTCGCGCGGCGCGTCGGACGAGTTCTTCGCGGGAATCGAGGAGGACGCCGCCGCCTACGCCGACGACGTCCGCATCCGCACCAACGCGCTCGGCGACCTCGACCGCGAGGTCATGTTCGGGCACGTCTACAGCGAGCCGCACCCGCTGATCGACGAGCAGCGCCGCTGGCTCGCCGACTACGAGGCGTCGTTCGAGGGAGGAAAGGCATGAGCGTCGTGGACCACGAGACGACCGCCGCCCCGGCATCCGTCGTCACCATGCCCTTCGCGAAGGCGATCAACGCGGGACTGCGCGCCGCGCTCGCCGCCGACGATCACGTCCTCCTGATGGGCGAGGACATCGGCCCCCTCGGCGGGGTGTTCCGGGTGACGGAGGGCCTGCAGGCCGAGTTCGGTCCCGAGCGCGTGCTCGACACGCCGCTCGCCGAGTCCGGCATCGTCGGCACCGCGATCGGCCTCGCGATGGCGGGGTTCCGTCCCGTCTGCGAGATCCAGTTCGACGGCTTCGTCTTGCCGGCCTTCGACCAGATCACCTCGCAGCTGGCGAAGCTCACCAACCGGCACGAGGGCGTGCTGCCCTTCCCGGTGGTCATCCGCATCCCCTACGGCGGGCACATCGGCGCCGTCGAACACCACCAGGAGAGCCCCGAGGCGTACTTCGCGCACACGCCGGGCCTGCGCGTGGTGTCGCCGTCGACGCCCAACGACGCGTACTGGATGATCCAGGATGCGATCGCCTCGAACGATCCGATCATCTTCCTCGAGCCCAAGGCCAAGTACTGGATGAAGGGCGAGGTCGACACTTCCGCCCGCGCGCTGCCGCTGCACGCCTCGCGCGTCGTCCGCCGCGGCACCGACGTCACCCTCGTCGGCCACGGCGCGATGGTCACCACGATGCTGCAGGCCGCCGCGCTCGCCGAGGGCGAGGGCACCTCGTGCGAGGTCATCGACCTGCGTTCGCTCTCTCCGATCGACTACGGCCCGATCCTCGACTCGGTGCGCCGCACCGGCCGCATGGTCTACGCGCAGGAGGCGTCGGGGTTCACCTCCGTCGGGTCGGAGGTCGCGGCGACCGTGATGGAGAAGGCGTTCTTCGCGCTGGAGGCACCCGTCCTCCGCGTCTCCGGCTTCGACACCCCGTTCCCGCCGGCCAAGCTCGAGGGACTGTTCCTTCCCGACGCCGACCGCATCCTCGAGGCCGTGGACCGCGCCCTCGCCTACTGACAAGGATCCCGGATGAGCACTCAGACCTTCCACCTGCCGGACGTCGGCGAAGGCCTCACCGAGGCGGAGATCGTGCAGTGGCGCGTCGGCCCCGGTGACACCATCGCCGTCAACGACGTGATCGTCGAGATCGAGACCGCGAAGTCGCTCGTCGAGCTGCCGTCGCCGTTCGAGGGCACGATCGGCGAGCTCCTCGTCGCCGAGGGCGACACCGTGACCGTCGGCGCGCCGATCATCACGATCAGCGGCGGTGCGGTCGATGCGTCGGCCGGGCAGAGCGAGCACGGCGAGAAGCCGGCAGAGCCCGACGAGGGCGGATCGGTCCTCGTGGGCTACGGCACCGGCGGAGCCGTGAAGTCCCGCCGCAGCAAGCCCGCCCCGCGGGAGGACGCCGTGCGCGCCTCGGCCGGCGTGGTCGCCAAGCCGCCGGTGCGCAAGCTCGCCCGCGACCTGGGTGTGGAGCTCGCCCAGGTGGTTCCCTCGGGGCCTGCCGGCGAGGTGACGCGGGACGACGTGGTGCGCCACGCCGACCAGGCGTCGGTGTTCCGCAACATCGCGACGCCCGACCGTCCCGCCGAACGCGAGCAGACGATCCCGGTGCCGCCGGTGCCTGCGGCATCCGCTCCCGCGCCGGCTCTGGTCGAGGGCCGCGAGGAGGCGATCCCCGTCAAGGGCGTCCGCAAGGCGACGTCGTCGGCGATGGTCCGCTCGGCCTACACGGCGCCGCACGTCTCGGTGTGGACCGACGTGGACGCCACGCGCACCATGGAGCTCGTCAAGCGCCTCAAGGCGTCGCCCGACTTCGCCGACATCAAGGTCTCGCCGCTGCTGATCATGGCGCGCGCCGTGATCTGGGCCGTCCGCCGTACGCCGCTGGTGGGAGCCGCGTGGATCGACCGCGAGGACGGCACCGCCGAGATCCGCGTGCGCAACTACGTCAACCTCGGGATCGCCGCCGCGACCCCGCGCGGGCTCCTCGTCCCGAACATCAAGGACGCGCAGGACATGAACATGCGCGAGCTCGCCAAGGCGCTCGAGAAGCTGACGATCAGCGCCCGCGAGGGGAAGACGAGCCCCGCCGACCAGCAGGGCGGCACGATCACGATCACCAACATCGGTGTGTTCGGGATGGATGCGGGGACGCCCATCATCAACCCGGGGGAGTCGGGGATCGTCGCGATGGGCACCATCCGTCAGAAGCCGTGGGTCGTCGACGGCGAGGTGCGTCCGCGTTTCGTCACGACGGTCTCGGGCTCGTTCGACCACCGCGTCATCGATGGTGACGGCATGAGCCGCTTCATCGCCGACATCGCCTCGATCCTCGAGGAGCCCGCGCTGCTCTTGGACTGATATGAGACCTCTGTGAAGGTGCTCCTTCTTTGCTCGAGGTGGGACCACGTCAGCGAGGTTGAGTCAACTCGTGGTCGTTGATCCAGGTATTGACAGGGAAGTCGGGAGGGAGGTCTCTCAGATGGATCGTATGCAGCCGCGTCCGTCCCGGGCGATGCTCCCCCGATGTGGCCCGCGAGCCTTCGAGTGACGGTGCCGGTGAGGCGGCGCATCGTTTTGACCGGTCTGATGGCAGCGACCGAGCCGCGTGCGGGAACCGGTGAGAGATGTCCGCCATGCCGCCGGGGGACGTAGCCTGGCGGGTCACCGGAGTCGGATGGTGAGGGTCTGCTGCAGGGTGCCGATGGGTCCGAGCTCGTCGTGGAGGATGCTGTGGGTCAGCCCATGACCGTGCGGTCCAAAGCTGACGGTGGTGTCGAACCCGATCCAGTCTGAGCCTGGCGCGCGGAACAGGTGCGCTGTGAGATCCAGATTCGGGAAGTAGGCCGACTCGGGCGAGACGCGCGGGGTGATGCCGTTGGCGATGTCCACCAGCCCGAGCAGACGCGATGTGGAGCTGATCGGTTCGTTCTCGAGCAGGGGGATACGGGGCCGCATCCAGAACCGCGCCCGGCCAGGTTCCGTCTCGTCACGGCGCACGTCGACGGTGGTGACGTACTGACCCGGCCACAACACCGACGCCGTCCAGGCCGGCATGGTGTCAGGTGAGGGGAGGGCCGGCAGGGCCGTGCCTGAGATCTCAGTGGTATCGGTGTCGTGGGAGAACCAGGCGCGGGCGACGACCGCGGCGCGGCCGCCGTGAACGACGGTGCCCTCGGTGAGCTCGATGGTGCGGCCGGCGCGGATGACTCGCGTGGCGATGTCGATCTCGTCGATCGGCAGGGTGCCGAGGATGTCGTACGAAATCCGCGACAAGGTGAACGGCTGGTCGTGCCGCTGCTGATGGTCGCGTTCGAGCAGGTGGGCGAGGAGGCCGAGCGCGGGAGCAATGTGCTGCTCGTCGGTGCTCCATGCGCCCTCGACCGCATCGGTGGCCTCGAAGGTGTACCTATCGAGGCGTTGGAAGTAGGCGGGCACGATCGGATCGTACGAGATCATGTCAGGTGCAGCATCCTCTCGGCGAAGAGGAAGACGCCGATGGCGATCATTGCGATGCCGGAGATCTTGCTGACGATCCGCGCGGCAGCGGGTCGCGTGCGCAGCAGGGCGTGTGCGCTGTAGCCGACCGCGAGGTAGACGATCGCGCAGCTCGCGACGTGGATGAGGCCGAGCATGGCGATCTGCGCTGCGAGTGGCCACGGTGCAGCGGGGTCGGTGAACGGTGGCAGGACGGCGAGGAAGAGCAAGAACACTTTCGGGTTGAGGGCGCTGACACCGAACCCCTTGAGCCACCAGCGTGCTGCGGAGCCGGATGCGGGGTCAGTCGCGGCGTGCACGGTGGCGGGGTGGCGGAGCGCGCCGACTCCCAGCCAGATCAGGTAGAGCGACCCGGCGACGGTGAGGACGGTGAGCGCTCCAGGGATGCTCATGACGACGGCGCCGACGCCGGCGGCCACGATCAGCGTCGCCACTAGGTGCCCGGTGAGGAGTCCCGCAACGGCTGACGGCACGCGACGGTGTATGCCGGCGGTGATCGCGTAGGCCCAGTCGGCGCCGGGGGTTATCACGAACAGAGCCGACACACCCCAGAACGCAAGAACGGCGCCGCCATTCATCGGACACATCCCGGGGTGCTGATCATGTAGCAAGGCTACGAAAGAGAACGGCGAATATGATTCTAACTTCGAGCGCTTTCGGCTCGCAGCATGGAAGGATTGTGGGCATGGATGCCGTGGATCGGAATATTGTTGCCGAGCTGCAGCGCGACGGCCGTCAGACGCTGACCGAACTAGCTGATCGCGTGGGATTGACCATGTCGCCGTGCCATCGTCGCCTGCGTGAGCTCGAGCGCAGCGGGGCGATAACCGGGTACAGGGCGACGGTCGCTCCCGGCGCAGTTGGACTCGGATTCGAGACTCTCGTGTTCGTCACGATGCGGGAGGCCACGCAAGAAGCAATCGCGGACTTCGAGAGCGCGGTCGCGGCGATCGCGAACGTCGTCGACGCGCAACGACTCTTCGGTGAGCCGGACTACCTGCTGCGGGTCGTCGCTACTGACCTGAACGGTTTCCAACGGATCTACGACACACAGCTCAGCGCGCTACCCGGCGTGCAACGTCTCAACACCACGCTGATCATGCGCCATGTCGTCGATGACCGACCGCTACCCCTCGCTGACTTCGAGCGCTCGTGAAGCGAGACGCGCATCGTCGCCCGACGCCACCTGCTCTTTGAGGCAAGGCCGTTCGACGACCCCCCGGCGGTCGTCGAGTCGACGTGCCGCACCGGATCACATAGTTCGACGATCTCGTTTGGGGCTCCATGTTGATCACCCCCGCAATCGCCAGGAGCAACTCCAGCACTTTCGGATCCCCTCGGCGGGACCGGGATGCGCTTGCGCGATTTGAGAATGATTATCACTAACCTCTAGACTCGGGGGCATGGCCCGGAAGACCCTCTCGATCAGCGCGCTGCTCGGCGCGACCGCCCTCGTCCTCGCCGGCTGCGCGTCGACGCCGACGGACTCCGCAGACGGCGACGCCGTCCAGGTCGTCGCGTCGACCAGCGTCTACGGCGACATCGTCACCGCGATCGCGGGCGACGCCGTCGAGGTCACCTCGATCGTCACATCCTCCAGCCAGGACCCGCACTCCTACGAGGCGTCGGCGAGCGACCAGCTCACGATCTCGCGGGCGGACCTCATCATCGAGAACGGCGGCGGATACGACTCCTTCATCGACGCGCTGATCGAGGCCTCAGGCTCGGAGGCTCACGTCATCACGGCCGCCGAGCACTCCCATGACTGGCCGGAGAACGAGGGCCACGATCACGCGGACGAGGACGCCGACGCCACCGAAGAGGCGGACCACGACCACGACCACGCGGGACACGACCACATCGAGGGCTTCAACGAGCACGTCTGGTACGACCCGCACACGATCGAGCACGTCGCCGAGGCGATCGCCGAGGAGCTGACGGAGCTGGTCCCGGACGAGTCCGCCACCTTCGAGAGCGGCCTCGCCGCGTTCGTCGACGGCATCGCCGGCCTGGAGACCTCGCTCTCCGACGTCGCGGCAGCCCACGAGGGCGAGAAGATCTTCGTCACCGAGCCCGTGCCGCTGTACCTGACGGCGGCGGCGGGCCTCGAGAACGTGACGCCCGAGGCGTTCAGCGAAGCCGTCGAGGAGGGCCAGGACGTGCCGCCGGCGACGCTGCTGGAGGCGACCACCCTGCTCAGCGACGGCGACGTGCGCGTGCTGATCGCGAACTCCCAGACCGGCGGCGCCGAGACGACTCAGGTGATCCAGACGGCCGAGGCCGACGGCATCCCGGTCATCGAGTTCTCCGAGATCCTGCCCCAGGGCCAGACCTACCTCACCTGGATGGCGCAGAACATCGAGACGCTCGAGGGCGCTCTCGCCGGCTGAGGCCGGACCCGCCCCGCTCCTGCGTCGGAATCCGCAGGAGCGAATGGGGCTGGTGGGACGCACTCGCCGGGTTCGTTCACACCCGCCCCGGGAGTTCCTGCGGATTCGCGGCCCCCGCCGCGGGCGTCACTCGGCGTCTGCGGCGGGGCTTCGGCGTGCCGCGAGGGCCTGCAGCAGCGCCTGCTCCTGATCCGCGGACCCCTCGGCCGCCGACCGGTTCTCGGTCTCGACCGCGGCGACGATCTCGGCGCGCTGGATGCGCGTCTCGCGGGGGGCCTGGATGCCGAGGCGCACACTGTCGCCGCGGATCTCCACCACCGTGAGCTCGATGTCGTCGCCGATGAGCACGCGCTCACCGATCCGTCTCGTCAGAACCAGCACTCGATCAGACTACTTTCCCTCCGCGCCCGGCGACCGATCGCGCGCGATCGAGGCGGACACTCAGCCCGCCTCGATCGCGTGCGGCTCGGCGGCGACGGCCCGCACGACGCCGATCGTGTCGATCGCGAGGCCTCCCGCCGTCGCCTCGGTGTACGACAGCACCGGCAGTCCGTCGGTCTGGGTCGACACCAGCCGGCGCACGGCGGTGCGCAGCGACGGCGCGCAGACGAGCACCGGCTCGGCGCCGGGTCCGGCGCCCTCGACGGCGGCCTTGGTCGAGGCGATGACCGCTTCGAGCCGGTGCGGATCGAGGGCGATGTGCAGGCCGTCCTCGGCCGGGCGGAGGGACTCGAGCATCGACTGCTCCAGCAGCGGATCGATCATGACGATGCGCAGGCGCCCGTTCTCGGCGAAGCGGGCGGCGACGGCGGGCCCGAGTGCGGCGCGCGCCGCCTCGATGAGGCCCTCCGGCTCGGTGGAGGTCTTCGCGCGCAGGGCGAGCGCCTCGTAGATGCGCACGAGGTCGTTGACGGCGACCCGCTCGGCGAGGAGCCCCTGGAGCACGCGCTGGATCTCCGCCAGCGACAGCAGCGCCGGGGTGAGCTCCTCGACGGCGGCGGGGCTCGTCTGCCGGAGGCCCTCGGTGAGCTGTCGCACGTCCTCGCGACTGAGGAGCCGCGCGGCGTGGGCCTGGATGATGCTCGACAGGTGCGTGATGATGACGCTCGCCCGGTCGACGACCGTGGCGCCGGACATCTCGGCGGTGTGGCGCATCTGCAGCGGCACCCACTTGCCCTCGATGCCGAAGACCGGATCGGGTGAGGCGGCGCCGGGGAGCGCGTCGAGCCCGGCGCCGAGCGCGAGCATCGACCCGCGCGGCGCGACGCCGCGACCCGCCTCGACGCCGGCGACCCGGATGACGTAGGTCGACGCCGGCAGCTCGATGCTGTCACGGGTGCGCACGGGCGGGACGATGAGCCCCATCTCGACGGCGGTCTTGCGTCGCAGCGACTTGACGCGCCCGAGGAGGTCGTCGGGCCCGCCGGTGACGAGGTCGACGATGTCGGGGGCGAGGAGGATCTCCAGTGTGTGGACGCGCATGCGCTCGGCGAGCTCCTCCGGCGCATCCACGGCGCGGGTCTCGGCCGGCGGCGCCTCCTCCTGCGCCCGCTGCTCCGCCGCTCCGACCCGCTGGGCGATGAGCAGCAGCACCCCGCCGATCGCGAGGAAGGCGAGCATCGGCATGCCGGGGATGAACGACATCGCGATCGCGGCGCCGCCGGCGATGAGCAGCGCGGTGCGCGACTGGGCGAGCTGGCCGGCCGCGGAGGTTCCCATGTCGGCCTCGGCATTGGAGCGGGTGACGATCATGCCGGTGGCGACGGCCATGAGCAGGGCCGGGATCTGGGTGACCAGGCCGTCGCCGATCGTCAGGATCGCGTACGTGCTGAGGGCTTCGTCGACCTCCATGCCGTGGGACAGGAGGCCGATCGCGATGCCGCCGACGAGGTTGATGACGATGATGACGAGGCCGGCGATCGCGTCGCCCTTGACGAACTTCGATGCACCGTCCATCGCGCCGTAGAAGTCGGCCTCGGCGGCGATCTCGGCGCGGCGCGCGCGGGCCTCGGCATCGGTGATGAGCCCGGCGTTGAGGTCGGCGTCGATCGCCATCTGCTTGCCCGGCATGGCGTCGAGGGTGAACCGCGCGCCCACCTCCGCGACCCGCTCGGCGCCCTTGGTGACGACGACGAACTGGATCACGATGAGGATCAGGAAGACGACGATGCCGATCACGAGCGAGCCGCCGACGGCGATGGCCCCGAACGCATCGATCACCTGCCCGGCGTGCGCCTCGCCCAGCACGAGCTTGGTCGAGGCGACGTTGAGCCCGAGGCGGAACAGCGTCGCCACGAGCAGCAGCGAGGGGAAGACGGAGAAGTCGAGCGGCTTCCGCACGAACATCGTCGTGAGGAGGATCAACAGCGCGAAGAGGATGTTGGTGATGATCAGCACGTCGAGGACCGCCGGGGGCACCGGCACGATCAGCAGCATGATGATGCCGACCACGGCGACCGGGATCGCGGACTTCTTCAGGATGCCGTTCATGGCGCCTTCCTCTCCGGGACGGTGTGCACGCCGCGGGCGGAGCCCCGGCGCTTGAGGCCGTCGACGAACACGAGGATGCGTGCGACGGCGGTGTACAGGTCGGCCGGGATCTCCTGACCGAGCTCGCACGCGCTGTGAAGGGCGCGGGCGAGGGGGATGTCACGCACCAGGGGCACGCCGGCCTCGGCGGCCCGGTCGCGGATGCGCTCGGCGACCACGCCCTTGCCCTTGGCGACGACGCGGGGGGCGGACTTGCCGGGCTCGTAGCGCAGCGCCACCGCGACATGGGTCGGGTTCACCAGGACGACATCCGCATCGCCGACGGCGGCGATCATCCGGTTGCGGCTCAGGGCCATCTGGCGGGCGCGGCGCTGGCTGCGGATGAGGGGGTCGCCCTCGCTGCTCTTGTGCTCGTCGCGCGCCTGCTTCTTGGTCATGCGGGTGTGCTTGCGGTTGCGGCGGGCGACGACGAGCACGTCGGCGAGGGCGAGGGCGATGCCGACGGCGACGGCCGTCATCAGCAGGCTCGCGATGCCCGAGGCGGCCACCTCGAGGAGGCGGCTCACGGGCGCCGCGCCGCTGGCGACCAGCAGCGGCATGAGTCCGGCGACGACCACGTAGAGCGCGAGGCCGATCGCCGCCGTCTTCAGCAGCGCCTTCGCGCCCTCCCACAGAGCCTGCAGACCGAACAGCCGCTGGATGCCGGTCACGAGGTTGAACTGCTCGAAGCGTGCCGGCACGCCGCGCAGGTGCACGCCGCCCTGCACCACCGAGATGATGAGCACCACGATCGACACGGTCGCGAGCGTCGTGCCGATGATCGCGGGGATGTCACCGAGGGCCGAGGACAGCAGCACCAGCGCGCCGTCGACGTCGGGGTGCCGGATGATCGAGGCGATCCCCACGAACTGCTCGGTCCCCGCGTCGGCACCCGCGCCGATGAGCCCGGGCAGCATCACGCAGAACGCGCCGATCGCGATCCAGGCCGACATGTCCTGGCTCCGGGTGATCCGGCCCTTGCGGTAGGCCTCGCGCAGCTGCCGGCGCGAGGCCATCTCGGTGCGCTCGCCGCTGTCGGCATCGCTCATCGCACACCCCCGATCAGCAGTCCGACGGCGTCCTCGGTGAGCGCGCTGACGACGGCGGGGAGGGCGAGGATCACGGTGCCCGCCAGCACGAGGGTCAGCATGATCTTCACGGGGAAGCCCATCGCGAACGCGTTCAGCGCGGGGGCGACCCGGCTGACGAGCCCGAGGCCGATGTCGGCGAGGAAGAGCACGAGCAGGAGGGGCCCGGCGATCTGCACGGCCGACAGCAGCAGCTGCGACGCGGTGTCGACGAGCAGCTCGGCGGGCCGCTCGAGGGCGAGCATCCCGTCGACGGGGACCGCGGAGAAGCTCCGGGCGAGCCCGGCGAGGATCAGGGCGTAGCCGTTCGAGGAGATGAGGAGGGCCAGCGCCACCATCTGGAACAGCCGGGTGAACTGCGCGCCGTTGACGTTCATCTGCGGGTCGAACGCCTGCGCCAGCTGGAATCCGCCGAACAGATCGATGAGCCCGCCCGCCGACTGCACGGCCGCGAAGCACACCGTCACGAGGAAGCCGAGGAGCGCGCCGGTCACCAGCTGCGCCAGGAGGGCGAGCAGGAACGCGCCCGAGTCGAGCGGCGTGTAGCCCGGCGCGACGGTGCCGCTCATCGCCAGCGCGAGGCCGACGCCGAGCATCGCCTTGATGCGCGTCGGGAAGCCGCGGTACGAGAACGGGGGCGCGAGGAAGAGGAACGCGGTGATCCGGGCCGCGGCGAGGCCGGTGGCCTCCAGCCAGGCGAAGTCGAGGGGGATGTCCACGTCATCGGCCCGTCATCCGCCGCTGAGGAGCTGCGGGATGCGATCGAACAGGGCGTGGGTGAAGGTGACCGCCTCGGTGATCATCCAGTTGCCGCACACCACGAGCGCCACCCCCACGGCGATCGCCTTGGGGACGAAGGAGAGCGTGACCTCCTGGATCTGGGTGATCGACTGCAGCAGCGAGATCGCGAAGCCGACGACGAGCGCGGTGACCAGCAGCGGTGCGGCGAGCTTCGCGGTGATCATCACGCCCTCGAGGGCGATGTCGAGGACGGCTTCGGGGTTCATCCGCCCCCCGCATAGCTCTGCATCAGGGTGCGCAGGATCAGGCCCCAGCCGTCGACGAGGATGAACAGCAGGATCTTGAACGGGAGCGAGATCATGACCGGCGGCAGCATCATCATGCCCATCGACATGAGCGCGGCGGCGACGACCAGGTCGATCACGAGGAACGGCACGAAGATGACGAACCCGATGATGAACGCGGCGCGCAGCTCCGAGATCATGAACGCCGGGATCAGCGTGATGAGCGGGGTGCTCGCCGGGTCGTCGGGGTTCTCGCCGCCGGAGAACCGGGTCATGAGGGCCAGATCCTCCTCGCGCGTGTAGGCCAGCATCCACGTGCGCAGGGGGTCGGAGGCGGCCGTGACGGCATCGGTGAAGGTGAGGCCGCCGTCGGTGTAGGGCTGCACGGCGATCGTGTTGATCTCGGTGAGCACCGGCCACATGATGAACAGCGTCAGGAACAGCGAGAGCCCGGCCAGCACCTGGTTGGGCGGGATGGTCGGGAGCGACAGCGCGTTCCGCGTCATCGCGAGGACGACGAAGATCTTCGTGAACGACGACATCATCAGCAGCAGGGCGGGCGCCACCGACAGCAGCGTGATGCCGATGAGCGTGAGGATCGACGCGGACGGCGTGCCATCGATGCCGTTGATGTCGACGGTGACCCCGGTCGAGGGCGCCGGCGTCAGCGCGGGGGTCGGATCGATCGTGTCGGCGTGGGCGGCCGGCATCGTGAGCATCTGCAGCGCGACGATGGTCAGCACGACGGCGCCCGCGATCATCCAGGCGCGGGCGGCGCGGGTGCGGGCGCCTCCGAGGCTGGGAACTGTCACGGGCGGTGGCCGATCAGGCGCCGAGCGCGCGCCGCAGCGCCTGCGAGGCTTCGCGCGACAGGGCCGCCGCGAATGTCGGGCGTGCCGGGCGCTCGGCCTCTCGACGGGCGCGGCGCAGGGGCGCCGGCGCCTCGGTCGGGAGGACGCGCGCCGGGGTGGCGGGGAGCGTCGGGCGGGCGGCGACCGGGAGCGTGGTGAGCGGAGCGAGGGCGCGGCGCTCCGCTCCCTCGTCCTGTGCGGGACGGCTGTCGAGGACGGAGACGGATCCCTCGCCGACACCGAGGAGATAGCGAGTGCCGTCGACCTCCACCACGACGACCTGCGACTTGGCGCCGATGCCGCGCTTGGCGACGACGCGGACGACGTCGCGCGGGCGGGTCTTCGCGCGATCGCCCGTCGCCCCGCGGGTCACGCGGCGCTGCACGAACCAGACGACGCCGAGCACCGCGGCGAGCGAGACGACGACGCGGACGGCCAGAAGCAGATCGTCCAGCTCAGGCCTCCGCGCTCTCGATGATGCGCGTGATGCGCACCGCGTAGTCCTGGTCGACGACGACGATCTCGCCGTGCGCGATCAGCCGGCCGTTGAGCTTCACGTCGGCCGGCGCGCCGGCGGAGCGATCGAGCTCGATGATGCGGCCGGGCTCGAGGTCGAGCACGTCGCGGACGGTCATGCGGGTGCGGCCGACCTCGACCGTCAGGTCCATCTCGACGCCGGCGATCCGCTGCAGGCGCCGCGGCGAAGCCGCCCGTGTCTGCGAGATGCGCACCGCGAGGCGGCCGAGCGTGCGACCGGACTCGTCGACGAGGTCGAACACCTGTGCGGACGGATGGGAGAACAGCGCCGATGCGTCGCCGACGACGGGCTCGCCCAGGACGCTCGGGCCGAACGCGGCCGCCGCCGCGTCGAGGGCGTCGCGCAGGCGGTCGGCCAGTGACGCGACGGGGTCTCCGAGCAGCGCCGACTCGTCGAAGATCACGACGGCCAGGGCCGCGCTCGTGTCGCCGACCGACGACACCATCAGGGCGTCGCCCGTCTCGCCGGAGCCGGAGGTCGGCCGCGCCGTGGTGCGGCTCGCCGTCGGCAGGCGGTCGGCGAACGCGGCGGCTGCGGCGGCTTCGTGGGTCGTCGTGCTGGTCATGAGGTCTCCTCGACGAGCGAGCGGGGAAGGTCGGATGAGGTGATGACGCAGGCGAGCCGGGCGCCGTTGGCGCCGACGGCCGCGGCCGCCACGACGTGGTCGCCGATGGCGAGGTCGAGGGGACGGTCCTCGCCGTGCGGGAGGGTGAGGACGTCGCCGACGGCGAGCTCGAGCACCTCGCCGGGCAGCACGGCCCGCGTCGCCAGCCGCAGCGTGAGCTCGACCGGGGTCTCCTCGACGTGGTGGCGCACGACGTCGGGATCGGGCGCGGCATGGGGCGCGGAGGTCGTGTCGGTGAGCCGCTCCAGCAGCACCGCCGCCGGCAGGGCGATGCTCGCCGACTCGGTGTGGTCGGCGAGTCGCATCGAGAAGCGGGCGACGACGACGAGCTCCTGCGCCGAGACGATCTGCGCGAACGCCGCGTTGTACTGCACGGCGGTGACGGCCAGCCGTTCCGACAGCAGTCCCCCGAGCGATCCGCGGAGGTGGCCGAGCGTCTCGTCCATGAGCGCCCGCAGGAGCGCGAACTCGATGGGGGTGAGGGAGCGCGTCTCGAGCGTGCGCGTCGCATCGCCGCCGAGCATCTTCACGATCCACAGGAGCGCCGTCGATACGGGGAACTCGATGATCGCGCGGCCGTCGGAATCCTCGTCGCTGCACAGGACGAGCGTGGTCGTGGCGGGCACGGTGGAGACGTACTCGTCGTACGTCTCGAGGGTCACCCGCTCGACCGTGATGTGGGAGCGCAGCCGCGCCTTGGAGGTCAGCTGCATCGCCCACAGGCGGGCGAACGCGTCGAAGGCGCCGGCCAGCGCGCGGGTGTGCTCGCGCGACAGCGCCGCCGGGCGGCCGAAGTCGTAGCGCGCGGGCTCGGAGGGGTCGGCGGAGGTCGAGGTCGCGCCGTCGGCGGGCGACGCACCGTCGTCCGTCCGCACGCTGTCCTCGATCTGCACGAGCGGGACTATCGGTCGCTCGGGCGACCGCGTTAGGCCGGTGCCGCCCGCGGCGCGGGCGACGACGGAAGCAGGCGAGGGTCAGCGGCCGGCGGCGACCGCGTCGAGGCGGGGGAGCTGTTCGCGCACCTCCTCTGCGGCCGACGAGAGGACGACGATGTCGACGCGGCGGTTCTTGGCGAGCGCGGCCGCGCTGGTCCCCTTCGCGAGGGGGCGGGACGAGCCGTACCCGACCGAGCTGATCCGGTCGTGGTCGACCTCGCCCTCGTTCGCGAGGTAGCGGAGCACCCCCGTCGCGCGCGCGGAGGACAGCTCCCAGTTGTCGCGGAACGGTGCGGATGGCCGGCGGTAGTCGGCGTGACCCTCCACCGAGATGTCGTGCGTGTCGTCGGCGAGCACGGTGCCGGCCGCATCGAGGACGGCGCGGGCCTTGGCGCTCAGCACGGTGCTGTTGGTCGCGAAGAACGTCTCGGCGCTCTTGAGACCCATCGTCAGCCCCCGCTCGTCGATCGTGAACGTGGCGGTATTGCCGAGCCCCTCCTCGTCCAGCGCGTCCTGCAGGCGCTCGCGCAGGAGCGCCAGGCTGTCGTACTCCTCCTCGGCGGCGTTCGGCGGGAGCTCGTAGAACGCCTCGCCCTCGTCGTCGACCAGGTCGGCGGGGACGACGACGCCCTCGGACACATCGACGGCCGCGGTCTCCTCCGCCCCGAAACCCGTCGCCAGCGACGCCCGCAGCGCCTCGAACTTCTCCTGGTCGACGGTCGACATCGCGAACATCACGATGAACATGCACATGAGGACCGTGATCATGTCGAGGTACGACGCCATCCAGCGCTCGTCGGGACCGTCATGTCCGCCCTGGGCGCCGTGGGCGGGGATGCGGCGGCGGCGCGGCACGCTCATGCCTCCTCCTCGACCGGAGCGGGCGCCGGCTTCTCGCGGCGGCGCTTTCCGCCGGTGTCGGGAGTGAGCGCGCGCAGGCGCTCCTCGACGAGGTGGTGCGGGCTGCCGGCCTGCACGGCGAGCATCCCCTCGGTGAGGAGGGTCATGCGGTCGATCTCGAGCTCCGCGAGGCGCTGGAGCCGGGCTCCGATCGGCAGCCAGATGAAGTTGGCCGACAGCAGGCCCCACAGGGTGGCGACGAAGGCGGCGGCGATCAGCGGGCCGAGGGTGGAGGGCTCGTCCAGCTTCTCGAGCACGTGGGTGAGCGAGACGACGGTGCCCACGATGCCGACGGTGGGCGCGTACCCGCCGAGCGTGCTGAAGAACCGTGCCGCGGTGCGACGCTCGGCGGCGACGGTGGCGACCTGATCCTCCATGAGCACGCGGAGGTCCTCGGCATCGGTGCCGTCGGCGATGTTCTGCAGCGCCTGGCGGAGGAACGGGTCCTTCTCGTCGGCGACCGCGTCCTCCAGGGCGAGCAGCCCCTCGGCGCGGGCCTTCTCGGCGTAGCCGACGACCGTGACGATGAGGTCTTCGGCCGAGCCCTTGAGGCCGCGCAGTGCGCGTGGCAGCGCGCGGACCGCCTCCTTCGCGTCGTGCACCGTGCCGCCGGCGAGTCCGATGGCGATCGTCGCGCCGAAGACGAGGATCATCGGCGCGGGCAGCAGCAGCGCCTCCACGTGCGCGCCTTCGAGCGTGATCATCGCGTAGAGGCCGGCGAAGGCGAGAAGGACGCCGATGATGAGCATCAGCCCTCACCTCCCGGAGCATCGGCGGAGGGCGCGGCGGGCGGATCGGTGGAGGCTGCCGGGCCGCGGAGCGCCGCGGAGAGCACGCGGGCGCGGAAGGCGACGACCGCGTCGATGACGGCATCCATCGTGTCGGCCACGACGAACGTCGCTCCGTCGACCATCACGAGCGTGGTGTCGGGTGTCGCCTGGATGCGTTCGATGAGGTCCGGGTTCACGGCGAACGGGGTGCGGTTCAGACGTGTGAGGACGATCACGAGCACCCCTTCCCTGGTTGATGGTCGGTGAGCGTGCAACGCCACCGGCGAACCTGCGACATCGTGTCTTCGGCTCGAGGAGCACTGTCGGCCAGCCGCGCCCGTGCGTTAGGCGCGTCGTCGCCGCCGCCGTCCTCGCCGAGGGCTCGCGAGGATCGGTCGAGGGAGGAGGCGGCCGTCAGCCGGTCTGGGAGGAGAAGTACTGCTCGCGGCCGTTGTGGGAGATCGTCCACGTCTCGAGGGTCCACCCGCGCGGGACCGTCACGGTCGCAGTGAAGGTGAAGCCGCGCGACCATTCGCCCTTGAGGCCGGACAGCTTCGCGCGATGGGTGCGGTCGTCGTCGTCGGTGCGCGAGACGACCGTCACGGCCAACGCGCTCGTGGGCTTCGTCTTCACCCAGTCCCACATCCAGCTCGTGATGTATCCCGAGTACGCCCCGATCGTCACAGTGACGCGATCCGTCGTCTCGGACGCCTTGACGCGACGGGTCGGCTGGATGGCGACCGCCCATTCGTCGACGAATGCGACTTCACCCGGCCGGAACGGCTTCCCCGAGGGGCGCGTGGGCGTGATGTACGGCCCGTTCAGATAGCGGTTCCCCACGAGCAGGGTCGCGGACGAACTGGTGACCTTGCCTGCGGAGTTCGAGACCACGACCCGATACTGCGAGCTGTGGAATCGGATCGCGCCGCTGACCGAGTAGGACGACCGGGTCGCGCCGTCGATCGCCCGCCAGACGGGCTTGTACGACGACCCGCCGGCGCTCAGCCCCCGCGCGAACGGCTGGTAGTTGCGGTACCACTGGTACTTCAGCCCGGAGCCTTTCGCCGACACTCGGAAGGTCGCCGTGCCGCCGCGCGCCACATAGGTGCGGACGGGCTGGGTGACGATCGCCGGTCTGCTCGTCTTCGCCGACTCGATCAGGCGTATCGCGGCGGACGGTGAGGCGGGAGACGCGACCGCGGCGGGCGGCGTCATCCCGAGCGCGAGGCTCGCCGCCACCAGCGTCGTCAGCGCGATCCGGGACTTCCGTGCGTGCATCATTCCTGCCTCCGGGGCAATGCTAGGGGAGTGGCCGCCCGGCCCCCGCCGAGCCGACACGATAGCGCGAGCCGACACGATGCGAACCGCACATAGCGTGTGGGTTCGTACGGATCGTGTCGGCTCGCGAGGATCCCCGGTGAGCGATCTGGGGGAGATCTGGGGGATCCGGCCGGGACCTGGGGGGATCCCGGAGTCGGTCAGCGCTTGAGGCTGGTGAGCTCCTGCAGCACCTCATCGCTCGTGGTGATGATGCGGGCGTTGGCCTGGAAGCCGCGCTGGGCGACGATGAGGTTCGTGAACTCCTGTGAGAGGTCCACGTTCGACATCTCCAGCGCGCCGCTGACGAGGTCGCCGAGTCCGTCGCTGCCGGCGACGCCGATCTGCGCCGCGCCGGAGTTCGCGCCCACGCGGTACTGCGACGAGCCCGCCTTCTCGAGACCCTCGGGGTTGTCGAAGGATGCCAGGGCGATCTGCGCGAGCACCTCGGTGGCGCCGTTGCTGAACGATCCGACGAGGCTGCCGTCGGCGGTCAGCGTGTAGGACACGAGGGCGCCCGAGGCGCGGCCGTCCTGATCGGTGATCGCCACGGTGCGGAGGTTCGCGAAGCCGGTGACGCCCGACAGGTCGACGGTGACGCCGCCGGCCGTCAGGGAGGCGGGACCGGTGAGCGCGCCGTTCGTGAAGGCGAGCGAGGTCGTGGCGGCGCCGTCGGTGACGTCCCAGCCGGCCGCGGTGCGGGTGAAGGTCAGGGCCAGCTGGCTCGCGGTGCCCTCGGCGTCGTACACGGTGATGTCGCGGACCAACTCGTCGCCGACGGCGGCGTCGGCGGGGAGGTTGCCCGTCACCGTCGCCGCGTCGGTCGCGATCGCCGGCGAGGTCGCTCCGACCGGGAGGGCGACGGTGCCGATCGGGGAGCCGGTGGCGATGACGCCGTTCGTGGCGGTCCAGCCCTGCACGAGCGCGCCGTCGGCGGTCGCGAGGCGGCCGGCGGAGTCGAAGGAGAAGCCGCCGTTGCGCGTGTAGAGCGTCTCGGCGCCCTTGCGCACCACGAAGAACCCGTCGCCGGCGACCATGAGGTCGGTGGGGACGCCCGTGGTCTGGGCCGACCCCTGGGCGAAGTTCGTGCGGATCGCGGCGATCTGGGTGCCGAGGCCGACCTGCGCGGCGTTGGAGCCGGCGGCGCCGTCCTGCGGAGCGCGGGAGTTCTGCACGATCTGCGAGAGCGTGTCCTGGAACTGCACGGATCCCGCCTTGAATCCGATGGTGTTGACGTTGGCGATGTTGTTGCCGGTCACGTCGAGCATGGTCTGGTGGGAACGGAGGCCGGAGATGCCGGCGTAGAGCGAACGGAGCATGGGGGTGCCCTTCTTGTCTGGGGGAGATTCTGCGGGGGTCAGGAAGCGGTGATGCCCGACACGGCGTCGAGCGGGACGGTGGCGTCGCCGATGGTGACGAGGGGGATGCTGTTCTCGAACGAGACCTTGGTGACGAGGCCCGACTGAGTGACGCCGTCGGCGTCGACGTAGGACGCCTGCGTGCCGACGAGGGCGGCGGCGGTCTGGCGCATGCTGAGGGCGAAGCTCTCGGTGAAGGTGTCGGCCAGGGCCGTCAGCTGCTCCATCATCGCCAGCTGGGTGGTCTGCGCCATCATCTCGTTGGTGTCCAGCGGGGAGCTCGGGTCCTGGTTCTTCATCTGGGCGACGAGCAGCTGCAGGAACACCTCCGCGTCGAGCGCCTTCTTCGGGGGCACCACGGTGCTGGTCGCGGTGGGCGCGGCCGCCGTGGCGGTGACGGATTCGACGGGCATGTGTCTCCTCGGGGTGTGCGGCAGGTGGCCGGTGGCGGCAGGGTGGTCGGTGGCGGTCAGGCGAACAGGTCGATGCCGGTCGCGGATGCGGCGGTCGGCGCGGGGAGCGGGGGAACGTCGGGCGGGAGCGGGACGACGGGCGCCGCGGGAGCGGTCTGAGCCCCGCGCTCGCGCGCGGATCCGTCGGACGCACCCTGGCCGAAGGACTGTCCCGATGTCGAGGCGCCGATGGCCCCGCCCGACGAGCCGCCGGCTCCCAGCGGGTCCGCGCGGGGAGCGTCGGCGGCCGTCACGGCGATCGAGGAGTGCGGGACGAGGACGGCAAGGTCGCGGCGCAGGTCGACGAGCAGTGCGCGGAGGGCGTCGCGTCCGGCCGTGGTCGCCGACGCGAGCTCGATCGTGACGGACGACCCGGTGATCCGCGCCTTGACCGTGACGGGGCCGAGGTCCTCGGGCGACACGCGCAGCGTGAGTGTGTGCTCGCCCTGGCCGCTGCGGGCGAGGCTGACGAGCGGCGTGGTGAGCTGCGGGGCGAGCGGGGGCTGAGCGGAAGCGGGCGAGGCCGGCGGCGCAGAGGGCGCGGAGACGATGGCGGGGGAACCGGCGACGGGGGTGAGACCGGCCGCGGCGACAGCGGCGGACGGGACGGCGGAGGAGGAGGCCGGCTCGGCCGACGTCGCGGGCGTGGTCGCCGTCGCCCCTCCGCCGGACCCGGTGACCGTGGCGCCGGTGACCGTGGCGCCTGTGACCAGAGACCCGGGGATCGTGGCGGAGGGTGCGGCGGCGGGGGTGACGGAGAGGGCGGCGACCGCGCCGGCATCCGTCCCACCGGAGGTCGCGGGCGGCGTCGCGAGCGTGGTGCGGGCCGTGACCGCGGTCAGCGCCGCGGCGGAAGGACCGCCCGTCGCCGTCGTCGCCGAGGCCGGGCTCGCGGACGCCCCGAGCCCGGACGCCCCGAGCCCGAACGCCGACAACGCCGAAGCGGGAGCGGATGCCGCGACGCCGGCACCGCCCTCACCGGGCGGCGGCACGACGCGGCGGATGGTGGCGATGTCGCCGTCCTTCAGCCAGTTGTCACGGAGCTCGACGTACTTGCCGGGGCTCGGCGCATGGATCACCATGCCGTCGCCGGCGTAGATGACGATGTGGCCCTCGCCCTGGGTGACGATGAGGTCGCCCGGGCGGGCGTCGGCGAGCGAGGGGACCTCGACGCCGATGTCGGCCTGGTCCTGCACGACCCGCGGCGCGTCGATCCCGAGGTCGGCGAGCACCCGCTGCACGAGGCCCGAGCAGTCCATCCCCGAGCGGTCCTCGCCGCCGAAGACGTAGGGCACACCGAGGTACTCCTTCGCCTGCGCGACGATGTCGGCGCCGTCCACGGGCCCGGCGGGAAGGGCGGGCACGTCGCCCACGCCGCCGGCGTCGCGCACCGCCGAGGCGAAGGCGTTCGCGGTGGCGCTCCCGGTGCCGCCCGTGCCGCCGGTCGTGCCGGCCGCCGCAGCGGCGGTGTCGGTCGTCGCAGCCTCCGGTGAGAGGCTCCGGATGCGCTGCTGGATGTCGTCGATGCGCCCGAGAGCGGCGACCAGGGTCATGAGGGCTCCTCCGTCGGGGACGTCGTGGGGCGCGGGGCCGCCGCCGGTCGCACGGCGATCTCGTCGAGGGTCGCCTGCTCTTCGCGGAGGGCGCGGGCCTGCTCGCGCTGCGCGTGCGCCTCGGCGAGCCGGCTGAGTCCGTGCTCTTCGACACGCGCGTTCGCGTGCTCGACGCGGGCGAGGTCGAGCGCCGCGGCCTGCGCGTCCTGCAGGGTGCGCAGATCGGACAGCAGGCTCCGCGCCGCGACGCGACTGGCGGCCAGCGCCGCGAGGGTGCGCACATCCTCGGGACCTTCGGCGGACGAGGTCAGCGAGGCGCGCACCTGTCGGTCGCGGGCTTCGGTGTGGGCGTGCTCCAGCGCCGCGCGCGAGAGGCGCTCGGCCGCCGCCCGCTCCTGCAGGCCGCGCACGCGCAGGAGGCCGGCGAGCGGGAAGGCGCGGCTCATGAGAGGTCTCCGAACCCGTGGACGAGCTCCTGCAGGCGACGCCAGGAATCCTCCGGCGCGGCCCGCTCGTCGAGCGGCTGGGTGAGGAAGGCGGTGATGGCGCGTTCGTGGGTGAGGGCGGCATCCACGCGAGGATCGGCTCCTTCGCGGTAGGCGCCGATGCCGATGAGGTCGCGCGCGTCCTGGCGGGCGGCCAGCACGGTGCGCAGCCGCGACGCGAGCTCCCGCTGGGCGGTGCCCGAGACCTTCCCCTCCAGTCGTGAGACCGAGCCGAGCACGTCGATGGCCGGGTGGTGACCGGTGATGGCGAGGGCGCGATCGAGCACCAGGTGGCCGTCGAGGATGGAGCGGACGGTGTCGGCGACCGGCTCGTTGTGGTCGTCGCCTTCGACCAGCACGGTGTAGACGCCGGTGATCGACCCCTGCCGATCGGTGCCGGCGCGCTCGAGGAGCCCCGCCAGCACGGGGAACGTGGAGGGCGGGTAGCCGCGGGTGGCGGGCGGCTCGCCGGCGGCCAGTCCGATCTCGCGCTGGGCCATCGCGACGCGGGTGAGGGAGTCCATCATGAGCATGACGTGCCCGCCGGCGTCGCGGAACGCCTCGGCGATGCGCGTGGCCGTCGACGCGGCCCGCAGGCGTGCGAGGGCGGGCTGATCGGAGGTCGACACCACGACGACCGAGCGGGCGAGGCCCTCGGGGCCGAGGTCGTCCTCGATGAACTCCCGCACCTCGCGGCCGCGCTCGCCGACGAGGGCGATCACGTTCGCGTCGGCGGCCGATCCGCGGGCGATCATCGACAGCAGCGACGACTTGCCGACGCCGGAGCCGGCGAACAGGCCCATCCGCTGCCCGCGTCCGAGCGGGGTGAGCATGTCGATCGCCCGCACACCGGTGGCGAGGGGCTCGGCGATGCGCGTCCGCTCCATCACGGAGGGCGGCTCGTGGTCGAGCCCCACCCGCAGCGCGGCGATGGGTCCGCGGTCATCGATCGGGCGGCCGAGTCCGTCGATGACGCGGCCGAGCACACCGGGACCGACCGGCACCCGCAACCGCCCCGACATCGATCGCGCGCGCTCGCCGACCCGCAGTCCGTCCGTCGCCGACAGCGGCATGCAGCGCAGGGCGCCCTTCTCGGCCGCCACCACCTCGGCGACGACCTCGGCCGCGCCGCCGCCGATGCTCACAAGGTCGCCCACGGCGCCGATGAGGCCGCGGACCTCGACGCCGAGCCCGACCACGCGCGAGACCGTGCCCGACCGCTCCGGCCGCGCCGCATCCAGGACCGCGCTCCAGCCGCTCACCCGGTCACCTCCGAGAGGGCGGCGCGTGCGCGTGCGAGGGCCCGCGTGACCTGGAGGTCGATGTCGCCGTCGGCCAGGTGCACCACGGCGTCTCCCGCAGACAGGGCGGCGGAGGACTCGATCGCGAGCGCTTCGGGACGCTCGCCGAGTCGATCCAGGGTCGCGAGGTCGGCCTCGCTCAGGATGATGACCGCGTCGCCGGCGTCGCCGGCCGCGCGCTCCGCCCGGGAGACCGCCGTGCGTGCGGCGTGCACGGGGTCGGAGAGCTCCCGGCCGAGGATCGCCTCGGCGACATCGATAGCGAGGCTCCAGATCTTCTCCTCCGCGAGCTCGGAGATGAGCGCCACGCGGTCCCGGAGGGACGCCGCCGCCTGCTCGAGCGCCTCCCGCGCCGCCGCAGCCGCCGCCGCGTCCTCGCGCCGCGCCCGGCGCCGCTCCTCCTCCGCGCGCGCGGCGTCGGCCTCGGCACGACGGGCGGCGTCGCGCACGCCCTCGGCGAACCCGAGCGCGTGGCCCTGCACCCGGGCGCGTTCGCGCTCGTGATGGTGGGAGGCGGGGGTCAGGCGCGGGATCTCGCGGCGGACGAAGGACTCAGGCGACATACTCGTCCTCGTCGCCGCGGCGCACGCGGATCTCGCCCGCTGCCTCAAGGGTACGGATCGTCCGCACGATCTCGGCGCGCGCCTCCTCGACCTGCGAGACGCGGACCGAGCCCAGCACCCGCGACTCCTCGTCGAGCGTCTCGCGGTTGCGCTCGGTCATGTTCCGGCGGATGACCCCGGCGACCTCCTGCGGTGCGCCCTTCAAGGCCAGCGCCAGCACGCGGATCTCGATCCCGCGCAGCACCCGCTGGGCGTCGCGGTCGTCGAGCACGACGAGGTCGGCGAAGGTGAACATCCGCGAACGGATGTCTTCGGCCAGTGCGCTGTCGCGGGCCTCGAGGTTGGACAGCAGCGCCTTCTCCACCGTCGCGTCGGAGCGGTTGATGATGTCGACGAGCGGCTGCACGCCGCCGAGGGTCTCGCGCGCGTCGCGGGTGGCGAAGACCCCGGATCGTGCCCGCAGCGCACCGGCGACGATCGAGACCGCGTCCTGCGAGGCGGTGCCCATCGTGGCGATCGCGTGCGCGACGTCGGTGCGGGCGGGATCGGAGAGCTCGGCCAGGACGGCGGCGGCGCGGTCGACCGGCAGGTGGGCGAGGACCAGGGCGATCGTCTGCGGCAGCTCGCTCTCGACGACGCTGGCGATCTGCGCGGGCTCGATCGCGGTGAGGAAGTCGAACGACGACCCCGTCATCGCCGACGACACCTTGGTGAGCACGCCCGCGGCGCGCTCGGCGCCGAAGGAGGCTTCCAGGAGTCCCGTCGCGACGTCGCGGCCGCCGCGGGCCGGCGGCAGGTGACCCTGGGCGACGCGGTGGAAGTCGGTGAGAGCGGCGTTGGTCGCGTCGGCGTCGAGGTCGCGGAGGCGGATGATCTCGGCCGCGATCGCTTCGGCCTCGTCGTCGCCCAGGTGCTTCATGACCTCGACCGCCAGCGCGCGGTCCAGGTTCATGACGACGACGGCGGCGGTCTGCGCGCCCGTCAGGGCACCGGTGGGGGCGCTCATGCGTCCTGCCGATCCCGCACGAGCTGGCGCAGCAGGTCGGCGGCCTTGGCCGGGTCGCGGCGGGCGAAGTCGCCGATCTCGGCGCGGCGGCGGTCGAGGGTCATCTGGCTGAGCTCGGGCTCCGGATCGGGCTCGAGGGCGGCGGCCGCGGGCGACGCGCCGGCGACGGACTCCAGTTGCGCCGTCGCGAGCCCGGTCGGGAGGCCGTGGGTGAGCGCGTCGAAGCCGTCGATGGTCTCGCTGACGGGCGAGAGGGTCAGCACCGCCGGCTCGGCGGCGGCCGTGCGGCGGCGGCGCGCGATGACGACGGCGGTGACGATCGCGAGCACGACGACGAAGACGATCGCCCCGGCGATCATCGCGATGCGGGTGGTCAGCGCGGCGCGCTCTGCCTCCTCCGCGGCGCGGGCGGCCTCGAGCGCGGCCTGCGCATCGGCGGCGGCCCCCACGCTGAAGGGCACGAGCTCGACGGTCACGGCGTCGCCGCGATCGGGGTCGATCCCGGCCGCCGACGTGACGAGCGCGGTGAGCTGGGTGAGGTCGACGCCCTCGGCCGCTCCCTCGTCGACGGCCACGGCGACCGTCTGGCGCGTCACGGCACCGGCCGGGGTGGTCGTGCTCTCCACCGACTTGTTGATCACGTTGGTGCGGGTGGACTGGGTCGACTCGTACGTGCCGCCCTCGCCGGCGCCCGCCGCGACCTCGGCGCCGAGCACGCCCGGGTCGGCGCCGGTGCCCGTGTAGGTCTCGGTCGAGGTCTCCTCCGTCACCGACGGCGCACCGTCGACGGGCTCGTAGGTCTCGTCGATCCGCTCGCTGACGGCGTGCTCCATGACGGCCGACACCGACACCGTCGCGTGGCCGGTGCCGACGACGGTGTCGAGCATCTGCTGGATGTTCGCCGCCGTCCGCGCCTCGTACGCGCCCGTCTGCTGGTCGGCACTCCGGGTGAGGTCGCCGCCGACGGCGGAGAGGGTGCGTCCGGTGCTGTCGATGACGGCGACGTCCTCGGGCTTCATGCCGCTCACCGCCGCGGAGGTGAGGTGGACGATCGCCTCGACCTGTTCGGTCGCGAGCGTCGTCCCGTTCGCGGTCTCGATGAACACGGAGGCGGTCGGATCGACCTTCTCCGAGACGAACACGCTCTCCTCGGGGATCGCGAGCTGCACCGACGCGGTCGTCACGTTGTCGAGGGCGCCGATCGTGCGGGCGAGCTCGCCCTCGATCGCGCGCTTGTAGGTCACCGTCTGCTGGAACTCCGAGCTCGTCACGCCCATCGCGTCGAACAGCGAGTAGCCGTCCGTGCGCCCCTGGGGGAGCCCGGCGGCGGCGGCGGCGAGACGCTGCTCGTACACGTCGGCGTCGGCGACGAGCACCGTGGAGCCGCCGTCGGCGAGCTCGTAGGGGACGGACGCGGCGCGCAGCTGCTCGACGACGGCGCTCGCGTCCTCGGCGCCGAGGCCCGAGAACAGCGGCGACATCGCGGGGCGCGACAGCCAGCTGGTGAGGGCGAAGATCCCCATCGCGAGGACGGCCACCCCGATGATGGCGATCGTCCGCTGGGCGAGGGTGAACGATCCGACGGCGGCGCGGAGCCTGCCGAAGACCGACGAGACGGCGGCGGGCATCAGGCCTGCATCCTCATGATCTCGTTGAACGCCTCGACGCCCTTGTTGCGGACGGCGGCGACCAGCTCGAGGGTCACCGAGGCGCGGGTCGACGCGATCATCGCGGAGTGGATGTCATCGAGGTCGCCGGTGACCGCGGCGACCGACAGCTCGTTGGAGGTCGACTGGAGCTCCCGCAACTGATCGATCGCACCGGTGATGCTCTCCCCGAACGAGGCGCCGTCGTCGGTCGAGCGCGTGTTCAGCGACGGGAGCGTGAAGGCGGAGGGGTCGACGCCCGAGACTCCGGAGATCGGCATCAGCGCCTCCCGATCTGGAGCGCGGCCTCGTACGACGTCTTGGCACGGTCGACGACCGCCGCGTTGGCCTGGTAGCCGCGCTGGGCGAGGATGAGGTAGCTCATCTGCTCGCCGAGGTCGATGTCGGGGTAGCGGACGTAGCCGGCTTCGTTCGCGAGCGGGTTGGTCGGCTCGTAGGCAAGGCGGCCTTCGCCGTCGCCCCACACGACGCCGCTCACGGCGATGCCACCGCGCTCCTGGTCGGCCTGGACGGCGATGTACCGCTGACGGAACGCCTCCTCGTCGGCCGAGACGGCGGTGTTCATGTTGGCGATGTTGTCGCTGAGCGCGTCGAGCCACGTGCGGTGCGCCGTCATGCCCGAGCCCGCGATACCGAGGGCGTCGAAGGTCATGACGTCCTCAATGCGGTCTGGACAGACGAGAACGCCCCGCCGACGGCCTGCGAGGCGAACTGGAACCGCAGCACCGTGTCGATGTTGGCGAGGGTCTCGGTGTCGAGGTCGACGTTGTTCCCGTTCAGGCGGGTCGGCGCCGCCGACTCGGACATCCGCGCCGCGACGTGCCCGTCACCCTGGGCGACGGAGGCGGCGAGCTCCTGCTCGAACGAGACGACCTTGGCGTGGTAGCCGGCCGTGTTGACGTTGGCGATGTTGTCGGCGATCGCGCGCTGCCGCTGCGACAGGCCGTCCAGTGCGCTCGTGAGCGCGGCGGTGGTCACTGATTCGAGCACGAAACTGCTTTCGTCTTCGGATGAGTGGCCGATCCGTGGCCGGGGGGTGAGCGATCCGTGCTCGTCTCCCTCTATCGGCCGGTTCGCGCCCCGCGTTAGCCGTCGCGCTCGACGTAGGCCGCGGCGTCGGTCTGCGAGATTGCCGGTGAGGCTGCTCTGGGCCTCACCGGCCGCCGCGGCTACGCTCGCCCCGATGCCGATTGAAAGGAGCGATCGATGAAGCCGAGAGGCGCCGCCCTCCTGCTCCACAAGCTGACCGTGGTCGGCGCCGCCTTCGGTCTGGCGCTCGTCGGACTCGCGGCAGGCTCCGCAGTCGCCGGAGGACTTCTCACTCCCGCCGACGGAGCCGCTACTCCTTCGTATGCCACCAACGACGCGGGCCTCACCTACGGATCCCTCGCGGACGCGCACTCCCCGGAGACCGAGCCGGACCTGATCCTGGTCGAGACCGTCGACGGCAAGACGGGGTACGCCTACAAGAAGGACCTCGACGAGGCTTCCGGGGCGAATGTGCAGTCGCCGGAGGAAGCCGCCCGGTGGGAGCCGAGGACGACGGAAGTCCCGGTCTATCTCGCGGACGGAAGCACCCGGATCGGTGTGTTCGTCGTGGGCGGCGGCACGGTCAGCTACGACAAGTAGCGGCGGCCGCCCTCGGCCCGTTCGCGCCCCGCGCGTCAGGCGTCGCGGTCGAGGTAGGCCGCGGCGTCGGTGCGGGCGCCCGGGATCAGGCGTGCGGCGGATTACCCGGCAATCTGGATCACGCCCACCATCCCGCGAGCGTGATGGGTCGATGGGACGCTGCGACACCGTGCCGCCTCGGAAAGCACGACGGGAGCCAAGTTCGACCTCTCACGAGAAAGCTACCCAGCGAGCGGGCGATGGACCTGCGTGCCGCGTGCTGATAACGAGGTAGTCATCGTGGCCATTCGGGCGACGAGACCATGGACCCCGGGACGGCGAATGCTTCATGTCATCGGTCGTTGACGACGAGCACGTGTGATCGGGCTCGCGATGGTCGCATCCGCGGCGTTGTGCTCCTCGGGCGGCCTCGCTGCCGCGGCTCACGATAGTCCTGATGTGCTCGAGGCACTTCAGAACGTCAGCAGCGCAAGTGACCGTTCGGGGACGGTCTTGAGCGATGTCGCCGATGACGCAACCTTGAGCGTGTCGGCAGAAGGTTCCCTGAAGATGGCAACAAGGGAGGTAACGATTCCCGGAAACGTCGCCTTACCTGTCGAACTCGGATCGATCGCAGTACTACTCCCGTTTTCCGAGACGCGCGCCAGCTCCAACAGGGTCGCGCCCGGAATCACAAGCTTCAACAATCACAACGGATCCACGACCGCGCCCATCGTCAAGAGTGACGGCAGTGTTCAGATCACGACGATCATCGAATCTGCCGACGCGCCCCGTGAGTACATCTACAAGCTCAAGCTACCCGAGGGTGCAGTTGCGCATCGCGACAGCGAATCGGGCGCCGTACTTGTGACCGTTGGCGAAAAGCTCGTTCTGGGGATTGCACCGCCGTGGGCGTTCGATGCAGGCGGGAAGGAAGTTCCGACCTCGTACCAGATGAGGGGAAGCGAGCTCGTCCAGTTCGTCGACCACTCGAGCGGGCAACATCGCTATCCGATCGTTGCGGATCCGTGGCTCGGCATCAATCTGTTTCAGTACGGCACCGTGACTACCGAAAATGGCCAGCCAAAGGTGAACCTCTTGCCTTCCGGGTGGGGGGCGTCGATGTGGGCGAGCGTCAGCGGCCACATCATCATGAACACTGCTGGCTGGGACGAGGCACGGAGTCGGTGGTCTCAGATTCGTTCAGCCCTTGATAGCAAGGCGACAATGAGACAGCAGTATGAATGCCACGTCGCGGGATCCCCTTTCGCCGGAGGCTGGTGGAACCTAGAGAAGTGGCGCCCCTCCCGCACAACCCACTGGTCGTACGGTGTAGCAGTCCACCGGTGCAACTGGACGACTGCCACACAGCTATGAGCCAAAGGAGGCATTCGACATGAGAAGTCAAGGTGCGATCGCCCCGCTCGCCATGATCATCGCCGCGGTGATGGCGGGCTGCGCCGCGCAGTCTGCCGTGACGCTTTCCGACGTGCTCTCCAATCCCGACCTGAACAATTTCACCAACCCACAGGACAGGACGACGGAACTCTGCGCCGATGTCGAAGGGTGCGTGGAGGGTTGGTCGACGGCGGAGGCGAAATTCTTGCGATTCGCCGATGTCGAGAGTGCAACACAGTTCACTCTGGATACGGGGAGCGACCTATTTCGATCCCACCAGCTCGTCGTCGACTTCAGGAACTCCGACCTGACGCCGCAGGAACGACAGGCCATCACACAGGTGATCGAAGGAGCCCACCAAGACACCTGAGAAGGACCTCGACGAGGCATCCGGGGCGAATGTGCAGTCGCCGGAGGAAGCCGCTCGGTTCGCGCCCCGCGTTAGCCGTCGCGTTCCACGTAGGCCGCGGCGTCGGTGCGGGCGCCGGGGATGAGGCGTGCGGCGTCGAGCTGCGCGCGGACCGCGGCGAGCTCGCCGCGCAGCTGCGCGGTGCGGCTCAACTGGCGGGCGGCGATGCTCCGCGCCCGCTCCACGAGATGCGGCGGCAGCGGCCCGAGGCTCGGGCACGGGGCCCAGGGCCCCGGCTCGGGGGAGTCGAGGTCGCGCTCGAACCGGTCGAGCTCCGCATTCCAGTCCGACGCGTTCATGCGACGGTCATCGACTCGGCAGCGGTGTGCCAGGCGTCGCGCAGCGGCAGGACGATGTCGAGGCAGTCCCGGGTGCGGGCGGCATCCCGGGCGATGTTGGCCCCGATGAGCTCCCGCGTCAGGTAGCCGTAGAGTGCACGCAGCCCCGCGCTGCCCTCCCAATCGGCGCTCAGCGATCCCGCGAGCTCGGTCACGATCTGCTGGGCGTGCTGCAGTTCGGTGTTCGCCGTCTCCCAGGCGCCGCGCTGCTGCGCCGCCTCGCCGCGCTCGATGTCGAGCACGAGTCGGTCGTAGAGCATCGTGAGCAGGCGTCCCGGGCTCGCCGAGAGGATCGCCTCCTCGCGGTAGCGCTGCTGCGCGCGCAGCGCCGGGTTCACGAGTCGCTCCCCGAGCTCGACAGGCCGTCGAGCTGCGAGGTGAGGTACGACGACTGCGACTGCAGCCGCGACAGCATCGTCTCCATCGCGGCATAGGTGCGCTCCAGCGTGGCGCGCCGCTGGTCGAGGCGCACGTCCCACCGCTCGAGCTGCTCGGCGATCCGGGAGACCTCGTCCTGCTGCCCGGTGATGCGGGCGGTGAGGAGCCCGTCGTACTTGTCCGAGTACTGTGCGGTGACCTCCTGGACGCGGCCGGCCATCCCGGTGAAGATCGCCTCGACCGCCGCCGGATCCTCGGCGAGCGCGGCCGCGAACGCATCCTCGTCGAAGGAGAGCACCCCGGCCCGGTCGAAGGAGATGCCGATCGTCGACGGCGAGCGGCCGTCGACGGGATACTGCACCGCATTGGCGAGGCCCTGCCGGAGGGCGCGGACGGTGCTGTCGCCCGTGAACACCCCGAGCGTCGTGTTCTGACCGGAGGAGGTGGCGGGTGTCGCGCTGGAGCCCTTCGCGATCGTCGTCATGATCGCCGCGATCTGCGTCACGAACTCCGACGCGGCCTTCGTGCGCGCGTCGCTGTCGGGCGAGACCGTCACGGTGACCGGCGCCGCGGTCGGAGCCGTGACAGTCACGTCGATGCCGGGGAACAGGTCGGTGAAGACGTTGCCGGTCGAGGTGACGGTCTGTTCGGCCGCCGTCCCGGCCCACAGGCGGATCTGCGCGTCGGCGCCGGCGGTCACCACGGCGGCGCCCGACTCGGCGGCGAGGTCGGTGGCGGTGCCGGCGGTGACGGCCGCCGCATCCCCGAGGTAGACGCGGAACGTCCCCTCCGCCCCGGTCTCGGCCGCGGTCAGCTGCAGGCGGAAGACGGGGGCGCCGCCGCCGTCGACACCGGCGGCCACCGCAGTGGCGACGATCCCGACGCCCGCCGCGGTGAGGGCGCGGGCGACATCGGCCGGCGCGCCGCTGGTCGGCCGCACCTCGACGAGTGCACCGGCGGAGTCCTCGACGGTCAGCACGGGCGGACTCCCCGGCAGCGCGGTGTACGCGGCCGACACGACGCTGTGGGCGGTGGCGACCCGGTCGACGACGATCTGCGTCGACAGCGGCGCCGCGCCGGCGCTGGGAGTGACGGTGACCGAGGCGTCCGAGCTCGACGCCGACACCTGCGCGAGCGCGGTCTGCCCGGCGGCCGTCTTCGCGCGCGTGAACAGGTCCTGCAGGGCGGTGTTGAGCGATTGCAGGTGCGAGATCACGACCTTGCGGTCGTCGGACTTGGCGCTCAGCAGCGTGCGGGGGATCTTCTCGACGTCCATCAGGGCGTTGATGATCGCCGTGGTGTCGAGTTTCGACGCGAGGCCGTCCAGCGAGATCGCCACCGCACCACCCCCAGGAGTCGCCGATGCCGGAGGACGTCCCCGGCATCCACCCCTATCGGCCGGGTGGGCGCGCGCGTTAGCCGTTCACAACTCCTTCGATCCGGCGCGTCCACGGCCGGAACGCGCGGTTCGGGGCAGGGATAGTCGCGGATCGGAGGAGTAGTGCAGACGCCGACGAGGACACCGGTGCCGGCAGGGGCGTGGCGACGCGGCCAAGCGGTCAGGTGGGTCAGGCGGTGGCGGCGCGAGGGACGGCGCGGGGCGGCGTCGCGGCGGAGGCGGAGGCGGCCGTGCGGCGGGCGGGATCGAGCGCGTCGATCCGGGCGAAGAAGGCGTCGCGGGTCTCGACCGACACGCGCGAGACGGGCACCATGTCTGCACCCTCGGTGTGCCGTTCCAGGGCATCGTGCAGGAGACGGACGGCCTCCGCGCGCTGCTGCGACACGGCCGAGTGCGAGACACCGAGCTCCTCGGCGATCTCCTTGACCGTGCGCTCCTGGACGTACACCGCGTGGACGATCAGCCGCATGCGCTCCGGAAGGGCGGCGACGGCGTGGGCCAAAGCCTCGCGTCGCTCGCGGATCAGCGCCGACTCCTCGGGCAGCACCATCCCCGAGGGGACGTCGTAGACGCTCTCGTCGTCGAGGCTGGTGACGGTGCGGGCCGCGTCGTCGAGCGCCTCGACCACGTTCTCGCGCGGGACGCCCATCGTCGCGGCGATCTCGTCGACGGTCGCCGTGCGGCCGAGGCGCGCGGTCAGGGTGTCGCGGACGGCGGTCGTCTCCTTGATCCGCCGGCGCGTGCCGCGCGAGGCCCAGTCCATCGAGCGCATCTCGTCGGCGAAGGCGCCGAGGATGCGCCGGCGGGCGTAGGCACCGAAGGGCACGCCGAGGGCGGGGTCGAAGGCGTCGGCGGCGGTGACCAGAGCGAGGGCGCCGACGGCGGCCAGGTCTTCGAGCGGGACGTGCGTCGCACGCGAGTGGAGTTCGCGCGCGAGGTAGCCCACGAGGGGGAGATTCTCCTCGATGAGGAGGTTGCGTTCGGCACTGCCAGGCATCGGGGGATGTCTGCCTTTCGTCTGACGAGCAGGGGGGATACTCAGACGTCGCCGCATCGACGGGGGGATCGCGCGGCGTCGGACTCAGACTATGAGAAAACTCTCATAAAACTGAAGTACCAACGGTTTCCGTCACGTTACGTATCGGCGTCGCGTGCCGATAGACAGGTACGAGCCCGTCGCGGGTCCGGCGCAAATTGGGGTTGCGTCCTCCGCGGCACGACAGGGAATCCACTGGGGAGGAAGAACATGGGAGCCAACGAGTTGTCGATGCAGCTGTGGCGTGAGCGCGAGCTGCTGGAGATGCTGATCTTCAAGCTCGAGGAGCAGCGCCTGCTGCTGGAGTCCGGCGGCATGCGCTGGATCCACTTCGCCACCCGCGAGATCGAGCAGGTGCTGGAGCGCCTGCGCGAGTCCGGCCTCGGGCGCGACGTCGAAGTCGCCGCCCTCGCCCGGGAATGGGGCGTGACCGAGCCGGTCACCCTGGCGCACCTGCTCGACGCGGCGCCGACGGACTCCTGGCGCGACATCTTCACCGACCACCGCGCGGCGCTCACGTCGCTCATGGCGGAGGTCGCGCAGCTGAAGGGGTCCAACGAGGTGCACCTGCGCGCCGCGGGCCGCGCGGTCGAGGAGACCCTGGCGGGCCTCGCGGCGGGCGCCGGGGTGTACGACACCCACGGTGAGCGTGCCCGCGAGGATCAGCCGCGGATCGTGGACAGGGAGATGTGAGGGACGCGATGTCGACATTCAGCGGGCTGGGGACGGCGGCCAGTGCCCTCTCGGCGGCACGCCGGGGGATGGACCTGGTGGGGCAGAACATCGCCAACCAGACCACCGCCGGCTACACCCGGCAGCGGCTGGAGACCTCCGCCGTGGGAGCCGTCGCGGTCTCGGGGCGGTTCTCCGCAGGGGTCCAGCCCGGTGGCGGTGTCTCCGTCGACGGCATCGCCCGCCTCGGAGACGCCGTCCTCGACGCCCGCGTGCGCGACACGCTCGCCGCCTCCGGCTACTGGTCGACCCGCGCCGCCGCATCCGCCGCCGCCGAGGCGACCCTGGGCGAGCCGACGAGCGACGGGATCGCCCATCAGCTGTCCGAGTTCTGGGCCGCGTGGCAGGACGTCGCCAATGCACCGGACTCGACGGCCGCGGCCGCCACCGTCATCACCCACGCCCAGACCCTGGCCGCACGGATCGCCGACGGATACCGCACGGTCGCCGGCCAATGGGCCGACGCCCGCGCCTCCGCCGACATGACGGTCTCGCGCATCAACGCGGCCGCGACCGAGATCGCCGAGCTCAACGGCGCGATCCGCGACGCCACGTCCGCCGGGGGCGCTCCGAACGAGCTGATCGACCGCCGCAACCTGCTCGCCCAGAACGTCGCCCGGCTCTCGGGGGCGACGGCGTCGGTCGAGACCGACGGCACCCTCACCCTGCGCATCGACGGCAACGCACTCGTGTCGGGATCCCACGCCCGGGCCCTCGCCCTCTCCGGCCCGCCGTCGCTCGAGTCGCCCGATCCGCTGGCGCTCTCCTGGGTCTCGGACGGCGACCTCCCGGTCTCGACCGTCGGCGGCGAGCTCGGCGGACTCCTCGCCGTCCTGGCGCCCGCCGCCGAGGACGGCGTCCTGGCAGGCCTCGCCGCCGACTACAACGCGCTGGCCACCGCGCTCGCGGACGCGGTCAATGCGCAGCACGCCGCGGGCGTCACCGCCACCGGCGCGCCCGGCGGGGACTTCTTCTCCCTCGCCGCGGGGACCCCGGCAGCGCTCGGCCTGAGCGTCGTTCCGGCCGGACGTGCCGACCTCGCCCTGGCGGCTCCCGGCGCCGGTCCCCTCGACGGCTCGAACGCCGACGCGCTGTCGGCCATCGGCGGTCGCGCGAACGGTCCGGACGCACTGTGGGGCGATGTCGTGGCCCGCCTCGCCGTGGGCACGGCGGCCGATGCCGGCCGCGCGAACCGCGCCGAGGCGGGGGCGACCGCGGCCGTCATGGCCCAGCAGTCGGTGGCCGGCGTCGACAACGACGAGGAGACGGTGAGCCTGCTCACCTTCCAGACCGCCTACCAGGCCGCCGCGCGCGTGCTCACCGCCGTCGACGAGGCGCTCGACGTGCTCATCAACCGCACCGGCCTCGTCGGCCGCTGACCGTCAGGAGCCCCATGATCTCCCGAGTGACCTCGCAGGCGATGACCCAGACGGCCCTGCGCAACCTGCAGTCCGGCCTGTCGACCCTGTCGCGGCTGCAGGATCAGGCGACGTCGCAGCGGGCCTTCGCCGTGCCCTCCGACGACCCGGCGGCCGCCTCGACCGCGCTCGACATCCACGCCGCCCAGCGGCGCACGACCCAGTACTCCCGCAACATCGACGACGGCCTGGCCTGGCTGACGACGGTCGACAACTCCCTCACCGCCTCCACCGACCTCCTCTCCCGGGCCCGCGACCTCACCGCGCAGGGCGCCAACTCGGGGGCACTCGATGCGACCGCCCTGGAGGCGATCGCCGTCGAGCTGGAGGGCATCCGCGCCGAGCTGCTCGCCCAGGCCAACACCCGGGTGCTCGGCCGGTCGGTGTTCGCGGGAACCTCCGATGCGCCCGCGTTCGCGGCGGACTACTCCTACTCGGGCGTCGCCGGCGGCGAGGTGCACCGGCGCATCTCGGACGGCGAGACGGTCCGTGTCGACGCGAACGGCGCCGAGGCGTTCGGCGTCGGTGCGGACTCGATCTTCGCGGTGCTCGACGCGGTGGTCGCCGACCTCCGCTCCGGGACGAACGTCGGCCCCCGGCTGGCGCAGATCGACGAGCGGCTGAACACTATGCTCGGGGTGCAGGGCGCGGTGGGCGCCCGTCAGAACCAGGTGCTGCGAGCCAAGGAGGCTGCATTGGATGCCACTGTCTCCCTCGAGGCCCAGCGCGCCGCCGTCGAGGACGTCGACACGGTCGAGGTGCTCGTCGCCCTCCGCGCGCAGGAGCTCGTCTACCAGTCCGCGCTCTCGGTGACCGCGCGGGTGCTGCAGCCGACCCTCCTGGACTTCCTCGCATGAGTGCGGTCGCCTTCCTCGCGCCGCCGCCCGGACTCGCCCCTCACGTCGACTTCTCGATCGATCCGGTGGCCGGCGCCGACGGGCTGTTCGCGCTCACCGCCGTCGCCGACCCCGCCGTGCGGCTGTTCGCCGTCGATCCGGCGGCCATCGTGCCCGACTACGCGCCCGTCCTCACCGACGCGCAGGCCGACGAGCTGGATCTGCGCGCCGCCGAGGAGGCGCAGCTGCTGGTGATCGCCCGGATGACCGAGGAGGGCATGGGCGTGAACCTGCTCGCGCCGGTCGTGATCAACACGCGCACCGGTGGGGCCGCGCAGGTGATCCTCGAAGGTCAGGACCTGCCCGTCCGCGCACTTCTCGGCTGAGCGGAGTCTTCGCGGCCGGTGCCGGTGGTGCGCCGTCGGCCGGTGGTGCGGCCTGTGCGGTGGTGTGCCCTGTGCGGTGGTGCGCCCTGTGCGGTGGTGCGCCCTGCGCGGTGGTGCGCCCCTGTGCGGTGGTGCGCCCCTGTGCGGTGGTGTGCCCTGTGCGGTGGTGTGCCCTGGAGCATGTCCCAGGTTGTGTTGTTGCAGGCCGGGTGAATCGACCGGAAGTGGGACATGCCTCACCGGAAGTGGGACATGCCTCGCCGGAAGTGGGACATGCCCGGGGATGCGGAGCCGGGAGGGCGCCCCGCCCGGGGACGGTCAGGCGGCGACCGGCTCCCGCACCGGGGTGACCGGCTCCAGAGGGGGTACCGCGGGGGCGGTGACCGGCTCCAGGGCCTCCACCGCGGGGGTCGCGACCGGCTCCACCGCGAGGGCGGTGACCGGCTCCAGGGACTCCGGGGCGCCGGCGATCGCGGCGAGGTAGCGGCCGCGGTGTCCGGTGCGGATGCCGGTGGCGCTCGGCTTGTTCTCGTACACCCCGGCCGCCCAGTTGCCTTCCACGAGGACGGGTCCCTCGGGGGTCACGGCGACGTCCCAGCCGACGTAGCGCACTTGCGGCACGACCCGCGCCGCGCGGTCGACGAGCGCGAGCACCTCGTCGAACATCGGCAGCCGGAAGTCGGCGATGGTGACGGCGGTCTCGGGATGCGACACATGCACCTGACCGCACGAGTCATACCCGGCGCCGGTGGCGCGGCCGGCCTCGTCGAGCATCGCGTAGAAGCCGCCGAACGCGTTCTGATCGCTCACGGCCCCGCGGCCGAACTTCTGCGCCACGGCGAGGATGTGGGTCGTGCGCCCGTCGAAGAACGCGGTGACGCGCGTGGTGTTGACGGTGCCGGCGCACAGGGCCGCCAGGTCGGCGTGCTGGCGGATGACCTCCTCGACGAGGGTCTCTCCGCGAGCCAGCAGCCCCCGGTGGAACGCCGTCCAGTCGGTGACCTCGTCCGCGTGATAGCGGTGCACCCCGAGGCCGGCGCGACCGAGAGGCTCCTTGGTGACGATCGTGCCGTGGCGGAGGGCGAACGCGCGGAGGTCGTCGGCGCCGCCTTCGGTGACCACCATCCACTCACGCCGCAGGAAGGCATCGAAGGTGCCGTTGAAGGCGATCTTGTCGTGGAAGAGGTGACGGTAGGCCGGGTCGTCGAACTGCATCGCGAGGCGGTCCGAGAGCGGGCTCGTCATGTAGGTCGCGCGCTCGGCGCGGGTGAGGATCGCGAAGTCGTAGTCGATGTAGTCCTGGAACCCGACGGCCCGGAACGCGGCCTGCCAGAGCATGTCGGCCACCACGGCGGGCGTCCACCGGCCGTGCTGCCGCGCGGCCTGGCGGGCGCGGGCGACGAGGGCCGCGGCGTCGAGACGACGAAAACGCCGCGCGAGGTAGCGGAGGCGCGGCGTGATGACGGGGGCGGATGACATCGTGCTCCTGGGCGGGTCTCGGGGGTCGTGCGGGTGGAGCGTCCCCGAATCGACGGTGGATCCCGCAGCCGGATGCCACGGGATCCACCGTCCAGGTCGTCAGCGCAGCAGCTGCAGGACGCCCTGGTTCGACTGGTTGGCCTGAGCGAGCATGGCGGTGCCCGCCTGCGACAGGATGTTGGACGCGGTGTACTTGACCATCTCGGCGGCCATGTCGGTGTCGCGGATGCGGCTGTTGGCCGCCGACAGGTTCTCCGCCGACACGTTGAGGCTGTTGATGGTCGACTCGAAGCGGTTCTGGAGCGCACCGTAGCTGGCGCGTGCCGTGGAGACCGCCGTGATCTGCGTGTCGATCGCCGTGATCGTGGCCAGCGCGTTGGCCGACGTGTCGACCGTGAGAGCACCCACGGTCGCGCCGAGGGTGGCGAAGTCGGTCAGCGTGATCGCGATCTGGTCCTCCGCGGCGGTGGCGCCGGCGCCGACCTGGAAGGTCAGCGTGGAGCCGCCCGACAGCAGCTTGATGCCGTTGAAGTTCGTGCTCGAGGCGAGACGCGTGAGCTCGGAGCCGAGCGCATCGATCTCGGTCTTGATCGCGGAGCGCGAGTCGGCGTTGTTCGAGTCGTTGCCGGCCTGGACCGCGAGGTCGCGCACGCGCTGCAGGATCGAGTGCACCTCCGTCAGGGCGCCTTCCGCGGTCTGGATGACCGAGATGCCGTCCTGGGCGTTGCGGGCGGCGACGTTCAGTCCACCGATCTGGGACTTCAGTCCCTCGGAGATCGCGAGACCGGCGGCGTCGTCCGCGGCGCGGTTGATCCGCAGACCGCTCGAGAGCTTCTCGAGCGACTTCGACAGGTCGTTCTGCGTGCTGGACAGGTTGCGGTAGGCGTTGAGCGCCGACACGTTGGTGTTGATCTGCATACCCATGGTGTGTTCCTCCGTGACTGGGGTCAGCGGGCGCCCGTCCTGGACACCCGGGAGTCCATCCGTGGACTCCGTGATTCCCCCTATCGGCACGAACGCGGATCGCGTTAGGCGACGGGGCGGATCGCGTGAGCGACGTCGCGGATCCGCCGGCCGGAGCGCTCGCCGCGCAGATAGGCTGAACCGGTGAGTCTGCTGGAGATCCGTGGCGCCGCCCTGCGTCGCGGCTCGCGCGAGCTGTGGAGCGGCCTGGACCTCGACGTCGCGCCCGGCGAGCTCGTCGCCGTGCTCGGGCCGTCGGGATCGGGCAAGACCACACTTCTCCGAGCGATCCTCGGGCTCGAACCCTTGAGCGCGGGGACCATCACCGCCCTCGGCGAACGCGTGCACCGCCGCGGCAGCCGCCGCATCGGCTACCTGCCGCAGGCGCGTCCCCTCACCGACGAGACCTCGATGCGCGGACGCGACCTCGTCGCCCTCGGCGTAGACGGCCACCGGTTCGGCCTCCCCTTCCCCCGGCGCGGTGACCGCGCGCGCATCGACGCGCTCGTCGACGCCGTCGGCGCCTCGTCGTTCGCCGATCAGCCCGTGGGTGTGCTCTCCGGCGGCGAGCAGCAGCGCCTGCGCGTCGGGCAGGCGCTCGCCGACGACCCGCGGCTGCTGCTGTGCGACGAGCCGCTCACGAGCCTCGACCTCGCCAACCAGCAGGCGGTCGTCCGCCTCATCGACGACCACCGCAAGACCGGCGCCGCCGTCCTGCTCGTCACCCACGACATCAATCCGATCCTCGGCGCCGTCGACCGCATCCTCTACATCGCCAACGGCCGCTTCACCCTGGGCACGCCCCAGGACGTGCTCACCTCCGAGGTGCTGAGCGACCTCTACGGCGCCCCGGTGTTCGTGCTGAGCGCGGGCGACCGGCTGGTCGTCGTCGGCGCCCCCGACGCCGAGGCGTCGCACCACCATCACCACGAGGAGGACCAGTCGTGAACTGGTCCGATGTGGGAGATGCCATGTTCGGCGGACTCTCGGAGTACGGCGCGATCCTCGCCCTCGTCTCCAACTCGCTGTGGGCCGGTGCCGTCCTGGGCCTCGTCGGCGGGCTCATCGGCGTCTTCGTGATGCAGCGCGACATGGCCTTCGCCGTCCACGGCATCAGCGAGCTCTCGTTCGCCGGCGCCGCCGCGGCACTGCTGATCGGCGTCGACGTCGTCAGCGGTTCGGTCGTCGGCTCCCTGATCGCGGCCGGGCTCATCGGCTGGCTCGGATCGCGCGCCCGCGACCGCAACTCCATCATCGGCGTCCTCATGCCGTTCGGCCTCGGCCTCGGCATCCTCTTCCTCTCGCTCTACGACGGGCGCAGCGCCAACCGTTTCAGCCTGCTCACGGGCCAGATCGTCTCGGTGCAGAACGCGCAGCTGGGCTGGCTCGTCGCCATCTCGGCGTTCGTGCTGATCGCCCTGCTGCTCATGTGGCGCCCGCTGCGCTTCGATTCGCTCGATCCCCAGTCCGCCGCCGCCCGCGGGGTTCCCACCACCGCGGTGTCGCTCACGTTCATGCTGCTGCTCGGCCTCGTCGTCGCCGTCGCCGTCCACATCATCGGGGCCCTCCTGGTGATGGCGCTCCTGGTGACCCCGGCGGCCGCGGCCATGCGGGTGGCGACCGGGCCCGTCGCCGTGCCGCTGCTGTCGGCGCTGTTCGGCGTGACGGCGGCCGTCGGCGGCATCCTCCTCGCCGTCATGGGCACCCTGCCGGTCAGCCCCTACATCACGACGATCTCGTTCCTCATCTACCTCGTCTGCCGGGTCGTCGGCGGCCGCCAGGGCCGCGTCGTCCGCGCCCGCGCCGCCTGAGTCAGCGGCATCTCCCCGCCGCCGACCGGACCGCGCTCGCTCATAACTCCGCAAGAATCGGCGGCGCACGTCCGAATCGGCCGTTCTGAGCCCCCGGAGCGCCGGATCGAAGGAGTTATGCGCAGCCGCCCGCCCCGCCCCCCGCTCCCAGCCGCCTCCGAAACCGCGGCGGTAGACTCGCCCGCATGGCTCAGCGCAACACCTGGCAGCGCGATCGCGTGCGCGCGGCGCTGTCCGACACCCCCGGATTCGTGAGCGCGCAGGACCTCCACGCGGCGCTGCGCGACGACAACACCGGCATCGGCCTGGCCACCGTGTACCGGGCGCTGGCGACGCTCGCGGCCAGCGGCGAGGCCGACCAGCTGCAGAGTCCCGAGGGCGAGGCCATCTACCGGGCGTGCTCCAGCGAAGGCCACCACCACCACCTCATCTGCCGCAACTGCGGCACCACCGTCGAGATCCAGGCGACCGACGTCGAGGAATGGGCCCAGCGCACCGCCGCAGCCCACGGCTTCACCCGTGCCGAGCACGTCGTCGACATCTTCGGTCTGTGCGCGACGTGCAGCGCCGCGGCAGGCCGTGACGACTGACCTCCGCCCCGCGCCGACCGGCACGCGACGCACCGCCGGGCTGATCGCCGCGGGCGTCGCGGCCGTCGGCCTGCTCATCGTCGTCGCCGTGCTGTCGCCCGGTCCGGCGCTGGCCACACGCGCGCAGGACGGGCTCACCCTGGCCCTCAGCGTCCTCATCGAGTCGCTGCCGTTCGTGGTGCTGGGCGTCATCCTCTCGATCGTCGTGCAGGTGTGGGTGCCGCCGGGGGCGATCGAGCGCTGGATGCCGCGGAGCGCCTGGGGCCGGCGCGCGGTGCTGTCGCTGCTGGGCATGCTGGTCCCCGTGTGCGAGTGCGGCAACGTGCCCTTCGCCCGGGGCCTCCTGATGCGCGGATTCCGCGTGCCCGAGGCCCTCACCTTCCTTATCGCGGCGCCGATCGTGAACCCGATCGTCATCATCACGACCCACCAGGCGTTCGGGTTCGACGACGGCATCCTCATCGCGCGCCTCCTCGGCGGATATGCGGTCGCGAACCTGATCGGCTGGCTCTACAGCCGGCACCCCGACCCGGACTCCCTCCTCACCGACCGATTCCGTGCGACGTGCGAGATCGCCGACGCCGAGAGCCTCACCGCCGGGCGCGGCCGCCGGAGCCTCGCGCAGTTCGTCGTGGAGCTGCGTGCCGTCATGCCGGCGCTCGTGATCGGCTCGGCGCTCGCCGGCGCGGTTCAGGTGGTCGTCCCGCGCGACGCGCTCCTCGCGATCGGCTCGAATCCGGTGCTCTCGATCGTCGCGATGATCGCTCTCGCGATGATCGTGTCCATCTGCTCGAACGTCGACTCGTTCGTGGCGCTCTCGTTCGCGTCGACGTTCACCCCCGGCTCGATCGTGGCCTTCCTCCTGGTCGGGCCGCTCGTGGACGTCAAGATGCTGGCCCTCCTCCGCACGACCTTCCGCACGAAGGTGCTCGCCGGTCTCGTCGTCATCGTGGTGCTGTTCGCCATCGCCGTCGGAGGGGCGGTGAACCTCCTTGCGTGAGTTCCTCGGCCGCTTCGGCACACGACTGCTCGGGGTCGGGCTCGCCTCGGGGCTGGCGGCCACCACCATCGCGCTCGCGCTCACCGACCAGCTGGCGCTCTACATCAACCCGTCGTCGAACGTCTTCGCGGTCTCGATGTCGGTGCTCGTCCTCGTCGGCGCGGCGGCGAGCTTCGCCCTGCCTCTCGGTGCCGAGGCGGACCACGGTCACGACCACGGTGACGCGCACGCGCGCGGGGATGCGCATGACACGGTGCACGACCCGGGCCACGCGCACGACCACGGCGACCCGCACGGGCACGGGCACCCGTCCGCTCCCTCGCGGCCCGCCGCGGTCGTCGGCCGCGCGGCGATCGCCGCGGGGGGTGTGCTGGCGACCGGGATCGTCGCCGCGATCGTGCTCGTGCCGCCGGCGACGCTGTCGGCCGAGCTCGCGATGTCGCGCGACACCGGGGCGCCGCCGCTCTTCCAGGGCGCCGACACGATCGCCCTCGCGGCGACGGGTGACACGGCGTCGTTCGGTGTCGGCGAGTGGGCGAGCGTGTTCGCGACGGCCACCAACCCCGAAGCCTTCGACGGCGACGAGGTGACCCTGACCGGCTTCGTGACCCCCGAGGACGGCGGATTCGGCCTCACCCGCCTCGTGATCACCCACTGCGTCATCGACGCCCAGCCGGCCACCGTCCCGATCGCGCTCGAGACCCGGCCGGGAGACGGAGTGGAGACCGGCCAGTGGGTCACGGTCACCGGGACGATCCGCGACACCGACGGCCGGCTCCAGATCGAGGCGTCGTCCGTGGCCGCGATCGACGAGCCGCGGGACCCCTATGAGTACTGAGCAGCCGGCGCACGAGCAGACGGTTCGCCGCGACCCGGGCACGCGGCGCGGCCGCACCCGCCGTCGCCGCGGGCGCGCCTTCGCCGTCGCGTTCGCGGCGGTCGTCGGCGTGCTCGCCGTGCTCGGTCTCGGCGGCGCCGCCCTGACGTCGGTGCAGGGGCCGCGGGTCACGAGCGTGCAGTTCGACCCCGATGCGGCGGTCACCGCCTCCGGATCGCGCGTCATCTTCACGACCAGCCAGTCGCTCGACGAGGTCGACCCCGCGCAGGTCACCGTGACGCCCGCGGCCGACTTCACCGTCGACACCTCCGGGCGCAGCGTCGGACTCCGCTTCGCGCTGCCGCTGTGGGACGACACCGAATACACGGTGCGGATCGAGGACGTCACGGGGCTCGGCGGCGGTCCGCCGGTCACGATCGAGCGCACCCTCACCACGCCGCCGCTGGAGGTCTACATCCTGCAGCGCCAGGAGAGCGGCGACACCGTCTACCGCACCGACCTCGCCGGCGATGCCGCCGTGCCGGTGTTCTCCCACCCGCACATCGAGGACTTCCGCGCGACGGCAGGCCACCTCGTCATGTCCACGGTCGACGACGACGGACTCTCCCACCTGATCGTCACCGACCTCGAGGGCGAAGGGGAGCGGGAGCTGCCGCTGCCGGGCGAAGGCACCGTCACCGACCTGCAGAGCGCCGATCGCGGGAATCTCATCGGCTACCTCTTCACCGACGCCGACATCAGCGCCGACTCCGGACGCGAGGCGGCGCTGTTCACGGCATCCCTCTCCGCGTCGCGCGGCGACGAACCGCCGACGGCGGTCGAACGCGAGGGTGGCGATTCGCGGGTGGACGACTGGCGGTTCGTGCCGGGCACCGACAGCCTCCTCATGCTGACCTTCGACGGATCGCTCACGCTCGTCACTCCGGGGGGCGGCGCTCCCGTGGCCCTCGGCAACGCCATCGCGATCGACGGGATCGCGCGCGGCTCGGCCACCGCGATCGTCGAACGCGTGACCGGACTGGTCGCGATCGACCTCGCCACCGCGGAGGAGACCGAGCTCCCGCCCACCGATCCGTCGCTCGGCCAGGCCTGGTCGGTCGTCGGCCTGCCCGCCGGATCCGGCGACACCGTGCGCGTGCTGTCCAAGCTCGACGACGCGGGGATCACCGTCGAGTCGACCTCGGTCGCCGTCGTCGACGCTGCCGGCGAGGCGCGCACCGTGTTCGACGTGCCCGCCGACGCCAGCCTGATGCAGGCGTGCGTTTCGCCCAGCGGCCGCTACGCGGCGCTCCTCATCGCGCCCGAGATCGTCGACAACCCGTACGACGGCTACCAGCTGCCGCTCCCCGAACGGCTGCAGACCCACGTCGTCTCGCTCGCCGACGGTGCCGAGGTCGTGGCCCTGCGCGGCTTCGACGTCTCCTGGTGCCAGTCGGCGCCGCGGCCGTGAGCGCCGGTTCGTCCGGCGGTGCGTCGGAATCCGCAGGAACTCGTGGGGCTGGTGGGGCCGACGCCGCGGCATCCGCCCCTTCTGTCACAGGGACTCCTGCAGATTCGGATCGCTCGGTGCACGCCGGCTGGGTGCCCGCGACGCGGGAGGCTCTCGAGGGGCTGCCGGTCGAGGTGGCCCCGCTGCTGCTCGGCGGGCTGCTGCGGGTCACCGTCGGCGGCGCCACCGTGGCCGTGCGCATCACCGAGGTCGAGGCGTACCACGGCCAGGGGACCGGCCTCGTGCCCGACCCGGGTTCGCACGCCCGCAGCGGCCCGACCGCGCGCAACGCCACGATGTGGGGCGAGCCCGGCCACCTCTACGTCTACCTCAGCCACGGCATCCACTCCTGCGTCAACGTCGTGTCCGGCCCCGAGGGCGTCGCCGGCGGGATCCTGCTGCGCGGCGGCGAGGTGGTCGAGGGAGCGGATGCCGCGGCGGCGCGGCGACCCGCCGCCCGGTCCCCGCGCGACCTCGCCCGCGGGCCGGGGCGACTGGGCGACGCCGTCGGTCTCCGGCATCCTCACCACGATGGCATCGACGCCGTGACGGGGGAGGAGCGGGCGGGGGCGGTCGCGCGGCTGCTTCTCCCGACGAGGCCGCCCGTCGATGTGTCGACCGGCCCGCGGGTGGGCGTGGCCGGCACCGCCGGAACCGCCGCCTTCCCGTGGCGGTTCTGGATCACGGGCGATCCCACGGTCTCGGCGTTCCGCTGGGGGCGCGGTGCCGCTGAGGCGGCCCGCTGAGGCCTGCGGGCGTGTGATGCTGGATCCGGGAAGCCCATCGGAGGAGGAAGTCATGTCGACGTTGCGTGTGCTGTTCATCGGGGGCACGGGGATCATCAGCACGGCGTGCGTCGCCGAGGCGCTCCGCCAGGGGCACGAGGTCCATCTCCTCCACCGCGGCCGGGAGCAGCGGCGGGCCGTGCCGGAGGGCGTCACCGTGCACCTCGGCGACATCCGCGACGAGGCGTCGGTGCGCGAGGCGCTCGGAGAGCTCGACTTCGACGTGGTCGCCGAGTTCCTCGCCTTCACTCCCGCCCACATCGAGACCGACCTGCGGCTGTTCGCGGGACGGACGCGGCAGTACATCTTCATCAGCTCCGCGTCGGCGTACCAGACCCCGCCCACCCACCTGCCGATCACCGAGTCCACGCCGCTGCGCAACCCGCACTGGGCCTACTCGCGCAACAAGATCGCCTGCGAGGACGCGCTCGTCGCCGCGTACCGCGCGACCGGGTTCCCGATGACGATCGTCCGCCCGTCGCACACCTACGATGCGACGCTGCTCCCGATCGACGGCGGCTGGAGCGCGATCGAGCGGATGCGCGCCGGCAAGCCCGTCATCGTCCACGGCGACGGCACCTCCCTGTGGACGATCACCCACAGCAGCGACTTCGCCCGGGGCTTCGTCGGGCTGTTCGGGCGTGCCGACGCCATCGGCGAGCCTTTCCACATCACCGGCAGCGAGGCGCCGACGTGGAACCAGATCTACACCGAGCTCGCGCACGCCGCCGGGGTGTCCGAGCCCGACCTCGTCCACGTGCCGTCGGAGGCGATCGCGGCGCTGGATCCGGAGTGGGGCTCCTCGCTCCTGGGCGACAAGACGCACTCCGCGGTGTTCGACAACGCCAAGATCACGCGCATCGTGCCCGGGTTCGGGACCACGGTCCCGTTCGCGCGCGGCGCGCGGGAGATCGTCGAGTGGTACGACGCCCATCCCGAGGCCCAGACGGTGGACGCCCACTACGAGGAGCTCGCCGACCTGCTCGTGGAGCGCTACCGCCCCCGCGCTCGTTGAGCCCCCACCCTTCCCCGGTCGTCGAACGAGCGACCCTCCCGGTCGTTGAGCGAGCGCAGCGAGACGAAACGACCACCCCACCCGTCGCCGAACACCCGATGCCGCCCGTGCTAGACTGACTCTTTGTCTGCGCGCACTCCAGCACGCAGTTCGCGCCCTCCCTCATTCTCCGGCCGATCTCGGATCGGTCCCTGAGCTTGTCGAAGGGTGCAGACAAGGGATCTTGGGTGGGGCCGTCCGGCCCCACGGTACTAAGGAGACATCACTATGGCAGCAGTGTGCCAGGTGACTGGAGCAGTTCCCGGCTTCGGTCACAACATCTCGCACTCGCACCGCCGGACGAAGCGCCGCTTCGACCCGAACGTGCAGAAGAAGACCTACTACGTTCCTTCGCTTGGTCGCAACATCAAGCTGAACGTCTCGGCTAAGGGCATCAAGGTCATCGACGCCCGCGGCATCGAGTCGGTCGTGAAGGACCTCCTCGCGAAGGGTGTGAAGCTCTAATGGCGAAGAAGGCTCAGGACGTCCGTCCGATCATCAAGCTGCGCTCGACCGCCGGCACGGGGTACACCTACGTGACGCGCAAGAACCGCCGCAACAACCCCGACCGCATCGTGCTGAAGAAGTACGACCCGGTGATCCGCAAGCACGTCGAATTCCGAGAGGAGCGCTGATCTCATGGCTAAGAAGAGCAAGATCGCGCGCAACAACCAGCGCGAAGAGGTCGTGGCCCGGTACGCCGAGAAGCGCGCCGAGCTGAAGAAGACGCTCGTCGACCCGAACGCGACCGACGAGGCCCGCGAGGCCGCCCGCGTCGGCCTGCAGAAGCTCCCGCGCAACGCGTCGCCGGTGCGTCTGCGCAACCGCGACGCCATCGACGGTCGCCCGCGCGGCCACCTGTCGAAGTTCGGCATCTCGCGTGTCCGCTTCCGCGACATGGCGCACCGTGGCGAGCTGCCCGGCGTGACCAAGTCCAGCTGGTAAGCACCCGCACAGCACACGAAGGCCGGAACCCCTCGGGGTTCCGGCCTTCTGCGTTCCTCGGCGGCGGCGGCGTTCGTCAGGCGGCGTGCGCGGTCGCCCAGTCGAGGGCGAAGTCGGCGACTTCCTCCCAGCCGTCCTGGCTGACGATGCGGTGGGTGCGGCCCGGGAACTCGCGGTAGTCCACGACGGCGGGGCTGCCGGTGGCACGGTACTTCTTCACGATGGCGCGGCCGATCGCCGGCGGCACGACGTGGTCGATCTCGCCGGTGATCACCAGCAGCGGGGCCCGGTCGGTGCGGCCGTAGTCGACGTGCGAGGCGCCGCCCTTCTCGTTGAAGGCGGCGGCGACGCCCTCGAAGAACACGCGGTTGTAGGAGTTGACCGCGTACTTCTCCCACAGCTCATCGGAGGCGGCGCGGTCGAGGTCGTTGCCGAAGGTGAAGTGGAAGTGGCGCTTCGACAGCGGCTTGGCGCCGCTGCGGCCGAAGGGGTTGGCGAGGATGGGCGTGCCAGTCCACAGGGTCGACAGGGGAAGCGTGGTGATGCCGGCGGGCTGTCCGGGGGTCACGCCGACGTACGCGACGCCGAGCCCTCGGTCGGCGAGCATCTGGGTGAAGAGGCCGCCGAAGGAGTGGCCCATGATGATCGGCTTCTCCGGGAGCGCGCGGATGATGCGCTCGTAGTGGTCGACGATCTCGCGGATCCCGATGCCCTTCACCGCCTCGGGGTGGCGGCGGATGTCGTCCACCGTGCGGTCGTCGATGCCGGGCCAGCCCGGGACGATGACGTCGTGACCGGCCGCGCGGAAGCGGTCGGCCCAGGTGTCCCAGCTCTTGGGGGTCATCCAGAGGCCGTGGATGAGGACGATGGGGGTCTTGGTCGAGGCGGTCATGTCGTGCTCCTTGGTGATGTGTGTGTCGGTAGTGCGTGTCGGTGGTGGTGCGAGGAGCCGGTCCGTCCCGGCTGATGTATCCTGATGGTAGACCGAACGTTCTATCTACGCAAGACTATTCCCGATATCCCTCACGAGACGAAGGCCGGCATCTGAAATGGCAGAGAATGTGACGATGAGCACTGCACCCGTCGCCGTCGACGAGATCGCGGCCTCCGGGCTGCCGGCACGTGAGCGGCTGCTGGCCGCGGCGACCGCGCTCTTCTACCGCGAGGGCATCCACTCGGTGGGGGTGGACCGCGTGATCGAGGTCGCCGGAGTGACACGCGCAACCCTGTACAAGCAGTTCGCCGGCAAGGAGAACCTCGTCCTCGCCTACCTCGAGGGGGAGGATGCCGTGCTGCGCGCGCTGTTCGCCGCCGCCGCGGCGAGCGGGGGCGCCCCCGATGAGCTGCTCGACCTCGTCGTGGCGGGCATCCAGGCCGACATCGCCCAGCGGCACACGCGCGGGTGCCCCTTCATCAACGCGGCGGCCGAGTATCCCGATGAGGGCCCGGTGCGTGCCCTCATCGCGACCCACCGCGACTGGTTCCGCACGACGCTGCGCGATCTCGCCGTCGCGGCCGGGCTCCGCGACCCCGACGGTGTCGCCGGTGCGCTCGTGCTGCTGCGCGACGCTGCGCTCGTCGGCGGCTACCTCGACGGCACCGACGTCGTCGCTCCCGTGTTCGCGCAGTCCGCGCGCACGATCATCACCGCGCACCGCCCCGAGTGACCCCCGCCATTCCCCGCGAGCCGACACGTTCCGCGCGAAACCACACGATCCTGACCGCTCGGAGCGTGTCGGTTCGCCACGAACGTGTCGGTTCGGCGAGGTGGCAGCGAGGTGGCAGCGAGGTGGCAGCGAGGTGCCGGAGAGCATGCGGTCGCATGCGTACGGCGCCCGAAAACGTCACAGAACGACCAATCGGGCGCGACACGCCGCCCAAAGCGCCGGTTCCGGGGCGGAAATCCGCGGAATCACGCGGATCGTAGGTATATTCGGGTGCGGTCCAACCGACCAGCCGGGGGCGTCAGCCTCCGGTCCGAAGTAACTGAAGGCGGCCATCGCCGTCTGGAGGACAACCCCATGGCTATCACCAAGACCGAGCTCGTCGCCAGCATCGCATCCGCGACGGGCCAGAGCCAGTCCGCTGTCTCGGGCGTGCTCGACGCGCTGTTCTCGACCGTCTCCGAGGCCGTCGCCAAGGGTGACAAGGTCACGATCCCCGGCTGGATCGCGTTCGAGCAGGTCGAGACCTCGGCTCGCACCGGCCGCAACCCGCAGACGGGTGCGGAGATCAAGATCCCCGCGGGCAAGCGCGTCAAGGTCACCGCGGGCTCGAAGCTCAAGGCTGCCGTCAAGTAAGACTGCCGCCGCAGCTCGACTGCTGCACCGAAGGGGGATGCCGAGAGGCATCCCCCTTCGTCGTTGCGCCCTCTGCCCGCGAACTACGCTGGAGAGGTGAACTCCCGCGCGCTCCGACTCGCCGGGCCGGTGATCCTGGTCGCGGCCGCGCTGGTGACCCTCCTCCTGGGCCTCGCGTACGGCGGGGGCGCCGCCCCGCTGGTGGTCGCCGATCCGGGTCCGATCGTGCGCTGGGGTCTGCCGGCCGTGAAGCTGCTCGTCAACCTCACCGCTGCCGGCATGGTCGGCTCGCTCGTGCTGGCGCTGTTCGCGCTGCGGGCGGGCGATCGCGCCTTCGACGCCGCCCTCGACACGGCGTCGGTGTCGGCGGCAGGCTTCACGATCGGCTCGGCACTCACCGCCTATTTCACCTTCCTCAGCATCTTCAACGCGACGCCCAGCGCCGACGCGCAGTTCGGCCAGCAGCTCGGCAGCTTCCTCGTCGACACCGATCTCGGCCGTGCGTGGCTCCTCACGACCATCGCCGGCGCGGTGCTGACGGTGCTCACCTTCGCCGTCCGCGGCTGGACCGCCACGCTGGTCGTGGCAGGGGTCGCGATCGCGGCCCTCATCCCGATGGCCTCCCAGGGTCACTCGGGCGAGGAGGCGAACCACAACACCGCCGTAATGGCTCTCGCCCTGCACATCATCGCCGCGGCGGTGTGGCTCGGCGGGCTCCTGCTGCTCGTGATCGTCCGCCCCGTGCTCGAGCGGGCGGAGCTCACCGCCGTCCTGCAGCGCTATTCGAGCATCGCGCTGGCCGCCTTCATCGTGGTCGCCGTGTCGGGAACCCTCCGCGCCCTCGCCGGCGGGATCGGGCTCGCGCAGCTGGCGACTCCCTACGGCATCCTCCTGCTGGTGAAGATCGTCGCGCTCATCGCGATGGGCGTGCTGGGCGCGTCCTACCGTGGTCGGCTGATCGCACGGCTCGGAAGGGATGCCGCGTCGCGCGCGTTCTGGGGCCTCATCGCGCTCGAGATCGCCTTCATGGGAATCGCGAGCGGTGCGGCGGCGGCCCTGGCCCGTACGCCCCCGGCGGTCGACACGACCCTCCCGGAGGTCCAGACCCCCGCGCAGGTGCTGACCGGTGCGCCCCTGCCGCCCGAGCTCACCCCCGAGCGCTGGCTCACCGCGTGGGACCTCGACCCCCTCTGGGCCTTCGCGGTCGGATTCGGACTGTTCTTCTACCTCGCCGGCGTGCGGCGCCTGCACCGCCGCGGCGACCGCTGGCCGCTCTACCGCACGGTGCTGTGGGTCGCGGGGCTGCTGCTGCTGCTCTGGGTGACCTGCGGACCCGTCAACGCGTACCAGGACTACCTCTTCAGCGTGCACATGGTCGGCCACATGCTGCTGACGATGGCGATCCCGCTGTGTCTGGTGTTCGGGGCGCCGGTCTCGCTGATCGCGCGCGCGGTGCGCAAGCGCGACGACGGCACCCGCGGTGCCCGCGAGTGGGTGCTGTGGGCGGTGCACACCCCGTTCTCCCGCGTCATCACGCACCCGCTGTTCGCGGCGGCCATGTTCATCGGGTCGTTGTGGGCGTTCTACTACAGCGAGCTGTTCCGCTGGTCGCTCTACGACCACCTCGGTCACGAGTGGATGGTCGCCCACTTCCTCGTCTCGGGCTATCTGTTCGTGCAGTCGCTCGTCGGCATCGACCCGGTGCCGTACCGGCTGCCGTACCCGTTCCGGCTCGTGACCCTCATCGGCATCATGGCCATGCACGCGTTCTTCGGCATCGCGATCATGATGTCGTCGGGGCTGTTCGTCGCCGAGTGGTTCGGCGCGATGGGACGCACGTGGGGCGATCCTCCACTGGTGGATCAGTACACGGGCGGCGGCATCGCCTGGTCGATCGGCGAGATCCCCACCCTGATCCTCGCGATCGTGGTCGCGGTGCAGTGGAGCCGTTCCGACGAGCGGGCGCAGCGCCGCTCGGACCGGCAGGCGGACCGCACCGGCGATGCCGAGCGCGAGGCGTACAACGCCCACCTCGCGGAGCTGGCCGAGCGCGACGCCCGCCGCTGACGCGACGCCCGCCGCTGTCGGGTCAGTCGTCCTCGGGTCAGTCGTCCTCGGGCGACGCGATTCGCCGATAGGTCTCGACGACGCGGGTGAGGTAGTCGGTGATGACCCGCTGCTCATCCTCGTCGAAGTTGTCGATCTCGGCGTCGATGGCCTGGATCATCGGCATCAGCAACGACATCGCGTGCGTCCGCGAGGACTCTGTGGGAACGACGAGGATCCGGCGACGGTCGGTCGGATGGGGCTCGCGCGTGACGTGCCCGAGGGCGACGAGACGGTCGATCGCGGTCGTCATCGACGCGGTGGAGATGGACAGCCGGTCGGAGAGCTCGGAGGGCGGGAGCGGACCCGAGGCGATCAGATGCTCCATCATCTCGAGGTCGGTGGGGTTGACGTCGAGCTCGCGCCGCATCATGCGCTCGAAGGCCTCGCTGACCTCGAGGAAGTCCCTCAGGAGCATGGTGGCGGGCCGAAGGGGCATCCCCTCCGGCCGGACGAATTCCTCGGGATATTCGTCGACGGGGCGCGGTCGAAATTCCGCCACGTTCCGATTGTAGGGGTCTGTACACTAGTTTAACTGGTAGCTAGATAATCTAGTGATATTCACCTCACGCGAAAGAGTCGACATGGCCTCCTTCCTCCGCCTCATCACCTCGGCGAAGACCTCCTGGATCGTCCTGCTGCTGGCGGCCGGCGCCGTGGCCGCGCTGTTCGCGTGGGGGTCCACCGAGGAGGCGGAGACCGCTCCCGCGGTCGGCCTCCCGGACTCCGCCGAGTCGGTGCAGGTGGACCGGCTGCTGGAGGAGTTCCCCGGCGCCGACACGACCTCGGCCCTCCTCGTCTTCGCCGCCGACGACGGGACGCTCACCGACGCGCAGCGTGCCGCGATCGAGGCGAAGGCCTTCGGCGAGCTCACCGACCTCACCCCGGAAGGGTTCATCCCGCCGCCCCAGGTGTCCGAGAACGGCGAGGTCGCCCTGCTGGTCGTGCCCCTGGACCCCGAGCCCGACGTCGAGAAGCAGGCCGAACGCGCACAGGAGATCCGCGACCTCGCCGCTGACGACCTCGACGGCGTGCGCGTGTACCTGACCGGCGCCGAGGGCTTCGAGGTCGACGTCGCCGCCGTGTTCGCAGGCGCGGACTTCACTCTGCTCCTCACCACCGTCATCGTCGTCGCCGTGCTGCTGCTCATCACCTACCGGAGCCCCTGGCTGTGGCTCGTGCCGCTGGTCGTCATCGGCGTCGCCGACGCCTCGGCGGGGATCGTCGCGCGACGGGTCGCAGCGGCCGTGGGCGTGCAGCTCGACGCGTCGGTGACCGGCATCCTCTCCGTCCTCGTCTTCGGCGCCGGGACCAACTACGCGCTCCTGCTGATCGCGCGCTACCGCGACGAGCTCCGGCTCCACGAGGACCGGCGCGAGGCCATGCGCCGGGCCGTGCGCGGGGCGGGACCGGCGATCCTGGCGAGCGGATCGACCGTCGCCCTCGCCCTGGCGACCCTGCTGCTCGGCGAACTGGCGGGCAACCGTGCGCTCGGGCTGGCGTGCGCCGTCGGCGTCGTCGTCGCGATGGCCTTCGCGCTGATCGTCCTCCCGGCCGCGCTGGTACTGTTCGGCCGCGGGCTCTTCTGGCCGTACATCCCGCGGTTCGGCTCGCCCGACGCGATCTCCCGCAGCCCCTGGGGCAAGCTCGGCGTCGCCGTCTCGCGTCGGCCCGCCGTGGTCGCCGCCAGCGGGTTCGTCGTGCTCGCGGCACTGGCCAGTGGCATGTTCTTCGTGCAGACGGGACTGTCCCAGAACGACCGCTTCCTGCAGAAGCCCGAGGCCGTCCTCGGTCAGGAGGTCCTCGCCGAGGCCTTCTCGGCCGGCACGACCTCGCCCGCCGTCGTCGTGGCGCCGCGCGACGAGGCGACGGAGACCGTCGACGCCCTCCGCTCCCTCGATGGCATCGACACGGCGAACGCCGGCGACGAAGCCGGCGACCTCGTGCGCATCGACGTCACCCTCGCGGCCGATGCCGAGACGGCCGAAGCGTTCGCCGCGGTCCGCGAGATGCGCTCCCAGCTCGACGAGGTGGGCACCGGCACGGCGCTCGTCGGCGGACTCGACGCGCGCGCCCTCGACGTCTCCGACGCGCAGGCCCGGGATCAGGCGCTCATCATCCCGCTGATCCTCGTGCTCGTCCTGTTCGTCCTGATCGTGTTGCTGCGTGCCCTCGTCGCTCCGCTCCTCCTCCTGCTGGCGGTCGTCGCGAGCTTCTTCTCGGCCGTGGGCGCCAGTTGGTGGCTCTTCCAGACGCCGCTGTTCGGGTTCCCGGCCATCGACGTCAACGTGCTGCTGTTCAGCTTCCTGTTCCTGGTCGCTCTCGGCGTGGACTACAGCATCTTCCTCGTCACCCGGGCGCAGGAGGAGTCCCAGCACCTCGGCACCACACGCGGCATGATCCGGGCGCTGGCGGCGACCGGCGCCGTGATCACCAGCGCCGGAATCCTGCTCGCGGCCGTCTTCGCGGTGCTCGGCGTGCTGCCGCTGATCACCCTGACCCAGATCGGGATCATCGTCTGCATCGGCGTGCTGATCGACACGCTGCTCGTGCGCACCGTGATCGTGCCCGCCCTGGCCTTCCTCACCGGCGACCGCTTCTGGTGGCCCCGTCGGCCGGCCGTCAGCGACGCTCAGTCGGCGGCGGAGACCGTGATGGATGCCGTGCCGTCGGGCAGCACGACGATGTCGCCGTCGATGAAGAACGGCACGTCCTCGTCGACGTGACGGATCGATCCGTCGTAGATCGACTGGATGTCGACGACGATGTGCGCGACCGCCTGAGTGCGTCGGATGCGCCAGTCGGCGCCGTCGGGCTCGAGCGTGACGACGGGCTGGTCGGCGATCGACCACGTGGGCTCGTCGACGATGCGGTTGCGCACCGGGAAGCCGAACGGGCATCCCGTCGGCTGGAGCACGCGCTGGGTGGCGCACTCGTCGAGGAACGCGTCCACCTTCTCCTGCACGACGTCCACGAAGGTGTCGGTGGCCTCGGTCTGCAGGTCGACGGGGATCTCCGCCCGCGGCTTGTCGGACAGGACCGCGACGCCGGGGCTCGCCGAGAGGGCGGTGTCGACGGCGATCGAGTACAGGCCGGGGGAGAACACCAGGAGCGACACCGCATCCAGCGGATCGGCCTCGGTCCCCGCCGGATGCACCTGTCGCTTGTCGATGTCGAAGCCGTTGACCGAGAACTGCATCGCCCCGCGGACGGTCAGATCGATGACGGCGAGGGGAGTGGTCGCGAAGCGCCAGGCCGGCACCACGCCGATCATGCCGGCCTGCTCCACGGCGAAGGTGGACCGGGCGCGGTGGGGTCCGGCGTCGTACTCGACCGTGACGGCCGCGACGCCGTCCTCCTCGGTGGTGGACACGATTTCGATCTCGTCGAGCGGGGCCAGCGCATCGCGCCGCAGCAACGCGTCGGCGGCGTCGGCGGGGAGCCCCGCCTCCTCCAGCTGGGCCGCATCGACGCGGACGCCCGGTACCTCCAGCGCGTCGGCAGCCCGGCCCTCCGCGAGCATGTCGAGGTAGCGTCCGACGAACGCGGCGGGGCTGTAGAGCTGCTGGTAGAGCACGGCGCCGGTGGCGGCCAGAGCGCCTACCAGGAGCAGTCCGACGACCGCCAGAGCGGTGAGGTCGAACGCGAGGGGACGCCTGCGCGCGCGGCGGCGCGCCCCGCGTGCTCGTTCGCTCGTCGCATCCACCACCGTGTCAGTCTAGGAAACCCAGCCTGACAACTAGCATGGATCCGGTGAGCATCCCGGCCCTGTCACCCGAACAGGAGGAGCTCTTCCGGCTGATCGAGGACACCCGCGAGCACGTCTTCGTCACGGGTCGCGCGGGCACCGGCAAGTCCACGCTGCTGCAGCATCTCGCGTGGAACACCCACAAGCAGATCGCCGTCTGCGCGCCCACGGGCGTGGCCGCGCTCAACGTCGAGGGCCAGACGATCCACTCCCTCTTCCGGCTGCCCATCGGGCTCATCGCCGACAGCGAACTCGAGCAGTCGGAACCCGCGCGCAAGATCATGAACGCCATCGACACGCTCGTCATCGACGAGATTTCGATGGTCAACGCCGACCTCATGGACGCCATCGACCGTTCGCTCCGTCAGGCCCGCCGCCGTCGCGCGGAGCCGTTCGGCGGCGTGCAGATCGTCATGTTCGGCGACCCGTACCAGCTCTCGCCGGTGCCGCCCCGCGGCGACGAGCTGCGCTACATCAACGACCACTACCGGTCGTTCTGGTTCTTCGACGCGCAGGTGTGGGCGGGCCCCTCGACAGGCTCGGGGACCGGGGGCGGGGGCGGCTCGGGGGGCGGGGGCGGCGGGTTCATCCGCTCGGACGGCCTGCTCGACCTCGGCCGCGTCGGCGCGCCGCTGCACATCAAGGAGCTGCGGGAGATCCATCGTCAGTCGGACGACGGCTTCAAGGCGATGCTCAACGCGGTGCGCCACGGCATCGTCACCGCCGACATCGCCGAGAAGCTCAACGCCGCCGGCGCGCGACCGGTGCCGGAGGCGGTGGAGGGCGAACCGCCGATCATCACGCTCGCCACGCGCAACGACATCGTCAATCGCATCAACCAGCGCCACCTCGACGCCCTGCCGGGTCCGGTGCAGCGCGCCCGCGCCGACGTGAGCGGCGACTTCGGGCGCGGCGAGAACTACCCGGCCGACGCCGAGCTGCAGCTCAAGGTGGGCGCGCAGGTCATGTTCCTGCGGAACGACCTCGGCGCGCGCGGACCGGCCTCCGGCGGCGGCCCTCGCTGGGTCAACGGCTCGATCGGCACGGTCACGCGGATCGCCGGCGGGACCGTCCGCGTGGAGATCGACGGCGAGGAGCACGACGTCGAGCCGGCCGTGTGGGAGAGGTTCCGCTACGCGTACGACCCGGGCAGCCGCAAGCTGACGCGCGACATCGTCGCCGAGTTCACGCAGTTCCCGCTGCGGCTGGCGTGGGCGGTCACGATCCACAAGTCGCAGGGCAAGACCTACGACCGCGCGATCGTCGACCTCGGCTCGGGCGCCTTCGCGCCAGGCCAGACCTACGTGGCGCTGTCGCGGCTGACGAGCCTCGACGGGCTCTACCTCACCCGGCCGCTGCGCCCGAGCGACATCCTCGTCGACCCCGACGTGCGCCGCTTCATGGCGGGCGTCCGCGCCGCCGGCGGCTGACCGGGCGGCGGGAGCGTCAGGCCGACGCGGCCGCGGACTTCGCGGCGGCGAGGTCCGTGAACAGGTCGGTGTTGAACTGATACGCCACGAGGACCTCGTCGATCACCCTCGCCTGTTCCGCGGCATCCCACGGGGCTGCGTCGAGCTGCTCGCGGTAGACCTCCTTGAAGGCCTGCGGATCGGCGATGTCGGCGAAAAGGTAGAACCCGATGCCGTTGGTCTCGAACCCGAACTGGCGCGCCATGAGCCGGCCGATGAACTGCCCCCCGGAGAGGTCGCCGAGGTAGCGCGTGTAGTGATGGGCGACGAACCCGCCCGCCCAGGTCGCCGCGACCTGACGGATGCGGTCGACGTAACGGCGCGTGGTGGGAAGCGGCTCGATGCGCTCACGCCAATCGGCGCCGATCAGGAAGGCGAGGTCGGCCTCGAGCGCCGGCAGCCGGGTGAGCTTGTCGCTGATGAAGGAGGCGGCGACGGGGTCGGCCTTCATCCGCTCGGCGGCGGCCTCGAGCGCCTCGTAGATGAACCAGTGCTGGGCGACGAGGGCGATGTAGTCGTCGCGCGTGCCCTGGCCGCGCATGAGGTCGGCCATGAAGCCGGCGTGCTCGCTGCCGGCGTGCGCGGACGACGATCGCTCGCGGAGGGCGGTGGAGAACGGGATCAGCTCGGCCATGAGCCCGAGCATAGCGGAAGTTAGGTACAGCTAACCTGAAGGTTTCGTGCGATGTCGATCACTCGTGCGGCCGCGGCGTGACCCCCAGCCGCGCGCAGGCGAGGTCGTACAGCGCGACGATCTCGCGACGGACCTCGCGACGCTCGGTGATCGCCCCACCCGGCCAGGGGATGCGCACCACGTCCTCCTCACCGGCGGCGGTGAGGATCCGCCACTCCCCGCCGTCGCCGTCGAACGAGATCATCTCGGCCGAGACGACACCCGGCACCGTCGAGAACGCGCCGGCGATGAGCATGTTGTCGTCCGTGTGGTCGTTGTTCATGTGGCCGAGCACGCCCCGTAGGGTCGCGTCGTCGAAGACGTGGGTCATGAGCAACACTGTGCCAGATCGGGGTCGGGCCGCCGCGCTGTCGGCCGGGCCTCCGGGGTGCCGCGAGGCATGTCGTAGGCTGGAGACTGATACTCATCGGGGGGTGACGGATGCCGCGCAGCCATCGTGGACGCAGTCTGCTGGCCGTGCTTGCGGTCGCCGCTCTGGGGCTCACGGCTTGCGCGCCGGGACCCTCGGTCGAGCTCGAACCCGTCACGCAGGTGGATGCCGCGCTGCCCGGCGACATGCAGGAGCAGCTGCAGGCGGCGGTCGAGACCGCGATGGCGGCCACCGGTTCGACGGGCGCGATCGTCGAAGTGCGCGCCCCATGGGCCGGGGTCTGGTCGCAGGCGTTCGGCACGACGACGCCCGAGGGTCCGGCGGTCACCGTCGACATGCCGTTCCGCGCCGGCCCGGTCACCCGCACGATGACCTGCGACGTGCTCTACGGCATGGCCGACCGCGGCATTGTCTCGGTCGACGACGCGCTCGGCGACTGGCTCACCGGCTACCCGTCGATCGCGACCATCACCCTCGGCGAGCTGTGCGACAGCTCGAGCGGGCTCGGCACCTACGCCGGCGCCGTCTCCGCGCGCTGGTACGCCAACCCGCCGCGGCGCTGGGCGCCCAAGGAACTCGTCGCCTACGGTGTCGCCCCCGGGGTGAAGGGTGAGCCGGGCGTCGCGTATCGCGACTCCGACACCGGCTACCTCCTCCTCGGCCTCGCCCTGGAGCGCGCCGGCCAGCAGTCGGCCGCCGAGCTCTTCTCGGAGTACGTGTTCGAGCCGCTGGAGATGGAGGCGAGCTCGCTGCCGTCGACGACGACCGGTTCGGGCGCCTGGCTGAACGCCCTCCGCTCGGGCAATACGAAGGGCAAGGTCGACTGCGCCGCACCCGACGACCTCACCGCGCTGTCGCCGACGACGGCCTTCACCGCCGGTGGCGCCGTGTCGACCGTGGGGGACCTGAGCGACTACATCCAGGCCGTCGCGCTCGGGGCCCGGTCGTACGACAGTGACGACCGTTTCGCCGACCCGCTGCCGATCTCGGCCAGCGCGCCGTCGTGGTTCACCGCGGGGGGAGGAGCCTTCCAAGCGGGGACCCTCGTCGGAAGCTCCGGCGCGGTGCCCGGCTACCTCACCGCCGCGTACGCCGACGTCGAGACCGGACTGTCGGTCGTCGTCGTGCTCAACAACTCGCGCGCCGGCGGCACCGTTCCCCGCCAGCTCGCCTGGCAGCTCGCCGCGCTCGCGTCGAAGGCTCCCGCCGCTGAGGGGCAGAGCGCCCCCGAGGCCGGCGGACTGCCGTGGGAGGCGGCGACCTTCGGCGACGCGATCGTCGACGACGCCATCTGCCCGCTTCCGTGAACCCGCGCTCGACCTCCGCGGTCGCGCTCGTCGTCGTCGGACTCGCCTGCCAGGAGGTCGGCGCCGCCCTCGCCTACCAGCTCTTCCCACAGGCGGGCCCGCTCGGCATGGTCATGCTGCGGCTCGTCTTCTCCGCGGCGGTGCTCCTGGCCATCGCGCGTCCCCGGTGGCGCGGCCACAGCCGCGCGGCGTGGATCGCGGTCCTGCGCTTCGGCGCCGTGCTGGCGGTGATGAACGGCTTCTTCTACCTCGCCCTCCAGCGGCTGCCACTGGGTGTCGCGGTCACCATCGAGGTGCTCGGCCCGCTGGTGCTCTCGATCCTCGCGAGCCGCCGTGCCTCGGCGTGGCTCTGGGCCGCTCTGGCGCTGGCCGGGGTCGTGGCCCTCGGCGGAGGGGGGTGGGACCGGCTCGACTTGTGGGGCGTGCTGTTCGCGCTCGGGGCGGCGGTCAGCTGGGCCCTGTACATCCTGGCCTCCGTGCGGGTGGGAGCGGCCTTCCCGCGGCTCGACGGGCTCGCCCTCGCCATGACCTTCGGTGCGGTGCTGTCGCTCCCGTTCGGGATCGCGGATGCCGGGGCGGCGCTCCTGCGGTGGGACATCCTGGCACTGGGTGCGGCGGTCGCCGTGCTGAGCTCCACGATCCCCTACGCGCTGGAGCTCGTGGCCCTGCGGCGCCTCCCCGCGTCGGCCTTCGCGATCCTCATGAGTCTCGCGCCCGCGACAGCGGCGCTGGCCGGCCTCGTGCTCCTCGGCCAGCGGCTGACGGTGCTCGAGGTGCTCGGGATGGGCCTCGTGATCGCCGCGTCGATCGGCGCCGTCCGCGCGGCGGGGCGCCGCGCCCGGGAGACCGCGGAACCCGTCGGCTGAGCCGGCCCGTCGTCGGCGCGGCGGTGCGGCGGGCGACTCAGGTCCTCGCGACGCATGCCGTGAAAGTTGCAGGAGGACGCGGGCCAGGAGTGAACCGCACATCCCTTCCGCCACACCCGTCACGTCGGCTCCTGCGGATTGCTCGCGCTACTTATTCTTCATGCTTGACAAAGACGAAGAATAAGCGCGAGACTGTGGCTGGGCGCGAGTCCGAGCCCGCACAGCATGCGCGTCGCATCGCCGCACGCGCACGAGAACCCTTCTGGGAAGGAAACCTCAATGAAGAGCATCCGCATGGCGGCCCCCGCGCTGATCGTGGTCGGCGCGCTGGCGCTCGCCGGCTGCACCTCGTCGGAACCCGAGGGCGAGGCCGCCGACCCGGGCAGCCTGACCGTCTGGATCATGGGCGACAGCTCCGAGAACTTCGACGCCCTCGTCGCGCCGTTCGAGGAGGAGTCGGGAGTCGACGTCGAGACGGTCGCCGTGCCGTGGGACGCGATCGATCAGAAGTTCACCACCGCGGTGGCATCGGGCGAAGGCCCGGACGTGCTGCAGATCGGCGTCTCGAAGCTGCGCACGTTCGCCGACAGCGGCGCCCTGCTCGAACTCGACGCCGACACCGTCGCCGACTACCCGAACCTGGCCGCCGGCAACTTCCTCGACGGCGTCGCCGGCGAAGCCACGGCGATCGGCGGGAAGGTCGTCTCGCTGCCCTGGGTGTCCGACACGCGCGTGCTGTTCACCCGCACCGACATCCTCGCCGAAGCGGGGATCGATGCGCCTCCCGCGACGTGGGACGAGCTGCGTGCCGACGCGAAGACCCTCGCGGGCCGCGGCGACGGCCAGTACGGCTACTACATCCCGCAGTGGGACAGTGCGCTCCCGGTCGTCATGACCTGGGACCAGGGCGGCGAGATCGTCGACGCCGACGGGATGATCGACTTCGACACCCCGGAGTTCCAGCAGGCGGTCGACCTCTACACCGGTCTCTACGCCGACGGCAGCGTGCCCACCAACAGCGACTTCGACCAGACGCAGGGCTTCGTCTCGGGCGCCGCGCCGATGCTCGTGAGCGGACCGTACCTGGCTGGCGCCATCGCCGATGCCGCGCCCGAGCTCGAGGGCAAGTGGACGGTGTCGACGCTGCCCACCGCCGCGGCCGGCACGTCCCTCCTCGCCGGCTCGAACCTCGGCGTCTGGGGCTCCACGAAGAACGAGGAGGGGGCGCTGAAGCTGCTCGACTTCCTCTCCGCGCCCGAGACGCAGGTCTCGTGGTTCGAGTCCGACGGTCAGCTCCCCACGGTGAAGGCGGCGCTGTCCGATCCCGCCCTCGCCGCCGACCCGCTGGTCGAGGTGTACTCGCAGCAGCTGGCCGACGCCCGGCTCCTCCCGCTCGTCCCCAACTGGGACGGGGAGACCGGCAAGGCGCTCCTGGACGCGCTCAACAGCATCGTGCTCACCGGCGCCGATCGCGACCAGACGCTCGACGCCCTCTTCCAGACGACGAGCGGCACGTCGGTCAACTGACCCGACGGCGGGGCGCGGCCACCACCGCCGCGCCCCGTTCGCCCGCCGCCGAGATCCGAGCCCACGGAGGGCCATGAAGACCCGACTCACCGGCTACGCCTTCATCACGCCGGCGATGCTGCTCCTGATCACCTTCGGGGTGCTGCCCATCGCCGTCGCGATGGTGGTGAGCCTCACCGACATGAACCTGGCGGGCCTCGGCGACTGGTCGCGGATCCGCTTCATCGGCGCCGACAACTACACCGCGCTGTTCGCGGACCGTGCGTTCTGGCAGGCGATGGGCAACACGGCGCTGTTCGCCGTCGTGGGCGTGCCCGCGGTCGTCGGCCTGTCGCTGCTCATCGCGCTCGGCCTGAACTCCTCGCAGGGGCGGTTCTTCCGTGCGCTCCGCTCGTTCTACTTCGTCCCCGCGATCACCGCGATCGTCGCCGTCGCCCTCGTCTGGGGCTACCTCTTCAACACCCAGTTCGGCCTCTTCAACTACCTGCTCTCGCTCGTCGGGCTGCCCCCGGTGCCGTGGCTGTCCGATCCGGTCGTCGTGAAGTTCTCGGTGGTGTGGGTCGCGGTCTGGCGCGGGATCGGCCTGAACGTGATCATCCTCCTCGCCGCCCTCCAGGGCGTGCCGAAGGAGTACCTGGAGGCGGCCTCGATCGACGGCGCCTCCCGCGCCCGGCAGACCGTCTCGATCGTCCTGCCGCTCCTGCGGTTCGCCCTCTTCTTCGTCACGATCACGACGATCATCGCGTGGCTCCAGTTCTTCGACGAGCCGTTCGTGCTCACCAAGGGCGGTCCTCTCGGCGCCTCCACGTCGATCTCCCTGTTCCTGTACCAGAAGGGGTTCTCGGCGAGTCAGTTCGGCTACGCGAGCGCCGGCTCCGTGGTGCTGTTCGTCATCATCGCGGTCGTCACCGTGGTGCAGCTGCGTGCGCGGAGGGCCGATGTCGACTACTGAATCCGCCCGTCGCCGGAACACCCGTCCCCGGCGCACCCGGCACCGGGTCCGCCCCGGCACCGTCGTGCTCGGCGCGATCCTCGCCGTGGGCGCGATCCTCACCGCCTTCCCGTTCCTGTGGATGATCTTCGGATCGCTCAAGCCCCGCAGCGAGTCCGTCGCCTATCCGCCCCAGCTGCTCCCGCAGGAGCCGACGTTCGAGTTCTTCGTCGAGCTCTTCACCAAGCTCGACTTCGGCCGCTACCTCGTCAACACCCTGCTCATCGTCGCCATCTGCATGGTGGGGCTGCTGCTGATGGCGGCCGCCGGCTACGGCTTCGCGAAGTTCTCGTTCCCCGGGCGAGACGTGCTCTTCTTCCTGGTGCTCGTGACGATGATGATCCCCGGGCAGGTCACGATGATCCCGAGCTACCTCATCCTCAACGGGCTCGATCTGACCAACACGCTCATCGGCATCGCCCTGCCGATGCTGGTCTCGGGGTTCAGCGTGTTCCTCTTCCGCCAGTTCATGACGACGATCCCCGACGAGGTCATCGAGGCGGCGCGGATGGACGGCGCGGGGGAGTGGCGGATCTTCCTCCGCATCGTGCTCCCCATGTCGGGGCCGATCCTCGCGGTGCAGGTCGTGCTCACCTTCATCGCCGGGTGGAACAGCTTCCTGTGGCCGCTCATCATCGCGAACGACCAGCGGCTCTACACGCTCTCGGTCGGACTGTCGCTGCTGAACCAGCAGATCGCCACCAACCCGGCGCTGCAGATGGCCGCCTCGACCCTGATGGTCGTGCCGATCCTCATCGTCTTCGTCGTCTTCCAGCGCTACATCGTGCAGGGCTTCGCCCTCTCCGGACTCAAGTGAGGAACGCCCCCCGATGACCACGACCCGCACCGGATTCGTCCACGCCGAGGGCGCGCAGCTCGCCGACGACCAGGGCCCGCTCCTGCTGCGCGGCATCGGCCTCGGCAACTGGCTGCTCCCCGAGGGGTACATGTGGCGCTTCGGCGACGCGCTGGCCTCGCCGCGTCAGATCGAGGCGCGCATCGAGGCGCTGGTCGGCGCGGAGCGGGCGGCGCAGTTCTGGCTCCGGTTCCACGACGGCTTCGTGACCGTGGACGACATCGCGATGATCGCCGCGCAGGGGTTCGACCACGTGCGCCTCCCCCTGAACGCGCGCATGCTCCAGGCCGAGGACGGCACGTTCCTCCAGCGCGGGTTCGAGCTCGTCGACCGCGCGGTGCGCTGGTCGCGGGGCCACGGCCTGCGCGTGCTGCTGGACCTGCACGGCGCTCCCGGCGGTCAGACCGGCACGAACATCGACGATTCCCCCCGGGGGATGCCGGAGCTGTTCATGGACCGCGGCTACCGCGACCGCACGATCGCGCTGTGGGAGGAGCTGGCCCGCCGCTACCGCGACGAGCCCGGCGTGCTCGGCTACGACCTGCTCAACGAGCCGCTGCCGAACGAGTGGCAGCACCGGTACGAAGACGAGCTGGTCGCGCTGTACCGCGACCTCACCGACGCCATCCGGGCGATCGACGACCGTCACCTCCTCATGTACGAGGGCAGCCACTGGGCGACCAACTGGGAGCCGCTGCGGGACCGCTTCGACGCCAACCAGGCGCTGCAGTTCCATCGGTACTGGTGCCCGCCCGACCGCACGAGCATCGCGCCCTACCTCGCCGCGCGGGACGCGCTCGGCACCCCGATCTACATGGGCGAGGGCGGAGAGAACACGCCCGCCTGGGTCTACGCGGCCACCCGGCTGTACGAGCGGCACGACATCGGCTGGAACTTCTGGCCGTGGAAGAAGCTCGACACCCGCACGTCGCCGCTGTCGATCCGCACCCCGGCCGCCTGGGACCTCATCGCCGACCCGAACGCCGACCTCGACGGCGATCGGGCCTGGGCGATCCTCGACGACTACCTGACGTCGATGGCCGCGGACCGCTGCGAGGTGCAGACGCCGGTGCTCGATGCCCTGTTCGCCCGGCCGCGCCTCACCCTCCCCGGCTGGGCGGGCGCCCGGGCCGACGAAGCGGCCATCGCCGACACCTCGACGACTCCGGTCCCGGACGCCGTGTGGGACCGCCCGTCCGGGGCGCCCTACGCCGACCTCGAGGTGCCGGGGAGCCGCCTCGCCGCCGGCGAGACGCTCCGGTACGCCCTCGCGGAGCGCCCGGCCACGTGGGAGGTGGACGCCGCCGAGCCCGGCGCGATCGCGCAGGAGTGGCGGGACGGGAGCCTCATCGTCACGGCGCTCGCCCCGGCCGTCGTGCGCGCTGTCACCGTGGGGCCATGACCGGATACCTTCGGAGGATGAGCTCACCCGGCGGCCGGCACCTCGTCGCGGCGGAGTCGCTGACCGTCACCGACCTGCGCCAGCGCAACCGCTCGGCGGCGCTGCAGTTCATCATCCGCGAGCGCGAGACCACCCGCGCCGACGTCGCCCGCCACTGCGGGCTGTCCACCGCCGCGGCGGCCAACATCGTCACCGAGCTGCTGGCCGCCGGCCTCGTGTCCGAATACGGCAGCCGTGCCTCCCGCGGCGGCCGCCCCATCGCGATCATCGGACCGCGCCTGGACGGTGCCTTCGCGATCGGGGCCGACGTGGGCGAACGCGGGGTCGCGGTCGAGCTGTTCGACCTCGGCCTGAACCCGGTCGACCGCGAGTTCCGTGGCGGCGCCCACCAGGAGTCGCCCGACGACATCCACCGCGACCTGCGGGAGGCCCTCGAGGCGCTGCGCGTGCGCAACCTGGAGCGATGGCCGAAGGTGCTCGGCATCGGCCTGGGTCTTCCCGGCGTCGTCGAGACCGCACCGGACGGCACCCAGACCCTCTACGCCCAGTCGCTCGGCTGGGAGGCGCACGCGATCCCCACGGATCTCGCCGGGGACCTGCCGGTGTTCGCCGAGAACGGCGCGAAGACGCAGGCGCGGGCAGAGCTGTGGTTCGGTGCCGCGCGCGGGTCCGCCCACGCCCTCGTCGCCCTGCTCGGCCGCGGGGTGGGGCTCGGCGTGATCAGCGATGGCCAGCTCGCGCACGGTGCGTTCAGCAGCGCGACCGAGTGGGGCCACACCAAGATCCGCTTCGACGGCGAAACGTGCCGGTGCGGCGACCGCGGCTGCGTCGAGGCGTATGTCGGGGCGGATGCCGTGCTCGGGGCCTGGCGCGCCGCCGGCGGGACGTTCGAAGGGAGCGGCTGGACCGCCCTCGGCGCCCTCCTGGACGCCGCCGTCTCCGGCGACGAGGCCGCGGCGGGGGTGGTCGCGGACGCGATCGACGCCCTCGGCGCGGCCCTCGGCAGCATGGTGAACCTCCTCAATCCGCAGCGGATCGTGATCGGCGGGTGGGTGGGCCTGCGGCTCATGGAGCGTCACGCCGACGACGTGATGGCGGCGACGCGCGCGCGGAGCCTCCGCCGGCTGTCCGAGCAGTTCGACATCGTGCCCGCCACCTTCGGCGGCGACACCGTGGCGCTCGGCTCGGCGCTCATGCCGATCGAGCAGCTCATCGCCCAGGGCCGATCGGCGGACCAGGGGCGATCGGCGGACCAGGGGCGATCGGCGGACCAGGGGCGATCGGCGGGCGGCGAGGGCTGACGGGTGAGATCCGCAGGACGGAGTGGGGCGTGAGGGGCATGGTCGCCCCGCCCGCCGCACGCGTCACAGGTGTTCCTGCGGATTCCGCGCGCCGCGGCGCCACGCCCCTTTACGCATTCGATTGCGCACTTCTCGGAATATGCCGTTGACCGATCTTCTGGCAACTTCTATAGTGATGCTTCAAGCGGTAGTGAAATCGATTGTGCAACGTGGGTCCTCCCTCCGCCCGATCGCACTGCGCCCCTGACGCGTCGTACCCGTGACGCGGCGCCGCCAGAGTTCAGCAACTCTCAATGAAGAGAAGGAAGACACAGTGTTCACACGACGCAAGACACTCACCATCGCCGGGATGGCTGCGGCCGCCCTGGTGATCGGGCTCGCGGGGTGCTCTTCGGAGCCCGCGGCCGAAGAGGGGCCCGTCGAGATCCGCTTCACGTGGTGGGGCGGCGACGCCCGCCACGAGCTCACCAACGAGGCCCTCGACGCGTTCGAGGCAGCCAACGACGACATCACCGTCGTGCGCGACTTCGGCGGCTTCGACGGCTACCTCGACAAGATCACCACCCAGTACGCCGGCGGCAACTCCCCCGACGTCATCCAGCTGTACAACGAGGTCCTCGTGGAGTTCGCCGACCGCGGCCAGCTCTACGACCTCAACACGGCCGTCGACGAGGGCACGCTGAGCCTCGAGGGCTGGCCCCAGGACGTCGTGGACATGACCACCGTCGGCGGCGAGCTCGCCGCCCTGACCTTCGGATCGACGACCCACGCGTACTTCTTCGACGAGACGAAGTCGGCCGAGTTCGGCGTCGAGACGCCGGCCGAGGGCTACACCTGGGACGACCTCGGCGCCTACTCCGCCGCGATCTCGAAGGCCAGCGGCGGCAAGGTGTGGGGGACGACCGATCTCTCGCACAGCTACCAGATCTTCGAGGTGTGGGCCAAGCAGCACGGCGAGGAGTTCCTCACCGCCGACGGCATCGGCTTCACCCAGGAGACGCTGGAGTCGTTCTGGCAGTACTGGGCCGACCTCCGCGACTCCGGTGCGGTCCCGAGCCCCGACGTGTCGACCGAGTACCTCGGGACCCCGTACGACGCCGTGGTGCAGGGTGTCGTGACCTCGACGTTCCTGTTCACCAACCAGTTCCAGTCCGTCGCCGACAGCACCCCGTCGGAGCTGTCCATCGCGCGGATGCCCGGGGAGAGCCCCACCCCCGGCCAGTACCTGCGCTCGGCGATGAACCTCACCGTCTCGAGCCAGTCGGAGCACCCCGAGGCCGCCGCGCGCCTCGTGGACTTCCTCCTCAACAGCGAAGAGGCCAACGAGATCCTCGGCACCGACCGTGGCTTCCCGTCCAACGCCGACGTGTTCGGCGTGGCGACCACCGGCCTGGAGGGCCCGTCGGCAGAGGCCGCGGAGATCTTCGAGTCGGTGCGCGCCGACGGCTCGCCCGCACCGGTGCCCGCGCCGATCGGCTCGGCCGCGGTCAACACGCTGTTCAGCGAGTACGCCCAGCAGGTCCAGTTCGGACAGCTGAGCGTGAGCGAGGCCGCGACGCAGTTCCTCGCGGCCGCCGAGTCGGAGCTCGGCTGACCACGATGAAGAGCAACGCCACCACTCCGGAGCGCGCGAACACCGTCGACGACGGCGCGGCGCGCCCGGGGAGGGGCCGGGTGCGGGTCTCCTCGAGGCCCGCACCCGTTCGCTCGGACTCGCTACGCAGAGCCGTCCGACGCAACAAGATCGCCCCCTACCTGTTCCTCCTGCCGTGGCTGATCGGCTTCTTCGTCATCACGCTCGGCCCGATGCTGTACTCCTTCTACCTGTCCTTCACGGACTTCAATCTGCTGGGCTCGGCCGAGTGGGTCGGCATCGACAACTACATCGAGCTGTTCACCTCCGACCCCAAGTACCTCGAGTCGGTGCGCGTCACCCTCGTCTACGTCTTCGTGTCGGTGCCGCTGCAGCTCGCCTTCGCCCTGCTGCTGGCCGTCCTGCTCAACCGCGGGCTGCGCGGGCTGGCGATCTACCGGTCGATCTACTACCTGCCCTCCCTCATCGGCGCGAGTGTGGCGATCGCCGTGCTCTGGCGGCAGATGTTCGGTCGCAACGGACTGGTCAACCAGGTGCTGGAGTGGTTCGGCATCGTCGGGGAGAGCTGGATCGGGAACCCCGACACCGCACTCGGGACCCTCATCATCCTGAACGTCTGGACGTTCGGGTCGCCGATGGTCATCTTCCTCGCGGCGCTGCGCCAGGTGCCGGAGTACCTGTACGAGGCGGCCGCCGTCGACGGGGTGTCGAAGTGGAGCGCCTTCTGGCACATCACGCTGCCGATGCTCACGCCGGTCGTGCTCTTCAACCTGGTGCTCCAGCTGATCGGAGCCTTCCAGGCGTTCACGCCCGCCTACGTCGTCTCCGGCGGCACCGGCGGGCCCGTGAACTCGACGCTGTTCTACACGCTGTACCTCTACCAGAAGGGCTTCGCGAACTTCGAGATGGGCTACGCGAGCGCCATGGCCTGGGTCCTGTTCTTCTTCATCGCGATCGTGACGGCCGTGAACTTCTGGCTGTCCAAGTACTGGGTGCACTATGACGACTGAGACCGCCGCTCTGATCACCGCCACCGGGCGACGACGCCGCTCGGGAACGGGGCGTTCTCGCCGCAACGCCGACGGGAGCGCCCGCCCGCCGCGTCCGCGGCCCCTCGCCCACCTCATGCTCATCGGATTCGGCGTGCTCATGCTCTACCCGCTGATCTGGATGCTCGGCGCCTCGTTCAAGGAGAGCGAGTTCATCTTCTCGGAGGTGAGTCCGTTCCCGAACCCGGTGACGCTCGACAACTACCGGCAGGGGTGGCAGGGCTCGGGCGTCGGATTCGGCACCTACTTCCTGAACTCCACGATCGTGTCGGGGCTGTCGGTCGTCGGGAACATGTTCGCCTGCTCCCTGGCGGGCTTCGCCTTCGCCCGGATGGAGTTCCGCGGCCGCAAGTTCTTCTTCGCGGCGATGCTCGCGACCCTCATGCTGCCCACGCACGTGCTGCTCGTGCCGCAGTACATCCTGTTCTCGAACCTGGGCTGGGTGAACTCGTTCCTGCCGCTCGTGGTGCCCAAGTTCCTCGCGGTCGACGCGTTCTTCATCTTCCTCATGGTCCAGTTCCTCCGGGGGCTGCCGCGCGAGCTCGACCAGGCCGCGATGATCGACGGTGCGGGGCCGTGGCAGACGTATTGGCGGATCATCCTGCCGCTCACGCTGCCGGCGCTCGCCACGACCGCGATCTTCACCTTCATCTGGACCTGGAACGACTTCCTCACTCCGCTGCTGTACCTGCAGGACCCGCGGATGTACACCGTTCCGCTCGGCCTCAACGCGTTCCTGGACGCCAGCGGCGAGAGCGCCTGGGGCCCCATGTTCGCCATGGCCGTCCTGTCCCTCGGTCCCCTGTTCGGCTTCTTCCTGGCCGGGCAGAAGTACCTCACCTCCGGAATCGCGACCACAGGTCTGAAAGGCTGACCCCCCGCATGTCCCCTCTTCCCCTCGCCCGCATCGCCGTCGTGGGCGCCGGCGGCATCGGCGCCGCCGCTCACCTGCCGGCCGTCGCCTCGCTGACCGACGACGCCGAACTCGTCGCCATCGTCGACCTCGACGAAGGCCGCCGCACCGAAGCCGGAGAGCGGTTCGGATGCCGGAACCTCTACGCCGACATGGCCGTCATGCAGGCCGAGCAGCGTCCCGACCTCGTGATCGTCGCGACGCCCCCGCACCTCCACGAGCCGCTGTCGATCCAGGCCATGCGCGCCGGCGCGTGGGTGTACTGCGAGAAGCCGCTGACGGGCTCGCTCGCCAGCGCCGACCGCATCATCGCCGCCGAGCGCGAGACGGGCCAGTGGACGGTGAGCGTGTCGCAGTTCCGCTACGCGGGCGGGTCGCAGCAGGCCCGCACCGCGCTCGCCGACGGCCGGTGGGGCCGCCCGCTCATCGGGGTCGCGCACACGAACTGGTACCGCGGACCGGAGTACTGGGACATCCCGTGGCGGGGGAAGTTCGCCACCGAGTTCGCCGGCGCGACCACGACGCAGGCGTACCACGCGGTCGATCTCCTCCTGTGGCTGATGGGCGGCGACTGGCGCACCGTGACGGGCATCGCCGACACCCTCGCCCGTCCGATCGAGGTCGAGGACGCCTCGGCGGCGGTGGTGCGGTTCGACTCGGGGGCCATCGCGACGCTGCTGTCGACGGTGCTCAGCAGCAAGCAGGAGACCCACCTGCAGGTGATCGCCGAGCGCGCCACCGTGGACCTCGACACGCTGTATCTGCCGCAGGTGGACGAGTGGTCGCTGCGCCGGGTGGACGAGTCCGGGGCGTCGGTGGTGGCCACGGAGTGGCCCGAGCCCGAGCCGGCGCTCGAGGTGAACGCGCACCGCTCGCAGTTGCGCGCGATCCTGGCGGCGTGGCGCGAGGGGCGCACGCCGGAGGTGACGGCCGCCGAGGCGCGCGGCACCCTCGAGTTCCTCACCGCGCTCTACAAGAGCTCGGCGGTGGGGATGCCGGTCGCCCGCGGCGACATCGCCGCCGGCGATCCGTTCTACGAGGCCCTCGACGCAGCCGGTCCCGCACGCGCGCAGGCGGTGTCGCATGTCTGAGATCCGCATCGCGCAGGACGGGGAGGACCGTACCCTCCACCACGACGCCGGCGAGATCGGGCGCTACCGGGTGGCCGACGACACCATCCCCGCCGGGAACACCCCCAAGCCCTACCTGCATCCGCTCCGGACGCTCGGGGGAGTCGCGTTCACGGGGTTCGCGCCGGAGGACCACCCCTGGCATCACGGCCTCTCCTTCGCCTTCCCCCGCGTGGGCCCCCACAACCTCTGGGGCGGCGGCACGTACTTCGGACCCGAGCAGGGCTATGTGGTGGTGGAGGATCAGGGGCGGATCGTGCACGACGGGTGGATCCCCGCCGACGAGCGGCACGGCGCGTTCGCGCACCGGCTCCAGTGGCGCGGACACGGCGACGAGCTCCTCCTGACCGAGCGTCGCGCCCACCGGCTGAGCCTCGTGGAGGCCGCCGGGTCGCCCGGCTGGATGCTGGAGCTCGACACCGTGCTCCACAACCCGGGTCCGGACGACATCCGCCTCGAGACGCCCGCCCAGCGCGGCCGGGACGACGGCGGCTACGGCGGCTGGTTCCTGCGCTTCGCCGAGGGGTTCACGGCCGCCGCCCTCAGCGCCGATGGACGCCCGGTCGAGGCGTCCGGCGCATCGGGGTCGACCTTCGTCATCGACGGCCGCACCATCGACGGCGAGGCCGTGACGATCGGGATGCACGACGGGCCGGGCGCGAGCGCAGGTCAGCAGCGCTGGCTGTACCGGTTCGAGCCCTTCTCGCTCGCGGGCTTCGCGGTCGCGTACGAGGACGGTCTCACCGTGCCCTCCGGTGGGGAGCTGGCCTTCTCCCATCGCATCGCGGTGTTCGACGGTTCGATCGACGCGGACCGGGTCGCGCGCGTGCTCGCCGGCTGACCGCTCGCGGTCAGGCCCCGGGAGGCGCCGACGTCGACTCGCGCGCGATCAGCTCCGGCGGGGGATCCGACACGAGTTCGTCGGTGAGCGGCTCGCCGCCGAGGTGATCGAGCAGCATGGTCGCCGCGCGCGCGCCGGCTTGACGCATCGGCATGGCCACGGTGGTGAGCGTCGGGACGGTGTACTGCGCCATCCACGCGTCCTGGATGGTGACGATGCTGAGCCCCGATGGCACCGCCACCCCGGCCTCGTGTGCGGCGCGCAGCGCGCCGATCGCGGCGTTGAGGCTGGCGGTGACGAGGGCGGTGGGCCTGCGCCGGCGGGAGAGCACCGTGGTCGTGGCGGCGGCGCCGGCGGGTGCCTCCCAGCCGGCCGGGACGATCCATTCCTCGTGCACGGGCAGGTCGGCGGCGGTCATCGCCTGCCGGAAGCCCTCGAGGCGCCGCAGCGCCGCGTCGTGGCGGGGCGCGCCGGCGATGAAGCCGATCCGCTCATGGCCGAGTTCCCGCAGATGGGCGATCGCGATGGCGACGGCACGCCTGTCGTCGAGGGCCACCGAGCCGAGATGCCCGGCGAGACGGGTGTTGAAGAGCACCACCGGCACGTCGAGCCACGTCGCGGCCAGGAGGTCGTCGTCGGTGAGGTGCTCGTTGCGCTGCAGGATCACGCCGTCGACGCGTCCGTTGCCGATCACGCCCGCGAGCGCGTGCGCATCGGCGGACTCGCCGTCGAGCTGGGCGAGGAAGACCGAGGAGTTCCGCGCGTGCACGACGCTCTGCACCCCCTGGTGGAGACTCGAGAAGATCGCGTTGTTGACCTCGGGGACGATCAGCGCGATGGCCCCCGCCCGCGACAGCCGGAGGGCGCGGGCCCGGTGGTCGGGGACGTACTGCAGCTCGGCGGCGGCGGCCAGCACCCGCTCCCGCGTCTGCGCGTTGATCCGCGCCTCGGTGTCGTTGTTGAGCACGCGGGAGGCGACGCTCACCGACACCTGCGCGCGCGCAGCGACGTCTTTGAGCCGGGCCATGCCGCTGATCCTATCGATTGCGCACCGCGCCCACCGTCATATCGTGCTCCCCGAAGCGACGAGGTCGGCGCGCACGTCCTCGCCGGCGATGTCCCGGTATGCCCGGTCGGCGCGCAGCGATCGCACGGTGGCCCACGCAGCGGCGTTGCCGTACTCGAAGCACTGCGCGGTCACCCGGGCCGAGGCGAGCGCGCGGTGCTCCGCGCCGAGGCAGCGCCCCGCGACGATGACGTTCTCCCCGGTGCGGGGGACGAGGCTCAGGTAGGGCACGTCATACCAGTCGTCGATCAGCCAGTGGAGTGTCGGCTTCGCTCCGTCGTGCAGCTCGATCGGCCAGGGCGAGCGCGCGATGCCGTCGGGGCGCTTGCGACACGCGACGACGTCATTGTCGCGGAGCGTCTCGACGGCCTCGATCGAGCGGGTCTGACGGATGCCGGCTTCGACCCCGGTGTCGACCACGTAGGCGCCGGCACACCCGGCCACGTTCTCGCGCAGGAAGGCCGCGTAGGCGCGCACCTGACGGCGGCCGCGGATCTCGGCGATCGTGAAGTCCTCGGGATCGACGACGTTGAGCATGCGCCCGTCGGCGGCCTCCAGCCGGGTGGCGTTGACCATGAGCTCGCCCGGCCGGGTGGTGGCGAAGATCCAGATCTTCTCGCGCGGAAGGTCGGCCCCGCCCGTCCGCGCGCGCAGGATCGCGTCGGTCACGTGCGGCGGGCTGATCGTGTCGTCGCCGAACTCCCGCCAGAACGCCGCGGTATCGACACCGCCGAGGCGGAAGAACATGGTCGGATTCTGGATGCGCCCGTCCTCGCCGTAGCGGTAGGCGCCGCCGGCGCGGGCGACGACCGCGGCATCGCCCGACGCGTCGATCGTCCGGGCCGCATGGATGGCGGTTCGCCCCGCCTTCGACTCGATCGCGACGCCGACGTGACGGTCGCCGTCGAGGATCGCCGCGACGACCGAGGCGTGGAAGATCACGCGCACGCCGGCCCGCACCAGGAGATCGTCGGCCGCCTCGCGCCACACGAGAGGATCGTGGGCCGACGCCCAGGTGCGACCGTACCGCTGGGGCGGGGTGAGCCCGCCGCGATCGTGAAGGGCGCCGCGGAAGCGCTCGGTGAAGCCGTGGACGACCTGCACCGGTGCGGCGTGGTCGCCGGCCAGGTAGAGGCCGCAGATCGTGCCGCTCATCCCGGCCACCGCGGCGCCGCCCGCGAACCCGTACTGCTCCACGAGCACCACCGACAGACCCTGCTCGGCGCAGACGGTCGCCGCCGCGACGCCCGCCGCGCCCGCGCCGACCACGACGACATCGACGTCGGCCAGGACGGGCAGGCCGTGATCGGGGCCGAGGACGCTGCGCTCGCGCCACCGGTCGCCGTGCGGGAGCGCGCTCGCCGCCGGCGAGGCGGTGCTCATCGTCCCTCGAACTGCGCGGGGCGCTTGTCGACGAAGGCCGTCACGCCTTCCCTGCCGTCTGCGCTGGCGAAGAGGGCGAGGAGCGCGGCGGTCTCCCGCGCGCTTCCCGCCGTCGCGGGATCGAGCTCGTAGGCCGCCGTGATCGCACCCTTGGCGGCGGCCAGCGCCAGCGGCGCCTGCGCCTCGAGAGCGGTGACCAGCTCGTCGGCCGCGGCGGTCAGCTCTTCCGGCGCCGCGAGGCGAGCGACGAGACCGGCCCCGGCGAGCTCGTGCGCCGACATCACGCGCGCGAGCAGGATCGCCTCCTTCGCCCGGTTCGGGCCGAGGTGGCGCACGAGGCGCTGCGTGCCCTCCCACCCGGGGATGAGACCGAGGCGGATCTCCGGCAGGCCGAAGCGCGCGCGATCGCTCGCGACGACGAGGTCGGCCGACAGCGCGAGCTCGAAGCCTCCGCCCATCGCCACCCCGTCGACGACGGCGATGACGACGGCGGGACTCTGGGTGAGGCGGTGCATGAGCGACTTCGCGCGGGCCCCGAACGCGGCGAGCGCCTCGAGGTCGTCGAGCGATCGGGCGTAGGTGGCGATGTCGGCGCCGGCGCAGAAGACGCCCTTGGAGCCCGAGATGACGAGCACGGACAGGCGTTCGGACTCGACGCGGTCGACAGCCGCGTGGAGCGCGTCCAGCATCTCGAGGGTGAGCGCGTTGCGCTTGTCCGCACGGGTGAGGGTCACGCGCAGGGCACGCCCCCGGGTCTCCACGGTGACGGCGGACGTGCTCATCAGACCACCGCCCGCGTGGCGACGAGGTCATCGACATCGGCCTCGGAGTACCCGAGGTCGCGCAGCACCTCACGGGTGTGCGCGCCCAGCTCGGGCGGCGCCGTGCGCACACCGGGGCGGACGCCGCCGTAGGTCACGGGGTGCTTCAGCACCCGGACCGTTCCGGCCTCGGGATGCTCGTAGCTGTCGAAGCTGTCGTTGTGCCGTACCTGCGGATCGTCGATGACGTCGTCCTGGCTGTTCACCGGCGCCCACCAGACGGCGGAGGCCGTGAAGAGCTCGGCCCACTCCGCGGTCGGGCGGGTGCGGACGTGCGCCGCGACCCGCTCGTTGACCTCGTCGCGGCGGGGGTAGGCCTGCGCCGGCTCGATCCCGCCGAACCACTCGTCGTCGAAGACCGATCGCAGGACCGCGGGTGCGGTCAGCGACAGGCAGATCCATCCGTCCGCCGTCGCGAAGACGCCGTAGGGGGCGGTGTAGAACGGGCTCGAGATGCCGCTGGTCGAACGCGCTCCGGTGAAGCCGTTGAGCGCGTAGGTGAGCGGCTCGATCTGCAGGTCGAGGGCGGCGTTCAGCAGGTTGCTCTCGACCTTCACTCCTTCTCCGGTGCGCTCGCGGCCGTGGAGGGCGGCGAGGATGCCGAAGGCGCCGAGCACACCGGCGTGCTGGTCGACGATGCAGGCGCCCGCCGGCTGCGGCGGCCCGTCGGCGCGTCCGGTCGCCATGGCGATGCCGGAGAGAGCCTGGACGAGCACGTCCTGGCCGGGGCGGTCCACGTAGGGGCCGTCGGAGCCGTAGCCCGACAGCGAGGCGTAGACCAGCCGCGGGTTGCGGGCGTGGACGGTCTCCCATCCGAGGCCGAGGCGATCGAGGGTGCCCGGCCGGAAGCTCTCGATCAACACGTCGGCGGAGTCGATCAGCTCGAGCAGGGGCGCCATCGCCGCGGGGTTCTTCAGATCGACGACCATGCTGCGGACGTTCCGGTTGCCGAGGGCGAAGAACGGGCTGTGGTCACCGTCCAGGAACCAGCCGGGGGCGGTCCAGGTGCGTTCGAAGGCGCCGGTGCCCGGCTCGATCTTGATCACGTCCGCGCCCAGGTCGGCCAGCAGCTGGCTCGCCGAGGGGCCCTGCAGGAAATGGGTGAAGCTGATCACCCGGATGCCGGAGAGCATGGCGGTGTCTCGTCTCGCTGGGTCGGGAGTGGCGGTCGGGGGGTCGGGGGCATCCATCGCTCAGAACACCCCCGTGCGCACCTGGAACTTGCTGGGCTTTCCGTAGAGCGGCTGGCCCCGCTCGACCCAGTCGGCGACCCAGTCGATCATCTGCTCGACGCCCACGACGGGGTTTCCGAGCAGGTGCTGCGCGCGCTCGCAGTTGACGTAGAGCACGCTGTCGCTCTCCTCGCCCTCGAACACCGGCGTGACACCGAAGCGGCGACCGAACTCCTCGGCGACATGGCGGACGCTCACGCACTCCGGTCCGCCGATGTTGATCGGGGAGGCCGGTGTCTCGCAGTGACGCAGCAGACGCGCGAAGTGGTTGATCGCGTCGCCCTGCCACTGGATGTTCACGTTGCCGGTCGCCAGCGGGATCGGCGTGCCGGTCTTCACCCAGTGCGCGATCTCCTGCAGCACGCCGTAGCGCATGTCGATCGCGTACACGAAGCGCACGATCCGGCCGGGGGTGCCGTGGAGGCGGGAGAAGTACTGGAACGTGCGTTCGCGGCCCACCACGGAGTTCGCGTACTCACCCGGACGGGCCAGGGGTGCGTCGTCCTCGTCGACGCCGCCGCGGCGCGGATCGCTCCACGGGTACACGTGGATCGTCGACAGCGCCACGATGCGGCTGTCCCGGAAGGCGTCGGCGACGTACCCGGGGACGAGCGTGTTCATCGCCCAGAGAAAGTCCTCACGCCCCCGGAAGTCGAACTTCAGCCCGGCCATGTAGATGACGTTCGGCAGCCGGGGGAGATCCTCGACGGCGCGGCGGTCGAGGAGGTCGGCGGTGATCGCTTCGACCCCGTGCTGCTCGAGGTACTCGCGCGAGCCCTCGTCGCTGAAGCGGGCGACCCCGACGACCCGCTTGTGGGGGGCGGCGCGCTTGATGAGGCGGGCGAGGCCGAGGCCCATCTTCCCGGCCACACCGAGGACGATGACGTCGCCGTCGAGGGCGGCCAGGTCGGCGACGGTGGCCGAGGTGGGGCGGGACAGGAACTCGTCGAGCGCGTCGACGTCGTCGAAGCGCTCGGGGAGCGGGTCGACGTCGAGCAGGGGAGCGGTTTCGGTCATCGGGTGTTCCTCCAGGGTCACGAGAGCCAGGCGGCTCGGTGCGCGGTGACGAAGTCGTCGTCGGTCAGATGCGGGTAGGCGGCCATGACGCGGGTGATGTCCTCCTGCTGACCGGGGGAGAGCGTCTCGGTGTCGTCGAGGCACCAGACGCCCTCGAGCAGCCCCTGCCGGCGGAGCACCTCGTGGACGCCGGGGATGCAGCCGGCGAAGTCGTTCACGGCGTCGTAGACGGCGCGGTTGGCGTCGGTCACCTGGCTGTCGAGCGCGAGCAGCTCGCGCGGCACGTCGTCGGCCGCGCCCGCCGCGCGCAGACGCTCGAACAGCGCCACGGCGCGGTGCGTCCAGACGCTCCAGTGGCCGAGGAGCCCGCCGACGATCCGCACGGTCACGTCCTCGTCGCCGCGTCGGAAGACGAACGGCTGCAGCAGGTCGAGCACGATGTGGTCGTCGTTGCCGGTGTACAGCGCGATCCGCTCCTCGGCGCCGGCATCGACGACGGCGCGCACGATGTCGAGCGTGCGGTACCGGTTGAACGGCGCCATCTTGATCGCGATGACGTTGTCGAGTTCGGCGAAGCCGCGCCAGAAGTCGTAGCTCAGGTGCATACCGCCCACCTCGGGAAGGAGGGCGAAGCCGATCACGGGGGCGGTCTCGGCGACCGTACGGCAGTGGGCGAGGATGTCGGCTTCGAGAGCGCCGCGCCACGCGGCGAGGTTCAGGAGCACGGCGTCGTAGCCCGCCTCCCGGGCCGTCGCGGTCTCGGCGAGCGCCTGCGGGGTGCGGCCGGTCACCCCGGCGATGAGGGCGACGGGCCGGTCGACCCACGTCGCGGCCTCCTCGGCGGCCAGTCGGAGGACCTCGGGGTAGAGGCCTGCCGCGCGGATGCCGAACTGGGTCGTGTGGACGCCCACGGCCAGTCCGCCCGCCCCCGCGTCGAGGTAGTAGCGACTGAGGGCGCGCTGGCGCCGCTCGTCGATCCGCCGGTCCGCGGTGAGGGCCAGGGGGTGCGCGGGGATGACCGCGCCCTGCGCGATGATGCGCAGCGCGGCGGCGCGGGTCGCCTCCTCGGAAGAGGCCTCGGGGTGATGGAGCGGCACTGCTCGCCTTTCGTTCTGAGGGGAATCAAATCACAGCGGAGACGCGGAGCGCAACCGTTTGTTCACCCGAGTGACCCGCGTGGCGCCCCATCCTGCACAATCCATTGCTCAGGAGGGTGCGCGGTGCGCGGTCCGCGGGTCACACGGCGGCGCGCGCCGCCTCGAGGGTCAGCTCCGGCAGTGCCGACACCTCGAGCTCCGGGGCGTACCCGAAGGGCGCCGCCAGCGCGGTGCCGAACTCGATGAGGCCGCCGCGCACCCGCAGCCGGGCACCGGTGTCGGCATCGGCGCGGTACAGGTCGGGATGGCTCTCCCGCGCGATCTCGGCGACGCCGGGCATGAGCGGGGCCAGCCGGCCGAAGTAGTGGTGGCCGTTGCGTTCGATGTGGGTGAGTCCCAGGGTGGCGGCCACCACGAGGTCCTGCGCCACGGTGAGGGGCGGGAGGGTGGACAGATCCTCCGCCGTCATGATCGTCGGATGCCCCGGAGCGTCGCGGTGCCGGGTCAGCACGCCGTTCGCGAGGCCCCGGAACACGCCCTTGCAGCCCTTGTACGTGCCACCCGCGTAGCCGAGGTCCATCGCACGCCGCACGGCGTCGACGGCGTCGTCGGACTCGTCGATGATCACGGGCACCCCGCGGGCCGTCAGCTCGCGGAGCACACCGCCGAGCTCCGGCGCGAAGGCGGCATCGCGGTGCACGGGCTGCTCGACGGCGATGAGCGCGTCCCGCAGCCGCGGACCCACGTGCGCGTCGCCGAGCAGGGCGCGGGCCCAGCGATCGAGATGGTCGCCGTCGCGCATCGACTCGTTGGCGTCGACCGTCAGCCGGGGCTCCACCCCGAGCGCGTCGCAGACGGCGAAGAGGCGGCCGAGGCGCAGGAGGTCGGCATCCGCGTCGCCGGCGGTCTTCACCTTCAGGTGGTGCACGCCGTCACGGACGATCACCTCGTCGAGGCTCACCGGCAGCCCATCGTCCGGCCGGTCGGCCACCTCGTCGGCCGTGAGAGCGTCGGCGAAGCCCACGGTGTGGCGCACCGCGATCGTCGCGGCCGGGTCCGATCGCAGGTGGTCGCGCCAGTCGACGGCCGCGAGCTCGGGGTGGAGCGCTCCGGGATCGAACCCCAGCTCGCCACCGTGGAGGGCGGCGACGAACGGCGTGCCCGACCCGCGGCAGACGGCATCGATGACGGCGCGCTCCACGAGCGCGGTGCCCAGCCCCGCCAGAAGACCGGGCACGCCGGCCCCCGCGGCCCATCGCGTCTGGGCGTCGTCGAGCGCGCGCCACAGCGCGAACGCGCTGGCGGCGCGCAGGCCCGCCGCCGTGTCGACGGCATGGCGGACCACTCCGACGAGGCCGACGAGGTCGTCCGCGAACGCGGTGTCCGGATCCTTGGTGAACCACTTGGGCGGCAGGTGCTCGGAGGCCCAGCCGCGGGCGGACGTGCCGTCGGCCGTCTGCAGCCGCACCTCGACCACGACGTGCGGCGCCGCGGTCATCTCCGCGATCCCGTACCGGAAGGGGAGACGCGTCCGCACCGGCACGACCCGGGCGGTGGCACCGGTGACCTCGATCATCGCGCTGCTCCTTCCGCCGTGCGAGGCTGTCGCACCCATCGCACAGTAGCGAGTTGGAACGGGCGGAGCTCGATGTCGACGGTGCCGTCGGCGGCGCGTCCTCGGATGATCGCCGGCTCCGTCCGCCGTTCGAGCAGGTCCGTCTCGACGACGTCCGACACGGCGAAACGCGGAGTCAGCGTTCCGCGCGTCCGCGTCCCCCAGGCCTCGTACAGCCGGACGATCACGTCGCCGCTGCCGTCGTCGGCCGCCTTCACGGACTCGATCATCACCCCGGGCGCCGCGACGGACACAAGCGGTTCGAGCTCACTCTGCCCGGCGTCCGGGATCCGCCGCAGCGGGACGCCGAGCCGGTAGCCCTCCTCGACCGCCTCAGCTACGCCCGAGCCCGGCCGCAGGGTGAAGTGGAAGGAATGGCGTCCCCGATCAGACGTCGGGTCGGGATACCTCGGCGCCCGTGCCAGCGAGATCCCGATCACCGTCGCCGTCCGACCGCCGGCGCTCTCACGGGTGATGTCGTAGCCGTAGGTGGCCTCGTTGGCGAGGGCGACGCCGTAGCCGGGCTCGCCGACGTGCAGCCAGCGGTGGGCGACGACCTCGAACCGGGCCTCGTCCCACGACGTGTTGGTGTGGATGGCGCGGCGCAGGTGGCCGTAGGCGATCTCCGCCGTGGCGTGGTCGGTGTGCAGGTCCAGGGGGAGCTGCAGCTTCAGGAGCTTCTGGTCCTCGTGCCAGTCGAGGTCGACGTCGATCGCCAGCCGCGGCTCACCGCGCCGCACGGTGTAGTCGACGGCGATGCTCGACGCGCCGAAGGCGCGGCGCACCCGGACGGTCACGCGGTCGTCGGTGCGCGCGATCGCCGACACCTCCACCGCGCCGGTGAGTGCCACGGGCCGCGCCCGGTAGTGCTCGTCCAGATCCCACGCGTCCCACGTCGTCGGGGTGTCGTGGTGCAGGCGCAGCCGGCCCGCGCTCATCCCTGTCGGAACCAGTTCCCGTCCGGCGCGGAGATCGATCAGCGATGCGATCTCGCCCACCGGATCGATCGTCAGGCGGAGGATGCCGTTGTCGACCCGCGTGCCCGCGGCCGTCTCCGCGATCGTCACCGGGGCCGACGCGGTCGACGCCGCGGCGGTCAGCGCTGCGCCGCCGGCGAGGGGCGCGACCCCGTCCTGGGCCACGGGCGACGCGTTCGCGGCCAGCTCGCGGTCACCGCTTCCTGCGAGTGCGCGCAGCGCGGTCGCCACGATCTCCTCGAGCTCGGCGTGGATCCGCTCGTACGCCTCGTGCGCCTCGCGGTGCACCCACGTGATCGAGGATCCCGGGAGGATGTCATGGAACTGCAGCAGCAGCACTTCGCGCCACAGCGCACGCAGGCGCTCGCCGGGATACTCGGCGCCGGTCTGGACCAGGGCGGCCGTCGCCCAGAGCTCGGCCTCGCGGAGCAGCCGCTCGGCGCGCCGGTTCCCGCGCTTGAGCGGGATCTGCGTCGTCGCGACGCCGCGGTGGCGCTCCAGGTACAGCTCGCCCACCCAGACGGGTGGGTCGACGAGGTCGGCTGCCGCCTCGGTGAAGAACCGCTCCGGCGACGACATGATCACCCGCGGTGCGCCCTCCAGGTCGGCGTAGCGGGCGGCCGAGGCCAGCATGTCCTCGGTCGGGCCGCCCCCGCCGTCGCCCCAGCCGAACGGGAGCAGCGACAGGTTGGTGACGCCCTTGTCGGCGAACTGGCTCTCCGCGCGCCGCAGGTCGGCCGCCGACACCTCGGCGTGATACGTGTCGGCCGACGGGAAGTGCGTGAAGATCCTCGTGCCGTCGATCCCCTCCCACAGGAAGGAGTGGTGCGGGAACGTGTTCGTCTCGTTCCACGAGATCTTCTGCGTCAGGAAGTAGCGGGCGCCCGCGGCCGCCGCGATCTGGGGGAGACCGCCGCTGTAGCCGAAGGAGTCGGGGATCCAGACGTCGTCGGTCTCGATCCCGAACTCCTCACGGAAGAAGCGCCTGCCCTCGATCAGCTGCCGGGCCAGCGACTCGCCACTGGGGAGGTTGCAGTCCGGCTCCACCCACTGTCCGCCGGTGGGGATGAACCTGCCCTCGGTCACCCGCGCCGCGACCCGCGCGTAGAGCTCGGGGTAGTCCTCCTTCACCCAGGCGAACTGCTGGGCGGACGTGGCGGCGAAGACGAAGTCGTCGTGACGGTCCATGAGCGCCAGGACGTTGGCGAAGGACCGGGCGACCTTCCGGCGCGTCTCACGCAGCGGCCACAGCCACGCGCTGTCGATGTGGGCGTGGCCGACCGCGTGCAGCCGATGCGCCGACGCGGCGGCGGGACGGGCGAGCACCTCGGCGAGCTCCGCGCGGGCGTTCTCGGCGCTCCCTGCGACATCGCCCGGGTCGAGCCGGTTGAGGGCGCGTTCGAGCGCCGTGAGGATCTCCTCGCGCCGGGCGTCGGCCTGCACCGACTCCCGGACGAGCCCGGTGAGCGCGTCAAGATCGCGCAGCAGCTCGGTGGTCGGGCGGTGACGGCGGGCGAGCTCGATCCTGCCCCACCGGTACAGCTCCGCCTCGCCTGCCGTCTCGGGATCGCCGAGGGTGGTCGGGCGGAAGCTGAAATGCTGCGCCACGTCGGGGTTGGCCGCCGCCTCGATGTAGTAGACGAACTCCTCGCCGGCCGCCTCGGCCACGACCACTTCGCGCTGGGCGGGCTCGATGCCCTTCAGCGCCCGGCCGTCGGCACTCCACACGAGCGCTTCGCACTGGAAGCCCGGGCGCCAGTCGAGGAAGCCGAGGTCGACCACGAGCTCGACGCGCGCCTCCGGGCCCGGCCGCCAGTGCGCCGGCACGGTCCCGCTCACGCGCACCCACACCGTCCCCCACGGCCGTCCCCACGGGTCTCCGGCGGCGATCGGGGCGAAGGTCTGGCCGACCGCGTCGGCGAACGGCACGGGTTCGCCGGGTGCCGCCCAGGCGGCCAGCGCCACGGGGGCCGTCTCGAGGTGGAGCGCGGGACGGATGTCGTCGCGGATCGCGCGTTCGGTGCGGGCGAGGACGCGCTCTCGGCGGTCACGCATGGTCGGAGTCCTTTCGGCGGCGAGAGCCGCAGTCGTCGGGGGCGGCGGGAGGGGGAGGGATCAGTCGCGCGCGCCGCGGGGCCCCGTCACGGGGGCGGCGGGTAGGGCGAAGCGCTCGAGAGCGACGGCCATGATGCCGAACTGCTCGGTCAGCTGACCCTCGTAGCCGCACGGGGCGCCGTCCCAGTAGCGCCAGTCGACACCGGTCTGCGATCCGCCGAAGGCGGTCCCGTCGGCGAGGGTCGTGCAGAGGGCCTCGAGCAGGCGGTCGGCCTCCTCGGTCATCCCGACGCGATACAGCGCAGCCACGAAGTGCCGTGACTGCGAGTGCGAGAGGGCGCCGTTCAGATAGAACCCGTGGGGGAATCCCTGCATCGGTGCGGTGAGATCGGCGTCCGGAATCGGCCAGAGGTTGTTCGGCAGTCCCCAGTGCGGGTCGGGGGCGCCGACGCGCAGATACTCCCGCCACAGCGCACCGATGATCGGGCGTTCGAGCTCGGCGGGCAGTACTCCGCTCGTGACCACGATCGCGTTGACGGCCAGGAACGCGTGGTCGTGCAGGCGGTCATCGGCTGAGCGCCAGCCCGCGATCCAGCCCGAGTCGGGGTGGCGGAACGTCGGAACGAAGGCGGCTGCGATGCGGTCGGCCCATGCCGTCAGGCCCTCGGCGAGCTCGCCCGCCCCCTGCGCCGGGAGCACGTCCGCCAACAGGCGCAGCGCCCGGAACAGCAGAGCGTTGACGTAGGCGTCCTTCCACCCGAACGAGACGACGTCGTACCAGTTGGTGCTCCAGTCGTGCTCCCCGCTGACGCCGCGGCGATGGGGGCTCTCGATCAGGCCGTCGCCGTCGAGATCGCGCGCCATGAGGCGGTCCAGGACATCGCGGATGCGGGGACGGTAGCGGGCGACCCACGCCGGATCGGGGGCGGCCTCGAGGTACTCGGCCAGTCCGAGGAGGGTGCCGACGCCCGAGATGAGGTACTCGTCCTCGGCGGCGCGCAGCCGGCCGCCGTCGCGCATGGTGCCGCTCGCGTACCCGGGACCGCCGTCGAGCCAGCGCTCCAGCGAGTCCCGCAGCATCCGCCGGGTGTCGATCCCGTGGACCGTTCCCCGGCGCAGCGCGAGCGCCGACCACGTGTCCATGCTCATCGGGCAGTGGATCGAGACGCTGTTGTTGCTGAACGTCCCCGTGTCGGCGCGGTAGGACAGGCCCGTGATCGCCGTGCGGCGCAGGGCGCGGGCCACGCCGGCGGGCGTCCCGTGCCGCGCGGGCACCCCGCCGTCGACCGGTCGCCATGTGAGGTCGGCGTGGAACGTGCCCGCGCGCAGGATCGTCGTCCCGCGCTCGGTCGGCTCTTCGCCGAGGCGCAGCTCGCCCAGCAGCCAGCCTTTCGCCCGGTCGGCGTCGGATCGCCACGTGGCGTCGGGGCTGTCGCTGTCGTCGGCGGTGACGCTGAGCGATCCGTGCCCGGGGGCGTGCAGCAGCAGCGGCAGCGCCAGCATCCCGGTGCGTCCGTCACGGCAGAGCGTTCCGAGGGTCGTCGTGGCCGCGACCCCCGGATCGAACGCGGTCTGCCAGATCGCGCTCTCCCACGCCTCGACCTCGGTGGCGCCCTCCCGCGTGGCGGCGAGCTCGATGCGGTCGGGGAGCATCGTCCAGACCAGGTGCAGGCGCTGACCGGCATCGGGCAGGGCGATGTCGTACGTCACGGTGCTGCCCGACACCTCGACGGTGCCCTCCACCCGGCAGCGCAGCGCCGGTCCGATCAGCGACGACCCGCCCACGGGGTGGAGCATCGGACCCTGCAGGTCCACGCCCGGCCGGTGCAGCAGCAGGTCGCGATCGACGCGGCCGGTGCCCTCGTCGTCGAGGGCCAGGAAGCTGAAGCCGGCCCGCCCGAGGGAGAAGCCCACGGCGTAGCCGGCGGTCTCGAACCGCACCGTCCCGCGATCGGCCGTCGCTCGGACCCCGGCGGGAGCAGCGGAGAGGTCGATGGGCCCCGTGCGGAGGCGGGTCTCGCCCTGCACCGGAGCGGCCGGCGGGTCGCCGAGCAGCTCGAACGCGTCGTCGGCGAGGTTCCACGGCGTCCACGGGCCGTCCAGCCCGCTGCGGCGGATCTCGATCACCGCCGCGGCCGACACGATCCCGCCGAGGTCGTACTCCCGCGCCTCGGCGTCGGGCCCCGACGGTGCGGGCAGGTCGTGCACGTCGAGGACGGTGCGCCAGTGCCCACCGTCCTGGACCAGCACGCGGAACGCGGCGACCCAGTCCCACTGGTCCTCGCTGCCGCACTTGTGGTACCCGCGCCCGGGTCGCACCCGCAGAGTGCGCAGCGCCGTCGGCGCCGCCAGGCGCAGAGTGCGGGAGTGGACGACACGGCGCCCGATGATCTCGTCGGCCTCGTCGCCGTCGGCCCACGTCGCGATCGTCACGCCGGCGGCAGTGCGGAAGCCCATTCCGCCGAGTGGCGGCGGGCGCTCGATGATCGCCAGCAGGTCGGTCGAGGTGTCGTTCATGCGCATCCCGGGTCTCGTGCACGTCGTCGTGCGATCACTCACCTCCTGGTGCGCAATCGATTTCCCACATGCTAGCGCATGTCCTCCCGGACGCAAGCCCGCGAAAGCCGCAGGAGGTGGTGGGGCGGGAGGGGTCGGGCCACCCCTCCCGCCCCACCGGTCACGTCCGCTCCTGCGGTTTCGCCGGCAGTCGGCGGTGCTAGACGACCGACCAGCCGCCGTCGGACGGCAGGATCACGCCGTTCACGTTCGTGCCGTCATCGCTGAGCAGGAAGGTGATCGACGCGGCGAGCTGGTCGGGCTCGGCGATCGGCGGCAGCATCGTCATGGCCGCCGCGATCCGCTGCTGGTACTCACCCGACATGTCGGGCCCCGCGATGTTGGTCGCGACCGGTCCGGGGGCGACGGCGTTGATGCGGATGCCGCGGGGGGCGTACATGAACGCGGCGCTCCGGGTGAGGCCGACGACGGCGTGCTTGGAGGCGGTGTACGCGGCGCCGGCGGCCGAACCGCGCAGGCCCGCCTCGGAGGCGATGTTCACGATCGACCCCGTGCCGGCGGCGAGCATGAGCGGCAGGACCGCGCGGGTCAGGCGGAACATCCCGTCGACGTTGACCGCGAACACGCGCTCCCAGATGGCGTCGCTGACCTCGTGCAGCGGGCTCATGTCGTCCATGATCCCCGCGACGTTCGCGAGGCCGTCGATCCTCGGCCCCGCCGCGGCCACGATCGCGGCCACGCCGTCGGCGTCGGTGATGTCGGCCGTGACGGCGACGACGCGCTCGCCGCCGTGCTCGGCCGTGAGCTCCTCGAGCCGGGTGGCCGACACGTCCACGGCGATCACTCGCCCGCCCTCGCGGACGATGCGGTTCGCGGTGGCGCGGCCGATGCCCGAGCCGGCGCCGGTCACGATCACGGTGCGTCCCTCGAAGCGGCCGGCGGTGACCTGCTCGCGCCACGTCGCGGCGTCGGGCTCATCCCCGTCGTCGGTCTCGACGGGTGCCGTTCCGCCGTTGGCGCGGAGCACCATGTCGTCGACGACCTCCTGGGGCAGCTGACCCTTGCTCATGCTGACCAGACGCTGGAGCGAGAGCAGCCGGACCGGGGCCAGGGCCTTCTCGGTCTGCCCGCCCTGGGCCAGCAGTTCGCGCAGCAGCGGGCCGCCGACGGGATGCTTCAGCCAGTCGCCGATCGAGCTCTTCGCGGTCAGGGGCTTGTCTGCCATGGTCGTTCCTCTCGGGTGCCGGCGCCGTCGCCGGATGTGCACGATTGTCGGCCGGGAATAATCAAATGTCAACGCTGTTGACACCGTGCACGGCGACCGCTCAGGCTTGGCATACTCGGGGGAGGAGGTGGGCATGGGCGGAGCGCGAGGACGCACCCGGGAGGCGATCGCGGATGCCGCGGCCGACCTGTTCACCCGCAACGGCTACACGGCCACCTCCGTGCGGGAGATCGCGCGGGCCGCGGGAGCCGATCCGGCGATGGTCATCCGCCACTACGGCTCGAAGGAGCAGCTGTTCCTCCACACGATGCAGCTGCAGCCCGGTGACGAGCTCCGCTTCGACGAGCCGTGGGAGACCCTCGGCGCACGGATCGTGGAGTACGTCCTCGATGCGGACGAGCGTCTGCGCGCCGTCTACCTCGAACTCATCCGCGGCAGCGACGCCGGCCACGTCGGCTCGGCGCTGACCGCGGCGCACGAGGAGAACTTCGTCGCGCCGCTCGTCGCCGTGCTCCCCGGGGCGGACGCCGAGCTGCGCGCACGGCTCGTCGCCGCCATGGTCGGCGGCCTCATGTACGCGCTGTGGATCGTGGAGGACGAGACGCTCACGGGCACCGACCGCGCCGCCGTCATCGCGCGGTACGCGCCGGCCCTGCAGACCCTCATCACCCCGGACTGAGTCTCACGCCGTGCGCGCCGGCGCATCCGCAGGAGGAGCTGGTGCGGGAGTGACCCAGGCGCCACGTGTGCACCACGGGTCACACCCGCTCCTGCAGTTTTCGCGGCACCCCGCCGCAGGGTGCGGGCTCAGCCGGCCGAGGCCACCCTGCGGTAACGGACGTGCGTCGCCAGGACGGACGGCAGCACCTCGACCGGCTCGTAGTCGAAGGTCTCGCCGCCGTCGAAGATGCGCTCGCCCGAGCCGAGGAGCACGGGCGCGATGTCGAGCGTGAGCTCGTCGATCACGCCGGCCGCGAGGGCCTGCCGCACGGTCGACGCGCCGCCGGCGATGTCGACGCCTCGGCCGTCGGCCACCTCGAGCGCCTGCGCGTAGGCGGCGTCGAACCCGCCGGTGATGAAGTGGAAGGTCGTGCCGCCCGCCATCTCGATCGGGGCGCGCGCGTGGTGGGTGAGCACGAAGACGGGTGCGTGGTACGGCGGCTCGTCGCCCCACCAGCCGCGCCACTCCTCGTCCCACTCGCCGCGGATCGGGCCGAACATGTTGCGGCCCATCACGTAGGCGCCGCGGGGGCGCCCGAGCCAGGCGGAGGCGGCGGCGTCGGCCGCGGTCGCCCGCGGATCGCCGAGGTGCCAGCGGTGGAGCTCCATCCCGCGCCGGCCGAGGGGCTGGTCGAGGGACTGGGACGGTCCGGCGACGAACCCGTCGAGCGAGATCGACATGTGACAGGTGGTCTCGGACATCGCCGTCTCCTCATGATGTTCGCAGGTCATGACGTTCGCACGCCGTGACCTGCGAACGCACCGTATCGCACCGCGTCGACACTGCGCCGACACGGCGTCGGCACGGCTGCCCCGGCCCCGCCGCCGCCGGCGTCAGCGGGGCGAGGCAGGCCGGGCGGTCGATGCGCGTGGGATGAGCGTGGGCAGTGCCCGCCGCGTCGCCGAGGCCACAGTGCCGTCGAGAGTGCCGTCGACAGTGCCGCCCATAGTGCTGTCGAGCAGCAGCTCGATGGCGGATGCCGCGATCTGGTCGAAGGGCGTGTGGACGCTCGTCATCGGCGTGGGCAATCGCGAGGCGAGGGGGATGTCGTTGTAGCCGACGACGGAGAGGTCGCGGGCGACGCGGATGCCGAGGGACAGCGCCGCGCTCACCACCCCGATGGCGAGGTTGTCGTTGGCCGCGAAGAGCGCGGTCGGTCGGCGCTGCGGGTCGGTCAGCAGCTGCCGTCCGGCCTCGACGCCGTGGTCGACGCCGTAGCCGGCCCAGACGATGCGCTCGTCGGGAACGGCAAGACCCGCCTCCTCGAGCGCGCGGAGGGCCCCCGCGTGCCGGTCGACGCCGGTGGACGTGAACAGGGGTCCGTTGACGAGGGCGATCTCGCGATGCCCGAGGTCGATGAGGTGGCGCACGGCCAGGTAGCCCCCGGCCTCGTCGTCGCCGAGCGACGAGGGGCTCACGCGGTCGGTGCGCAGGGCCAGGACGTGGGGGATGCCGCGGGAGCGGAGGGAGGCGGGAAGGTCGTCGTCGAGTCGGGCGGTGGCGAGGATCAGTCCGTCGAGGCCCCGGTCGAGGAGTGTCTCGGTGGCGCGGCGCTCCTCGGCGGGGTCGTCGCCGCAGGTCGCGACCACGGCGAAGTAGCCCTGCCGCCGGGCCGTGCGCTCGATCGCCTCGAACATCAATGCCATGACCGCGTCGGTGAGCCGGGGGACGAGCACGCCGATCGTCGCGGTCGCGCCCCGCCGCAGGCTCGACGCATACATGTTGCGCCGGTAGCCGAGCCGGTCGGCCGTGTCGCGCACCTTCTGCGCCGTCGCGCTGCTCGAGGAGGGGATGCGCTCGTCGAGCACCCGGCTGACCGTCGAGATGCTGACGCCCGCCGCATCGGCGACGTCGCGCAGTGTGACGGTGTGCCGTTCGGCCATCGCTCCTCCTCTCTCCCGAGTCTAGGTGTCTCGGGAACGTTTGCAGACCCACTCTTGACACGGCCGCACGAGGGTCGCATACTCGTCTTGCAAACGTTCCTGCAAACGTTGTCGTGAACGTTTCCACACCGTCGTGAAACGCAAGGAGAGAATCATGGTCCTCGACCTCCGCGGCCTGAACCCCGCCCCCGTCACCCCCTTCACCGAGGACGGCGAGGTCGACTTCGCCGCCATCCAGCGCCTGGGCTCCTGGCTCGGCTCGATCGACGGAGTGAAGAGCCTCGTCGTGCTCGGGCACGCCGGTGAGGGCACCTTCCTCACGGAGCCGGAGCAGCTCGACGTGATCCGCGCGTTCCGCGACTCGGTCGAGGGGCGGCTGCCGATCATCGCCGGCATCACGAAGGAGGGGAACAAGACCGCCGCGCTCGAGGCCAAGGCCGCCGCCGACGCCGGTGCCGTCGGTGCACTCGTCTACCCCTCGCACGGGTGGCTGCGCTTCGGATTCCAGCCCGGCGCGCCGCAGACCCGCTACCGCGCGATCTGGGAGGAGTCGGGCCTCGAGGAGATCCTGTTCCAGTACCCCGACAACACGAAGGCGTCGTACGACCTCGACACCCAGCTGGAGATCGCCGGGCAGGAAGGCGTCAACCACACCAAGAACGGCGTGCGGAACATGAAGCGGTGGTACACGGAGATCCCCGCCCTGCGCGCGGCGTACCCCGAGCTGCAGGTCCTCTCGTGCCACGACGAGTACCTGCTCCCGACGATGTTCGACGTCGACGGCCTCCTCGTCGGCTACGGGAACATCGCCCCCGAGGCGCTCGTCGAGCTGATCGAGGCCGGGAAGCGGAAGGACTACGCCGCCGCCCACGCGATCCACGAGAAGCTGCTCCCCGTCACGAAGGCCGTCTACCACCGCGGCTCGCACATGGAGGGCACCGTCGCGCTCAAGTGGGGCCTCGTGAACCGCGGCATCCTCAGCCACGCCACCGTCCGCACCCCCCTGCTGCCGCTGCCCGACGGCGCGTCGGCCGAGATCGCCGCGGCGTTCCGGTCGGCCGAGCTCGCGCCGGTCGCCGTCTCGGCGTGACCGCGTGATCACGCGCCCGCGGCGGTGATGCCCTCGCCGCCGCGGGCTCCCCCTTTCGTCGCACCGGAGCGACACACCCCCTCGTCGTCAATGAAGACCGAGCGGCCAGTGGCCGCCCTCCTCGAAGGAGAGCAACACGCATGAACGAACACGTCACCTCCCGACCGCCCGCAACCCCGGGCACCGGGCACGGCCGCATCGATACTGAGACCGTGCGAAACATCGTCGAGTCGCGGAAGACCCGCCGCACCCTCTGGCGCCGGCTCGCGCTCATCGGGCCCGCCTTCGTCGCCGGCGCCTGGCAGTTCGGGCCGGGCAACCTGACCACCGCGATGAACGCGGGCGCCGTCTACGGCTACGCGCTCATCTGGGTCATCATCGTGTCCACGATCCTCATGATCTTCCTCACCGACATGAGTGTGCGCCTCGGGATCCGCACGCCCGTCTCGCTCATCTCCTCGATCAAGGAGCGCCTCGGGGGATGGGTCGGCGTCGTCGCCGGATTCGGCGTCTTCCTCATCACCCTGTGCTTCTCGGTCGGCAACGCGGTCGGCTCGGGCGTCGGCCTGTCCATGCTCATCCCCGGGACCTCCCCCGTCATGTGGACCGTCATCTGCACCGTCGCCGTGGCGTCGATCCTGCTCCTGAAGGGCATCTACGGGATCGTCGAGAAGATCCTCATCGTGATCGTCGCGCTCATGGCGGTGAGCTTCATCGTCTCGGCGTTCGTGTCGAACCCGGACTGGTCCGCCGCCGGGGCAGGTCTGATCCCGGTCATCCCGGACGGCGCGTGGCTTCTCATCATCGGTCTCGTGGGCACGAACTTCTCGATCAATGCCGCCTTCTACACCTCGTACGGTACGAAGGCGCGGCGTCGCACCGAGACGGACTACCGCGACATCACCGTGGTCGACACCGTGCCCGGGATCATCGCGCCCGGCATCATGACCGCGCTCGTGATCGTCGTGGCCGCCGCCGTCCTCAACTCGACCGGCACCGACGCACCAGGCGCCTTCGGGGGTCTCGCGAAGATCTTCGAGCCGGTGGCCGGCCCCGTCGGCGCCTGGATCTTCGCGCTGGGCTTCTTCGGCTCGGCCTTCTCGTCGATGATCCCGAACTGCATCGCGGGCGGCACGATGCTCTCCGACGCCCTCGGGAAAGGCGCCTCGGCCGACACCCGCACCGCACGGCTCGGGAGCGCGTTCATCCTCGCCTTCGGACTCACCGTCACGATCATCTTCGCCGGGTCGTCGCCCGTCGAGCTCATCATCATCGCCCAGGCGCTGACCGTGCTGTTCGCGCCGATCCTGGCCGCGCTGATCCTCATCATGGCCAACGACCGAAAGCTCATGGGGCAGCTGCGCAACCGGTGGTGGCAGAACGCGTTCGGCGTCCTGGGGCTGGTCTCGGTGCTCGCCCTGTCCGTGCGTCTCATCGTCAGCCTCGTCGGCGGCTGAGCTCCGCGCATCTCCCGAGTCGAACGGCCCCCGCGTGCGAGCGGGGGCCGTTCCGCTGCCCTGGTTCGTTCCGCTGCGCTGGGTCCGCGGTGCCTCCCGCGGGACGCGGCGGTAGGATCGGGGAATGCTTTCCGTGTGGCGCACCTCTCAGGTGCAGGAGGAGGTCACCGGCGCGCACTGCGCCGGCGGCACAGACTGACGCCCTCGCCGACACCGATCCGGTCGTCGGCTCCTTCGTCGTCTCCTTCCTCGGCGCCCGCGTGGCCCGGTATCCCGGGTTTTCGCTGGTGCGCGCCGTCCTCACACCGCCTCCTCCGAGGCAGAAAGCTGCAGCCATGCTCCCCGTCGACGAGCGCACGATCCGTGCGTCGTTCCTCAACGCCTCCCGCAAGGAGGCCGCCTCCCTCACCCTTCCCCCCGGCTTCGACGACGTCGATTTCGACGCGCTCGACTTCCTCGGCTGGTCCGATCCGAAGATGCCGCGCCGTGCGTACGTCGTCGCGCAGGACGACGCGGGCGACACCGTCGCCGTGCTGCTGCAGCAGGCCGAGCAGCGCACGCTCGCGCGGGCGCAGTGCGCCTGGTGCGATGACGTCACCCTCCGCAACGACGTGCAGTTCTTCGCGGCACGCAAGGCCGGTCCGGCCGGGCGGCGCGGCGACGTGCTCGGCACGCTCATCTGCACGAACTTCGCGTGCTCGGCGAACGTGCGTCGCCTCCCGCCGCTCGCCTACGAGGGGTACGACCGCGAGGCCGCGCGCGACCTGCGGATCCTGCGTCTGCAGGAGCACGTGCAGGGCTTCCTCCGCGAGCTGCGCGGCTGACGCGTCCGAGGGTTCGGGGGCGTCAGGGCGCGACGCGCACCCGGCGCCCCTCGAACCCGACGACGTCGCCGCCCTGCAGCTGACGTCCGCGGCGGCGGTCGACCTCGCCGTTGACCGTCACAAGGCCGTCGATGATGGCCTCCTTGACGTCGCCGCCGGAGTCGAGGACGCCGGCGAACTTCAGGAACGCGCCGAGGCGGATCATGTCGCCGCCGATCGAGACGTCGTCGATGGGTGCCGCGTCGGATGCCGGGGTGCTCACCCTCGAATGGTAGGCCACCGATCCGGTGGCATCGGCAGGCCGGATCCGTCGTTGCGGGCGGATCCGGCCCGGAACAGTCGATCCAGCCTGCTTTTCGCACACCGCCCGCCGGGATGCGCCGACATCACCCGTGCGGGCGCGGACTAGCGTGATGTCATGGCATCTGTTCTCGTCACGGGGTCCGCGAGCGGACTGGGTCTGAATGCCGCCGCGCAGCTCGCGCGCGGCGGTCACGACGTCGTCGTCCACGCACGACGTGCCGACCGTCTGCCGGCTCCGCCCGAGGGTCAGTCGTGGGCGGGTGCGGTCGTCGGCGACCTGTCGTCCCTTGACGAGGTGCGCGCCGTCGCGGCGGCGGCCGAGGAGCACGGCCGCTTCGACGCGGTCATCCACAACGCCGGGCTGCTCGACGTCGCCGGGATGATCGAGGTGAACATCGTCGCCCCGTTCGCGCTGACCGCGCTGATGACGCGGCCGTCCCGGATCATCGCCCTCAGCAGCTCGATGCACCGCGGCGGCGCCCCGGACCTCACGCGGATGGCGCGGGGGAACGCCTCGTACAGCGACACGAAGCTATGGGTGACGGCGCTGATCATGGCGTTCGCGGAGCGATGGCCCGACACCCTCAGCCACGCCGTCGACCCGGGATGGGTGCCGACACGGATGGGCGGGGCCGGAGCTCCGGACGATCTGGAGGCCGGCCACCTCACCCAGACTTGGCTCGCGACGGCCGACGACATCGAGCCGCGGACCGGCGGCTACTGGCATCACCGCGCCACGCAGCGCCCGCACGCCGCGGCGCTCGACCGGGACTTCCAGCGTGCGCTCGTCTCCGCCCTGGAGGAGCGCACCGGCCTCACGCTCCCGGCGTAGCGGCCGGGCAGGAGTGCACGCGTCGTCGCGGGTCTTCCCCGGTTCATGAGAAACCTCTAACATGGCCCTGGGTCAATTTGGCCCTGGGTCATCTGGCCCTGAGGTCGCTGCGGGGTCTCGAGAGTCCGCACCGATGACGGATGTCGCCGCCCTGCTCACGGACGTGTTGTGTGTTGCCGCGAACGTTCTTGGTCGACGCGAGTGGGGTGGCAGTGAGCAGCACGAGCAGCACGGCGCATCGGTGGCGAGCGAGCGCGTGGGGCGCGGCGCTGGTCGCGATCGTCGTGTGCGTGGCGCTGATCGCCGCCGCCCCGTTGCCGGCGTGGGCCGCCGAGCCGACCGGGGAGATCTCCGGCGTGGTCTCGGATACGACGGGGACCCCCGTCCCCGAGACGACCGTCTCGATCCGCGGACAGGGCAGTGACGGCAACTGGATCTATAGGGAAACGGTGACCGGCCCGGACGGCGCGTGGCACTTCGGCGCACTCCTCGGCGGACGATACCGGCTCACCTTCACGCCCCCGGCGGACTCCGGTCTCGCGGCGCAGACGTGGCACGACCTCACGGTGCATCACAGGGGCGCCGAGATCGTCCTCCCCGAGCACGGCCTGGTGGAGGGCATCGACGCCCAGCTCCGGCCGGCGGGATCCATCTTGGGCACGGTCATGGACAATCAGGGCGCGCCGCTGACGGCCTGGGCGAACCTCTACATCCAGGTGGACGGCTCCTGGGAGTATGTCGAGCGGGCGACCACCACCGGCGGGGAGTTCGGGTTCTCCGGGTTGCACCCGGGCGACTACGCTGTCCGCTTCGATGGGCTGAACTGGAAGGGCTACCTCAGCGAGTGGTGGGATGCGGCGACGGGGAGCCCGGATCCGACGATCATCCGGGTCGACACCGGAAGCGAACTGCGGATCGAGGCCCACCTCACTGCTGAGGCGATCCTCGTCGGAACCCTGAGCCCACCCGAAGGCGTGACACTGGACTGGCCGTCCGTCGGCGTCTACGAATTGCTCGATGGGCAGTGGCACTACGTGGATGAGCCCGACTACTTCGCCTCCGGCGGCTTCCGTCTCGCGGGACTTCGGCCGGGCACGTACACGCTGCGCGCCGAAGCGTACATCCCCCACCGGGGACACGTGTGGTGGGGAGGATCCGACGACGCGGGGACTGCCGAGCCGATCGTTCTCGCCGAGGGCGAGACGCGGGCCGATCTCGACATCCGCTTCCGCCCGCTCGTACCCTCGACCGAACCGGCCCTCCGGGGGCGGACCTACGTCGGCGAAACCCTTTCCGTGGATGCCACGGGGTGGCCGCCGGAGACGACGCTCGAGTATCGATGGGGTCGCGACAGCGACCCCGTGCCCGGCGCCACCGCCTCGACGTACGCGCTCACCGCCGCCGATCTCTACGACGACATCTACGTGTCCGTGGTCGCGCGGCATGCGGACTACACGACCGTGCAGTACTACCTGCGGACGTCGTCGTACGTGCTCCCGGGTCAGCTGGTCTCGACGAAGCCGGTCATCCGCGGAAAACCGTGGGTGGGCGCCACCCTCGTCGCCGACATCGGCCAGTGGAGCCCCGGAGCGGAGCTGGAATACCGGTGGTACTGCGGCTCCGGCTCCTCCTTCCAGCTCCTCGGTCAGGGGCCGACCCTCGTCGTGCCTGCGGCGGCCTCGGGTGCCCGCATCTCGCTGGAGGTTGAAGGGTCCGCCCGGGGATACGACGGGTACGAGTACTACGAGGCGGAGCCGACCGGCTACATCACCTCCCCGCCGGTAACCTCCTCCACGCCGACCGTGACGGGAACCGTCGCGGTCGGCCGGACGGTCACCGTTGCCACCGGATCATGGTCCCCCGGCACGGCGTTCTTTTACGAGTGGAGGATCGATGGAGAGCCGATCGCGGGCGCCACGGGACGCACGCTCTCGATCGGTCCCTCCCTGGCGCGGCGAACACTGACGGTGACGGTCGCGGGTCGCGCCTCCGGCTACAACGATGTGAACCGCACCTCGCAGGGGATCGTCGTGGCACCGGGCACGCTCACCTCCGGCTCGCCGAAGGTGACGGGCTCGCTGAAGGTCGGGGGGAAGCTGACCGCCTCACCCGGAGCATGGACGAGCGGGACGCGGATCTCCTACCAGTGGTACGCATCGGGCACGGCCATCCGCGGGGCCACGGGGTCGTCGTACGTCCCGACGTCGTCCACGGTGGGAAAGAGCTTCTCCGTCCGCGTCTCAGGGTCGCTGACGGGCTACACGACGGTCGCGAAGACCTCCCCGGCAACGCTGAAGCTGTTGGGGCACGGGACTCCGACCGTCACGGGCACCGCGAAAGTCGGGCGCGTCGTGACGGCGTCCCCGGGCCGATGGACGTCGGGGACGACCTACCGCTACCAGTGGTATGCGAACGGGACCGCGGTGAAGAAGGCCACATCGTCGAAGCTGCGCATCACGTCGTCCTTGGCCGGCAAGCGGCTGGTCGTGAAGGTCACCGGTTCGCGCTCTGGATTCGGCACGGTCACCGTCGCGTCGAGCGCCACACGTGCCGTCGCCCGGTGACACTCCGCGTCACCGGTCAGCCCGTCAGCGTGGCCCGGCCTCGTCACCGTGCCGCGCCGCGACCGGCGTCGCTGGCTGCATCGACGTCGCTCGGCGATGACGCGCGCTCGCGGCGGATTCGGATGTTGAGCATCTCCGACATGACGAGGCCGAGGATCACCAGCCCGGCGAGGAATGGCGGGAAGACCCACATTCCCGTGCCGGCCGCGAGCGCGCCCAGCACCGGTGGCGCCAACGTCGACCCCGTGTAGGCGGCAGCCATCTGGATGCCGATGATCGCCTGGGAGTTGCGGCGGCCGAAGTTCACCGGGGTGGAGTGGATGATGGCCGGGTAGATCGGCGCGCAGCCGAGGCCGAGGAGCGCGAGCCCGACGAGGGCGGGCGCGTCGGCGGCCACGGGGAGGGCGAGCAGGACGACTCCCACGCCCGCCGCGATGAAACCGCCGCGGATCATCAGGGTGTCGCCGACCCGATCGGCGAAGAACCCCGCCAGGAACCGCCCCGCGGTGATGCCGAGGAGGAAGAGCGACGCGAACGCCGCGGCGGTGGCGGCGTCGATGCCACGGTCCGTCACGAGATAGGACGACGCCCAAAGGATCGCCGTGCTCTCGAGACCGCAGTAGGCGAAGAACGCGGTGAGGATGAGGCCGACACCCGGAATGCGGATCGCGTCCGCCAGACGCACGTGGCTTCGGGTCCCGGGTTCGCCCGAGGCGGTGGCCTCACCGGCTGGGTCCGGAGTCGTCGGATTGACCTTGCCCCAGAGGGGCAGGCTGATCAGCAGCGCGATGCTCAGGACGACCTGCACGATGCCGACTGCGGCGTACGCGCTGGACCAGCCGTGATCCGCCGACAGGGCGTAGCTCATGATGAACGGGCTCACGCCGGCACCGAGCCCCCAGCACGCGTGCATCCAGTTCATGTGGCGTGCGGCGTAGTGCACGGCGACGTAGTTGTTGAGCGCCGCGTCGACGGCGCCCGCACCGAGGCCGTAGGGGATCGCCCACACGCACAGCATCCAGAACGAGCCGGAGACGGAGAAGCCCAGGAGTGCGGCCTCGGTCATCCCGACGCTCACCGCCGTCACGACTCCCGCGCCGAACCGGCGCGTCACGCGTTCCGATGCGAGGCTCGAGAGGATCGTGCCACCGGCGATGATCATGGCGACCAGGCCCGCGAAGGCGATGGGGACATCCAGGTCCCGATGCATGACGGGCCACCCCGCGCCCAGGAGGGAGTCGGGAAGCCCCAGGCTGACGAAGGCGATGTAGATGATCGCGAGAAGGAGCGAGTACACGCGGGTGGGACCTCTGACGGCGTTCGGACGGGGGTGCTACGAGGCCGGGAGGCGGGCGATCGCGGCGTCGAAGCCCCGTCGCGCCGCCTCGATGAACTCGGCAGCGGCGTCCCGCGGCGATCGCGCGCCGAGGACACCAGAGGTCGAGCCGGTTCCCGACGCTCCGACCTTCATGATGTCGTAGACGTCCGCGGGTGACGAAACGCCGCCGGCGTGCATCACTCAGCGCGCCGGGAGGGTCGGGATCAGCGCCTGCAGGAACCGCGCGGTGTCCTCCCAGTTCTCGACGGCCTGACACGCGACGCCGAGAGCGAGCACCGGGTAGTCGTTGCCGTGCACGTCGAGGCGGTCGCCGACGAACAGCATGTCGTCGAGCGGAATGCCGGTGGCTGCGGAGAGCCGGCGCATTCCGTAGGCCTTGTCGATCCCGCGCTCCGTGACATCGATCGAGGTCGATCCCCCCGAGCGCACCTCGAGGTCGGGGAGCGCGGCGGACACCGCTCGCCGCAGCTCGTCCTTCTTGCGTCCGTCGACGTCCCAGGCGCTCTTCGCGTCGACGGGGGCGTGCTGCCCGAGTGCGGAGAAGGTGACCTGGGATCCCCGATCTTCGAGGATGGGTCCCCAGGTGCGGGTCTCCCAGAGCCCCAGGCGCCGCGCCTCGCTCTCGAGAGCGGCGAGCGCACGCGCCGTCTGATCGGGGGCGAGCACGTTCGCGTACACCTCTTCCGGGCCGTCCGATCCGACCCGGTAGTACTGCGTCCCGCAGGTGGGGAGCAGATGGAGGTGGGCGAGGGCGGCGTCCGGGAGGGGCGGGAGGTGGTCGACGACCTGCGCGCGGAACTGCTCGAGCGTGCCTCCCGAGATGATCGCGACGTCCACGCGCTGCACGAGGGCGGCGAGGAGATCGCCGATCCGGGGGGCTATCTGCGACTTCGAAGGGGCGAGGGTATCGTCCAGGTCGAAGGCGACGAGGCGCAGCGGTGCCACGATGTTCACTCCGAGACGGTCACAGCTGCTTCGCGGGGCCGGTGCTGCCGCGGACGATGAAGTCCACGGGCGGCAGAGCCGGCACCTCGGGCGTCGTGCCCTCCACGATGGCGACGAGAGTCTTCGCGCAGACGCGCGCCCACTCGAAGACGTCCTGTCGCACCGTCGTCAGCGGCGGCACCACGTACGGAGCGAGGGGGATGTCATCGAAGCCGACGACCGACAGGTCGTGCGGCACGCGGACGCCCCGGTCGTTCGCGGCGGACATCCCCGCGATCGCCATCAGGTCGTTCGCGTACACGATCGCGCTCGGGGGACGGGCCAGGTCGAGGAGCTCATGGGTGGCGCGCGCACCCGACGCCCCGGTGAAGTCCGCGTCGATGACGGGTCCCGGCTCGAGCCCGAGCTGGTCCATCTCATCGAGCCACGCGCGACGGCGCGCCTCCGAGTGCACGTAACGGTCGGATCCGGCCACGTGGGCGATCCGGCGGTGTCCGAGCGCGTACAGGTGCCGGACGGCCCGTCGGATCCCGGCGGCGTCGTCGAGTCCGATCAGCCGGCTCGCGTCGGAGCCGGCCTCGGTGGGGCCCACCATGACGCAGGGAAGACCCAGCTCGTCGAGTTCCCGGGGCCGCTCGTCGTCGATACGGAGGTCGGTGAGGAACACCCCGTCGACCCGCGCCTCGTGGGCGAACCGTACGTACGCGTCGCGCTCGGTCTGCTCGTTGTCGACCACCTGGAGGACGAGCGCGTACTTCACCTCGGACAGGCCGCTCTCGACGCCGGCGACGAACTGCGGAAAGAACGGGTCCGTGCTGAGCAGCTCTGCCTCGCGACGCACCACCAATCCGAAGGCCTGCGCACGGCTGCGCGAGAGTGCGCGTGCCCGTGCGTCCGGTCGCCAGCCGAGCTCCTCGGCGGCCTGCAGGATCCGATCACGAGCGGCCTCGCCCACGCCGGAGCGGCCGTTGAAGACGAAGGACACCGCGCTCTTGGACACCTTCGCCCGAGCGGCGACATCGCCGATGGTCACCCGTCGCTCCCGGGCCTCCGGTCGTGAGGGCCGGGAGGGGCCGGGCCCGCCGGGGGGCACGATGCCGTTCGCTGCGTCTTTCACACTCGCGATCATAGCGCGCGTTTAGGTGAGATTTAGGAGACGTGCTCACCCCATCGCCCACGATTTCCCTGTTGTGAGGGCGAGCACTCGATGAAATTGACGTGCTCGAACAAAACCGGTTTACTAGCCGTGTCGCCCGCAGGATCAGCAAGCCCGACGGCCGGGCGGACGACTCAGGAGACGAGGAGTACGCAATGGCGCGCAGCGACGTGCAGGCACCGACGGCGACCCCGTCCGCGGCGACGGCCCCGCGCACGGCCCGCCCGCCTCGACGGGCGCCGCAGCGACGCCTTCAGCGCTGGCTCGGGGAGAACCCCCTGGGCCTGCTGCTGAGCACGCCGTATGTGGCGTTCGTCGTCGTGATCTTCCTGATCCCGTTCGGCTACGGGATCTGGATGGCGTTCCACGACTTCTACTTCACCGCTCCCGGTGTGGAGGTGCCGCACCCGTTCGTCGGCTTCGACAACTTCGCCGCCGTGCTGGACGACCCGGTCGTGCGGCAGTCGTTCCTGAACCTCCTCGTGTTCCTCGTGATCAACGTGCCCCTGACGGTCGTCCTCGGACTGCTCCTTTCGTCGGGCCTGGACGCGGTGGTCCACTGGAAGGGGTTCTTCCGGGTGTCGTACTACATCCCCTATGTGACGGCGTCCGTCGCGACCATCTCGGTCTGGATCTTCCTGTTCAACGGCAACGGTGTCGTGAACAACCTGCTGGGCTCGCTGGCGCCGGAACCCTCGTGGCTCGCGAATCCGGCGCTCATCATGCCGCTGATCGCCGTCTACGTGACGTGGAAGAACCTCGGGTTCTACATCCTCCTGTACCTCGCGGCGCTGCAGAACGTCCCCGCGGAGCTGCACGAGGCGGCGCAGCTCGACGGCGCCGGTCGCTGGCAGCGCTTCCGTTCGGTGACCCTGCCCGCCGTGCGGCCGGTGACCTCGCTGGTCGTCCTCCTCTCGATCATCACGACCGGGCAGATCTTCACCGAGCCGTACCTGCTCACCGGCGGCGGTCCCAACGGCGCGTCGATGACGCCGGCGCTGCTCATGTACCAGAAGGGCATCCAGCAGGGACAGCCCGACATCGCCGCAGCCATCGGCCTGATCCTCGTCGTCGGGGTCATGGTCGTCTCGCTCGTGTCGCGTCGGATCACGGAGGGAAGCAAATGACCATCACCTCGGATGCCGAGACATCGACGCCCGCGTCCGCCGAGGCGCGCGGCGCTGCGACGGCACCCGCTCGACGGGCGCGGCGCGGCGTCCTGCCGGTGCTGCGGTTCGCGCTGCTGCTCGTCGGCGCCCTCGCCGCTCTCATCCCCTTCTACTACATGGTCATGGGGGCACTGCAGGAGCGACGTGACACCAGCCTCGTGGGACTCCTGCCGCTCCCCGGCAACCTGACGCTCGACAACTTCGCGGAGATCAACGCGTCGATCGACCTGCTCCGCTCGCTCCTGAACTCCTTCATCATGACGGCGGGCGTCGTCGCCTGCACCCTCGTGTTCGGCCTCCTGGTCGGATACGCGCTCGCCGTCCTGTCGTTCCGCGGCCGCGGCGTGGTCTTCGCGATGGTCCTGCTGGTCCAGGCCATCCCGTTCCAGCTGCTGATGATCCCGCTCTATGTGATGATCGTGCGCTACTTCAACCTGGCCGACACGTTCCTCGGCATGATCCTGCCGTTCGCGATCAACTCGGTCGCCGTGCTGATCTTCCGCCAGTACTTCCTGCAGATCCCGCGCGACATCTTCGACGCGGCCCGCATCGACGGCGCCGGCGAACTGCGCATCCTGACCTCGATCGCGGTACCCCTGGTGCGACCGGCGGTTCTCACCGCGATGCTCGTCACCTTCATCGGACCGTGGAACGAGTTCCTCTGGCCGTTCCTCGTGACCAAGGAGGCGGCCATGCAGCCGCTCGCGGTGAGCCTGGCGAACTTCTCGCAGACGAACGGATCGTTCCTCGCCAACCCGATGGGCGCCGTGCTCGCCGGCGCCTGCGTGCTGGCGGTGCCGGTGGTCGTGCTGTTCCTGCTGTTCCAGCGCTCCTTCACCTCCGCCAACCTGGGCTCGGCCATCAAGGGCTGACGCCCGCCGAGCCGGCGCCCTCGACGCCCCCCGTTCGACCTAGGAAACGACATGACTGACCTCGACATCCGCACCGTCCCGTACCAGCTGCACCGCATCGCGACGATCATGACCGCAGACCCCCACGAGCCCTTCGAGGCGGAGGGAGTGCTCAACCCGGGCACGGCGTGGGGCGCCGACGGTCAGCTCTACCTCTTCCCGCGCATCGTCGCGAAGGGGAACGTGTCCCGTATCGCCCGTGCTCGCGTCATCATCGAAGACGGCGTGCCCGTCGGCGTGGAGCGCCTCGGGGTGGTGCTCGCGCCGGACCAGGGCTGGGAGCACGGCCGGCTGAACGGCGGCGTCGAGGATCCGCGCATCACCTACGTCGAGCCCCTCGGCATCCACGTGATGACCTACATCGCGTACGGACCCCTGGGGCCGAAGCCGGCGCTCGCCGTCTCGGAGGACACCGTCACCTGGCGGCGCCTCGGCCCCCTCCACTTCGCCTACCAGCCCGAGCTCGACTCCGACCTCAACCTGTTCGCGAACAAGGACATCGTGTTCTTCCCCGAGGCGGTCACCGGCCCCGATGGGCGGCCCGCTCTCGCACTCCTCCACCGGCCGATGTGGGACCTCGACTGGCTGCGCCCGGGGGAGGGGATCCGCACGCCGGCCGGCGTCGACGACGAGCGCCTCTCGATCTGGATCGGCTACGTCGACCTCGAGGCCGCGCGGCGCGACGTGCGTGCCCTGACCCGCGTCGAGCATTCCGCCATGATCGCCGCACCTGAGGCGGAGTACGAAGAGGCCAAGATCGGCGCGGGGCCCGCGCCGCTCCGGGTCCCCGAGGGCTGGCTGCTGCTTCACCACGGCGTCTCCGGTCCGGTGCCGAAGGGGTTCGAGCTCGCCCATGGGTCGCGGTACACCGCGGGGGCGATCCTGCTCGACGCGTCGGACCCGCGACGGGTGGTCGCACGCACGCCTGAGCCCCTGCTGGCGCCGGAGACGGCCGAAGAGACGAGCGGGACGCTCGGCAACGTCGTCTTCCCGACCGCGATCGAGGAGATCGCCGGCCGTCACTTCGTGTTCTACGGCATGGCGGACTCGTCGATCGGCGTCGCCGAGCTCGTCCGCGCCGTTCGGTGAGCGGCTCTAGCTTCAAACTTTAGTTATCGTTTAGTGAGCAACGACGCGCGGTGTGCCCACTTCATGCCCGTAATTCCGGGCATTTCGCGGTCTTCGCTGCCTTCCGACTGTCGCCATTGACAGGTTCGATAAAAACCGGTTTACTGATCACGCACACACCGGATCCCGACCGGTCGCGTCTGACGACGACATCGGTCCACTCCGACCAACACAGCCGGAAGTCCGTGGGCGACTTCCCAACGAAAGAGAGATCTGCGCAATGAAGCGTTACGCAGCTGCAGTCATGTTCGTCGCCGTCGCGCTGCCCCTGGCCGCGTGCGGTGCGACCAGCCCGGGGACCGGTGACGCGAGCGAGCTCACGTCGGGTCCGATCAAGATCTGGTACTCCACCAACGAGCAGGAGATCGCGTGGGGCGAGGCCGTCGTCGAGGCCTGGAACGCCGAGCACCCCGACGAGCAGGTGAGCGCGGAGGCCATCCCCTCGGGCAAGTCGTCCGAGGACGCGATCTCCGCGGCGATCACCGCCGGCAACACTCCCTGCCTGGTGTACAACACGGCACCCGCAGCGGTGCCCGCGTTCCAGAAGCAGGGCGGCCTGGTCAACATCTCCGAGACGTTCGAGGACGGCGATTCGTTCATCGCCGAGCGGTCGGGAGACGCCGCGGAGGGCTTCCGCTCGCCGGACGGCGGGCTCTACCAGGTTCCCTGGAAGGCCAACCCGTTCATGCTGTACTACAACAAGACCGCGTTCGCCGAAGCCGGCCTGGACGCCGAGAACCCGAAGCTGGCCACCTACGACGACGTCCTCGCGGCGGCGAAGGCCCTCAAGGAGTCGGGCGCGACGGACTTCGTGCTCTACCCGCCGGCATCGAGCGACTACACGAACTCGCTGTTCGACTTCTACCCGTTCTTCCTCGCCAACTCCGGAGGCACCCAGCTCGTCGTCGACGACAAGGCCGCGTTCACCAGCGAGGAGGGACTCGAGACGCTCGAGTTCTGGAAGACCATGTACGCCGAGGGCTACGCCTCGGCGGAGGCCTACAGCGGCGACGCGTGGGCCGGCCCCTTCGCCGACGGCGTCTCGGCCCTGGGCATCGCAGGCCCCTGGGGTGCGGGCGCGTTCGACGGCAAGGTCGACTACGGCATCGTTCCGCTGCCCACGGCCGAGGGAACCGCCGCCGATCAGACCTACACCTTCGGCGACTCCAAGAACGTCGGCCTGTACACCTCGTGCGAGAACAAGCGGACCGCGTGGGACTTCGTGAAGTTCTCGATGAACGCGGACAACGACATCGCGCTCCTGGAGACGACCGGACAGTTCCCCATCCGCTCGGACATCTCGGAGATCGCGGCGGACTACCTGGCGTCCAAGCCCGTGCTCGAGACGTTCTCGCTGTCGGTGCCGCTGACGGTCGACGTGCCGAACATCCCGAACACCGTCGAGATCTGGCAGACGTTCCGTGACGCCTGGAGCACGGGCGTCATGTCCGGTGAAGGCGACCTCGCCGAGGTCATGCAGACCGCGGCGCACACGATCGACGGACTGGCCGCGCAGGGCTGATCCCACCCAGGGCTGATCCCATCCAGGGCTGCCCCCCAGCCCCAGGGTTGACCACCCCCCCCAGGTCTCGCCGGCCGGTGCCGAACCGCCGGCCGGCGAGACCCCTTCCCGCATCCCGATCCGCCCGGCCCGCCCGCGCGCAGATACCCGCAAGACATGTTCCGGCGACCCAGATCAGTGGGAGCGCCGTCGGCAAAGGAGCCTCATGAACCGCGTCAGATCGTTGCTCGCCCTCGCTCTCGTCCTCGTCCTCAGCGTCACAGGGATCGTCGCGGGACCGGCGCCCGCCGCCACCGCCGACGACGACGTGGACACCGTCATCGCCCGGCTGCAGGAGTACTACCTGAGTCAGGGCGACGAGATCATCATCGCGAACGGCATCTACCTGGCCCGGACCTCGGAGGCCCTCGAGTACGTGGCGAGCCAGAACTCCGACGGATCCTGGTCGGACGTCGACTACGCCGACCGCACGAGCTCGGCGAACGGCGCCACGTGGTCGGCCTACATCGCGCTCTACCGGATGCTGGCTCTCGCCCACGCCTACCGCGATCCGGCGGCCGCCGGCTTCAACGATCCGACGGTGCTGCTCGCGATCGAACGCGCGCTCGTGCACTGGGATCGCGTGAACCCGGGCAACTCGAACTGGTGGGAGACGGAGATCGGCGAGTCGATCGCCATGGGCCGTCTCTCGCTCCTGCTCCGCGACGTCCTCAGCGAGGAGGCGTTCGCCGTGACTCTCACCCACAACACGGGAAAGCTCGACCCGGCCGGCGCCAACGGCGCCTGGCGCACGACGAACTACCTGTTCGAGGCCTTCGCCACCGGGAACACGCAGAACATCGCCGCCGGCTTCGCGACCATGGTCGCCACGATCGCCGTCGACCACTCCGGCGCCGTCAATGAGGCGGTGCAGCCGGACGCGAGCTTCTGGGCGCACGGCGCGCAGCTCTACAGCGAGGGATACGGGATGGTCCTGCTGACCTCCGCCGCGCTGTGGGCGGACGTCGCACGCGGCACCTCCCTCGCCTTCACCCGGGAGCAGCTGGACTCCATCGCCTTCTACGCCATCGACGGCACGCGGTGGATGATCCGCGGCGAGATCGGGATGCTCTACCTCAACTACCGAGCGCCCAAGACCATCCAGCGCATCACAAGTCATGCGTCGGAGTTCATCGAGGCGTACCAGCGGATGGCCCGCACCGACCCCCTCTACAGCACGGCGTACCAGGCCGTCCTCGATGGCGTGCTCGGCACGACCCGCACGAACGGAGTGACGGGCGACAAGTACTTCTGGCGGTCGGAGTTCAGCTCCCACCTGCGCGACGAGTACGGCATCTTCATCCGGCTGAACTCCTCTCGCACGTTCGGCGCCGAGTTGCGCACGGCGTACGACGACGCGATCGGCAACCCCGTCTACTGGAACGCGATGGGCTCCACCGCCATCCAGGTCGACAACCGCGAGTACCTCGACCTCGGACCGACGTTCGACTGGTACCACTACCCGGGCGTCACCGCTCCTTACGTCAAGCGCACCGAGCGCGGCGTGGAGAACCGCGGACGCAACGGCGACGGCGGCAGCTTCACCGGCGGCGTCTCGAACGGCCGCTACGGGCTGAGCGTGCTCACCCTCGACACCGCCGGCACCACCGGGCAGAAGAGCTACTTCACGTTCGACGACGAGATGGTGGCGCTCGGAACGGACATCCGCTCCACGTCCGCCTCCCCGGTGCACACCACCATCAACCAAGCGGTGGCGGAGGCGAACGCCGCGGTCGGGGGTGCGGCGGTCGCCGCCGGCACCGATGCGCAGAGCGCGGGGGATGCCCGCTGGGCGTACAACGACGAGATCGGCTACGTCTTCGCCGCGGGCCAGGACGTGAAGGTCTCGAACAAGGCCCAGACCGGCTCGTGGCCCGACGCGGAGCCCGTCACGCGCGACGCGTTCAGCCTCTTCATCGACCACGGCACGGCGCCGAGCGGTGGGTCCTACGACTACACCGTGCTCCCCGCTGCCGAGCCGGCGGACGTCGAGGCCTATGCCGCCGATCCCGACGTCACCACCCTGCGAAACGACGCCGCGGTGCAGGCGGTTCGCCACGGCGGGCTCGAGGTCACGATGGCGACCTTCGCCGCCGCGGGATCGCTCGACCTCGGCGGTGGCCGCTCCCTCACGGTCGATCAGCCGAGCCTGGTCCTCCTCGACGAGAGCGGCGACCAGCCGGTGGTGAGCGTCGCCAACCCCGACCGACCCGGCCTGACGGTGCGCGTCTCGCTGACCGACGGCGACCGCTCCGCCTCCGGCGTGTTCGCCCTCGGCGCGGGCGCGAACCTGGGCAAGACCGTGACCGCGGCTCTGGTCGCCGGTGAGCTGCCCGACGATTCCGCGTACTCCGCGAGCAGCAGCGCGCCAGGAGCCGACGTGGCCGCCCTCGGCGACGACGACCGCGACACGCTCTGGACGTCCGACGACTACCCCGTGGCGTGGGTGGACACCCGCCTGGCGCGCGGGTCATGGGTCACCGGCGTCACGATCGACTGGGCGGACGAGTTCGCCACGGACTTCGTCGTGCAGACGTCTCCCGACGGCGTGAACTGGATCGACCACGCGCACATCGTGGACGGGTCGGGTGGCGTGACGGAGGTGCCGATCACCCCGACCGCCGCAGCGCATGTCCGACTCGTCATGCAGGACGGCGATGCCGATCGCTACGGCATCCGGGAACTGACTGTGAGCTCGGGCGTGAACCTCGCGGCCGATGCCGCGACGCGCGCATCGGGATACGCCGGCTACAACCTCGTCTACCTGATGGCGGACGGCGACCCGAACACGCGGTGGCGGGGCAACAACGCGAACAGCGCATGGGCGCAGGTCGACCTCGGCAGCTCGCGCCCCCTCGGGGCAGTGCGGCTGCGCTGGGAGGCGGCCTACGCGAAGACCTACAAGATCCAGCTGTCCGACGACGGCGCGTCCTGGCGCGACGCCTATACGACCCCGACGGGCGGCAGTGACGGCGACATCGACGTGATCGCGATCGACGGGGAGAGCGCCCGCTTCGTCCGGATGCAGACGCTCACCCGCGCACTGGACTACGGCCCGTCGCTCTGGGAGTTCGAGGTGTTCTCCGACCGCACTGTCGTCGACGCTCCCAAGGTCCCGACCAACAAGGGCAATCTGGCGCTGAACCGCCCGACGACCGCGGACAGCGTGTACAACAACAACGCGACGATCGTGGCGTCGAAGGCGACCGACGGTGCGGGATCGACCAAGTGGTCATCCGCACGCGCGGCCACCGAGCACTGGCTCCAGGTCGACCTCGGGGCGACGCTCTCGGTGTCACGGGCGATCGTGAAGTGGGAATCGGGAACCTCGAACAACTACCGCATCGAGGGCTCCGTCGACGGGACGACGTGGACCACACTCACCAGCGTCACGTCGGCACAGTCTTCTCTGCAGCACACTCTGGACTTCCCGACGGCCCACGTGCGCTACGTCAAGCTCACCGGGCTGCCCGCCACGCAGTACGGGTTGAACATCTGGGAGCTCGAGCTCTACGGCGGCTCCGCGCTGGAATGCGTCTCTGCGATCACCGCAGAGGCCGACGGATCGGCGACCCTCTCGGCGACGATCCAGCCCGCGGAGGACGGCGACGTGATCCGCGCCGTCTCGCTCGACGACAGTGTCGCGCGGGTCGTCGGCGACGGTCGCTCGGCCGGCTCGGGACGGACCGACTTCGAGATCGCGACGGGCGCCCCCGGCGCGACCGACATCCTCCTCACCCATGCGGCGGGGAACGAGACCGCGTGGTGCCACGTGGTCGTGACCGCCGACCTGGATGGGCTCACGACCCAACTCGACCGGTCGGCCGCGCTGGAGAGCGCGACGTACACGGCCGACAGCTGGCAGCCGGTGATCCTGGCACGGGATCGGGCGCGGGCGATCCGCGGCGAGGTCGGCGCTACCCAGGCCGAGGTCGACGCGGCGACGGCCGCGCTGCGCTCGGCGATCGATGAGCTGGAGGTCAGCGCCGTCGACCCCGAGCCGACGGTCACGGTCTCGCGCACCGAGGGACTGGATCCCGACGGTGAGACCATCGTCGTGACGGGCTCCGGGTTCACCGAGCGGGGGACCGACACGGACGCGACCGACGGGCCGCTGGCGGGATCGTTCGGAGGCGTCGCGGTGGTCTTCGGCAGGTTCTCCGACGACTGGCGGCCGAGCCAGGGCGGCTCGGGGCGCCACGTCATCGATGAGAAGTGGGCCGTCCACGCGGACGATCTGGCGGCGATCGGAGGCGAGGAGGCCGGTGGCGTCGTCGTCGACGAGAACGGCGACTTCCGCGTGGAGCTCCGCGTGGCTTCGGGTCAGTTCGAGGAGGACGGGGAGTACGGCGTCTACACGTTCGCCGGCGGCGGAGCGGTCTACGCCCCGTTCGAGACCGCGACGCCCGTCACCCTCGCCGAGGAGGCGGCGGCCATCACCGCGCAGCCGACCGACGCCACCGCCACGGTCACGGCCGCCGCGCCGACGTCCACCGTCACCTTCACGGTCGGAGCGACCGGCGCGCCGACGCCGACGATCGCCTGGCAGGAGCGCCGTCCGGGCTCGGACACGTGGACGGACATCGCCGGCGAGACCGGTGCCACCGTGATGCGCACGGTGCGGGCGGCGGATGACGGCGGCGCCGTCCGAGCCGTCGTGTCGAACGGACTCGCGACGGTGACATCCGACGCCGCGTCGATCACCGTGCAGACGGCGCCCGCGGAGCTGATGTCCTCGGTGCCCACGATCTCGGGCACGGCGAAGGTCGGTGTGAAGCTCACGGCCTCCGCGGGCTCGTGGACGCCCGGCGCCACCCTGAAATACCAGTGGCTGCGCAGCGGTGCGGCGATCTCGGGCGCGACCTCCTCGTCGCACACCCCGGTCGCCGCCGACTACGGCAAGAGCCTGTCGGTGCGAGTGACCGGAACGCTCGCCGGGTACACGACGGTCTCGAGGACGTCGGCGGCGAAGACGGTGGCCGCAGGCACGCTGACCTCCGCCGTGCCGACGATCTCGGGCAGCGCGAAGGTCGGCGTGAAGCTGACGGCCAAGCCGGGCACGTGGACGGCGGGCACCTCGCTCACCTACCAGTGGCTCGTGGGCGGCAAGGCCGTGAAGGGGGCGACATCGTCGACCTACACGCCGAAGGCCGCCGACCTCGGCAGATCGGTCCAGGTCTCGGTCACCGGCTCGAAGGCGGGCTACACCTCGGTGGTGAAGACGTCGGCGGCGAAGAAGGTCGCGGCGGGGAAGCTGACGTCGTCGAAGCCGCGGATCACCGGCACGCCGGCGGTCGGCAAGAAGCTGACCGCGGTCACGGGCACGTGGACGGCGGGCACGAAGGTGACCTACCGGTGGTATGTGTCGGGCAAGGCCGTGAAGGGTGCGACCTCGTCGACCTACACGGTGCGCTCGGCCGACCGCGGCAAGTCGGTCGTCGTGAAGACGACAGGCGTCAAGGCGGGGTACGCGAGCGTCACCACGTCGTCGACGCCCAAGAAGATCGCCCGGTGAGGTGACCGCGGGAGCGGCGCGGACAGAGAGTTCCCCGCCACTCCCGCGGTGCCTCCGATCATCGAGGGAAAGAGGATCGCATGTTCACCGTCACCCATTCCGCCACGCGGCTCATCGGGATCGCGGCGCTGCTGCGCGCGCTGCCCTGGGCAGGAGGCCGAGCGCGCAAGACGGCCGGGGATTCGGGCGCTGCGCCGGTCAGGCGCCGTCCCTGACGCACGTGCACCCGGGTCTCGGGGTCTCCGCGCCCCGGCCTAGCGCTCCTGGCCTAGCGCTCGCAGACGACTCCATCGTTGTCGCGATCCTGGTACCAGTCGTACTCCGGGTCCACGCCTTCCCGATAGTTCGCGTAGCCGTTGGCGTTCGCTTCCTTGCAGGTCCCGAACCTCGGGTCGGTCTCCGGTTCCGGCTCCGGCTCTGGTTCCGGTTCGGGTTCGGGCTCGGCGGGCATCTTGTGCGCCTCGTCGGAAGCGATGTACTTCTCCTGGAGAGGGTGATACCCGTACCCGTCCCGGTCGTCGTACCTGGCGGTCGCCCATCCGGTGCGGATCAGGTGTGCGCCGGCATCCTTGCCGTCGACGCGGACGTATCGGAGTAGCCGGTCGTACTGGTCGGTATCGTCGCGGCCGTCGACGGCGACGAGTGTGACGTCTCCCGAGGCGAGGAAGCCCTCCAGCGCCACGGTCGCCTCGGCGTAGCCCCACTCTCCGTCTTCGGGCGCATCGATCCCGATCAGGCGGACCTTGCCGGCGTCGGTGACGATGGTGTCGCCGTCGGTGACGGACAAGACTTCGACGGGTAGATCGGTCGGAGTGGGTGTCGGGGTCGGCGTCGGGGTGGGTGTCGGGGTGCGGGGCGCGACCGACGGGGACTCCGTCGGTTCCGTTGCGGTCGTCGGGACGCCGGCGAAAGCGGCAGGGTCATCCTTGGCGTGCGTGTTCAGAACGCCGTTGGCGACGCTTCCCGTCAGGACGAATCCCAGTGCGGCCGCCGCAGTCACCCACGCAGCGACCTTGCGGTTGCGGAACCGCAGCCACGTGGGTCGGTTGCGGGCGAGCCCGACGATCCCGGTGACGAGCACCACGAAGAAGAGGACCGCGAAGATCGGCGACAAGATGACGCCCACGCCGAGCGCGACCAGCGACACGACCACCCACACCCACGTCGGCACGGATCGCTTCGCAGGTGGTCTCGAGCGGGTGGAGGGCTGCGACGGGACGGAATGTGCGACGTCCGTCAGCGGAGCCCCGGCAAGCGGGGCCGTGTGCGCGGTCCACCTGGTGCCGTCCCAGTACCGCTGCTGAGGCTGACCGTGCGGGTCCGGATACCACCCAGCGGGCGGCGGTGAGGACGAGGACATGACGAAACTCCGAACCAGACGAACCGGTTCGACGGCGCCGTCGACCGGGCGGATGTGAACCGCATCCTCAATCTAGATGAGAGCGCTCTCATGTGAAACGTGTCCGAGGCGTGAGAAAAGGACGTGCGCCGACGTGCGCCTGAAGGAGCTCGCCAGGGAGAGCGCCGGCCGAGAAGGTCCGTGAGGCCCGGCTACTTCGCGCGCGCTTCCGCGCGGTTCTTGACCAGGAAGATCGCGACGAGCGCGAGCAGGATGTACACGATGTTGAAGAGGCCCGCGACCGTGATGAGGCTCGACGTGCTTCCGGTATCGGAATGAGCGTCGATCCCTCCCGTTGCGAGGATCGTGATCGGATCGGTCGCTGCGTGAAGCAAGATCACCCAGACGAGGCGTCCCGTGATGCGGAGGGAGATGTACATCATCGCGCCGAAGCCGAAGGTGTAGACGACGATGATCGCCACCGTGGCGAACGCCTGCCCGGTGACAGCGTTTCCGACGTGGAGCAGGGCGAACAGGAGAGCGGAGACGATGAGGACGAGTCGCTCACCGTGGCCGCCCTTGCGCAGCATGCTGACCACGAGTCCGCGGGTGAGGAGCTCTTCCGCGAATCCCACGCAGAGTCCGACGAAAAGCAGCGCGAGCACGACGCCGACCGAGTACGCGGACCAGTTCGTCCCCACGAGGCGCAGGATGATCGGAATGACGACGAGAACGACGGCGAGCCACATCCATCCCTGTCCGCGCACGGGTTGGCGCGCGAAGAGCTCGCCGAGCCACCCGACCGACCAGGCGAACAGCACCAGGCACAGGCCCGCCAGCAGAATCGGCAGAGCGAGCGAGAAGAAGATGCTCGCCGGAGTAGACAGAGGGTTCGACGGGTCCACGAAATCGTGGAACACCGACCCCACACCGAGTCCGATGAGTTGATACACACCCCAGTACACGGCGACCAGGAGGAGAGCCTTCCACCAGGTCCCCTGACTCCAGAAACGCGCCCACGCAGACTCGAGGTCGACCATTCCCGTGTTCCCTTCGCCGTACATCGCCCGGTCGCCCGACTCTATCGGCGCGAACAACGATCGCGGGAGCGGGCTCGCACGGGGCACCTCGCTCTTCGCGAGTGCGCTGTGCGACCGATGCCACCGCATCGTGGCGCTACACCGTCGGTGCGTAACCCTTCCCCCAGCGCAGCATCCAGGATGATGCGTCCCTGAGCTGTTCGAACCCGAACTGTGCGTAGAGACCCTGGGCGTCCTCGGTGAACAGCGCGGTGCGCTTGAGTCCGAGAGGCTCGAGGTCTTCGATGATCCCGGCCATGATTCGCTTCCCGACGCCGCGGCCGCGCGCCGCAGGATCGACGAACACGTCCGCGATCCAGGCGAATGTCGCGCCGTCGGTGATCGCTCGCGCGTAGCCGAGTTGCTGACCGCTGTCCGCGTCAAAGACGCCGTAGTTGCGGGAGCCGGACATGGCGGCCTCGTGTGTTTCGCGGCTCCGGCCACGTGCCCAGTACGAGTCCTCGGCCAACCAGCGATGGACTCGGTCGACATCCATGGCGGATAGGTCGGTGGAGAAGATCAGGTCCTGAGTCACGGTCCGATCCAACCAGCAAGGTCTTGCCGGACGAGAAGGCCGCTTGCGATCGAGTGGACCGGAGTGGCGGCGAGTTCCGTGAAGGTCAGGGCGTGGAGCGGGGTCGAGATTTGGAGCTCGATTCGCGAGTACGACATTGCGGGATGCATCGCGGCTGTAGTTTCGGGCCATGGAGAAATGGGAAGGGTTGACGATCGCGACATCCGAGTTACGCGATGTGTTCGACCGTCTGTTGGCACATCTGGAGTCCCAGAACGGGGCATCGGTCACGCTCACCGAGGACTATTACTACTCGATCCCTTTTCCGCGCATCTACGACGTCTCCAAGCCAGCGCCGGAGCCCACCATCGGCCAACTCACCGAGTCGTGGGACAACATCCACGACAGGGACGCCGACTCGACCATCACGTTCGAGCTGGTCTGGCTTGGAGACCTGCTCAAAGCGATCGGCCATCTAGCCAGGTAGCTAGAAGGCTCAACAAGGCGAACTTGTCCCTCGGGTCTGGATCCTTATACGGGCACCGCGCGAAAGCGGTCCTAGAACGCGCAGCGGTCCGACTGCTATGCCTGGTGAGCGACGCGGACCTGGAAGTCCCTGTTCATCGCCATCGATAGCAACCCGGAATACTCACTTCCGAACGGCACTGCGCGAAGGTACTCAAGCAACACGCGTGGATGAATCGCGAGGGCGCCCTCCTGGCCGAGCAGGCGACCCTTGGCAACAGTGTGGATCGCGTCGATCTCGTCGGCGAATGCGTAAGCCAGGGCGAGGTTGTGGGATGGGAAGGCGAACTGAACGGTCTCCCGCCAATGCTGCGTGTCGCCCCCCGAACCCGGCAGCTTGTTCAGGAACCTGATCGACGATCCATGGTGGTCAATGATCACGCCGGCAGGATGGTCCTCGCTGCCGACGCGCATGCCGGACTTTCGTGGCTGTACCGCGAGCCCATGCTTGCTAGCGTTGTAGACGTTCGCCTCGTTGGCCATCAGCTCAGCCGCACGGCGCAGAAGGAAGAGGAGCACATCGGCGTCCTCTTCCCACGCCTCGTCAGACACATCCGGAGGAGCGTCGACGCCGCCGCGGAACACGCGGCGAAGTGACTCGAGGCTCGGAGGCTCGGAGATCAAGGCGGCCGCGTGCTGCTTGAATTTCGCGTAGCTCGTTAGACCAGACAGACGCAAAGGTGGGCACGAGTTCCCGTCGGCATGTGCGAAGTACAGTCGGAGCAGTGCCTCGGCAGCCAGGTACATAATCGACATCGACTCGACAACCGCGAACCCGTCGATCTCATCTTGATCGGGGGCGGCTCCCGAGTGAGCACGCAGATTCCACGCCTCGACACCATCGGAGAGCGCTTCGTGGATGGGAGCTCGTGCATCACTGAAGGCAATCAGCAGCGTGATGCGAGTGCGCAGATACTCGGAGGGAGAGTGCGCGTAGAAGTCGCGGATCAAGTCGTCCCTGACATCTGTTGAGCTCATGTTCGGAGCGTATCGATAGTCCCCGACACGATGCTCCATCCCTAAACGGGCACTGCCGGTCAGTTGCGAGATCAATGTCGCTGGAAGCGGTTCGGAACACAACGATGTCGGCACCCGTTCGTAGACTAGCGGTGACGCATCATTCGATGCGCTCGGCAACGGAGCGGGGGATGAATTGGCGTCACAAGAAGTCAATGCGCGTTCGGTATTTGTGGTGCATGGGCGGAACGAGCCGCTTCGGAAGTCGATGTTCGATTTCCTCCGCAGCATTAACCTCTCCCCAATGGAGTGGAGCCACGCCGTCGAATTGACGGGTGAGGGCTCGCCGTACATCGGACAGGTCCTCGACGCCGCGCTCGACAACGCCGCCGCGATTGTCGTGCTCATGACCCCAGACGAGATCGCGTATCTCCAGCCACAGTTCGCCCATGGCGACAATGACCCGGAGACGTCGCCCGCAGCACAGGCACGCCCGAACGTGTTGTTCGAGGCGGGCATGGCGCTGGGCCGCGATCCGCGCCGCACCGTTCTGGTCGAGATCGGAGGCGTCCGCCCGTTCAGCGATGTCGCAGGGCGCCACGCGATCCGGTTGACGAACGATCCCGCACACCGCCAAGAGCTGGCCCGACGGTTGAAAACCGCCGGGTGCGATGTGGACCTTGCTGGCACGGACTGGCACACAACCGGGGACTTCACGCCGCCTCCGCCGCCCGGTGGCGGTCTACCACTTGGACGTCGTGTGCCCGTGAACGCGCGCAGCCGAAAGCCCCTCGACTTCGACGTCAAGTACTTCAATAGGGGCGGCAACCGCATGGACAAATTGCAGATCATCAACCGTGGCGCTGAGATCGCATACGACGTCGAAGTCGCCCTGCCAGAAAGGGCGTCTCTCGAGTTGCATGGGTTCCAGCCGATCAAGAAGATTCCGGGCGGCGGTCGGTCGGTAACGATCGACGTGATGGGGATGGGCCGGATGTTTGGCGGCGGGGCTACAGAGGATGCGTTCGACGTGACGGTCACCGGCCGAACTGAGGCCGGTGACGTCTTCAAGCAAGACATCTTTCTCGATACGAACAGCTGAGAGGAAAGAGAGCATGAACGATGAAATTCGAATCCCAGTGAGCCTCCCCCTGGATTCCGATGGGTTCCTTCGTCGCGAGTGTCCAACCTGCGAGCGGGAGTTCAAGTGGTTCAGCCACGAAGAGGGTGATACTGACGCTGAGATCGTTGACCAATACTTCTGCCCCTTGTGTGGAGTCGCTTCTGGCACTGACTCGTGGTGGACCCCCGCACAGCTCGAGTACATGAACGGGGTGAGCGGACCGGCCATCGATCAGTACGTGCAAGATTCGATCAACGACATGTTCAAGGGCGTCAAAGGGATGAAGTTCAAGTCGAACCAGTCCTTCACGTTTGGCATCGAGACCCCGGATGCGCTCGTGGAGCCGGACGACATGATTATCGCTGAGTCCCCCTGTCACCCCAACGAGCCCGTGAAGGTTCCCGATGAGACGACAAAGGTGCACTGCCTCGTGTGCGGGAGCGCCTTCGCCATTTAACTGTCCGGCAACCTCCTCAACTGTCCGGAAACCTCCGCAGGCCAATCCCCATCCGGGCGGCGCAATGAGGGCACTGGCTGAGAGCCGTTGCACGGGACCTCGACGAGGCCAACGCGGGGGGTCCATCCTTATCGCCACCACGATTGGGGCGACGGTGCGAGTCAGCTGGAGGGGCTAGGCGAGGTGGTCATCCTCGTCACCCGGCGAACCCGTGTCCACGTGCTCTGGAGGTAGATCAACGACGAGCCCGTTCGGTCCGTACCAGCGGACCTCTCCTGAGCTGAATTGAACCTTGCCGACTAGCCGGTCTCGGAGTTGCCAATCAGTGAGATCGGGCTCGATCCCCCCTTCTTCTGGCTTGAACCCCCAGATGCGGCGATCCTGGCGAAGCACGTCCGGCGCGGGATATTGAGGCAGCATCGGATAGCCCTCACTCACCGCGACCAGGGAACGGCGCACGTACTCGATGTAGTTGAGCAGGTCGCTGTAATCACGCCGACGGTCGATATCCGCCCGCTCGGGCTGTTGTTTGATGTTGAAGCGAACCAGCCATATCAGGGCATCCCACCTCTCGCGCACCTCTTCGGGGAGCGCGTACGCGTAGCTGGCGCCCGCCTGCATCAAAACTGAGGATCGACGCTCGCGTGCTCGATGGACATCTTCGGTTGCCGCGATCCGGACGAAGTACGCCGCCTTCTCACTACGACTCTCGCTCAAGGTCACATACTCGCCGAGGGCTGCTATCAGATGGTCAGCTGCGAGCGACTGTCGCCGCTCCTCGTCAACGCGCTGCGATTCCCGTCGCTCAGCCGCGGCGAGTTCGGTCTCATGCTTCAAGACCTTGCCGGTTTGCCACGAGCCCGCCCACGCGGCGAGACCGCCTCCAACGAGTGCACCCAACAAAGCCGCAACCAACTCAGTCATGCTGAGCACAATATCGACGGCATGGATTGCGCGGGTTTCCGGCGTTGCCAAAGGCCTGTGGCGCGTGGGCGCTCACCGTCGCAGGTGCCGGCGAAATGGTGAAGGGCCATGCCCTACGACCTCGACCGGCAGGACATCTCGGCTATTCGGACACTGCTCGGACCGTGCCTCGACGAGCCCCTCGTGATCATGCTCGACATGGATGCATTCCCAGCTTTCCTGCTCGCCGACGACCGCCCGCGTCTTGTCCAGGCTCGTGAACGTGCTACAGAGATCCTCACTCGGTGGGTCGCAGCAGACCCCGAGTTAGCACAAGGCATGTTCTCGCGTCTCCCCGACACCATTCAGGATCGATCTGTTGCTGAGTCCCTGCTCGAGGCGGCTACGTGTACAACATCCTTCGCTCCTTCAATCGAACTCTTCAGTAACCCGTCGACCGACTCGCGGGTCCTGCGTGCAGCACCGCACCTTATCCCGCTGCTCGATGAGAGTGGTCTCGTCACTGTCATCGGCCTGGATGCTCGCCCATGGGGTCTGCACACGGGCGAGTACGCATTCCAACACGATCAGCTCCTTCGCCGCAGCTTCAGTTCGCGCATCCACTACGGCCTCATCGGAACCGTCCTCCGTGTCAGCGACCAACACCAGCTCACGGCGCGACTAGCGATTGACGAACGTCGGCTGCAGTTCAAGCACGAGTACCAGGAGATACACGAATTCGACTACTGGTTCGGTCGCTCACTGCGCGAAGACGACCTAGACCTCCTATCAGCAGTGGGCGAGACATTCCACGGAGACCCCCGATGGAGGAGCTTCGTGGCTCCACCCATACGCGGGACTATCCATCCGATGGACAACCGACGGGCACCTAAAGGGCGTCGAAATAGAAGAGTTCATGCCGGCACCCTCCTCGGAGGATAAGTGGGTCCTTGCGATACCTCCACGCAATCCGTGACACCGACAAGGGAGCCTTCGTTCACTGTGACGGCGCAGTGAAGGCGTTCGCCGCCGACACCTACCCGCGGCCAGCGCAGGAATTCAAGCAGAGGGGCAAGGGTGATCACTACCGCAAGCTGTTTCGGGTCGACGGGCAGTTTCCCGCCAGAGTCTGGTCTGAGATGGCGTGCTCATGGTTCCGCGGAAACAGCCTCATCAACAAGTACTTCAGCAACGAGGCGACGAGGTATTTGCCGGGACGAGCGTTCCGACCCCCTGGCGAGAAGCGCTCCCCTCGGGGCGCAGCGAGGGTTCGCAGTCGGCAGCGCCGTCGCACTCCTCGGCAGCCATGTCCCGCGATCCAGACGACTCGTCCACCTCGGGCAGCAGCAAACTCTCGCCTGCGACCGCCACAGTGTCGTTGATGGGTAGCGATGCGCCTTGTCATGCTCGACATCGCGTGATCGATTGAAGGCCGAACTCCACAACCATGAGATCGAGCATCGATGTGACGCCGCGAGCGGGGCAGACAGCTCCGACCTCTGCACGCTCTCGATGATCGCAAGAATTGACCCGTTAGACGGGCCGAGGTTCGAGTACTCGTCGGCGAGTTCAGACAACGGGCGCGGGTGAGCCGGGTACGGCCAACCGAGAGTCGTCACTCGTGCATTATCGCGGACCCCTGCCGGCGCCGGATCCTCGCACGACGTCGGACTCTCGCACGCCGTCGATGATCGCACCGTTGTGCTGACACTGCCTCGTGCTCCGCGCATGGGTCGCGCGATCCAGACTCGTGCACCCGGAGACCTCTAGGTGACTGGATCCGGCGTGTTAGTCCGCGCGATCCGATGAGAGGCCCTTGGTCCGCCCATCCTCAGCAGGCCACGCGGACTCACGCGCGATCTCCTCTTCGAGGCTTGCCATCGACTTCTCCGCCATGTCCGGAAGCCAGCTGTGATCGGTGTCCTTCTGCTCGAGTGGCTCGAGGCGACGCAACCGACGCAGGCGGTTCTCAAATGCGCGCGTAGCCTCAAGTTGCTTCTGGAGAGCGAAGAGTTGTCCTTCGTTCTGGAACGGTGGCGTGATCACCATCGTCGTCCAGCCCACGAGGTCCTTCAGGTCACTCTCCCAATCAGGTGGCATGACGAGTGCGACGCGCCGGCTCTTGGGGATGAGCTCCTCGGCAGCAGCCATACCTCTAGTGCTGACAACCCGCGCGAACTGGCTCGACGTCCGATTCAACGACAACAGCCCGACGCCCCTCACGGCGTCCGCTGCGTCAAGCAGTTGCGCGCCCCTATCCAACAGGTCCTCGTTCCAGGCCGCTGTCTGTTCGCGGGAAGCCTTTCGATCGTCATTGCTACGCGTGAACAGAAACGTGAGCAGACCACCGGCCAGAAGGAAGAGCCCCGCAATCACCGGCACACCCCACCAAGGAGTGGAAGTTCCATCTCCGACTATCTCGATCAGAATCGGTGAAGGGGTCGGTGTTGGCGACGGCATTGCCGAACGCTATCAGCACCGACGGAGGGCGAGGCTCGCTGGGTAGTGACCGGTTTCTGTCGTCGGTATGCCGGTCCTGTTGCGAGCGAGCGAGCGCGGTTCGCGCTATAGGGCGGTCGCGGCATGACTCGTGTCTCATAAGACCGGCGCGGTGGTTGGCTCGAAGGCGCCCCCCTATTGGGGCGTGGGGGCCGTGGCTCGCGGGTCACCAGCCCCGAAGGTCGAAGTCCTGAAGCTCGTCGAACCGATCAGCCCGAACGACCTCCGGACCTGACAGACATGTTCGTGGAGGGGCTGACGGGAATCGAACCCGCGCTGTCTGCTTGGGAAGCAGAAGTTCTGCCATTGAACTACAGCCCCGGAGCCCTGCGGTCGCAGATCCGGAGATCTCCGCAGAGCACGACCATCAGCATAGCCGCTCAGGCTGAGGTGCTCTCGCGCACGACCAGTCGGTGGGGCGCGACGATGCTCTGCGCGGCCTCGGCCGGGTCGTCGATGCGGGCGAGGAGCCGGCCGATCGCTTCGCGGGCGATGAACGGGGTATCGAGCGAGACAGTGCTGAGCGAGGGGCGGCCGTAGCGCCCTTCTTCGATGTCGTCGACGCCGATCACGGCGATGTCGTCGGGCACCCTGAGGCCCGCGTCGAAGATCGCCCGGATGGCGCCGACCGCGAGCAGGTCGGAGAAGCAGAAGATGGCGTCGGGACGCGCCTCGCGCTCGCACAGCTCCATCGCGGCGCGGTAGCCGTCGGCGCGGCTGTAGTGGGGGGCGGGGAGCATCCACGCCGGATCGACGGGAAGGCCGGCGTCGGTGAGCGCTGCCTCGTAACCGGCGGTGCGCTGTCGGGGAGTGGCGTACTCCTCCTCGGGCTGGGCGCCGATCGCGGCGATGCGGCGGCGGCCGATCGCGACGAGATGTCCGACCGCCTCGCGGGCGGCGGCGACGTTGTCGATGGCGACGTGATCGAAGCGGCCGTCGAACTCGTGCTCGCCGAGGAGGACGAGGGGCACGCCGCTGCGCGAGTGCTTCATCTCGAGGAGCTCCGACGAGGTGACGAGCGGACTGAACAGCATGCCGTCGAAGAGCATCGTGCGGTCCTCGCCGAGGAGCAGCTCGCGCTCGCGCTGGTGGTCGTTGCCGGTCTGGTCGATCATGACCCGGTAGCCCTGGACGGCGGCGGCATCGATCACGTCGCGCGCGAGCTCGCTGAAGTAGGGGACGTCGATCTCGGGAACGACGAGGGCCAGGGCGCCGGTCCGGCCGGTGCGGAGGGTGCGCGCGACGGGGTTGGCGCGGTAATCGAGCTCCTCGATGACGCGCATCACGCGTTCGCGCATCTGCTCGCTGACGTGGGTGTATCCGCTCACGACGTTGGAGACCGTGCGAACGGACACCCCGGCGCGGTCGGCGACGTCGCGGAGCGTGGCTGGCATTCTCACATTCTAGACTTGCAACGTGTGCAAACCACAGGATACTGTTTGCATCGTTGGCAAACACGAAGGAGTGTGAGATGCACCTCACCCGCACAGCAACGGTGCGCACGGCAGCAGCCGGCGCAGCAGCGGTCTTGGCCACGGTGGCCCTGACCGCCTGCGGTCCCGACATCTCGGCGCCCGCCGAATCATCGGACCCGAACGTCCTGCAGGCTCCCACCGAGGAGAGCCCGTCCGGCGAGATCACGATCTGGGATCGAGAGGGCGACCTGTTCACCGTCTTCGAGAACACGATCGCCAAATTCAACGAGAAGTATCCCGACATCACGGTGAACCATGTCGCGGTCGACATCGACGCGAAGCTCCAGAACACCCTCATCACCGGCACCGACGTCCCTGACGGCGTGTTCCTCGACGACGCACGTGTGTCGAGCTTCACCGACTTCCTGTGGGACCTGTCGGACGTCCTCGAGCCCTACTCGGCCGACATCGCACCGCAGAAGCTCGCGGTGAACACCGCCGAGGACGGCATCTACGGCATCCCGTTCGACCTCGACCCGGGCCTGCTCTACTACAACGAGGCGGCGCTGACGAAGGCGGGCGTGGACGCTACGCAGATCGAGACCTACGACGACCTGCTCGATGCGGCACGCGCCTACCAGGAGGCGGTGCCGAGTGCACGGCCCATCCACCTGGAGCAGGCGCCGTTTCTCGCTCAGCTCCAGTTGGAGATGTATGCGAATCAGCTCGGCACGTCGCTCGGCGACGAGGCGGGCGAGCTGCGTCTCGACAGCCCGGAGTACGAGCGGATCCTCACGTTCCTCGACACCGTGAACGACGAGGGCCTCGGCACGCGCGCCGAATACCTCAGCCCGACCGATATCGGCGAGCTCGAGAACGGCAACCAGGTGTTCTACCCGTGGGCGATCTGGTTCAGTTTCGCCCCGCAGCAGCTGCTCCCCGAGACGAGCGGCGATTGGCGTGCGATGGAGCTCCCCGCATGGGAGGCCGGCGGGGCCCGCAGCGGCGCGATGGGCGGCTCGTCGTTCGTGCTGCCGAAGGACGGCGAGAACTCCGACCTCGCATGGCTGTTCTACGAGTTCCTGATGTTCGACGAGGCCGGCTACTCGGCCGTGTGGGGTCCGAACGAGGTATACCCGAACGGGCTCAACACCTCGATCCCGAGCTACCTGCCCGCCGCAGACCCGGCCACTCCGCTCTTCGGCGAGGTCGAGGCACTGGGCGGGCAGGACCTCTGGGAGGTCGCCACGTCGGCAGGCGCCGAGATTCCCGCCGCCGGCCCGATCCCGACGTGGTGGGGCGGTGCCGTGGACTACCTCGGCAACGACCTGCAGCGCATGCTCGACGGCGACCTCGACCCCGCCGAGGTGATCTCGCAGTCCACCGAGCAGATCCAGACGAATCTCATCGACCGACAGTGACCGCCGTGACCGCCCACTCCGCCCCCACGCCACGCAGGCGACGCCTGTCCGGCGCACGAGTCCGGAGGCTCTCCGCCCCGTACGTCTTCGTGCTGCCGTTCGTCGCGATCTTCCTCGCGTTCAGCGTGTACCCCTTGATCTACACGTTCCGGCTCAGCTTCACGAACTGGCGCGGATCAGGGGCGGCGGAGTGGGTCGGTCTCGGCAACTACAGCTACCTGCTGACGAGCCAGCAGTTCTGGTCGTCGATCGGCAACTCGGCGGTGCTGTGGCTGCTCATCGTGCCGATTCAGCTGGTGATCGGCGTCGTCATCGCGGTGCTGCTGAACTCGGCCACGCTGAAGTTCCGCGGCTTGTACCGGATCGCCTACATCGTGCCGTTCGTGACACCCCTCGTCGCGATCGCGCAGATCTGGATCGTGCTGTTCGACCAGGGCTACGGCGCGGTCAACGCCGTGCTGGGCCTCTTCGGCATCCCGGAGGTCGGCTGGCTCACGACGACGATGTGGGCCAAGCCCACCCTCGCGCTCCTGTTCCTGTGGAAGACGACCGGCTTCATCGTGATCATCCTGCTGTCCGGTCTGCAGTCGATCGACGGCTCGATCTACGAGGCCGCCGCGATCGACGGCGCCAGCCGCCCGCGGCAGCTCTGGAGCATCACGGTGCCGCTGCTGCGCCGGACCATCATGTTCTGCGTCGTCCTGCAGACCCTCGCGGTGTTCCAGATGTTCGCCGAGCCCTACGTGATGACCCAGGGCGGCCCCTACAACTCGACCACGACGGCGGGCTACTACCTCTACAACCACATCACGCGGGCCGACCTCGGCACCGGGGCGGCCAACTCGTTCCTCCTCGTGATCCTGGTCCTCGCCCTGTCGCTCGGTTTCGTCCGGCTGCTGCGAGCGAAGGACTGAGCCATGACCACGACACGCACCCGATCCGACCGCGTCCGAAGCGGCGTCTCGCACCTCTTCCTCGTCCTGCTGCTCCTGGCCTTCCTCGGCCCGGTGATCTGGGCACTGCTCTCCTCGTTCAAGCAGCCGGCCGACATCATCCGCTACCCGCTGCTGTTCGACCCGTCCACGTTCACCGTCGACAACTTCGTGCGGGTGTTCCACGACGTCCCGCTGGCGACGGGCTTCCTGAACACGGGGATCGTCCTGCTGTTCAAGGGCGGGATCACGATGTTCTTCGCGCCGCTCGCGGGCTTCGCGTTCGCCAAATACGACTTCCGGGGCAAGAACCTCATCTTCGGCGCCGTGCTCATCACGCTGATGCTCCCGACGATCGTCCTCATCATCCCGCTCCTGCTGCAGATGAAGGCGTTCGGGTGGATCAACACGTACCAGGCGCTCATCCTCCCCGGCGCGATCGATGCGTTCGCCATCTTCTGGATGCGGCAGGTGATCTCGGCGGTCCCCGATGAGCTCGTCGATGCCGCGCGGGTCGACGGCTGCAGCGAGTTCGGGATCTTCACGCGCATCGTGCTGCCTGTGATCCGACCGGGACTCGCGGGCCTCGCGGTGCTCACGATCATGAACATCTACAACGATTTCGTGTGGCCGGTGATCGTCGCCAACACCGAGCAGATGGCGACGATCCAGGTCGTGCTGTCGGGCCTGGCATCGACCATCAGCGGCAACCGGGTCGGTGCCGACTACGCCACGGTCACGGCAGAACTCCTCGCGGCGAGCTCCGTCGCACTCATCCCGCTCCTGATCCTGTTCATGGCTCTGCAGCGGCATTTCATCAACGGCATCCTCGCCGGCAGCGTGAAGGGCTGATCACCTATGACGACGACCATCCCCGACCAGACGACGGACGTCGACACCGCCACGGTGCCGCGCCCCGAGTACCCCCGACCGGATCGGGACCGCTCCGAGCGCTGGCTGACGCTGAACGGCGCGTGGGACTTCGAAGCCGACGGTGCTCCGGAGAGCATCACCGTGCCGTTCGCCTGGGAGACGGAGGCGTCCGGCGTCGGACGCACCTGGCTCGAGAACGCGACGTACCGTCGAGGGGTGCAGGTGCCCGGCGCCTGGGCGGGGAGCAGGGTCGTCCTGTGCTTCGGCGCCGTGCACCACCACGCCGCCGTTGAGGTGAACGGCGTCCGCGTCGGCGAGCACCGCGGCGGCTACGAGTACTTCGAGTTCGATATCACCGACACCCTGGACGGCACGGGGAACATCGCCGAGATCGCCGTCGCCGTCCACGCGCCGGCCGACAAGCGGGAGATCCCGCACGGCAAGCAGCGGTCGATCCCGCGCGACGACTACGACGGGGTGTCCTTCACCCCGACCTCGGGTATCTGGCAGAGCGTGTGGCTCGAGGCGCGGGGTCGCACCTATGCGCAGTCGGTCGCACTGCGCGGCGACAGTCTCGACGGCTTCGACGTGCGTGTCGTGCTCGACGGCGACCGCCCGGCCGGCGCCGAGGTCGAGCTGTCGCTGAGCGGGTCGGAGGAGCGGATGCGGATCGTCGCCGACGCCGACGGGGTCGCGGTCGCGCGGATCGAGCCGGCGTCGCCCAGACTGTGGTCGCCTGCGGACCCGCACCTCTACCGGCTCCGCGTGCGCACCGGCGACGACCTCGTCACCGTGACCGGCGGACTGCGGCGCATCGAGGCGCGCGGGGAGGAGCTCTACCTCAACGGTGAGCGCCTCTACGTCCGTGGGGTGCTCGACCAGGGGTACTGGCCGGAGACGGGCCTCACCGCTCCGACGGCGGACGATCTCCTCCGCGACGTCGCGTGGGCGGCGGATCTCGGCTACAACCTCGTCCGCAAGCACCTGAAGTTCGAGGAGCCGCTGTGGCTGGCCGAGGCGGACCGCCGCGGGATGCTGGTGTGGGCCGAGCCCGCATGCCCGAGCCGCTACTCTCCGGCATCCGCGGCCGCGTTCGAGGCGCAGCTGGAGGGAATGGTCGAGCGCGACGGCAACCACCCGAGCATCGTCATCTGGGGTCTCTACAACGAGGAGTGGGGCCTCGACTGGGATATCCCGGGGAGCCCGGCGCGTGCCGAGGCCGCTCGTCACGTGTACGACCGGCTGCGAATTCTCGACGACTCGCGTCTGATCGTCGAGAACTCCGGTTGGTCGCACGTGAAGACCGACCTCCTCGACTGGCACTACTACGAGCCCGATCTGGGGGAGTGGGCGCGGGCCGTCGCAGCGCTCGCGAGCGGGGAACAGGAGTCGTTCCCGGTGCGCCTGGGTCCGGACTTCATCGTCGACAAGTCGCTGTACGGGGCCGACGACGTGCCCCGCACCGGTATCCCGCTCATCAACAGCGAATACGGCGAAGGGTTCACGAGCCTGGAGCGGATCTGGCACCTCCGCTGGGAGACGCAGGAGCTGCGGCGCCACGACAGATATGCCGGCTACGTCTACACCGAGTTCGCCGACGTCGAGCACGAGGCGGCCGGGCTGCTGACGACCGACCGGCGGCTGAAGGACGGCGCGGGCCTCGTGCCGAGCGACGTCAACGCGCCGACCGTGATCGTCGTCGATCTCGTCCCGCGCGCCGCGGGCGCCGACATCGCTCCGCCGGAGACCGCCCTGACGGTCGACGTGCACGTCTCCCACCACGCTGGGGACGCCGTCACCGGCACGATCGTCGGAGCCTGGCTCGCCCCGAACGCGCCGCTGCCGGCCATGCCGCCGCGTACCGACGTCGTGTCGGACGCGCTGACGGCCTCGCCGTTCCGGCTGTCGCCCAAGGTCGCTGTCGAGGTCCCGGCGCACCCCACGCCGGGACGGTTCGGTCTCTGGTTCGTCGACGACGCTGGCTCGGTGCGCGCGCGCGCCTACCTCGATGCCGCCGACGTGGAGTCCGTGAATCGTCGCGGCGCGCGCCCGGGGGAGTTCCCCGGGCACGCGCAGCCGGGCTGGACCGCGAGCTGAGCGCAGCCGATCGCCGCCGTCACCGTCAGCGGTGGCGGCGGGCGATCTCCTGGAACACGTCGAATGCCGCGTTCTTCCGCCGCGCGAGCTGCTGGTCGCCGCCGCGCACGAGGTTCACGAGACCGAAGTCGAGCATCCAGTCGTCGACGGGCTTGTCGTCGAAGCGGTAGAGCCAGTCGACGAGGTCGAGGAACGGGAACCAGGTGTATCCGACGACGGGGATGCCCTTGGCGCGCAGCGCCTCCACCTCGGCCTCGGACTCGTGCAGCCACGCGATCTTCTCGTCGGGCGTGCCGACCAGCGAGGTCTCGGTGATGATGATCGGCAGCCCGTAGCGCTCGCTGTAGAGCTGGACGAGGTCGCGGAGCCCCGCGGTGCCCGCCTGCACCGGCGACTTCACGCCATCGGCATCCATGGAGATCGTCGTGAAGGCGGGGTAGTAGTTCACGCCCATCACGTCGGGCCGCACGGCGTTGTCGGCGAACCAGGCGAGGTCGGCGTCGGTGTACCCGTGCTCACCGAGCCAGGCGCGCAGCGGATGGGCGTCGTCGACCCGTCCGGTGATGAGGTCGAGCGCGAGGAAGCGGCGCTCCTCGAGGATCTCTCGCGGCGGGACGGTCTCGCCCTCGTAGCGGAAGCCGGCGTCGACGTGCACGAAGACGGCGTCGGGGTCGGCGGCGGCGATCTCCTGCTGGGTGCGGACCATGCCCTTGGCGAGCGCCTTGGTGACGGTGAGGAACCCGTCGATGCCCGTGAGGTACGGCGGCCATTTGCCCATCTCGCCGCACCACTCCGCGTTGACGATGGGTTCGTTCAGCGGCGTGTAGTCGGTCCAGACGCCGCGGTACCGTTCGGCGACCGCGCGGCCGTACGCGGCGACCCGCTCGGGGTACTGGGAGTTGAGGAACGAGTTCTCCAGCCACGTCGGCGTGCCGTAGTGCATGAGGTCGACGATGCAGCGAATGCCGCGCGCGGTCAGGTGCTCGGCCACCTGGTCGGTCCACGACCAGTCGAAGACACCCGGCTCCGGCTCGACGAGGTACCAGGGCACGCCCCAGCGGACGAACTCGGCACCGGACTCGGCGACGAGGTCGAGGTCCTCCCGCCAGTGCGTGTAGTGCTGGGTGAGCTCGTACTCGTCGAGCGCGCGGTGACCCGGGCGGATCTGCGGGATGAAGGTGTCTTCGATGCCGACGCCGTAGCGGAGGCGGCCGTCGTCGTACCAGCGGTCCATGGATTCCTTTCGTTCGCGGACGAGCGCGTTCACTTGAGCCCGGTCGTGGCGATGCCCGCGACGAAGCTGCGCTGGATGAGGAGGAAGAAGACGACCACCGGCAGCAGGGCCAGGAGCGATCCCGCCATGAGGAGTCCGTACTCCACGACGTGCTGACCCATGAACAGGGCGAGACCGGCGGGGAGCGTCGAGGACTCCAGGCTCGACGACATGACGAGCGGCCACAGGAGGTCGTTCCAGTTGTACTGGAAGTGGAAGAGGCCGAGCGTCAGGAGCGCGGGCTTGGCCAGCGGCATCACGATCTGCCGGTAGATGCGCCACTCCGAGGCGCCGTCCACCCGCGCCGCCTCCTCGAGGTCGCGCGGCAGCGACAGGAAGAACTGCGTCAGGAAGAAGATGCCGAACGCGTTCGTCATCCGCGGGATGATGAGGCCCGGCAAGGTGTTGGTGAGCCCCATGCCGTTGAGCATGTCGTAGAGCGGGATCAGCGTCACCTGGAACGGCAGCATCAGCAGGATGAGGATCAGCACCATCACGACGCCGCGCCCGCGGAAGGGCAGTCGCGCCAGCGCATAGGCGGCCATCGAGTCCAGCAGCAGCGAGATGATCGTCACGCCGCCGGCGAAGACGATCGTGTTGACGTAGAGCTGGGCGAACGGGATCCGCTCCCACACGTCGACGAAGTGCTCGAGGGTGAACTCGCGCGGCCAGAGTGTCGGCGGGTAGGTGACGATGTCGGATTCCGGCTTGAACGCCGTGAAGACGAGCCACACGATCGGCAGCAGCATCAGCAGGGCGATGAGGATCGCGACGATCGCGAGCACCCACTTCGACGCACGGTAGAGGGTGAGGCGCCGGCGGTCGAGGGCGCCGAGGTCGCGGGTGACGGGACGGTCGAGGGTGGCGGTCATCAGTACGTCACCGCCCGGCGCCGGAGCCAGCCGTACTGGACCATCGAGAGGGCGAAGACGAACAGCAGCAGCACGAACGAGATCGCCGAGGCGTACCCGAAGCGGAGCTCCTGGAATCCCTCGCGGTAGATGAGCATGACGAGTGTCTCCGTCTTGAAGTAGGGACCGCCACGGGTCATGACGTAGATCTGGTCGAACGCCTGCAGGGTGGCGATGAGCGCCAGCACCGAGACCAGAAGGGTCTGGTTCGACAGGAGCGGCAGGGTGACGTTGCGGAAGCGCTGCCACGCGGTGGTGCCGTCGATCTTGGCCGCCTCGTACAGCTCGGCCGGGATGGACTGGAGTCCCGCGAGGTAGATGACCATGTAGAAGCCGACGAACTTCCAGACGCCGACCATCATGACGGCCGGCATCGCGAAGCGCGGGTCGCTCAGCCATCCCTGTTCGGTGACGATCCCGAGCTGGCCGAACCAGTAGGAGAGGAGGCCGATGTTCGGGTCGAGCAGGAACGACCACGCGATCGCGATGATCCCGAGCGAGACGATGAACGGCAGGAAGATCGCGGTCCGGACGAACGTGCGACCGAAGAAGGCCTGGTTCAGCATGACGGCGAACACGAGAGCCAGGACGACGGTGACCGGGGCGACGACGACGGCGTACAGGACCGTGTTCCAGAACGCGTTCCAGAACGCGGGGTCGCCGGCGAGCTCGAGATAGTTGTCGAGCCCGATCCACTCGGCAGCCGCGATCAGGTTGTAGTTCGTGAGCGACAGGTACACCGCCTGCGCCATCGGGTAGAGCGTGAACGCCACGAGCACGATGAGGGCCGGGGCGAGGAAGAGCCACGCGGTGAGCTGCCGCCGCGAGGCGGGGCCCCGGCGCCGGCGACGCGGAGTGGCGATCGGGGCGGCGGGCGGGGCTGACGTGGTGGACGGGGCCGGATCGGTGACCGTCATCGGGGATCTCCTAGGGGTGCGACTCGCAGGGGCGGGCCGGACGCGCGGGCCGGAGCATCGCGCTCCGACCCGCGCGCGGGTGTCACTTGTCGAGTTCAGCCTGGACCTGCTCGGAGGCGGCGGGGAAGATCGAGTCGACCGTCCCGTCGCCGTTGAGGGCCTTCTGCAGCGACGGCCAGAAGATGGTCTCCGTGATCGTGCCGCCCGCGGCGACCCCGGCCAGCAGGATCTTCGCCCGGCTGGCGACCGCGGCGTCTCCGAAGATCGCCGGGTAGGGGCTCGCCGTCACCTTGTCGGCCACGTCGGCGCGGTTGGGCGGGAAGCCCGAGCCGTCGGCCCAGGTCGTCTGTCCCTCGGCCGAGTTCCAGTACGCGAAGAAGGCGTACGCGGCCTCCTTGGTCGCGTCGTCGGTGCCGGCGGGCAGCCCCATCGAGACGACGTCCGCGAGGACGGCGTCGCTGGTGGGACCGGCGGGCGGGGGAGCGATGCCGAAGTTCAGGCCTGCATCCTCGAAGCCGGTGGTCATCCACGGTCCGACGATCTCGGTCGCGGCCTTGCCGGTGAGGAACAGCTTGTCGGCGTCGGCTCCCGACAGTCCGATCGGCGACGCCTTCTGGTTCTTCACGAGGTCGACCCAGAAGTTGAGCGCGTCCAGGCTCGCGTCGTCGCCGAGCATCGACGTCGCGCCGTCGTCGGAGACGACCGCGCCGCCGGTGCCCCACAGCAGGGCGGGGAAGACGGGGACCGTCTCGTGGTCGCCGAGGGCGGTGGCGTACTGCTCGGGCTTGCCGTCGCCGTTCTCGTCGACGGTGAGCTTCGGGACCATCGCGGCGAACTCGTCCCACGTGGTCGGCGGCGCCTCGGGGTCGAGCCCGGCAGCCTCGAAGAGGTCCTTGTTGTAGTACATCATCATGGGCGTGTAGTTGACGGGGACCCCGTAGTTCACGCCGTCGAAGACCGACGCGTTGATGGCCGCCTCGGCGAGGGCGGCGGAGTCGTTGCCGGCGTCCTCGTAGTAGTCGTCGACCGGCAGGAACATGCCCTGCTTGGCGAACTGCGGCATGCGGGCCGCCGACATGGCGATGATGTCGGGGCCGTCGTTGCCGGCGACCGCGGTGAGCACCTTCTGGTAGAGCGTGTCCCAGGGCATGATCTCGGCCTTCACCTCGACCTCGTCCTGCGACGCGTTGAAGTCCTCGATCACCTTCTCGAGCGCGGGCCCGTCGGGTCCGGTGAATCCGTTCCAGAACGTGAGCGAGATCTTGCCGCCGTCGCCGGTGTCGCCGTTGTCGCCGTTCCCGCTGGTGCCCTGTCCTGCGCAGCCGGTGAGGGCGAGCGCCAGGATGCCGGCGCCGGCGGTGGCGAGGCGGAGGCCGCGGGTGAGGCGGCGCCGCGGTGAGTGCTGTGTCTCCATCGATCTTCCTTTCTAGTTCAACGTTGAACGTGCGGGGTGCAATCTGTTATACCTGACGTGGTAATCGTTGAACAAGACCCTTTTGGTAATCGTTGAATGATGAACCCGGGTGTGACACTGTGAGTCGCACGAACGCATCGAAGGAGGTGGACCGAGTGGGCAGGACGACCCTGAAGGACGTGGCCGAGCGCGTGGGCGTCTCGGCCAAGACGGTCTCCAACGTGGTCAACGGCACCGGGTGGGTCACCGACGAGCTGAAGGCCCGCGTCCAGGCCGCCATCGTCGACCTCGGCTACCGCCCGAACGTCGCCGCGCGGAACCTCCGCAGCGGCCGCACCGGCATGGTCGCCGTCGCCCTTCCCGACCTCAGCCAGCCCTACTTCGCCGAGCTCGCCTCCGACCTCGTGCGCGCCGCGCAGGAGCGGTCGATCACCGTCCTGATCAACCAGACCGACGGGCGGAAGGACGCCGAGGAGCGGATCGCCCACGGCATCGACCTGCCGCTCATGGACGGGCTCATCCTGAGCCCCCTCGCGCTGACGGCCGCCGACCTCGAGCACCGCGAGGATCCGACGCCCCTCATCCTGCTGGGCGAGCACATCGGCGAGACCTCGCTGCCCCACGTCGCCGTCGACAACACCGCCGCCGCGCGCGCCGCGGTCGAGCACCTGCTCTCGCGGGGGCGCCGTCGGATCGCGGCGATCGGCATGCAGCAGGACGGCCCGAACGAGACGTCCGTGCTCCGCCTCTCGGGGTACCGCGCCGCGCTGGAGGCGGTCGGCATCCCCTTCGATCCCGCTCTCGTCGGCGTCGTCGACGGCTACCACCGCGCCGACGGCGCGGCCGCCGCAGCGCACCTGCTCGACACCGGCGTCGAGTTCGACGCGATCTTCGCCTTCAACGACCTGCTCGCCCTCGGCGCCCTGCACGTGCTCGGCGCACGCGGCGTGAGCGTGCCCGAACAGGTCGCGGTGATCGGCTTCGACGACATCGACGAGGCGAGCTACAGCACCCCCTCGCTCAGCTCCGTCGCCCCCGACACGAGGGCCCTGGCGCGCGCCGCCATCGAGCTGCTCATCACCCCGTCGCCGGCAGGGTCGCCGGCGATCCCGTTCACGATCGCCGACCGGGCGAGCACAGGAGGAGACACGTGAGCGCCACGCCGCTTCCCGTCGCATCGACGCAGGACGGGACCTATCCGCGGCCCCAGCTGATGAGGCGGGAGTGGGCGGATCTCACCGGGACGTGGGACTTCGCGCTCGGCGCCCCCGACGCGCAGCCGGCCGACGTCGCGTTCGACCGCACGATCACGGTGCCGTTCCCGCCCGAGTCGGCCGCCTCCGGCCTGGCGGAGGGCGGCATGCTGCACTCGGTCTGGTATCGCCGCAGGATCACCGACGCCGACCTCGCCGCCGCAGGTGCGGGTGCGGGTGACGCGGCCGGCGGCCGGGTGCTGCTGCACTTCGGAGCCGTGGACTGGGAGGCGACGGTCTGGGTCAACGGCGTCGTGGTGGCCACCCACCGCGGCGGCCAGTCCCCGTTCACCGCCGACGTCACGGCGGTGCTGCGCGCCGACGGCACCGACGAGATCGTCGTCCACGCCGTCGACGACCCCGAGGACGTGTCGATCCTCCGCGGCAAGCAGGACTGGCGCGACCAGCCCCACGCCATCTGGTACCACCGCACGACGGGCATCTGGCAGCCGGTATGGCTGGAGGCCGTGCCGCGCACCGCGATCGCCCGCCTGGGATGGAGCTCCGACATCCCCGAGGCCGCCGTGAGCGTCGACGTCGAGCTGTCCGGCCCCATCGACGAGGATGCCTGGCTGCACGTCGAGCTGCGCCACGACGGCGAGGTCCTGGCGGAGGCCCGCACGAAGGTCCTGTCGCGGTTCGAGACCGTGCGACTCACGCTCCCTCGCCAGACCAACGGCCAGCAGCACGAGGAGCTCCTGTGGAGCCCGGAGAGCCCGAACCTCATCGACGCCGTGGTGCGGCTCGAGTCGGCGAACGGCAGCGACGCCGTCGCGAGCTACCTCGGCATGCGCAGCGTCGCCGCCGACGGCACCGCCTTCCTCCTCAACGACCGGCCGGTCAAGCTCCGGGCCGTCCTCGCGCAGAACTACTGGCCCGAATCGCACCTGGCCGCGCCGAGCGCCGGCGCCCTCCGCCGGGAGGTCGAGCTCATCCGCGAGCTGGGGTTCAACACGGCGCGCGTGCACCAGAAGGCCGAGGATCCCCGCTTCCTCTACTGGGCCGACCGGCTCGGCCTCATGGTGTGGGCCGAGACCGCCAGCGCCTACGCGTTTGACCGGCGTGCGGTGACCAACCTCGTCTCCGAGTGGACGAGCCTCGTCGGGCGCGACCTCTCGCACCCGAGTGTGATCGTCTGGGTGCCGCTGAACGAGAGCTGGGGCGTGCAGCACATCGCCCACGATCCCCGTCAGCGCGCCCTCAGCCGGTCGGTGGCCGACATCACCCGCGCCCTCGACGGCACGCGGCCGGTCATCTCCAACGACGGCTGGGAGCACACCCGCTCCGACATCTGGACGATCCACGACTACGAGGCGCGCCCCGAGGTGCTCGCCGCCCGCTACGGCGACGCCGCCTCGCTGGACGAGATGATCTCCGGCTTCGGGCCCGCCGGCCGGCGCATCTCGGTCGACGGCGACACCGGCATCAAGCCGATCATGCTGACCGAGTTCGGCGGCGTCAGCCTGCGGCCCGCCAACGGCACCGACTGGGGCTACTCCACGGCCGACACCCCGGCGGAGTTCGGCGACCGGGTGTGCGCCCTCATCGCCGCCGCCGAGGCCGCTGTGCCGCTGAGTGGCTTCTGCTACACGCAGCTCACCGACACCGGACAGGAGACCAACGGCCTCCTCTACGACGACCGGTCGCCGAAGGTGCCGATCGAAGCGATCCGGGCGGCGGTCCTCGGACAGTAGGCTGGCCGCGTGCTGCTCAGTGATCGCGACATCCGCCGGGAGATCGACCTCGGACGGGTCGGGCTCGACCCCTGGGACCCCGCCATGGTCCAGCCCTCGAGCGTCGACGTCCGCCTCGACCGGTACTTCCGGCTGTTCGACAACCACAAGTACCCCTTCATCGACCCGGCCGAGGACCAGCCGGACCTCACCCACCTGATCGAGGTCGAGCCCGACGAGCCCTTCGTGCTCCACCCGGGCGAATTCGTGCTGGGGTCCACGTTCGAGCTCATCACGCTGCCCGACGACGTCGCCGCGCGCCTGGAGGGGAAGTCGTCGCTCGGCCGCCTCGGGCTCCTGACCCACTCGACGGCCGGCTTCATCGACCCGGGCTTCTCGGGGCACGTGACCCTCGAGCTGTCCAACGTGGCCACCCTGCCGATCAAGCTCTGGCCCGGCATGAAGATCGGCCAGCTCTGCTTCTTCCGGCTGTCGTCGGCCACCGAGTCGCCCTACGGCTCGGGCCCCTACGGCAACCGCTACCAGGGCCAGCGCGGGCCGACGGCATCCCGCTCGTTCCAGAACTTCCACCGCACCGACGTCGGCACGACCGACGCCGGGGCACCCGGGCACTGACCCGCACTGCGGACCGGCGACGTCGAAGCGGGCGCCGCCGCGGATCCGCGGCCCTGTGACGACGGCGGCACCCCACCAACCGGTTCATAACTCCGGAGAAACCGGCGCGACGAACGGCGCCGACCGCGCAACGGCAGGGTCGGCGCCGTCACGGCGCCCCGATCTTGCGGAGTTATGCACGCGGAGAGCGGGGGACCGGTGGGTCAGGCGGTGCGGTCCTCGCGGCCGCGAGCGAACCCGGCCTCGAAGCCGCGCTCGTACGCGCGCTCGCCGTGACCGTGTCCACGGTGGTGAGGACGGTGGCCGTCGTCGCATCCGCGGGCGTGCGGGCCGTGCCCCGGCTCGCCGAAGCCGGGACCGAAGCCGCGCCCGCCGAAGCCGGGACCGAAGCCGCGCTCGCCGAAGCCGGGACCGAAGCCGCGCCCGGGACCGAAGCCGGGTCCGAAGCCGCGCCCGGGTCCGAAGCCGCGGCGGCCGAAGCCGTGCCCGCGGCGGGGAAGCGGCGCCTCCCCGTCTCCGCCGAGCTCGCGGACGATCGCCTCCAGCGAGGCGACGGTCGTGGCGAAGTCCTCGTCCGACACGGCGCCGGCGACCTTGGCGCGGATGCCCTCGACCGTCTCCGACAGGTGGGCCTTCGCGGCTCGGCCTTCGTCGGTGAGGGTCCAGGTTCCGTCCTGCTCGGTCACCCATCCGCGCTCCGCGAGGGAGCGAAGCTTCTTCCCGCCCCGCTGCAGGCGCTCGCTGAGGTGAGGGGCCTCGACGGTGCCGTCGAGCACGTTGAGGATCATCCACTCGCGACGGGTGACGTCTTCGCCGGCGAAGGCGGAGGCGAACTCGCGGGAGATGATGCGATCGGCGGCGCGCAGCCAGTAGCCGATCGGGCGGGGGTCGTTGTGTGTGGTGTTCTCCATGAGGAGTCCTTTCGTGGGGCGGGCATCTGTCCCGCCGAGGTATATGTCTAGGTGCATGCATATGTAGTGTGACATGGATGTGAGAAGCATGTCAAGTGGCATGTACCGTGGAGACATGACCGATGCCACCGACCTCGACGCGATCGTCGCCGCCCTCGCCCAGCTGCGCGGCCGGCCCCGCCCCCCGTTCGGGCCCGGTGGACCCGGTGGACCCGGCGGTCATGGCGGCAACGACGCGCACGATCGCGGCGCCTCCGGCGAGCGGGGCGACGGCCACGGCGGACACGGACGGCCGGGTCGGCCGGGCGGACCGGGCTGGGGGCACGGACCCTTCGCGCCCCACGCGCGCTTCGGCGGAGGCCCGGCGCGCATGCGTCTGCTCGACGCACTCGCCGCCGCGTCCCATCCCCTCTCGGTCAGCGAGGTGGGCGAGGCGATCGGGGTCGATCAGCCGCGGGCGTCGCGCCTGATCCAGCAGGCTGTCGAGCTCGGGCTGGTCCAGCGCGAGGCCGATCCCGATGACGCCCGGCGCACCCGGGTCGCCCTGACCGCGCAGGGCTCCCGCATCGTGCGCGGCTTCCGGGGAGAGCGCCGCGAGCGGCTCGAGACCGCGCTCGCCGGCTTCAGCGACGAGGAGCGCGCCGAGCTCGCCCGGCTGCTGTCCAAGCTGGCCGCCGCGTGGCCGCAGTCCTGATCAAGACGCGAACGCGTCAGCTCTCCACGCGGTGCGCCGGCAGGCGGACGAACAGCAGCATGATGAGCCCGATGAGGAGCACGAGACCGATGCCCAGCACCCCGTAGACGATGCCGCCGAACCACGCGAGGAACAGCGACCACGCCAGCGGCGACAGGAACGACGCGACCCGTCCGGTCGTTGCGTAGAGGCCGAAGATCTCGCCCTGCATGCTCGGCGGAGTCAGCCTCGTGAGCATGCTGCGACTCGCCGCCTGCGCCGGGCCGACGAACGCGCACAGCAGGAGTCCGCAGACCCAGAAGACGATCGTGCCGAGATCCTTGAGGGCGAACACGACGAAGGCCATCGCGACGAGGCCGCTCAGCGCGATGATGATGAGCTTCCGGGCGCCGATGGCGTCGTCGATGCGGCCGGCCAGGATGGTCGAGATCCCCGCGACGAGGTTCGCGGCGAGGCCGAAGATGATGACCTCGAGGAAAGAGAAGCCGAAGCCCTGCGCGGCGAGCACCGCCCCGAACGCGAACACCCCTGCGAGGCCGTCGCGGTAGACGGCGGCGGCCACGAGGAACCAGAACGTCGGCCGGTTCGTGGTGAACAGCCTCCTGAGGTTCTTCGCGAGCACGACGTACGAACGGAAGAAGCCGACCTTCTCGGAGCCGCCGTACGCCGGCGACTCCGGGACGTTGCGGAAGAAGGGGATCGCGAACACGATGGTCCACACGGCGCAGACGACGGCCACCAGCTTGTAGGCGAGTGGATTGGCCTGGCCGAGACCGAACAGCACCGGGATGCAGACGATGAGCGCGACGACGCCGCCGATGTAGCCGAGACCCCAGCCGAGCCCCGAGATGCGCCCGACCGTCTTGGGCGTCGACACCTCCGAGAGCATCGCGTAGTAGCTCACGTTCCCTATCTCTGCCACGACGGCGCCGAGGGCCACCGCGAGAGCGCCGAACCAGAAGTACCGGGGGTCGGCTTCGACGAAGAACAGCGAGAACTGCACCAGCGCGATCGCGAGCGTCGCACCGATGATCCACTTCTTCTTGCTGCCGCGTGCGTCGGCCTGCTGACCCAGCACCGGCGCCAGCAGCAGGATGAGGATCCCGGCGGCGAAGTTCGCCCATCCCCACCACTCCGCGAGGTCCGTGAGGCCCTGGCAGTAGGCGCTGCCCATGCTGGCCGTCTCGTTGCAGTTGAGGTAGCTGCCGTCGGCCTGCAGACCGGACTCCCGCACCGCCGGATCGAGGAACTGACGGGAGGTCAGGTACAGCGCGACCCAGACGAACGTCAGGATGACGGTGTTGAAGGGCTGCATCGCCCAGTCCCACATCGCCCAGGACAGGACCTGCTTGCGCGGCACCTCGCGATCGCTCGCCGAGTTCTGGAACGACGTTCCGATCGCCCCGAGCGCGCGGGTGTTCGCGGCGGTCGGCGGGGTGGCGTCGGACGAAGGCTGATCGGGAGACGACATGTGGGTCACGCTAGGACTCTTCCGTGAACTCTTCGGTGAACGGAGGGTGCCGCATCCGGTGGATGATGCCGCGCCCCTGCGACGGTGCGGGGGTGTGCTCAGGCTAGCGGGGCATCATCCGTACGCGTCGCCCATTCGCGTTCGAGGATCGCGTACCGGCCGGTGTCGGTCCACTCGCCCTTGAGGAACATGTCCTCCACGAAGTGGCCCTCGTGCCGCATGCCCAGGCGCAGGCACAGGGCGACCGACGCGTCGTTGCGCGGATCGAGCTCGGCGTAGACCCGGTGGAGGCCCAGCTGGTCGAAGCAGAAGTCCAGGAGGAGTGTGGCCGCTTCGGCGGCGTATCCCTTGCCCTGCGCGGACGGGAGGAGGATCCAGCCGATCTCGGCGGTGCGGTCCTCGATGCTCTTCAGCACGAGGTACATCGTGCCGAGGAAGTGGCCGTGCTCGTCGCGGATGGCGGGCTGGAGGTAGTCGTCGGCCTCTGCGAGGCGCACGGCGCCCGCGTCGCGGGCGAGCACCTCCTCGACCTTCTCGCGGGAGCGCGGCTCGTACAGGAGGTAGCGGCACACCTCCGGGTCGGACTGCATCGCGTACAGGGGCTCGAGGTCGTCCGGACGCAGGGGGTCCAGCGTGACGCGCGGGCCCACCAGCCGGGTGAAGGTCCAGGGCAGAGGCATGGCACCATCCTGCCCGCCGACGGCCCTGCCCGCCCGGTGCTCGCCCGGCGGCGTGCGGAAAGCAGGCCTCATCGCCGCCGCGGCGGCCGTGGGGGGCACCTCCCGCCGATCCAGCCTGCTTTCGGCACCATCCGGCCGTCCGCCGCCGCAATCGGTCCACGTGCCTGCCAGCTGGAAACTTGATATGAGTCATGTCAAGTTGGTTTGACAGTGCCGGAGACGCCGTCTATCGTGGAGGCAGAACGAACTTGAGTCACCACGGCTCAATCTCGACAGACTTCACCCAGATCCGTTCCACAAAGGAGAAACACACATGGCACGTGCAGTGGGAATCGACCTCGGCACGACGAACTCCGTCGTCGCCGTCCTCGAGGGCGGCGAGCCGAAGGTCATCGCCAACGCCGAGGGCTTCCGCACGACCCCGTCGGTCGTCGCCTTCACCAAGGACGGCGAGGTGCTCGTCGGCGAGACCGCCAAGCGCCAGGCCGTCACCAACGTCGACCGCACCCTGACCTCCGTCAAGCGCCACATGGGCACCGACTGGAAGACCCAGTCGATCGACGGCAAGAACTACACGCCGCAGGAGATCTCGGCGCGCATCCTCCAGAAGCTCAAGCGCGACGCCGAGCAGTACCTGGGCGACACCGTGACCGACGCGGTCATCACCGTCCCCGCGTACTTCAACGACGCCGAGCGTCAGGCCACGAAGGACGCCGGCGAGATCGCGGGACTGAACGTCCTCCGCATCATCAACGAGCCGACCGCCGCGGCCCTGGCCTACGGCCTCGACAAGGGCAAGGAGGACGAGCTCATCCTCGTCTTCGACCTCGGTGGCGGAACGTTCGACGTGTCGCTGCTCGAAGTGGGCAAGGACGACGATTTCTCGACGATCCAGGTGCGCTCCACCGCCGGTGACAACCGCCTCGGCGGCGACGACTGGGACCAGCGCGTCGTGGACTACCTCATCAAGCAGTTCAAGGACACGACCGGCGTCGACGTCTCGGGCGACAAGATCGCCCTCCAGCGCCTCAAGGAGGCGGCGGAGCAGGCCAAGAAGGAGCTGTCGGGTTCGACGAGCACCTCCATCAACCTGCCCTACCTGTCGCTGACCGACTCGGGCCCCGTGTCGCTGTCGGAGACGCTGACGCGCGCCAAGTTCGAGGACCTCACCAAGGACCTCCTCGACCGCACGAAGAAGCCCTTCGAGGACGTCATCCGCGAGGCCGGCATCAAGGTGTCCGACATCGACCACGTGGTCCTCGTCGGCGGTTCGACGCGTATGCCCGCCGTGAGCGAGCTCGTGAAGAAGGAGACCGGCAAGGAGCCCAACAAGGGCGTGAACCCGGATGAGGTCGTCGCCGTCGGCGCCGCCCTGCAGGCTGGTGTCCTCAAGGGCGAGCGCAAGGATGTGCTCCTCATCGACGTCACCCCGCTGAGCCTCGGCATCGAGACCAAGGGCGGCATCATGACCAAGCTCATCGAGCGCAACACGGCCATCCCGACCAAGCGCAGCGAGACCTTCACGACCGCCGACGACAACCAGCCGTCGGTCGCCATCCAGGTCTTCCAGGGCGAGCGCGACTTCACCCGCGACAACAAGCCGCTCGGGACGTTCGAGCTCACCGGCATCGCGCCGGCGCCCCGCGGCATCCCGCAGATCGAGGTCACCTTCGACATCGACGCCAACGGCATCGTGCACGTGTCCGCGAAGGACAAGGGCACCGGCAAGGAGCAGTCGATGACGATCACCGGCGGCTCGTCGCTGCCGAAGGACGACATCGAGCGGATGGTGCGCGAGGCCGAGGAGCACGCGGCCGAGGACAAGAAGCGCCGCGAGGCCGCCGAGGTCCGCAACCAGGCCGAGACGCTCTCGTACTCGATCGAGAAGCTCATCGCCGACAACGCCGACAAGCTGCCCGAGGACGTCAAGTCCGAGGTGCAGGCCGACGTCGACGCGCTGAAGACGGCGCTCGCCGGAGACAACGACGACGCCGTCAAGGACGCGTTCGACAAGCTCAACGCCTCTCAGGGCAAGCTCGGCGAGGCCATCTACGCCTCCTCGCAGGCCGAGCAGAGCGCTCCCGCCCAGGACGAGCCGGCGGCCGATGCGGCATCCTCTGAGGAGGACGTCGTGGACGCCGAGGTCGTCGACGACGAAGACCCCTCGACGGGCTCGGGGCAGGCGAAGTAAGCATGACGAACAAGGACTTCGACAAGCCTGAAGACGGCGACGAGGTCCTCGGCGAGGAGGGGTCGGAGGCCTCGGCTGCGCAGCAGCCCGAGGCCGCCGGCCCTCACTCGCAGGGGGACGGGTCGCACGCCGACGCGCACGCCGACGCCGACGAGCTCACCATCGAGGACATCCTCGCTGCGGCTCAGAGCGACGAGGCGGCGGTGGCTGACGCCCCCGCGGAGGAGCACGACCTGCTCCTCGACCTCAAGCGCCTGCAGGCGGAGTACGCGAACTACCGCCGACGCACCGAGGACCAGCGCGAGCTGGAGATCGAACGTGCCAAGGGCGCGGTCGCGAAGGGCCTCCTGCCCGTCCTCGACGACCTCGACCGTGCCGAGAAGCACGGCGACCTGGTCGAGGGCTCCGCACTGACCGCCATCGCCGAGAAGCTGCGCACCGTGGTGAGCCGCCTGGGAGTGGAGACCTACGGCGCGGCGGGCGAGGCCTTCGACCCGCAGCAGCACGAGGCGATCTTCCAGGCCCCGACGCCCGGCACCGAGACGCCGACGATCCTCGAGGTCGTCGAGGTCGGCTACCGCCTCGGCGCGATCGAGCTGCGGCCGGCGAAGGTCGTCGTCGCCGTTGCGGCGGACCCTTCGACCGGCTCAGGGACCGACTAGGAGACGTATGGCCAGTCAGGACTGGTTCGACAGGGACTTCTACAAGGTCCTGGGTGTCGCCAAGGACGTCTCCGACGCCGATCTCAAGAAGACATACCGCAAGCTCGCGCGCCAGTACCACCCCGATTCGACGCAGGGCGACCCGGTCGCCGAGGCGAAGTTCAAGGAGATCAGCGAGGCGTACGCCGTGCTGAGCGACAAGGAGCAGCGCGAGGAGTACGACCAGATCCGCGCGATGGGATCGGGCAGCGCCCGCTTCCAGGCGCCCGGGTCGTCGGGCGGCGGCTTCGAGGACGTCTTCAGTCGCTTCGGCGGCGGGGGGCGCGCGCAGCAGGCCGACTTCGACGATCTGTTCGCGATGTTCGGCGAGCAGTCGGGGGGCCGTTTCGGCTCGGGCCGGTTCGGCCAGCCGACGGGCGGCTTCCGCGGATTCGGCGGCCCGCAGCGCGGTGCCGACGTCTCGGCGCGCACGACGCTGGACTTCCAGACGGCGGTCAAGGGCGAGACGATCACCCTGCAGGGCGAGGACGGCAAGCCGTTCAAGGTGCGGATCCCCGCCGGCGTCTCGGACGGTCAGAAGATCCGGCTCCGCGGCCGCGGGCGTCCCTCGCCCGACGGCGGCGAGGCGGGCGACATCGTGGTGTCGGTGACGGTGCGTCCGCATCCGGTGTTCACCCGCGACGGGCTGAACCTCCGCGTCACCGTGCCGGTGACCTTCACCGAGGCGGCGCTCGGGGCGACGATCGAGGTGCCGACGCTCGGCGGCGATCCCGTCAAGCTGCGGGTGGCGCCGGGCACGCCCTCGGGGCGGGTCCTGCGCGTCAAGGGGCGCGGCGTGGAGTCCAGCAAGGGCACCGGCGACCTTCTCGCCGAGGTCCAGGTCGCCGTTCCGGCGCATCTCGACGACCGCGCGCGTGAGGCGCTCGAGCGGTTCCAGGATCTGGAGCCGAAGGAGAACCCGCGTGCCGAGCTGATGAGCAAGGCCCGCGAATGAGCGACGCCGACGTCGACGAGGAGACCCCGATCTTCGCGATCGCGGTCGCCGCCGAGCTCGCGGGCATGCACCCGCAGACCCTGCGGCAGTACGACCGCCTCGGGCTCGTCGTCCCGGGGCGCACCCAGGGCGGGTCGCGCCGCTACTCGCTGCGTCACGTGAAGCAGCTGCGCGAGGTCGCGGCGCTGTCGGCCGAGGGAATCAGCCTTCCCGCGATCGCGCGGATCATCGAGCTCGAGAACAGTGTGCGCTCCCTGCAGCGGCAGGTCGGCGAGCTCGAGCAGCGCCTCCGCGACGAGGTCGACCAGCGCCGCGGCGCACGGGTGTTCGCCGCTGGAGCCACCGGCTCGGTGGTGACGCTCCGCCACGGCACCCGCGTGCGCCGGGCCACCGAGGTGGTCGTCTGGCGCCCGCCGGCGTCCGACGCCGACTGAGGTCGCGCCGGGCTCAGGCAGCGGATCCTCTGATCCGCTACGCCCGGGCGGCGAGGAACGCGTCGTAGTCGGCGCGTGACAGGTCGGCGTACGCGTACGCCCAGGTCGTCAGCGCCTCGGCCAGCGTGCGACCGCTCCCGACGTAGCCGGCCACCGTCGCCGCGTTCGGCGACTGGCTGTGCGCGCGGGCGAGCGTCGCCGCGCAGGCGCGCGCGTAGAGCTCGAAGGGCCCGTCGTCGAGCGTCTCGATGTCGATCCCGCCCTTCATGTCGCGGAACTGGCGGACGTAGTAGTCGCCGGTCCGTCCTCGGAGATGTCCGAGGAAGGGGTCGGAGACCCCCTGCAGGATGCGCTGCAACGACACCACCCGAGCGCCCTCGCCGTCCTCGGCCCACTGCTCCGCGAGCCCTTCGGGCTGCGGGCTGCGACCGTACGCGACGAGCACACTCGCGCCGGCCTCCTTCGTCTGGAGGAGGAGTGCGTTGCCGTCGCCGTCCTGCAGCACAGTGACGTAGCAGCGCGTCCCGACGCTTCCCACCCCCACTGCGCGGCGCACCGTGTCGGACACGCGGTAGTGCCGCAGCAGCAGGCGGATGTCGACCCCGGCGGTCGCGAGATAGCCGACGACGGCGTCCTCGACGAGCGACGCGGTCTCCTCGTCGAGGTGCGTCATCGCCGGCGGCGCCTCGACGAAACGGAGCCGGCCGTCGGGATCGGTCCGGGTGAGCTTGCGGGCCGCGCGCTCGCCGGTGCGGCGCTCGGCGTGGCGGACCGCTGCCCGCACCACGCGTCGTCCGGCCTTGTCGCGTACGGCGCCGCCCCCCGATACGTCGAAGTGCTCGTAGTAGCGTGCCAGCGCGCTGCGGCGGGTGAAGGCGTCGATCGCCTGTGCGTACGAGCGGACGGTGGCGCGCGCCGCCTCCGTCACCACGCGGTCCTCGCGGCCCGTCGCGCGCCCGGCGATGACGACGCTCGCGACGAGCCGCTTGAGGTCCCACTCCCAGGGCGCCCATGCCGCCTCGTCGAAGTCGTTGAGGTCGAAGACGAGACGGCGCTGCGGTGAGGCGTAGAGCCCGAAGTTGGCGACGTGGGCGTCACCGCACGACGCGACGCGGAGTCCGCTGTCGACGTCGCGGGCGAGATCGGCGGCCATGAGGGCGGCGGTCCCGCGGTAGAACGCGAAGGGGCTCGCCGCCATGCGCTCCGCCCGGAGCGGAATCAGCTCGGGCACGCGTCCCGCGTTCTGCTCCGCGAGAATGCCGAGAGGATCACGGCCCCGCGTGGTCAGCTCGGCGAGCCGCCGGCGGGGGACCTCTCGGCGCGCGTCACGTCCCGCGGCGGCACGTGCGGTGCGGGACGGCGGCGGCGTCCAGGCAGGATCGGTCATTCGGCCATTATGGCGCCGCGCGTTCCGTCGTCTCCGGAGTCGACGGGTCGTCGTCGCGCTCGTGCGCGCGGCGCCTTCCTGCGCGCTGAATCTGGTCGTTCAACGCCGAGATGATCGTCGCGCTCGTGACGCCGAGCACCACGAGCCCTCCCATCATGAGTCCGACCGCGATCGTCCGCCCGGCGAAGGTCACGGGTGCGAAATCCCCGTAGCCGACGGTGGAGATCGTCGTGAAGCCCCACCAGATGGCGTCACCCAGGTCGACGATCGTGGCGCGCGGATCGTGGCGCTCGGCAAGCCACACGAGCGTCGAGCCGGTGAACACGAACAGGAGCGTGAACATGGTCACCATCGTGATCAGGCGCGCGCGCTGACGTGCGGCTGTCACGCGGAACCACGGGAGGCGCCAGACGTAGGCGATGATGACGAACGGTCGGAGATAGACGAACAGGAGCGAGATCGCCTCGAACCACCGCGAGCGGAGGAACGTGCGGTGCGCGCCGCTCAGCCCGAGCCGGATCAGGAAGTCTGCGATGAAGATGGCCCACGACACCGAGACGAAGACTGCGAGAGCGCCGCGGTAGCCGCGATCGAGCTCCGGCTCGGCCAGCAGCCACACCCACGCCGCGAAGAAGGCGAGGGAGAGGAGGAACAGCGGCCAGGCGGATCTGTCCTCCCAGGTGAGGGTGCGCGAGGAGATCCGGCGGTGCGAGCTGCCACGGGTCTTCATGCGCTCATCCTGGCACCGTGCCTGGCACCGCGTCGGTTCGGCGCCGCGGGTCAGCTCGGATCCGCGGATCAGCTCGCATCCGCGGGTCAGCTCGGATCGAGGCGCAAGACGTCCGGGGACTCGCCCGTCGAGAGGTCCTCGATGACGCGGAGCGAACGGGCGAGATCGTCGACCGCGCCGATGACCGTGCCGAACCGCTCCCGATCCGAGCACACGGCCGTGACGGTGACGAACAGGGCGCCGGTATCCCAGGTGTAGGTCGCGAACGGGGGAGCGCTGGCGCCATCGGGGCGCGCGGGCGGAAGCGGCATCACGAGCCGCTCGCCGACGCCGAGGTGGGTTCCGCGGAACGACTCGGTGTCGTCGTACTCGATCGGCATCATCGCGCGCGCGGCGCGCAGCTGCGTCGTCGCCTGCTGCACCTGCGCCATGACCACCAGCAGGTCGGGCTCGTCCTTCCAGACCCACACGAGCACCCGGCCGGCGGCCTTGCGCATCAGGGCGGGAGCTGCCTGGCTCATCGCCCACGCGGCGAAACCGCTGCCCGGACGAGCGGCGGCCCCGAACGACGCGTTCGCCTGCGTCAGCAGCATCCGGATCGCCTTCTTGCGTGCGCGACGGCTCCCGAACCCGAACGAGCCCGTGACCGGCACCCATCGTCGCCGGTCGGCATCCGCAGAAAGTCGCACCATTCCTCCAGCGTAAGTTGCTACTCTCCCTCCATGCGCCTCCTCTCCCCCCGGGGGGCCGTCGCCGTGCTGGCCGCCGCCGCCCTGCTCACCGCGACGCCCGTCGTCACCGCCTCCGCCGCCACCCGCCCTGCGCAGGTCGGCCTCGTCAGCTTCGTCGGGGCATCGCTGACCTCGACGGGTGCGACGCTCACCATCGACTGGGCCGACGTGCCCGGCGCGAAGAAGTACGAGGTCTTCGCCTCGACCTCGTACGACGGGCTGCCGGAGAAGACCACACCGTCGGTCACCGTCACCTCGTCACGTGCGACCGTGACGAAGCTCGCGACCGGCCGCGACTACTACGTGCAGGTCCGCGCGGTCTCCACAGGCGGAACGGGTCCGCGGTCGGCCCGGGTCGGTCACGGCACGATCGTCGACGAGGTGGAGCTCCGCTCCGGCGCCCCCGTCTACAGCCTGCTCACGTGGAACATCTGCTCCAACGCCTGCGGGTCGCTCTCGACCCGGGCGAAGGTGATCAACTCCCGGATCAAGGAGCTGACCCCCGACATCGTCGCCCTCCAGGAGGCGTCGAAGTACACGACGGCCCCCACCGGCTACCGCCACGTCGTCAACGGCCAGAACGACATCCTCGTGCGAAGCGGCGAGTTCTCCCTCGTCGCCAAGCGCACCGGCGGCGCGACGAGCGGCTCGGTCCGCTTCTCCAGCAAGTACGCGACGGCCGGAAAGGGCGTGGCCTGGGCGGCGCTGCGTCACCGCACCGGAGCGTACGTCCTCGTCCTCGACGCGCACCTGGTCACCGGCACCTCGCGCTCGGCGGTCGCCCAGCGCGAGTACGAGGCGGGGCGGCTGGCCGCCTTGATCACCTCGACGCTGAAGAAGCTCGACTCCTCCCACGGGTCCCTCACCGACTGGATGTCGGTGCCGGTGGTCACCCTCGGCGACTTCAACACCCACAAGTCGCGCACCGGCGACGACACCATGACGATCCTCGAGAAGCGGGGATGGTACGACGCGTTCGACCAGGCGCGCTCGCTCAAGCGTCAGCACCACAACACGGCGAATCCGGACTGGAGCACGCGTCCGGTGATCGGGCACACCTGGGGTTCGCACGTCGACAAGGTGGTCGTGCGGCCGTGGCGGTCGGTGGTGTACCGCTGGGTCAACGTCGGGGAGATGACCTCGACGGGGCGCTATGTGACCCCGCTCGGATCGGATCACCACCCGCTGCTGGTGCGGGTGTCCCTCCGCTGACGTCCCCCCTTCCGCTGCAGTTGTCCCACTTTCCGCTGCCGTTGTCCCACTTTCCGCTGCGGCGCAGCCGTCGATCCGACAGAAAGTGGGACAGGGCCGCCCGGCCTTCGCTCCCGACCGCGTGAGGGCGCTCCGGTAGACTCTCAGCGGCGCGCACGCGACCGCGTTCCTCCGCCGCACAGATTGGCCCCGCACCCCGTGACCGAATCCGCGAGCCCTGCCGACGACCCGCAACCCGCCCGCAGCCCGCTCACCATCGTGATGGCCGCCGACACCTTCGCCCCCGACGTGAACGGTGCCGCCCGGTTCGCCGAGCGTCTGTCGGCGGGACTGGCCGCGCGCGGACACATCGTGCACGTGGTGACGCCGAGCGTCGGACACCGCAACCACGGCGTGTTCACCGAGCGCATCGAGGGTCAGGACCTCACCGTCCACCGCCTCCCCGGGGTGCGCTGGCCTCCGCACGACTGGCTTCGCTTCGTCTGGCCGTGGCGGAGCAAGCACTACGCCCGTCGGGTGCTGAGCGCCGTCAAGCCCGACGTGGTGCACAGCCAGTCCCACATCGTCATCGGACGCGGACTCACCCGCATCGCGCGCCAGCGTGGCATTCCGGTGATCGCCACGAACCACGTGATGGCCGAGAACATCATCGACTTCACCACGCTTCCCCCGATGCTGGACAAGGTCGCCCTGAAGCTCGCCTGGGACGACGCCGAGCGCACCTTCAAGATGTCGCGGGCGGTCACCACCCCGACCCGCCGGGCCGCGGAGTTCCTCGAGTCGACGATCGACATCCAGAACGTGATCGCGATCAGCTGCGGGATCGACAAGCGCAACTACACGCCCGACCTCACTCCCCGCACGAGCCGCCGGGTCCTGTTCGTCGGCCGCCTGACGACCGAGAAGCACGTCGAGGTGACCCTCGAAGCGGTCGCCAAGCTCGCCCCCGAGCTGCCCGACATCACGTTCGACATCGTCGGCGGCGGCGACCAGCGCCGCAATCTGGAGCAGACCGCCCAGCGCCTGGGCATCGCCGATCGGGTCACCTTCCACGGCCGGGTGGAGGAGGAGCAGCTGCGTGCGTCTTACTCCAAGGCCGACGTGTTCGCGATCGCGTCGATCGCCGAGCTGCAGTCGATCGCCACGATGGAGGCGATGGCGTCGGGGCTCCCCATCGTCGCCGCGAACGCCGTCGCCCTCCCGCATCTCGTGCAGGACGGGGTGAACGGATACCTGTTCGAGCCGGGCGACGTCGACGACCTCGCCGACAAGCTGCGCCATGTGCTGACCGCCGCCCCCGAGGAGTACCTGCGCATGCAGCAGGCGTCGCTCGAGGGTGTGAACGTCCACGACATCGAGAAGACGCTCGACACGTTCGAGAAGCTGTACCGCGGCGAACCGCTGTGAGCGGCGTGTGACACGGCTCTTCTTCGACGCGCGCTACATCCGCACGGACTTCCACGACGGCATCAGCCGCTACTCGGCGGAGCTGGCGGCGGCCGTCGCGGCGCAGGCCCCCGAGCGGGGGGTGGAGGTCACCTTCCTCGTCTTCGACGACCGCCAGCGCGCGTTCCTCCCGGAGAGGGCGGCGACGCTCACCATCGGGGCGCCGACAGCCCTCACCGAGCCCCTGCGCGCCCGTGAACTGAACCGCCACCGCCCCGACGTGGTGTTCTCGCCGATGCAGACGATCGGCACGATGGGGCGCCGCTACCGGCAGATCCTGACGCTGCACGACACCATCTACTACCGTCACCGGACGCCCCCGAAGGACCTGCCGTGGTTCGTGCGCCTCGGCTGGCGGCTGTTCCACCTGTCGTACGTGCCGCAGCGGCTCACGCTGAACGCCGCCGACGTCGTCGCCACCGTCAGCGAGACCAGCGCCCGCCAGTTCGAGGCCGTGCGGCTGACGAAGCGGCCGATCGCCGTCATCCCGAACGCACCGCAGCGGCTGACCGAGCTGCTGCCCGACGGCGTCGCCGTCGAACCGGGCGCGCGGAACCTCGTGTACATGGGCTCGTTCATGCCGTACAAGAACGTCGAGACGCTCGTGCGGGCGATGGCGGAGCTCCCGGGTCGCACGCTGCACCTGCTCTCGCGGATCACGCCGGCGCGGCGCGCGGAGCTCGAGGCGCTCGCGCCCGCGGGGGCCGACATCGTCTTCCACGGCGGCGTGACCGATGCCGAGTACGCGGCGCTCCTGGCCGACGAGGCGGTGCTCGTGAGCGCGAGCCTCGACGAGGGCTACGGCCTTCCGCTGGCGGAGGCGCTCGCGATGGGCGTGCCGGCGGTGGTCACCGACATGCCGATCTTCCGCGAGGTCGCCGGCGACGGTGCGCTGTACGCGCCCGGGACCGATGCCGCGGCGTTCGCGCGGGCGGTGCGCTCCCTCGACGATCCCGACGAGCTCTCGCGGGTCGTCGCGGCGGGCACTGCGCATATCGCCCGCTTCGACTGGGCGTACTCGGCCGGGATCCTCCTCGACACGGTCGAGAGCCTCGCGCGCTGAGTCCCGCCTTCCGCGGCTCGCCGAGGGCGCCTGGCAGGATGAGAGCATGACGGTCAGCGCGCAGGACTCCGAGCAGGACTCCGAGCAGACCGCGGCGGAGCCCGCAGCACCGCGCGTATCGATGCCGGCTCGCCGCGTCGGTGTGCGGGTCGCGGGAGTGCTGACGGTCCTGGCCGTCGTGGGGGTCGTGACGTGGCAGATCCTCGCGCAGACCGCGCTCGGCGGGGTGCGCGTCGTCTTCGACGTCGACCCCGTGCGCTGCGAGGGGGCGACCGTCGGCACGATGCCGGACACACCGGTCCTGGCCGACGGCGCATACCGGGATGACGTGTACTTCGACGAGGAGTTCTACGAGCCGCGCGTCGATATCACCGAGGGGATGCGGTGCGCGCTCCGTCTGCACGTGTTCAATGACGGCTGGGCCGATGTCGCGGTGGAGGCGGTCGGCGTTCCCGGCATGGCGGAGCGGATGGCGTGGCCGCTGCGGGTGAGCCACGTCAACCCGAACGGACAGACGCAGCTGGCGGATGTGGACGATGCGGCTCGATTCGAGATCGAGGGGATCTCGATTCCCCGCGGCGAACGGCAGACGTTCCTCGTGATCGTCGAATACTCGGGTGACCGCACGACGATGGAGGAGTGCTCGTCGTTCTGGCCGCTGCCTCCGCATGTGGTCGCCGCCGCCGGGGGAGCGACGCGTGTGGTCGCCCCCGCCGACGGCGTGGGCATCTGGTATCGGATGGGGAAGGCTGACGGGTCCGACTGCGCGTCGGGGTGACGGCAGTCGACGGTGCGCGATCGACGCGCGGCCGAGGAGCTCAGGTGCGCGATCGACGCGCGGCCGAGGAGCTCAGGGAAGCCGCGTGGGATCGGTGGGTACGGCGCGGTAGCCGTCGGTCGGGAGCGCGCGCAGCGTGGCCACGGCGCCCACGATCGCGAGGCCCGCGATCAGCAGAAGGATGAACATGGCAGAAACACTACGGATGCAACAATCCCGCCACTAGTGGCAGGACTGCACATGAGAGTAGGATTTCTGCCATGAAGACCGTCGCCCTCGTCGTCCTCCCCGGATTCGCCCCGTTCGAGTTCGGGCTCGCGTGCGAGGCGTTCGGCCTCGACCGATCCGACGACGGCATCCCCAACTTCGACTTCCGCATCGTCACCCCCGATCCGGGAGCCGTGCCCAGCAACCTGAGCTTCTCGATCAACGTGGAGCACGACCTCGCCTTCGCCGACGAGGCCGATCTCGTGGTCCTCGCCCCGATCCCGCGCGCGGCGTGGACCTCGGTCGATGAGCGGGTGTCCGGCGTGGTGCGCCGGGCGGTCGCCCGCGACGCCTGGGTGCTCACCGTCTGCAGCGGCTCGTTCGTCGCGGCCGCCGCCGGCGTGCTGAACGGACGCCGCGCGACCACGCACTGGCGCTACGCCGACACCATGTCGGAGATGTACCCGGCCATCGAGGTCGACCCGAACGTGCTCTACGTGCAGGACGGCCGCATCATCACGAGTGCCGGCACCGCCGCCGGAATCGACGCGTGCCTGCACCTGCTGCGGATCGAGCTCGGTGCCGAGCTCGCCAACAAGATCGCCCGCCGCATGGTCGTTCCTCCCCAGCGCGACGGCGGGCAGGCGCAGTTCATCGACAAGCCGCTCCCCGAGACGACCTCGCTCTCGCTCGCGCCGGTGACCGACTGGATGCTGGAGAACCTGCGGCTCGACCTCTCCGTCGACCAGCTCGCCTCTCGCGCCCACATGTCGCCGCGCACCTTCGCCCGCCGGTTCAAGGCGGACTTCGGGACGACTCCGGCGGCCTGGCTGGGCCGGCAGCGGATCATCCACGCCCAGCGGCTGCTCGAGCAGACCGGGCTCGGGCTGGATGCCATCGCCTACGAGTGCGGCTTCGGGTCGGCGGCGGTGCTGCGGCAGAACTTCGCGCGGGCGCTCGGGACGACGCCGACCGCCTACCGGGCGCGCTTCGCCTGCCCTCTCCCCGCTGCGACCGAAGCGGCCCTCGCCTCCTGAGTCCCCGCCGGGTGCTGCGTTTCGGTCGTTGAGCGAGGAGCGCAGCGACGAGACGAAACGGTCGCTCCCGGGGTGGTGCGTTTCGTCTCGCTGCGCTCGCTCAACGACCGGGCGGTGCGTTTCGTCTCGCTGCGCTCGCTCAACAACCGGGCGGTGCGTTTCGTCTCGCTGCGCTCGCTCAACGACCGGGTGCTGCCCCCCGGTCGTTGAGCGAGGAGCGCAGCGACGAGACGAAACGCTCCCCCCAACCCGGCGCACCGTCGTGGTAAACTTGAGCCACAACGACTCAAGTTTGAGTCCCACCGATTTCCAGGAGCACGCATGAACGCACAACCCGCACCCGGGCAGGAGGAGCAGCAGAGCGCCCTCGAGCAGTTCGGGATCAACCTCACCGACCGCGCACGCCAGGGAAAGCTCGACCCCGTCATCGGACGCGACAGCGAGATCCGCCGCGTCAGCCAGGTGCTCACCCGGCGCACCAAGAACAACCCGGTCCTCATCGGCGAGCCCGGCGTCGGCAAGACCGCCGTCGTCGAGGGCCTCGCCCAGCGCATCGTCGCGGGCGACGTGGCCGAGTCCCTCAAGGACAAGGAGCTCGTCACGCTCGACATCTCCGCCCTCGTGGCCGGCGCCATGTACCGCGGCCAGTTCGAGGAGCGGCTGAAGAGCGTCCTCAAGGAGATCACCGAGTCCGAGGGCCGCGTCATCACCTTCATCGACGAGCTGCACGTGCTGATGGGCGCGGGCGGCGGCGAGGGGTCGGTCGCGGCCTCCAACATGCTGAAGCCGATGCTCGCCCGCGGCGAGCTCCGGCTCATCGGGGCGACGACGCTCGACGAGTACCGCGAGTTCATCGAGAAGGACGCCGCGCTGGAGCGTCGTTTCCAGCAGGTGTATGTCGGCGAGCCGTCGGTGGAGGACACCGTCGCGATCCTGCGCGGACTCAAGGGTCGCTACGAGGCGCACCACGGCGTGACCATCAGCGACAGCGCGCTGGTCGCCGCCGCGGCCCTGTCGAACCGGTACATCCCGTCGCGCCAGCTGCCCGACAAGGCGATCGACCTCATCGACGAGGCCATGAGCCGCCTCAAGATGGAGATCGATTCCAGCCCCGTCGAGATCGACCAGCTGCGTCGCCGCGTGGACCGCATGCGCCTGGAGGACCTGGCGCTCAAGAAGGAGAAGGACGACGCGTCGAAGGAGCGCCGCGCGGCGCTGCGTGAGCAGATGGACGCGGCGGAGTCCGAGCTGCGCGTGCTGGAGGCCCGGTGGGAGCGCGAGCGCGCCGAACTGAACCGTGTCGGCGACCTGAAGAAGCAGCTCGACCAGGCCTACACCGACCGCGACCGCGCCCTCCGCGAAGCCGACTACGCCCGGGCCTCCAAGCTCGAGTACGAGACGATCAAGCGGCTCGAGCAGGAGGTCGCCGACGCGGAGCGCGCCGACACCTCCGCCGGTCCCGACGGCGAGGGTCGCATGGTCAACGAGCAGGTGACCGACGAGGACATCGCGGCCGTCATCGCGGCCTGGACGGGGATCCCGGTCGGACGCCTCCTCCAGGGTGAGGGGGAGAAGCTCGTCCACCTCGAGGCCGAGCTCGGCAAGCGTCTCATCGGGCAGAAGGACGCCGTCAAGGCGGTGTCGGACGCCGTCCGCCGCTCACGGGCGGGCATCAGCGACCCGAACCGGCCGACCGGATCCTTCCTCTTCCTCGGCCCGACCGGCGTCGGCAAGACCGAGCTCGCCAAGGCGCTGGCCGACTTCCTCTTCGACGACGAGCGCGCCATGGTGCGCATCGACATGAGCGAGTACGGCGAGAAGCACTCGGTGGCCCGCCTCGTCGGCGCCCCTCCGGGCTACATCGGCTACGAGCAGGGCGGTCAGCTCACCGAGGCCGTGCGGCGCCGGCCCTACTCGGTCGTGCTGCTCGACGAGGTCGAGAAGGCGCACCCCGAGGTGTTCGACATCCTGCTCCAGGTGCTCGACGACGGGCGGCTCACCGACGGGCAGGGGCGGACGGTCGACTTCACGAACACGATCCTGATCCTCACGAGCAACCTCGGCTCGCCGATCCTCATCGATCCGACCCTCTCGGCCGAGACGCGGCGCGAGCAGGTGATGGCGCTCGTGCGGCAGGCGTTCCGTCCCGAGTTCCTCAACCGTCTCGACGACATCGTCATGTTCCAGGCGCTCAGCGAGGACGACCTCGCGCAGATCGTCGAGCTGTCGGTCGACGCCCTGCAGCGGCGCCTCAAGGACCGGCGACTGACGCTCGCGGTCACCCCCGATGCCCGTGCCTGGCTCGCCGAGCGCGGGTACGACCCGATCTTCGGGGCGCGTCCGCTGCGTCGGCTCATCCAGTCCGAGATCCAGGACCGCCTCGCGATGGCCCTGCTGTCGGGCGGCGTGCACGACGGCGACCTCGTCCGCGTCGACGTGGCCGCCGACGGCTCCTCCCTCGTGCTGACCAGCACCGGCCCCGCCGCCTGATCCCCGCCCCCCTGATTCGCCCTCCCTGATTCGCCGAGCCGACACGCTTCGCGCGAGCCGACACGTTCCACACCGCGCGCCGCGTGTCGGTTCGGCACCATCGTGTCGGCTCGGCGAAGAGGTGAGGGCGGTAGCGTCGGAGGATGCAGTTCGCCTCCTCCGGTCGCATCGTCGTCGTCGCCCAGTGGGTGCTGGCGGTGCTGCTTCCCGCCTTCGTGTTCCTCGGCCGCGGCTTCGTCGGAGCCGAGCTCGGCTGGATGGCGGTCATCGGGATCGTCTACGGCTGGGTGACCATCCCGCTCCTGATGATCCCGCCGGTGATCACCCTGTTCGACACGGAGGCGCGGAGAGCCGGCACCGTGCGCGAGCTGTACGCGATCTTCTCGGCGCTGATGTGGTTCGGGCTGCTGCTGGCGGGAGTGTCGATCCCCGACTCGGGCGACAGCGGCCATCTGCGATCCGCCGTGTCGTCGTGGACCGGCGCCTCGTACGAGTTCTCATCGTCGCTGTTCACCGCCGGCGCCGGTGTCGCCGTGCTCGCCTGGATCGCGGCGATCGTCGTCGCCGTCCGCGGCGCGCAGCTCGGCCGCCGCTGACCTCCTGACCTCGTCCCACCCCACCCCGTCCCGTCCCGTCCCCCACCCCCTCTGCCGAGCCGACACGCTGCTGCCGAGCCGACACGCTCCGGGCGGCACGCAGCGTGTCGGCTCGCGCGAAGCGTGTCGGCTCGGCGAAGGGGAACGCGGCGGGACGGAGGCGGCGGGACGGAGGCGGGGGCGCGGCGGTGGGGGTAGCGTCGAGGAATGCCGAGACCGTCCCGCACCCTCGCGCTCTGGGGTGCGTCGCACCCGGGCCCCTCGCTGGTGGTCACGGCGCTCGCGGTCGCGCTCGGCCTCGCCGCGGGCCTCGCGCCGTGGCGGGTCATCGTGCTCGGCGTCGCGGTGCTGGCGGGGCAGCTGTCGGTGGGGATCTCCAACGACGCCATCGACGCCGTCCGCGACCGTGCGGTCGGACGCACCGACAAGCCCATCGCACGCGGCGACGTGTCGGTGCCGACGGCGTGGATCGCCGCGTCCGCCCTCGTCGTCGCGGCGCTCGCGCTGTCGTTCGCGCTCTCGCCGGCGATGGCCCTCGCCCACGCGGCGGCCCTGGCCTCGGCGTGGGCGTACAACGCGGGCCTGAAGAACACCCCGCTGTCCATCGCGCCGTTCCTGGTGAGCTTCGGTCTCTTCCCGTCGCTCGCGACCCTGTCCGCCGCCGAGCCGGACCTCGCCGCCCCGTGGGCGTCGGTGGCGGGAGCGGCGCTGGGCGCCGCGGTGCACCTCACGAACGTCCTCCCCGATCTCGACGACGATGCCCGCACCGGAGTGCGCGGGCTGCCGCATCGGCTCGGCGTCCGCACCTCCGTGGTGCTCGCGGTGGCCGGCGTCCTCGTGGGAGCGGTCGCCGTGCTCGTCGGACCCGTGCTCCTCGACGGCGCGGACATCACCGTGCTGTCCTGGCTGTTCTTCGCCGTCGCCGTGCTCGTGGCCGCCGCGACGCTGTACCTCGCCGTCGGCCGCCCGCCGGCGCGGGTGCTGTTCCGGCTGACGATGCTCGCGGCGCTCGTGCTCGCCGCGCAGCTGGTCGCCACGAGCGGCGCCTGACCGGGCGAGAGCCCGGCGGGGCCGCCCGACTCGCGTCACCGCGGGCCCGGCACGTCACGCGCCGCGGTCGAAGCCCATCGCATAGGTGTGGGCGAAGAGCTGCCCGCCCGGTCCGGAGATCGCGGCGCCCAGCAGACGCGAGCGGAGCAGATGGGACGCCGGCCCGCGCGGCCTGCCGAGGCCGGTGTTGGCGGCGGCGATCGCGGCCGCGATGCGCGCCGACTGCACCCGCCGCCGCTCCCACCGCTCGAGGGCGGCGTCCGGAGCGGATCCCGTGAGCACCCATTCCGCGAGAAGGGGAGCCAGACCCATGGCATCGAGCAACCCGAGGTTCATGCCCTGGCCGCCGATGGGGCTGACCTCGTGTGCCGCATCGCCGACGACGAGCACCCGGCCCCGGCGCAGGCGCGGCGCCACCGCCCGGCGCACCCGGAAGGAGGTCGCGCCGGTCACGCGATCCGCGGCCTCCGCCTCGTCCCGATCGCGCAACGCCTGCCGGAGCCGCTCGTCGCGGGTGGCAGGGTCGTCGTCGCCGCGCCCGTCCCAGGCGACGAAGCGCCGCCGCTGACCTGGCAGCGGGAACGACTCCAGCACGCCCCCGCGGGCGAGTGTCACAACGGCCACGTCGGCGTCGTCCCGGGCACCGACCTCCGAATCGGCCATGAGGTAGCGGTCCGGATACGCGCGGACCGCGACCCCACCCGGTCGGTACACGAGATCCCGTCCGCCCGACCCGGTGGCCACGACGACGACCGCGGCATCCCACTCGTGCTCGCCGCCGGGACCGGTCGCGCGCACCCGCACTCGCCCGGTGCGCTCGTCGGTGCGCAGCGAGGTCACCGCCACACCGCGCAGCGGCTCGGGCGCCCGCGCGCCGAGGGCGGCCTCGGTGACCGGCTGGGGGAGGGTCGCCACGAACGGGAAGCGGTGCGAGAGGCGGTCGAACCGCACGACGCCGAGCACCCGCCCGTCGGCGCGGCATTCGCCGCGGTCGACGCGCACGGCCTCGGCGAGGAGGCGCTCGGTGATCCCGCTCGGCTCCAGGGCGGCGAGCACGGGCGCGTGCAGCCCGATCGCGCGGGAGCCGGGACCCCGCTCCGGCCGTCGTTCGAGGGTGAGCACATCGAGGCCGCGGCGCGCGAGCTCCGCGGAGAGCAGGATGCCGACCGGTCCCGCCCCGACGACGATCACGTCAGGCATGGCCGGCCCCCACCGCGAGCAGCCGGAACGGCGCGGGTCGCTGCACCGTCCAGGAGGGCCCGAGCGCGGTCGCCAGCTCGGCCGGCCGGTAGCTGCGGCGGATCGAGCGCAGCCCGTCGGTGCGGAGGAAGGTGCCGGGCGCGAGCGGTGTGATCCCGATGGCGTAGAGCGCGTAGGCGGCGGATGAGCGACGGATGTCGCCGTGCAGCACCGGCCCGCGCGAGAGGGCGAGCGAGTCGGCGGTGAAGGCGCGCAGCTCCGCATCGTCGAGGTGATGGAGCACGTGGTTCGACAGCACGACGTCGAACGCCTCGCCCTCGGCGCGCAGCGTCGTGGAGTCGGCGCACCGGAACTGCATGCCGCGTCGCGACCGGGCTGAGGCCACGGCGTGCGCCCGAGGGTCGGGATCGACGCCGAGCCACGTGACGTCGAACCCGTCGCGGTGGGCGAGGGCAGCGAGGCGGCCGACGACATCGCCGCCCCCGGAGCCCAGGTCGAGGACGCGTGCGGGGCGACCGAGGGAGGCGAGGTGCGGGGCGAGCGTGCGGCGGTAGACGCCTCCCCATCCCGAGACGAGGCGGTTCACCGCGGTGAAGCGTCGCAGGGTCGCGGCGAGTCGCTCGGGATCGCAGTCGGGATCGTCCATGAGTTCGCGCAGCTGTCCGTCGCGCGAACGCAGGTTCACGCGCGCACCGCTTCGGCCACGCCCGCGGCCGGGGCGAGGATCGCGCTCACCGGGGCGCGACGCGTGAGGAGCGCGGACTCGACGGTGAGGCCCGGCCCGAACGCCAGGGCGGCGACGGATGCGGCCGGGGCTCCGGGGGCGGCATCGGCCATCAGCCGCTGCAGGATGAACAGGATCGTCGCGCTCGACATGTTGCCGTGGCTGCGGAGCACCTCGCGCGAGACCGCCAGGGCGCCTGCGGGGAGGTCCAGTCCGCTCTCGACGCGGTCGAGGACGCTCCGTCCGCCGGGATGCACGGCCCAGATTTCGGGCACGGGGCTGGTTTCGGGAGCGGCGCTGGTACCGGGATCGTCGCCGGCGAGGAAGCCGCCGACCGCGTCGCGGATCTCTCGTCCGATGATGCGGGGCACCTCGGCGGTGAGGGTCATCTCGAAGCCGGCGTCGCCGACGGTCCAGGCCATGTCGCGCTCGCCGTCCGTCGTGACCGTCGTCCCGAACCGATCGAGGTCGAGGCGCGGTCCCGCGAGTCGGTCGCGCAGGTCGCTGCGTGCGCTGACGACCGCGGCGGCGGCGCCGTCGGCGAACACGGATGCCGCGACGATCTGCTCCGGGTCGTCCGACGGCCGGAAGTGGAGGGTGCACAGTTCGGCGCAGACGACGAGGACGACGGCATCGGGCCGCGCCGCGCACAGCGCGTCGGCGAGGCGAAGGGCGGGCATCGCCGCCGCGCACCCGACGAAGCCGAGGTGGAAGCGCTCCGTGGCCGGCGGGAGACCGAGATCGCGCACGAGGCGGTAGTCGGGCCCGGGGGCGAACATCCCGGTGCAGGACACCGTGACGACATGCGTGACCGCGGACGCCGCAACCCCGGCGCCATCCAGGGCGTCCCGCGCGGCAGCGGCGAACAGGGGCGGGGCGAGTCGCACGAATGCCGCGTTGCGGTCGCCCGTCGACGGCTTCTGGAGCACGCCGGCCTCGTCGACGACGGGCAGGTCCTCATCCGTTCGCGCGGGGGCGCCCGGCCCCAGGGCCTCCAGCACGGTGTGTCGCACATCGATCGCGGCCGCGTCGAAGGCGGCGTGGATCAGGCGCTGCGTCAGCCGGCCGATTCCGGGCTGCGCGGCGAAGAGGTCGCGCACGTGGTTCTGGGCGAGGCGCGTCGGAGGTACGGCGGTTCCGATCGACAGGATGCTGGCGGGCATGGTTCACCGTAACCGGGTTCGCTCGAATACGGCTGGGGGCTTGCGCTCGGCGCTGGTGCGCGACAGACCCGGTCAGTGCTCCGCCTGGGGCAGGTCGCGCACGCGCCAGAACGGTCCGAGCACGACCGGGAGGGCGGAGGCGAGCGAGCCGATCGCGCCGATCCACAGCGCCGGCACGGTGCCGAGCCAGGTTCCCAGCCATCCGGCGGCCAGCGCCGACAGCGGCATCACGCCCCACACGCAGAAGCGGATGGAGGCGTTCATCCGGCCGAGGAGGCGCGAGGGCGTGATCCGCTGCCGGAAGGTCACCTGGGTGATGTTGTAGACGAGCACGGCGAAGCTCATGACGAACCCCTGCGCCACGAGCAGGCCGAAGGCCGCGGGGGTGGGGAGGAGCACGGCGAGCGGGAACGGGATCACCGAGAGGCTGAAGGCGATGGCGCTCAGCGGGATGGCGCGTGCTTCTCCGACGCGCGCCACGATGCGCGGCGTCGCGATCGCGCCGAGCAGTCCGCCGACGGCGGTGAGGGAGAAGATGAGGCCCATGACGGCGGGGGTGAACCCGATGATCCGCAGGTAGTAGATCGGCATGAGCGTGAAGATGAACGTGCTGAACAGGTTCGAGATCCCCGTAGTGGCCACGATCCTCCGCAGGAACCGGTTGCCGAACACCCACGCCAGCCCTTCGGCGATCTCCCGATGCAGCGGCGCGTGGTCCTCGGGCGCCCGGAGGGTCTCGTGATCGCGCGTGCGCAGGAGCGCGACGAGGGAGGCGATGTAGGTGCCGACCGTCGCGAGCACGGCCAGCGGCGCGGTGATGAGGCCGACGAGTCCGCCGGCGACGGCCGGCCCCGACAGTCCCGCGAGCTGCTGCGTGGACTCGAGCTTTCCGTTGGCCTCGGCGATCTGGTCGGGGCGCACGAGGGAGGGGACGATCGACTGGTACGACACGTCGAAGAAGACGGTCGCGATGCCGACCACGAGGGCGACGGCGTACAGATGCCACATCTCGAGCCCGCCGGTGAGGAACAGCACGGGCACAGCGGCGAGGGCCAGCGCGCGCACCGCGTCGGCCCAGATCATGACGTGGCGCTTGCGCATGCGGTCGATCCACGCGCCCGCGGGAAGGCCCACGACCAGGAAGGCGGCCATCGCGGCGGCGTTGAGGTAGCCGACCTGCGCCTCCGTGGCCTGCAGCACCAGGACGGCCAGCACCGGCAGGGCGAGCTCGGTGATCTGCGAGCCGAACTGGCTGAGCGCCTGACCGCCCCACATGGTGAGGAAGTTCCCGTCGCGCCAGAGCGATCCGCGTGCGGCCGGTGCCGGCGGCGCTCCCTGGTCGGACTCGACCGCATCGGCGGCGTCGGCGCGCGACATCCCGGACGGCGACTCGGCGCGTGCGGCCGCGACGACCTCGGGCGGCGGATCCGATTGGGACATGCCAATCAGTGTCGATCACTGATTGGGAATTGTCAATCGGGCGGTAGACTGCGGCACATGGCCGATGCGAGCGACACCCCGGATCCTGACCCGGACACCCCGTCCGACGCGGAATCCGAAGCCCTCGCCCGCGCGCTCAGCTCGCCGCTGCGCCTGCGGATGCTGCGGCTGTGCGCCTGGGAGGCGCGCACCAACAAGGAGCTCGCCGACCTGCTCGAGGTCAACCCCGGCACCATGCTCCATCATGTCCGCACGCTCGTCGACACCGGGCTCCTCGTCGCCGAGCCCGCCCGCGCTGGCACGCGAGGAGCGCGCGAGGTGCCGTACAAGGCGACGGGGCGGTCCTGGCGCGCGCCGCGGGTGCCGAACCAGTCGATCGTCCTGCTGGAGACCATGCGTCAGCAGATCGTCGGCGTCGACCCGGTCGACATCGAGACGTCCTGGCTGGGCCTCCGCCTCAACGAAGAGCACCTCGACGAGCTCCGGGAGCGGCTCTACGGTCTCCTCGAGGAGTTCAAGCAGCGCGGGCCCGATGCCGACGGCGAGACCTTCTCCCTGGTCACCGTGCTCCACCCCGACCTGAACCCGCCAGCGCCCTGAACCCGCCAGCGACCTGAACCCGCCAGCGCCCTGAAGCGCCGGCGCCCGGGTCGTGGGGATCAGGCGTTCGCGACGACGGTGGTCTCCAGCGGCAGCCGGGTGCGCGGGGCCAGTTCGCGCTCGCGGAGCGCCTCGGGGGCGGCGTCGATGTCGCCGAGGGCGCCGACGGCCATCACGGTGACCGCTGCCAGCTCAGGGCCGAAGGTGAACGCGCGCGCGATCGCCTCGCGGTCGAAGCCGCCCATCTGGTGGGTGTGCAGCCCCGAGGCGTGCGCCTGGATCGTGAAGTACGCGGCCGCCTGACCGGCGTCGTACGAGGCCCACGCCAGAGGCTTGCCGTCGACCGAGGTGGTCGTCGCGAAGACCACGAGCGCACCGGCGTCGCCGGCCCAGGACTGGTTGAAGCCCATCAGGGCATCGACGATCGCCGCATGCTCCTGGCTGCCACGACGCGCGACCACGAAGCGCCACGGCTGGGTGTTGTTGGCGGACGGCGCCCAGCGGGCGGCCTCGAGGGCGCTGCTGAGCGCGTCCTCGTCGATCGGCGTCTCGGGGTCGAACACGCGGGTGCTCCAGCGCTCGGCCAGGACGTCCAGGATGGGCGCGTCGGTCTGGGCGGTGTGGACGGTGGTGATGCTCATGGCGTCTCCTCGTTCGGCTTTCTCGGAAGGGGACGCCATCGTCCTGGTGCATGCAACCGCATATGAAGCCGATCTGTTCCCGCAGTAGCGTGATCGCATGACGATCGCGACGGCCGACCTCTACGACGACCGCGGCGACGAGCTGGACTCGGTCGCCGTGCAGTTCCAGGACATCGGCGGACGCGTCGCGTTCGACGGACCGGTGCGCACGGTGCGGTGCCATCGCGACAACGCGCTCGTGAAGTCGGTGCTCGCGGGGGCGGGCGAGGGTGCCGTGCTCGTGATCGACGGCGGCGGATCGCTGGAGTCCGCACTCGTCGGCGACCTCATCGCGGCCTCGGCCGTCGACAACGGATGGTCGGGGGTCATCGTCTATGGCGCGATCCGCGACCGCGAGGAGATCGGCCGGCTGCCGCTGGGAGTGAAGGCGCTCGGCTCCAATCCGCGCAAAAGCGCGAAGGACGGTGTGGGCGAGGTGGATGTGCCCGTCGAGATCGGCGGCGTCCGCTTCCGGCCCGGCGCGCATGTCTGGGCGGACGCGGACGGCATTCTCGTCGAGCGCTGACGCGCGGGCCGTCGCGCCGGCGCCACCCCCTGGCGGATCGGCCGCCCGAGGACGAAGCTGAGGTCACGGCTGCCCGCCGCAGCCCTCGACCTCACCCAACTCACCGAACTCACTGAACGCCAGGAGCAGCCATGGTCACCATCAGCTCGTCCTTCGCGGGATTCTCCGTGGACGACATCGACGCCGCCGCGACGTTCTACCGCGACACCCTCGGTCTCGCCGTCGAACGCAACGAGATGGGCATCCTCGACATCTCGCTTCCGGGCGGAGGCCATGTGATCGCCTACCCGAAGGACGACCACGAGCCGGCCACCTTCACCATCCTGAACTTCGTGGTCGCCGACATCGACGTCGCCGTGGACGAGCTCAACGCCGCCGGGGTGACCACGAAGATCTACGACAGCGACGACCTCCCCACCGACGAGCGCGGCATCGCCCGCGGCAACGGCGGCCCCGACATCGCGTGGTTCCGCGATCCCGCCGGCAACGTCCTCTCGGTGCTCGTCGACTGAGGCGTGTCGTCTCGTCGCTGCGCTCCTCTGCGTTTCGTCTGCGTTTCGTCTCGTCGCTGCGCTCCTCGCTCAACGACCGGCCGGAGTCACCCCCACCGGTCGTTGAGCGAGCGAAGCGAGACGAAACGCAGAGACGAAACGCAGCCGGCTAGGCCTTGAGGGCCTCGGAGAGCTTCACACGGGCGCCCATGCGCAGCAGCGAGTTCTCGTAGATCTTGGCACCGATCACGATGGCGAGCGCGCAGGTCGCGAGCAGGATCGCGAGCGCCACGAGCGGCTCCCACCACTGCGCCTCGCCCAGGAAGATGCGCACCGGCATCCCCACCGGCGCCGAGAACGGGACGTAGGACATGATCGACATCACGACGGGGTTGTCGTTGAAGAAGATCACGAGGAAGTACGGCGCCATCACGAGGAACGTCAGCGGGGTCGTCGTCGAGCCGATGTCCTCCTGACGGGAGACCATCGCGGCCGCCGCGGCGAACAGCGACGCGAGCAGGATGAACCCGAACAGGAAGAACACCGCGAACCACACGAGCGGAGCGCCGAGCCCCGTCAGCAGCGCCCCTTGATCGGTGACCGTCAGACCCACGATCGCGATGGCCGCCAGTCCGATGATCTGCCCCATGGCGAGGATCGTGTTGCCGAGGACCTTGCCCGCCAGCAGCGCCCGGGTCGGGATCGCCGAGATCAGCAGCTCCACGACGCGCGTCTGCTTCTCCTCGACGACGCTCTGGGCGATCGTCGAGCCGAAGGTCAGCGCCGCCATGAAGAAGATCAGGCCGAAGCCGAGGGCGACGAAGTAGCGCAGCGCCCAGTCCACCCCGCCGGTGTCGAGCAGCTCGACCGCGGGTGTGATGCTGAGCAGCTGCATGAGGCCGCCGGGGGCGGACTCGTCGGCGACGACCGTGAAGCCGAACGGATCGGCGCCGCCGGGCACCAGGGCCGCGTCGACGTCGCCCGAGCGCACGAGCTCGCGGGCCTCGGTCGCGTCGGCCGCCTCCGTGAGCTCGACCGCGTCGGCGTACGGCTGGAGGGCGCTCGCGGTCTGCGGCGTCACCGCCACGGGGATGCGGTTGTCGCCGCCGGCGGCGAATCCGCCCCACAGCACGGAGGCGAGAGCGATCACGAAGAGGATCCCGGTCGAGATCAGGAAGGCCTTGCTGCGGAGTTTCGAGCCGATCTCACGCTCGGTGACGAGCCAGACGCTCTGGGCGAAAGAGGGGGCGGACGCGGTCACTGGATGACCTCCTTGAAGATCTGGGCGAGAGAGGGATGCCGCGGCGAGAAGCTCGCCACATCGCCGGTGTCGACGGCGCGACGCAGCACGCGCTGCGCCGACTCGTCGCTGTCGGCGTCGAATAGCGCGTAGCCGCCGTCGAACTCCAGGACCTCGATCCCGGGCTCGTCGCGCAGCCAGCCGGCATCTCCCGCCGACACGAGTTCGAACCGCCGCTGCGCGTGCTGGCTGCGGAGCTCGTCGCGGGTGCCGGCCGCGCGGATCGTGCCGCCGGCGATGATGACGAGGTCGTCGCAGAGCCGCTCGACGACGTCGAGCTGGTGAGACGAGAACAGCACGGCCGCCCCATCGGCGGCGCGCGCCTGCAGCACGCCGGCCACGACGTCGACGGCGAGGGGATCCAGGCCCGAGAATGGCTCGTCGAGGATCAGCACCTTCGGGTCGTGGACGAGTGCCGCAGCGATCTGCGCGCGCTGCTGATTGCCGAGCGACAGCGTCTCGATGTTGTCGGTGAGGCGCTCGCCGAGTCCCAGCTCTTCGAGGAGCGCCGTCGCGCGAGCCGTGGCGTCCGGCTTGGAGAAGCCGTGCAGGCGCGCGAGGTAGACGACGTGCTCGAGCACCCGCATCTTCGGGTACAGCCCGCGCTCCTCCGGCATGTAGCCGAAGCGGCGACGGTCGGCCGCCGTGACGGGGGCGCCGCTCAGGGTGACGGTGCCGCCGTCGCGCGCGAGGACACCCAGGACGATGCGCATCGTGGTCGTCTTCCCGGCTCCGTTGCCTCCGACGAAGCCGGTGAGACGGCCCGGCGCGACATGGAAGCCGACGTCGTCGAGCACACGGCGCCCGCCGTAGCCCTTGGTGATCCCGCTCAGTTCGAGCATGCGCTCCTCCTCCGCTGACGGGCCGCTCCCGACCCTCTGCCTCCACGGTAGGCAGACCGGCCCGCGCGCACCTCCGTCCGCCGGGGGAGATCGCCCGCTCCTCCCCGCTCCTCCGCGCGGCGGACCCCCTTCCTCCCCTTCCCCTTCCGCCCAACCCACGGGGTCTGGGCGGAGATGGCGGGGGGAGTGTGTGGACGCGCGTCAGGCGAGACCGTGGCGGTGGGCGTAGACCACGGCGGCGACCCGGTCGCGCGCGCCGAGCTTCTGCAGCACGTTCGAGACGTGGGTCTTCACCGTCGCCTCGCCGATGAACAGCCGCTGGGCGATCTCGGCGTTGCTGAGCGCCTGCGCGAGCAGCGTCAGCACCTCCGCCTCGCGCTCGGTGAGGTCGGGCGCGGGGGCGGCATCGCCGGCCGGCGGACCGGATGCTGTCGCCGCCTGCGCGCCACCCGCCGCGTCGAGGGCCGTCGCGCCCGCGGCGAACCTCTCGATCACCCGCCGCGTCACGGCCGGCGCCAGCAGCGCATCGCCGTCCGCCGCCACCCGGACGGCGGCGATGAGCTCCTCCGGCCCTGCGTTCTTGAGCAGGAAGCCGCTCGCCCCGGCGGCGAGCGCCTGGAATAGGTAGTCGTCACGGTCGAAGGTCGTCACGATGACGACGGAGGCGGTGACCGCCGGGTCGGCGACGATCCTGCGGGTGGCCTCCAGCCCGTCCATGTCGGGCATCTGCACGTCCATGCAGACGACGTCCGGGGCCAGCGCCTTCGCCGCGGCGACCGCCTCCACGCCCGTCGCCGCCTCGCCGACGACGGCGATGCCGTCGTGGCTTTCGAGGATCATCCGGAAGCCCGCCCGCATGACCGCGTGGTCGTCGACGAGGAGCACCCTCACGTCCGTCATCGTGCTCCTACCGCCTGGGCGACGGGCACCCGCACCCGCACGAGCCAGCCGTCGCCACGGGGACGCGGCCCCACCTCCAGCGTCCCGCCCGAGGCGGTGGCGCGCTCCCGCATGCCGACGAGCCCGAGGCCGGGCCGTCCGCCGCCCCGCACCGCTCCGGTGCTGGCGATCTCGAGCTCTATCGTGTCCGCGCCATAGCGCACGCGCACCTCGGCGGTGGCATCGGATCCGCCGTGGCGGCGGGCGTTGGTCAGCGCCTCCTGGGCGATCCGATAGAGGTTGACCTGCACCAGCTCCGACGCCGGGACGGGATCGCCGACGACCGTGAGAGTGGTCGGCAGGCCGTTCGCAGCGGCGTGTGCCACGAGGTCGGGAAGCGCGGTCAGACGCAGCGTCGACGCGCCGGGTGCATCGCCGGCGGTCTCGGCATCCGGGGTCCGGAGGGTGTCGAGCAGGTTCCGCAGGTCGGTCAGCGCCCCGCGAGCGGAATCCTCCACGCCTGCCAATGCGCTGCGCGCCGCCTCGGGATCGCGATCGAGCACCGCCCGCGCCGCGCCGGCCTGCACCCCCATCGCCGACACGTGGTGGGCGACGACGTCGTGCAGCTCTCGCGCGATCCGCACCCGGTCGAGCGCCACGGCCTGCGCGGCCGTCCGCTCGCGTTCGAGCTCGAGCTCGGCGGTGCGCTCCTCGAGTGCGCGCCGCGATTGCGCGTCCGCCCACGCCCGCTCGCCGAAGAAGTAGGCGCCGCCGAAGAAGGCGGCGTTGACGAGGAACTGGATGAGGATGAAGGCCGCGAACGGCGAGAACAGTCCGGCGCGCGACAGTCCGTCGTCACTCTGGTCGGTCGCCGTCTGGAAGGTGGTCACCAGCAGCCAGACGAACATCCCGACGATGACGAGGAGTCTCACGACGGTGGCCCGGCGGCGGTCGGCGACGTACGCGCCCACCGTGTACATCGCCAGGAACAGGGCGACGTTGGCGACGTAGACCTCGGGGATGCGGAGCGTGACGCCGACGAAGAACGCGACGGCCACGATCACGAGGACGACCTCGGGCGCCCGTCGGCGCAGCGCCAGCGGAAGGGTGAGGGCCGCCGCGTAGAGGAGGGCCCAGGTGAACGGCGGCGACTCCTCGCCGTAGAAGCCGGCGACCTGGCCGAGCCAGGCGCTCACGATCGCGGCGACGCAGAGCCCCGCGGCCAGCCACAGGTCGCGGCGCACCTGCGGGTCGGTGAGCGCGCGCAGCGGAGCGTTGGCGGTCATCCCTCCACGCTACGGGGGAGAGGTGGCCGCGGCATCCCCCGCGCGGGGGAGCCGGGGCCGCCGGCGAGGACTCAGAGGTGAGGGGCTGAGAGGATGGGGAACCCGCAGAGCACCAGGAGGCACGGCATGGGCTATCGCGTCGGAGTCATCGTCGGATCGGCGTCCGAATCGTCGCTGAACAGGCGGCTGGCCGAGGGGATGGCCGGCCTGGCCGGAGACGCCGGCCTCACCTTCGTGGACATCCCGATCGCGCACCTGCCGTTCTACGGCACCCAGTTCGACGCGGACTTCCCCGAGATGGGGTGGGAGTTCAAACGCGCCATCGAGGACGTCGACGGCCTCCTCATCGTGACGCCGGAGTACAACCGCTCGATCCCCGGGGTGCTGAAGAACGCGATCGACTGGGCCACGCGTCCCGGTGGAGCGTCGTCGCTGCCGGGCAAGCCGACGGCCGTCACGGGGGCGACCAAGGGCGCGGTGTCGACCGCGGTGGCGCAGGCGCACCTGAAGGCGATCCTCTCGTCGCAGGGGGTGCCTCTCGTCGGTGTTCCGGAGGCGTACATCCGCATCGATGACGGCTTCTTCGCCGCCGACGGATCGATCGCGAGCGAGGGCACGCGCCAGTTCCTCACGACATTCCTCCAGGCTCTCCGCGACCTCATCGCCCGGTGGGAGGAGAGCGATCCGGGACTCTGACCGCCCGCTTCGCCCTTCTAGCGCGCCGCGGCCGCCACCCGATACGGTCGGCTCATGGCAGAGCAGCCGCAGGCGCGCCGCACGATGTCGCTCGTGGGCGCGGTCGTCGCCGACACGGCGGGGGCGGTGTTCGTCGTGACGGCGGTGCTGCTCGCCGTCGTCTGGACGTCGCGGGGCATGGTGCCCTGGATGGACGGCGGGTTCGCGTTCTGGTGGTTCGCTCCGCTTCTCGGCCTGCTCGCGGTCGCGATGTTCGCCGTGGGCACGAGCTTCACGCGCGACTGGCGACGGTCGCGCACCGTCTGACGGCACGGGTACGGCGGCGACGCGTGCGGAAGGGAGCCGGGCCGTGACCGGTCGCATCCACATCGACATCTTCAGCACGCTCGACGGCGTCGGCCAGTCGCCCGGGGGGATCGAGGAGGACACCTCTGGCGGATTCCGCTACGGCGGCTGGCAGGGCCCTGTCACCGACGACATCGTCGGCGGCGAGATCATGGCGGGCATCGACGCGCTCGACGCGCTGCTGCTCGGTCGCCGGACGTATGACATCTGGGCGGACTACTGGCCGAGGTACGGCGAGGGCCCCGCCCATCCCATCGCGGCGAAGTTCAACGGCGTGCCCAAGTACGTGGCTTCTCGCGGCCGGCCGGCGCTGGAGTGGCAGGGGTCGGAGCAGCTCGGCCCCGACACCCTCGCCGAAGTGGCCGCCGTGCGGGAACGGCACCGCGAGATCCACGTCGTCGGCAGCCTCGACTTCTCACAGACCCTGCTCGAGGCGCAGCTGTTCGACGTGCTGAACCTGTGGGTGTTCCCCGTCGTCCTCGGCGAGGGCAAGAAGATCTTCCCGGAGGGGGCGGCCGCCGCGCGGCTGGAGCTGCTCGAGCCTCCGGTCGTCGCAGGGACCGGCGCCGTGCTGCTGCGCGACGGCCCGGCCGGACGTCCGCGGCTGGCCGACATCGACCCGCGCGACTGAGCCCCGGGGGCACCGCGCGCCCGCCGGGCGGGCGGGGGATCCGCGGCGAAGCGATCCGCTCCTGGAAGATCCGCTGCTGGAAGATCCGCTGCGAGAAGATCCGCTCCTAGAAGATCATGGGTCGGTCGTCGTCGTCCGTCTCGTCGAGGTCGAGGTCGACGACCACCGGGACGTGGTCGCTCGGGATCTCGCCCTTCCGCTCGGCTCGGTGGATCTCCGCGCCGGTCACCGCGTCGGCGAACGCGTGGGAGCCGAGGATGAAGTCGATGCGCAGTCCCTCGTTGCGGGGGAAGCGCAGCTGCTTGTAGTCCCAATAGGTGTAGCCGGTGGGCACGAGCGGACGGACGGTGTCGGACAGTCCGGCATCCAGGAGCGCCTGGAAGGCCGCCCGCTCGGGCGGTGAGACGTGCGTCGTCACTCCTTCGATGACCGTCGGATCGCCGTTGTCCGCGTCGGTCGGGGCGATGTTGAAGTCGCCGGTCAGCGCGAAGGCCAGGTCGGGTGCGGCGGACAGCGTCTCGGCGGTGTAGCCGCGCAGGGCTTCGAGCCAGTCGAGCTTGTAGCGGTAGTGCGGGTCGTCGAGCGAGCGCCCGTTCGGGACGTACAGGCTCCACACGGTGACGCCGCCGATCGTCGCGCCGAGGGCGCGGGCCTCCTGCGGGGCGTCCGGGCCGTCGTGTCCCTTCGCGAAGCCGGGCATCCCGGGGAATCCGATCTGCAGGTCTTCGATGGGCTCGCGGCTCGCGATCGCGACGCCGTTCCACTGGTTCAGCCCGTGCGCTTCGACGGTGTAGCCGGCCGCTTCGAACTCCGCGTACGGGAACTGCTCCGGCTTGCACTTGATCTCCTGCATGGCCAGCACGTCGATGTGCTCGCGGACGGCGAACTCCACGGTGCGGGCGACGCGGGCGCGGATCGAGTTGACGTTCCAGGTGGCGAGGCGCATGCCCTCCAGCGTATTGTCCCCCGCCGACCCTCCCGCCCCCGCCCCGCGCCCTCCCCCTCGCCCCCGCCCCCGCCCCCGCGCCCTCGCCCCGGGCCCGCCGAGCTTGCCCCGGGCCCGCCGAGCTTGCCCCGGGCCCGCCGACCTTGCCGGCAAGCTCGGGGCGCGAGGGGCAAGCTCGCGCTCGCGGGGGCAAGCTCGCGGAGGGGGGGGGGATACTCACGGCGGGGGTGGGATGACGGGGGGTGGGTGGGCGCGTAGCTTCGGCCCCATGACACGCGCACCGCGGTGGGTCGGGATCTCGCTGCGGGTCGTCGCCTGGTTCAACCTGGTGTCGGCCCTGATCGGCATGGCCGGTCTCACGATCGGGGGCGGCATGGGCCTTCCCCGGGAGTGGATCGCGGGCAGCGTCTTCGACTCGTACGTGTGGCCGGGGGTGATCCTCGGCGTGGTGGTCGGCGGCATCCAGGCCCTCGCCCTCGTCGCCGATCGTGGCCGCTTCGCCCTCGCCCACGGGCTGCACGCCGCGGCGGGGCTCGTGATGATGATCTGGATCTTCGTCGAGATCGCCATCATGCTCGTGTGGTCGCCGCTGCACGGCGTCTACTTCGTCGCCGGTCTCGTGCAGGTGGTGCTCGCCGTGCTCGCCCTCGGCGCCTGGCCACGGCCCTTCCTCTCCCGCACCCCGCGCTGACCCTCGCTCCACCACCCGAGCCGACACCCTTCGTGCGAGCCGACACGCTGCGCACCGCCACGAGCGTGTCGGCTCGGCACAAACGTGTCGGCTCGGCGGAAAGGGCGCGGCGAGGCGAGAGCGCGGCGGGCGCGGGATCAGGCGGAGAGGGCGCGGAGGATGTCGTCGACGCGGTCCTTCGCGTCGCCGAAGAGCATCTGGGCGTTCTCGCGGAAGAAGAGCGGGTTCTGCACGCCGGCGTAGCCCGAAGCCATCGACCGTTTGAAGACGATCACGTCGCGGGCCTCCCAGACGTGGAGCACCGGCATCCCCGCGATGGGCGAGCCCGGGTCCTCCGCGGCGGCGGGGTTGACGGTGTCGTTGGCGCCGATCACGAGCACGACGTCGGTGTCCGCGAAGTCGTCGTTGATCTCATCCAGCTCGAGGACGATGTCGTAGGGCACCTTCGCCTCGGCGAGCAGGACGTTCATGTGCCCCGGCAGTCGCCCGGCGACGGGGTGGATGCCGAAGCGCACCTCGATGCCGCGCGCCCGGAGCGTCGAGGTCAGCTCCGCGACGGGGTACTGCGCCTGGGCGACCGCCATGCCGTAGCCGGGCGTGATGATGACCGAGCGCGCGGATGCCAGCAGCTCCGCGGCGCTCTCGGCGTCGATCTCCCGGTGCTCGCCGTGGTCTTCGTCGCCGCCGCGGGGAGCCTCGATGCCGAAGCCGCCGGCGATCACCGACAGGAAGGAGCGGTTCATCGCCTTGCACATGATGTACGAGAGGTAGGCGCCGGAGGAGCCGACGAGCGCGCCGGTGACGATGAGGAGGTCGTTGTTGAGCAGGAAGCCCGCCGCCGCGGCAGCCCAGCCGGAGTAGCTGTTGAGCATCGAGACGACCACCGGCATGTCGCCGCCGCCGATCGAGGCGACCAGGTGCCAGCCGAGGGCGAGGGCGAGGGCGGTGACGGCGACGAGCAGCCAGATCGACGGCGTCACGACGTACCAGACGGTGAGCGCGACGAACGCGACGAGCGCACCGACGTTGAGGATGTTCTTCCCCGGGAGCATGAGCGGCTTCGAGCTCATCCGGCCGGAGAGCTTCAGGAAGGCGACGATCGAGCCGGTGAAGGTGACCGCGCCGATGAAGACCCCGATGAACACCTCGGCGTGGTGGATGTCGATGAGCTCCGCCGACACGTGTCCGGCGTCGAGGTGCCCGTTCCAGCCCACGAGGACGGCGGCGAGCCCCACGAAGGAGTGGAGGAGTGCGATGAGCTCCGGCATGCCGGTCATCTCCACGACCCGCGCACGCCACAGCCCGATCGCCCCGCCCACGAGGACGGCGGCGATGAGCAGCACGAGGCCGACCGTCGCTCCTGGCGACCCCCACGCTCCGGCGGCGGTCAGCCACACGGTGGCGCTCAGCGCGATCGCCATGCCGGCGATGCCGAACGCGACGCCGCGGCGGGACGTGTCGTGCTTGGAGAGGCCGGCGAGGCTCAGGATGAACAGCAGGGCCGCGACGACGTAGGCGCCGGCGGAGACGGACGAGGCGATCTCGGGATTCACTGGCCCGCCCCCTTCTGGAACATGGCGAGCATCCGCCGGGTGACGGCGAAGCCGCCGAACACGTTGATGGACGCCAGCAGCACCGCGATCGCCGCGAGCACGCGCACCAGGGGGTCCTCGGCGGTGATCTGCACCATCGCGCCGACCACGATGATCCCGCTGATGGCATTGGTCACGCTCATCAGCGGGGTGTGGAGGGCGTGGGCCACCTTGCCGATGACGTAGAAGCCGACGACCACCGACAGGGTGAGCACCAGGAAATGCTGTGGGAGCGGGGGCGGCGCGACGGCGCAGACGAGGAACAGCGCCGCGATCCCGGCGACGATGAGCCCGGTGCGTGCCCGGCTCGACAGCGTCTTCCGCGGGGCCGCGGCCGCCGGTGCCGGCTCGGATGCCGCCGCGGCAGGCGCGGCCGACACCTGCACGGGCGGCGGCGGCCAGGTGACCGCGCCGTCCCGGGTCACGGTGACGGCGCGCTGCACGACGTCGTCGAAGTCCAGCGTCAGCTCGCCGTCCTTCGCGGGGGTCAGCAGGGTCAGGAGGTTCACGAGGTTCGTGCCGTACAGCTGCGAGGCCTGCTGCGGGAGCCGGCCGGGAAGGTCGGTGTATCCCAGGATGACGACCCCGTTGTCGGTGACCACGCGCTCGCCGGCCACCGAGCCGACGACGTTCCCACCCTGCGCGGCGGCCATGTCGACGATGACCGAGCCGGGCTTCATCGCGGCGACGTCGGCGGCGGTGAGCAGCACGGGCGCGGCGCGCCCCGGAATGAGGGCGGTGGTGATGACGATGTCGACGTCGGCGGCCTGCTCGGAGTAGATCTCGGCCGCGCGCCGGTCGTAGGCCTCGCTCGTCGCCGTCGCATACCCGTCCCCGGCCCCCCGGTTCCCGGCCCCGGCCCGGTTCCCGAGCTTGTCGCGGTTCCCGAGCTTGTCGAGGGACACCTCCAGGTACTCGCCGCCGATCGAGCGCACCTGGTCGGCGACTTCGGGGCGGGGATCGGTCGCCCGCACGATGGCGCCGAGGCTGGATGCCGCGCCGATCGCCGCGAGCCCCGCCACCCCTGCGCCCGCCACCAGCACCTTCGCCGGCGGCACCTTTCCGGCCGCGGTGACCTGGCCGGTGAAGAAGCGGCCGAACTCGTGCGCGGCCTCGACGACGGCGCGGTATCCGGAGATGTTGGCCATGGAGCTGAGGACGTCCATGGATTGCGCCCGTGAGATGCGGGGCACGGCGTCCATCGACAGCGCCGTCACGCCCTGCGCCGCCAGCCGGTCGAGGAGGTCAGGGTGGAACGCGGGGGCCAGGAGTCCGATGAGCGTCGCGCCCGGACGCAGCAGCGCGATGTCGGCTTCCGCCGGTGCGCCGACGGTCAGCACCACGTCGGACGCCCACGTCTCGGCATGACCGTGGATCGCGGCGCCGGCTTCGACGTAGGCCGCGTCGGGGAAGGACGCCGCCGCGCCCGCGCCCGCCTCGACGACGACCTCGTGACCCAGTGCGCGGATCTTCGCGACCGTCGACGGGGTCGCGGCCACCCGCGTCTCCCCGGGCTGCTCGGCGACGACGGCGATACGGGCCATGGTGCTCCTTCGGGTTCGCTGCCGTCCGCGGGACCGGCCCCGGGCGACGTTCCCGACTCTAGGGCCCGGGCACCGACACGCGGCGGAAAAGTCTCGTGAAAAACCGCGGTTCTTGCATCCGTAGACTCTGAGTCATGACCGCCGCCTCCACGCCCGCGCTCGAAGCCGACCGCCAGGCCCTCATCGGCCTCATCCGCGACGAGGCCGTCTTCCACGGCGACTTCACGCTCTCCAGCGGCAAGAAGGCCTCCTACTACGTCGACATGCGGAAGCTCACGCTCGACCACCGTGCCGCACCGGCGATCGGGCGCATCATGCTCGACCTCATCCGGGATGTGGACGGCATCGTCGCCGTCGGTGGGCTGACCCTCGGCGCCGACCCGATCGCCAACGCCGTCATGCACGAGTCGGCCCGCACGGATGCGCCGCTGGACGCATTCGTCGTGCGCAAGGAGCCGAAGGATCACGGCCGCGGACGCCAGGTCGAGGGCGCCGACGTCGTCGGCAAGCGCGTCGTCGTCGTCGAGGACACCTCCACCACGGGACAGTCCGCGCTGAAGGCCGTCGAAGCCCTCCGTCGCGAGGGCGCCGAGCCGATCGCCGTCGCGGTGATCGTCGACCGCAAGACCGGAGCACAGGCCGCGGTCGAGGCCGCCGGGCTGCAGTGGCTCGCCGCGATCGACCTCGACGACCTCGGCCTCCAGCCCCAGTGATTCTCCGTGGCCGTGACCTCGCCGCAGTGACGCGCGCCGGGCGCCGACACCCTTCCAGGAGCACCCCGTGACCACGTTCGCCCTCGCCCTCGACCTCGGCGGCACCAAACTCGATGCGGCCCTCGTCGATCCCTCCGGAACCGTGCTCGCCGGTTCGCGCGCCCGCCGGGCCACCGGTCGCGACATCACGCCCGACGGCCTCGACGCCGCGCTGGTGGCGGTCGTCGCCGAGGCGCTGACCGCGCTGCCGGCCGACGCCGAGGTGGTCGGTGCCGGCATCGGCAGCGCCGGTCCGGTCGATCGCCCGACCGGCGGCATCGCGCCGGTGAACATGCCCGCGCTCGCCGGCTTCGACCTGGCCGCCGCCGTGACCCGCGCCGTCGGCGCCGCCGGTCTCGATGTGCCGGTCGTCCTCGGTCACGACGGCGGCGCGCTGGCCCTCGCCGAGTCGTGGATCGGCGCCGCCGCGGGCGCCGTGGCGTCGCTGACGATTGTCGTCTCCACCGGCATCGGCGGCGGCTTCGTGCTCGGCGGCGCGCTCATGACCGGAGCGTCGGGCAACGCCGGCCACCTCGGGCAGACTCTCGTCGGCGACATCACCCTCGAGGAGATCGCCGCCGGTCCCGCGAGCATCGCGTGGGCGCAGGCGCAGGGATGGACCGGCACGACCGGGATGGAGCTCGGTGCCGCGGCCGCCGCCGGCGACCCGGTCGCGCGGGCCGCCGTGGAGCGCTCCGCCCGCGCCGTCGGGATCGGGCTCGCGAACGCGTCGACCCTCGTCGACCTGGACGTCATCTCGATCGGCGGCGGCTTCTCGCACGTCTCGGACGACTACATCGACCTCGTCGCCACCTCGCTCCGAGAGACCGCCGTGCTGGAGTTCGCCCGGCGCGTGCGCGTCGTCCGGAGCGCCCTGGGCGATGAGGGGCCGCTCATCGGCGCCGCCGCCCTGATTCTCCGACGCGGCGCGGCCTAGGTTCTCCGACGCGGCTGAGTGTCAGTCGTCGTCGCGTCCGCGATTGCGGAAGTACTGCACCGCGAACACGACGAGCGTGCTCACCAGCACGAGGCCCGTCGCGGCGAACAGGAGCGTCTGCTCGAACTCGCTCACAGCAGCTCCGGCATCTCGGACTCGACGGGATCGGTCGACAGCAGATCGGCCACCGAGTCGAGGATCTCGTCAGGGCGGAACGGATAGCGCTCGACCTCCGCGTCGTCGGAGATGCCGGTGCGCACGAGGATCGTGTGCAGACCGGCCTCGATCCCCGCGATGACGTCGGTGTCCATCCGATCGCCGATCATGCCGGTGTTCTCCGAGTGCGCACCGATCCGGTTCATCGCGGAGCGGAACATCATCGGGTTCGGCTTGCCGACGACGTACGGCGCCTTGCCGGTGGCATGCGTGATGAGGGCGGCGAAGGAACCCGTCGCCGGGACCACGCCCTCCGGAGTGGGGCCGGTGGCGTCCGGATTGGTGATGAGGAAGCGCGCGCCCGCGTTGATGAAGCGGATCGCCTGGGTGATGCGGTCGAACGAGTAGTTGCGCGTCTCGCCGACCACGACGTAGTCGGGGTCGGTCTCGGTCATGACGAACCCGGCCTCGTGCAAGGCGGTGGTCAGCCCCGCCTCGCCGATCACGAACGCCGTACCCCGCGGGTGCTGCGACTTCAGGAACTCCGCCGTCGCGAGCGCCGAGGTCCAGATCCGGTCCTCGGGGACCTTCAGCCCCGACCGTGCCAGGCGGGCGCTCAGATCGCGCGGCGTGTAGAAGGGGTTGTTGGTCAGCACCAGGAACGGCGTGCCCGTGTCGCGCCACTGCGCGAGAAGCTCGGCCGCCCCCGGGATCGGACGGTTCTCATGGACGAGAACGCCGTCCATGTCCGTGAGCCAGCACTCGATATCGGCGCGTGTCCGCATGGGGCCAGCCTATCCGGGCCGAGCCGCTCTAGTGTCGGTTGCGTGGCGCGCGACCCGTGGGACCCCGAACGGCTGCCGGACCTCTCCGGCAGGCGATACCTGGTGACCGGCGCGACGGCGGGACTCGGCTTCTTCTCCTCGCTCCAGCTCGCCGGCGCCGGCGCCCACGTCATCATGACGGGACGCAACCCCCACCGCCTCGCCGCCGCCCGCGCCGCCGTGCAGCGCCACCATGCCGAAGCCGACGTGGAGACCCTCCTCCTCGACACGAGCAACCTCGGATCTGTGCGCGCCGCCGCCGCGACCGCCCGCGGACGGACGGGGCTGCACGGGCTGCTCCTCAACGCCGGGATCGTGCACCCGCCCCGCGACCGCGAGGAGACCCGCGACGGGCACGAGATCGTCTTCGCCACCAATGCCCTCGGCCATTACGCACTGGCGGGGGAGCTGCTGCTCGCACTCGCCGCCGGGCGCGGCCGGATGGTCTGGGTCGGCTCGATGTCGACGTCGCTGACGCCCATGGAGCTCATCGACCCCGAGCTGCAGAACGAGTACACGCCCTGGCGCGCCTACGTGCAGTCCAAGATCGCGACGACGGCGCTCGGGTTCGAAGCGGATCGCCGCCTGCGTGCCGCGCACGTGCCGATCTCGAGCGTCGTCGCTCACCCCGGCTACTCCCTGAGCGGGCGCACCCGCGGCATCATCGGGATCAACGCCCCCGGCCGGCTGAAGCGGTTCACCGCCAACCTGCAGGCGCCGATCACCCAGTCCAAGGAGCAGGGCGCCTGGACCCTCGTGCGCGCCCTCGTCGACCCCATGGTCGAGGGGGGCCAGTTCTGGGGGCCGGCACGGGGCGTCAGCGGCCCGCCGCGGCTCGCCACGCCCGCTCGCGGCACGCGCGATCCGGAACTCGCCGCGCGACTGTGGCACTACTGCGAGCACGCCACCGGCACCGTCTGGCCGTATCTGAAAGCGAGCAAGGCCCGCCGCCGCTGAGCCGTCCGCCGCGTGAGCGCCGCCGCCGGGTCGCCTCCGCGGGGTCGCCTCCGCTGAGCGCCTCCGCGGTGCATGTCCCGCGGTACATGTCCCCACGGTTCATGTCCCACTTTCGGTGGCTTCGCGGCCCCGGAAGCGGCCGAAAGTGGGACACGCCCTGCAGGAAGTGGGACATGCCCTGCAGGAAGTGGGACATGCCCGGTGGGGGCGGGGGCGGCGGGTCAGGCGGTGAGCCATACCGCGGCGGAGGCCTCCGCGGGGAGCGTGATCGGCGCGCCGCCGTCGACCGCGACCGCGCCGGGCGCCGTGACGGTGACCGTGTGCCCGACGTCGATGCCCGCCCGCTCCAGAGAGCGCAGCAGCTCCGGATCGCGATCGCTGACACGGAGGACGCGCCCGGTGTGGCCGTCGGCGGCCTCGTCCAGGCGGAGGAACGGGACCCGCTCGACGAGCCCCTCGGCATCGGGGATCGCATCGCCGTGCGGGTCGAACCGAGGATGACCGAGCCGCGCCGAGATGCCCTCGAGCAGCCGGTCGCTGATCGCATGCTCGAGCACCTCGGCCTCGTCGTGCACCTCGTCCCAGGCGTAGCCGAACTCACGCACGAGCCACGTCTCGATGAGGCGATGACGGCGGATGATCGCCGCCGCGCGGCGCTGCCCGGTCGCCGTCAGCGCGATCGGTCCGTACGGGCGGTGCGAGACCAGGCCCTGCGCCGCGAGCTTCTGCACCATCTCGGTCACGCTCGACGGCGCGAGCCCGAGCTCGGCGGCCAACTGAGACGGCGTGATGTGCGCGCTCTGCCACTCGGTGTGGTGGTAGATCGTCTTCAGGTAGTCGTCGATCGCGGCGGAAGGCACGCTCCAGGCTATCCGCCCGAGAACACCAGCCACAGGAGCACGAGGTTCAGGGTGATGAGGAACGCCGACGCCGCCACCCCGACCGCCGTCGTCACCAGGCGGTTGCGGTACGCGCCGAGCACGTCGCGGCGGGCCGTGAGCGCGACCAGCGGGACGAGGGCGAAGGGGATGCCGAAGCTCAGCACGACCTGGCTGAGCACGAGCGCGAGGGTCGGATCGACTCCCGCCGCGAGGATCGCGAGCGCCGGGACGAGGGTGATCAGGCGCCTGGCGAGCAGCGGGATGCGCACGCGCAGGAGGCCGTGCATGATCTCCGCGCCCGCGTACGCGCCGACCGCGGTGCTCGCCAGACCGCTCGCGAGCAGACCCACCGCGAAGAGCGTCGCCACGACCGGTCCGATCCCGTCGCGGAGGGCCGCGTAGGCGCCCTCGAGACTGTCGGTGCCCGGCACCCCCGACAGCGCCGACGCGGCCAGCAGCAGGATCGCGAGATTCACGGTGCCGGCGATCGCCAGGGCGATGGTGACGTCCCAGCGGGTCGCCCGCAGCAGGCGAGGGGTGGCGATGCCGCGATCGGCCGGGGCGGCGGTAGCGGCGGTGAAACGGTCGCGGGCGAGCGCGCTGTGCGCGTAGATCGCGTGCGGCATGATCGTCGCGCCGAGGATGGACGCCGCCAGCAGTACGGAGTCGGTGCCCTCGAAGCGGGGGACGAGGCCGGCGACGACGCCCGCGGGGTCGGGTGGCGACGCGAACACCCCGTAGCTGAAGCCGAACGCGATGATCAGCAGCAGTCCGATGACGACGAACTCGAAGCTCCGCGCACCGCGCCGCTGCTGCACCAGCAGGAGGGCGAGGGAGATCGCGCCGGTCGCCAGGCCGCCCCACAGGAGCGGGACGCCGAACAGCAGCCATAGCGCGACGGCTCCGCCGATCACTTCGGCGATGTCGGTGGCCATCGCCACCAGCTCCGCCTGCAGCCAGTAGGCGCGACGGCCCCAGCGGTTGCCGATCCGCTCGCCGAGGGTCTCGGCGAGGCTCCGGCCCGTGACGACCCCGAGCTTGGCGGAGAGGTACTGGATGAGCCAGGCCAGCACGTTCCCGAGTACCACGACCCACACGAGCAGGTAGCCGTAGCGGGCGCCAGCGGTCATATTGCTCGCGACGTTCCCCGGATCGAGGTAGGCGACGCCGGCGACGAGGGCGGGCCCGAGCAGCCACGCGGCGCGGCTGGGGCGGGGAGTTTTCGGCATGCCGAAAACTATATCCGGAGATTTCGGCAAGCCGAAACCTGACGCGGATCGTCCCAACTCCTCTGATCCGTCGACGCAGGCGGCCACGCCGCCGTGGCTCCGCGGCGGGCGCCGTCGTCACTCACTCGATCGGACGAGTTGTGCAGAGGGGTCGACCGCGAGGGATGGTCTCGACGGCGGTAGCCTGGGCGCGTGAGCGACCCCGCCGGAGACCCGAACCCGGAGCCGGAGCTCCCCGTCGGGGTCGGCCCCTGGCCGGGCGGCCCCGGCTCGTGGCCGGACGACCCGCGTTACGACCCGCAGCTGCTCGCCGACGGCGACCGGCGGAATGTCATCGACCGCTACCGGTACTGGACCATGTCGGCGATCGTCGCCGACCTCGATGCGCACCGGCATCCGTTCCACGTCGCCATCGAGAACTGGCAGCACGACATGAACATCGGCTCCATCGTCCGCAGCGCCAACGCGTTCGGGGCCGCCGAGGTGCACATCATCGGCAAGCGCCGCTGGAACCGCCGGGGCGCAATGGTCACCGACCGCTACCAGCACGTGCGCCACCACGAGGACGTGGCCGCGTTCGCCGCGTGGGCCCGAGGCGCGGGTGTCCCGGTCGTGGCGGTGGACAACGTCGACGGGTCGGTGCCGATCGACCGCGCCGACCTGCCGGAGCGCTGCGTGCTCCTGTTCGGACAGGAGGGGCCGGGGCTGTCGCCCGAGGCCCTCGCCGCCGCGGAGCTCGTCGTCGAGATCACCCAGTACGGCTCCACCCGCTCGATCAACGCGAGCGCAGCGGCAGCCGTCGTCATGTACGACTGGTGTCGCCGCTGGGCCTGATCCCACCCGGCGCCCCCCGGCCCCGCCGCCGTTGTCCCACTTTCCGCGGGGGCATGTCCCACTTTCCGCGGGGCATGTCCCAGGTTCGGTCGGCTGCGGGCCCCGGAGTCAGCCGAAAGTGGGACATAACCCCGCCCGCACGAGCTTCAGCCACCCCGCCCGCACCGCCACCCCGCCCACCCCGCCAGCCACTCAGGCTCCCCGCCCTGGGCATGTCCCACATTCGGTCGATTCAGCCCTGCCAAACCACCGAATGTGGGACATGCTCGCGCCCGCACGAGCTCCCGCCAGCCCACCCACACCGCTGCCCACCCGCACGGCTACCCACCCACACCGCCAGCCGCTCAGGCTCCCCACCCTGGGCATGTCCCACATTCGGTCGATTCAGCCCCTGCCAAACCACCGAAAGTGGGACATGCTCGCGCCCGCACCAGCTCCCGCCAGCCCACCTACACAGCAGCCCACTCGCACAGCCAGCCCGCCCACAGCGGCCCGCTGCCGCAGGCGGCTAGACCGGGACGGCGAGCCACTCGGATCGGCGCACGCGCCAGCCGAGTGTGAGCAGACGGGCGAGCATGTACACGCCGAAGAAGCACACCGACAGCCAGGCGAGGCCGGCGGCGCCGGTCGGTCCCAGGATCGCCACCAGGGCCAGCGCGGGAGCGTAGGGGAGGAGGTTCAGGGCGCCGACGATCGCCAGATACCGGACGTCGCCGGCTCCCATCAGCACCCCGTCGAGCACGAACACGACGCCGCACACCGGCTGCGCGACGGCGAGCACGAGCAGCGACGGCTGCACGAGACCGGCGACCAGCGGATCCCCGGTGAACACGAGGCCGATGACGCCCGACAGCGCCGCGATCGCCGCTCCGACGAGGACGCCGAACCAGGCTCCCCACGCGACCGTGCGGCCGAGCACCCGCCGCACGAACGGCTCGTCGCCGGCGCCGAGGCCCCGTCCGATGAGCGCCTGCGCCGCGATCGCGAGCGCGTCGAGGGCGAACGCGGCGGTCGAGAAGATGGTGAAGGCGACCTGCCAGCCGGCGAGCTCCTCGGTGCCGAGCCCCGTCGCGACGACGACCGTGGCGAGGAAGGCGACGCGCAGCGAGACCGTCCGCAGGAACAGCCAGCCGCCCGACCGTGCGGAACCGCGCATCCCGTCTCGCTGGGGCAGGACGGATGCCGCGTGCCGCCGCGCGAGGCGGCCCACCACGAGCGCGTAGGCGCCGACCATGCCCCATTGCGCCGCGACGGTGCCGGCCGCCGATCCGGCGATCCCCCAGCCGAATCCGTAGATGAAGAGCCAGTTGAGGAGCGCGTTGGCGGCGAAGCCGAGCCCCGCGATCCACAGCGGGGTGACCGTGTCCTGCATGCCGCGGAGGAGCCCCGTTGCGGCGAACACGATGAGCATCGCGGGAAGGCCCCACATCGACAGCTGCAGGTAGATCCGCGCCTGCTCGGCGACGTCCGGGGTCGCCCCGAACAGGCCGACGAGCCCGGGGGTGAGCACCGAGCCGGCGACGGCGAGCAGCGCGCCCAGTCCGAGTGCCAGCCAGAGTCCGTCGATGCCGGCTCGCACCGCGCTGGTGTGGTCGCCGGCACCGAACCGCCGGGCGACGGCCGGGGTGGTGGAGTACGCGAGGAACACCATCAGCCCGACGATGGTCTGGAGCACCGCCGAGGCGATCCCGAGGCCGGCGAGCGGGACGACGCCGAGGTGCCCGACGAGGGCGGCGTCGACGATGAGGAACATCGGCTCGGCCACGAGCGCACCGAGGGCGGGTACGGCCAGGCGCAGGATCTCCCGGTTGAGGGTGAGCGCGGCCATGACTCCGAGCCTAGGGGCGCGCGGCGACACCGGCCCGCCGCCGGAGCCGCTCCGCGCCACGCCTAGGCTGGAAGGACCGACGGACGACCCGCACGACCGCAGGAGGAAGGGCATGACGCTGCCGTGGATCGCTCCGCGCCTGAACCGGCTGCGTGGGCGCCTGCCCGTGTGGCTGCGGATCGTGCTCGATCTCCTCGCCGTCGTGCTCGGCGCCGTGCTGGCGGTGCGGCCGACGACCGCGCTCGATGTGCTCGCGCTGCTGCTGGGCGGCGGCATGGTGCTCGCCGGGATCCTGATGTTCTTCGAGGATGCCGGGGCTGACGCGCCCCGGGCCCGCTGGCGGTTCGCGCTGGTGGGGGTCTGGCTGATAGCGGGACTGTTCGTGCTGCTGTGGCCGGGACTGACCGTGCGGGTGGCGGCGGTGCTCGTCGGCGGATCGCTGCTGCTGGCGGGGGTGCTCGGCGTCGTCGGCGCGTTCCGCCGGGGCCGGGGTCCCGACGCGCGGATCGCCGACGCCGCCTTCGGTGCCTCGGGGCTGATCTTCGGGGTCGTGGCGCTCGCGTGGCCCGACATCACGCTGCTGGTCGCGGCCGCCGCGTCGGGCGTCTGGCTGATGGCCCAGGGGATCGCGGGGCTGTGGACGCTGCTGCGTGCCCGACGCGATCGTCGCCGTGGCGACGCGCAGGGGCGGCAGGCGCCCGTGCGCCGCTGGGGGCGGACGGTCGTCGCCCTCGGAGCCGTCGCCCTCGCGGTGACCACGGCGCTCGTGATCACGCCGCTCGCCGAGGGGTCGACCGTCGTCGACGAGTTCTACGCCGCGCCGCGTGATGCCCCGGACGAACCCGGCCGGCTCATCCGCGCCGAGCCGTTCACGAACCAGATCCCCGCCGATGCCACGGCCTGGCGCATCCTGTACACGACCACCGGCGTCGAGGGCGAGGTGCGGGTCGCGAGCGGCCTCGTCGTCGTGCCGCGCAAGGGGGAGGGCCCCTGGCCGGTCATCGACTGGAACCACGGCACGACCGGCTACGCGCAGCACTGCGCGCCGTCGCTGATGGAGCGTCCGTTCTGGGCGGGGGCGCTGTTCCAGCTGCCGCAGGTGATCGATGAGGGCTGGGCGCTCGTGGCCACGGACTACATCGGGCTGGGAACGGAGGGACCCCATCCCTATCTCGTCGGACCGGCGAGCGCCTACGCCTCCCTCGACGCGGTCCGCGCCGCGCACGAGCTCGAAGAGGCTCACCTGAGCGTGAACACCGTGGTGTGGGGGCACTCGCAGGGTGGCGGGGCGGCGCTGTGGACCGGCGCGCTGGCCCGCTCCTACGCACCCGAGCTCTTCCTGCGCGGGGTGGCGGCGCTGGCACCCGCCGCCGAGCCCGCATCGCTCGTCGCCCATCTCACGGACGTCGTCGGCGGGAGCATCTTCACCTCGTTCGCCTTCGCGTCGTACGAGGCGATCTACGACGACGTCACCTATCGCGAGTACATCCGCCCCGGCGCGGAAGTGACGGTGCGCGCGATGTCGGAGCGCTGTCTGAGCGATCCGGGAACACTGGTGTCGGCGGTGGCCTCGATCGGCCTGTCCACCGACCCCGAGCTGTTCGCGACGTCGCCGGCCACCGGGCCGCTCGGCCGTCACCTGCGCGACAACGCCCCGCCGCCGACGGTGAGCGCGCCGGTGCTGGTCGCGCAGGGCGGCACCGACGGGATCGTCCGCCCGGCGACGCAGCGTCCCCTCGTGGAGCGGTTCTGCGAGGCCGGGCAGCTGCTGGACTACCGGCTGTACGAGGGGTTCGGGCACACCCAGATCGTCGAGCTGAAGTCCTCTCCGCTGCGGGAGGACCTCCTCGCCTGGACGGCCGACCGCTTCGCCGGCGTCCCGGTCGCATCGGGATGCCAGGAGAGCGTGATCCCTTCGCCGTGACGATCTTCGCTCTGGGTGGCGGACCGGGGTGATCTTGGCCCCGGGTGATCTTGCCCCGGGCGGGCGGACCCGGGGAGGTGGCGCCGTATCCTGGATGCCATGACCGATACCTCCCTCCGTTCGGGCATCGTGCTCGCCGAACTCAGCTCTGAGATCCGCCCCCAGGACGACCTGTTCCGTCACGTGAACGGCGCCTGGCTGGAGCGCACCGAGATCCCCGACGACAAGGCACGGTGGGGCTCGTTCCACCTCATCGCCGAGCAGGCCGAGAAGGACGTCCACGCGATCATCGAGGAGGCGCAGTCGGCCGAGCCGGGCACCGAGGCCCGCAAGGTCGGCGACCTCTACGCGAGCTTCATGGACACGGACCGCATCGAGGAGCTCGGCGCGGCGCCGCTGCAGGAGCAGCTGGCGCGGGTCGACGCGATCGACGGCATCCCGTCGTTCCTCCGCACCGTCGGCGAGCTGGAGCGCGAGGGGGTGGGCGGGTTCGTCGGCACGTACATCGAGCCCGATCCCGGGAACCCGCAGCGCTACGTCGTCTTCTTCGTGCAGGGCGGCCTGTCACTCCCCGACGAGAGCTACTACCGGCTGGAGAACTTCGACAAGACGCGCGTCGCGTTCCGCTCGTACGTCCAGACGGTGCTCGGCCTTGCCGGGGCCGCCGATCCCGACACGCAGGCAGACCGGGTGCTCGCCCTCGAGACGGAGCTCGCCTCGCACCACTGGGACAACGTTCGCAGCCGCGACGCGGTGGCGACCTACAACCTGATGTCGTGGGAGGGCGTCCGGGAGCTCGTCGGCGTCGACCTCGATCCGTGGCTGACGGCCGTGGCGTCCGGGCACGAGGACGGCTTCGCCGAGATCGACGTCAACCAGCCGAGCTACCTCGAGGGCCTCGGCGCACTGCTGACCGAGGAGCGCCTCGAGGACTGGAAGGCGTGGCTGCGGCTGCACATCGTCCGCTCGTCGGCGCCGTTCCTGTCGGCCGCGTTCGTCGACGCGAACTTCGCCTTCTACGGCACCGAGCTGACCGGCGTCCCCGTGAACCGGGAGCGCTGGAAGCGCGGCGTGGGCTTCGTGGAGGCGGCGATGGGCGAGGCGGTCGGCAAGGTGTACGTCGAGCGCCACTTCCCGCCGGCGGCGAAGGAGGCGATGGACGAGCTCGTCGGAAACCTCATCGAGGCGTACCGGCAGTCGATCTCGCGGCTGGAGTGGATGACGGAGGAGACCCGGGGGCGGGCCCTGGAGAAGCTCGCCGCGTTCACGCCGAAGGTCGGCTACCCGGTGACGTGGAAGGACTACGACGCGCTGGTCGTGGATGCCGCCGACCTCATCGGCAACGTCCGCCGCACCAACGCGTGGGAGCACGAGCGTCAGCTCGCCAAGCTCGGCCGGCCGATCGATCGCGACGAGTGGTACATGACGCCGCAGACCGTGAACGCCTACTACAACCCGCTCATGAACGAGATCGTGTTCCCGGCCGCGATCCTGCAGTACCCGTTCTTCGACCTGGAGCGGGACGCCGCCGCCAACTACGGCGGGATCGGCGCCGTCATCGGCCACGAGATCGGCCACGGCTTCGACGACCAGGGAAGCGCCTTCGACGGGACCGGCGCGCTCAACGACTGGTGGACCGACGCGGACCGCGCGGCCTTCCAGGAGCGCACGGCGGCCCTCATCGAGCAGTACAACGCGCTCGTCCCCCTCGGCCTCGGCCCCGAGCACACGGTCAACGGCGCCCTCACGATCGGTGAGAACATCGGCGACCTCGGCGGTCTCGGCATCGCGATCAAGGCCTACCGGCTCCACCTGGCCGCCACCGGCGAGGGCGGCGACGGCCCGGTCATCGACGGCCTCACCGGCATCCAGCGTCTGCTCCTCAGCTGGGGACAGATCTGGCAGCAGAAGGGCCGGGATGCCGAGACGATCCGGCTCCTCACCATCGATCCGCATTCGCCGAACGAGTTCCGGTGCAATCAGATCGTGCGCAACGTCGACGAGTTCTACACGGCGTTCGATGTGAACGAGGGCGACGGGCTCTGGCTCGACGCCGACAAGCGCGTCACCATCTGGTGACGTGCGCCGCGTGAGCGGCACCCGCAGGCCCCGGGCACGGACGTGCAGGACGATCGGGGCGAACCCCCCAGCGGAAGGATCAGCGTGAACGCGGCCGAGCCGTTCGAGTCCCACGCTCCCACCGTCGCGGCCTCCGGGCTGCGACGCGACCTCGCCCGAGGCGACCTCCGTGCCGGTTCCCGACGCCGGTCGGGCGCGGGGCGGCGGTCGTTCACGGCGACGCTGCGCGCTCTCGACGACCTCGCCGCCTCGGGTGCGCAGGTGTCGGTGCGTGTGACCGACCTCGATCGCGGCACCGAGGTGCTCGCGGGCGATGACCATCTGACGCTGCCCGTGGGCGGCATCGGCGTGGTCCCGCTTCTCATCGAGGCCGCCTCGCAGCTGGAGATGGGGACGCTCGACGCCCTCGAGATCGTGGACCGCTCCTCGGTGGATCCGGTCGATGTCGGCGGGCTGTGGCGGCATCTGAAGGCGCCCGCGCTGCCGGTGTGCGACCTGGCGGTGCTCGCCGCCGCCACCGGGGACGCGATCGCCGCCAACGCGCTCCTGTCCCGGGTGGGGCTCGAGGCGGTCCGTGAACGCATCGAGCGGATCGGCCTGGTGCGCACCGCGCTGATGGACGGCTTCCGCGACCGTCGCGGCCCCGACGACGCCCCGCACGTCGCGTTGGCCTCGGCGGGGGAGCTGACCACGCTGTTCCGCGCGCTCGTGAACGCGCAGGTCGTCTCGCCCGCCGTCAGCGCGCAGGTGTCGGAGTGGCTGAGCCTCGGACACGACCTGTCGCTCGTGGCATCCGCGACCGGGCTCGACCCGTTCGCCCACGACGACGACCGGCATCAGCTGCTCTTCGTCAACAAGACGGGGCGCGCAGACGGCGTCCGCGCCGAGGCAGGGGTGCTGGCGGGCCCGCGGGCCGGGGTCGCCTATGCACTCATCGTCTGCTTCGACGACCTCTCGATGGGCCACCGGCTGCGCGCCCATGAGGCGTTCCGCACCCTCGGCCTCGAGCTCATGGAATACGTCTACTGACCCACCCCGCGGCGCCCCCGCGGCGCCCCCGCGCGGCGCCCTCGCACACCGCCCCCGCACCACCGCCCGTTGTCCCACTTACCGCGGCTGTTGTCCCACTTTCGGTGGACCATGTCCCACTTTCAGTGGCTTTGGCAGCTCCCAAACAGCCGAAAGTGGGACGCGCCGAGTCGCGCACGACGGATGATCCGACTCGCTGCGCTCGCTCAGCCTGGGTCGCACACGCATCAGCGCACGCCTCGCGCGCGGCGATCCGCGGCGACTCAGAAGATGATGGTGTGGTTGCCGTGGCGGATCACACGGTCCTGCGCGTGCCACAGCACGGCGCGGGAGAGCACCTGGCGCTCGACGTCGGCGCCGCGGCGGGCGAGTTCGGTGGTGGTCTCGGCGTGGGTGACGCGGATGGTGTCCTGCTCGATGATCGGACCCTCGTCGAGGTCGCTCGTGACGTAGTGGCTGGTCGCGCCGATGAGCTTCACGCCGCGCTCCTTCGCCTTCTTGTACGGCTCGGCGCCGATGAACGCGGGCAGGAAGGAGTGGTGGATGTTGATGACCGGCACGCCGAGCTGATCGAGGAAGTCCGGCGAGAGGATCTGCATGTAGCGGGCGAGGACGACGAAGTCGACGTTGCCGACCAGCAGCTTCAGGATCTCCGCCTCCGACGCCGACTTGTCGGGCCCGGCGACCGACGGCACGTGGAAGAAGGGCACGCCGAAGCTGCGGACGTCCTCGGCGGTCGTGGTGTGGTTGGAGATCACCATCGGGATGGTCACCGGCAGGTCGCCGCGACGGTGACGCCACAGGAGGTCGAGCAGGCAGTGGTCCTGCTTGGACGCCAGGATCGCCATGCGCTTGGGCACGGACTGGTCGGTGAGCGACCACTCGAGCTCGAAGTCGGCGAGCGTGCGGTCGATCTCCGCTTCGATCTGCGGCCGGTCCGCCGCGAAATCGGGACGGTGGAACACGACCCGCTGGAAGTAGGCCCCACCGCGCGGATCGTCCGAGTACTGGTCGAACGCGACGATGTTGCCCCCGATCCGGGTGATCATCGCCGAGACGGCGGCGACGATGCCCGGCGTGTCCTTGCCGTGCACGATGAGGCAGGCGTGGGCGGGGAGCAGGTGCGGGTTGTGCACGGGAGGCATGCATCGATTCTGCCGTGTCCGGGTGGATGCCGCGGCATCCGCCCGGCAGAGCAGGCCCCTGTCGGGGCTAGCGGACGCCCTTCATGAGTGCGAGCACGGGCTTGACCGTGAGCAGCAGCGCCACTCCGACGCCGACGGCGATGAGGCCGAGGGTCGCGAAGTAGGGCACCTCGTTCTCGGGGTCGTACAGGGTCGCCAGCTGTCCGGCGACCGCGGTGCCGAGCGAGACGGACAGGAAGAAGAGCGCGACCATCTGGGTGTGGAAGCGCTCGGGCGCGAGCTTGGTCGATGCCGACAGGCCGACCGGTGAGATGAACAGCTCGGCGATCGTGAAGACCAGCAGGATGCCGACGATCGCCAGCAGCGGCGTCGAGTT